>Ga0308161_1000122_pt1 | contig 211512 bp, 178 predicted proteins | sample PhyFR2_FD_201034 | JGI IMG/M metagenome (GOLD analysis project Ga0308161, IMG submission 201034) | Phyllosphere microbial communities from UC Gill Tract Community Farm, Albany, California, United States - DLSLF.R2 | ecosystem: Host-associated > Plants > Phyllosphere > Unclassified | place...
TTCTGAATTATATCCTGAACTGGCATTTGTGGATGATTTTCATTATTGCTCCCATCGGTTTTGTATTGTCGTGGTGGCTGGTGAAAGAATTCGCTCCGTATGCAAAAGGCAGCGGAATCCCTCAGGTGATGGCCGCGGTAGAGCTTGCCAATCCGAAAGAGCATAAAAAAATACGAAGTCTATTAAGTCTAAAAATTATAGTTTTCAAAATACTTTCATCCGTCATTTTGGTTATCGGAGGCGGTGCGGTTGGCCGGGAAGGTCCTACGATTCAGGTGGCCGGTTCCGTTTTCAGAAAAGTAAATGAATATCTTCCTGATTGGTGGCCCAAGATTTCCAAGAAAAATATGATCATGACAGGTGCTGCCGCCGGACTTGCCGCAGCTTTCAACACCCCTCTCGGCGGAATTGTTTTTGCTGTGGAGGAACTTTCGAAAACGCACATCAATTATTTTAAAACCGCCTTATTTACGGCCGTTATTATTGCCGGTCTTACTGCCCAGACACTGGCCGGATCTTATTTATATTTAGGTTATCCGAAAACCAATGATGTTTCATTAATGGTCATGTTCCCGATTATGCTTGTTGCCGGAGTTGCAGGAATTCTTGCCAGTCAGCTTTCCGTAATCATGTTAAAAATTACAGCCTGGAAAAAAAGGAAATTGAAAACCGACAGGGCCAATGTTGCTTTTCTTATTATTTCCGCATTAATTATTGCATCCGTCGCCTTCTTCATTAACCGTGAAATTTTGGGTTCCGGAAAAGAAATCATGGAGCGTATTCTTTACACTGATGAAAAACACGAAGACTGGTATGTTCCTGTTTTAAGAATGTTAGGGCCTGCGCTATCCTTTACTTCCGGAGGTGCGGGAGGAATTTTTGCGCCTGCTTTAACGGCCGGAGCAACGGTTGGCTCCGTAATTTCAGGATTTATTGATCTGAGCCCGAATGAAACCAATGTTGTAGTTCTCGGAGGAATGGTTGCTTTTTTAACCGGCATTACACGAGCTCCGTTTACATCAGCCATTATTGTTCTGGAAATGACCGATAGGCATTCATTAATATTTCATCTGATGCTTGCGGGGATGGTTTCTTCCATTGCCTCAATTCTTGTCAGCAGGCATTCTCTGTATGATCTTATTAAGGTTGGTTTCCTGGAAGAGATACGGAAAGAGAAAGATTAATTGTTTATTCTAATCTAAATTAATAGTACTAAAATTTCCGGAATGAAAAATCTGTCAGATGGTTTTGGAAAATTTGAAGAACTTTTTCCGTAAATGTTAAACGCTGTCATTTCCTAGCCCCGATCGAACGGCATGTCTGAGCTCTTTCTCTTGTTTTCGGCGGCGGCTTTGCCGCCGCCGAAAACAAGAGAAAAGCGAGTAGTGAGAGCGGGAAAAAGCTCCTTTTACAAGAAATGTAATTTTGCCTGCCATAAAGTTATGGTTAACTTGTATCTATTATTTAACAAAATCCTACTGCATTATTGTATATTATAAATATATTTCCTACTTTTGCACCTCGAAATAATTAACAAATTTTTTAACATTATGAACAATTACGAAACTGTTTTCATTTTAACTCCCGTTCTATCTGAAGCTCAGGTGGAGGAAGCAGTGAACAAGTATGTAGATCTTATCAAAGAAAAGAACTGCGAAATCGTTGCTAAAGAAAACTGGGGATTAAAAAAATTAGCTTACCCGATCCAATTGAAAAAGAACGGATTTTACACTTTAATCGAATTTAAAGGTGAAGGTTCTGTAGTAGCTGATCTAGAATTAGCATTCAAGCGTGACGAGAGAGTGATCCGTTACCTTACTACAAAACTAGACAAACACGCTGTTGACTACGCTGTAACTAGAAGAGCAAAAGTAAAAGCAGCTAAAGCTTAATTATTAACCCTATTTTTTAAAAAGACAAGACATGGCAATAGACGAAATGGCTAAACAAGCCTCAGCTGGAGGAGAATCTGAAGTAAAATTCCTTACTCCGCTTGATATCAATACAAAATCTGAAAAGAAATATTGTAGATTCAAAAAATACGGAATTAAGCACGTTGATTACAAAGATGCTGATTTCTTATTACAGTTCGTAAACGAACAAGGTAAAATCTTACCAAGAAGATACACCGGAACTTCTTTGAAATACCAGAGAAAAGTTTCTGCTGCAATCAAAAGAGCAAGACACCTTGCGTTACTACCATACGTAGCTGACTTATTGAAATAAAAAAATTGCAATTAGCCATTAGCGTTAGCTTTTGGCTTTTTGTTGCTGAATAAATAATTAATTCTAACTTGATTTTAGATAATAGATTTAAGGTTTGAGACAAAATGTCTAACATCTGATTTCTAAATTCTAACATCTAAAAAAGGACAACAACAATGGACATTATCCTAAAAAAAGACGTAGAAAATTTAGGTCTTGAATTCGACACAGTAAGCGTAAAGCCAGGTTATGCTAGAAACTTCTTAATTCCTCAGGGATACGCACTTTTGGCAACTCCTAAAAACAAGGCAGCTCTTGAAGCTACTCTGGAAGCGAGAAAAGAAGAAGAAGCTAAATTAATCGCTGCTGCAAACGCTGTAGTTGAGCAATTGAAAAAAACTTCTATTACTATTCCTGCAAAAGTAGGTTCTGGTGATAAATTATTCGGATCTATCAACAATGCAGATCTTTCTGCAGCTCTTGGAAAAGCAGGAGTATCTGTAGAGAAGAAATACATCAAAATCCCAGGAAACACTATCAAGAGAACTGGTAAAGTAACTGCTAATATCAGACTACACAGAAATGTAGAATACAATTTCGAATTCGATATCGTATCTGATGCACCGGTAGAAGCTGCTCCTGCTAAAAAGGAAGAAGCTAAATCTGAAGAGGCTTAATCAATAAGACTTTTTACCATACAAAACCACTTCAAATTGAAGTGGTTTTTTTTATATACCACTCCGTTCCTGTACAATGATTGTAAATATAAATTGTTCGCTATAGGATTCCATATCCGTTAAAAGCATTTAGGCAGAAAATTTGCTTTAGTTCCTGAAATTATTTTTATGGAAATCAGTGAAATTGTTTCAAAGCAAAAAGAATTTTTCAGCACCCATCAGACGAAAAATATCAGATTTCGGAAAATGTACCTTGAGAAGCTTAAAGCACTTCTCATCAGCAATGAAAAGCTTTTGTATGAAGCTATTAAACAAGATTTCGGCAAATCAGAATTTGATACGTTCACTACAGAAATTTCATTTGTTATTAACGATATCAATTATTACCTGAAAAATCTGAAATCACTTTCCAGGCCTAAAAAAGTAAGCACCAATCTTATCAACCAAATTGGAAAAAGCATCGTTTTTCCGGAACCGCTGGGAAATGTACTGGTTATCGGAGCATGGAACTACCCTTATCAGCTCTCGCTCTCCCCTGTTGTTGCAGCACTTGCCGCAGGAAACTGCTGTATTGTAAAGCCTAGCGAGATTGCAGAAAATACAATGAAGGCAATCACTGCACTAATTAATGAAAATTTTCCACCTGAGTATTTATATTCTTATGAAGGCGGTGTAGAAGAAACCACAGAGCTTCTGAAGCTCAGATTCGATAAAATATTTTTTACCGGAAGTACGAAAGTAGGTAAAATAGTATATGAAGCCGCTTCAAAAAACCTGACTCCCGTAACCCTGGAGCTTGGCGGTAAATCTCCGGCCATTGTTACCAAAGATGCCAATCTTGAAGTTGCAGCTAAAAGAATTGTCTGGGGGAAATTTCTGAATGCCGGCCAAACCTGTGTTGCTCCGGATTATTTGCTGATTGAAGAAACGGTAAAAGAACAGTTTCTTGAAATGCTTACAAAGTATATTAAAAACTTCAATTACCAGGCGGACTCCGAGCATTACACCAAAATCATCAATCTTAAAAACTTTGATCGCCTCATTGCACTTATAGATGCCGATAAAGTTTATTCCGGTGGAAGTTATGACCACGAAAAGCTGTTTATAGAACCTACCGTCCTATCAAACATCAGCTGGACTGACAAGATCATGCAGGAAGAGATTTTCGGGCCTCTTTTGCCTGTTATTTCATTTACAAACTACAATATCATCATCAATCAAATTTGTGAGCTTGAAAAGCCTCTCGCAGCCTATCTTTTTACCAATAATTCTGAAGAGAAAGTAATCTTTAAAAATAAACTCTCTTTCGGAGGAGGCTGTATCAATGATGTCATGATGCATCTGGGTAATGAAAATCTTCCTTTCGGCGGTGTAGGAAACTCGGGAATAGGAAATTACCACGGAAAATTCGGTTTTGAAACATTTTCTCACCAAAAAGCTATTCTGGAAAAAGCAACCTGGGGCGAACCCGATATAAAATATCCACCCTACTCTGAAAAGAAACTGGGATGGATCCGAAAGATTATTAATTTTTGAGATGTGTTAAAAAGAAAAACCGGGAAATTCCCGGTTTTTATGATTTCTTTGGAGTCCATTTATTGAAAAACTCTTTTACCTTTTCAAGGCTGTACCCTTTCCCTTCTTCCAGAACATCACTCTGCTGAACATGGATCATTTTTCCGTTCTTATCAAGGATAATAAAAACCGGATATCCGAATTTCTCTCCGGGATTTCCGTATTCGGCAAAAACTTTTTCATTTTTGTTATCAGGAGAATAATTCAGGTGATAGTATTCGTAGTTTTTATCAACTATTGCCTTCAGTTCCGGTGTGGTCTGAACAAACTGATTGAATCTCAGACACCAGATACACCAATTCCCTCCTGCCTGAATCATAATATTTTTTTTCTCCTTTTTGGCTTTGGCAATAAGATTCTGAATATCTTTCCCGGCATCAGCTTTAGGATCATAAGGCTTTGGTAATTTTGCCTTCTCTTCCGCAGCTTTCTTTTTAGCATCCAGCTCAGAATGTTCAGTCTTTATCAACAGTGCCTTTTCATCATTCTTTCTTTCGTCTGCCTGCTGTTTTACATTCTGGGAAAAAGCAAAAAAGCTCATCCCCAAAAAACCTATTAATGATAACTTTTTCATATGGTAAAATTAAAAAAATATGACTATTTGCATGCAAAAATACAACCATATTTTTATTATCCGTAAATTTGCCTGTTTTATGAATTTTTTAATCAAGATATTATACTTCATTTCTAAGCTTCCCCTGAAAATATTATATATTTTTGCGGATATAATGTTCTTCCTGAACTATTATTTTGTAGGGTACCGCAAGAATGTTATAACCAAAAACCTTAAAAATTCATTTCCTGAAAAATCTGACGAAGAAATAGAAGAAATAAGAAAAAACTTTTATCGTAATTTTTCAGATTACCTCGTAGAAACCATTAAATCTTTCAGCATTTCGGAAACAGAATCGAGGGTAAGGATGCAGCATATTAATCAGGAACTTTTTCACGAAGCGAAAGAAGAGGGTAAAAATATCATCCTTCTTGCCGGACATGTTTTCAATTGGGAGTGGATCAATGCATTGGCAACAATAATTCCCCAGGATCATTGCCACCCTGTATACCGAAAGGTAAACAGTGACTTCTGGGAAAACCAGATGAAGAATGTCCGAAATAAATTCGGGAATGAAGCTCTTGAAGCAAAAGAAGTAATTCTCAACATTGTAAGGTCAAAAAACGACGGAAGTTCTGCTTACATGTTTGTGGCCGACCAGACTCCGCATTTTGCACACATTACCTACGGGCTGGAATTCCTTAATCAGAGAACCCCTGTTTTTACGGGCTATGACAGGCTGGCAACGAAAATGGATCTTGCGTTCATTTACTGTGAAATGAAAAAGGTGAAGCGTGGATTTTATCAGGTAAACTATCACCGGATTTATCCGGACGGGGAAAAGTTTGTGGAACATGAGGTGGTAAAAAAATTCCATAAATTATTGGAAAATACCATTAATAAACGTCCCGACAATTATCTCTGGTCACACAGAAAATGGAAATATCAGGATTCTATTAAAAATTTTGATTCAGAAAAAAAGTAAAAACCGAATGTCAAAAAAGTTAGCTGTTGTCATCTTAAACTGGAACGGAAAATCATGGCTTGAAAAATTTCTTCCAAGTGTAGTGCGTTTTTCTCCACAATCTGATATTTATGTAGTTGACAATTTTTCTACTGATGATTCCGTTGATTTTTTACAGCATTATTTCCCGGAAGTAAAGATTATCAAAAATGATAAAAATTACGGTTTTGCGGGCGGTTATAATGAAGGATTAAAACATATTGACAACGAAATATACTGTCTTCTAAATTCGGATGTAGAAGTTACTGAAAACTGGGCGGAGCCGGTACTGCAACTATTTGAAAAAGATCCGGTAATTGCGGCGGCACAGCCTAAGATCCTTTCCTATGAAAGAAAAAATTACTTTGAATTTGCGGGTGCTGCGGGAGGTTTGATTGACAATCTGGGTTATCCGTACTGCAGAGGAAGAATTTTTGATGATATTGAGGAAGACCACGGACAATACAATGATGAAACGGAGATTTTCTGGGCTTCAGGATGTTGTTTATTCATCCGTTCCAAAGATTTTTGGGAACAAAATGGTTTTGATGAGAGATTCTTTGCCCATCAGGAAGAAATTGACCTTTGCTGGAGACTGATTAATTCGGGGAAAAAGATTTTTTATACCGGGAAATCTGAAGTTTATCATGTAGGAGGAGGAACACTGAATAAGCAAAGTGCAAAAAAAACGTTCCTTAATATGAGGAATAACCTTTCTATGCTGCTGAAAAATCTGCCCTTTCCACAGCTGATTGCCGTGCTGTTTTCAAGACTTTGTCTTGACGGGTTTGCAGCAATATATTTTGGCTATAAATATGGGATTTCCCATTTCTGGGCGGTAGGAAAAGCACATTTTGCTTTTTATACGCATATTCCGGGGACATGGAAAAGACGCCAGAAGCATCAGAAACATCAATTTTATCAATCTAAATGGTTGATTTTTAAACATTATTTGAAATGAAAACAACTCCATTATTATTATTTTTATTTTTCTTTCAGCTCGGATTTTCTCAGAAAAATGCGTGGTCTGCTATTGACAAAAGCTACAGTATCAGGACAATCTCTGAAAAAGGCACGGAAACGGTAAAAGACGAAGATCCTGTAAAGGTTACCATCTTCTCGTTCAGGAATCTCGTAGACAATATAGATCCTGAAAAGGAAAAATCCGTATCTGAAAAATCGGTTTCTTTTAAAGACATCCGGGACAAAGTTGACAGAAAGGGTAAAGTGAATTTTAAAAAAGGTTCCGTTTATCTGGTAAGGCTTCAGGATGGTATACAGGGTGGAAGATTCCGCATCACAATAAATAAAAATGCTGATAAAAAGGCGGTAGATAATCTCAATAAATTTCTTTCTGAAAAAATAACCCACGGAAGTATTCTGAAAGAAACTATTGACACACCTGAACGTAAAAATATAATTACAGGCTTTATTATTACCATCAGTGATAATGACGATGTTACTGCAAATACCTTAAAAGAAAAGTTCAGCAGTGAAATAAACGATATTATCAGGGTTGCCACCAATAAAAGTACTTTGTTTTTTAAAATAACAACATAATTGGGTATGGATTTTTGTGCAATAGATTTTGAGACTGCTACCCATGAGAGAAACTCTGCATGTGAACTCGGAGTGTGTATTGTGCAGGATTCTAAAATTGTAGAAACCAAAACCTGGCTGATTAAACCGCCGAATTTTCCTTACTTCAGTCCTTTTAATGTAGATGTTCACGGAATTTTACCTGATGATGTAAAAGATGCTCCTACTTTTGACGAAATCTGGTATGAAGTGGAGGAAATGATGTATGGGACTTTAATGATTGCTCACAATGCAGGATTTGATGCCGGTGTCTTACGCGGATGCCTGAATCATTACGGGATGTTTACTCCTAAACTAAATTACTTATGCAGTATTCAACTTGCCAAAAAATCCTGGAATTATCTTCCCCGGTACGGACTGAAACATCTGGCGGAATACCACCAGCTAAGCTTCAATCACCACAGAGCAGGTGATGATGCAGAAGTGTGCGCAAAAATATCTTTACTGGCTTTTGAAAAGCTGTTTCTCACAAGCAATGAAGAAGTAAATGAACTGATGAAATTAAAAATAAAAAAACTTTAATTTATTTTTGTTTTCATACTACAATGTAAAAGGATAAATTCCAAATTATAGAATTAATTCCGGATTACAGAATTATCAGTTGCTTAAAACTTCTGACAAGAGATTAAATTTTGGAATATCAATTTCAAAATTTTCCTGGGTTTCCATGTTTCTGACAAGGTATTTTCCGCTCATATTCCCCACTCCGGAACGAAGCATTACATTGGAAAAGTAGGCGAAATTTTCATTGCTGGAAATTTCTGGTGTCAATCCTATAACGCCGTCTCCGATAATCTCCGTATAGCCGAATCCCACATCAAAAATCAACCATTTTCTTTTGAGGATCTTAATCGGAAAATTACCATCATTTTCGATCGTTATATTATACTTGAAAACATATCTGTTTTCAGATGGATAACTGTTTTTGCTATCATATTCAGGTATTACTGAAACTTTGATATTAGAGGTCATTTTTGAGAACATCATCTTGGTATTTCCTTAAAATATACAAAAATCTCGCCCTTTTTTAGAGCGAGATTAAATTTATGATATAATTCTTTTTTGAAATTATAAGCCTAAGCCTTTTCTTTCGTCTCCATTCATTAAAATTCCTACCGGATTGTCGATGGCTTCTTTTACTGCCACTAAGAATCCAACAGACTCTTTTCCGTCGATAATTCGGTGGTCATAAGACATCGCTACATACATCATTGGGCGAATTACCACCTGTCCGTCCACCGCTACCGGTCTCTGGATGATATTGTGCATTCCCAAGATAGCAGATTGCGGAGGATTGATGATTGGTGTAGACATCATAGAACCGAATGTACCACCGTTGGTAATGGTAAATGTACCTCCTGTCATTTCGTCTACCGTGATTTTTCCATCTCTTACTTTAGTAGCAAGATCTTTAATATTGGCTTCAACACTTGCAAAAGACATATTTTCAGCATTTCTCAATACCGGCACCATTAATCCTTTAGGACCTGAAACGGCAATTGAAATATCGCAGAAATCATAGTTTACTTTGAAATCTCCGTCGATCGATGCATTTACATCAGGATACATCTGTAACGCTCTTGTAACCGCTTTTGTAAAGAAAGACATGAAACCAAGCCCTACACCGTGTCTCTGTGCAAATTCTTCTTTATATAGTTTTCTCAGTCTGAAGATTTCAGACATGTCAACTTCATTGAAAGTAGTTAACATCGCCGTTTCATTTTTAACGGAAACTAATCTCTGAGCAATTTTTCTTCTAAGAACTGAAAGTTTTGTGGTTGTAGTAGATCTTGAACCTGTAGCGGTTACCGGGTTTCCTCCCAATGCAGGAACAGCGGCTAATTCAGCATCTGATTTTGTGATTCTGCCATCTCTTCCGCTTCCTGAAACCTGTGCAGCATCCATTCCTTTTTCGTCAAGAATTTTTTTAGCAGCAGGAGACGGAGCGCCTGTTGCATAAGTTTGTGTTGCAGCTGCAGGTTGGGCCGCAGGCTGTTGAGACGGAGCTTCCTGTTTTACAGGTTCAGCAGTTTTTGGAGCTTCTTCCTGTTTTGGGGCTTCAGCAGCAGGAGCAGCGTTTCCGGATGGCTTTGCAGCATCCATATCAATTAAGCAAACCACTTGTCCTACCTGTACAACATCACCTTCCTCAGCTTTTAAAGTAATTACACCGCTTTCTTCAGCAGGCAATTCCAGGGTTGCTTTGTCTGAATCTACCTCGGCGATAGGCTGATCTTTTTCTACATAATCGCCATCTTTAACAAGCCAGGTTGCAATTTCAACTTCTGTAATTGATTCGCCCGGTGAAGGAACTTTCATTTCTAAAACTGACATATCGTATTTTTTATTTTTTTAATTATTTATTTTTTAGATTTTAAGAAAATAGATAAAGCCAAAAGACTTTTCCTAAATTCTACCAAAATTAAGCGGTTACGGGTCTTTTTACTGGAGCATCATTTCTGTCGAATACTCTGTTGATTACTGCATTCTGGTTTTTCTCAAACATTTTGTGACTTCCCGGAGCCGGAGCACCGCTTGGAACCGGAGCTATTACCTGAATTCCCGTATCTCTGAAATTTCTTAAGATATAAGACCATGCGCCCATATTTTCAGGTTCTTCCTGAGCCCAAACCAGTTCTTTTCTATTTGAATACTTTTCAAAGATAGCTTCAATAGCATCAGCCTGTAACGGATACAGCTGCTCAAATCTTACCAATGCAATATTTTCAGCATTTAACTCTTCTTTTTTAGCAAGTAATTCGAAATATAGTTTTCCTGAACACAATACTAATTTTTCTACTTTCTTAGGATCTGCAGCAGGATCATCAAGAATTGGCTGGAAGCCTCCGTTGGCAAAATCTTCCAAAGGAGAAACTACTTTCGGGTGTCTCAATAATGATTTCGGGCTCATTACAATTAACGGCTTTCTGAATGACCATTTCAACTGTCTTCTCAACAGGTGGAAATAGTTTGCCGGAGAGGTAATATTTGCAACAACCATATTTTCATTGGCACAAAGTGTAAGGAATCTCTCCAGCCTTGCTGAAGAGTGTTCTGCACCCTGCCCTTCCGAACCGTGTGGCAACAACATTACCAGACCGTCCTGAATTTTCCATTTTTCTTCTGCGGCAGCCAGGTATTGGTCTACAATAATCTGGGCACCGTTTACGAAATCTCCGAACTGAGCCTCCCAAATTGTCAATGTATTAGGAGAAGCCATTGCATATCCGTAATCGAAACCTAAAACTCCATATTCTGAAAGATGAGAATTATACACATCAAATCTGCTTTCTGAAACATGTCTTAACGGAATAAATTCTTCTTCCGTATCTTCCGTTTTTACCACGGCATGTCTGTGTGAGAATGTTCCTCTTTCCACATCTTCACCGGAAATTCTTATATTATGACCTTCTACTAAAAGCGTTGCATAAGCCAGCCATTCTCCAAGCGCCCAATCTAATGAATCTGCTTCAATAGCTTTAATTCTGTTTTCAAAAAGCCTTGTGATTTTATTCAGGAACTTTTTATCAGCAGGAAGTGTAGACATCTTAACAGCCAGTTCTTTCAGCTTCTCAAGATTGTATTTTGTATCAACCGGTGTCTGAACTGCTCCTCTTTTTGCAATAGGATAATTCGTCCAGTCATCTGCCATAAATAAATCCATGACGTTTTTCTCAATTTCTTTGGATGCGTCGAAATTTTCATCCAAAAGCGCTTTAAATTCTGTCTCCATTTTAGCGATCACATCATTAGAAGTTACGCTGTCTTTCAACAATTTATCTTTATAGATTTCTCTTGGGTTCGGATGTTTTGAAATGATTTTATAAAGGTTCGGCTGTGTAAATCTTGGCTCATCACCTTCATTGTGACCGTATTTTCTGTATCCTAATAAATCGATATACACATCTTTTCCGAATTTTGCCCTGAAATCGGCTGCAAAATGAATAGCATGAACAACTGCCTCGGCATCATCTGCATTCACATGCATTACCGGAGATTCCGTAACTTTTGCAATGTCTGTACAGTATGTTGAGGATCTTGCATCCATGTAATTCGTTGTAAAGGAAACCTGGTTATTAACCACGATATGAACCGTTCCTCCTGTTCTGTAGCCTTCCAGAGTCATCATCTGTGCCACTTCGTAAGCAATACCCTGCCCTGCAATAGCACCGTCACCGTGGATTACGATCGGTAAAATTTTAGAATAGTCTCCTTTGTATTTGTCATCTACTTTTGCACGGCAGATGCCTTCTACAAGAGCAGCAACCGTTTCAAGGTGAGACGGGTTCGGGGTAAGATTAATGGCCACTTCTTCTCCTGAAGCTGTTTTAATCTTTTTAGATGAACCTAAATGGTATTTAACATCTCCTGAGAATACATCTTCTTCAAATTCTTTTCCTTCAAATTCTGAGAAGATCTGTTTGTAAGATTTCCCGAAAATATTCGTAAGAACATTCAGTCTTCCTCTATGCGCCATTCCTAAAACCACCTCATCTACGCCCAGCTGTGAAGATCTTGAAATCAACTGATCCAACGCCGGAATCAATGTCTCACCACCTTCCAGAGAGAATCTTTTCTGCCCAACAAATTTTGTATGAAGATAATTTTCAAACGCTACGGCCTGATTTAGTTTTAATAATATTTCAGTTTTTTCATTTGCCGAAAGGCTTGGATGGTTTTCGTTAACCTGGATCCATTTTTTGATAAAATCCTTTTCCTCAACGTTGTTGATGTGCATGTATTCTACCCCGATAGAATCACAGTAGATGTTTTCCAGGTGTGTGATAAGTTCCTGTAATGTTGCAGGACCTTTCATCCCTGTTTCCACCGCACAGTTGAATTTTGTATTTAAATCAGACTTGTCCAGACCGAAATTTTCGATGTCTAAAGTCGGAGCATAATGTCTTCTTTCTCTTACCGGGTTGGTTTTCGTAAACAGATGTCCTCTCGTTCTGTACGCTTCGATAAGGTTTACTACCTTAAATTCTTTTTTGATGTGCTCAGGAACTTCTCCGTTTGATGCAGCCTGTGCTGCCTGCTGTACTACCGGAGCAGAAACAGCCGGAGCTTGGGTATATTGGATATAATCGTCATCTCCGTAATTCTCCAAAGCAAAATCGAAACCCTGAAAAAAGGCCTTCCATGATGGTTCTAAAGAGTCGGGAAATTTTAAATACTGTTGGTATAAATCCTCAATTAACTGAGAATGAGCTGCGTTTAGGAATGAAAATCTGTCCATTATTACAGTTTATCTGTTATTAAAATTTGTTTGTAGAATTAAACGTCAAATTTAATAAAAAAAACCGACTTGGAACAGCCCGTAACTATTAAAAAAACTATAAAAGAAATAAATTTAATGAATTTACTTAAATACTGATAATGAGAGTTTCATATTCACATCGTCATCTTCTACCGGACGTTCTAAAAACGTCTGGCGAATATCCCCGAAACGCATTTCATCTTTTTTTGCTTTTTGGATCAGCTGCTGAATCGCTTTTATCCTTCCGGCATAATTTCCCTTGTAGTACATAATGTAGTTTTGGGTAGGACCTTGTGTCCTGAAGCTGAAATTGTTATCGGTAAGCCCTATTTTTTTAGACAAAGGAATCCCAAGAAAGTAAGAAACCTCTTTATCTTTATAATTGTCTGCGTCTGTGATAAGGATGGGAAAGCCAAATTCATCTTCTTTTTTACCCAGATCCATTGTGGTGTAATTGTAGATTTTATTATAATTCATCACAATATTTTTGTACAGCGCATCTTTTTTGTTGGATGTGCTTACGTTAATTCCCAGGAGAAGCTTTTCTTCTTCATTTTCAACCATCAGGCTGTCGTATTTTATTGCAGCCATCTGGCTGTCTTTCTCAACTTTATTTCCCAACACATTGTTAAGACTAATCATGCTTTTATCAATATTTTCGGCAAAGCGATCTTCTGTCCAGAAGTTTTCAACGCGTTTTAAAACAGACAATTTAGGCGTATGTACAACCCAGGTAATCCTTGTTTTTTCAGGAGCTAATGCTTTAAACTTAACATCAACTACCGTAGGACTTTCATTTCTGTCTTCAAAGAGCTGGTACCTGATGGTTTTATTCGGGTTTTCGTAGCGAAGGAACATTTCCCCATCGGTATCATTTTTCGGATCTGTATAGCTGATAGAGCTTCCCTGCCCTTCGTAAGGCGTATAGTAATCGATATCAATAGAATTTGAACTTGTAAAGAAATTATTCCACCTTGTGAAGTTCTGAAGATTATTAAACTGGTTAAAGACTTTCTCAACGGGATAATTGATCTCTTTTTCGATTTTAAAATCTTTGCTTTCATCCACAAAATAATACATGGACGCTGCATAAGCCCCGATCAGTAATAAAACAATAGCCGCTATGATTTTAAAGAAACGCATCGTACAAATGTATTGAAAATAACAAAAGTGACCAATACTGATCACTCTGTTTTAATTTATTTAAGATATAAGACAGAAGATATAATGATGGAATTAATTTTAATTTCTATAAAAATAAATCTCACTTTTTTCTTCAGCCATCGTGATTTATCCTATGTGGGTTCCCGGGGCCAGAACTGCACCTTTTTTAACCACGATAATACCGTCCTGAACGGAGTATGTACCGTAATCGCCGTCACTGATATGTTTTCCTCCAATGATGCGTACGTTGTCTCCAATGTAACAGTTTTTATCTAAAATTGCTTTCTCAATATAGCAGTATTTGCCGATTCCCATATTAGGCTGGCCCTTCCTGTCATTGTTTATAATTTCTGCAGGATCCTGATAAAAATCGGCGCCCATAACGTAAGAGTTTACAATGGTACTACCTTTATCGATTCTTGTTCTGTTTCCGATCACGGAATTTTCAATCTTATCGGCCAAAATAATACAGCCGTCACCGAAAACCGCTTTACTCACGTAAGAACCGTTAATTTTGGAAGGCGGAAGCATTCTCGCTCTTGTATAAATTGGTGATGAAGAGAAGAGATTAAACTGAGGAAAATCCTGACAAAGATCCAGATTGGCTTCGTAGAAGGATTCGATAGTACCGATATCTGTCCAGTATCCTTCATACTGATAGCTTAAGGTAGTGTATTTTCCGATTGAATTCGGGATAATGTCTTTTCCGAAATCGTCTCCGGCTCCTTCTTCAAACATTTTTTTCAAAATGCTTTTGGTGAAGATATAAATCCCCATCGACGCCAGGTATTCTTTTCCGGCATGTTTGTTTTCTTCCGAAACTTCGGATTTTAAACCGTCTAATATATCGTAGCCCGGTTTCTCAACAAAGGAGGTGATATTTCCTTCGTCGTCAGAACTCAAGATCCCAAAGCCTGTTGCATCTTTGGCATTTACCGGAATGGTAGCGATGGTTACATCACCGCCTTTTTCGATATGGAAATCCAGCATTTCCCTGAAGTCCATCTGGTAAAGCTGATCTCCGGAAAGAATTAAGATATAATCATAGTCATACTTTTCTAAATGCTTCATCGACTGGCGTACCGCATCAGCCGTTCCCTGGTACCAGTTCTCGTTTTCAACATTCTGTTCTGCCGCCAGAATATCAACAAATCCTTTACTGAATATGTCGAAATGGTAAGAGTTTTTAATATGTGAATTTAAAGAAGCTGAATTGAACTGCGTCAATACCAAAATTTTATTTAACCCTGAATTTAAACAGTTTGAAATAGGAATATCTACCAGCCTGTATTTTCCGGCAATGGGAACAGCCGGTTTTGATCTCGTATACGTGAGCGGGAACAGCCTTGTTCCTCTACCTCCTCCTAAAACAATGGAAATTACATTGCGATTCATAAATTATTTTGCGTTTTATTTTATTAAGTTTACTATTCTGTTTTTGATGTCAACATTTACTGAAAAACATTCTTTGTTTTCAGCTTTTAGTTTTTGATTATATATGACAACTTTATACAAGTCCTTGTTTAATTCCTTCACAATTTTATCTACATCATCAATCTCTATAGAATATTTTTTAAGCTCATCTCTAAACAACTTATTTGCAATTAGAACATCCATAACCTCAATTTTTTTCATCATGAAGCCTTCTATATCTTCGTTGTATTTCTTTTCCCAACTTTTTCCATATTTTTGGGCAATTGCTATGTATGTTTTCTTATTTAGATCATTTACTTTTTTCACTATATCCTCAGAAACTGTACAACCACCAACGTCTGCATATTTTATTTTCCACTTTTCAGAAATTCCTATTATTGCTTCTTCAGTTTGCATATTTTTTAATCCATAAGTATAAATCCAGTAATATCCACCGACATGAATCCCTTCCTCTTTCTTTTTACACGAAAAAGTTAAGCATAACAACAATAAAAAATATACCTTTTTCACGATTTAATTTTTATATAAAGCTATATATTTTTCTGCTGACTTTTCCCACGAAAAATCAAAATTCATATTGGCATGAATAAGATTTTCCATTACACTCTTCTGATTATACAGCATTAATGCTCTGTTCATTGCATGAATTGCGTCGTCTACTCCGGGATAGGTAAAATTGATCCCCGCACCTCCTGTTGAAATATCTTCTACTGTATCCCTCAGACCTCCTGTATATCTGACGATCGGCACTGTTCCGTATCTCATGGAGTACATCTGGTTCAGACCACAGGGCTCCACCCTTGAAGGCATCAGCAAAAAATCCGCCGAAGCGTATATTTTATGGGAAAGATGTTCTTTATATCCTAAATCCAAAGCAAAATTGGTATACGTATAATCGTATTCTTTAAGCTTGTTTTCAATATAGCTGTTACCAGATCCCAAAACCATGATGTTAAGCGCTCCATAACTTTGTTTAATGCTTCTCCAGACAATATCAGGAAGAAGATCGGCACCTTTTTCGGTGGCAAACCTTCCTATAAAGGCAAACAAAGGAAGTTCAGGTTTCAGCCCGTATTCTTTACAAAGTTTTTCCTTGCCTTTCTTTTTCTGTTCAACAGCATTTTTACTGTTGAAGTTAAAATCCAGCATCGGATCGGTTTCAGGGTTCCAAACTTCGGTATCAATACCGTTGATAATTCCGTACGCTTTACTGAATTCATCTCTTACAAGACTTTCAATACCGTGGAAACTTACATAAAGCTCCTCAAGATATCCTTGGGAAACTGTGGTAAAAGCATTGGCACATTTGATCATACTTGCCAGAGGATTGATCAACCCGTTCCAGTCCATTAATCCCCATTTATACTGATCAAAAGAAGGAAGATACCTTGCCATTTCCCAGCTCATCATTCCCTGGTATTCACCGTTGTGAATGGTTCCTATCGTTTTTACACCTTTAAGGAAAGAGAACTCCGCACAATATTCGATCATGAAAGGAACCAGTCCTGTATGATAATCGTGACAGTGCAAAATATCCGGACGGATGTTCATCGCACTCAGCCAGTGAAGAACGCCATGCTGAAAAGCAATAAACTGGAAATTTTCATCCTGGTAGCCGTAAGGATTATCTCTGTCTAAAAGTCCCGGGATTTTTACCATGTACAGTTCAAAGCCCAATACATTTGATTTTTCCTTTAAAACCTGTACCTGAAGCATATTTCCTCCCTGGTGAATGAAGCCATCAAAAACTATGTCAAACTCATGATCGTAAACAAAAGATTTGTTATACCAGGGCATAACAACCTTCGCATCAATACCTTTAATTTTGTTCTGATACTTCGGCAAAGCGCCCACTACATCGGCCAGACCTCCTACTTTTGCCACGGGGTAACACTCCGTGCTTAGATGATAAATTACCATTTCTATATTATCTTTTGTGGTGTTTAATTCTATTTTGTTTATATTTTTTGTCTTTTCTTTTTAAAATAATTCCGGCAAGCGGGGGAAGATTAATGCTGATGGATTTCTGATGCCCCATAAACTCTTCGTGCTGTTCATCAAAAATATCTGCTTTCACACCACTTCCTGCGTACTGTTCATCATCAGAATTGAAAACCACTTCCCAGTGGCTCCCTGCGGTTACCCCTATTTTATAATCAATCACTCTGGGAGTAAGATTGAGAATAACCATGCACGCATCATCCTTTCTTTCGCCTTTTCTAAGATAGATATAAACAGAGTTATCCATATCATCTGCCTGTATCCATTCAAAGCCTTCCGGAGAGAACTGGTTTTCATAAAATGCTTCTTCATTCCTGTATATATGATTCAGGTCTTTTACAAGTTTCTGCAATCCCTTGTGGACGGGATATACAAGCAAATGCCAGTCCAGACTTTTTTTGAAATTCCATTCGCTGGTCTGCCCGAATTCATCGCCCATAAATAAAAGCTTGGCGCCGGGGTGTGTAAACATATACACATACAAGGCACGGAGATTGGCAAATTTCTGCCATTCGTCACCAAACATCTTGTAAATAAGACTTGCTTTACCGTGAACAACCTCATCATGGGAAAGAGGCATCATATAATTTTCATTATACACATACATCGAAGCAAATGTTAGTTTATGATGATGAAATTTTCTGTTGATAGGATCTACTTTAAAATAATCCAGTGTATCATGCATCCAGCCCATCATCCACTTCATGCCAAAACCTACCCCTCCAGAATGAACAGGTTTGGTAAGCATTGGGAAATCCGAGCTTTCTTCAGCAATTGTGATAATATCTCCGAATTCTTTATATACTGCCGTATTAAATTCCTGCAGAAAAGTTTTTGCTTCCAGATTTACATTTCCTCCATAGATATTTGGCTCCCATTCTCCTTCATTTCTTGAATAATCGAGATGAAGCATTGAAGTAACCGCATCCACACGGAGTCCGTCTGCATGATAACGTTCCAGCCAGAACATAGCATTTGAAATTAAGAATGATTTTACTTCATTTCTTCCGTAATTGAAAATATAGGATTTCCAGTCGGGATGAAAACCTTTTCTCGGATCTTCGTGCTCATACAGATAAGATCCGTCAAATCTATGCAATCCATTCGCATCACCCGGAAAATGAGAAGGAACCCAATCCAGAATCACCCCGATATGATTCCGGTGAAGTTCATCGATCAGGAACATAAGATCCTGAGGAGAACCAAAACGGGAAGTCGCTGCAAAAAAACCTGTAATCTGGTATCCCCAGCTCGGATCATACGGATACTCCATAACAGGCATGAATTCCACATGGGTGAATTCCATTTCTTTGATATAAGGGATAAGCCTTTGCGCGATATCACGATAATTTAAGAATTTCCCGGAGTCCTCATCATTCCTCATCCAGGAACCGAGATGGAGTTCGTATACAGAAAGCGGAGCTTTAAGGCTGTTTTTTTTCCAGCGGCTTTGCATCCATTTTTTATCATTCCATTCGTACCATGTAGTGGAAACCAGCGATGCTGCCTGAAGATTCTGTTCCCAGCTCAATGCATAAGGATCACTTTTTTCAAGAATTTCTCCCCTTGCAGTTTCTATTGCGTATTTATACAGCGTTCCCCAGGTAAGGCCTGCAATAAAGCCTTCCCAGATTCCTGAGCCATCCCATCTGGGAAAAAGAATATGATCTTTAGGATTCCAGTTGTTAAAGTTTCCGATTACCGAAACTTTCTTTGCGTTGGGAGCCCAAACCGAAAAGTAAACGCCTTGTATTCCGTCTTTTTCAGCAGAATGTGCCCCGAACTTATCGTACAGCTTATAATGTTTACCTTCTTTAAAAAGATAAATATCATGATCCGTAAAAAGAGTGTATGCTTTAACCGAATTCATCACGGTTCTGGTTTAAATTTTAATATTTTTCTGAAAGTACTAAAAAAATCAGAAAGAAAGGTTACCTATTGTTGAAGAAATTATTATGTTTAATTGCCCATCATCACTTGTTTCTATCAAATATAGAGCTTTTTGAGGAGTATAAGATCATTTTAAAAATAATTTGCCATAAAAAGATTTTATTATAAATTTATCTTTGAATTGTTAAACACATATGGATGAGATTTGAACTCCGTACCGAAGAGCATGATGAAAGAAATATCTACATTACCGGAAACTTCAACAGCTGGAACCCAAAAGATGAACAGTACAAGCTCCATCAGATAGATCCCCAAACCTATTGTATAGAAATCGGTGATGAGTTATTGCCTGATTTTATTGAGTATAAATTTACAAAAGGCGGATGGGAAAATGTAGAGCTCGATCAATATGGAAATATTACGCCCAACAGAAAGATCAATAAATCCGAAGCTGAAACTTCGGATATGGTAAAAAAATGGAGACTCAATTGGGGACCATTCAAAAAAGAATTTTTCCCTATTGCAGAAGTTATTTCCGAAGCATTTTATATTCCACAGCTGGAACGCCACCGTAAAATCTGGGCACTTCTGCCCTACGATTATTACATTTCCGACAAAAACTATCCGGTTCTTTACCTTCAGGATGCCCAGAATCTTTTTAATGAAGGAAGCGACTACGGAAACTGGGAGATCGATAAAAAGCTGTCCCTGCTGACGGAATACGGACGCGGTGATATCATCATCATTGCTATTGAACATGGAAGCGAAGACCGGGTAAAGGAATATATTTTTGATAATGATCATGTAGCAAACGGCTCAGAAGGCAAGAAATACATCCGTTTCATCACCGATACGCTCAAACCTTTTGTTGACGAAAACTACCGTACTAAAAAAGACCGGGACAATACCGGAATTGGTGGAAGCTCACTGGGAGCCCTGATCAGTATTTACAGCGGTTTCCTTTATCCTGAAGTATATTCTAAACTGTTGATATTTTCACCATCATTATGGGTTGAGCCCAACAACAATTTCCCGATGATGAATTTCAGAACTCCCTTCACCATGAAAATTTATTTATACGGTGGCGGCCAGGAGGGTTCTAAAATGGTAAAAAGAATTCATGTTTTCGAAGAATATCTGAAGCAGTGGGAAAAGAAAAATCTTTTTGATTTTGAATTCAGAACAAGTATTAATCCGGAAGGCACCCATAGTGAATTTTACTGGTCTCAGGAATTCCCCAGAGCTATCGAATGGCTGTATTACAACAGCAAAGAAAACCCCGCAGAAGTAAAGCCTCAGCAAAACAGTATTAAAAATTAAGTTATGAAATTAATCAATAAAAAAATAAAAAGTTACACCCAGATATTTCATCTTTTTACAGAAGAAGAATGGTCAAGAACCTCTAAAAATTTCAATAAAAATATTGCCGCTTTTTTCACAGGAAAGAAGCATGAAGTTTTCATTAATGTTCAGGATGAAGGAATCGCTTATTTTATTGGTTTAGGTAAGGCAGATTCTCCTGTATTTGAAATGCAGCAGGTTGCTGTTAAATTTTCACAGACTTACAAAGAAAAACTATCAGCGGTTCCTACCCTTATTGTTGGAGATTTTATGATAGAAAAGCAGTTTGAAGAATTTATAAAAGGGCTTCTTCTGGGGACTTACAATTATCCGTTTGAGAAAACCCACGCTTTCTGGAACCCGAAATTTGAGCTTCATTTCGAAAATTTAAGCCAGAAAAAGCTTGATATGATCAGCCACAAATCGGAAGCATTGAGCAACGGGCAGATTGCTTGTCAGGAATGGCTCAATAAACCTGCAAATCTTAAAAAACCTGAAACATTTGGCACATATTTAAAAAATATTTCTAAAAAATACAACCTTAAGTATACTTCATTCAACAGGAAAAAATGTGAGGAGCTGGGACTGGGCGCTTATCTTTCCGTAAATCAGGGCAGCGCTTACGATGCAGCATTTACGATTCTTGAATATAAGACCACTGTTAAAAATGCCAAAACATTCGGACTTGTAGGAAAATGCGTTCTTTTTGATACAGGCGGAATTTCCCTGAAAAATCCGGACAACATGCATTATATGAAGTCGGATATGGGCGGCGCTACAGCGGTTTTGGGAGCCTTAATTTATGCCGCAGAATTGCAGCTCCCTGTGAATATTATTGCTGTTCTTCCCATAACGGACAACGCAATTTCGGAAAATGCCTTCCTGCCGAGCGACGTTATTACGGCCTACAACGGAAAAACCATCGAGGTACTGAATACCGATGCAGAAGGAAGAATGATACTCGCAGACGGACTTTCTTATCTTGCTAAAAATTACAAAACAGATATTCTTATTGATCTTGCTACATTAACAGGAAGTTCGGTACGAATGTTCGGCGACACCTGCGGAGCGATGTTTTCCAATAATGAAGAACTGAAAAACCTGCTGATAAAAACGGGTGACAGTACGAACCAGCGGTTATGGAATCTTCCGCTATGGGATATCTGGAAAGATGATATCCGTTCTGATGTTGCCGATCTCAAAAATATATCCATGAAACCTATCGGAGACTGTATTGTTGCAGCAAAATTCCTGGAGCAGTTCATTGAAAATCACCCGAGATGGGCGCATCTTGATATTGCTGGTGTAGCTTTTGGAAATGTAGGATACGCTAAAGAGAAAGCCGCTACCGGTTTTGGAGTACAATTATTGTCAGATTTAATCGAAAATTATCATTAAAAATTAGTTTATTACAAAAATTCTCTGTATAATTGAAACAGTATTTTCAAAAGTGTATTTTATTTTAAGTTTTAGTAGTAAATAAACAAATAAAAACATCATTTATTTTTGAAAATTCATCAAAAACTTAAAAACATTATATGGAGAAGAAAACAATAGTATGTATTTCGTGCTATTACAAGGGGTATGACTTCATGGATGAGATGAAAAACCTCGGTAATAATATCATTTTGGTAACCTCGGAAAATCTTAAAGAAAAAGACTGGCCGTGGCATGCTATCGATGAGGTTTTCTATATGCCCGAAATAAAACCGTCTGTATGGAATCTCGATCATCTGGTTCAGGGATTTTCTTATCTGATGCAGACCAGAAAAGTAGATGCTGTTGTTGCTCTTGACGATTATGATGTTGAAAAAGCGGCCCTGATCCGTGAAACATTCCGTATTCCAGGGATGGGTCAGACCACACACCGATATTTCAGAGACAAACTTGCCATGAGGCAGAAAGCCAAAGATTCCGGCATTCATGTTCCTGAGTTTACTGCTGTTTTCAATAATGATGAACTGAACAGTTTTGCAGATAGTGTTTCTCCTCCATGGGTATTAAAACCCCGCTCCGAAGCATCCGCATCAGGCATCAAAAAACTGGCTTCCAAAGAAGAACTTTGGCAGGAACTCAATAATCTTGGGGAAGAGCGCCACTTATTTTTACTGGAAAGTTTTAAACCCGGCGATGTTTATCATGTTGACAGTCTCACTTTTAATAAAGAAACGGTTTTCACATCCGCTTCAAAATATCTTGCTCCGCCTATGCAGGTTTCTCATGAAGGCGGTGTTTTCAGAACAAAAACACTGGGAAGATATTCAGATGAATTTCAAGCGCTTGAAGCGGCCAATATGAAAGTTCTTTCCAGCTTCGGGCTTATACATGGTGCAACCCATACAGAATTTATCAAAAGTAAAGATGACGGCAAATACTACTTCCTGGAAACCTCCTCGCGTGTCGGCGGTGCTCATATTCCTGATCTGGTGGAAGCTTCAAGCAGCATCAATATCTGGAGAGAATGGGCCAGAATCGAAGATGCGCTACTAAAAGGGCATAACTACGAAGTTTCTAAACCAACGGGACATTATTCCGGGCTGATCATTGCACTGATTAAGGATAAAGATCCTGACTACAGCCATTTTGAAAGTCCGGAAACCGTAAAATTCTTACCCATTGAACATCATGTAGGTATTGTTTATAAATCCAGTGATCCGGAGGTTATTCAGGAAAGACTGGACAGGGCCGCAGAAAAAATTCTTGCGGAAATGCTGAATATTCTTCCTCCTAAAAGCAAACCGACAAGCTAATAATTAGCAATTAGCAAAAACTGATAATCAATCATTTTACAAATTATCATTTAACACAACACATGCCACAAATAGAACATACAGATTATTATTCCCATATATTAGGAACAAACCTTAAAGTTGAGGTTACCGGACATTATGGTTATCCTATCATTATGTTTCCTACTTCACAGGGACTTTACACACAAAACCATGACTTCCACTTGAACGGAAGTATCAATTGGTTTGTGGAGCAGGGAAAAGTTAAACTTTATAATATCCAGACCATAGACAGCTGGAGCTTTTATGATGATAATATTTCCCCACAGCAAAGAATCAGAAATTATGAAAGATATATTCAGTTTTTGATTCAGGAGTTTGTTCCTTATATTCAGAAAATTCATAAAACGCATCGCGTTGCGGTTGCCGGAGCAAGTTTCGGTGGATATCATGCGGCAAACTTTGCCTTCCGATTTCCGGATGTTGTTTCTCACCTGTTTTGCCTTTCCGGAGCTTTCAGTATCAGGAATTTTATGGATGGTTATTCTGATGAGTTGGTATACTTCAATTGTCCCAGAGAATTTGTAAGAAATGATGAAGCCTGGAAATACAAGCATATGCATATTGTTTTGAGTACTTCCGATCAGGATATCTGCAGGGATAAAAATATTGAAATGGCAGAAATTCTGCGTTCGAAAGGAATTGATTTCTGGTATGACGAAAGAAAATGGATCAGCCATGACTGGCCGTTGTGGAGAATGGTTTTTCCTACATTTATCGGTGCATTTTTCTCTTAAAAGTTTAAATATACAGATTAACAAATATTAAAAAAATACAATTATGGTTAAAAAAGTCGGAATACTATTCGGTATGGAAGATACTTTTCCCTGGGCATTTATTGACAAAGTAAATGAACTTGGTAAAGGTGAAATTGTTGCAGAACCGGTAAGTATTGATAAACTTGAACAAGGTGCAGATTACGGATACGCGGTCATTATTGACAGAATTTCTCAGGATGTGCCATTTTACAGAGCGTATCTTAAAAATGCAGCATTAAACGGAACATACGTCATCAATAACCCTTTTTGGTGGAGCGCTGATGAAAAGTTTTTCAATAATGCTTTAATGACAAAACTTGGAATTCCGCTTCCTAAAACTGTTTTGCTTCCCTCTTACGAAAGACCTGAGAATACTTCGGAAACTTCTTTCAGAAATTTAAAATTCCCTCATGACTGGGATTATATTTTCAATTATGTAGGCTTTCCTGCTTACATGAAGCCTCACGACGGCGGAGGCTGGAGGAATGTTTACCGCGTAGAAAGCGCCGAAGATCTCTGGGCCAAGCATTCTGAAACGGAACAGCTGGTCATGATGGTGCAGGAAGAAATTATTTTCGATGATTATTACAGAGTGTATTGTCTGGGTAAAAAATATGTTCACATCATGCCTTATGAACCCAGAAATGCCCATCATTTACGATATGCCACAACCCATCAGACACAAGGCGAAGAGCTGGAAAAATTATTAAAAACCATTCATGATTATACCATCAAAATGAATGAAGCATTAGGCTATGATTTCAATACGGTAGAATTTGCCGTTCGGAACGGAATTCCTTATGCTATCGACTTTTGCAACCCGGCTCCGGATGCAGACAGGAATTCTGTAGGCGAAGAAAATTTTGCATGGATTGTAGAGCACGCAGCAAAACTTGCCGTAGAAAAAGCAAAAGAATATGTTCCCGGAAAACCGAATATCTCCTGGGGAAACTTCGTAAAAGATTCTGTAAAATAAACATTCAAATAAAACACGAAAAAAAATGCATCAATTTACTATCGGGATAGAAGAAGAATATCAAATCATTGATGTTGAGAGCCGGGACCTGGTTTCTCATGTTTCGAAAATTATCGAAGGCGGAAAAGCAGTTTTAAGTGAAAACCTAAAGCATGAAATGCACGAATCCATGATTGAAATGGAAACGGGAATCTGTCAGAATATTCAGGAAGCCAAAGCAGAATTAACCAATCTGAGAAGACATCTTATTAAAACAGCTCACGAACAGGGACTTCGCGTTTCAGGCGGAGGAACACATCCTTTTTCAAACTGGGAACACAACACCATCACCAACGGCGAACGATATATTAAAATCGTTGACGACATGGGAGATGTAGCACGTGGCAACCTCATTTTCGGGCTGCATGTTCATATCGGAATTCCGAACCGCGAAGAAGGGGTCAGAATACAGAATGTGATGCGGTATTTTCTGCCGCATGTTTATGCGCTTTCCACCAATTCACCGTTCTGGATTGGCAGGAATACAGGTTTTAAATCATACAGACAGGAAATTTTCGTTAAATTCCCACGAACCGGAATTCCCAGCTTTTTCAATTCTCTTGCAGAATTTGACAGCTATGTGGATCTTCTGGTAAAAACAGGAACCATCGACAACGCCAAAAAAATCTGGTGGGATCTCCGGGTTCATCCATTCTATCCTACGATTGAATTCAGGATTTGCGATATGCCATTAAGAATAGAAGAGACAGTTTGCCTGGCAGCAATTATGCAGTCTCTGGTGGCGAAAATCTATAAACTTCACCAGCAGAATTTAAGTTTCAGAAGCTACAGACGATTATTATTGAATGAAAATAAATGGCGAGCCTCAAAAAGCGGAATAGAAGCACATCTTATCGATTTCGGGAAAGAAGAATCCGTACCGTATCCGGATCTTTTGAAGGAACTTCTTGAGTTTATTGATGACGTGGTAGATGAATTGGGATGCAGAAAAGAAGTAGAATATGCCTGGACAATCCTTGAAAACGGAACCGGCGCAGACCGTCAGCTCCGAATATTTAATGAAACAGGAGACCTTACGAAAGTCGTTGATTATATGATCTCCGAAACCGAATATGGTATCACTCACGGTGAAGCGCTACATTCATAATATTTGATACATTTGTATAAAATTTAAGACATATGAATGATATTCGAATTGCTTTGCTGGATATGAATAATAATCAGGTGAATCAGGGATTTAAAAATATAAAAGAAATTTCTGAAGCATTCAGGCAGAGCTGTACCGGAGAAAATGTAAGCATTACAACATTCGATGTACGATCTAAAAATGAAATTCCCGACATTAAAGATTTTGATATATTTATTTCTTCCGGCGGTCCCGGAAACCCGCATCGTGAAGGATTTAAATGGGAAGATCAGTTCAGTGCTTTTTTAGATTCAATTCACAATCACAACCAGATCAGTCAGAAAAAAAAATACCTTTTTTTAATTTGCCATTCTTTTCAGCTGGCAAGCATTCACTGGAAGCTGGGTAATATCTGTAAAAGAAAATCTTATTCTTTTGGAGTAATGCCTGTTCACAAAACAGAAGACGGTGAAGAGGAGTTTTTATTTAAAAATCTTCGGGACCCTTTCTATGCTGTAGATTCGCGTGCCTATCAATTTATTGAGCCGGACCATGAGCGTTTTGAAAAACTGGGAATGAAAATTACAGCAATTGAAAAATTCCGTCCTCATATAGATCTGGAAAGAGCGGTAATGGCCGTAAGGTTTTCTGAAGAGATCTTTGGTACACAGTTTCATCCCGAAGCCAATCCTGAAGGAATGATTGAAAATCTGAAAGATGAAAAAAACAAACTGGCTATGATCGAGAATTTCGGAATGGAAAAATATCTGGAAACTATCGACCGAATTGATGATGAAGATAAAATTACCCTTACGCAGTCTCAGATTTTACCGAGGTTTTTAGATCAAGCCAAACAAAATATTATCAGCAGAGGCAATGTTCTGATTTAGCGAATAAATTTAATACAGTAACATAATCGGGCGGTATTGTCCGATTTTTTTTAAATCACAAAAGAAAAAGGATTATGATTTCAAAATACCGAAAGCAATTTAATCAGGAATTTTCGCAGGAAAAATATGCTCAGCTCAAAGAATATTTAAAGCAAAAAAGCGGACTGGAACCCGCATTCAGAATTTCTGAAAGCCCTTTGTTCCTTACCAAAGATTTTGAAACTAAACTGACTAGTGCGAGCAATAGTATTATCAATCAAATAAAAAATTTATCTCCTGATGTCTTACAAAGGGCCGTTCCTGACAACTGCAGAGTTCCGAATGATACAGACAAACCGCATTTTTTTACCATAGACTTCGGAATCTGCAAAAATAAAAACGGTGAAATAGAACCACAGCTCATTGAACTCCAGGCTTTTCCTTCACTATATGCATTCCAAAGAGTATTTGAAGATGCATTTTGTGAAATATACCCATTCCTCTCCGAATTGAGAAATACAATTTCTCCCGAAGATTTTAAAAATCAGCTTAATGATCTTATTGTCGGAAACGAAAATCCTGAAAATGTAATCCTTCTTGAAATCTATCCTGAAAAGCAGAAAACTGCCATTGATTTTATTTTAACTGAAAAGTTATTAGGAATAAAAACGGTTTGCCTTACCAAGGTAAAAAAGAACGGCAGAAAACTTTATTATGATAATGAAGGGCAGTTAACTGAAATCAAAAGAATTTATAATCGCGTTATTTTTGATGAGTTAGACCGCATTCCTGATCTTAAAACGGAGTTTGATTTCCGTGAAGATATTGATGTAAAATGGATTACACATCCTAACTGGTTTTTTAAAATTTCTAAATTTTTATTGCCGCTTTTACAACATCAATTTGTCCCGAAAAGCTATTTTTTGCATGAATTCCCTGAAACAGAGGATTTGAAAAATTTTGTTTTAAAACCGTTGTTTTCATTTGCGGGAAGCGGGGTTAATTTAAATCCTACAAAAGAAATTACAGACACCATTGAGGACAAACAAAATTACATTCTTCAGAGAAAAGTAGAATATGCCCCTATTTTTGAAGATATTGACGGAGATTTTTCGAAAGCAGAGATCCGTTTGTTGTATATTTGGCCTGAAAACAGCGACCGGCCTGTTCTGGTGGAGAATCTGGCAAGAATGACCAAAGCTGCAATGGTGAACGTCGATTTCAATAAGAAAGATGCCATCTGGATCGGAAGCTCGAATGCTTTTTTTGCGGAGGAATAATTGATATAATTAAATCCATAAGACATTAGCAAAGATAAAATTTCAGAATTCTTAAAAAAGTTTCGGCGGCATCGAAGATGCCGCCGAAACTTTTAAATATTATTATAAAATTCTGTCATCTTCCATTAATTCTCTGGTTTGGTAATCCTGTACGAGGTCAATCGCATTGGAAATTACGTCGCTTAAGGCAGTGATAAAAGTACCTTCTTCAGCCATTCCCATGGCGTGTTTCAGCGCTTCAATCTCCTTAGGAATGATTTCATAACTCACATCTTTTCCTGAAGACTGCATTCCTTCGATGATCAGTCCATTGATTTCGTCTTCCGTACGTCCGCGGAGATGCTTTTCATTTCTGATGATGATATGATCGAACATTCTTCCTGCAATCTTTCCGCATTCCCGGATATCGCTGTCTCTTCGGTCTCCTACACCAGAGATAATTCCAATCTTTTTTGTTGCCTCCACATTTTTGAGATAATCTTCAATTGCCTGATATCCCGAAGGATTATGAGCAAAATCAATCAGCACTTTGAAATTTTTAAACTTAAATACATTCAAACGGCCCGGAGTAAGCTGGGCACTTGGAATAAAAGTTCTTAAAGAATTGGAAATATCTTCAATCCCGAATCCGTACAGATAACAGGCGAGACTCGCAGCCAATACGTTTTCAATCATAAATTTGGCTTTTCCTTCCATGGTAATCGGAAAATCTTTAGCCTTACCGATTCTTATTTTCCAGTCTCCTTTTTTAATCGTAACAAATCCTTCCTCGTAAACACAGGTAATCTTGCCTTCTTTGGCAAATTTCTGAATGTGAGGATTGTTTTCATTCATACTGAAAATCGCAACATGACTGTCGAGATCATTAACAATTTTCATGGAATAGTCATTATCGGCATTCAGAATGCTCCAGCCGCTTTTCTTTACGCTGTCCAGAACGACTCTTTTTACCCGCGTAAGATCCCTGAGGTTGTGGATATCATTCATTCCGAGGTGATCTTCCGCAATATTGGTCAATACCCCGATATCACACTGAGAAAAACCAAGTCCGGAACGTAAAATTCCGCCGCGAGCAGTTTCAAGTACGGCAAACTCCACGGTAGGATCTTTTAAGATAAACTCCGCAGATAATGGACCTGTCGTATCTCCTTTTGTAAGCATCGTATTTTGGATATAGATTCCGTCTGAGGTCGTAAAGCCTACTCTGTAACCGTTGCTTTTTACAATATGGGAGATCAGTCTTGTTGTCGTCGTCTTTCCGTTGGTTCCGGTAACCGCAATAATCGGGATGGTAAAAGGTTTTCCCGGAGGATACAGCATATCTACCACAGGAGCGGCAACATTTCTCGGAAGCCCTTCACTTGGAGCAAGGTGCATTCTGAATCCAGGTGCAGCATTCACTTCAATAATGGCTCCTCCACTCTCTTTTAGAGGCTGGGTAAGATTTTCCGCCATAATATCAATTCCGCAGACATCAAGGCCGATGATTTTCGAAATCCTTTCAGCCATAGTGATATTTTCCGGGTGTACCATATCGGTAACATCAATAGATGTACCTCCCGTTGAAAGGTTAGCTGTTGATTTCAGATAAACCACTTCCCCTTTTTGAGGAACTGTTTCCAGGGTGTAGTTCAGTTTCTCTAAAAGCTCGGTAGTATCTTTATCGACTTCAATTTCCGTTAATACATTTTCGTGTCCGTATCCTCTTCTCGGGTCTTTATTTTCTTTTTCAATAAGTTGCTGAAGATTTAATTCACCATCGCCTACCACGTGAGCAGGAACCCTTCTGGCAGCAGCAACCATTTTATTATTGATGACCAGCACTCTGAAATCGTATCCGGTAATATATTTTTCAACAATAACTTTTTTAGAATATTTCTGGGCGTGTTGCAATCCTATTTTTGCAGATTCCCAGTCATTGACGTTAATAGAAGAACCCTTCCCATGATTTCCATCCAGAGGTTTAATAACCACGGGATATCCTATTTTCCTCACTACACTATCAAGGCCTTCTTCATCCATGATAAGGTCTCCGATCGGCACAGGAATCGCAGCATCGTGCAGCATTCTCTTGGTAAGTTCTTTATTGCAAGCAATATCCACGGCAATAGAGCTCGTTTTCCCGGTAATGGTGGCCTGAAACCTTTGCTGATTCACTCCGTAACCAAGCTGTACTAAAGAGTTTGTTCCTAATCGGATCCACGGGATTTTCCTGGAAACAGCCTCTTCAACAATGCTTCCTGTTGAAGGTCCTAGACGAACTCTTTCGCGGATTTCTTTAAGTTTCTGAATACAGGCATTAATATCATATTCTTCGCCTTTAATCAAAGCTTCCGCAATTTTTACGGATTCTTCCGCGGCAAAAATCCCTGCGTTTTCTTCAATATAATTAAATACAACATTGTAAACTCCGGGTGTTTTAGTCTCCCTTGTTCTTCCAAAGCCCACTTCCATCCCTGCAAGCGTCTGGATTTCCAAAGCGATGTGCTCAATTACATGTCCCATCCATGTTCCTGTTTCAACACGATGAAAGAATCCTCCTTCTACTCCTTCAGAACATCTGTGAGCGAATAAGGAAGGCAGCAACTTTTCAATTCTTTCCCTGAATCCTTCGATCTTATTGGTAGGAAAATTTTCCATTTCTTCCAGGTCCAACCTCATCTGTATCAGCTTCTTTCGTCTGATACTCCAAATATTCGGGCCGCGCAATGCCTGTATTTTTTCAATTTTCATAATCTATTTGCATTTTTAATAGTTAACAATAACTGCATCTAGAATCAAAGATAATGCAAAACCCTAAACAAAACTATACCACATTTGAATATTTATTAAAAATAATCATTCTTTAGTAATCATTCTAAAATCCTCAAAATCAATTTTATGTACCATGAAATTTTTTCAGCTGTTAATATTTTTTTAAATTTGCACTCTATGACGAAACCTGTTGGAAAATTAATTGTTATTGGTGGTGCGGTAAACAAAGGAAGTTTTGCAGAAACCGATTTTGATCAGAATATAGAAAAAAACCTGAATTTTTTTGAGCGAGGGATCCTTAGAAAAATCATCAACGAGTCTAAGCATAAGGAAAATTCTGTTATTGAAATTATTACCACGGCCTCACAGATACCTCAAATTGTAGGCTCTGAATATAAAAAAGCTTTTGAATTTTTAGGAGCAAAAAATGTAAATATACTGGATATTCACAACCGTGAAGAAGCCAATTCTGATGCTATTGTCGCAAGGGCAAATGCTGCAGACGTTGTGATGTTTACCGGCGGAGATCAGCTTCGTCTTACATCCATCCTTGGCGGTACAAGATTCCATGATACCATTTTACTTAAATACCAGGAGCAGGATTTCATCTATTCCGGAACTTCTGCCGGAGCTGCTGCTGCTTCTGAAAATATGATTTATCAGGGAAGCAGTTCTGAAGCATTGCTGAAAGGTGAGATCAAAACCACACAGGGATTAGGATTAATCGACAACGTCATTATTGATACACACTTTGTACAGAGAGGAAGAATCGGAAGGCTTTTCCAGGCAGTGGTCAATAATCCGAGAACCCTGGGAATCGGTCTTGGTGAAGATACAGGTCTTTTTATCTATAACGATGTAATGACGGCCGTAGGTTCGGGACTTGTAATCTTAGTCGACGGAAGATTCATTAAGGATACCAATCTTACAAATATTAACCTCGGAGAACCGATTTCTATTGATAACCTTACGGTACACGTAATGTCCATGAATGATCATTATGATCTTACCACAAAAGTACTGACAATCGAAAATTCACAATTTAATCCTATTCCGCAGGATAAGTAAGAGCTTTTTCCGGCTTAATGATTATCCCTGATAATTTTTCTGAATTTTATTTTTCGGCCTGTTGAATCATATCCGGTTTGAAAAATTTGGCTATCTTGTCTGCAAAAACAATATTACAATGAAGGTAATCATTCACGGTGGGTTCTTTTCAGAAAGCGATCAGAGCCATGAGGTAAAAACGGCCAAGCAGGAATCTCTGAAAAACATTGCAAAACAGGCTTTTGAATTTTTACAAACCCATTCTGCTTTTGACACAGCTGCCTTTGCCGTTTCGTTATTGGAAAACGATGAACTTTATAATGCCGGTATTGGTTCACAGATCCAAAGTGACGGGATTATACGGATGAGTGCAGCCATTATGGATGGAGAAACGCAGAAAATGAGCGGTGTTATTAATATTCAGGATGTAAAAAACCCGGTTTTCGTAGCAAAAGAGCTGATGAAGGAAGACGACAGAGTCTTAGGCGGAAGTGGAGCTAAAAAGTATGCTTCGACTCATGGTTTCGAAAATTTCTCCACTGAAATTCCGAAAAGAAGAAAAGAATACGAAGAAAAATTAAATAACGGCGGAAAAGGCACAGTCGGATGCGTTGTATTAGATAAAGACGGAAAATTGGCTGTAGCAACCTCTACCGGAGGAAAAGGATTTGAGATTCCGGGAAGAATTTCAGATTCCGCCACCGTAGCCGGAAATTATGCCAACTCTTTCTGTGCCGTTAGCTGCACAGGCGTGGGTGAAGATATTGTAAGCAATGCTACAGCTGCAAAGATCGTAACAAGAGTGACCGACGGAATGTCTCTCGGCGAAGCTTTTGACAAAACTTTTAACGAACTGAAAACGTTTGACGGTTTTGCAGGAGCCATTGCGATCGATCAGCACGGAAATTTATACCATCAGGATTCTCATCCCACTATGGTCTTTGCAAGTTTTGACGGAGAAAATCTAAAAACCTTCCATTAACTTTAACATTATTTTATAGTTCTGATATTTTTTTTGGCACGTATTTTACATGATTAGTAATAACAAATTTTAATATTAACACTTAAAAAATAGAAATCATGGGAAATAAGACAAAAGGTTTATTGGCATTAGTTGGTCTTGGAGCTTTAGCATATTGGAAATACAAAAACTCAAGCCCGGAGCAACAACAAATGGTAAAAGATAAATTGAATAATGCAAAGGATAACCTAAACAAGTGGGGAAATGATCTTAAAGAGAAAGCCAACAGTGTTGCTTCCCAGGTTCAGGACAAAGCTGATGAATTTAAAAACCAAGCGCAGGATTCTGTGAACAAAGCACAGGAAACCGTAAGCTAAGACTAGTTATTTAACATTCATATATTTCAAAAAAAGTCATTGTAATTTAAAATATTACGATGACTTTTTTTGTGATTCTATTGCAAAGACCAACGGTAGTTTATTACCAAACATGGAAATCCGCCATTTCCCTTTTCAAATTCCTGAACATGTCTGAAACAAGGATAAGGTGACCAGTCGAATTCTTTAAACTTATCTATTTTCAAATTATTATCAATCAGGCTTTGCAATACTTCTGCTAAAGAATGGTTCCACATCACATATTCCTGAACAATATTCGCGGAAGGGTCTGCATAAGTTCCTTCGTATGTTTCTATAATAGGCTTTTCATTAAAATAATTGTATTTCACCCCATCAAAATCATCATCAAACATCCAAACGACCGGATGAAACTCTGCCATTACAAATTTACCGTCAGGTTTTAAGAAATGCGAAATTACTTTCGCCCAACGGTCGAGGTCAGGAAGCCAGCCGATCGTACCATAACTCGTGAAAACAATGTCAAATTTTTCATTAAGAACATTGGGAAGATTGTATAGATCAGTACATATAAACTGAGTATCAGTACCGCATTTTTGTGCCAGTTCCTGTGCTGCGGCAATAGCTTTGTCAGACAAATCGATTCCTGTTACTTTGCCTCCCAGTTTGGATAGGGAAATAGAATCCTGACCAAAATGGCATTGCAGATGAAGAATTGTTTTATTTTTAATCTCTCCTAAAAGATCAAGTTCGATAGAATTGAGAGAAGTTCTGCCCATTAAAAATTCATCCACAAAATAAAAATTCGATTTCAAATGCGGTTCTACTTTGGCATTCCATGATTTTCTATTGATCTCTAAATAATTTTCCATGACTGATATTTATGTTTAAAAATATTAAAATAAATGTAACTGTAATACATTCGTTTTAAAGACAACTAAATTAAAACAACAGAATTTTTATTTCTTTCGATATAAGATATGCTCGTGAGTTTAACTACATTGTAACGAGGTAACTTTACATTCTTATGTCATGAATTAATATTTTGACATTTTACTCCCCTTCAATAACGATGGAAGTATAAAAACTGTAGAGTTTCCAGCCTAATGATTCATACAGATTCTTACCTTCTTCGGTGGCCACCAAAAAGTTTGCGGAAAACCCTTCAGACAATGCTATTTTTTCAAGCTCTTTCATTAAAAGACTAGCCAGCCCTTTTCTACGGTGGTCCTTTTCAGTAGAGATCCTGTCATAAACAGCAATACCATCAACAAAGACAATTCGTCCCGATGAAGCTAACTTATTGTTTCTCATAATATGTACTACAATAGTAGAGTCATATTGGTTATATGCAAATCGGTAATCGTCGGGTAAATTTCTATCGTTAAATTTCATTGGTGAAGTACAATACATCATATAGCCTTGCGGCTGCAACGTCCATCTTTGGGGTATTTCGTTTTTAAATTCATCAAAAGAAGTACATACTTTCAGGAAGACCCACGGCTCATTTATGGCTTCAGCCAATTCAATAAAATCAGCATTGCATTCCGGGAACACATATCTCTTTCTTTGCTTTTCGTACCCTACCTCAACCATGAATCCTGATTTGTACTGTACAGGCAAAGGCAGTTCTCTTGATAACGACCATGCTTTAAGCCACTTTTCAATAGTATCTGATGAAATTTGTTTTTCCATAAGTTTTATATAAACGTCAGCATATAGCCCATTCCGGAACCTAATACAACAATAAGTGCACTATTGATTTTCCTGTATCCAAAGCTAATAAAAAGACAGAAAACAGCAATAAGAATCATGCGCCAGTCAGTAATTGTATCGATTCCCATACTGATGCAGACGGAAACAATAATAGCAACCGAAGCTGCATTGACCGCATCGAGAAAGACTGAAAAAATTTTCGAGTTCCTCATCTTTTTTACGAGGGGATTCAGCAATGCAACAAACAGGAATGAAGGCAAAAAAATCCCAAGGGTTGAAATGGCCGCCCCACCCCATCCGTTGACCTGATATCCGATGAATGTAACCGACGAAAAAACCGGTCCCGGAGTAAACTGCCCTACTGCAATAGCATCAATAAGCTGTTGCCTGTTCAGCATTCCGTTTGCAACAAGCTCTGCATCCAGAAAGGCAAAGAGTACATAACCGCTTCCGTAAAGAATAGATCCAACTTTTAGGAAAATCAGGAAAAGCTTAAGGTTTAAAGATGATATAAAATTATTTTCACTTCCCTGTAAATAAACGAGAGGAATAAGATTTTTCAAATTTCCGGATCTTCCGGGAGGTAAAAACGTGATAAGCACGTAAAGAATTCCTGCTCCGAAAAGTAGAAAAACTTCATTGTAACCTAGTAATGATCCCGCTAAAACGAGCAGTCCCAGGATTATAAGACCTGCTGTCTTAAAAGATTTTTTTGCCAAAGGAAAGATGGCCGATAAAATCACAGCGATAATAGCCGGTTTAATTCCGTAAACAAATGGCTGAATTTCCGGCAGAGCACCGTATTTTTTATAGAGCCACGCCAATATTCCGGTAATAAAAACTGCAGGAAGTATAAAACATACTCCTGCAGTAATTAAGCCTTTCCAGCCTGCTTTTTCTCTTCCGATATGAATGGCCATTTCCGTACTGTTGGGTCCGGGAATCAGATTCGTAGCTCCTATCAGATCCAGAAAATGCTGTTGGGACATCCACTTTCTTTTGGTAACAACCTCATTCTGCATCATGGATATATGCGCAGCAGGCCCTCCGAAACCAATTATTCCCAGCTTGAGAAAAAGCCTGGCTATTTCTTTTAGATCCTCTGTATTTTTCATGGCATTTCCTGAGTAACAAACTTTGTTTTTGGCAACAAAGACTGTGCACGAGAAATTTCCTGATATGGAATATTATTTCCTGAAATGTATATTACTTTCAACTTTTTCATTTTTTCCAAACCTGGAGGAAAAGCCGTAATTTTATTATTCCTAATATCCAGACCTTCAAGATTTTCCAGATTATAAATTTCTGTCAAACATTCGTTTGTAAGCTCATTCCTATCAATGAAAAGTCCTGTCAGCCCCGTCATGCCAATCATTCCGGGAGGGATCTGGCTAATTTGATTTTTATAAATATCCAGCCTTTTAAGACCTGAAATCTTGTATAGTTCTTTTGGAAAAACTTTAAATGCATTATTGTCCAAATGCAGCGTTTTCAAATTTTGAAGTCCGGAAAATCCGTTTGGTAAAGCTTTCAAAAGATTTTTCGAAAACCATACATCATTAACCATATTCAAAAATCCTATTTCTTCGGGCAGCTCAGACATCAGGCTTCCACTTACGGATAAAGTCTCCAGACTTTTCAGATTCTTTATGGAAGGCGGAAGATTTCTACCGGGTTTTCCTTCAGCACTTTTTAAACTTCTGATATCTAATCCTCTTGATAATCCCAGCCTTTTCAGCATTTTTAGCTTTCCAATATCCTCAGAAAAATCAAAATAGCTGAACTGAGAATATTCTAAATCTTCCAATGATTTAAGGTTAAAAATCACAGGAGACATCTTTTCTGTAAGCATATTATGCAGTGCAAGCTTTTTCAATTGTTTCAAAGAAGCAAACTCTTTGGGGAAATCTTTAATTTTGTGCCCTCCGGTGAGCATAAAAGATTCAGGATTTTTTAGCCTGGAAATTTTTCCGGGGATGCTTGTGAGCTGATCCGATTCAATTACTATCAGGGATTTAATATTCCATGTAAAAATATGTTCCGGAAATGCTGTGATCTCACTAAGCACTACCCGATCGCTTTCTTTGCTTAGGTCCTGTTTAGGAATTTCCGGCATTCTTTCTTGTGCCTGAGTAAAAACAAAAGATATCAGTAGTGCTGAAAATAAGATGTTCTTCATAGCTCTAAAATTGTAAAAACTCCTCCAGCGAAACCGTTTTCTGCTCCCCGGCTTCAAGATCTTTATAGGTAACATTTCCGTTCTTAATCTCTTCTTCACCCAGGAAAACAAGATTTTTAATTCCCTTCTTTTCGGCGTAAGTAAACTGTTTTCCGATCTTGGCAGCTTCGGGATACAGTTCGGTAGAAACTCCCTTTTCTCTGAGTTGCTTTATTAATTTCAGGGCTTCTACGATTTCATCCCCTCCGAAATTTGCAAACAGGTATTCCACTTTTGAGGCTGCCTCTTCAGGGAACAGTCCCAATTCTTCCATGACAAGATAAATCCTGTCTAACCCAAAAGAAATTCCGATTCCCGGAATATTTTTAACCCCGAAAACCTCCGTAAGATTGTCATATCTTCCGCCACCGCCGATGGATCCCATCTGAACTTCATCCGCTTTTACCTCGAAGATAGCTCCGGTGTAATAATCCAATCCTCTGGCAAGCGTAATGTCGAATACCAGATTCTGGATATTAACGCCTAAATTTAATGACTGAGTAATTACAAACTCCAATTCTTCAACACCTTTTAATCCGGTTTCGTTTCCTGCAAACTTTTCTTTAAGCTGCAAAAGGTTCTCCAGAGCGTCGTCTGACTGTGTAAAAAGAAAATCCAGTTTATCAATAGACTCCTGGGCAATTCCTCTTTCAAGAAGTTCCTTTACAACACCTTCTTTTCCTATTTTGTCTAATTTGTCAAGAGCTACCGTAAAATCAATTAATTGGTCGGTAATTCCTGCAAATTCTGCTAATCCGGAAAGTATTTTTCTGTTATTAATATGAATGGTTACAGAAACACCCAGTTCCGCAAATGACTTTAAATACAATTGAACCAAATCTATTTCCTGCAAAAGACTTTCGCTTCCCACCACGTCAGCATCACACTGGTAAAACTCCCTGAATCTTCCTTTTTGAGGACGGTCTGCCCTCCAAACCGGCTGAATTTGGTAACGCTTGAATGGAAATGTAAGCTGATTGTGGTTCATCGCTACAAATCTTGCAAAAGGTACGGTAAGGTCATAACGAAGAGCCTTATCTGAAATCTGCGAAGTTAATTTCTGATGATTTTTATCTTCCCAGTCCTGCTGATTTACTTTTGAAGTATAGTCCCCTGAATTTAGAATCTTAAAGATCAGGCGGTCTCCTTCTTCTCCATATTTTCCCGTTAATGTCGAAAGATTTTCAAAGCTCGGAGTTTCCAATGGCTGGAACCCGAATAATTCAAAGTTTCTCTGTAAAATATTGATGATATATCTTCTTCTTGCCACTTCCGATGCGGTAAAATCTCTCGTCCCTTTTGCTAAACCTGGTTTCATTCTATAATTGATAAATGATGATTAATGTATAAGTGTTGCAAAAATAAGGAATTGAACTGACTTTAAAACTAAAATCCAAAGCCGAAGAAATAATCTTCCCCAGCTTTGAATTTCTTCATCATTTGTGTTTTTTATCTGATCAGATGCTTTCTAAAATTTCCAGGATTTCTTCACCGTAATTTTCAATCTTGTGTTTCCCAAACCCTTTGATATCCAGCAGTTCTTCTTTCCGTGCAGGTTTATATTTGGCCACGGACATGAGTTCTTTATTGGTTGCAATAAAATAGCTTGGCAGATTCTGCTCTTTTGCCTTATCCGATCTCCACTCCTTCAGGGCATAGAGAATTTTCTCTTCATCCGAATTCAGCTCTTCACCTTCTGCGGCATATTTTGCATGCTTCGATTCTTTCACAGTAGTAACCGCCATTTTCAAGCTCTCAAAATACAGAATCACGGACCAGTAATTTTCTTCATTTACAAAAGCTGTTTCTACTTTTACGACCTGATGTTTCCCAAGAAAATCATCAAGTATCTGCTGATCATGGTGTAAAAACTCCTGATCCAGCCGCACTTTAAAAACTTTTACTTTCATCGCCTGTGTTCTTAAATTTATTTACCGCCTAAAAGCAGAATCTCGTCAACCCTGATTTCCGTGATATAGCGTTTTACCCCGTCCTTATCATCATATGATCTGTAGGTTAGCTTTCCTTCGATGGCAATTTCTTTTCCTTTTGTAACATATTTCTGAAAGATCTCTGCTGTTTTACCGAAAGCAATGAGATTGTGCCATTGGGTTTCTTCCACTTTTTCGCCTTTTGCGTTGGTGTAGTAATCGCTGGTAGCAAGAGATACGACTGCTTTGCTGTTTCCGTTTTCGAAGTTTACCATTTCAACTTCTTTTCCTGTGTAACCAATCAGTGTTACTTTGTTTCTTAGTGACATAATTTTCTTTTTATAAATTAATAATTCAGATTAGGGACGTTCACTGTTTTTCCCAGATCTCTGTTGCAAAGATTGGGGAAAGCTGAAATTCAAGCCGGTACCAAACTGTTTAAATTCGTTTGTAGTCGTTTGAAAACGAATAAAGAAAATGATCATCAATTTTTATCCGTTTGAAAACGGATAATTCCGTACCTTTGAGTTATATGAAAAAAGCGATTAAAAGAACATTCAGAGTATCAAAATATGTCATTTACAGGGAGACGCTTGTTGACTATAAAGAACATTTCTGGTCTTTCCTGGGTGCTTTTGTCGGAATTGGAATTATTGCTTTTATCCAGTCGCATTCCGTATCAGCAACAGAAAATATATTTCTGATCGGATCTTTCGGAGCATCAAGTGTATTGATCTATGGTGCAATACAGAGTCCGCTTGCGCAGCCGAGAAATCTGGTAGGAGGTCATGTAATCTCAGCTTTGGTCGGCGTTACCATTTATAAGCTGGTTCCTGATATCATCTGGCTGTCGGCTCCTCTGGCAGTTGCTTTTTCGATTGTTCTGATGCAGTATACCAAAACGCTTCATCCTCCCGGCGGCGCTACAGCACTCATTGCAGTAAGTTCCACAGGAAAAATTCCTGAACTGGGATTTTGGTACGTGCTATCACCGGTTCTTACCGGATGCCTTATTTTATTGCTTACAGCACTTTTTTTCAATAATATAACGTCAAACAGAAGTTATCCTGCTCACAGCAGGTTCAAAAAGCTATTAAAGAAAAAACACGCTCACCCACACAAATTGAAAAAATAAAAATTATGGATTGTCTTGAATGCGGCGAAAAAATCATCGGGAGATCAGACAAAAAATTTTGTAACGATGCCTGCCGAAACGCTTATAACAACAAACAGAATAAGGATTCTAACAACCTGATGCGTAATGTTAATAATAAACTCCGCAAAAATTACCGCATCCTTTCCGAAGTGAATACGGACGGAAAAACAAAAGTACCCCGCTCAAAACTTGATGGTTTGGGTTTTGATTTTGAATATTTTACCAATCTGAAAGTGTATAAAAATGGTTCTGAATATAAATTTATCTATGACTATGGCTATAAACTTCTGGATGACGATTTCATTTTAATTGTTAAAAATCAGTCATAAAAAACATAATGTAATGAAAGATATTATACTGATCACCGGAGCTGGCGGGCTTATTGCACGTGAACTTGCCAAAAGACTTGAAAAAGACTATACCGTTCGTTTTTTAACAAGAAAAAAAAGTCGGAGTGATGAATTCGAATGGAATATCAGAGAAAAAACAATTGATGAAAGCTCTTTTGATGGTGTTTCCCACATCATTCATCTGGCCGGAGCCAATATTTCTGAAAAACGCTGGACCGATGAACGAAAGAAAGAACTCATTTCCAGCCGCGTTGACTCTGCCGAACTGATTTTAAAAACACTGCAAAAGAAAAATATTAAGCTTAAATCTTTTATATCCGCTTCAGGCATAAATTATTACGGAACCAAAACTACAGATCAAATTTTCACTGAAAGTGACGGATCCGGAAATGACTTTTTAAGCGAGGTGGTAGTATTGTGGGAACGGGCTGCCGATCAATTTAAGGAGCAAAATCTGGCGGAAAGAGTGGTTAAAATCCGTACCGCAGTGGTTCTTTCTGAAAAAGATGGAGCTTTAAAGAAAATGCTGCCACCGATTAAGATGGGAATTGGTTCTGCTTTAGGCAGCGGAAAACAATATATGCCCTGGATTCATATTGATGATATTTGTTCGATCTATGAGTTTGCCTTAACAAATCCGGATATGGATGGGGCGTACAATGCAGTTTCACCACAACACACCAGCAATGAGAATTTAACTAAAAAGATTGCAGAAGTTATAAAAAAGCCACTTTTTATGCCTAATGTTCCGGGATTTGTTTTGAAAATTATTTTTGGAGAGCTTGCCGATGCATTACTGGAAGGTTCCAGAGCTTCTTCAGAGAAAATTCAAAAAGCGGGTTTTCGTTTTGAATTCCTCGATCTAAAAAATGCCCTAGAAAATTTATTAAAATAATTACCAAGATTATACAATCTATGCACAATACAAACGTTCAGATAGAAAAGACCGAAATATTATCAGACAACTGGTACACGTTAAAAAAAGTAACGTTCAGCACTCAGAAGAAGGACGGCAGCTTTCAGCAGCAGAGCCGTGAAGCATACGACAGGGGAAATGGAGCTGTCATTTTGCTATATGATAAAAGCACGGAAAAGGTCATTCTCACCCGACAGTTCCGACTGCCTACATATATCAATGGGAATGCTTCCGGAATGATGATTGAAGCCTGTGCAGGCCTTCTGGATAATGACAATCCTGAAGAGTGCATCAAGAGGGAAACTGAAGAGGAAACCGGCTACAAAGTATCCCATGTTGAAAAGATTTTCGAAGCTTTTATGTCGCCGGGCTCCGTTACGGAAATCCTTCATTTTTTTATTGGTGAATATTCAAAAGAGATGAAAATCAATGACGGCGGCGGACTCGATGATGAAGGGGAAGATATTGAAGTGCTTGAGCTTTTTTTTGAGGAAGCTTTGAAAATGATTGACACAGGAGAGATCAAAGATGCTAAAACCATCATGCTCCTACAATATTTAAGACTTAAAAACATCCTGTAAATCCTTTAAAAATTAATATAAATATCATGAAATTATTATATACAGCAGGCCTTTTATTACTTTTATCAGCACCCTTTTTTGCGCAGAAAACGGAAAAAGCCGGCCCAAAAGATAAGGCTGTAATCGAACATTTTAAGAATGACTACAAAAAGAAAAACTATAAAAAGTTTAACGGAAATATTGTCGTAAAAGATAACCAGATCATGTTTGACGATAAAGTTATTTTTTATGATAAATCTGATAAGATCACCAAAGCCGTTCTTCAGGAAGGACTAATTTATCCGCAGCTTTTAACCGATTTTCAGGTTGATAAGTTTGAAAATGAAGACAGCGACAGAACCCAGAAAAGATTTGCCAAACTGCAAAAAAACTGGAAGATTGCTTTTGATGTAAATAATATAAGGCTTTATAATGCTTCCGAGCTCGTTTTTTTAAGTGATAATGAAAAGATAAAACGCCTTAAAATACTTTGTAAAGATCCTAAGTTTCCTAATACGATGGTATATTATATTGAGCTAACCAATAAAAATGCGGTGAAAGATACCCCGCTTCAGGATTTTATTAAGGATGCTAAAGTAACGCATATTTTCCAGAGGACGGAATGAGAGCAAAAACAGATCGCCATACTAACAATATAAATAAATATTTTTTAGTAATAATCTTTATTCTGGTTCCGGTGCTTCAAGGTTTTTTTCTGAAACCTTTCATAGAGGACTTGTATTTAAGTGAGGATATAAGAAACTTTAAAGCCTACTCTTGGAAGTATACTGTTTCGACTTTTATAATTTTTTCAGGAATTGTAATTTTCCTGACAAGGAAAAATATCAAAGCTGTATACATTCCTTTAATGATTTTAATGTTGATTATATTCGGAATCGGATTTTATTTCAGCTTACATTCTTTTATAGATAATGTTTTGCTTTTAGTAAATTCTAAAACACCTAAATCGGAAATTATAAAAAGCTATGAAATAATTAATCACACTGAACAGAAAATTTTTTGGCTACATGGTGTAAATTCTATTCATATTTATGATAATAATGATCTGGAAAAGATTAACAATTACAGAATTTCAAAAGGGTTAAAATCAATTTACAATTATCGAAATAATGATACGATAAAAATGAAATTTCAAAACGGCTGGTTTGATGTAAATTATCTGAATTAAATATTAAATTGAATTGAATTTGAATTAAAAAAATTAAAATTATTTTCGAAGATTACGAGCAAAATGATAAGTTACAAGAAATATTTATTAAAATATTAATTCAAACAAATTAATAATGAATAAGTTATATTCCAATTAAATACCCTAATTTTGCATCCCGAAAAAAAGGATCCAACCATATGAAAAAATTAGGCGAATACAGAAAGCTTCTTGAAGTTGATAAAAATGTGACATTGAAGGAGCTTAAAACCATTTACAGGAATACGATGAAAGATACGCATCCTGATAAATTCATCAATGATGAAGCCGGTAAGCTGGAAGCGGAAGAGAAAAGTAAATCGGTAATTGAAGCCTATCATTTTCTGGTGAGCATTAATCCCGAAACTCAGGAGAAATACAAAGAAGAATATACGGAAACGACGACGACTTCCAATATTCAGGATTTTTACCTTGAAAAATCAATTCTTACAATTCAGCATCTGAACGGTAATATTTACGAATATCTTGGAGTTCCTAGAAATACCTACATCAAAATGGTGAATGCAGATTCGCCGAGCCGTTTTGCGAGAAGACATATCTATGGCAGCTTTGTGTTTCGTAAGGCAGGTGAAGTAATGGCAGATTAAATCTTACGGTTTAACAATATATAAAGCCTTCGAATTATTTCGGAGGCTTTTTTTAGGAATAAATATTAACCTTAACGCAAAGAATTGCAAAGTCTTTTTTAAAATTATAGAAAATATTTTTTGTTCGCAAAGGCTGAACTATGTTCGTAAACTTTCAGTTTATACTCAGCCATTGAGCATTGATGTTTATTATTTTTTTAACTTATTACCAATTTCAGAAATTGCTTCTTCGTTTCGCTCATCGCAATGACAAAAAAAGCGCACCATTTCTGATGCGCTCTTTCGGTTAATTAAGGTTGTTATTATATTAATCTAAATGTTTTGGGGTATAGCCATCTTCACTTAGTTCTCTGTGCTCATATTCTGCTTTCATTTCAGCATCATAATCTACTTTTTCGTTTTTACCCATTCTTCTAAGAATAGAATCAAACAGTGAATACACTACCGGTACGATAATCAAAGTCAGGAATAGCGATGATGTCAAACCACCAATAACTACCCAAGCCAGACCTTTGTTCATTTCAGCTCCTGCTCCTGTTGCCAATGCGATTGGTAACATACCGATAATCATCGCAATTGTCGTCATCAGGATCGGACGAAGACGTGCATGGTTGGCCTGTACTAAGGCGTCATGTGTATTGGCACCTGCCGCTTTTCTTGCGTTGGTAAAGTCGACGATCAAAATTGCGTTCTTGGCAACAAGACCGATCAACATGATCATCCCCAACATAGTGAAAATGTTCAGTGAATTAGCTGTTAGGGCAAGAATCACCATTACCCCGATCATCGCCAAAGGAATAGAGAACAATACCACAAACGGATACACAAAACTGTCATATAAGGAAACCATTACAAGGTACACCAATACGATGGCTGCCAATAAAGCAATTCCCAAGGTACCGAAACCTTCCTGCTGATTTTCCATATCCCCGCTCCAGATATAATCTACTCCGGCCGGTTTGTTTTTGCCATCCATAAATTGTTTTGCCCATTCATTGGCGACATCTCCTACCGGTCTACCTACTGCTTTTGCTCTTACTTTTACGGAAGGAGATTTGTCTCTACGCTCAAGTAAGCTTGGTCCTGATCCCATTTTAACTTCTGCAAACTGGCTCAGACGAATCTGCTGTCCCTGAGGATTGGTAAACATTAAGTTTTTAACATCATCAATAGACTGTCTGTTGGCATCGCCAAAACGGATATTGATATCATATTCGTACTCTCCTGCTCTGTATTTTCCGTCTGTATTTCCGTTAAATGCCGTCTGCATCGTCTGTCCTACGCTGGAAAGGTTTAAGCCTAAAGAAGCCATTTTATCTCTGTCGATGTTCACCTGAACTTCAGGATTTCCGGTATCGGTAGATAATTCTGCATCTACAGCTCCCGGCACTTTTTTCAGAAGCGCTAATATTCTTGTCGCTTCTTTTACCGCTGTTGCATTATCCGGAGCGGTAACCACCATTTCGATCGGTGCATTTTCGGCTCCCAGGATCCCGATTGGGGCAGTTTTAAATTCAACTCCTGTGAACTTTTCTTCTAACGCTCTTTTTATTTTAGCCGCTTTGATGTTCGTACTTTCAGAACGTTCGGATTTATCCGTTAGGTTTACCTGAACCTCCGACTGATAGGATGTAGCCTGGGCTCCACCAAAACCGGTCGACTGCTGTCCTACTGTTGTAATAAGATCTACTACATCTTTGTCGTTTCTTAAAAACTTTTCAACGTCCAGTGTCAACTGGTTTGTTTTTTCAACGGTTGCATCTTTTGATAATTCCATCTGAACAAGGAACTGGCCTCTGTCGATCGGCGGGAAGAATTCACCCCCGATAAATCCGAATGCCACCAGCATGAAAGAAGCAATCAAAACTACGAATGTAATAACAACTGTTGAAATTCTTCTTAATGTTGTTTTCAGACACCATTCCAGAATTCCTGTGATCCAGTGTGTAAATCTGTCGATTAATCCTTCAAACCAAAGGATGAATTTTTCGAACCAGTTTTTACCTGTTAAATGTTCCAGCTTACCAAATCTTGAGGATAACCAAGGGATAATGGTAAATGAAGCCAGCAATGAAAGCAATGTTGCAATAACTACGGTGACGCAGAACTGTGCCAGGATGTTGGCAACCAAACCTGAGCTCATTGCAATCGGAAGGAATACCACTACGATTACCAATGTAATTGCCGCAACGGTAAATCCGATTTCGGAAGCCCCGTCGTATGCTGCACGGATCTTGCTTTTACCCATTTCCATGTGACGGTAAATGTTTTCCAAAACTACAATTGCATCATCCACAAGGATACCTACCACAAGCGAGAGTCCCAGCAAACTCATTAAGTTCAGCGTATAGCCCATCAAATTCATTCCGATAAACGTTGCGATCAACGAAGCCGGAATGGAAACCATTACAATGAATGCGTTTCTGATGCTGTGAAGGAATAACAACATTACGATGGCCACCAAAATAATCGCCAGGAATAAGTCGAAAATAACGTGGTTGGCAGATTCCAGAGTAAATTCTGTACTGTCATTAACTACTTTTACTTTTATACCCTGAGCTTTGTAAGTTTCCTGAACGGTTTCGATAGTCTTCTGAACGCTTTCCGACACTGTAACCGCATTTGCATCAGATTGTTTTTTTACCTGCATCAAAATAGTTGGAAACTGATTGAATCTCGCTACCTTTTCAACATCTTTCTGTGAGTCGAAAACCGTTGCAATATCAGATAAACGAACCTGCGCTCCGTTTTTATTGGAAACTACAAGATTGTTCATTTCATCAGTTGATCTGTATTTTCCGGATAACCTGATCGTAGATTTTGTAGTTCTCGTTTTAATGCTACCGGTAGGGAAATCAAGGTTTGAAGAAAGAATAGCCTGCTGTACATCTCCTATTGAAAGGCCGTACCCCTGCAGTTTTTTTTCATCAAGATTCACCTGGATCTCTCTTTCCTGTCCACCCACAAGATCAACCTGAGCCACACCGTTTACACGGGAGAAAATAGGTTCTATTTTTTTATCTAAAAGATCATAAAGATCTTTGCTGTTTAACTTGTCTGATGAAACGCTCATCGTAATGATCGGTAGATCATCCAGTGAGAATTTATTCAGAGACGGAGCATCTACATCATCAGGAAGGTCTGCAAGGATAGCGTTTACCTTTCTCTGTGCATCATTTAAGGCATAATCTACATCGGCTCCGTCATTCAGCTGTACCATAATTACGGATAAGCTTTCATAGGAGGAAGATTCTACTTTTTTCACGTTTTCCAAAGAACCAACGGCATCTTCGATCTTTCGGGTAACGGATGTTTCTACCTCTGCAGGTGAAGCTCCCGGATATACCGTAGAAATCGTTACCATATTGGTTTCAAACTTCGGAATCAATTCGTATCCCATGAGTGTATAACTCAGGATACCTCCCAGCGTAAGAATCGTAAATAATACGATCACCAACGATGGTCTTTTAATCGATATTTCTGCTAACTTCATAGATCTTCTACTTTATGATATTTACTTTAGATCCGTTATCCAGGTTGATCTGTCCGCTGGTTACCACTTGCTCACCACCATTCAGCCCGCTAAGAACCTGAACTTTATCTCCGTATACTTTTCCAACTGTTACTTTGATCAATTTTACGGCACCATTCTGAACAACAAATAACTGTCCTGAACTAACACCGTTTACAAAGGCTTCCGCAGGAACCGTCAGCATATTTTGGGTTTCAGCACCATGGTTTGTTTTAAATGTAGCTGTTGCGTACATCCCTGCTTTCAGATTTCCTTTGTTCTGAACTTCAATTTCAACAGGGAAATTTAAAGAAGCATCACTTTTTGGAGCAATAAATGTAATTCTGCCCGCAAAAGATTCTCCCGGCAATACATTAACACTGATTGGCACTTCCTGGCCCAGCTGTATCTTACCGATCTGGCTTTCGTCCACTAAAACCGAAAGTTTCAATGAATTGATGTTTACGATTTCAAATAAGGAAGTACCTGGAGCAACTACCATTCCCGGCTCTACCATCTTTTTGTTGATGGTACCGCTGATTCCTGCGCGTACACTGGTATCGTTTATTTTTACTCCCTGTGCTCTTACGGCTGCCTGAGCATTTTTAAGCTGTAATCTTGAGTTATCAAGCTGCTGTTTGGTAACCCCTCCGGTTTTGAAAGCATTTTCGTAACGCTGGTTATCAATTATAGCATTCTGCAAGTTGTTCTGAGCCTGGGTAACATCTACTTCGATAGCATCCTTTTTAATAGTTGCCAAAACCTGCCCAGCACTTACTCTGGATCCTTCTTTTACCAAAACATTTACAATTCTTCCGGAGATTTCAGAAGACTGGTTAGATTCCTGTTTTGGGATAAATGTTCCGTTGGCGGTATAATCTGTATCAATATTTTCTCTGGAAACGGTTACCACATTCACGTTGATCTTGTCAACCTGCTTGGCAACCTCTTTTACTTCCTGTGTCTGTTTTTCTTTATTTCCCGCAATCTTGTACGCCGCTAAACCGACCAGTACAGCTGCCACGATAATATATATTAGAGTTTTTTTCATTGTAGTTTATTATGGGTTTTGTAATGTGTTTAATTGTCCTTTTGCTTTGATCAATTTAATTTCAGCCTGTTTGTAATCTAATAAAGCATTTGCATAATTCTGTTTAGCCTGTGTAAGTGCATTTTCAGCATCCAGAACTTCGGTAAGTGTTGCAAGACCGTACTGATAGTTGGATTGTGTATTTTTCTGAACCCTTTCTGCAAGACCTACATTATCTTTGGTGCTTTCAATATTAATGATGGCATTTTCCATATTGCTGATGGCATTTTTATAATCGAGGTCAAGACTTTCTTTGGTATTGTTGATATCCTGATCCAGATCCTGAATGTCAATTTCAGCCTGCTGAATTTGTGCTCTTGTAGATCCTCCGGAGAAAATCGGAATTTTAATAGCCAGACCTATCGATGCATAATCACTCCAGTTGGTTCCCTGAGCGCTTCCCGTAAAATACGGAAATTTGTTGCCCAGCCCCTGCCATCCGTAGTTTGCCTGTAGCCCAACGGTAGGGTAAAGTAAAGCTTCCGTAGCTTTTTTGTTGTATTGCAACAGCTCTTTCTGCTTGTTCAAAACTTTAAGCTCAGAACGTTCTTCTAAGTTAGCGGCAGTATTTAAAAGAGCTGTATTGGGTTCAATTGTTTTTTGTTCCAGTTCAATAGGTGTACTGATGGGAATTCCCATATAGAATTTCAGTGCATTTTTTGAAACTTCCACGGCATTGATAAGCTGCTGCTTATTTGAACCTATATTGGTAAGCTGAACGTTGGTACGGTCAAGATCGATAGATTTTGCCAGCCCGTTATCTACAAGACTTTTGATTACATTTCTCACTCTTTCCGTATTGGCATAACTTGCTTCTACAGTTTTAAGGTTTTCTTCCTGAACAAATACCTGATAATAGGCTGTTGCTACGTTTTCGATAATCTGTTCATTGGTGAGCTCCGAATTGAGCAGATAAAATTCTCTGGTAGACTTGGCAGCTTTTAATCCGGTAAATACTCTTTGGTCAAAAATATTCTGATACAATGACACTGAATTTACGGACTGCCATTTTGTTCCGAAAGTTACCGGAACCAGCTGGCCCGGCATCCCGATGATTTCGCCGGGAAGCACAGAGGTCTGAAGGATCGGGTTAAAAGTATTGCTGATATTGGCACTGATCTGCGGAAGGGCTCCGGCTCTGGCCTCATCAATTTTGTACTCAGCTTTTTTTACCTGCAGGGCAGCTTTTTTGGCCTCCGCTTTATTCTGAAGGGCCTGTTTGATGGCCTCCTGAAGGGAAACCTGCTGCTGTGCAGACAGTGATGAAAAGCCGAAAATCATAAATGCAGCCGCTATTCCTATTTTTAGCTTTTGTGCAGTTATTCGTTTTCTTTTCATAATTTTATACTTCGTTTATTTTTTTTAATGTAATTGCTGTTGCTATAGTTTTATTCCTAAAAGACGAATCATTTTTTAAAATACTTTAACATTATTTAATTTTTAAATAACATATTTAAGATGATGTCTTTTCTTTCTGAAATTATTTTATCGAATTCCACTTCGTCAATCATCAGGTTTTCCATAAGCAATGGTCTTACGGCGCTTGGGAAAACCAATAAAGAGATCATGTTGAGAACAAACTGAATCGGTGCCATCTTTTCTATATTTCCCAGCTCCATTTCTGTTTCTACTTCTTTGTACAGTTTTTTCAGCTCATCTTCTTCGATGTCTTTTTTCTGGCAGTTTCCTTTGTTGATCTGGGAAACAATATAGGTTTCCAGATACGGATATTGAAGGCTTGTAGACAAACTTCCCTCAATAAACTGTCCTATCTTTTCCTTAAACGGCAGATCAGAATTCATAATGATTTCAGACTTTTCGTGTTCTACTTTCTGCGCTTCATCAAAAATGATCTGGATCAAATTATCTCTTGATCGGAAATAATAGTTGATCAGCGTTCTGTTGACCCCGGCCTCATCAGCAATCTCCTGCGTGGTGGCATCAAACTTCCCCTTCACAAAGAATAGATTCTTCGCGGTTTCCTTGATTAATTCCTGTGTGTGGTCTTTTTTTGTTTGATTTGACATTTTTGTTAAACAAATTTGTGCAAATATAAATCAATCAAATGTTTTGACAAAATTGTTAAACAAAATAATTAAGAGAAAAAATTATGATATGCATCATGTTTTAACATAAAGCTTTTGTATTACTCATATTTAATCTTTAAAAAGTGACTGTTTTGTTATATTTGCCGGAAAATTAATAACCGATGCAAAGAATACCGTTTCTTATTGCTTTTCTCTATTGTGCGCTCTTTTTCTCTCAGAAGAAAAATTATCAAAACAAAGATTATTTCTTTTATGAAAACAAGGGTCAGATTATTGACCAAGATGGAAATGCAAATCCCAATGTAAAATATCTTTTTCATTCTGCGGGACTGAATGTACAGCTTAAAAAAAACGGATTTTCGTACGATATATATGAAACGATAAAGATTACAAACCCAAATTCTTCAAAATTTGACAAAGACCAGTCACTTGGTGCAAAAAAATACTTTAGTGATGAGTTCTTATATGAAAATCAATTTCATCGGGTAGATATTGAATTGGTAAATTCAAATAAGAATGTAAAAATTATTGCAGAAGGAAAATCTCCAGATTACAATAATTATTTCAACATTCCCAATCAACCAAAAGGCGTAACAAATGTTCATTGCTTTAAAAAAGTCCTATATAAAAATATTTATCCGAATATTGATTTAGTTTTTTTTAAACCAAATGATACATTAAAACCTGTTGAGTATAATTTCATCATAAATCCGGGAGGGAAAATTTCCGATATTAAAATGAAATTTAATGGTACACCGACAAGTATTAAAGATCATAAACTTTCAATGAAAGTCCGTTTTGGGGAAATGTATGAAAACATTCCTAACAGCTGGATTTTGGGAAATAAAAAAGAAAATATTGATGTTTCTTTTAAAGATTTTGGAGATCAGACTTTCGGTTTTAACACTCCTTTTGATATTTCAGATAAAACTATCGTCATTGATCCAGTTCCTACGAGAATCTGGGGAAGCTATGCAGGTGGCTTTGGTGAAGATTACGGAAGAATTAAAACAGATTCTCAAAATACAGGATATCTTTACGGAACAACAGCAAGCCCTACTAATATTTCAACTTCAGGAGCTTATCAACAAAATATTTTTGCAGCGTTTGATGCTTTTTTAATGAAAATTACAAAAACCGGACAAAGATTATGGAGTACTTATTATGGAACTATAAAAGATGATTCGTTTAACGATGTTGCATTCGATGAAAATTATAATATTTATGCGGCAGGTACAGTTTACAGGCTAGCAAGCAATCAAGATGTTGTAATAACTAAATTTAACGCTAATGGCGCGCTGATTTATCAAAAAAATTTTATTGGAAACTCTGTTGATGAAATGTATACTATTTCATACAATAATAATCAGGTTTTTCTTGGGGGGCAGACAATGAGTCCTGATTTTCCAACTTTAAACCCTCCACAGCCAACAAAACTTAGCCCAAATGGATATACTGACGGTTACATTATTACCCTGGATGCGTCAACCGGTAATACACTCCGATCTACATTCTTCGGTGCAACCGACCACTCTACTTCTATTTATAATATATTTTCTTCTACAGGAAGCGACCTTGAAGTTATTGGGGCAACCCGTTCTCCTAATATTCCTATGATCAACGCTTTTCAAAATACATTCGGGGGTGTAACTGACGGATTATATCTAAAGTTTTCGAAAAGCACAGGTACCTTGTTACGATCCAGCTATTTTGGAAATTCAATTCAGGAATACGTTTGGGAAGCAAGAATTGTAAATAATACTCTAATATTAGCAGGTGAGTTTCCTAATTTTAGCGGTCCGGTTTACGGTCCGGCCGGAATATGGAGAGTAGATCTGAATACAAATACTATTGTAAAAATTAATCTGCCTATTTTATATTCAATCCAATTAACAGCCCACATTGATACTACGGGAAATGTATTTTTCTCGGGATTATCTGATCATATTCATCAGGCAGGAATTGCTACACCTAATGCGTATATGGAGGACACAGGCCCTTCCCTAAAAACTTTTATGATAAAATATGATTCCAATAATGTAAAGCAATGGGGAACTTTTTATGGAGGAAACGGAGGAACGCAGCTAGGAACTGTTACAAAAGATAGCGAGGGTTATATTTATTTTACAGGAATGTCAAGTAATAACACTACAGGAATTGCTACCCCCGGAACATTTCAGCAACAGGGAGGACATCCTTCAAATGATATATTTATTGCAAAGTTTCAGGATTGCACATCCTCAGGTATGGTAACTTCCAACTCCCCGGTATGCATTAATTCCACCCTTCAATTGAACGCATCGGGAGGAACAACCTATAACTGGTCCGGACCAAACGGATTTACATCAACACTACAAAATCCTACAATACCAAGTGCAACAGCAATTAATTCAGGAACGTATACTTGTCAGATTACCGGTTCGGGGGCCTGCGATGGAAGTTTCACTGTAAATGTAGTTGTAGGTGATACTGCTGCACCAGTTCCTGATACAGCAATACTTCCAACCATTACAGGAGACTGCCATACAATAATTTCGGCAATTCCTACGGCAACAGACAATTGCGCCGGAATCATTACAGCCACAACAACAGATCCACTTTCCTACTCCCTTCCCGGAACATATGTAATTCACTGGAATTATGATGATGGAAACGGAAATATTTCATTACAAAATCAAAATGTAATCGTAACTGCACCAGCTTTGCCAACTACTGTAAATCCGCAGCAAACTTTCTGCGCAAGCAACCATCCTACCCTTTCAAATATTCAGATCACAGGACAGAATATCAAATGGTATGATGCGGCAGGAAATATCTTAACCACAACCACGGCACTTGTAAACGGGCAAACATACTACGCTTCACAAACTGTTAACGGCTGCGAAAGTAATAAAACAGCTGTTCAGGTAACCATTAACGAAACACCGAAACCAACAGGAAACCCGGCTCAGGATTTCTGTGCTTCATCCAATCCGAAATTATCTAATTTAATTGTTTCCGGTACTTCGTTAATATTTTACGACGCCGCAGGTAATGTTTTACCCCTTACTACTCCATTAATCCATGGGGTAACATATTTTGTAACACAGACTTTAAACAATTGCGAATCGGAGAAATTTGGAATTTCAGTCACACTGTCAACCAACAATGTCCCGGCAAATGACTTTTCTGCAACAGCGTGCAACAGTTCAACGGCTAATTCAATGGTTGTAAATCTTACTTCATATCAGTCCAATATTGTAGCTAATCCTGCAATATATACTTTTACCTATACCGATGACCTTGGGAACCCTATTATCAATCCATCCAATTATAACCTGAATGTCGGTTCAACAGTTATTCATGTAAAAGTTACTACAGCAGACGGATGTTTTACCGTTGTAAGACTAAGCCTTACCTTAAACCCCAAACCTGTACTGGAGCTTCCTGAAAAAATTGAGTTCTGTAAAGGCAAAACCGTAACACTAGATGCAGGAAATGGATTTGCCACTTATTTATGGAATACCGGAGACACTACCCAAACCATTATGGTTTCTACTGCCGGGAATTATTCGGTTACGGTAAGCAATAACTTCGGGTGCCAGAGTACCGACCAGATTCAGGTGAATTATATTATATTGCCGGAAATTACGGCTGTAACGGTTAATAATGGATCCGCAACAGTTACGCTTTCTGCTGCCGGTAATTTCGAATATTCTCTGGATAATTTTACATGGCAGACTTCAAATATTTTTACCAACTTAAATATCGGCGAGTATACTGTTTATGTAAGAACCAAAGAAGGCTGTTTTATCGGACAGAAACCTTTTTCGATTTTCAATATCCCTAATGCTTTTACTCCGAATGGCGATGGATACAATGATAAATGGAAAATCGCCGGACTTGAAAATTATCCGGGTACTGAAGTAAATGTGTATGACAGAAGAGGAATACCGGTTTTCAAAGAAGTGATCTCCAAAAAGCCGATGGAATGGGACGGCAAGCTTAACGGGAGCCCGATTCCTACAGGAAATTACTGGTACACGATTAAAGTTTCCGACGGGAGGATTTATACCGGCTGGCTGATGGTTAAAAACAGGGAATAAAAAAAGAGCAGAAATTCTGCTCTTTTTTTATAATAATTTGATTTTATCGTCAAGGATATCAATAACTTTATCTTTATAAAGTCCGCCAATGGCTTTTTTGAAATTCTTTTTGCTCATCTGCACTTCATCTTTGATTTCTTCGGGAGAAGATTTGTCGGAAAGATATAGCAGACCGTAGTTTTCTTCCAGCTTGTCCAGAATTTTTTTTCTAAATTCATCAATATTTTCAAAACCTTCAGGCTGAAGCGAAACATCTATTTTTCCGTCTTCACGGATGGTTTTGATATAACCGGTTTCTTCGGATAAAGGGTAAAGTTTTTTGAAAACATCAGAACTGTAAATGAGACCAATATATTTTTTGTTAATAACCACATTCCAGCCCAGCTCACTTTCATTCATCATGATAAGATCTACTTTATCCCCTTTTTTAAAAGGCAAATCCTGATATTGCGGATTTCTCTTAAACTTCGTAGTCCCAGTTATCAATTCAAGGTCTTCATCAACATAAATGTGAACAAGATATCTCTTACCTTCCACGATTTTAGTTTTCTGCTGTTTGTACGGAATAAAAAGATCTTTGATAATTCCCCAATCCATAAAAGCACCACTCGGAAGACTCTGCACACAGCTCATTACCGCAAACTCCCCTACTTCTGCCAACGGAATTTCTGTGGTTGCTTTCAGTTTACTGTCATCCTGATACACAAAAACCTCCACTTCATCATCTATTTCTTTATCTTCCTGAATGAAAATTTTCGGCAGAAAAGCTTTTTCACCCGATTCGTCTGTTAAGATCCATCCTGAATTATTTTTATCTGAAATTTTTAAAGTCTGAGTTTTTCCGAGTTGCATTGATGATAAAATTAGTCGGTAAAGGTACGGAAATATAAGCCGAACTTGCAAAAATGAAAAAAATTAGAAACTTTACTGTATTGTAATTAAAAGTAACTTTTAATGAAAGAATTTATTGTCTTTATTATACTTTGATTTATAATCTAATGGTGATAAGCCGGTTACACGGCTGAATACATCTCTAAATGCTTTTGCGTCATTATATCCCACTTCATACATAATTTCACTTACGTTTTTCCGGGTAGTTTCAAACATCTTTTTGGAAGCCTCAATTCTCACTCTTTGTAAGTAATCAAGAGGTGTAAGGCCCGTTGCTTTAATAAATCTTCTGTCAAAATTTCTTCTTCCAATATGTAAATGTGCCGATACATTTGCCATCGAAATTTTATCCCGGTAGTTTTCTTCAATAAACACTTGTGCCTTCAAAATAATTTCATCATTATGCTTTTTGTGTCCGTTAAATATTGAAAATGGTGCCTGTAGATTTCTGTCTAAATCAATTTGAAAGTATTTTGCGCAATGGATAGCGGTTGGCCTGTCATAAAATTTTTCGACCAGATACATCAATAAATTTAAAAAAGAATACGCCCCACCATTAGTATAAATCCCATTTTCATCAGTAATCAGTTGGTCGGTCTGCAGATTTACGTCAGGATATAGTTCTCTGAATTTTTCGGAAAAAGCCCAATGGGTGGAACATGTTTTACCGGCAAGAATACCGGAAGAGGCAAGCATAAAGCTTCCTGCACACATACTTGCAATTTCTGCACCTTCTATGTATTGTTTAGCAACCCAATCAATTAACAATTTATTGTTTTTTGAAGCTGTTTCGTAACTGCGGATTAAGGATGCGGGGATTATAATAAGATCGGTTTTACGGATATCATTAATAGCAATTTGATGTCTTAAGGAAAACAGATGATGATTCAGATATTCATTTCTTGAAGCCCCAACCAATTCAATTTTAAAAGTTGTTTTCCCGCTGTTTTTATCCAAATAATTATTCGCCTCACTAAATATCTGATATGAACCTATAATACAGGCTATAGTACTCATATTGGTTTGCTCGTCGGGAACCAGTATACTTACATGCATCATTTTATTTGTAAATCTAAGCAAATATTTTGTCCAAATCAACCCCGAAGAATGTCTAAACAACACAGTTAAAACATTTGTTTTGGTCCTTAGATTTGTAAAATAAAATTTTAAGAAATGATAAAAATGACAGCCATTTACAAAATACCAAAGGATCTTATTTCTTTTGATAAACACTACTTTGATGTTCATGTTCCTTTAGCGAAACAATTGCCGGGACTGATTAAATATGAAATAAATGACGGACAAATTGTATCTACTACAGGTCATAATGAGGTATACAGGATTGCCAATTTATATTTTAAATCAATGCAAGAAATGATGGATGCGTTTCAATCGGAAATAGGAAAGCAATGTGCTGCTGACAGAAAAATTTTAGCTTCTGATGAAGAAGTGCAAATTTATTTATACAAAACGAAAGAAATATAATTAACACAATGTATTAACTACAAAATAAAAAAAATGATCACAACAGAATTATTTGTAAAAATGACAATTGACAGATGGAACGGCTCCATTGCGAATGTAAACAAACACTTAAATGCATTAACAGATGAGCAATTGCAAAAAGAAATTGCTCCCGGTAAAAACAGAGGCACTTATTTGCTGGGACACCTGATCGCAGTACATGATGATATGTTGAAATTATTAGATATGGGCGAAAAATTATACCCGGAATTATCCGAGCCTTTTATTCAATATGCAGATAAAGTTGTCGAGACTACCCCTACAGCCTCTGATTTGAGGAAAATGTGGGAAAAACAAAACGGATGGCTTCAAGAAAAATTTGCAAAAATGAAACCCGAAGAATGGTTTGAAAAGCATACTGCTGTTTCAGAAGAAGATTTTATGAAAGAACCCTATCGCAATAAACTCAACATCATTATTACCAGAACTTCTCATTTACAATATCACTCAGGACAAATTGTGTTACTCAACTAAAAAATCAGCTAATGGCACATCAAAATTTTCAATACAGTTTCACAACTTCAAAAAATGCAAATGAAGTATTTGTATTTTTACTAAATCCTAAAAATTGGTGGATGGGTTTATTTGAAGAAACAATAGAAGGGAAAAGTGGAAAAATTAACGATGAATTTTCCTTCAGGGCAGGTGATGGAGTACATTATTCCAATCAAAAATTAATACAGCTTATTGCAGGTAAAAAAATAGTTTGGCTGGTTACGGAAAGTAATTTATCATTCATAAAAAATGCCAATGAGTGGGCAGGAACAAAAATTTGTTTTGATATTGACATTTTGCAAGGCAAAACAAAAATAACATTTACACACCATGGTTTGCTTCCGGCAATTGAATGTTATGACAGTTGTTCTAATGCATGGACAGAATATATGCAAAACCTTCGGACATATCTAAAATGATAATCAATTATAATATTACTTTTCCTCTTTTAAAATAACAACATGTCGGCATCAATGGAAATAGAGCCGGAAAACCAATTTAAAAACCCTTCGCATTGTAAATTATTGGATAAAGAATTATTACATTTTAGAAATATAATCCATCAGTTCCTTTCTGCTGCTTTCAAAATCCAATGCTTCTCCAACAATAAAATATCTTTGCTTATCCACACATTTCGGAAATAATGATTTGGCTAAGGCCAGTTTATTTTTATCAAAACTCAGATCTTTCACCAGAATGCTAATCTGTTCGGAGGTAAACATTGCATGACGGCCCTGCTGACTGATAAATGCCAGTTTTTTGTCATCAAACCATGCCCGGTCTTTCATCGCTTCCATAAACTGCTGAAAAGTCTGGTTATCCATTACGTTGGGATAGTTTATATTTCCACTGTTTCCGTAAGAATTATTCCAGACATCATTCCAACTGTTGAAGCCATAAGATTGCACGGGATAAGAATCAAGCAAAAACAAGCCTTCGTTGGTGAAAAAATCCAGAACCAGCCTGCTGTTATTTCTTACATTCAGCGTCGTTCGATACAGTAAATACCCGCTTTCGTAGATTGAAATGGGAATTCTTCCTGACGGAAGATCAAAAAATCTGAATTTCCCTGAGTTGTTGGAGATAAACTGATCGTCAATTTCCACACTGAAAAATCCCTGCTCCGGAATCCTGACAAAAACCTCCGAGTAACCATATTCCTGGTTCCATCGGTATTGCGGATTCTTGGTTCTGAAACCATTATTTCCCTGATTTCCCTGATTTCTGAAACCTGAATTATTTTTATTTTTCACATCGGATTTTTTACCATTCACAGATCCGATTTCGGTTTTGGAAGCTTCATTCTTCAGAAGTTCGCCCGCTTTTCCTGCTTCCTGTGCAAATGAACACGTCGAGAAAAGAAGCAAAGCAGTTATACATATACTTTTCATAACACTTGTATTAAAGGCATTATTAACAAAAAAAGAGAGACTAATGCCTCTCCTAATTTACAAATATTTTTAAATGATTGAATTTTTAATCCAATTATTACATGTGAATCGGTCTCTTAGCCGTAGCATCCAATGCTGCTTCTTTGATGGCTTCCGCATACGTAGGGTGTGCGTGTGAGCTTCTTGCAATATCTTCGGCACTAGCACGGAATTCCATCGCAATAACACCTTCCGCAATAAGATCGGCAGCTCTTGCTCCTACGATATGCATTCCTAATACCTCATCTGTTTTTTCATCGGCGATGATTTTAACCAGACCATCAACATCACCACTTGCGCGGCTTCTTCCTAATGCTCTCATCGGGAAAGATCCAACTTTATAAGCAACACCTTCTTCTTTAAGCTGCTCTTCTGTTTTACCTACTCCGGCAACTTCAGGCCATGTGTAAACAACACCCGGAATTAAGTTATAATTGATGTGAGGCTTTTGTCCTGCTAAAGTTTCAGCAACAAAAACTCCTTCCTCTTCCGCTTTGTGAGCTAACATTGCTCCTTTAATAACGTCTCCGATCGCATAAATGTTAGCTACATTTGTCTGAAGGTGATCGTTTACTTTTACTCTTCCTCTTTCGTCAAGCTCAACACCTGCTTTTTCCAGTCCGAGTCCGTCTGTGTAAGGTCTTCTTCCTACAGAAACCAGACAGTAATCTCCTTCAACCGTTACTTCTTCTCCTTTTTTATCTTTCGCAGTGATTTTCACGGTATCTCCATTTCTTTCCACCGCTGAAACTGCTGTAGAAAGCATGAATTTCATACCCTGCTTTTTAAGAACTTTCGTTAACTCCTTGCTTAGAGCACCATCCATTCCAGGGATGATTTTATCCATAAATTCAACAACGGTAACCTGGGCGCCTAATCTTAAATAAACCGAACCTAATTCTAGACCGATAACTCCACCACCAATTACTACCAGATGCTTAGGAATTTCTTTAAGGTTTAAAGCCTCGGTAGAAGTAATGACTCTCTCTTTATCAATCGTAATGAAAGGCAAAGAAGATGGCTTGGAACCTGTTGCAATGATGGTATATTTAGAATCAATGGTTTCCGTGGAACCGTCGTTTTTTGTCACTTTAATCTGGGTTGCAGATTCGAAGCTTCCGACTCCTTCAAAAACAGTGATTTTGTTTTTGTTCATCAGATAGCTGATTCCATCGGTATTTTGTTTGATAACCTCATTTTTACGCTCGATCATTCTTGCGATATCAGCCTGAGGCTCATTAATAATGATTCCGTGGCCGGCAAAATTATGTTTGGCATTTTCAAAATGCTCTGAGCTGTCTAAAAGCGCTTTCGACGGAATACATCCTACGTTAAGACAAGTTCCTCCCAAAGTTGGATATTTTTCAATAATTGCTGTAGTGAAACCTAATTGTGCAGCACGGATTGCAGCAACATAACCACCAGGACCGGAACCGATTACGGTAACATCGAATTGACTCATGTTATTTTATGAATTTGTTTATTATTAACTTTCTTATGCTTACAAATTTAACGATTAATTATCAGGTAGGAAAGTGAGATTTGTCAAATTTTCGGGATAGGGGCAGGAAGATGGGTGATAGGAGTTTATGTATGGTGATTATCTTCTGACATCCAGCTTCGAGCTTCCCGCATATTACCTATTACTTTCATCAAGTCAATCCACACTCAGTTTCCCTTGGCCGATCATCCCGGCAGAATCAAAATAAGAGCCTCCGTACACGTACCAATCAAGGCTTTCCAGATATTCTACCGCATTTTCAGGAGTAATATTCGGGCGGTCTTTCTTAGAAACAATTCCCCGGTACCATCTTCCTGATTTGGGATAATGCTCATATTCAACCAGATAATTAATCCATATTCGCTGGCATAGCTTACACTGCTGAATGCTTACTTCCGCATACCTTCCATTGGTATGATCTATCCCTAATTCGGAACTTCTGTACTCCGTATAATTTGAGGTGGGCTTTTCGCAGGCGCAGCCTATTCTCTGGATTTTATTCATGAAAATTTTAATAGTTGGATAAAATTAAGTTGTCAAAAGTATAAAATAACCTGCACAAGAACAACAGAGAAATTATTTCAAAATGCTCAACAGCATTTTTTCGTAGGCATCCAGAATAATATTTTTTGAAAATCTGGATTTGATAGAACTTTTAATCATTTCTTCATCATGACTCTTGTGAAGAATTTTTAAAATTTTCTGGGAAAAATCTTCGTGATTTTCAATATTGGAAATCTCACCATTGATTTCATCTTGTATGATTTCATTGATTCCGCCCGGACAATTGTTAGCTAAAGAGTATGTACCGCAGGCTCCTGCTTCCAGCAAAACATTGGGAAATCCTTCATATCTCGAAGAAAGAATAAAAAGATCTGCATATTTTAGGAATTCATAAGGATTTTCCTGTCGCCCGTGAAAGATGACACGGTTTAGACCCAGGAAATCCTTCATCTGATGCAACATTTCGCGGTCTTTTCCGTCTCCTAAAATGTGGAGCAGAATATTTTCATTTTTCAGTCTTGAAAAAACTTTCAAAAGGTTATCAAAACCTTTTCTCTCAGATAAGTTCCCAATGGCCACCACATTTTTATAATTGTATTTAAAGCTTTCGGGTTTTTGTGCAGAAGCAAGTTTTGCCTCAATAAAATCAAAATCTACGGGATTATTGATTTTAACTACTTTATCTGGTTTTATATTGAAATTTTTAACAAGATCCCGCATCATATCATCGCTTTGCGCAATAATCTTATCGTAATTATTATAGAAATTATAGAAGAATTTAATCTCCTTTCTTCTGACATGCTGGGTAACCACATTCGTTTCTCTGGCTATAAATTTTGTTTTGGGAAAAAGTTTGATAAATAATGATAAATACGCATTTACCTCTCCAAAACCGGAAAAGACAATATCGGGTTTTCGGCGGTATATTTCCCTGAGAATGGGCTTGAGGGAATGCCTGATTCTTTCGGTATTAATATCAATAATTTCTACATCTTTACGGAGAAATTTAAGGTATCCTCCTTGTCTGCGTAAAAGCAAAATCTTAGGCTCGAAACGATCTCTGGAAAGATGATTCGCAATGGTGGTAACAATTCTTTCTGCACCTCCGGTTTCAAGATCCGGCAGAATAAATATGACAGAAATCTTTTTCATCCATGTAAAATTAGTAAAAAGTTTTGTTAACTTTTAAACCAAGCTCCTCAAAAATGGGAATGATTTCATTAATATTTTCAACACTTAAAAAAGCATATTTATCTTCCTTAAAATTCATTCCGCTTCTCCTGAAAAATGAAAATGCTTCGTCATTTTTTCCAAAGATATTTTCAGGTTCTCCAAAGATTATATTTCCGAAGAAGCTTCCGTTCATCTCGGCATTAATCTGATCAATTTCATCATTTCTTTTTTGCCATACAACTTTTTCATCAGAAATTTTCAATACAAGTATTCGCTGGTTCGTTATCAGATAACGGCTATTTTTGATATCAAAATATTTCAAAATCCATCTAAAAAAAGCTAGGTAAAGTCCGATTCCAAGGATTATTACTCCAAAGAATATAAGCGGGGCTGTACTGAAAATAAAAAATACGGAAATCAACAAATAGAAAAACGAAAAAAGAATTCTGAGCTTCTCTGTTGTATTAAAAAAGAAACTCTTCCGTGGAAGAATTTCTTTCATTATTATTTCGTTATTGTTTAAAATCAATTTAGTTGGCGACATCGCTGATGAATTTTATTCTCAACATTCTTACTTCCTCATCAGAAAGCTCATCCCCGAATTCATCCAGCAGCACTTTCATGCTGTCACTTTCAGACTCGTTCATGAATTCCATAAAACCGTCGACAATATCTTCATCAAAGTTATCTTCAATATAATAATCGATATTGAGTTTGGTTCCCTGGTAAACGATGCGTTCCATCTCTTTCAGCAATTCGTCCATCGAAAGGTTTTTGGCTCTGGCAATATCTTCAAGATCGATCTTTTTATCGGTACTCTGGATGATAAATACCTTATGGCTGGATTTGTTCGCCACCTGTTTCAGTACCATATCCTGAGTCCGTTCGATGTTATTATCTTCCACATATTTGCTGATAAAATCTGCAAACTCCTTTCCGTATTTCTTGGCTTTTCCCTCACCTACTCCATAGATTTTGGTGATTTCTTCAACTGTTATAGGATACTGTACCGTCATATCTTCCAGACTCGGATCCATAAAAACCGTATAAGGCGGAATACCATGTTTTTTGGCAACCTTTTTTCTTAATTCTTTCAGCTGAGTGAATAAATTCTGGTCTAATCCTCCGGCAGACTGCATCTGAACCTGATCGCTCTCGGCTTTGGTCTGTGTAAGGTCAAACTCCCGGTCTTCAGCAATAACGAATGAATGTTCCAGCTCACCGTTTAAAGCCAGTTTTCCTTTTTCAGCAATCTTTAAAACACCATAAGTCTCGATATCTTTCTGAAGAAAATTCTGAACTGTTGCCTGTCGTAAAATTGTCTTCCAGTGATTGTCTTTTTCCTCTTTTCCAAAACCGAAATAAGAACTTTGTTCCAATTTATAAGACTTTGTAACGGCCGTTTCTTTCCCGGCAATTATAGAAATTAAATCTTTTGCTTTAAATTTCTCCCCGGTATCTTTGATCAGCTGCAGAACTTTTTTGAGGTCTTCCGTAGCATCTTTCAGCTTAGGAGGGTTCGTTGAGTTGTCGCACATCTGAGCGCCATCTCCGTTTACAGGATCAAAATTTTCCCCGAAATAGTATAAAATATATTGTCTTCTGCTCATGGAAGTTTCGGCGTAGCCTACCACTTCATTAAGAAGCTGCAACCCGATTTCTCTTTCGGAGACAGGCTTCTGAGCCAGGAATTTCTCTAATTTCTCAATATCTTTAGGATCATAAAATGCCAGACAGTAGCCTTCACCGCCGTCACGGCCTGCCCTTCCCGTTTCCTGATAATAGCTTTCCAGCGATTTCGGGAAATCGTAGTGGATTACAAAACGTACATCAGGCTTATCGATTCCCATACCGAATGCTATAGTCGCGACGATCACATCAACCTCTTCCATCAGAAATTTATCCTGATTGGCCACCCTCACTTTCTGGTCGAGACCTGCATGATAAGGTAAAGCGTTGATTCCGTTAACCTGAAGAAGCTGGGCAAACTCCTCAACTTTACGTCTGCTGAGACAGTAAACGATCCCCGATTTTCCTTTATTCTGATTGATAAATTTTACGATTTCCTTATCGACATTTACTTTCGGACGTACTTCGTAATAAAGATTGGGCCTGTTGAAGCTTTCCTTGAAAACCAGAGCATCTGTCATGCCCAGTGTTTTCTGGATGTCATCCTGAACTTTTGGCGTGGCAGTTGCAGTAAGAGCAATTACCGGAACATCGGCAATTTTATCGATAATAAATTTCAGGTTTCTGTATTCGGGTCTGAAATCGTGTCCCCATTCTGAAATACAGTGGGCCTCGTCTATAGCGAAAAATGATATTTTTACTTCTTTCAGGAAATCCAGATAATCTTCTTTGATAAGAGATTCGGGAGCAACATAGAGAAGCTTTGTTTTTCCGCTTTTTATATCGTCAAAAACCTGCTTGGTCTGTGTTTTGTTTAATGATGAATTTAAAACATGGGCAATTCCGTTATCAGATGAAAGTCCGTTCACCGCATCCACCTGATTTTTCATTAATGCTATCAAAGGTGAAACTACAATGGCAGTACCTTCGGAAATAAGTGCCGGAAGCTGGTAACATAAAGATTTACCACCTCCAGTAGGCATTAAAACAAATATATCTTTTCCGTTCAGAAGGTTGTCAATAATTTGCTCCTGCTGCCCTTTAAAAGTAGAAAATCCGAAATATTTTTTCAATTCGCCCGATAAATTGGCTTTTTTTGCGCTCATCTAATTTTATTGCTAAATTTGCATCTAATCCAAAGTTATGAATTTTTCGCTTAAAATAAAAGCGAACGAATTTATAAAAAATTATATTTATAATAAAAATTCTTTTAAAAGATACGTTTTTTTAAGCGATTTTTATATGCCTCACGTAAGTAAAATGGAAAGAGCCGATATTATCTCAATAGCGAAAAGCACCTTAGAAATAGAAATTTCAGAACTTGAAAAACTCCGCGACCGACTAAATGATGATTTTGCCCGCGCCGTGGAAATTATCAACTCTGCAAAAGGAAAACTGATTGTCGTGGGAATCGGAAAATCGGCACACGTGGGAAATAAAATTGTGGCAACGCTGAATTCTACCGGAACACCTTCCCAGTTTCTTCATGCTTCTGAAGCAATACACGGAGATTTGGGTGTGATCCAGAAACAGGATGTGGTGTTGTGCATTTCCAATTCCGGAAACTCACCGGAAATTGTTAACCTTGTTCCTTATCTTAAAGATTATTCTTCAGCCCTGATCGGGATGACAGGTAACAAAACAAGCAAACTTGCCGAGTTTTCCGAAATCATCCTTGATACCCATGTTGATATGGAAGCCTGCCCCAATAAGCTTGCGCCAACGAGCTCTACCACTTTGCAGATGGCTTTGGGAGATGCGTTGGCTATCGCTTTAATGGAGATGAATGATTTTAAAGCCAATGATTTTGCAAAATTTCATCCCGGCGGAAGCCTTGGGAAAAACCTCATCTCGAAAGTGGACGATTTTCTCTCTTCTCAAAAGCCCCAGGTTACGGAACAGGATACGGTGAAAGACGTTATTATCTCAATCAGCGGATCACGTCACGGGATTACCGTTGTTACCAATGCCGATGAAATCATTGGGGTTATTACGGATGGAGATTTAAGACGAATGCTGTTGAAAGGCGATGATATTTCAAAAGTACTGGCAAAGGACATCATGTCTGCCAAGCCGAAAACCATTGAAAGAACGGCTTTGGCAAAAGAAGCCATGAAAATTTTAAAAGAAAACAATATCGGACAGCTTGTTGTGACGGAAAACGGAAAGTATTTCGGAATTATTGATCTTCACAAGCTGCTGGACGAAGGAATTAATTAAGCTGAAAGATTTAACGTTATATAATACCGAAACTTTTTTCATACATTTGAAACCTTAAAAATAGCATCCTGTGAGTGAAAAAGACATGTCTTTCCTTGGACATATTGGAGAATTAAGAGGTCACCTCATCCGTTCGATTCTTGCCATCATCATTGCGGCAGTCATTATCGGATTTAACATCAACTGGATCATGGATCATATTTTTTTCGGTCCAACCAGAAACGATTTTGCCACTTTTGAAATGGTCAATCACTTTTCAAGAATGATTTTGGGCGAAGACAGCATTCACCTTCCTAAAGATTTCCCGGTACGTGCCAGCAAATTATACCAGCAATTCAATGTTATGATGGCGGTATCTATATTTGGCGGTATTGTTCTGGCTTTTCCATACATTGTTTGGGAACTGTGGCGGTTTATCAGCCCGGCCCTTCATCCCAATGAAAGAAAAAATTCCATCTTTATCATCAATTCCGTATGGATTTTATTTATGACGGGAGTATTATGCGGCTATTACCTTATTCTCCCCTTTGCCGTTAATTTCGGAGTTATCTTTAAAATTTCGGATATCATTATTCCGCTGTATGATTTGAGTGACTATACAACTTTATTTTTACAGGTTGTTTTGGGGATGGGGGTTATTTTCCTTTTTCCGATCCTTATTTATTTCCTTACAACCATTGGAATATTAACCCCGGTTTTTATGAAAACATACCGTCGCCACGCGATCGTTCTCATCATGGTGGTAGCAGCAATCATAACTCCGGCAGATGTTTTAAGTATGATGATGGCAGCATTGCCATTGTTATTGCTCTATGAATTCAGCATTGTGATGTGTGCCTATACATACAAAAAGGTACAGAAAGCGGCAGGTAATCTGCCGGCTGTTAAGAATTAATTTCAAAAACATTAAAACATATTCCCGCGGATACTTTCTGCGGGATTTTTTTTAGGAGCTTATTCGCGCTTTCCGCTGCAATCTTTTTTTCAAAAAGGATTTCCGCTGCAATCACGGCTAGGGTTTTTGTCGGGAATAGAATTACTTTTAAAAAACATTAATCACAAGCCTTTTTAGACTAATGTTTTTTGACCACCCCGTCAAAAATTCTTGAATTTTGCCACCCCTCCAAAGGAGGGGAATCTCACGACAGAATAATTGATTACAAAATGACATCTACAAAGAATGTAACAAAACTTTATTTTTTCCGTCTCATTAAACAGATTTACCGTTGGTAATGAATGTCAGCATTGATTAATTCTTTATTTTAGTCTCCGTAATTTAAATTCAGATGAAAAAAATTTCATATACTCTTTTATTTGCTTCGGGCCTGGTTTTCGGCCAGTTTTTTGAGAAAGGCAAAACTTTTACGAAACAGGACACTTTGAAAGGTTCAGATACAGCATTCAGAAACTTCTGGGATGTAAAGAAGTATGATCTTTCCGTGGAACCGGATTTCGCTGCGAAAAGCATAAAGGGAAATAATACAATCAGCTTTGAAATCACTAAAGATGTTAAAAATCCTACGTTTCAGGTAGACCTTCAACAGCCGATGAAAGCTGATAAAGTGGAAGCAAGCTTTCCTATTGCAGAATATAAGCAGGATGGAGATTTTATCTGGATAAAATCTGATAAAACTTTTAAAAAAGGTGAAAAATATACCATTACCGTTTCGTATTCCGGAAATCCGAGAATTGCAATAAATGCGCCATGGGACGGCGGGTGGGTATTTACCAAAGATGAAAAAGGAAATCCGTGGATGAGTGTTGCCGACGAAGGTATCGGAGCATCAATCTGGCTTCCTACCAAAGATATCTGGAGCGACGAGCCCGAAAATGGGGTGGTCATGAAAATCATTACACCAAAAGATCTGGTTGGTATCGGAAACGGAAGGCTCATCAGTAAAAAACCGGAAGGTGATAAAACAGCCTACACTTGGGAAGTCAAAAACCCGATCAATGCCTATTCTATCATTCCCAATATCGGAAAGTATGTCAATTTTAAAGATACTTTTAATGGCGAAAAAGGTAAGCTGGATCTCGATTACTGGGTAATAGATTACAATCTTGATAAGGCTAAAAAACAGTTTCAGCAGGTAAAACCGATGCTTTCCGCGTTTGAATACTGGTTTGGACCTTATCCTTTTTATGAAGATTCTTACAAGCTTGTAGAATCACCGTATCTGGGTATGGAACATCAGAGTAATGTTGCGTACGGAAACCAATATGCAAACGGATACCTTGGAAGAGATCTTTCGGGGACAGGAGTCGGCTTGAACTGGGATTATATCATTATCCATGAAAGCGGCCATGAGTGGTTTGCCAACAATATTACGGCAAAGGACCAGGCAGATATGTGGGTTCATGAAGGATTTACCATGTATTCCGAAGTGCTGTTCACAGAAAAATTCATGGACAAAAAATCAGCGGACATTTATATGCAGGGAATCCACAATACGGTGAGCAACGATATCCCTATCATCGGAAAATACGGGGTGAGAAATGAAGGAAGCGGCGATATGTATCCTAAAGGAGCAAGTATGCTTCATACCATCCGTCAGGTAATCAACAATGATGAAAAATTCAGGCAGATTTTAAGAGGGATCAACAAAGATTTTTACCATCAGACGGTGACGACCCAACAGATCGAAAATTATATTTCACAAAAATCGGGAATTGACTTTTCGAGTGTTTTCAACCAATACCTGAGGTCTGTAAAAATTCCTGTTCTTGAATATGAGCAAAAAGGAGAAGAACTGAAGTTCAGGTATACCAACGTGGTTAAAAACTTCAATTTACCTATAAGAATCTATAGTGAGCAAATGATAAACCCTACCGAACAGTGGCAGACGGTAAAATTAAAAAAGGGAAGCCCTGTACAGTTCAATAAAAACTATTATATTAATTACAGAAAGGTACAATAACTGCGGAAAATGATATGAAGGCAAATTTTTTAACAAAGAATTTGCTTTTTTTTATATTTTAACACAATGCTTTGTAACGAAATTACTTTTTCAGCAACTACTTAATAATAATTTTAAACCCGATGAAGAAATTAGCATTTAGCTTAGGTATTTTATCAGCGTTTCTGGTAAATGCCCAATCCATTAAAACTACAATCGATCTTGTTAATGTAAAAGACGATAAAGTAGCTGTCACTATGGAGTTCCCAAACATGAAATCTGGTGACGTAAAATTTCATTTTCCAAAAACGGTACCTGGAACCTATTCTGTAGATGATTACGGAAGGTTTGTGGAAGGCATTAAGTTTTTAGACAACAAAGGAAAGGAAATTCCATTTTCCAAAGTAAATGACAATACGTATGCCCTCAAGAATGCCAAAAATTTATCCAAAGTTACTTATCTTGTCAACGACAGTTTTGATGATGAAATGGATACTTCCAAGCATAAAGCTGTTTTTTCTCCATCAGGAACGGATATCGAAGCCGGAAAAGTATACCTGATCAATACGCATGGATTCATTGGATATATTGATGACATGCAGGATGTACCGTACCAGCTGGTGATTCAGAAACCTGCGGATTTCTACGGAACAACGGCTTTGGTAGATCAGGATAAGTCGGATGCTACAGACACTTTTACGCTGGCTAATTATGCAAAAGTTACCGACTCTCCGTTAATGTATACCAAACCGGATTATATCACCTTCAATGCAGGAGGTATGGACCTTGTATTGGGCGTATATTCTCCTTCGGGAAAATATAAAGCAGCAGATTTTAAAGATAATCTTGAGAAGATGGTAGTGGCCCAAAAGAAATTCCTGGGTGATATGAATACCAACAAGAAATATGCAATCATGCTGTATCTTTCAGGAGGAGACGGTCCTCAGATCAAAGGCTTCGGTGCATTAGAGCATCATGAATCCACCAGTGTCGTATTGCCTGAGATGATGCCGAAAGAAGCTATTGATGCAACCATTACAGATGTTGTTTCGCATGAGTTTTTCCATACCGTAAACCCTTTGAAAACGCATTCTGAAGAAATTCATTACTTTGATTATGCAGACCCGAAAATGTCTCAGCACCTTTGGATGTATGAGGGAGGGACTGAATATTTTGCCAATCTCTTCCAGATTCAGGAAGGCCTGATTACAAAAGAAGAGTTTCTTAAGAGAATGAGCGAGAAAATTAAAAATTCAAAGAATTACAATGATACCATGCCTTTTACGGTAATGAGTAAAAATGTTCTTCTTGACGAATATAAAGACCAGTACAGAAATGTATATGAGAAAGGCGCACTTCTCGCTATGTGTCTGGATATTGAACTCAGAAAGCTTTCCAATGGTGAAATGGGATACCGCGATATGATCAGAAAGCTGTCTCAGCGATTCGGAGAAAACAAACCGTTCAAAGATGACAAGCTGATTGATGAGTTGGTAACCGTTACAGGCTATCCTCAGGTAAAAGATTTTTATAACAAATATATTGCAGGAAGCCAGCCTACTCCTTATGCACAATATTTAAACATGGTTGGCGTAGAATTGAAATCACAGGAAACTCCACCGATTTTCTGGTTTATTAAAGATGCAAACCAAACAGGATATGATGAAAAAGATAACGCATTCGTTTTTGATGAAAGTCTTGCCTTATCTCCATTTGCAAAAAGTATCGGATTCAAAATTACAGACAAGGTTGTAGCTTTAGACGGAAAAACAATTAATATACAGAATATTCAGGATTTCATTAATTACTCTAAGACCATTAAAGAGGGTCAGAATGTAACAGTGACTGTTCTGAGAGACAACGGCGGAAAGGCCGAGAAAATGGACCTTAAAGGAAAAGCCATCCTTGAAAAAATGACTATGGAAACCATTCAGTTCAAAGCCAATCCGACTCCGGAAGAAAAGAAACTTCAGGATCAATGGCTTACAGGAAAGAAGTAAATGTTAGTCATATTAATATTAATCAAAGCGGGGAATTTTTCTCCGCTTTCGTTTTTTGAAGTAATCCTGCGAAATATTTTAGGAGCTTTTTCCCGCTTTCCGTTGCAATCTTTTTGCTTCCCGCTGCTGTCAGGCTGAGCCTGTCGAAGCCTGCAAAAAGGGTTTTCACTACAATCGGGGCTAGTGAAAACAGATGAATAAATAACTTCAGGAGGTCAATGGTGAATTTTCTTATTTAAATTAGATTATTCATTTTTAAACCACCCCGACAAAAATTTCTAAGAAATTTTCGCCACCCCTCCAAAGGAGGGGAATTACGAATCGGTATAGAAATTCCGTGAGTTTGTCATGCTGTAAGCATCTAAACTTTTATATTTAAATTCCAGAGCTACAAACGGTAAAAGATATAAAAAGGAAAGATTCTGTATTCTGTATTCCGCCTCGCTTCACTCAGAATGATAAGCAATACTTTAAAAAACATCTAATACTCTGAATTTCCAGCGGTTCAAGAAATCAAAAGTAACAGCAATAGCTATGCTTTTTTAATTGTAATCCTAAAAGTCGTTCCCTTCCCTACCTCGGTTTGAGCAATCCTGATATCACCGTTATGATACTCCTGTATCACTCTTTTGGCGAGCGACAATCCTAATCCCCAGCCGCGTTTTTTGGTAGAATATCCTGGTTTGAAAGCATTCAGTGCCTGCTGTTTTGTCATGCCGCTTCCGGTATCCTGAACTTCTACTACAATATTTTTATTTCTTTCGATCACCGACATGGAAATTGATCCCTCTCCTTTCATAGCATCAACTGCATTTTTCACCAGGTTTTCAATTACCCAGCTCATCAGAATCCTGTTATGCGGAACAGAAATCGTATAGGCGGGAAGATGCAGTCCAAAATTAATTTTACGGGAAATCCTTGTTTTCAAATAATCATAATTCTCCTGAATGGTAGCATTAAAATCCTTGTCATTCAGCTCCGGAACGGAACCGATCTTCGAAAACCTTTCGGAAATGGTTTTTAGACGGTCAATATCCTTTTCAATTTCATGGATGCCTTCAGATTCGGGATCATCCAGCTTCATGATTTCCATCCAGCCGATCATAGAAGACAAAGGCGTTCCGATCTGGTGTGCTGTTTCTTTGGCAAGTCCGGCCCAGAGATAGCCTTCATCCGTTTTCTTGATAGTCCTGAAAAACCAGAACGAAAACAGGAAATAGCATAAAATAAAAAAACCCAGTATGTACGGGGAATATCTCAGATTATTTAATAATGGAGAGTTATCATAAAAAACGATCTGCTTATCTCCTTTTGCAATTTCAATCACAATAGGAGGATAGCTTTTAGCCATCTTCTTTGCTAAAGCGACAATTTGAGCAGAATCATTTTCTACATCTTTCGGAAGGTTTTTATGCTCAATCACATTGTCATTTTTATCTAAAATAATAACCGGAACGGTAGTATTTGAGCTGTAAATTTGTAAAAGCAAAGCCTGAACTTCCAGATTCGGATTATCTACTTCCTGTTGAAATTTAAGGGCACTCACCAGGATATCAACCCTTTTAATCTCTTCCTTACGGAGAAAATTAATGAGAATGGTGGAGGCGATCACAATCGTGAGAACGACAATGGTCATCAGAACAAAAATGATCCAGTTATTAAGCCTTGCAAATATTGATTTTCTCAAAGCAGATTATTTTAAAACATTCAGGATTTTCTGCAGCTCCGTGCTTCCGCTTCCCTGATAATTGTTGATGATGATTGAAAACACATATTTTTTCCCGTCTTTGGAGGTATGGAATCCTGCAAAAGATTTAGTATCTCTCATGGTTCCGCTTTTCATTTTCATTCCGTTGTCCTGGGTTGGGAAGCCATCGTAATAGGATTCGAACCATGGCTGTTTTTTTGCGTAGATCAATGCCTGTACTTCGGCTCTGGCAGCCACATAGTTTTGTGGAGACAGACCGCTTCCATCGGCAAAATTGATCATATTCGGATTAATTCCTTTCGACTTCCAGAATTCTTTTAAATATGCAACTCCGCTTTTAAAAGACGGATTTCCCTTTTTTTCCTTTGCTAAGGTTTTAATCAGTGTTTCTCCGTACAGATTGATGCTCTTTCTTAAAAACCAATAAATGATTTTATCCAATGTCGGAGATTCATAAGTAAAGATGATATTGTTTTTCGGAATTTGAACAGGCTCTTTTCCTTCGATTTCAAGCTGGGAGCTGGTGATTACTTTCCCTGACCAATCAATTCCCGAATCTTTCAGCCACTTTTTTACTTCAACCCCTAATTGTAAAGGTGGATTGGGGGTAGCTCCGGAAACAGTCACCGTTTTGGAAGGCAGCGTTCCGTTGATCAGGGCTACGTTTGAATGTGGTGCCGTAAAAATCAGACTCTGGTCTGAGCTCCCTCCTACTTTCACATCATTCAGCCAGTTGACGCCTTCCAAATCATAAGAGAAGCTTTTAAATTCGTTTCCGTTGATATTGATATCAAACTGATTTTCGCGCCAGTTGATCCCCCAGACTCCTGCACCGTAATAATTTCCCAGGTCATCCCACGGCCAGCCTCCGGGAATCGTCTGGTGATCAAAATAAGAATCATCAATAATAAGATCACCGGAAATTTTTGTAATTCCTGCTTTCTTTATCGCTTCTATCAGTTTCTGCTTAAAATTTTCAGGTTTATACCCATCATAGCGCCAGCTTCCCAGTGTAGGATCTCCTGTGGAGCTGATGATTAAATTTCCCTTTAGGTTTCCGGAAGATATAGTTCCCGAATATCCTGATGTCGTCTTATAGGTATAATTTTTTCCCAACACTTCAAGTGCTGCCGCGGCAGTGAATATTTTCTGAGTAGAAGCGGTAGACAGCCCTTTATTTCCCTGATATTCATAAATAAAATTTCCGCTTTCATCGGAAACATACAATGATAGGTTTGATGAAACGGCACCTGAAGAATTCATCAGATTTTTGGTGGCTTCATCAAGTTTCTGGGATATATCCTGTGCAAAAACAACCTGCACGGATAAAGTAAGGACTGCTAATGTTTTTCTCATTGCATTTTGGTTTTTAAATTTATTGGCTTCCACAGGATCAGCATGGCATGCTTAATAAGACTCCTTTACATTTTTACCTTTAAATATCATTTAACATGAGTATAAATGCTATTCTATTCATTCAAATATAATTAAAAAATAAGTTACAATTCGGTTCCCGGCTCGATCTCGTAGGGAACTTTATCTTTTTCGAAAATCCTTGTCAGTTCCGCGCCCTCAACAGTTATTTCATCACCTTTTCTCCGGATCCAGTTTCCTTCGCGAAGCCCTACTACTTTAAGGTCGTTTTGGGTAAGAAATTCTTTGATTCTTGTTTCTCTTGTTTCCCCATTATGTTTAAGTTCGGGATTCGGATCCAGATAATGCGGATTGATATTGAACGGTACTAATCCCATACACTCAAAACTTGGCGGATAAACAATCGGCATATCATTGGTTGTTTTCATATTTTGTCCGCCGATATTGCTTCCGGCACTGCATCCCAGGTAAGGCTTTCCGCATTCAACATTAGTTTTCAGGACCGACATCAGGTTTTCTTCATGCAGGGTTTTAACCAATAAAAACGTATTTCCGCCACCGGTAAAGAACCCTTTTGCATTGTTTAAAGCTTCAGCTTTATCATTAAATTCATGAAGACCTTTTACTTTTATACCAATCTTTTCAAAGAAAGAACTCGCTTTTGCCGTGTATTCGTCGTATGAGATACCGCCGGGACGTGCAAAAGGGATGAAAACAATTTCATCAATTCCTGCATACAGCTGTGTTAATTCTTCTTTTAAATATTCAAGATATTCTCCGCCGAAGAGAGTGGAGGTTGAAGCTAATATGATATTCATCGGTATATATTGGTTTAATTTAAGCAGCAAAGATAGTTTTTAGAATGCTGAATCTAAAATTAATATAAAACACATGTAAAAGCCGTTAATTTTTTCAAAAAAAACTTAAAGCTTCTAAAATATTAACTTTTATGGAATTATTATTGAATTTTATTTTGTGCAATTGAAAAATATTAGAATTATGAAAATGACTAAAATGAATATCAGAAACCTGTTTTTAGGAATCATGATGATAGGAACCGCTGGTTTTGCAAGCGCACAAACCACACAGACAGACAGTACAACAAGTACATCATCTACAGCGAATACAACAGTCGCTACGACTGCTACCCAATCTAACCCTGCTATCGAAGCTTTAAAAAAACAGATAGAAGCAAATCCCAAGGATACCGAAGCTCTTTCAAAACTGGCAGGAGCATATCAGGAAGCATCAGACTGGACCAATGCCATTGATACATGGAAAAAAATATCAGTTCTTGTGCCTGACTGGGCACCATCATATTACAGCCAGGCGTATGCCTATCAAAATGCTAAAGATGATGCCAATGCAAAGTTAGCTTATGAAAAATATATAGCGACAGTAAAGCCTGAAGAGGTAGAGCAGAATAAGAAAAATCTTGCCTATGCTTACTTTTATGTAGCATTCTCAGAGCAACAGTCGAATCCCGATAAGGCAAAAGAGCATATTGCAAAATCATTACAGTATGATCCTACCAATCAGGATGCGATCAAACTTAGCCAGGCGTTGAATTCATAAATCATGAATTTAAATTGAAAAAGATCCGGACTTCCGGATCTTTTTTGTTTTAGTGATCCGAAAGTCCGCTGCATGCTGCAGGGCATATTCGGGAATCATTGAAAGTATGCTGCAGGCTGCAACAAGGTTTCGGGTATTCCCGAAATTTTGCCGCAAGGGTGTGATGGCTTTTCGGGTATTCCCGAAGACCTGATGCAAGGGTGTGACAGACTTTCGGCCCGGATTTGTATGTTTTTGGCTAAGCCGTTTGATGTTATTTAACATTGGGCGGACTAAAGTCCGCCTCTATTGATAAAGTTATCTTATTTCCACCAAATATTTTTCATTCAATCTTTTATCTTTACTTTAAATTAGCATTAACCTTATCTAATATAATTTCTCACTCCAAAAAGGAATGTTTATCTTTGTAGTACATAAATCTGTAAAACATGAAATTTTTTATTGACACTGCTAATTTAGAGCAAATTAAAGAAGCTAAAGATCTTGGAATTCTTGACGGTGTTACCACCAATCCGTCATTAATGGCTAAAGAAGGAATTCAGGGTGCTGAAGCGATTAAAAATCACTATAAAGCAATTTGCGAAATCGTAGACGGCGATATTTCTGCGGAAGTTCTTTCTACGACTTATGAAGAAATGATTAAAGAAGGTGACGAATTGGCAGCCATTCACCCGAATATTGTGGTAAAAATCCCAATGATCAAAGACGGAATTAAGGCATTAAAATATTTTTCAGATAAAGGAATCAGAACAAACTGTACTTTAATTTTCTCTCCGGGACAGGCGCTTTTGGCAGCTAAAGCAGGTGCGAGCTATGTTTCTCCTTTCCTGGGAAGACTGGATGATATTTCAACAGATGGCCTGAACTTAATTCAGGAAATCAGATTGATTTTTGATAATTACATGTATGAAACTGAGATTTTAGCAGCTTCTATCCGTCATTCTATGCATATTATCGATTGTGCGAAGATTGGTGCTGATGTGATTACGTCACCGCTTCCTCCGATCTTGAGCTTATTGAAGCACCCTTTAACAGATAACGGGCTTGCTCAGTTTATTGCAGATTCTCAGAAACTGGCTTAATCTTTTTTATGATAATACAATTTCGGCGCGGAAACTTCGTTTCCGCGCCGAAATTTTTTACGGTTCAATATTCCTTACCGGTTTGCACGGGTTTCCTACTGCTACTACATTATCCGGAATATCTTTTGTAACAACACTTCCTGCTCCAATCACGGAATTATCTCCAATTGAAATCCCGGGAAGCACCACTACATTTCCGCCAAACCATACATTGTTGCCCACTTGTATCGGATGTGCTGTTTCGAGTCCTTCGTTGCGCTGTTTGGCATCAATGGGATGACTGGCCGTATAAAAGCTGCAATTGGGACCGATAAATACATTATCACCGAAAGTGACTTTTGCGCAGTCTAAAATAACCAGATTATGGTTGGCATAAAAATTTTCTCCTGCTTCTATATTGTAGCCATAGTCGCACCAGAAAGTGGGTTCAATACAGATGTTTTGCCCGGATTTTCCCAATATTTTTTTCAATAATGATGTTCTTCCTTCAGTATCAGAGTTTTTAAGCTGATTATATTCGCCGCAAAAATCTTTAGCCGCTATCCTTTCCTGTATCAGTTCCTGATCATAATTGGCATTATACAAAAGTCCGGCCACACATTTTTCTTTTTCTGTCATAATTTTGTGATGATTTATGGTGTAGGCATAAAGATAATAAAAATGAAACAGGATGAAAGTAGATTTCATCCTGCTTTTAAAACAATTTATAATTTATTTTACTAAATCCGGTTCGATAGGATTATTATTTTTTGCTAAAGATTCTTTGACTATTTTTTCCCTTTCCCTGGCGGCTTTGTTGGGATCTGTGATCTCGTTGCCATTACTGTCGATATGTTTTATGATAACATTCTCCCCGTTATCAGCCATATTTCTCATGTTTCTCATATTTTTAGCAGGATCTTTAACATATTCCTTCCATAATTTCTTATACTTGTCCTTAGTGATTTCTATTTCCTGTAATCCTCCAAATATAACTTTTACGTCACCATTTTCGATTTCTTTAGTTTCTTTGGCGGGAGCTTTTATCGTTTTATTTCCTACTAAAGTCATAACATGGGTACCGGTGGTATCTTCAAGCTTTATAATAAGTCCCGGAAGCCCATAGAATTTATAGGGTCCGTCCTGAATCGGAATTTCGGTGCTGAACCAAGCAATCCATTCTCTTCCACCATAGCTCGTCGTAGCCTTTTGTGCAGTATATTCTCCTATCTTTTGCTTTTCAGAAAGAATTTTCCATTCGGGCTTCTGATCCTCATTTACCTTGTATTGATCTGCAAAAATTCGTGTAAAAAGATAGGTTTTGAAATCAGGGTATGACTTGGTTACTTTGTAGTTTACAGTTCCAGGATTTCCTCCTTCTTGGAAATTCAGAGCTCCTCCTCCTGTTATCTGTTTCTCTATATTGGCAACCATTGTAGAATCAAAAATAAATCTCTTATGGCTATAATAGTTTGATCCTTTTGCATCAATGTCTAATAACATCATTTCGTTTATGATATTCGTTTTGTTATTAATGTCCGGAACATATTTATACTCATAAAAGAAACGGTTGATTTGCGCGTGGGTGCATATGCTTAAAAGCAGGCAAAATAAAATGTTTTTTTTCATCATTTGTAGTTTAAAAAGCCTTGCCGACGATTTTTAATTTATATCTATTGGCAAAACTGTAAGGTTAGACTTTATTTTTTTTTAATTATTAAATATTTTTTAATTCCCAACTAAATCAGGCTCTATAGGATTGTTATTTTTGGCTAATGACTCTTTGGTTCTTTTTTCCATTTCTCTGAATACCTGATTCGGGTCTGAAATTTCTTTACCATCCTGTGTTCTTACTTTGAAGCTTACTTTCGAATTATCGCCTCCGTTTCTCATCATCATTTCCCTCATATTTTTAGTAGGATCGTTCACATAGTCTTTCCAAAGCTTTTTGTACTGATCTTTGGAAATTTCCAGTTCTTTCCCTCCTAATCCCATGATGCTTACATTTCCAGGAATATCCATATCTTCTGATGCTACGGGAACTGCTATTTTTTTATTTCCTACAAGAGTCATCATATGGGATCCTGTAGTATCTTCAAGCTTTACGATAAGTCCAGGAAGCCCATAAAATTTATACGGTCCGTCCTGAAAAGGGATATCGATACTGAACCATGCAATCCATTCTCTGCCGCCATAGCTTGTTGTCGCTTTTTGTGCATTGTATTCTCCTATTTTCTGTTTTTCAGGAAGAATTTTCCATTCCGGTTTTTTATCTTCTTTTACTTTATACTGATCCATAGAGATTCTTGTGAAAAGATAGGTTTTAAAGTCGGGATAGCTTTTTGTCACTTTATATCCTACCTGCCCATGATTATCTCTTCTGCTGATGCTGATATTTCCGGTTCCTCCTTTTATCTGCTTCTGCACTTGTGCCATCGATGTGGAGTCGGCAACAAACTTATCTCTGCTGTAATAATTCGAACCTTTCTGATCGATATCCAATAGCATCATTTCGCTTTTCACCTCTTCCTTATTATTAGAATCGGGAATGAATTTGTATTCATAGAAAAAACGGTTAATTTGAGCGGTTGCCATTATGCTTGTCAACATAAAAAGCATGCTTATGTTTTTCATGGTTATTACGTTTTTTAAAAGCTCTGTCAATTTTTTGTAATCAGTATTAACAGAGCCGATTGGAACTTTATTTTTTGGTTTCAATTTTTATTTCTCCGGCACTTTTTCCGTCTGTATTCCGCTTAATAATGTTCATACTTCTGATGGTTTCCGGCTTAAGGGCTTCCATCTGTTCTTTTGTGGATTCTTTTCCGTCGATATAGATTTTTAAATCCCCTATTCCATCTGCATTCTTAAATCCTGAAGTAATAATTGATGTTCCGTTGTTGCTGATTTTTATATTATCCGCATTCATTCTGAAGGTACGGTCTCCCGGAAAACTTTTGAAGGTATTGCTGTAAATGTATGCTCTTTTTCCGCCATCTAATGCTCTTCGTTCTGCTTCAATTTTGGCCCTTTCACCTTCCAGCTTCGCTCTTTTTTCTTCCAGCCTTGCACGCTCTTTATCAAGTTTGGCTCTTTTTTTAGCTGTTGCAGCAGATTCTTTTGCGTTTTCAGATCTTACAAGCATATCTGCTTCAGGAGTCCACTTCATATCTCCTGTTCCTTTAAACTTATATACTTTAACTTTCGGCGCATCAGGCGGTGCGGGAACATCAGGAAATTCAAAGTTCATTTCAGGGACATCAGGCATTTCAAATTCATATTTGAAATCTTTAACTTCCTTCATTGCGTCTTTAAATTCTTTGGAATTAAAATATTCGTCAAACTTCATATCTTTTCCGTCTATTTTAATAACCATTGCAGAATTTAGGAAATCTTTGGAACTTGCTATTTTCCCGATTTCACCGGAAAGTTTCCCGATTTCTTCAAGATTCTTATTGTATTCATTGCTTTCCGGCTTAAAGTTTTTCAGGGCTTCGGTTCTTTCCTGGATTTTTTTGCTCAGTTCAGCAATCTTCCTGTCATCATCTGCTTTTTTGTATACTTTAGGAGTAATAATAGTGTTATTTTCAGATGTTTTAGGAGTAATAGTATCTTTTTTAGCAATGGTTTTATTTTCTGGTTTTATTTGAGAAACGGCTTTCTCAATTTCCATATTTGTTGCTTTAATCTCCTGGTTTTTAGCATTTACCAGATAAGCAAAAGCTACTGAAAACACGACCGGCAACGCAAAAATTCTACGCGCATATCCGAATTTGGTTTTAGGTTTTTGTAACATTTTTAATCGTTTTTTTAAATTGGAACTTAAAAACGGACTGGTGGCAGGCAACTGATTTCCGGAAAAGTGGCTTGCTAAAAGCATCTGCGCAAATGCTTTGGTGTCCGATTGTTTTACGGCTTTTTTATCAGCCAGATATTCGTGAATTAGACTAATTTCTTTTTTAATGAGATGAAAGACCGGATTGAACCAAAAAACAGAGGTAATAACTTCAATAAATATTTTATCGAATGAGTGTTTCTGCTCAATATGTACCATTTCATGCTTTAAAATCTGCTTTCCTATATCAGAATTCAATGTGATGGAATTCTTCCAGAAAAGATTTTTAAAATAGGAAAACGGTGCTTCGGTAAGATCGGTCTGATAAAAGTTGATCCCGTCAAAACTTTCTTTCCTGAACTGGCTTTTCAGCTTCTGGATTCTGAAGAGACCATAGATAAATCTTCCTAAAAAATAGCAAGAAACCAGTCCCAAAGCTGAAAAAATAATTCTAAAATAAGGGTAATCATGGGTTGGGTTTTTAGTGTTAAAATTCTGTACTATATCTATTAATTTGTATATATTACTGCTTACTTCAATGGTGAAGTCTTCTACTTTTACCAAAGGAAGAAAGAGGGATATGAGCATCGCAGACAAAAGATAAAATCTGTTGTAGTGATGAAATGTCTTGTCTTTTAAAGACAATTTATAATACAAAAACATTACACCGGAACATAAAATAACTTTTCCTAAGTATAAAAGTACAGTTTCCATAAGCTATCAGTTTTTCTTTTTAAGTTCATCCAACAGCAGTTCAAGGTCTTCTACGGTCATTTCGTTTTTTTCTACCAGAAATGAAACGGCACTTTTATAAGAACCTTTGAAATAGTTTTTCACCAGGCTTTTTATTGTCTTTCCGGAGTATTGTTCTTTCGATACCAGCGGAAAGTATTCATGTTGTCTTCCATACACACTATAATCTACAAATTCTTTTTCTTTCAATACTTTAAGAATAGTAGAAACGGTGTTGGTATGAGGTTTCGGTTCAGGAAAAAGATCAAGGACATCTTTTAAAAATCCTTTTTCGAGTTTCCATAAATACTGCATTACCTGCTCTTCTGCTTTTGTTAATGTCTGAATTTTCATACTCTTTTTCATTTATCATTTTACGTGATATCTATTCACATTTTCAATATCACTAAGAAATTAGTTATACAAATGTAGAAATATTTTCCTTTCAAACAACTATTTTTCTAGTGATAAGAGACGTGTATTTATAACTGACTGAAAATCAATAATATATTTTTTATTAAAATTTGTTAAATTTTTAACAGCAGTAAATTATCAATCTAAATATGTTCAGAAAAAGGAATAATTCTCATCAAAATTCTTAAAACTTGTTAAATTTTATTAAATAAAATTAAAATGAATTTGTCTTAACTCAGAAAATATATTTATTTTAGTGCTTTAAAAATTTCTCATGAAAAGATATAATTTGTTATTTGTACTATTACTACTGATTTTTAATGTTACCAATGCTCAGAAGAAGGGTTCTCCCGCGGCAGATTTCAGTGCAATAGGTGAAGCGAAAACCAAGATTGAAAATACAGTTCCTTTAGTTATCAAACATTTAAAAGAGATCAGCGAAAAAGAAAATGATCCCAACATCCTTACCAACGGAACCACCGCGTTAGCAAAAGAATATGGAAAAGTAGAACTGGAGTGGCGTCTTTACAGAGGAAACATGAACAACTGCATCCTCAACAATTCTTCCAAAAAAGCTAAAAAGTGTATGGAGTATCATAACTCAATGTTCAGAGGTACCCTTATCAACTACAACAACTATATTACCAACCTTACCAGAAAGAACGGATATCTTGGGGTAGAAGGTGATACAAAATTTGAAATGAATCCTTCTGAAGTAACCACAAAATTAAGCGAATCTTATTTCAACGGAAGTGATGCTGCCAACAGAATGAAAGGAAACCAGAAAAAAGAATTTTTAAGCCAGACTACAGCAGACGACAATGCGCTGAAACCGTTTAATCAGCTTATAGTAGAATAATTTTTCTTTAAACTAAATATTCCCGCTTTTACAGGCGGGATTTTTTTTGCCTTTACCTATTATTGTATGGCATAATAATTAGTACCATTTTAATACTAATTCAATACAGATGAGCACATTTAAAAAAGGAGATATGGTCCGGTGGAATTCCAGTAATGGCGAAACTCACGGAGCTGTTACGAAAGTCCATACCAAAGATTTTGTATTTATGGACAGGCAGCGGAGAGCTTCCGAAGACAACCCGCAATATGAAGTAATGAGCGAAAAAACAGGAAAATCGGCTGTACATAAAGCATCAGCCTTAAAGAAAATGTAAGGCCGCAAAATTGCGGCCTTTATATTTATACTGATCTATTTTATTTTGTCATAAATAAATTTGGTAACAATCGCTCCGAAGAGATAATAGGCAACCGTCATTATTTTCTTCTGATTATTCTCGGCAACCGGCGTATCATCAAGACCTAATTTTTCAGGGATAACAACCGCTCCAAGTCCCATCAATACTCCGGAAGCCATATTAAAGCCGCTGGTAGCCGTAGCTGCATAATACATCCCGTTTCCGATGACATCTCCGGCAAGAGTTGCGGCATACAGCTGATCGTGACTGGTAACTTTCGCGTCAACCTTATCCAGTGCTTTATTTAAAGCTTCCTCTCCCACTTTATTGATCTCGGGAACATTATCGAAATTTTTTCTGATGGCTTCATGCAGAAGGCTTAGCGCTACAGCACCGCCCAAACCTGCCAGGATTTTTTTGTACATAGTATTGTAATTTATGGTGTATTAATCTACCTGCATAAATTAAGCCATTGGAAACATCCGTACAATAAAAAAAGAGTATTGCCGTAGACAATACTCTCTGTAGTAGCGGGAACCGGACTCGAACCGATGACCTTCGGGTTATGAGCCCGACGAGCTACCTACTGCTCCATCCCGCGGTATATTTTTGAAACGCTTACCGACAAGCGTTATATTAGTAGCGGGAACCGGACTCGAACCGATGACCTTCGGGTTATGAGCCCGACGAGCTACCTACTGCTCCATCCCGCGGTATATTTTTTGTAACGTTACCGACAACGTTAATCTTAGTAGCGGGAACCGGACTCGAACCGATGACCTTCGGGTTATGAGCCCGACGAGCTACCTACTGCTCCATCCCGCGATATTGGATTGCAAATATACGACAATTTTTTGAAAATCCTAATTTTTCTTTTAAATAAAGGACTTTTACCAAAACTATTTTAATATTTGTATCTTTGAACTATGGCAAAAATATTGAAAATTTATCCCGAAAACCCTCAGGAAAATCTTATCAATGAGGTTATTAAAACATTAAATAACGGCGGACTGATTATTTATCCGTCTGATACGGTATATGCTTTAGGCTGTAATATTTTTGATATTAAAGCCATGGAAAAGCTGGCACAGATCAAAAAAATCAAGCTGGAGAAAGCCCAGTTTTCAATAATCTGTAATGACCTGAGCCATCTTTCCGATTTTACGCGGCCAATTGATACTTCTGTATTCAGATTCCTAAAAAGCCATCTTCCGGGACCGTTTACTTTCATTCTGGATGCGAATAAAAGTCTGCCTTTAGCTTATAAAGGACATAAAACTATTGGTATCCGTGTGCCGGAACATCCCATTCCCCAACTGATCGTGGAAAAATTAGGACATCCCATTGCATCAACGTCTATAAAAGATGATGACGAAATCATTGAATATTCTACCGACCCGGAACTGATCGCAGAAAAATACGATCATCTGGTGGATATTGTCATTGATTCCGGATACGGAGATAATGTGGCTTCTACCATTGTCGATCTGACCTCCGGGGAACCCGAAGTAATCCGTCAGGGAAAAGGAATTATATTATAGTGTCTTATTTTTGATCATTTAATAAATTTTATACTCATAATGCATCTGCATTAGTGAATTATTTCTGTACTGAATATTATGAAAATACTCACTTCACCTGCCAAATTGATGAATACCGAGAATTCTACGGATCTGCTGAAAACAACGGTTCCCAAATTCATTGATGACGCCGCTTTTATACAATCATATCTTAAAGAAAAATCTCCGAAATATCTTTCTGAGCTGATGGAAATCTCAGCAAAACTGGCAGACGAAAACTGGGAAAGAAACCAGAAATGGAAAGCAAAACCCACGGCAAAAGAATCTGCTCCGGCACTTTATGCATTTACCGGAGAAGTGTACAGAGGTCTTGACGCCAAAACACTGGATAAAAGCGCCGTAGATTACCTGCAGAAAAACCACAGGATCCTTTCAGGGTTATACGGATTGCTGAAACCTTCGGATAAAGTAATGCTGTATCGTCTGGAAATGGGACGGCCGTTTGAATTTAAAAATTATAAAAATCTTTACGAATTCTGGAAAGAGAAGATCACAGACCAGCTGAATGCCGAAATGAAAAAAAATGAAATTCTCCTCAATCTGGCAAGCAACGAATATTTTAAAGTGATAGACCGAAAAAGGCTCACCCATACCGTTATTGATTTTGATTTTTATGAATTAAAAGATGGAAAGCCTAAAACCATTGTTGTATACACCAAACATGCCAGAGGAATGGTCGTTCGGTTTTGTGCAGAAACCAATGCCAAAACATTGAATGACGTGAAAGCATTCAACTATGAAGGCTATAGAATTGATGAGGAAAAATCTACCGATACAAAACTGGTTTTTACAAGATAAATGACAATTTCAGAATATAAAAAATTTTTCAAAGCTGAGCTTTCCGGATTTTATACCGATTCCGAAACTGCTTTTTTAAGCTTAATTTTTATTGAAAAAGTAACAGGATTTAATTCTTTTTATCAGAGAAAATTTTCTGATCAGGAATTGCTGATTTACGATGAAAAAAAACTTTCTGAAGTTCTTACCGAACTAAAAACAGGTAAACCTTACCAGCACATTCTTGGGGAAACTGAATTTTACGGAATGACTTTTTTCGTCAATGAACATGTCCTTATTCCCCGTCCGGAAACGGAAGAATTGCTGGAATTGGCTATAAAAAAAATTCATGCCTCAACATTACCAATTGACAGCCTGAAAATCCTGGACATCGGAACGGGAAGCGGAATCATTCCTTTGGTTTTGAAAAAGCATTTTCCGCATGCAGAAGTTTCTTCTGTTGATTATTCTGAAAAAGCTCTGGAAGTGGCAAAAAGGAATGCAGATTTTCATCACCTTTCGATCGATTTTATACACGCCGATTACCTGAATTTTGAGCTGAAAGAGCAATTTGATGTGATCATTTCCAATCCGCCCTATATCGGAATTGATGAGCAGGACGAAATCGAAGATTCCGTAAAAGGTTTTGAACCGGAAATGGCGCTCTTCTCGCCTACCTCAGACGCCCTGATTTTTTACCGCAAAATTGCTGGGGATGCAAAGAACTTCCTAACAGACAACGGATTATTGTTTCTTGAGATCAATCAGAAATTGGGCCCTGAAACGCTGGAATTGTACACCCAAGATTTTGCAGAAGCCGAACTGATCAAAGATTTATCCGGAAACGACCGGTTTGTTTTTGGAAGAAAATAATAATCTTAATACCAGTGTTGAAGAAGGATTGAATAGGCTTTATGTTTAATCGATAAAATATTTCATAAAGCTCTGCGTTATCAATCAAACTAACCGTGTATTACATGAGAAAGACATTTTGCTTAATAGGAATTCTATTTATTTCATTAACCTCCGCACAGGAATTTACCACTTTTAGGAATGGGCTTATTTACAATGAAAAAACCATGGATAAGCTTGGGAAAATTGTTGATTCCTTACATCTTAAATATAAAACCTGCGATCTTACAAAAGTTTTTTATTCTAAGAAACAGGTAAAAGGCTGTATCATCAATCTCAATTCGGGAAATATAGCCCAGGCAAAAAAAGATATGGACAGCAATATTTCACTGGAAAATTTCATTATTAAGTACCCAAGTGCTAAGGTCAGAAAAGATATTCTTATTACCAAAACGAAGACAAAGGATTATGATAAAAAGGATATTATAAGGTATGATGAGCTATCCCTTAATGATGATTATGCCCTTTATCTGGAAAAAGATTATAAAAAAGCTTTCGCCGAGAAGCCCGAAAAAGGAACTTGGGTGTATGATTATCAGCCAAAAACATCCTATTCCGAAGAATATATTAAAGCATTTTATTTTCCCGAAAATTTCAAAAGTATTCCTTTAGATCAGAAATATTCAAAACAAATTGTTTACTCTGATTGTCTTATTGATGTTTCAACAACAAAATTTAAGGAAAATGCCAAAAGTGAAAGATTCAATGCCACTATTTCTCTTCCTGAAAATTGGCAAAGCCTTCCAAAAGATAAAAAAGAAAAGCTTTTGGACGAGATGAGATCAGCTGAGGCCGTAGGATCATGCAGTAACGATTTCAGTCCAAGAATTCAGGGTGTGAATATGGCTCTTTTATCAGCAGAAACTGCTCATTGGGAGATATTTTTAAAATCTCACCTGGATATCATGAACGACCGTTTTGAAAGAGTATCTGATGCAAGCTATGCGTGGAAAGACCGCCAAACATATATCAAAGAACTGGAAGAACTTGATATTAATGTTCCTGATCTTCTGCTGGGAATTTATTTCAGAATAGATAATCCTGAGAAAAATCATTACTATGGCAATATTGGAAGATTGGGACGGGCTATCTCAGAATCTAAGGATAATAAATTGTTTCTTTCGCAAATTCTTTCAATGGTCGAAGATGAAAGACTGGATGACTACAACAGGATGCTAGCCTATTTTCTATATATAAGTTGTAATTATTACACCAAAAGTAAAACAGAGAAAAAGTTTAACAATGCCAAAATTATTAATGCTGTAAAAAAACTTCCTAAATATCTGGCAGATAATATTAAAGTTGAGACGATATAAACAAAAAACCAATGAACAATTTCATTGGTTTTACTTTGTCATTTAAATTTAACCTATCCAATTCTTTTTCGTACAAAGATTTCATACGCCAGATAAATCAGCGGAAGCGACATAATTCCTAAAAAAAGAGAATTAGCAATCGCAGCCTGCGGCTGAACAGCAACAGCATACACCAATCCGAAAAATGCACCTCCCAAATGCGCTGCATGGCCGATATTATCATGTTGGTTCGGATTCAGCATCATATAAACGGAATAGCTGAAATACACAAGTCCGAATATAAATCCGGGAATACCTACCGGAATAAAAAACATATAAATTTCAAGGTGAGGAATCATGGCGATTGAAGCGAACAAAATCCCCGAAACGCCTCCACTTGCTCCAATTGCAGAATACCACGGCTGTCTCTGATATACGAAAAGTGAGAATATATTTCCCAATAAGATCGATCCTAAATAAATCAGCAGAAAGCCAAAATTACCGAATGCCTGCATCACTACAGGCCCGAAAAAATAAAGCGTCATCATGTTAAACAAAAGATGAAAAATATCTGCATGCAGAAATCCTGACGATAGCAGGCGGAGATATTCTTTTCTGTTGCGGATAGCTCCTACATTGAACTTATATTTCTCGAAATTACTGCTTCCGTTGGGCGCAACAAAGCTTATAATCGCGGTAATGGCTATTACTAATATTAAAATATTCATACTTTTTCAATTTAATTATCGGAATTGTTTTCACTCTGAAACAAATCACCTATCATACCATCTTCATCGATGCCGGCTGTCGGTTCAGGATCTTCGTACACTTCAGGTTCTTCCTCTTCAGGTTCGGGAACGGTAATATTGATCGCCTTTACCTTAAATTTCGTAAACTGGTTTCCGATGGCTTTAATACCTTTTACGGCAATGAACTCATCAATATTTACGGTTTCAGGCTCCCTTTCTTTACCTTTATCTTTGGCGAAAATAATTTCTGCCGTGGCACCGTTGGATACAATTACATTTTCAATAAACGATTTCGGATGTTCCGAAGGCATAAATGTCTGGATGTTTGGTGTGTTTTCAAACAAGAATCTTTTAATGAAATAAATATCCTTTTCCCCGTCGAAATAAATACACGTTACCGGCTGATTCGGACGCCATTTTTCCAGTACCAGATATTGATCGTCAAAACGGTTTCCAAGGTCAAAAGAGACCAGCTTTGCTTCACCGTTCGTATTAATAGTCAATATTTTATTATCTCCTTTAAAGCTTCCCAGCAAAGTACCGCGTCCGTCTGCATTCAGCCTTCTTACGGTATCATCAAACCATATTTTTCTCGGTGCAAGCGTAGAAACACCTTCTTCTTTTAGGTCTACCTTTTTCACCGAATATTTGGTTACCAGATTTCCTTTGGAATCACGTCCTTTAATGGCCAGCTCAGAGAAATCAACATCCATTTTATTCTTCCTGATTCTCGGATTTGGTTTTAAAAGAACAGATACGGTTTCTGCCTCCCCGTTAGGATTTGCGGAAAAATACAGCACCTCAGAACCTTTTTTGTCTGAAGCCAAAGGATAATCGGTATTCCGGGTAACTCCGGTTACCGAGAATCGTTTCATATAATAAGGACCTTCCCTGCCTTCCCGGTAGATCATATTATACACCGTTCTTTTATCATTTTTCTTCCAGATGGCAACATGCAGGATATCTTTTCCGATAAAAGTCTTTGCTTCTACCTTCACAACTTTCATGCTTCCGTCCTTTCTGAAAGTAATAATGTCGTCAATATCCGAACAGTCAAACAGATACTGGTCTTTTTTGAGTGACGTTCCGATAAAGCCTTCTTCGAAATTTGCGTAGAATTTTTCGTTGGCCACCGCGACTTTCGTTGCATCAATGGTATCGAAAATCCTGAGCTCTGTTTTTCTCTGGCGGTCCTTTCCGTATTTTTTCTGAATATTGAGATAATAATCGATAGCGTACTGAACAAGATTATTCAGATGGTGTTTTACCATTTCAATTTTACCTTCTAAAGCAGCAATATTTTCTTTAAATTTATCTAAATCAAATCTTGAGATTCTTTTGATCCTGATCTCTGTTAATCTAAGGATATCTTCTTCAGTAACTGCTCTTAAAAGATGTCCTGTATGAGGCTTTAACCCTGCGTCAATCGTTTTCAGCACATCTTCCCAGGTTTTTACTTCTTCAATGTCATGATAGATCCTGTTTTCAATAAAAATTCTTTCGAGAGAAGAAAAATGCCAGCTTTCCTGCAATTCGTGAAGCTCGATTTCCAGTTCTTTCTTAAGGAGTGAAACCGTATGATCGGTGTTCATTTTTAAGATATCGGAAACATTCATGAACATTGGCTTGTCCCCAACAATTACACAGGCGTTCGGTGAAATCGTAACCTGACAGTCGGTAAAAGCATACAAGGCATCGATTGTCTTATCCGGAGAAACATCGTTATGAAGATGAATCAGAATTTCAACCTTATCCGATGTATTGTCCTCAATTTTTTTGATCTTGATCTTCCCTTTCTCATTGGCTTTGAGAATGGAATCAATAAGATCACTTGTCGTTTTGGAATACGGAAGTTCCGTAATGATCAGCGTATGTTTGTCCAGCGGTGAAATTTTGGCTCTTGCTCTTACTTTACCGCCTCTGTGACCGTCATTATATTCCGAAACATCAAGATATCCTGCCGTCATAAAATCAGGAAAGAGCTCAAACCGTTTCCCTTTCAGATATGCAACGGAAGCACTGATTAATTCATTAAAATTATGCGGGAGAATTTTCGTGGAAAGCCCCACCCCGATTCCTTCGACACCCTGTGCCAGAAGCAGAGGAAATTTCACGGGAAGATCAATCGGTTCGTTGTTTCTGCCGTCATACGATTTTGCCCATTCTGTAGTTTTCGGATTGAAAACCACTTCCAGTGCAAAAGGAGTAAGGCGTGCTTCAATATATCTTGCGGCTGCGGCAGAGTCACCGGTATAGATGTTTCCCCAGTTTCCCTGGGTATCTATCAGCAGCTCTTTCTGCCCGATTCCTACCATTGCATCCGTAATAGAAGCATCACCGTGGGGATGATACTTCATCGTATTCCCTACTATATTGGCTACTTTGTTGTACCGTCCGTCTTCCAGCTCACGCATCGAATGCATGATTCTTCGCTGAACAGGTTTAAAACCATCGTAAACCGACGGAATGGCCCGGTCTAAAATTACATAAGAAGCATAATCCAGAAACCAGTCTTTGTACAGGCCGGAAACTTTTTTTAGGCTTTCACCTTCATGCGGGTGTTCTTCTGTCATTATTTATTTTATTATTAGCGCTGTTCTCTTTATTTGTTTTTGTTACTTTATTTAAGGAAAGCCTTAAATCAGCAATCTGTTTTCTTGTAAGATATGAGATTTCATATTTCAGCAGGGTTGCTCCGTTACTTTTACTTGATATCGTAATGTACAGTCTTTTCATAAAAACCATGTTGATGATTTCAAATTTCAGCAGTTTATACTTTGGAAATTCATCGTTCAGAGGCTTTTGCAGAAAAGGGATTACATTCCTGTTTCTGAAATGAAGGGCTTCCCCATCACTGTCATATTCAAAAATCTGCCTTCCGTTGAGGTAAAATAATACTATTGAAAGCAACGGTACTGCAATAAGCAGCAGGCTTTCTTTTCCTAAAATATTAAACCTGTTTTCTTCTAAAAAATAGGCTCCTATACCGGCTGCGAGGAACATGATCAGCAATGTATTGATAAAGCTGTATACCGAAGTTTTGTTGCGGTTGCTTAATCTCATATTTGTGTTGTGTTTTTGGGATTTATCGAAATTTTATTTTTTCATCTGCACTATATCAACTCAATACTTCTTTTTTATCTATATCCGGATCTTCTACCACAAGGTTTTCCAAAATAAAAACCTGTCTGTCCGGTGTATTTTTACCCATATAAAATTCCAGGAGCTGATCGATGGTCTGATCTTTTCCTACTACTACAGGTTCCAAGCGGATGTCTTTTCCGATAAAATGCTTGAATTCATCCGGTGAGATTTCTCCAAGACCCTTAAATCGGGTGATTTCAGGATTCTTTCCAAGTTCGCTCAGTGCTTTTAGTCTTTCTGCTTCAGAATAACAGTACCTTGTTTCTTTTTTATTTCTTACCCTGAACAATGGGGTCTGAAGAATGTAAAGATGGCCATTTTTAATAAGATCCGGGAAAAACTGAAGGAAGAACGTGATCATCAGAAGTCGGATGTGCATTCCGTCAACATCGGCATCAGTTGCAATAATCACCTGATTGTATCTTAAATCTTCCAGACTTTCTTCAATATTAAGGGCGGCCTGCAGCAAATTGAATTCTTCATTTTCATACACTACTTTTTTGGTCAGTCCGTAGCAGTTCAGAGGTTTTCCTTTTAATGAAAATACCGCCTGTGTTTCCACATCCCTTGATTTGGTAATAGATCCCGAGGCAGAATCCCCTTCAGTAATAAAGATCTGGGTTTCTCCTTTTCTTTCGTTTTTCTGATCGTTGTAATGCTGTCTGCAGTCACGAAGCTTCTTATTGTGAAGAGACACTTTCTTAGCCCGTTCTCTGGCCAGCTTCTGGATTCCTGAAAGTTCTTTTCGTTCTCTTTCTGAAATTAAAATTTTTCTTTGAATAGCCTCTGCTACTTCAGGATTTTTATGTAAAAAGTTATCTAATTTACTCTTCAGGAAATCAATTACAAAAGTTCTTACGGTCGGTCCGTTCGGTCCGATGTCATTAGAACCCAGCTTTGTTTTGGTCTGGGATTCAAAAACAGGCTCTTCCACATTGATGGAAATGGCTGCCACGATGGACTTTCTGACGTCGGAAGCATCAAAATTTTTATTGAAAAACTCACGGATGGTTTTTACATACGCTTCACGGAAAGCATTGAGGTGGGTTCCTCCCTGCGTGGTGTTCTGCCCGTTAACGAAGGAGAAATATGTTTCCGTCTGGGATTTGTCGGTATGCGTGATCGCCACTTCGATATCACTGTCCTTTAGATGAACGATCGGGTACAGGGTTTCATTTTCCAGCTCTTCTTCCAGCAAATCTTTCAGTCCGTTTTCGGAGTAAAAAGTTTCGCCGTTAAAAAGTATTTTAAGTCCCGGATTAAGATAGGCATAATTGCGGAGCATTCTTTCGATATACTCTTTTCTAAACTTGAAATTCAGGAAAATATCACCGTCCGGAATAAACGATATCTCGGTTCCGTTTCGGTCGGACGTGTCCTTTTCATCATAATTTTCCGTAATCATTCCTTTGGAAAACTCGGCCATTTTCAATCTTCCGTCCCGGAATGAACGAACGCGGAAATATTCGGAAAGCGCGTTTACCGCTTTTGTACCGACACCATTCAGACCTACGGATTTCTTGAAGGCCTTACTGTCGTACTTCCCTCCTGTATTCATTTTAGAAACAGCATCCACTACTTTTCCGAGCGGAATTCCCCGCCCGAAATCACGAATGGTAACCTTGCCATCGTCTACTTTTATTTCGATTCTTTTACCGGATTTCATCCTGAACTCATCGATGGAGTTGTCCAGAATTTCTTTCAGTAAAATGTATATCCCATCATCGGCAGAAGAACCGTCTCCCAGCTTCCCGATGTACATTCCGGGGCGCAAACGGATGTGTTCCTGCCAATCGAGGGTTCTGATGTTATCTTCGGAATAGATTGGATTTATCTCTTGTGACATATGTAATTTCAGCAAACATACAAAAATACGAAATTGAACAAAAATATCCGAAGATTTTGCATTATTTTTCCATATAGTTTTGTTTTAGCAAATAAAGAAACTGCATGATTATCACAAGCTGTAAAAAAATAAAACATCTCCAGTGAAAGTGAATTTTAAATTTGGTTACTTCCCTGAAATTTTTAAATTTACAATTCAATTCTAAAAATAAAACACTTATGATTACAACCGCCAATCTGGAAAAGTACCGCAATGGAGACTTTTTACAATTTGTAAACAATGTATTGGAATTATTACCTCAAACCACTGCCAACCAATTAAATCTGGACAATCAACGAACAGCCCTGCAAACAGCAGCACAAAGTTTTAACAACGCCTATCTACCTTACACCGGCAGTGATATTACACCGGAAATCCAGGCGCTGGATGCTCAGAGAGACAACGCGGTTATTGGTATCAAAATGATACTGGAGGCATGGCAGTACCACTTCGATCCCGTCATTAAAAACAATGCTTTTGCGCTTTTAGACATTCTTAACCGTTTCGGAGAACGTATTTACAAGCTTCGGTACCAGCTGGAAACTGCCACCATTAAAAGCATCCTGGCAGAGTGGGAGGAAAAGCATAGCGACAAAATTTCCCAACTGCAGCTCACTGCCTGGGTAAATGAATTAAAAACTTCCAACCAAAATTTTAATGACAAATATGTTGCCCGAACCGTACAGCTTTCGGAAGTAGAAACAGGCGTACTGGCTAATGCCAGAATAACATCTACAGAAGCCTACCGAACGCTGAAACAGCATATAGAAGCTCATGCTTTACTTACCCCGAGTACAGAATACGATCAGTTAATTGCAAAGCTCAGCAGCCTGGTAAATCAATATAATCTTGCCGTTACCAAATACAGCAGCACGGAAGAAAGCGGAAGTGAAGACCAAAATCCCGAATCTCCGCAAACGCCTTCCTAGAGCTACCGCCCAAGGGAGGAAGGTATCGGGAACACCCGAAGCCGTTCCGCCGACAAGAGCAGGCTTTCGGAATTCTCCGAGTGTATCCCGCCAAAAGGACAACATGGTCGGGGAATTCCGAAATGAGACCGCCCAAAGGAATGGGTCTTCGGAAACGTCCGAAATCAAAACGCCTGCGTGAGCTTCTTTTCTTTTACAAGTAAGTGATTTAAATAATAAGAGACGAAATACTTGAAAATATTTTAAAGATGTTCCGTTTTTATTTTGCGTATTAAAAGGACAGCACAGAAAATTTTAAAAAACCGAACAGACTGATAAAATATTGAAAACGGGCAGGACGAGCCGAAAACCAGCCTTCTTAAATAAGCATGATATATTTTGCTTTGGAAGAAAAGTTTAAAATCTCTCTGTTGAAGAATTAAACAAAATAAGTAGGTGAAAAAAAATTAAAATTCTTTAAAAACATGAAAAAGCTAGTTATTATGTCAGCTTTTGCACTTATGGCAAGTGCATCTTTAACAAACAATCAAATACAAGCAAGAACAGGTGGCTACATCTGGAAAGATTCCGCAGGATGTTACTACCAGATTGTAACTCATAGTATATTGTGGGGTTTAATCGAATGGGAAGAAGAACCAAGGCTTATTGGTTGCGGACCTGGGTTTGCATAATAGCTGATTCATAACTCTAAAGCTACCTCAAAATAAATTTGAAAATTATTCAAAAAGAATAATTTTCAGATATAAATACAATATAGCAGTTTTGAGGTAGCTGCTTTTATAATTAAGAATAATGAAAAATATACTACAAGTCTTTCTAATTACGATGAGTTTATTTATTAATGCTCAGCAAGAATTCAAAAAAGATACCTTAACGGAAAAATATACAGATATAGAGACTGTTGTAATCAATGACAATGATTATGAGAAAATAGATTATGCATATGGGTTAAAACAAGAAATTAACAGTCGATTAACAATTGGTAACTCTCCTTCTTCCTACGAAATGGGACTTAGGTTTGAAAATAATTTAAAACAAAAAGGCAGAATAAGTAATGTCGTTTTATTCTTACATAAAACAGATTCCGACTATAAACTTGTAGACTTAGAGATTAATTTTTACAAAATTAATGCTTTAACCGGTGAGCCGGGTGAAAAGTTAAATACTCAGCAAATTATATATACTCCCAAAAACAGAAAAAGAACTAATGTAAAAATTAATGTTGAAAATTACCATATTCCTTTTCCTGAAGAAGGAGTTTTGGTCGCTGTGAAGTGGCTGCATGACGGGGTTAAAGATAAAAACATTGGTCCTTCCGTTAGATTAACAACTTATAATGAAATATTAACCTACACTCGCTACGATGAAAAAATTGGTTGGGGAGCATTTAGTCTTTCAAAAAAATCTGGAGCGTACACTAATGTAATGATGGGATTAGAGGTTTACATTAAAAAAAGAAAAAACACCAGTGAATAAAAAATATCTATATATTATTATTGTCTTTTTAATATTAATAATTTTATGTTTGCTCACCTATAAAACTTCTGAAAAAGTAGTTTTTAACGGAGACAAAGAAAATTTAATACATGATTTTGGAACTTTTGACAGAAGTAAAAATGTATTATATGGATATACTTTCAGATATATTAATTCTAAATATGATAGTTTGAAAGTATATGGAGTAAAAGAAGGTTGTGATTGTACTCAAAGCAATGTAAAAAAAGGACTTTACTTTAAAAATGATACTATTTTTATAAAAATTAAATATGATCCTAATAGGTACAATGATAGCGGAGCTACTGTTAAACAGTTTTTTTTAATAACAGATAAAAGCATTTCAAAATTCGATACAATATTACCTCTGACTTTGAAGGGAATTGTTAAATAACTAAAACTTTGACCACTATTCAAATCGAAACCCAACTGTATAGGCCAATATTGAAAATTTTGAATTAAATTCGGTACTCTAAAAGATCTTCATGATACAACTTCCTTTATCTAAACTTTCCGATGTCGGAACATCGATTTTCAGCCAGATGACACAGCTGGCAAATGAGAACGAGGCGATCAATCTTTCCCAGGGATTCCCGGATTTTATGCCGGATCCTGAATTACTCGGTTACGTTGACCATTTTATCAGGAAAGGATTTAATCAATACGCACCAATGGGCGGAATGATGGCTCTAAAGGAAGAAATTGCGAAAAAAATTGAAAATTCTCATAAGGCTGTCTACCATCCTGATCTGGAAATTACCATAACTGCAGGAGGAACGCAGGCTATTTTTACCGCTATTGCAAGCTTTATAAAAAAAGATGACGAAGTCATTGTCTTCGAACCTGCCTATGATTGCTATGAACCTACGGTTGAGCTGTTTGGAGGAATTGTCAGGCATTTTGAAATGAAAGCTCCGGAGTATGAAATCGACTGGAATGCTGTAAAGAATCTGGTGACAGAAAAAACAAAAATGATCATCCTCAACAACCCGAATAATCCTTCAGGAAAGGTTTTGAAGGAAAATGACTTTCAGGAACTGATCAAAATCGTTGAAAATACTTCCATTCTTATTTTAAGCGATGAGGTATATGAAAATATTGTTTTTGACGGGCGACAGCATATCAGCATCTGTGCCTATCCCGAACTGAAAGAAAGAAGTTTATTAGCAGCCTCCTTCGGAAAGCTGTTTCATGTAACAGGATGGAAAACAGGCTATTGCGCCGCTCCCGAAAATCTGACTGCAGAATTCAGAAAGGTTCATCAGTTCAATGTGTTTTCTGTGAACAGTCCTATTCAGCTTGCTTTGGCAGAATATATGAAAAACCCTGATCACTATAAAGGATTAAGCGCTTTTTTCCAGGAAAAACGGGACTTTCTGAGACAGGGCCTTGCCGGTACGGCTTTCGAACTGTTAGATTGTGAAGGAACGTATTTCCAGGCTTTGAAATATGATAAGCTTTCTGATAAAAGTGATATTGATTTTGCCCGCGAACTTACGATTACCCATAAAGTAGCCTCCGTTCCGTTTTCATCTTTTTATAAAAACAGACTGAATGAAAACGTGATCCGTGTATGCTTTGCAAAAAAGCAGGAAACATTGGAAAAAGCGATTGAAAATTTGTCGAAAATATAAATAAAAAAGGTGGCTTCGAGAGCCTCAGCCACCGTTTTTTGGTGATTTCGAGAACCTCAATCACCAAAAAATCCAGTACTGAGAATTTCGATTACTAATAAATCCAGCACTGAAAACCTGGGTTACTCATTAAAATTCGGCGGCTGAGGCCCTCGAAGCCGCCGGATTTTAGTTTATAAAAACATTCCGCCGGAGGCTTCGATTCTCTGCCCGTTGATCCATCCGGCATCTTCCGTACAAAGGAAAGCTACCACTCCACCGATATCGTCTGGAAGTCCTGCTCTTCCTAAAGCTGTATTTCCGGCAACCATTGCATTGATATGCTCATCATCCCTTGTTCTTCCTCCTCCGAAATCTGTTTCTATAGCTCCGGGAGCTACAACATTAACTTTAATTCTTCTTGGCCCTAATTCTTTCGCCATATATTTTGTTAACATCTCCACTCCGGCTTTGATGGAACCGTATATTGAAGATCCCGGCAATGCAAATCTTGCCAAACCTGAAGAAATATTGATGATTCCTCCGTTATCATTCATATAAGGTAAAAACTTCTGAGTCAGGAAAAATACGCCTTTGAAGTGAATATCAACCACATCATCCAGCTGCTCTTCCGTAACATCAGGAATCGGTGCGTACAGTGCTGTTCCGGCATTATTGATCAGAAAATCGATATTTCTGCTTCCTGTATTTTCTTCAAGATGATCTCCTACCGTTTTTACAAAAGCATCGAAGCTCCCTGTTTCTTTCGTATTAAGCTGATAAGCAATGGCTTTTCTTCCTAATGCCTGAATTTCACTTACTACTTTATCAGCTTCTTCTTTGTTGCTGTTGTAGGTAATGATCACATCAAGACCTTTCTGGGCGATTTTAAGGGCTGAGTTTCTTCCCAGACCCCGGCTTCCGCCGGTAATTACTGCAATTTTTGTTCTTGCTTCCATTATTTTATTTTTTTGATGAAACAAAGTTCAGAAATTTCATACCGTTATGGTTTGCTTTAATCAAACTGAAATTTGCAAAATTCAAATCACATACGAAATTCCATCGGTGCCAGTGAAGTTTTCTTCTTAAAGAAGTTGGAAAAATGAGCGATCTCTTCAAATCCCAAAGCGTAGGAAATCTCTGAAATGTTCCATTTCGTCTGTTTTAACAATATCTTGGCTTCCTGCACAATTCTTTCAGCTATGATTTCCGTAGTGGTTTTCCCGGTGCTTTCTTTTAATTTTTTATTTAAATAATTCACATGGACGGCTAACCTGTCGGCGTAGTCTTTTGCGGTCTTCAACTGTAGTCTCTGGTCGGAGGATTCAATGGGAAACTGTCTCTCAAGCAATTCGATAAAGAGGGAAACAACGCGTAAAGAAGCATCATTCGAGGTCGATAATTTTGAAGCCGGCTGCAGTTTTTGTCCGTAGTGAATAAGCTCCAGCACGTAATTCCGGATCAGATCATATTTAAAAATATAATCCGAATCTATTTCTTTTTTGATCTTCCGGTACAGCTGCTCAATTTCGTCTGCCAATTCATCATCAATTTCAAATAACGGAATATTTCCTGGCTGGAAGATCGGCAGGTCTTCAAGGGTATTGTATGATTTGTCTTTGATTAAGAAATCTTCGGTAAATACACAGAAGCTCCCCGACTGGTTGGTATCTTCGGGAATCCAGTGGTACGGAACTTTCGGGGTAGCAAACAACAATGCATTGTTTTTAATCTGAATAACCTTGTCTGCGTATTCGGCTCTGTTTCTTCCTCTTATCAGGCTTATCTTATAATATTTTCTCCTGTTATAGGGCATTTCGGAAGTAAGCTTCACCTTTTCAATGGTCTGCGCAATATCAAAAACATTGAAATGTCCGATTTCTTTGTGGAGTCCTTTCGGGAATATGCTTTCGATATCCGTTCCCAGCTTGGAAGTCATTTCACGGTAAAAATCATCCAGTGATGCATAGGAAGTATGTGCTGTTTTTTCCATACCTAAATTTGTATAATTCAAATGTACGAAATATTAAGCTTGTTTAAACTTTTGTAATTTAACCACACACTATTAAGCAATATTCTGTTAAAGACATAAAGCTATCTTATAAAAAGCCTTCAAAAGAATATCTTAAAAGATTTGATTAAATGTCAATTCCTCCGATCATTTCCAGCTTCCATTTCCCGTTTTTATATTCAGCTGCATAATCGGTAGAAGAGCTGCTGTCCCATTTGTTAATATAAAATCGCTCCGGAAATTCTTTATTTTTTCTGATTTTGGAAATCCCGAAATCGCAGACATCTGTAAACCTTACATAATAACTCTGTTTGTCTTCGTTTTCAGGGATAAATAAAACCTTATATTCTCCGGGATTAATCTGATGAAAATAATCGCAATCTGTTTTAAAAACCTCAAAATGATAAGGATCTTTTTTGAAGTCAGGAGCTCCTGCATACGTCGGAAGCAGCATTTCGTACAATTCGGTGAATTTATTTTTTTCTGATCTATACATAGGATTTATATCAGCAAAATCATTAATTCCGTCCCCGTCAGAATCTTTATCATCAGGGTTCAGACCAAAGCATTTCTCAAAAATATCATTGTATCCATCCTGATCCCTATCCTTCATTAATTCTCTGAGATTAACTTTGAACATTTTGCCATCAGCAATCGCCGAATAATCATCATGCCTGGGAACTTTAACAATCTGTACCAGACTTCCTTCTACCTTTAACACTCCATCTTTAATAAGTGGCTGATTCTGAATTTCATTGAAATAGTAATGACTGAAACTTAAACCCAAGAAATAAGCAGAAGTTTTGCGATCAGCTATTTTCAACAACCAGTATCCCAGATCATTTCGGCCTAAAGCATATTTTGTATTTCCAACATTTTGCTGTTTGTAGATCATAAACTTATTATGAAAAGCATCCTTAAAATCTTTAAATTCAGTTTCTTTTTGTTTCATAATCTCATCATAATTCTTCCATTTGTATTCATGAGCGTACAAGCTGTCTTCTTTAAAACTCCTAAAGTTTTTTAAATCTACAATCTCTAAATAAGAAGGTTTTTTAGTCAGGATTTCATTTACAGTAAAAGGCTTTTGCTCAACATATTCAGATTTTTCTTTTTCGGATTCAAAACAATTTTTTTCAATCGTTGACGAACAGGAAATAAGCGGTATAAGCGCAAGGAAATATAAAATTTTCATACTTAAAAGTTTCGGACATGAATGCAAAAAACGCTCCCAAAATAGATTGGAAGCGTTTTTCTATAATAACTAACTTTAATATTCTTTTATACGTTGAATCTGAAGTGCATGATGTCACCATCTTTCACAATGTATTCTTTACCTTCAACAGAAAGCTTTCCGGCTTCTTTTACCTTTGCTTCGGAACCGTAATGCATATAGTCATCGTATTTAATAACTTCTGCACGGATGAAGCCTTTTTCAAAATCAGTGTGGATTACTCCAGCCGCCTGAGGCGCCGTCCATCCCTGACCGATTGTCCAGGCTCTCACTTCTTTAACCCCGGCCGTGAAATACGTCTGAAGTTTTAGCAGATCATACGCTTTTCTGATGAGACGGTTAACTCCCGGTTCAGTAAGCCCCAATTCTTCAAGGAAAATTTCTCTTTCTTCGTAGGTTTCCAGTTCGTTGATGTCCGCTTCAATCTGGGCGGCCAGTACAACAACTTCTGCGCCTTCATTTTTAGCCATCTCTTCAATCTTGCCGATCCATTCGTTTCCGTTTTTAATGGAGTTTTCATCCACGTTACAAACGTAAAGAACAGGCTTATTGGTTAACAGCTGAACTTCTCCGATAATGGATTTTGTAAAATCATCGGTTGCAAATTCTCTTGCGTTCTTACCGTCTTCCAGGAATTTCTGAAGGCTCTGCAATGTTTCATACGCCAGAATATCTTCTTTCTTTCCGGATTTGATAAATTTTTTTGCTTTTTCAACAGCTTTTCCTACGGTTTCAAGGTCTTTCAGCTGAAGCTCGATGTCGATAATTTCTTTGTCTCTTAACGGATCTACGGAACCTTCTACGTGGATGATGTTTCCGTTATCAAAACATCTTAATACATGAATAATCGCCTCACATTCGCGGATGTTGGCCAAAAACTGGTTCCCCAGCCCTTCTCCTTTGCTGGCTCCTTTTACAAGACCTGCAATATCCACAATCTCCACCACTGCCGGCAAAACTCTTTCCGGTTTTACTATTTTTTCCAGTTCAAACAAACGCTGGTCCGGTACGGAAACCGTTCCAAGATTGGGTTCGATGGTACAGAAAGGATAGTTGGCCGACTGTGCTTTTGCGTTGCTCAGACAGTTAAAAAGAGTTGATTTACCTACATTCGGTAAGCCTACGATTCCACATTTCATAACGTAAGATTCAAAGTTTAATGTTTAAAATTCAAGGTTTAAGGTTTAGAGTTAGGTTTAAAGTTTATATAAACAATTAAATTAAACTCGAAACTATAATCTTTGAATTATGAGTGTGCAAAGATAGTGATTTTAAAGAGAGTTTCATAATAAAAAAATCCGCCAGAAGCTGACAGATTTTTTGTGTATTCAATTTACCGGATTGGCTTTACGGATTGTCACCCGTTGCTTCCTGAGCAAGCGGAACATCGTTTGGTGCGTTTTCCAGCGTTTTATCTAGAGTAAACAGAGATTCATCGGTAGCACGGTCTCCGCCTGCGATTTTCAGTTTGTCCATCAGGTTCATCGCCAGGGTTTCTTCTTCGATCTGTTCCTGAACGAACCATTGCATAAAGTTCCAGGTGGCCCAGTCTTTTTCTTCAAGCGCCATATCTACGAGTCTGTAAATAGAAGTGGTATTGTCTACTTCATGTCTGAAAACGCCTTCAAAACATGCGGTAAGAGATTCCGGATCAGCCGGTGGCGCCGGTATGGCTTCCACTTTAGGTTTCCCTCCCCTGTTCAGAACGTACTCCATAAATTTGATGGAATGGTTTCTTTCTTCCTGAGCGTGTCTGTAAAGAAAGTTGGCAATTCCCTGATATCCTTTATCATCTGCCCAAATTCCGTAAGATAAAAAAACATGTGATGCATGGATCTCTTTATTCATCTGATCACTAAGCGCTTTTTCCATCGCTTCGGAAAGTCTGTTGGTATTCATAATTCATATTTTTTAGTGATTATGAATCAATACGATGCAAAAATAGTTCCGAGAATATTCCAGAGGGAGTTATTGTTTTTGTGGTATTTATAATAGCCTGAAATACTTTATTTTAGATGGATAATTTATAGTTATTCTAAACTTCTGCACCCATTAAACTACAGCTTTAACCAAAAATATTTTTCATTTCTTTTGGAGCTTATCCCGCTTTCCGCTGCAATCTTTTTCCTCACCCCTGATCCCTCTCTCCAGTGAGAGGGATTTTCAGCCGCAAAAAAGGATTTTCACTGCAATCGGGGCTAGGGTTAAAGTCATTGACTTCAATATTTGACTTTTATTATTGACTATCTTATTGTGGTAGTGCAATTCAACTTTACAGAACCACCCCGTCTTCTCCCTATGGTCGAATCCACCCCTCCAAAGGAGGGGAATTTGTTTCCGTTAATTAATGGGTAATTAATTTTAATATTAAATCGTAGGTAAAGCACCTCCGTCGACTGAATAATTGACTCCTGTGATGTATTTTGCTTCCGGAGAAACAAGATAAGCGACAAGACTCGCAACTTCGTCAGGTTCAGCCATTCTTCCCAAAGGAACATTAAGCTTTTCCATGACGGATTTATAAGCTTCTTCCGGCGTAACAGAAGATGATTCTGCCATATTCTGAATGAATTCCAGCATAAGCGGCGTCTCTACCAGTCCGGGTGATACTACATTAACACGCACTCCATGTGCGGCAACTTCATTTGCCAATGCTTTACTGTAAGCGTTCAGTGCTGCCTTTGCAGAAGAATATGACATGGTCATTTCCCACACCGGCAGTTTTGCAGCTCCGGTAGAAATGTTCACGATCACTCCGCTTTTCTGTTCGATCATTACCGGCAATAATGCTTTGTTGATCCGTACCACCGACATAAAATTCGTCTGCCAGTCATTATTCCAGTGCTCATCAGAAAGTGTACTGAAACCTCCGCCCGGACTTAAATTAGCTCCGGCATTATTAACGATAATATCGATCCTGCCGTATTTTTCCAGAATTTCTGCAGCAATGATTTCCGCACTTTCGGATTGAGCAAGATCGGACTGGATAAAATATTGACCTTCTGTAACTTCTGCAGGAACCGTACGTGCTGTGATGATGACCTGAATACCTGCATTGCTTAACCGATCGGCGATTGCCTTGCCAATACCTTTTGTTCCTCCTGTTACCAGAGCAACCATTTCTTTTAACGAATGATTCATAATTTTTTGTTTAAATGAGTTGCAAAGTAAATCACAATACTTTACTTTTGCAAGTAGTTACACCAATGTACAGTAATAACATAAAGTAAAGCATTAAACATAATCAATCAGTTATGGCTAAAAAAAATATACAGCAATCTGAAGAAAAATGTGCGCTCCAGGAAATACTGGGCGTCATTGGCGGAAAATGGTCGATGTCCATCATTTATGCACTGTTCACCGGTAAAAAACGTTTCAGTGAACTGGAAAGGCTTATTCCCAACATCAGTACCCGGATGCTGGTGAAAGAGCTGAAAAATATGGAAGCCAACGGAATTGTGGTAAGAGAAGTATTTGCGACTGTTCCGCCTACTGTTGAATATACTTTAACCGTGAAAGGCGAAAAATTAGAGCCTATCATCAATGAGCTGCATAAATGGGGCGTTGAGTATGTGATCTGATTATCTAAAAAGATTTTTTTCCAACCACAGATTTCTCAGAGGGACACAGATGATCGTGTGGTTTTTTGTTATTCCAAATAGAGCAAAAGCGAAATGATGAATTTTTTTATTCCGAAGATCTTCAGACAGTGGAATAATCCTGTCCCAGCAGTATCATTCGGAATGTAAGAAATAAAAAAAGCTCCCACAGATTTCGCAGATGCCGCAGATTATTGTGCTATAGTTTGTCATTCTGAGAGCAGCGAAGAATCTTTTTACCTACCGCAAATGTCACAGATGATCACAGAGGATTGTATTGTTGTTTCTCATGCTAAATAGAGCAAAGCGGAATGATGAATTTTTTTACCACCCGCAGATTTCTCAGATGGTCACAGAGGATTGTATTGTTGTTTCTCATGCTGAATAGAGCAAAGCGGAATGATGAATTTTTTTATTGCCCGCAGATTTCGCAGATGCCGCAGATTATTGTGCTATATTTTGTCATTCTGAGAGCAGCGAAGAATCTTTTTACCTACCGCAAATTTCGCAGATGCCGCAGATGATTGTGTTATAGTTTGTCATTCTGAGAGCAGCGAAGAATCTCTACAACAAAAGTTTAAGATTCTTCACTGCATTTTTTGAATAGTTATTGGTCTATTTTATCTGTTTTGCTGTATAATCGCTTTCGTTTCCTAACCGGTCAATGGCTTTTACAGCAACAGCAGTAAGGGTTTTTCCGTCTTTAGACTTCGGGATTTCCCTGGAAAGCTGATCCAGTGTAAGAATATCGGTTTCCCAGACCCCGTTGTACTGTGTGAAAAGCACCCACTGGAAGACATCTCCTATATTTTTCGTACTCCAGCTTACCTGTACTAAACTTCCGTTATCATTGATAAAAAGACTTGGAATCTGTAAAGGTGCCGCTTTCAGCCATGGCGTTTTCGGAACGAGAGCCTTTTCTTTGTATGGTCCATTTTTTAATGCCGGTAACATCCCCGGATTTTTGGTAAGTCCTGCAATGCTCCAATGTATTTCTCCGGCACCGTTTCCTAAAACCTGCCTCGAAATTTCAATCTGGTTTTTGATTTCTGAAGGGCGATCCGAAGATCTTATTTCCACTGTATTTAATCCCGGCCAGAGATGGCGGTTTAAGGTATTCTCCGATTTCCACCAGTTTAAAAGGGCTTCGAAAGGCTGTCCTTTTGATTCGATCGGCCAGTACAACTGAGGGGAAAAATAATCTACCCAGCCTTTATTCAGCCATAATTTAGCATCAGCATATAATTCGTCATATTGAGATGATCCGACAATTCCCTGTGGATATCCCGGCTTCCAGATTCCGAACGGACTGATCCCGAACCGGACGTAGCTTTTTTCAGCATGAATTTCTTTATAAATTCTTTCAACAAATTTATTGACGTTATCTCTTCTCCAATCTGCCCTGGATAACGTTCCGCCATTTCTCACGTACTCGTTCCAGGTTGCATGGTCCGGGAAATCAGCGCCCCTGTTGTAAGTAGCATACGGATAAAAATAGTCGTCAAAATGGACGGCATCAATGTCGTATCGTTTTACAATATCTTTCACCACATTGGAAACGTGGCCCTGGGTTTTAGGATTGGCAGGATCAAACCAGTACATTCCATTTTTAAGCCGAATCACAATATCTGAAAGTTTGTTGACCATCGATAAACTATTCGGGCTTCCGCCGTTGGAATGATGGGCACGGTAAGGATTCAGCCAAACGTGAAGCTCGAGGCCTCTTTTGTGGGCTTCTTCAATCCAGAACTGTAAGGGATCGTAATTGGGATACGGTGCCACACCGGTCTGCCCCGTCAGAAAGTAAGACCATGGTTCAATATTACTGGTGTATAAAGCATCAGCGGAAGGTCTTACCTGGAAAATAACGGCGTTGAAATTATTGTCTTTCAGCATATTCAGCATGCTGATCGCCTCTGCTTTTTGCTGGTCCACGGAAAGGTTGTTTCTTGAAGGCCAGTTGATATTGGCCACACTGGCAATCCAGGCACCGCGGAATTCTCTTTTGATCTCAGGGAGAACCGTCCTGAATGTTTCATCTGGCGGAATTGCAGCTTGAGGTTTCGGGCCGGTTGGCGGTAAGGTTTTATTTTTAGCGGTATTTTTTGAAGGGGTGGAAGCTTTTACGGCATTATTCTGGGTTGAACAGGCCATGAATGACGTAAATACGCCTGATAATATGATTAGTTTTAAGTAATTTATTCTCATATCTGCAAAACTACATTAATTTATTTTGTTGATTTAAATTACGATAATAAAATTAGTTAAACGCAAGGATCGCGAAGTTTTTTTAACTCCTAACGGAAGTCAAAGCATCTTGATTTCGAAAGGTTTTTTAACGCAAAGGGCGCAAAGAGTTTTTTGAATACTAAACGTTTTCAAGTTCGCGAAGGCGTTTCACTCAGCTAAGAGCGCAGAGAATTTTAGAAAGTAATGTATTTTAATTTCTCCCGCGGATTTCACGGATAACGCAGATTTTTTTTAATCTTTACTTATCAGGAGGTTGTCATGCTGAAACCTTGGGTTCGACGGAGTCAAAGCATCTTGATTTCGAAAAGTTTTTTAACGCAAAGGACGCAAAGAGTTTTTTTTGAATACTAAACGTTTTTAAGGTCGCGAAGGCGTTTCACTCAGCTAAGAGCGCGAAGATATAAAATGCTACAGAAAGAAAGCTAAGTTTTATCTTCCTGCTGATTTTGCGGATGACGCAGATTTTTTTTAACCTTTACTTATCAGGAGGTTGTCATGCTGGAAGCATCTTGATTTCAAAATGCTTTTTTTAACGCAAAGGGCGCAAAGAGTTTTTTGAATACTAAACGTTTTTAAGGGCGCGAAGGCGTTTCACTCAGCTAAGATCGTGAAGGTATAAAATGCTATAGAAAGAAAGCTAAGTTTTTATTCTCTCGCTGATTTCACGATGGTGCAGATCTTATTCTGTAAATTGTTTAAGCTTGTGAATATGCTGAGCGCTTTTACTTTATCGGGAGATTGTCATGCTGGAAGCATCTTGATTTCGAAAGTTTTTTTAACGCAAAGACCGCTAAGATTTTTGACTACTAAATGTTTTTAAGTTCGCGAAGGCGTTCTACTCAGCTAAGAGCGCAAAGAGATAAAATGCTACAGAAAGAAAGCTAAGTTTTATCTTCCTGCTGATTTCACGGATGACGCGGATTTTTTTTAACCTTTACTTATCAGGAGGTTGTCATGCTGAAACCTTGGGTTCGACGGAGTCAAAGCATCTTGATTTCGAAAGGTTTTTAATGCAAAGGACGCAAAGAGTTTTTGAATACTAACTGTTTTTAAGTTCGCTAAGGCGTTTCACTCAGCTAAAAGCAAATTTTGGAAAGTAATACAGTCTATTTTTCCCGCAGATTTTACGGATGACGCAGATTTTTTTTAACCTTTACTTATCAGGAGGTTGTCATGCTGAAACCTTGGGTTCGACGGAGTCAAAGCATCTTGATTTCGAAATGTTTTTTAACGCAAAGGACGCAAAGAGTTTTTGAATACTAACTGTTTTTAAGGGCGCAAAGGCGTTTCACTCAGCTAAGAGCGCGAAGAATTGTTTTTTTGACGGATTTGAAGCTAACTGATCTTAAGATAGGCAAACCTTTTTGTTTATATTGAAAACAATGATTTATTGTTATTAATGTTATGATTGATTGTATCTTCAATAGATGAAATGCATTTGTTTAAGTTAATACAGTATATATAGGAAATGCCTTCGTTTAGCTTTGTGATTGAACAAAAAAAGCTCCGGAATTCGGAGCTTTGGTATATTGATGAAAATGGGATTATGCTTTTGCAGATCTTTCCACTTTTTTTCTTTCTTCTTCGGAAAGGAGCTTCTTTCTCATACGGATGAAGTTCGGAGTTACCTCAATGGCTTCGTCAGCCTGGATGTATTCCATACATTCTTCTAGTGAGAATAAGATTTTCGGAGCAACTCCGGTATCTTTATCTTTTCCTGCGGCTCTCATATTGTTCAGCTGCTTTGCTTCCACGATGTTTACCACAAGGTCACCTGGTTTGTTCTGTTCTCCGATGATCATTCCTGCATAGATCTCCTCTCCCGGATCTACGAAGAACTTGCCTCTGTCCTGTAGTTTGTTGATGGAATATTCTGTTGCAGGACCTTGGGTTTTGCTGATCAACACTCCGTTGTTTCTTCCCGGAATGGCTCCTTTGAAAGGCTTGTATTCTGTGAAACGGTGTGCCATAATGGCTTCTCCGGCGGTAGCGGTTAGCATCTGGGAACGCAATCCGATCAGACCTCTTGAAGGTATTTCGAATTCCATGTGCTGCATTTCGCCTTTGGTTTCCATGATGTGAAGATCCCCTTTTCTCTGGGTAGCCAAGTCGATTACTCTTGAAGCATATTCTTCAGGAACATCCACTACCAAAGATTCGTAAGGCTCACAGCTTACTCCGTCGATTTCTCTAAGGATAACCTGTGGCTGACCGATCGTCATCTCATACCCTTCTCTTCTCATGGTTTCAATTAAAACCGATAAGTGAAGGATCCCTCTACCAAAAACCAGGAATGTATTCGCATCGTCTGTCTGCTGTACTCTTAATGCTAAGTTTTTCTCCAATTCTTTGGTTAATCTTTCTTTCAGGTGGTTAGAGGTAACATATTTACCGTCTTTGCCGAAGAAAGGTGAATTGTTGATAGAGAACGTCATGTTCAGGGTAGGCTCATCGATCGCCGTTCTTTCCAACGGTTCAGGATTTTCCAGGTCCACGAAAGAGTCTCCGATCTGGAAAGCGTCGAAACCTACAACAGCACAGATATCTCCTGCCTGAACTTCAGTTACTTTTTTCTTTCCTAATCCTTCGAAAACGTATAATTCTTTAACTTTTCCTTTGGCAATTTTACCGTCTGCCTGAGCAAGACCGATCCACTGGGATTCTTTAAGCTCACCTCTGGTTACTTTTCCGATAGCGATTCTTCCTAAGAAAGATGAATAATCAAGGGAAGTGATCTGCATCTGAAGGTTACCTTCGGTTACTTTCGGTTCAGGAACATATTGAAGGATACCGTCCAATAAAGGGAAAATATCTTCCGTTTGTTCCAATGAAGTGTTGAACCATCCCTGTTTTGAAGATCCGTAGAACGTTGGGAAATCCAACTGCTCTTCAGTAGCATCAAGGTTGAAGAACAGATCAAATACCTGATCGTGAACCTCATCAGGACGACAGTTTGGTTTATCAACTTTGTTGATTACCACCAATGGTCTCAATCCTAATTCCAGTGCTTTCTGAAGTACGAAACGGGTCTGTGGCATCGGCCCTTCGAAGGCATCTACCAACAGGATTACCCCGTCTGCCATTTTCAATACTCTTTCTACTTCTCCCCCGAAATCGGCGTGACCGGGTGTATCAATTACATTAATTTTCGTGTCTTTATAAGTAACAGAAATATTCTTGGATAAGATGGTGATCCCTCTTTCTCTCTCGAGGTCGTTGTTATCCATAATTAACTCCCCACTCTCCTGATTTTCTCTGAAAATATTGGTAGCGTGGATGATCTTGTCAACCAGCGTGGTCTTACCGTGGTCAACGTGTGCGATGATCGCAATATTTCTAATGTTTTGCATAAAAGATTTTTACGGGTGCAAAAGTAGTGATTTTTAATGAAATACCCGCTAATAAGTTGTGTTAATTAACAAATTCATAATGAGAAAATTAAATAATCATAAAAAATAAATATAAAATGTTACACGTCAAGTTCTGTCGCTGCCGGCCTGTACTTTTGCGGTATAGATTTCTTGCAAGAAACAATTCATTCATCATTAACTGTTTAAAAATTAAAAAATGTCAAAACAAATTCAAGATTTGCAAACGGGAGAATTTATCACCCTTGTTCCTGTCACCACATGGTACGATGGAACTCCTATTTCTAATAGCCATGTAGATGATATTATTTATTTCAAAGAAGAAATTGGTACTACTACAATTTTTTATATGAGATATATTGAAGATCATATCAATGTAAAATGGTTTGGAGCAAAAGGTGATGGCAGCGATGCTACGGCAAGCATTCAGCATGCATTTAACTACCTTATTGACATGTGTAAATCCCGTTACCAGGCCAATTCTTATCATCATCTGTCTTGTCTTATCCCTGACGGCAGGTACAAGATTACGAATACTTTATTGTTCCCTAAATCCTGTACCTTAAAGGGAGAATCTAAGCATGGAACCGTACTCTTTACAGAGAATGCCGGTATATCTGTTATTTTTCCGACTGAAAAAGGAACTACGGCCAATAATCATTGGTTTCAGAATGCGGGAGATCCTTATTCCAATACCGGAGAAGAATTTACAAATATTTCCGATTTAACAATTGCCGGGCCGCATGATAGAGAAAACCCTCATGCATGGAGACCTGATGTACTTAATAATTTCAGCAATGGGATTATTATACAGAATACGGATAAATTCATCCTTCAGAATCTTCATATTGAAGGGTTTCAGAATGCCGGGATTCAGATAAATAATTCTTATTATACTTATATCGAAAATTCTACTTTTAACAATAATAGAATTGGATTACTTGTTGACGGACAATCAACCACTGTGGAAGTAACAAATTCTATCTTCAGACTTAATTCTGTAGGGATGTCGTTTTTCAACTCTTTTGGATGCAGTATTATTAATACCATTATTGAGAGTAACACTGCACATTACTATCCTGAGCTCGATATCAACAGGTCACCGTATATTTCTAGAGGAATAGGCGTTATCTTGAATGGCTGTAAAAGTATCAATTTTAACGGCTGTTATTTTGAGAATCATATAGTTTCCGTTATTTTGAACAGTTCTCAAAACAACATTTTCAATAATAGTTATTTTACAGCTTCTAATTATAATGCTAATACGTATCAGGTATGGTTTTATGGCAGTAATTCATCGTACAATAAATTTGTTAACAATTACTATTTGAGTTCCGATGCCTCATTATATCCTGCCTTTACATTTTTTGTTTTCCAGAAAGATTCTTCAAAAGGCAACGTGTTTGAGCTTACCATGAAAGACCATCTTGATTCCTTTATTTCTCAAAACGCTGCGGAGTTTACAGAATTCAGGACTTTGGGATTGGCCCAGAATGCTCCCAAATTTATCTGTACCGGCGCCAATGAACAGTATATTGATGCCGAAAGAAGGTTTATTATTGATAAAACGTTCGGCTCAACTACAGAAAGACCTACAGTAAATCTGTACAAGGGGCAGCACTATTTTGATTCCACGCTTGGAAAACCTATTTTCTGGCAGGGCGTTAAGTGGGTAAAAGCTGACGGAACTGACGCTTAATATTTAATCCTCATCAACCGATGAGGATTTTTTTGTATAGGTATACCAATGTTATCTGCATTATAACAATTCCGCTAAATTTCAACAGAAATGATCTTTTTGAAATTTTATGTCTGAAAACGAGCATTCCCAGTAAAGCTCCGATCGTTCCGCCGAAGAATGTAACAGTTAATAAAGCATTTTCGGAAATTCTCCGCTGATGCTTCACGGCTTTTCTTTTATCGATTCCGAAGATGATAAACGTGATAATGCTGATGAGGGCTATTGTGTAAAACATGCTGCAAATCTAAGACAAAAAAATGAGCCCGATTTTTTACCTTTGCATTCTAAATACCATCAATGCCCATACATGATCTCGCAGGAAGTTATGCCATTCAGGGCAGCAACCAGGAGGAAGCAGGGAGCAGTTCCTACCAGGGAATCCTGACCTTATCCCTCGACGAAAACAACCGCATCATCGCCGAATGGCTCATCGGCGACCACGAACAGCACGGTACCGGCTTCTACAAAGACGGCATCTTAGTCATCAACTTCCGCTACGAAGGTGACGACCAAAAGATCTATAAAGGGGTTGCCGTTTATCGTTGGATCAACAAAGATGTGCTCGATGGCTTCTGGTCTGAGAAGCATGGGGATCCGAGGTTTCTGGGGACTGAGTATGGTGTGAGGATTTTTGGGGATGGGTGGTGAATTGAATACTAAAGCAAAATATAAAATATTACCTTTTCTTCAAGGCAAAAACGGGTAAAATTGCAGTTTTATTTTATATTAAATAAAAAATACTAAAATTTTCTACTTCATTAGATAGTTACATATTGGTTCTTATATATTCTATCACTTCCAAATCAGGATGTTTTTTTCTACCTATTCCCTAATTGATTATGTAAATATCAAACATTAATAATAAGCTTTAATATACTCATATGCTCTCTGAAATAACAGCTCATTTTTATGTAACTGATATTTTAATAACGCTTTTCTCAAAGATTTCTGTACCTCTCTTTCTCCTGTTGCAGTAAATTGCCAACCAGGAAAACGCACTAATCTTACAATATCATCTATATCTTTTACAATACGTTCCACAACAGCTGGAGTTTCATCGGTTTTAAGTTCCATAAATAATTCAGTTAAAGCAGCTTGTGGACTTTTAGATGCTAATTCTTCTTCTAAATCTTTTTCTGCTTGTACAGTATCTTTTGCCAGTTTACAAAGTTCTTTTACAAATTCAATTGATGTAATTAAACCCTGCTCAGCTCTTGCCCTGAGATCTTCTAAACGCTCACTCAGTTTTCTGAATTTTGGATTACCATGGTGTTTTTTAAAACGCTTGGTTAAGATGTCCTCAATTTTGTGAGCTCCTTTGGTGTCTGGGTTATTAAATATGCTTTCGATAACGTCCGCGTCAAGAATAAATTCTTCTAAATTATGAACATCACCAACAGTAATATTATCGTGCATTAATTTTGTTGTTTCCGCCCCTAATGTCAACCATAATAATTTACCTGTGTGATCTGATGATGGCTTAACAGATGCATAAACCTGAGATAACCAACGATAATCTGACTGATAAGGATCAAGAATTCTATCTGGCGATAATGACTCCCAAACTTTCATCAATAATTTATAATCTTTTGCGAAAGCATCTTTTAAATCATCGGTATTGATTTTATTTTGTGCAGCCTCTAATCCTTCAAACCCTTCAATAGTTCTGTCAACCCCTTCAAAATGAAAAAGTACATTTTTCATTAATGAGGGTAATTTGTCTTTCAATTCATTTAAATTGCTTACTATAGATTGCATAGATTTATCATCGAACTGTAATGCTCTTGCTGCATCATCAAAAATTCCAAAATAATCTACTATTCTACCAAAGTATTTATTTGGATACAAGCGGTTTGTCCGGCAGATGGCTTGTAAAAGCGTGACATCTTTAATCGATTTGTCCAAATAAAGCGTCTGAAGAATTGGTGCATCAAATCCCGTTAATAGTTTAGCCGTTACGATAATAAATTTCAAAGGAGAATTAGCATCATTGAATGTATCTACAATTTTTTCCTGTGCAGATTTGTCTACTGCCCATTTATCTTTGAAATCCTTAGGATCATTGGCAGTGGTTGAAATTACTACTTTGCTGGCTTCTTCCGGAAAATGTTTATCCAGTTCTTCTTTGTATTGAACACAAGCATAGCGATCCGGAGTTACAATCATTGCCTTGAAACCTTGAGGCTCCACTTTATCCTCAAAATGTTTTGCAATATCTGTTACTATCTTTGCAACGCGTTCTGGCGCTTTTAAAAATGCCGACATTCTTGCTGATTTTTTATTTAATAAATCGGCATCTTCGTCGGTTAGTTGAGTCGATGATTTTAATTGTTCGAACGCTTCATCTAACAATTCTTTATTAAGGTGTACATCCAATAAACGCGGTTCAAAATGTAATGGTAAAGTTGCTCCATCACGTATGGAATCCTGAAAAGTATATCGGGACAAATAGCCTCCTGTATCAGTTTCAGATCCAAACGCCCAAAAAGTATTTTTATCTGCTCTGTTTACTGGCGTACCCGTTAATCCAAACAAAAAAGCATTGGGCAACGCAGCACGCATCTGCCTTCCGAGGTCACCTTCCTGAGTTCTGTGTGCCTCATCTACTAGCACAATGATGTTCTCACGGGTATTCATATTGGGTTTGGCATCCCTGAATTTATGAATCATTGATACGATAATCTTTCTGGTGTCACGTTCTAAAAGATTCTGCAACTCGCCAATACTGTCAGTTGTTACAACATTTGCGATATCTGCAGCATTGAAGGTTCCCGAAATTTGCGTATCTAAATCAGTTCTGTCAACTAATATCAATACTGTCGGACTTTTTAATGCTGTTGTATTTCTTAATTTCTGAGCAGCATACACCATCAAAAATGATTTTCCTGAGCCTTGAAAATGCCAGATCAACCCTTTTTTCACATTGCCCTCCAATACACGGTCAACAATTTTGTTGGCACCTTCGTACTGTTGAAAACGGGGCAAAACTTTGATTAACTGTTTTTTCTTATTGGTGCTGAAAAGGCTAAAATTTTTAAGAATATCCAGTAAACGCTCAGGTTTCAAAAGATCGGTCATTTCAATGCCGACATCGTTTAATCCCAAATATTTTGCCACCTTATTTTCGTCAAGGTCCATTCGCCAAGGTCCCCAAAACTGAAGCGGTGTGCGGATTCCGCCATAGCCGAAGGTTTTACCTTCGGTAGCGAAGTTTAAAATGTTAGGAACAAAAAGTTGAGGAACTGTATTTTCGTATATTTCGGTAATTTCGTGAGCGCCATCTAACCAGGTAATGGATGGGCGTATAGTAGTTTTCAGTTCTCCAATAACTACAGGAATTCCGTTAACATAAAGTACAATATCCGGAATCTTCGTTTCTCTCGCCTGCACGCGAAGCTGATTGGTAACAATAAATTCATTATTCCCGAGATTTTCAAAATCAATCAGATTGATGGGAATGTGTTGGTTGTTCTCTCCAAAAGGCATCGACTCATCACCGCACATCCATTTCTGAAAAGCCTGGTTAGCTCTTACTAAACCTATTTGATTGACTGAAAGCAAAATGGCGCGCAGCTTATAAATCACTTCATCTGCTAAAGAAGGATTTTCTGCGATAGCTGGATTAAGACGCTGTAATGCTTCACTAAGATTCTGCTCTAGCATTATCTCGCTATTGCTACGTTTTAAATCCTGCGGTGCAACATATTGCCAATCTTTGCCATACGATGCAGGAGATTCACTGACTATATTTTCACTACCTATCTTATGACCGGACAACTTGCCGATTACATAGGCTTCTACTGTATTGCTTTCGTTGAATTTCATGATTAATAGTTTTGGTTGGATTTAGCTTTATAATTTAACTTCAATTAAATGTACAGTTATTTAGCCCAATTTTTATATGCTGCTAGTAAAATAGGTCTAATAGATTTATCTAAAAGTGGTAAAACTATACTTTTAAATGACTCCTCGTCTTTTATAATATATTTCCTCAATAATGTATGTGATTTTTTTACCGTAGATGCATTTCTCTTTAAAGCATCTAATTGATTCGTAATTTCAATAACTAGCTCATTATCATCAATCTCATTAATAGTTCTTTTAGCAAAACTTGCTTCAATAGATTCTACAAAAGGATCCATGACCTCCCTTTGCCTGTGCAACCTTAATTCCTGTCTATTAAGTTTACAAATTTCAATTGTTTTTACTCCTCGTCCATCTGCATCTATCCCCTTTAATCTTATTCCTTCACCTGATGTATCTAATTCAAATTCAAAAAACAATTGAGGGTTATCAATTTCCGGATGGAGCAGGTACGGAATTTCATCAATTAAAGGTTTATTAAATGCTTTATTACAATTTAAATCAATTCTTCTTCCACGTACTAATTTAGGAGCAAGAACCCTCGTACCTAAAATAGGAAAATGCGTCAATTTAGCACCATCTCTGTTACACTTAACACAAGAAGGTAAAAGATTCGTCCATTCATAACATAACCAATAATACCCGTCATGAGTTTCATCCTTCACTGACTTTTTGGGACGATAATGTTCTATATCAGCTTTTTCTAATCTCTCACAATAAGCACATTTGTTTAAATAAGTTATTGCAAGTTGATCCTCTACTCTTGAACGTATCTCATCTACATCTTGATAAGAATCTCTATATATAACATCGGAAATTAGATCTTTATTTTTTGTAAATGCTATAACGTTAAGTGCATTAATAGTATCCTGATGTTTTAATTTATCAGTTTGGTCAGCTTCTGGTTTTACAACAAATCTCATTTTCTTCTATCTTCAAAAAGTTTTATTAATTCTTCTTGTTTTCTATCGGTAAGAAAATCATCAATGCGAGATCTTAATTTTTGACTTAGTTCAACTTCCCTATAGTCATCTTGAGTGATTACTCTACTAGAGCTATCTCTGTAGGAACTCACGATACTATCCATCCCAAATATGGGAGACGTGAGAATTGTGTTAGGTAATAAATCTTCTAAATGAATTAAAGTGTCTATTCTTCTTGCACTTATACCATATTCCGAATTTCTTTCAATACTATATACAATTGAATTTTTTGGAGCAGCTAAAAGAGGTATAGGACTATGAGTAGAAACGATGAATTGAATATTTGGAAAAACTTCACTTAAAGCTAAAATCAAATCTTTTTGACCTTGGGGATGAAGGTGTAAATCTATCTCATCGACAATAACTACTCCCCGAAATTCAGAAGAATCGTAAGCTTCAGGCTGTTGTTTATAAAAACGGACAATGATATCGGCAACAAAGGACAATATACTTTTAGTTCCACTAGATAATTGATCATAATTGAATGTATATATTTCTCCTTCACCAAATTTGAAGAAGAAATCAGTATCATAATTATATTTTTTCTCAACAAAATGAATATCTACTAGACCGGGAACGGTTTGCAATAAAGCCTTGATAAAAAAATCTTTTCTATGATGAAACTTCTGTCTTGAGGTTTCTGTTCCAGTCCATTCCTTAATTGTTTTATTAAAATCAATTAATGGAGAAATTTTTTCACCCAAAATTGATTCTAAAAAACCATTTTTAGATAACTCATGATTTCCTGCTGCTAAATATATATTTTTACGGATAGTTGTTCTATGGATTCCATAAGCTGCAAACCCAGTTAGTAAAGTACGTCTAGCATTTTTAGATTTACTGTCATTACCTCTTCTTTCTAGAATCTCATCATCTAAATAAGAACCAAAAAGTTTTGCTCTAAAATAAGGTTCTTCTAGGTTATTAATATACTGTTTAGGAACCATACCTTGCCCAAGTGTCAAAGCTATAGCTCTTAGTAACAATGATTTACCTGAACCATTAGCTCCTGTTATAAAAACCCATCGGGAATTTTTAGAAATACCATTAATTCTAACATTTTTAATAGCTCCAAAGTTTTGTACTTCAAATTCTTGGAGATAAAAAGGTCTATTACGGTTACTATAAGATGCATTTTCAAATTCTTCAACCTCTTTAAGAGCTTTTTGGTATCTCTTGATTTTACTTAGATTTCTGGAGAATTCTTTGTTATCAATAAATTCTATAAAATTACCTACAAGAGCTTTCTCCTCTATATACTCACTAATTAATTTATCAATTTCTACTTTTCTCCCAGAAATAAAATCTTTCAAAAAGTAACGCCATTTTTCAAGTTTTGCTATCGCGTGTCTATAAAAGTATTCTCTTTCATTATTAAAATAAGAAAAATCAATTTCAGGAAAAAGTACATTGCTAAAAAAAGATAATTTTTCTCGAAATTGATCCCATAAATTATCATCCGATTTTTCTAAAGAAATTTCTAAGTAAATTGTTTCTTTATATATATTGAAATGCAATGAAATATTCGGCTGTTTTGTATAAAAATTCACACCACTCCAAAAAGATAATATAAGAGAACCATCCTCTCCTAAAAACCAAAGACCTTCTTGCAATTTATTACCGAAATTATCTTTTCTTAATGTGTATTTTAAATCTTTAAAATCAGGATCAAAGCTTCTAAGGTTCTCTAAAAACTCAAAGACTTCATTGTGTAATTCTTTAATATTTTCCATTATACTTTACTTTTAAAACATCTGATTAATCAATGACTTTTGTAAGGCTTTGGTAGATTGGATTTTGGACTCAATAATTTTTATGTTTGCTTCTAATTTATTAAGGTACTTGGCTATCTCTAATTGTTTTTCAGAGCTAGGAAGTTTTAAAATCAATTTATTTTTTAAATCAGTTTTTGATAAATTAAATCTTGTAGAACCTTGAGCTCTTAAATTCAAAAAATGCCGGATCTCATTATTTCTAAATAAAAACTTTGCATAATTAGGATGTAAGCTATTAAAATCAAAAAGCCTAAATCCGAAGCAAAATGAATTTAAATAGTAATTATGTAATTCTTTTAGTACCACTGAGGTAATTCCTACTTCGTTTGGAGTTTCAGATGAACCTGTAAAAATGATGTCTCCATATTTAACTTTGTTCTGATTCTCATTTTTTCTAATGCCTACTAAATCAAATACATTTTCATCAATTTCAAAATTTTTATAAACATTCATATATGTAATGAATCGTTCACCCTCTCCAAAATCATCTTTTGTTTTACCACTTAATCCTCCAAATGTATCTCCTAAATTTTTTAATAAAAATTCATTTATGCAATAATCATTTTTAGAATTAGTCTTTACATTAATTTGGTTTCTATAAAAAGTAATATAACTTTCTTCAAAGTCAGAATTCTTTTCAATCACCTCATCCATAGCCCAAAGTAAATCGGCTAATTCGGCTTGTTTTTCTTTGGGAGGAAGTAGAAATTCTTGATGTTTCAAGTCAGACCAATTGATTGTAGGTGATAATCCTCCCACAGAAATATCCACCATCTTGTGCATAAACTGATCAGAATGTAAAAAAAATGGAAATAATCTTGCATCTATAATCTTTTCGTTCGCTCTAAATACAAACGAATGGGCAGAGCAAATTCCTGCTTCTTTTACGATTCCTGCTTTTCTCTGATAAGCTCTTCTTTTTCCAAAAATAACATCGCCTGGATAACATTTTAATTTCCCACCACTTACATCACTTGGTACTCCGTTTCTTCTGATATGCAAACTTTCCGCATCCAAATGTTCCAAACCATAATAAATTTCCAATTCCGTAGTATTCGGATCTACTATTTCAGCAATTCTGAATGCTATTTTTTCAAATGGAAATGATTTCCATTTGGACTTATCCAAATTATTGAGGTCAAATTTCTTCAAGGTCTTCATTTCTTTAATCATCAGCAAACAATTTGGTCATACTCTCAGTTAATTTTTGTGATGCTGATTTCCATTCATCAATAGTATCTTTCAAAGATATTTGTTCTTCATTCTTTTCTACGTTAGAAACATATTGTGCAATATTAAGACTTGCTTTATTTTCTAAAATTCTATCTTGAGTTATAATTGTTGCATAACCATCAATTTCTTTAAAATCTTTATACGCTTTGTAAATTTTATCAATATGCTTTTTCTCTAAAAAGGAAATACTTTTTTCTTGTTTTACATCTTTAATTGCATTAATGATCAATACTTTCCCTTTCTTTTCCTTAGACTTGTCATTATTGGTAATTAACAAACAAGCTTCCATAGGGGAATTGTAAAACAAATTTGGTCCTAATCCTATCACAGCCTCCACTACATCTGATTCAATCATTTTACGACGCATTTCTGCTTCACTGTCACGAAACAAAATTCCGTGCGGCCAAAGTGAAATAGAACGTCCATTCTTTTTATCCAACGATTTCTGAATATGCTGTTGAAACGCATAATCAGCACAGCCTTGTGGCGGTGTTCCCCAAAGATTACGTCCCCAAGGATCATTAATAAAAGATTTTCTATCCCAGGATTTTATGGAATATGGTGGATTTGCCAAGATCACATTAAAAGTTTTAAGCTGATCATTCTGTAATAATCCAGGTTCAGCTAACGTATCACCACGTACAATCTTAAACTCTTCGATACCGTGCATAAACATATTCATCCTGGCAATAGCAGAAGTGATAAGATTAATTTCCTGACCGTATAATTTCAGATTTCTGTATTCTTTTCCTTCTTCTTTCAAATGCAGTGCACAGTTCAGCAACAAACCTCCGGAACCGCAAGTCGGATCATACACCGATTCTCCAGGTTGCGGATCCATAATCTTGGTCATCAGTTTGACGACTGTACGGTTGGTATAAAATTCGGCTGCGGTATGTCCACTGTCATCCGCAAATTCTTTGATGAGGTATTCGTAGGCATTTCCTAATTTGTCGTCAGGAACATTGGCTAAATTGAGCTTGTGCTGTGAGAAATGCTCAATCAGATTGATCAAAGTTTCGTCTGACAAACGGTTTTTATTGGTCCAGCTCGCATCACCAAAAATCCCATCCAAAGTATCTGGATTTGCCTTTTCAATCTCACGCATTGCATTTTGTATAGCAAGACCAACATTGGTTGTTGTTTCACGTACTCGATTCCAGTGAGAATCTGCAGGAACAATGAAATGATGATGCTCTGCGAAAGAAGCGTATTCCAAATCGCCGTCGGACTCTTCCAGAGCTTTATGAAACTCTTCTTCATACACATCACAAATGCGCTTGAAGAAAAGCAGTGGGAAGATATATTGTTTGTAGTCGCCTGCATCAATTGTGCCCCGCAAGGCTGTTGCAGCTCCCCACAAATATTTTTCTAGTTGTTTTTGGGTCATTTTTAATTTTTTACTTCTTCTTGTAATAATAGCATCTCCTTCTTCTTACCTTCATCACCAATTGTAATATTCCACCGCTTCTCTAAAAAACTTAAAAGCTGAAGACTTCTAATTTCAATTTGAGTTGCATTCCAAGATGGAATACTAGCAACCTTTTGTTCAGAATAAGAACCATTTGCATATCCATTTCTGATGATACTTCCGTTATTGTCCTGCAAAGTTCTTACTTTATCTGCAAAGCAAATATTTTGTAAACTGGAATTTATACTTTGGGAAAGCAACAGTAGATTTCCAAGCATATTTGTTAGCAATTTCTTTCTTTCGTCTTTTAAGTTTTCAAATGCGTTGCTCCAACATTCATTTGTTGCTGTCTGTGGATATATATGTTCAATTGAAACTTTATCTTTCTCATTTTTTATAAAATTATTCCAGCTAACTTTCGGAACGCCTCTGCTTATCATAAGATGGTCTTCATATTCAAATAGAAAGTATTTCAAACCATTCCAACCATAAAATCCAGTACCTGAAATAAACTTCCTATATATAAAATCTTTAAATGGTGAAATTCTTAGATTACCATCAACATCTTTAATCCAAAACAAATCATTCTCCAAGTTCTTAATAATTTTTTCTGAACTGGTAATATCTGTCGCTAATTCTCTTGTAGCATTATAATAAACACTATTTCTAAAGTTAGATTGTGCTCTGGAAATTCTAAATGCTAGGAAAATAAACCTCTCTATTGCATCAATTAATTTAGTCCTCTCATCTGCGATAATTTTAGAGTTATAAAAACTAGCCATCAGTAATGGTCTGAAATAACCAATACCAATTCTGTTCAATCGATCAACTGCTTTACTTTCCTCTTTTGTATAGTCTGAATTTGTCTGTGGATTAAAAGTATTATACCAATGCCTTGCGGACTCCATAATGCTTTTAACATAATCATCAATATCTGTGATTTTTAAATAGGTAGTTAAAGTGGGAATAAAATCATCAGCGTTATCATCGTCAGAGTCTTCATCAACATTATCACTTTCTCTAGTTTCGACGATATCAATAATTTTGTCATACTTGATAGGTATTTTTTCTAATACTTTTTTAGGATTAAAATAGTCATTTAAAAGAAAATTTATGTAGTCATCACCCCGCTTTCTTGAGTATTTAAAATATAAAATCCAGTGCGCTCTTAAAAAATCATCGTCGTTCAATGGATTCTTTTTGTTTCTACCTAGCTGATAGTAAATCTCCTTCCAAGCTGTATTTATCTTATTTCGGACAGTTACCCTATCCGAATCTTTTACCTCATCATCAGAATACAAACTTGTCAAATAAATTAATCTGTTTTTTAGCAATTCAAGATTGGATAATTTTTTACCCCTATTATTCATTGTTTCGAATGCCACGAAAACATCAAAATCATCACCTATTTCATAAAGATTAAACATTAATTTCTGAGTAAGTTTTTCAAAAATTTCCTGAAAAATACTTTCTCCTTTTTCTTTTTTTAGATTAATTAAGTTATCATTAAAGAAATCTTTTGCATTTTCTAAATTGAGGGTGTAGTATGTTTCTGTAATCGTAGTGGAAAATCCTTCATTGTATATCTTATGTCGTAAAAATTCAAAAGAAGGATTGTCAACCTCATACCCAAAAAGGTATGTTTTTGTTATTTTATGTGGAGGTTGGCTTACGACCATAAATTTTTCAACAATTTCTTTAAGATTGTATGAACCTAAATATATATATTCATCATCAAGATTTTGATTAATTTTAAAACTTCTTATTTGTTCTATTAAACATTGGATAAAAATTGAAATAGTTGTCATTCTTTGTTGTCCATCAACGACATAATACGCTTTGAATCCTCTGGATTTCATTAACCAGTTCTCATCATTCCAATTTGTACTGACATCATCGGGTACGCTTTTAATAGAAATAACTCCAGTGTAGTGAAATCTGTTTTTGCTCAGTGAAACCAAATCCTCCCAAAAATCAATAAGCTGCGGTTTAGTCCAAGCGTAACCTCGCTGATAATCTGGAATCCTATATATTTTTTTATTATAAATATCATCTAAGGTTAATAGTTCTCTCACAATATAGTTAAATATTTAGTTAATAGTTTTTTAAATTTTTCTTCTGCCTTTTGACTTTCGTTCCAGGCTTCTTTTAGTTGGATCATTGCTTCTTCTACTGAAGGCAAATTATCTTCAATCGTTTTTTCAATGTAAAGTGGGATGTTCAGGTTGTAATCATTCTCAATAATCTGCTTCATATCAACAACTTTAACATAATTTTCTACATCTTTAAATGAAAGGTACCACTCATATATTTGCTGTACATTTTTTTTTTCAAGAAAGTTTTGAGCTCTTCCAATGCGAATCTGATCAGAAGCATCTACAAATAAAATTTTATTCGTTTTACTCTTATCTTTTTGCTTTTTAAATACCAAAATACAAGCAGCCAGTTGGGTACCATAGAATATATTCGGCCCTAAACCGATTACCGCTTCGAGCAAATCCATTTCCAACAATGCCTGACGAATTCTCAGTTCAGAAGCTTTACGAAATAAAACGCCGTGAGGCAATACTACGGTCATCCTTCCTTTAGCATTAAGGGATGAAATCATATGTTGCACCCAAGCCATATCTCCATTACCTTTAGGTGGTACGCCTGCAATATTACGGCCATATGGATCGGCAATCCAATTCTCTGCACCCCAATCTTTCAATGAAAAAGGGGGATTAGCGATCACACAGTCAAATTTCTGTAAACCATCTGAATCAAAAAATGCGGGATTTCTAAGTGTATCTTCACGAACTATTTTAAAATCTTCCATTCCGTGCAGAAACATATTCATTCTTGCAATAGAACTCGATGTTAGATTTTTTTCTTGCCCGTAAAGTTTTAGTGTTCTGTAATCCCCTCCATTTTCTTTAAGATGGTCCACACACTCCAATAACATTCCGCCTGTACCACAAGCAGGATCGTAAATAGATTCTCCCTCATTGGCATCCAAAATTAATCCCAAAAGATTTACAACGGAACGAGGTGTGTAAAATTCGCCTGCTTTTTTATTAGTTAAATCTGCAAAGTGTTTAATGAGATATTCATAGGCATTCCCCAACATATCTGCCTCTACATTTGAATTGGACAAATTGTATTGTGAAAAATGCTCAATTAAATCAATAAGCAGACGGTCAGAAAGTTTATTTTTATTGCTCCATTGCGCGTCCCCAAAAATCCCATACAGATATTCTTGATTTGCCTGTTCAATACCACGTAGTGCTTGTTCAATCGATAAACCAACATTTGATGTGGTCTCTCTTACTTCCGTCCAGTGACATCCCTCCGGAATGATAAATCGGTGGAACTCTGGGAGAGAAGCATAATCTTCGTCTCCTGCAGATTCTTCCAAAGCCAATTGGAATTCTTCATCATAGACATCAGAAATACGTTTAAAAAATAAAAGAGGAAATATATAAACCTTAAAATCAGAAGCATCCACCGGTCCTTTAAGAATCCAGGCTGCTTTTGATAGATATTGTTCTAGTTGAGAAAGTGATAATTTTTCAGTCTTCATATATCATGCAAATAATTCCGAAATATAAGAAATTAAAAGAATAACAAAATAATACAATGTAGTGATATGTGAATACAGTAAATATTCTACCATAATTATATATGATGATCAGGAAACATTCCGTACAAACACCTACTCCTCATTTTAGTCATTTTCACGGATTCGCAAATCACAATTTGTCCCGAACTTTACTCTGTTATTTTAAATGAATAAATAATTAGATTCATTCAACAAAAACGATCAACCAAAAACAAAAATACATCATGACAAATCCAACACTAGATGCTTATCAGCAGATATTCGGGATGGCCTGCCTTGTGGGTCGTTCCTCAGGGTACAAAGGTACCGCGAGTGAATTACAGCAACAGCTGCAATACGATCTTTCTTTCTACCTGAATAATGTTCCGCCTGTAACCATTCTGGGACAGACCGGTCCTTCTACCGCCGATGCTTCGGTTACCCCGGTGCTGGGTAGCTGGAACCTGGTTTGGGGACCTGCCCTGTTGCAGGAAAACAATGATGATGTTTCCGATAATGCCGTATTTGTAGCGCAGTGCGATGCCGTGGCTTTTCCGGGCGGACCTGTAATGCCAACCTACGTCGTAGCCATTGCCGCCACCAACCCCGATTCCTTATACGACTGGGAATCTGAAGATTTTTCCGTTTCACAGGTGGTCAATTGGAGTACCTATAATCCATCCAGTTTCAGTCCATCTGATTACAATGGTACCGATCCGTATATTTCACTGGGAACCGCTACCGGAATCAGCAATCTTCTGGGACTTACGACTGTAGAAACTGCCGCAGCTCCGGGAACTACGCTTGAGCAATTCTTAAGCAGTGTGCAGCTTTCCGAAAATACTGCTGTAATTTTCTGCGGACACAGCCTTGCAGGAGCCCTCTCTCCTACTTTGGCGCTGTATCTTACGGAACAGAAAAAACTGGATGCTTTTAATCTTACACTGGTGTATCCTACTGCGGGAGCCACTCCGGGAGAAACCAATTTTGCCAACCTTTTCAATACTACATTTCCCGCATTGCCATCCGGCTGGGAAAAGCAATCGCTTCCTTACCAAAGCTGGAATACGATGCACTGGAATGACCTGGATGTCGTACCTCACGCATGGCAGAAACAGGATCTGCAACAGATAGCCGATCTTTACGGCCCATCACCTAACTTCTGGACTGCAGCCTCACTGCAGGCACTTCAGGCTTACGCAATCGTAGATTCTACACAGTCGGGTGCCGTGTATACCCGGATTCAAAACAGTTCGCTGCCCGGAACTCTTCAGCATTCAATGGGAACTTCGGCAATTAATGTTCCTCCAAAATCAATACAGGATTTTGTAGAACAGTTGTTCATCCAGCATGTTGAAATGTATTCCGGTATTCCGGCCAACGGTTCAAATCCTGAAGTTACCGGACTGATCCTTCCGCAGCCTTTGCCACCATCATCCTACACCGGAATAGTTCCGGGCATTTCTCCCGTAACCGAAGCCGAAATGATCGCAAGAATCATTTCCCAGATCATTGGCTGGATTTCCAAACATGCCTTATCAGACATGAAATCCGTAGTGAAAGAAGAAAAATAACGCTGATATATTGATTTCATATAAACCACCTGTTACGGATTTGTTGTAACGGGTGGTTTTGCTTTTGGTAACGATGCCTTCGAGAACCTCAGGCATCGTTCCTGTACAATTCTTAGATAACAGTAATACTTCAAGGTGGCTGGGCTATTGATAGCACTCTGCCTTCGAGAACCTCAGGCATCGTTTCTGTACAATTCCTAGATAACAGCAATACTTCAAGGTGGCTGAGGCTCTCGAAGCCACCTTACCTTTCATCCGTAAGATCTCTATAAGCAATGGCTAATGGGGGAAGAAGTTCCGGAGTACCTTTGATCAGCGCTTCTTTCTTTTTCCTGTTCCATCCCTGAATCTGTTTTTCACGATAGAAAGCAAGATCGATCCGGTCATATTCTTCGTAATAAACCAGTTCTACCGGGAGTCTCTTTTTGGTATGGTTAGCACCTTGCCCTGTTTGGTGCTGCATGATCCTGCGGTGAAGATCATTTGTGCTGCCGGTATAATAGCTGCCGTCGGAACAGAGAAGAATATACATCCACCCTTTCATAATTTGTGTTTTTTGTATATCCAAAGATAAAACTTTTGACATTATACTCTGCCTTCGGAAGTCTCAGGCATCGTACTGTACAATTCTTAGTTGACAACAATGTACCAAAGGTGGCTGAGGCACTCGAAGCCACCTCTCCTACAGAACCTCAGGCGTCATTCTGTACAATTCTTAGGTAACATTAACACTCCAAAGGTGGCTGAGGCACTCGAAGCCACATAAAAAATCTCCACCCTGATGAGGTGGAGATCAGCGCTAAATCAACGTTAAACTGCCCAGATGGATGCTATTGGAAGCCTGGGTCTCTTCAGAATTATGAAAATAGCTCCAGACCTGAATTTCTTTTCCGGTATAGATAGCGGGAAGCGTGATGTCTGCCGTAAGAGCGGTACGCAGGGCTGCCGATTCAAAAATTTCAAAGCGGTCGAGCTCTTCACAGTAGCAGACAACATTTACAGGGTCATTTTCTGAAGCATTGCCCTGGGCTGAATTATTTTCCCAGGTAAGCCTGATGATATTGCCAGTCTGCGTCACAGCAGCCACATTCTGAAAGCCGGTAAGATCCCCTTTCGTAATCAGTACTTTATTGTATATCAGTTCAGGAATATCGCCCGTCATCTGTATAGCTTCACTAATGGTGTACGATACAGCCATATTTACCCTTGATTTTGATCCGCTACCCGATCCGAAATACCGGGTCTGGATATTTTTTAGCGGCTGCAGGAAACCGATGACCAGCTTAAATTTAGCCTGCTGAATCTGCTGTTTTTCACTGGGCGGCCTGCTGCTTGGTTTCGGAGTACTTCTGATGATGTCCTGTCCGCGCCAGTTGGCTCCTACAATAGTTCCTACTTTTCCTGAAAATCCTCCAAGGATTCCTTTTGTTATTCTTGCCATTTTAAATTATTTTAAAGGTTAACGGAACGAAGATATAACGGAAACTTCATATATCAACCTGTGATGAAAAGCGTGACTGGTTTTGACGGGAAATGCTTATTTTTGCACGGTTTAGCTGTTCATTTCTTCGGGAACTGTTCGGATCAGCTTCGGGAACTGTTCGGAAAAAGCATGCTTTTTCCGAACAGTTCCCGAAGCAATATACAAGGATTGCAAAACCATATGCGACACCATTATACACCATCAGACGATATAAGTTGATTTTTAGAAAAAAAAATACCCTCATTTTCTGAGGGTAGTGTTAAAAAAAGATTTCGGGTAAAATATCTTCCGTCCGATCCTGATATGAGGAATTTTCTGGGATTTTCTTATCCTAAATAATGTGCTGTCGCTGATATTCAGAAGTCTTTTTACATCAGCACTGTCATAGTACATCACTTCATTTTCTTTTGATTTTTTAAGATGTGCAAGGATTTCGGAAAAAATTTCCAGTATAGCCTTCATTAGCTGATCTTTCGGCAACGGAGGTTGTGATTGGTTTTTCATATTGTGTTCTTTTTTACATTAAAATAAAATGGGCTTTTTTAGCTCAAACGTCAGAGAATTAATTTTATTGTGGCATTGTTGTAACCTGCATCCGGCCTGTAAAATTTCGTTATTTTTATTTTAAATCCAATACTTTTTATACGTGTATAATTTTCTTTAAAAACGTTTTTATATATAACGAACATCAGGCTGTTATGAAAATAAATTAATAATTTTTTTTAAGTCTTGAACGGGTATTTTTTTCATCATATTAAATTCATTTCATTTTCTTTGTCCGGTGACATAATTTTTCTAATTTCGCCCCGGATTTTAAGAAATATTCCAACCCGGAAACAAAAAAAATCATCTTTAATAATACGACACCTTTTGTCGTGTATGGGATTTAATTTTGCTGCAAACGGAATCATCCTCTTAACATCTAATCATTAATAAAAACAATAAAACCATGATAAACCCATTCTTATCGGATCATCATCTATTACTGCTCCGAATCTTTTTAAGAACAAAATTTCTCAGTTCTTAATAAACACTTTTTCATTTCAACAACAACAACAGCTTAACCATTAACACTACGTATGAAAAGACTCTATTCCAGTGCACTGATTGCATGCACATTCCTGAGCATTTCCGCCCAGGAAGTAGTCTGGCAGAAAGACATCAAATCCTCCACTCAGGATTTTCTTTCCCAGGTTACCACTACCATTGACCAGCAATATTTGATAACAGGAAGCTCCATCCACCCTTCGACAGGCTCAGGGTCCGCTCTTTCAAGAGGTTCAGGGACTACCCCTCGACAGGCTCAGGGTACACAAAACAACGGTTACGATTTCCATCTGATCAAACTCAACCAACAGGGAGAAGACGTTTGGGAAAAGTATTTCTCTGGTCAAAACCATGATTTCCTTTCTGCTACGGTCAATACCCAGGACGGTGGATTCGTTTTAGCAGGAACTTCGTTTAGCAGTAAAGGGTTGGATAAAAAAGATGATTCCAAAGGCGGATCGGACATCTGGCTGATCCGGATCAATGAATTCGGGGATGAATTGTGGCAGAAAACAATTGGAAGCAATTCCGATGAAGAAGCCAGAGCGGTGATCCAGACGACCGATATGGGATTCTTTGTGGCAGGGAATAGAACGACAGGTTCCCTTCGAGAGCCTCAGGGAACGGGAACAATTGGTTACGGTTCGAAAGATGTTCTGATTGTAAGATTGGATAAAAACGGGAAGGAATTATCACAACTCATTATAGGTGGAAAAGGTTTGGATGAAGTGGAGAAAATGATCCCTACCAAAGATGGCGGAGCATTGCTTGGGATCTATTCAAGAAGCGGAGCGGTAGCAGGAAACGGGATGAACCCTTCGACAGGCTCAGGGTCCGCCACTTCGAAAGCTATTAGCCAAATGCCAAAAGCCAGCGGCAATTTCGGTGAGGGTGATTACTGGATTATTAAACTTTCTAAAGACGGCAAAGTAGAATGGGAAAAGAATTTCGGAGGGAAAGGTGATGACCATTTAAGAACACTGGCTTTAACATCGACAGGCTATTTAGTTGGTGGAGAATCTAGATCGGAAAGATCAGGAAACAAAACGGTGGGAATTGAAGAAGGAACTGACCTGTGGTTGATTTCTTTAAACGAAAGAGGGGAAGAAATCTGGCAGAAATCCTACAACTTCAGGAACCGGGATGTTCTGATGGGACTAAGTGTACTGCATGCTTCAGATGATAAGTCATCAAAAGGAATTTTACTGGGCGGATATACCCAGGCTGAAGGAAGAATAGAAAGTGATGATGAAACGTTCTGGATGCTGTATCTGAATGAAAAAGGAGAAGAACAATGGAGAAAACATGTGAAAGGAGAATCCAGGAAAAGAGAGGAGCGACTTTCTGATATTAAGCTGAACAGAGACGGATCCATAATTCTAGCGGCAACCAGCGCAGAGGAATTGGGGAAAGAGAACTGGAAGATTGTGAAACTTGGAGATAAACAGATTGACCAGCTGATTGAAAAGCAGGATATTAAGATTTACCCGAATCCGGTAACAGATTACGCCTATGTGGAAATCGGATTCGACTTCAGGGAATCGGATATTGTAGTATACGATATGGGTGGAAGGCAGCTGCAAAGCTTAAAAACAAAAAATAAAGTTACCAAGATCAATACCCAGAACCTTATTCAGGGAGCATATCTGGTGACGGTTAAAACGAATGATAATAAAACAGCGAATGCTAAATTGATTAAGAAGTAATTAGAATGAAAAAAAATATTTTATCAACTTTACTGGTATTAGTAGCTCTATCAGTAAAATGCCAAATAAACCCAGGCGGTTATATACAAAATAGCGTAAATAGCATTGCTCCAAAATCTCCGGATGCTGCGGCATTATTCAGATATACGGAGACCCCCGTTTCGTTATACACAGGAGTACCAGATATAAATATACCTTTGTATACAATCAAAGAAGGAGATATTGAGATTCCTATTTCGATTTCATATCATGGTGGAGGTATAAAGATAAATGATGAAGCTTCTTCAGTAGGTTTGGGTTGGTCGCTTAATGCAGGTGGTAGTGTATCACAAATCATGGCTGGTGCTAATGATTTTAGTACAGATGGGTATTATAATATTTATCCAAAATCTTTTGGAACTTTAATTGGCAGTGTATCAAATTGTCCAACCGTTCCATGGAATAACAGTACTCAAACTAATGCTTATTATTCTAATAGTTTTATGACTGTAAAACAAACTGGAGCTACTTATACAGGTTGGGATTTTCAACCAGATTTATTTTTAATCAATCTACCAGGAAAGTCCTACAAAGCTTATTTGGATATGGCAAAAACTGTAAAACCGAATGGACCTATCAAATTTGCAATAGCTGAACAGCCTAATATTGATTTTAAATTGACAGGAACGATTGGAGCAGGTGGAGGCTACAATTTTCAGGTTATTGACGAAAAAGGAATAAAATATACTTTTGCTAAAAATGAGATCACCATACCAATGCCGGGTTGGAATTCTATTTCCGGACTTTCAAAGCGAATATCTAGTATACAGGATATAAAAGGTAATTCACTCAGTTTTACATACTCTAATAATGCGATTAATTATAGGCTGGCAGGAGCTAAAAGTACAAGAACGAATTTTACTTATGCACCAAATATGGATCAACATTATGAGATTCAAAACGGCTTAACAGATTATAGTAAACAATCTGTAGAGGAAAGTTATCTTGAAAGTATAAATTTTACAAATGGTTCTGTAGTTTTCACATGGAGTGACAGAGAAGATATTAACAATTCAAAAAAAATATCATCTATTAAAATATTTTACAAATCGAAATTAATTAAGGAATATGATTTTAATTATGATTATTTTATTGCCAATGATAACTTAGATACTAATTCAATAGCCACATGGCTGGAGGCAACAAATAATAAAATCTTTACACACAGATTAAAGTTAGTGAGTATCATAAATCCAATTGCAAATGAAAATTACTCTTTTGGATATAATTCTACCTATAACTTACCGAATAAATTAAGTTTTTCTTCTGATTTTTGGGGCTACTTCAATGGTCAAAATAATAGTGATACTTTTATTCCTGATCCCGATAAATATCTAAAAGGAGAAACCCCGTTTAATATTACTTCATTTCAAAAAGATGAATCCAGGTATTGGTATGAAGCAACAGGAGTTAGTGCCACATATAATGATGGTCATTTTAGAATTTACAAAAATTACTCTCCAGACGGTAAGCATTATTTATCGGACAGACGAGCATCGATGGCTTCTCTTGCAGGATTATTAACATCAATAACATATCCTACAGGAGGTAAGACAGAGTATGAATACGAACCTAATACTTTTTCTAATTTTCCGATGCAGTCATTAATCAATGACAATACCAGAGTAGAGAAAGGAGCTAATTATTCTATTAATAAGATTAATGGAAATATTGTGCACTACAACAATGCGACAGAATTTACAATAAACGGAAATAATATCAAGGTTAACATTACCGCTCATTTTGGATTTAATTATTTGTCTAATGCAAACAACAATTCTATCTTAATCAATTCTTTCTGGGTATATATAAAAAATAAATCAACGGGTCAAATTGTTAAAAAGATATATAACACAGATTTTGGGTACAATCAAAATACTTTATTTACTGATAGTGTTATCCTGCAGCCAGGCATTTATGAATTAGGAATGTCTTACAATAATGATTTTAATTATAATAATTTATATACAGGAGGAAGTACTGCAATCCTGAACTCCAGTACCATAAAGTATAACGAGGAAAAAAGTATTATTAATGGAATAGAGCACAATTACAGTTCAGGTGGTGGAGTGAGAATAAAAAGCATAAAATCCACTGAAAAGCCAGGTACCAATTCCTTAATTACAAATTATATCTATGATGAGTTAACAAATGGAGGCACAAAGATTACCTCCAATGGAAATCTCGCTGAATTTCCTAAGTTTTATGAAATTCAAAACAGATGTTTCGAACTTCTGATATATAATCCTAATATGGGTACTATGACCTCAAGACCTGATTGTAGCTTAACTCCGTCAAATTCAAATTCAAAACCATCTAATATATCAGTATATGAGGCGACACAGTCTCAAGGCGCATCAACCCTGCCACAAGGTAGTCATGTTGGTTATTCTAAAGTAACAGAACAGATTATTGGAAAGGGAAGAACAGAAAATTATTTTGTAAATAATTATAATCAGTCATGTATTAATATGGCGGCAAGAGGTACTTCTTTGCTTATTGGTGATGGAGATCTTACAAATCAGATAGTTTATGATAATAATAATAATAAAATAAAAGAAACCCTATTTAATTATAATTTTAACTACCCTGATAACCTAAATACTTACTTTATTTCTGGCTCTATTTTAGATCCTGTTACAAATTATGTAAATGAATACCATGGTACTAATTCTGATGGGTTTGGTAATTATTCTTATGCTCTTTTCGGAGGGATTATACATAATTATTCGATTAATTTGTATAAATCGTTATTAGATAGTACCGTTACCAGGGAATATTTTCCGGCAGGATCAAGTAATTATATAGAAACAACGGTGCGTAATATTTATAACAATAAATACCTTCTTTCAAACCATTTAGCAACATCTGCGGATAATAGCATAACAGAAAGTACATACCAATACGCCCACGAGAAGAACAACCAAAAGCTGATCAATGCCAATATGATTGGTATTCCTTTGGAAACGGCAGTAATAAAAAAGCAGAATGCTTCTGATCAGGGCAAAACAATCTCCAGAACCGAAACGAAGTATGACAATGCCGCCAATTTATTTCCAACTTCTGTAATTTCCTATGATTTACAGAATACAGCATCCACAGAAATTACCTATGATCAATACGATAATAAAGGCAATTTACAGCAGTACACGACAAAAGACGGCATTCCGACCGCAATTATTTGGGGTTACAACCAGACCCAGCCTATTGCTAAAATCGTGGGAGCTACCTATGCCCAGGTAAACATCCTGGCCGCAGGCATTATCTCCGCTTCCGATCTTGATGCATTGGATCCTTCCAATGAACCAGCACTGATCACAGCCTTAGATGATTTCAGAAAAAATTCTAACATGGCAAATTACCAGATCACAACGTATACGTACGATCCACTAATTGGCGTCACCAGCATTACTCCGCCATCGGGAATCAGGGAAGTGTATATTTATGATTTCGCTAACAGGTTAATGGAAATAAGAGAAGGCAGCCAGACCGGAAAGCTGTTAAAAGAATTTAAGTACAACTACAAAAACTAACAAACGATGAAAAAAATAATAATCCCCATTAGTGCTTTGCTGGTGTCAGGTTTGTCGCACGCTCAGCTGAGCAATACAGAAAACTATGTCTATTCAAAAACTTATTTAGATTATGATAATAATGGACAACCTACCAAAACTTCAGAAACCGTACAGTACTTTGACGGATTGGGAAGACCCAAGCAGGTAGTAAATATCAAAGCTTCCCCAACAGGGAAAGATGTGGTAACTCATATCGAATACGATGGTTTCGGAAGACAGGTAAAAGATTACCTCCCGGTTCCCCAACAGGGAACACAGAATGGAGGCGTTTACACCTCTCCGTTGAGCAATGCCACCCAGCCAACACTGTATGGTCCGGAGAAAATCTTTTCGGAGAAAATTCTGGAAAGTTCACCTTTAGACAGGATCTTACAGCAGAAACAGGTGGGTAATGATTGGAGCAACAAACCCGTACAGTTCGGGTATGATACTAATATCCAGGGGGATTATGTGAGGAAGTATGAAACTTCTACCACCTGGATTGAAGGCAGAACGCAGACCTCTGTTCAGCTCCTGCAGTATTTTTTACCCAATCAGCTGTACAAGAATACGGTTACTGACGAGGATGGCAACCAGACCATCGAATTCAAAAACGGAGAGGGTCAGACGATTCTGGTAAGAAAAGTAATAAGCCCTACAGAAAATGCCGACACGTATTATGTGTACAATGAATATAACCAGCTGGCTTTTGTCATTCCTCCTTTAGCATCAGCTCCTACTGTTGAAAGCACTACGGTAGAAAATCTCTATTACCAGTACCGTTACGATGGCAGGAACCGATTGGTAGAAAAGAAGCTTCCGGGCAAAGGATGGGAATATATGGTGTATGATAAGCAGGACAGGCTGGTTGCAACCCAGGATACCGTTATGAAGGAAAAAGGACAATGGCTCTACACCAAATATGATCAGTTCGGAAGAGTGGCCATTACCGGAATTAGCACAGGGTCTGACAGAAGCACTGAACAGGCGGAAGTTAACGGAATAAGTCCCAACAATGTCAAGAGAATACAGACTGTTCTTTTCAACCGCCAAGGAATGGATGTATATTATGATACACCGGATAGTACTTATCCTAATTCAAGCAAATGGGTAACCTTATTATCTTTAAACTATTACGATTCTTACCCGGGATACAGCTTTAACCCAACGTTCCCGACAAGTATTTTAGGAGAACCCACCCTTACCGAAACGCCAACTGCAGAAGGATTAAGCACCAAGAGCATTCCGGTGATGAGTTTGGTTAAAAATATTGAAGACGACAACTGGACGAAGAATTACACCTACTACGATAAAAAAGGCAGAGCCATCGGAAGTTATTCGATCAACCATTTAGGCGGGCGTACCCAGACAGAATCCAAACTGGATTTTGCAGGGGTGGTTCAGCAGAGCATTACCCACCACAAGAGGCTAAGTACGGATACCGATAAAGTGATTACCGAGAACTTTACCTATGATTCCCAAAACAGATTATTGACTCATACCCATCAGGTTGATAGTAATCCCGTTGAATATTTAGCGCAGAATACGTATAATGAGCTTTCCCAGCTTAAAAGCAAGAAAGTGGGCGGAACAGTTTTAGGAAACGGATTACAGACGGTTGATTATCAATACAACATCCGCGGTTGGATGACACAGATTAACGACCCTAATAATCTTGCAGGTGATCTTTTCGGATATAAAATTAAATATAATGAAGTAGAAGGGCTCGTAACACCCGATGCATCAGATACCTCCTTACAGGTTCTTCCGAGATACAATGGGAATATTGCCGAAGTAGACTGGAAAACAGGAGTAAGCGCCAACGAGTCCCTGAAAAGGTATGGCTATGTATATGATAAGCTCAACCGTCTCTCAGCAGGGTTTTACCAGAACGCTACCAACCCGTCCCTTAGGGAATATTATGAAAAAGCAACCTATGATGTGAACGGTAATATTAAAACCATCAAAAGAACTGCCCAGAGAATGGGAGCAACTGCCCTATTGATCGATAATCTTACTTATGATTACGAAAACAGCAACATGAGCAACAGGTTGCAGAAGGTAAAGGATGCTGTTACCATCGGACAGGGATTCCCTTATAAAGCCTCCCCGACCAATATCGGATATGACAACAACGGGAATATGACTTCTTTTCAGGATAAAAATATTTCTTCCATTCAGTATAATTATTTAAATTTACCAAAGAAGATCACTCAGAATGCCCAAGTAACAGATTATGTGTACAGAGCAGACGGGGTGAAAGTGAAGAAGTTCTTTAATGATTTAGAAACCGATTACCTGGATGGTTTCCAGTATAAATCTACCTACCCAAGTGAAACGGATGGTTATATTGATACTTCTGAGCCAACAGAAATAAAATTGCGAATCATTCCAAATCCGGAGGGGTATTTTGATGCTTTAAGGAATAAGTATTATTATAATTATACCGATCATTTAGGAAACATACGTTTGAGCTATAGTGATGCTAATGGAGATGGTATTGTAACAGGAGATATTGTGGTAAATAACTGTGTAGATAACGGAGTAGATGTTACATGTAACAGCTATATTACTCCCGGAGAAGCAGAAGGAGTAAACAACTACTATCCTTTTGGCTTAGCACATGCTAATAGTAATTTTGAAAAAGTTTATCAATATAAGTACAACGGGAAGGAGCTTCAGGAAACGGGAATGTACGATTATGGCGCAAGATTTTATATGCCGGATATTGGAAGATGGGGTGTGATAGACCCATTAAGTGATGCAACTTTCCAACCTTATAATTACGGAAATAATAATCCTATATCATTTAATGACCCAACAGGAATGATTGCACAACAACCAGATAAGTTTGCAAGTATTGGAGTTACAAAAAATGATAAAGGAGAATATGAAATTGTAAGTGCAAAAAATGACGGTGATTATGGGATTTATTTAGCTGATTCAAAAGGTAATTATGATATTGAAAAAAGTCAAAGAATTGGAACTCTAAATAATCCTTTTGATTTTTTATTTACTAATGATGAAACGGGTAAATTTGATGGAGTTGCCAAGAATAATGATAAATCTAATATAACTCTTAATACATCTTCAACACTAGGAGCATTAATATATAAATACAATTATAATACGAACAATGATATTGATAATTTTTATCTTGATTTAATGAATCTCGCCTATTCTTCAAGAAATGGAGGGTCTTTAGATTTAAAAGTATCTCTCGGATTAGATTTATATTCTCCAGTAAAAGCAGGTAAAAATATTACATCTTTAAGAGCTGCTTCAAATATTCTTTTTGGATATAATATGAGGAAGATTTATGATAAATATAAAAATAATGCAAGTTTCAAAGAGAAATTTGCAAATGCAGATGACTTTTATAGATATGCAATGCAAGCTGTAGGAGGGTACAATCAATTTCAAAATAATAGAAGCGGTTTCTTTAATGGAAATGGATACAATAAAGGATTCCCTTTTTATGGAGAACATACTTATTCAGGAACGAATATTTATAGAGGTTACTTTCATCAATTTACTAATCAAAAACTAAAAAAAGACTAATGCAATTACTTCGCTATTTTACATTTTTTGCCCCCTTTTTATTAATATTCAGTTGTAAGGATGAAAAAAAAATATATAAGAGAATAGAGACTAAAAGTTATTTTTTAGAAGGATATACATATTCAAATTATTCTGATAAGATTTTCCCTAATGAACTTGTATTAATTGATAAAACTTCAAAAGATACTATTTATCATTGTTCAAATTGTTATAAGGACTTTCATTTAATCCTAGAAGACACTTTATTAATCTATGGAGGAAATAAACTTGACAGTACCATAGCTAATGGAATTATTTTAAAGAAAGTAGCAGTTCCACAAGGATACAAATATAATATTCCATTTAGCACTAAATAACCCCGCTCTGCGAAGTCTCCCAACTTCGTGGGAGATAAATAAAACAAACCCACCGTTTTTGTGGTGGGCTTTGTTATTTAGCAAACGCCTGTTTCGTTTTAAAATTTTGGATAATGTTGTCAACGAGAAAGAACAGATGTTCTTAAAGCACTGAAGATATGGGAGACGGTAATGTGACGTGTTGATGTCTGGATGCCGGGAGAAATTGTTGAGATTAACAATTACTACCCTTTCGGAATGATGCATTATACCGGAAAAACTTTAAATAGTTATCAATATAAGTACAACGGAAAGGAACTTCAGGAAACGGGAATGTACGATTACGGAGCGAGATTCTATATGTCGGATATTGGAAGATGGGGTGTGATAGACCCATTAAGTGATGCAACTTTCCAACCTTATAATTACGGAAATAATAATCCTATATCATTTAATGACCCAACAGGAATGATTGCACAACAACCAGATAAGTTTGCAAGTATTGGAGTTACAAAAAATGATAAAGGAGAATATGAAATTGTAAGTGCAAAAAATGACGGTGATTATGGGATTTATTTAGCTGATTCAAAAGGTAATTATGATATTGAAAAAAGTCAAAGAATTGGAACTCTAAATAATCCTTTTGATTTTTTATTTACTAATGATGAAACGGGTAAATTCAACGGAGTCGCAAAAAATAAAAATGGCTCCAATATTATTCTAAATAGTAATTTAACTTTATCTAGTTTATTAAAAAAATATAATTACAATACCGACAATGGATCGGAAAGTTTTTATGATGATTTAGCAGGTTTAGCATATAATTCTGCTAATTACGATGGAAAAAAAGGAAAGTTAGATCTTAAATCATCACTTGGATTAGATCTTTATACACCAGTTATGGTGGGCAATAATTATACATCGTTGAGAGCTGCTTCAAATATCTTATTTGGATTTAATATGAGAAAAATTTATGAGAAGCATAAGAATAAACCAAGGTTCAAAGAACAGTTTAGTAATGCTATGGATTTTTATAATTTTGCGATGAGATTTGTGGGGGCATATAATCAATTTCAAAATAATAGACAGAATTTTTTTAATAACAAAATGTATAATGCGGGCTTTCCATTTTACGGGGAACATACATATTCAGGAACTAATATATATAGAGGCTATTTTCACAAATTTGAACATTAAATATATAAATATGATTCGGAACCTTTTTTTAATATTGACAGTTTTGTTTCTCACAAGCTGTAAAGAAGAAAAATTGACATATAAGAAAATTGAAACCCAAAATTATTATCTTGAAGGCTATTCATATGTTAATAATACAAATAAAATATTCCCAAATGAGCTTGTTTTAATTGATAAAAATACCAACGATACTATTTATCAATGCGAAAACTGTTACAACGATTTTCACTTAATTCTGGAAGATACATTATTAATTTATGGAGGAAAGAAACTAGATAGTATTATAAATAAAAGAATAGTGTTAAAAAAAATACTCGTTCCTCAGCAATATAAGTATAATCTACCTTTTAAATAAATATTAATTACCCCTGTATTACGCGGGATTATACAACTATAAGTACAACGGGAAGGAGCTTCAGGAGACCGGGATGTATGATTACGGCGCAAGATTCTATATGCCTGATATTGGAAGATGGGGTGTGGTGGATCCGCTCGCGGAAAAGATGACCCGTCAAAGTCCTTATAATTATGCGTTTAATAATCCTATGAGTTTTATCGATCCGGATGGAATGTCTCCTACAGATGATCATTTTAACAAATATGGACGATACATCGGTACAGATAATAAAAAAACAAATAATGTTATTGTGCATACTAATAGTTCTGCTACAAAATTATCTCAATTAAAAGGTAACACAGGAGCTTTAAAAGTATCCGCGTTAGATTATAACAGTCGAGGAACAATAAAAGCTGTTTCAAATATTTTAACACATTATGGAAATGAAAAAGGGATATCTGGACAAGTTCTCGTTAAAAAGTTGGGTCAAAATACGCTTGGTCATTACGATCCATCTTCAAAAAACATTTTCTTTAATAGTATAAAACTTGATAATGGAACATTTAACAATGCTTATAATATTAGATCTGTGCTTGATCATGAAGGAGGGAGTCTTGGACATAAAAATGAGAAAATAACGGGAGCTTATACTTTCGAGAAACATTCTGAAGTATATTTAAATCAAGCTATAAATTCAGACTTTGGAAGAACTTCAATGGATTTTAGATTTGGACAAGCTGGTTCATTTGTCAATCACGTGTTGAATGCTAATAATAAAGAAGCTTCTTATGGTAAAGATTTTAATAATCTTTTAGAACGGTTTAATAACGAAAATTCTGGTGGTGTCAATATTTCTGTTAGCACAGCAGGTAATGGTGCAACAATAACAACAACTATAGGTAATATTACAAGAACTAGTAACTATGAAGATCTTAAGAACCCTGAAAATTAATTTATTTTTAACGCTATTACTTCTTTCGTGCCAAGGCGAAAAAAAAGAATTAATATCACTCTTCTCTGGAATACAAGGAAAGAAATGGAATTATTATTCTATTGATGGACAGCATGACTTTTATCCGTATAGAGTATATGAATTTTTTCCTAATGGTAATGAGTATCAATACATCAATGTGAGATCAACAGGAAAGCTTGAGAAAATTCCAAAAGATGATTTATATAACCCTGAGAAATGGTCTATAATAAATGATTCGATTGTAAGTATTGAATCCAAAAAAAATCTTACTACAGGATATTTTATTAAGCAAAATAGAAAGATTCTTTATAAAAGTCGAGATACTATTATTTTGCAAGCTACTAAAAGCGAAGATTATAAAGGTATCATAATTTTAACAAAATATAAGTGATATCTTAACTATTTTAATTTGAAACGCTTTCTGGTGGTTTATAATATGAGAGCAGATAGGAATTGTACACAAATAACCCTCGCAAAATGCGAGGGTTATTGTTTTTATAGAGCTGCTACATTTTTATTAAATAAGTCTTTAAATTTTTTGGTGGGAAGTATTTTACCATAAGTATAAATAATTCATCCATTCATTATAATTATTTAAATTTACCGAAGAAGATAACTCAGAATGCCCAGGTAACGGATTATGCCAACCGTGCAGACGGAGTGAAAGTGAAGAGCTCTTTAATGGCTTAGAAACCGATTATCTGGATAGCTTTCAGTATAAGTTTAATTACGGTTGGGAAGTTGAATCGGGTACAGATGCAATGAAGCTGAGAATAATCCCTACTCTGGAAGGCTATTTTGATGGATTAAGAAACAGGTATTTTTACAATTATACGGACCATCTTGGGAATGTAAGATTAAGTTACAGCGATGCAGACTGAAATGGTCAGGTGACGGGAGATATTGTCGTTAATAATTTTTTCACTTTATCGGATGACAGTACACCTTGCAACAACTATATCATCACGGGCGAAGCAGAGGGTATAACGAACTATTATCCCTTTGGACTGATGCATAATGCTCAAAGTTATAGTTTTGATAATGTGTATAACTATAAGTACAAAGGAAAAGAACTTCGGGAGACGGGAATGTACGATTACGGCGCAAGATCCTATATGCCGGTAAACTGAGAAATAACAGGAAATATTGTGGTTAAAGACTACAAAAAAAAGCCACCTAAAAGGCGGCTTCAAATGATTTTATATCTAACAATATTATTTCTTCGCTTTTACATCCACAGCGATCTCAATATCCTTGCTGATCATCCATTCTGCAGGATCCGCTTCGGAAGTCCCGAACTTAATTCCCCAGTCTGCCCTGTTTACCGTAAACTTCGCCTGAATAGAAGCTGAATTTTCTGTTACGTCAACTTTAGCCGGGAATGTTACATTCATTGTTTTTCCGGATAACGTAAGATTTCCGCTTACCGTTTTATTGGCTCCGGCAACAGCATCTGCAGAAGCATTCTTAAGATCCGTTACACTCGTAATTTTGAAATCCGAAGTAGGATTCTTTGTCGTATCGAAGAAATCGGGATTTTTAAGGTGCGCTTCAAGATCTGCAGGTTTTTTATCCTTTTCCGTCACGGAAGCAGGATCTACCTTAATTGAATTCATATCGATTACAAAATTTCCGGCAGCAAGCTGTCCTCCTTCAATACTCAAATCTCCGGACTGTATATGAAGAGTCCCCCAGCGCGGAGCCAGTCCCCCTTTATGGAAAGCCTTCCAGTTTACTACAGAAGCTGCCGTATCTACAGCCAGCATCTCCCCTTTGCTTTCCGCTACCGTCTGTTCCTGCGCCGTAGCTGCATTTTCAGCAGATTTTTCCTTAGTACATGAAGCGGCAAAAAGCCCTACTCCTACCAATGCAATAACACTCAATTTTTTCATATTGTCAATTGTTTTAAAAGTTTATTATTCATACCGAAACATTAAAAATATATTTCCGGTTTTTAATTTTTCAAAAATAGAAAAACTTATCTATGGTACCTCTTACCATACATCAATAAATTTAATCCTACTGTAGGAATCCGCTATAGATATTAAATTTCTCCATTAAAAAACGTTTAATCAATCATATTTTCTAAGAAAGACAAAACAAGTTCTTGTTGTTTCGTCCTTTTAAATCATGTAAATTTGCACTCTAATATTCAATGAAATTCAGATTTATGACAAAAAAGATTCTCTATCTGCTATGTATATTTGCAGCTTTAGGCAGTTTAGGAGCACAAGACAAGGCAGAAAAAGCACTCGAAACCTTCTCAGAAAAATATCCCCAGGAAAAAATACACTTAATTTTCAATAAAAACAGCTATATCGCAGGAGAAAATATTTGGTTTAAATCTTTTGTCTTTGATGGCTATAACCTCTCCCCCATTTCTACATCCATGTTTGTGGAGTTATACGACAGCAATAAAACCCAGATCGCCAAAGAAATCCTTCCCCTTCTTAACGGACAGGGCAGCGGAAGCTTTATGTTGTCCGAAAATTTAAAAGAAGGGATCTATTATATCAGAGCTTATACAGCGTGGATGTCTAATTTCAGTGAAGATTTTCAGGCATTACAGCAAATTGTAGTCTATAATCCTTCGTCCCCGGAGAAACTTGTTTTGGATGACGGTTCAAAATGGACAGCCTCTGTTTTTCCCGAAGGCGGAACTTTTATAGATGGTATCAATACAAAATTCGCAGTTCGGTTACATTCAAAAGGCATTACACCGTCAGACTGGAACGGATATGTTATTAACGCAGAAAAACCTGACGTTAAAATAACCTCCTTTAAAGGCTTTGATCAAAATGTAGGAACCTTTTCTATAACACCGAAAACAGGTGTGAAATACCAGGTAGTTTTATCTGATTCTAAAGGAAACAGGCAGGTCGTAGATCTGCCGTATATTGCAGATTCAGGAATAAACCTTCAGGTTTCAACAGGCAATGATGCCGTAAAATTTTCCGTAAAATCAAAAAACATTGCCCCCGGAACAGTATATAAAGTGATCGGGACAATCGGTAACCAGATGGTTTTTAAGATCAATTCAGACAAAATTCTTGAGAAAACTTATTCCATCCCCGCAGAGCAGCTTATTAACGGAATTCTCCAGCTTACAGTGTTCGATGAAAAAGAAAGTATCATAGCCCGGAGGCTTACCTTCGTTCAGCCCGGAATGTTAAAAATCAAAAAACCGCTACTGCAGTCTATGCAGCTTAACGAATCTCCGCGAGCATCAAACTCTTTCAACATCAACCCGGAGCAGAATAACAATGCTTATACCGTAGTGGTATTGGATGGCAGTACAGAAAATTCTGAAGATGAAAACAGTTTTTTAAGTACATTATGGCTTACAGGCGATATTACATCCAAAATATATACTCCATCCCAATATTTTACAACAAACCGCAACAACGAGGCACTTGATGCTCTTTTGATTTCAGAAATATGGAAAAGATTCGACTGGCGCAACATTATGTCCGGCACGTTTCCTATCATCAGTTACCAGCCGCAGCCCTATATTTCTTATAAAGGAAAAGTATCGGTACAAGGCAAACCAGCACCAAATAAAGAGTTAAACCTGATGTTTGAAATTCCGGAATACGGAACAAAACTGTTTCAGGTAAAAACAGACGACAAAGGATTCTTTACCGTGAAAGGGCTGATCTTTGAAGACGCCATTAAATTTTCATATCAGCTGAATGATCCCAAAATACCAAAAGAACAGGTTCAGGTGATTTTCCAGCCTGATTATTCATTTGTTCAATTAAAAAAATCGCTTCCCGAAAGTAATTATACTCTTGTTCAACGCCAAAGTGATGATCAACTTTCTGAGCCGGTTAAAAGATATATAGCAACCAAAAAAACACAGGCCAGTATCTACGAAAAAGCAACACTTATTGAAGAAGTAAAATTAAAAGCCAGGAAAAAGGATAAAACAAAAGAACTTAACGAAAAGCTGAGCAGCCCAATGTTCAAAAGTATGAACGAAACCATCTTTGATCTGGTGAATGAAAACAATTCGGCACAGGCTTCTATGAATATTTTAAGCTGGCTGCAGGGAAGAGTTGCGGGGCTGACCATAGAATCCAGCATGGGAAGTTATTTCCCGAAATTACGGGGATCCAACATAAATGTATATCTGGATGAAATGAAGGTCGATCCATCACAGATCAGCTCACTTCCGGTATCTGATATTGCCATGGTAAAAGTGATCAGAGGTTATTTTGCAGGAGGATTCGGTGGCGGAAACGGTGCGATCGCAATTTACACACGCCGCGGCGGAATCACAGGATCTGTAGACAACACTTCTGCGCCAACACACCTGAAACAGACCGTACTTCACGGATTCGATAAAGAAGCACCTTTTGTGAAACCTGATTACAGCGATCAAAACTTCAGCACGATCTCTAAAGATGTAAGGACCACACTCTACTGGAATCCATACGTAGAAGCTGAGACAAAAGATCAAACCGGAATACAGTTCTTCAATAATGATGACGCAAAAAGCTTTAAAATTATCATAATAGGATTTGATGAAAAAGACCTTGTTCCAATTTATTATAATGAAATTGTTAAATAGAAACTAAATGAGAACAGTACCAATCGTACTGTTTTTTTTTATGTTTAAAATAATATCAGAATGGCTCCTAAAAGTCTTGAAATATTTCAAAGGACGTAAAAAAATCAAAGATTTTTAAAACTTATGTGTTCTAAAGTTTGCGCAAAGCTTTATCCTCAAATCTAATTTGACTTATGTGTTTAAAAAGCTTTTGTATATGTACAAATGTTTAAGCAGACTTTACAATACATTCCTCTTTTGTAAAAAAGTCTGTATTTTAGCCGTTTAAATTTTAAAATGAACGCAACCCGTTATATACAGCAGATTCTTGACATTCCGGAAAAAAATATTACCCCTACCCTTCAGCTGTTGGCTGAAGACTGTACCATTCCCTTTATTGCCCGTTACCGTAAAGACAGAACCGGAAACCTCGATGAGACACAAATTGAGCAGATCTCAAAAATCAGCAGGCAGTTTGAAGAGATTATAAAAAGAAAAGAAACCATTCTGAAGGCTGTTGACGAGCAAAATGCCCTGTCACCAGAATTAAAACAAAGAATCGAAGAAAGCTTCGATATGCAGGAACTTGAAGATTTGTACCTGCCTTTTAAAAAAAGAAAAAAAACAAAAGCAGATGCTGCAAAGGAAAAAGGACTGGAACCTTTAGCTAAAATCATTATGAGCCAGAAAGCCCATGACCTGCAGTTTTTAGCCTCAAAATACCTTAATGACAAGGTAAGCACCGAAGAAGAGGCACTTCAGGGCGCCAGAGATATCATGGCCGAATGGATTAACGAGAACATGTACGTCCGCAAAAACCTCCGAAGAATATTCCAGAGGAAAGCTGTAATTACCTCAAAGGTCGTAAAAGCAAAGCAGAAAGAAGAGGACGCAAAAAAATTCTCCCAGTATTTTGAATGGGAAGAAAATCTAAGCAGAACGCCCTCCCATCGTCTTTTGGCCATGTTACGGGCAGAATCGGAAGGTTTTGTGAGAACGAATGTCGGGATCGACAAAGATGAGGCAATTGAATTCATAGAAAATGCAGTTATCAAATCCAATAACGAAACGGCAGAGCAAATTGCACTGGCCATAAAAGACAGCTACAAACGTTTGCTGGAACCTGCCATCTCGAATGAAACACTACAGGAAGCCAAAGAAAGAGCAGACAAAAAAGCCATCGAAATTTTCTCCGAAAACCTTACACAGCTGCTTCTTGCGCCACCTTTGGGAGAGAAAAGGATTCTTGCCATAGATCCGGGATACAGAAGTGGCTGCAAAGTCGTATGCCTGGATGAAAAAGGTGATCTGCTGCATAACGAAACCATCTATCCTCACGCACCGCAAAACGAATCTGGTATGGCTATGAAGAAAATTCGCTCTATGGTCAATGCCTATAACATCGAAGCCATCTCCATCGGAAACGGAACCGCAAGCCGTGAAACGGAATTTTTCATTAAAAAAATTGCTTTTGACAAACCTTTACAGGTTTTTGTGGTTTCTGAAGCCGGAGCTTCTGTATATTCCGCAAGTAAGATTGCCAGGGAAGAATTCCCGTCATATGATGTAACCGTTCGCGGAGCAGTTTCTATCGGAAGAAGACTATCAGATCCTCTGGCCGAACTTGTGAAAATTGATGCGAAATCCATCGGAGTCGGACAATACCAGCATGATGTAGACCAGACTCAACTGAAAAACGAACTGGACTCTACCGTTATGAAATGCGTAAACGCTGTCGGAATCAACCTTAATACGGCCAGCAAATCTTTATTGAGTTATGTCTCCGGAATCGGTGAAAAGATGGCAGAGAATATCGTTAGTTACCGTGCAGAAAACGGAGCTTTCGAAGACAGGAAACAGCTTAAAAAAGTTCCACGGCTAGGTGAAAAAGCCTTTCAGCAGGCTGCCGCTTTTGTGAGAATAAGCAATTCTAAAAATCCGTTGGACAATTCTGCCGTGCATCCCGAAGCCTACGGAATTGTTGAAAAAATGGCGAAGGATTTAGGAATCAAAACCCACGAGCTGATTGCCAATAAAGAAAAAATAGCACAGATCAGTCCTGAGAAATATATCACGGAAGATATCGGAATTTTAAGCATCAGAGATATTTTAAAAGAGCTTAAAAAACCAGGATTGGATCCGCGAAAAGCCGCCAAAGTTTTTGAATTCGATCCGAATGTGAAAAAGATTACTGATCTGAAGATCGGGATGATTCTTCCGGGAATCGTTAACAATATTACCGCCTTCGGATGCTTTGTAGATTTAGGCATTAAAGAAAGCGGACTGGTACATATTTCCCAGCTGAAAGACGGGTTTGTCTCCGATGTGAATGAAGTCGTAAAATTGCATCAGCACGTTCAGGTAAAGATTACGGATGTGGATGAAGCAAGGAAAAGAATACAGCTGAGTATGATCCTGTAAGAATTTATCGTGAAAATATCAGAAATTAAAGAAAGAAAAGTCATTCACAGACCGACTCTCGATTTTGACAGGTTCGGCAAAAGAATCTATCATGCTTACGAGTATTATCTTCCTTATAATCCCGGATTCAAAGGAAATGAGACCCAGAGATTATTTGCTAAATGGATAGATATGGCCTTGTTTGTTTCACTTTTTTATTATTTATTCCATGAAAGGCTCATCATAAGTATTGCATTATCCGTTCCCGTTGTTATCTTTTCAGGGGCAATAGCGGAATATTATTTCGGAACTACATTAGGAAAAAAATTATTCAGAATGAAAGTAATTGATGATGAAGGAAATCATCCTGCTTTTCTTCATTCTTTAAAAAGAAATGTGCTATGTCTGGCAAATCTATATCCCGTTTTTACGGAATACACATCAAAAACTGTTGCTATGGGACGAAGACGGGGAACACAAATGAATTTTAGGATGCATCTCAATAACACCATTTGCAAAACCTACATTGTAAAAGAGAGCAAAATGGAAGAGATAAGAAGTTTAATGGATGTTGAGCCGCCGGAAAATAAGAAGCTGCCTGGCTCATGATGATGTGATGTGATGCTGTTATATTTCAGACCAATAATGGAGATAAAAACAAAGCCGGCTGAGTAAGCCGGCTTCATTATTATTTTTTAGATTCTTCAACAGAAACTTTTCTGAAATCCTTGAAAAGCTTGCTTAGTTCCAAAGCTGATTTACGAGCTCTTGTACCCGCTGCTTTGTTTCCTTTTTCTGCCTGTTGGTTTGCTTCAGTTGTGAAAGCTTCAAATTCCGCGTTGATTTTTTCAATTAATTCTTTCATTATTTTTAAAATTTAGGCTGCAAATATATGTTTTATCACTATTCCAGCCTAATACAGACGAAAAAATTTGTAATAATTAATCAAATTTAACCTGTCGTCTTTACTTTTAATTTATTTTTTAAATCAAAATATACTTTTTAGTGTTTTTCATACGGTATTCAACGATCCGTTTTGCCTGTTCACCGAAATCATTATCATTTAATCACGATTCCTGTGGAACTTTACATCAGGAAAAAGAGCAATAGTGCTCATACAACTTTAAATAATTCACATCATGAAAGCAAAAATCGGACTTACAGAAAAAAATACAGACGCCGTTGCTGCAGAATTGGCAAAATTACTCGCAGATGAATTCGTGCTGTACACCAAAACAAGAAATGCCCACTGGAATGTGACCGGAGATAATTTCCATGCGATGCACATCTTCTTTGAAAAACAGTACAATCAGCTGGAAGACCTCATTGACAGCGTTGCAGAACGTATTCGAAAAATAGGTCACTACGCTCCTGCCACCATGAAAGCATATCTTGAACTCACTCATCTAACCGAATACAGCGACAGGACCAATGACGGCCTAGGTTATATGAAAGATCTGCTCAGCGACCACGAAAGCATCATCGACTTTCTCCGCGGAAACATAACTCCTTTTGCAGAAAAATACAAAGATTACGGTAGCAGCGACTTTATTACAGGACTCATGGAAACTCACGAAGAAATGGCCTGGATGATCCGTTCCTATTTCAGATAATCGATGATCCTGAACATAAAATAAAAAAGGAATAAGTATATTTGTGTAGATCATAATAAACTGTTCCTATGAAAGCCTTAATCGTTGATGACAATGATATTGCGAGAATGACTTTGGCTCATCTCGCAAAACAGATTCCTCATCTTACCATTGTCCGGGAATATTCCAGTGCTGTGGAAGCTTATCTCCATCTTCAGAACGATCCTGTAGATCTTTTGTTTCTAGACATTGAAATGCCGGAAATGACGGGGATTGAACTGACAAAAAATCTTTCAGGAAAAGATACCATCATCATCTTCACCTCTTCTAAAAAAGAGTATGCGCTGGAAGCCTTTGAGCTTAATATCGCAGATTATCTCCTGAAGCCGGTAACTCCTGCAAGATTTTTACAGGCGGTAGGCAAAGCTCAGGCCGTTCTTGAGAGCAGAAAAGAAAACATACAGGTTGGTAAAGATGAGTTTCTGTTTGTGCGGGACTCCAATATTACACGGCGATTAAAGCTTGACGATATTTTCTATGCAGAAGCAATGGGCGATTATGTAAAATTTTTCACCAAAGAAAAAGCATACGTGATTCACGGTACTATGAAAGCTGCAGAAGAACGTCTCCCGAAAGACAGTTTTATCCGGGTACACCGTTCCTACATTATTTCTGTCGGGAAAATTGATACGCTTCAGGACGGCGGGATCATGATCAACGGAAAATTTATTCCCGTAGCCGATGCTTACCGAAAAGCGCTCAACACAAGAATGAATGTTTTCTAAGGTTTTATCGCAAACTACTTAGCCCGGCCTGAATCATTGCTTAAAACAGTCATCATTTTATAACTTATTATGATAAAGGTAAAGTCCGTAATGGGCAATAAAAGATTTCGCAATTTCATCATACTCAGCTTTATTGCGGGAAGCATATTGCTGATCGCCGTGCAGGTCAATTCGGCGAGAAATACTGAAGCCCTTATACAGAACAACAATACACTCTTGAATGAGCTTCGTTCCAGCAATCATCTCAGAGAGATCGACCGCGATATTCTGAGCGTTGAAAGCCGCATCAGGGCTTCTATTGCTACCAACGACACCACCCATCTTGAAGGAATCGATAAGAAAATCAACGAAATCGAAAACTTTCTTGATTCACTTTCCAAAGACAATGCGGATGCTGAAGAAGAGCAGCTGATCCACAGGCTCAGCGTGCTTGCCATGGAAAAAAAGAATACCAAAGAAAGACTGCTTCACCGGTATCTCACCGTGGGAAATATGGATGATAATACATCCATTGCCAATCCGCGTGCGCGAAAAATCTCTAATGAAATTACCTCTATTACAGCGAAGATTTATGAGAGCCGCCGTCAGCATATGGTGACACTCAGCAGCAAAAGTGAAGAGATGGGCCGAAAAGCACGTTTTTATGATGCTGCTCTTCTTGCTTTACTGGTATTCAGCGGAGGTATTGTAGGCTTTCATATTCTAAGACAGTTCCGCAGACAATCTATCTTGATAGAAGAACTGGATATAGCAGAAAAAAAAGCATCGGTTGCGGCACAGACCAAAGAAAATTTCCTGGCCAATATGAGCCATGAGATCCGTACGCCGCTGAGCGGCATCCTGGGATTCACAAATTTATTACAAAAAAGACCCTTGGACGAGACTTCTGCACAGTTTGTCACTTCCATCCAGCAGTCGGGAGAGAATTTAATGGCAATCATTAATGACATTCTTGATCTTTCTAAAATCGAAGCGGGAATGATGCGGATTACACCTGGAATATTCAGCATTAACGGATTGGTAGATTCTGTAAAAACACTTTTCACCGAAAGAGTAAAAGAAAAGAAACTTACAATTTCCGGCACTGTAGATTTTTCGATCCCTGACACGCTTATAGGCGATGCTACAAGACTTACCCAAATTATGGTAAACCTCATCGGGAATGCGGTAAAATTTACACAGCAGGGAAATATAAGCATTGAGGTATATAGGAAAGAACGTTCGGGAAACAATATTGTTTTAGGCTTTAAGATTTCGGATACCGGTATCGGAATTGAAAGAGAAAAGCTTGACGAGATTTTTGAGCGTTTCAATCAGGGTGAAGATTCCATCACAAGAAATTATGGAGGTACCGGACTTGGACTTTCTATCGTAAAACAGCTGATACTCCTGCAGCAGGGAAATATCGAAGTAACGAGTGAACAGGGAAAAGGAACCACATTTCATTTTTATATTCCCTATACCGTTGCCGATGAGCAGCTCAAAACCGCAGTTCCGGTGGACACAGATTACTTTAAAGACCGCTCAAATATCCCTTTGCGGGTGCTGGTTGTAGATGACAATGCCATTAACCAGAGCCTTATGAGCCATCTTCTCCTCCAGTGGAACATTGATTTTGATATTGTATCAAACGGGTTGGAAGCCGTAGATTATCTCAAAAAAAATTCCAGCGACCTCGTACTGATGGATATACAGATGCCAAAAATGGACGGTTATACCGCTACCCAGCAGATCCGTGAAGTGCTGAAGGTGGATATCCCGATTATTGCCATGACAGCTCATGCATTGGCCGGAGAAAGAGAGAAATGTTTAAGCCGTGGAATGAACGAATACATTTCCAAACCTATTAATGAAGAAGAACTTTTCAGAATTATTTCAGGGTTCGGATTTGAAAGAAAAGAACAGGAAAATATAAGTCAGGAAACTTACCTTCCCGATTATAATTATATCAATCTCACCTATATGAAGTCGGTAAGCGGTGGCGACAAAAACTTTGAGCGTCTCGTAACTCTACAGTTTACAGAAAAAATTCCGCAGCACCTGGAAGAACTTTTGCTCGCTTATCAGAATAAAGATTTTGTTACCTTAAAACTGCGTACGCATGATCTGAAATCCAGTGTTGCCATTATGGGGCTTCTTCCTTTACTCGAAGAAAAGCTGGATATCCTAGAAAAACCTTCGGAAGATCACGATATACTAAAACAGGCTTTTGATGAAGTAAAAAATATACTAACACAGTCCCTTGCAGAAGCAGAAAATTTATTAACATCACAAAATAACTAGAAAAAATGAACTTATTTTCACCGTTATACTTACGCAGCCTCACTCTAAAGAACAGAATTGTAGTATCTCCCATGCAGCAATACAGTGCCATCAACGGAATTCCCGGAAACTGGCATCTCGTACATCTGGGAAGCCGTGCCGTAGGTGGTGCCGGACTGATCCTTACCGAATGTACCGCCGTCTCCCCCGAAGGACTTGCCACCCTGAATGATGTCGGCATCTGGAATGACGAACAGAAAACCGCATGGAAGAATATCGTGGATTTTGTGCATGAACAGAATACTAAAATAGGAATACAGCTGTGGCATTCCGGTGGCAAAGGCAGCCTGAGACATCCCAATGAAAGGATGAAACCACTGAATGATGAGGAAGGCGGATGGACGGTAAAGTCATCTTCTGCTACCGAGATCAATGGCGTTGTTCCTAAAGAACTGGATGTTGAAGAGATTCATGAACTTACCAAAAAATTTGCTGACGCAGCAGTGCGTGCCGTTGAAGCAGGGTTTGATACGATTGAACTTCATGCAGGGCATGGCTATCTTTTTCATCAGTTTTATTCTGCGGTGATTAATAAAAGAGAAGACGAGTATGGCGGAAGCTTTGAAAACAGGATCCGGTTTTTAATTGAAACGGTTCGTGAGGTAAGAAAAGTCATTCCTGAAATCATGCCTCTTCTGGTAAGAATTTCGGCAGTAGACTATATTGATACACCGGAAGGATGGACCTTGGAAAACAGTATAGCACTTTCGGAAATTTTAAAAGAAAACGGAGTAGATCTTATCACCGCTTCCGGTGGTGGCTTCACCAACGTCAGTAAGGACAAAGTTTTTCCGGGATACCAGGTTCCTTTTGCTGCAGCGCTAAAAGAGAAAACCGGGATTCTTACCGGTGCTGTCGGCATGATTACGGAAGCGCATCAGGCTAATGAAATCATTACTTCTGAAAAGGCAGATTTGGTAATTATGGCCAGAGAACATTTAAGGGATCCGTATTTTGCGATTCATTCTGCGAAAAAATTAGGTATTGAAACCGAAATTCCGTGGCAATATCAGAGGGCTTTTTAATTTAACAGATAGAAATTAAAATTGATTATTGTCATCAACGTTCGCTTTTCGAAATACCGGATTCAATGCACAACAGTATATTTAAATAAGTACATATGGAAGATCAGGGCGCGTCTGTAGTGATTACCCATCATATTCTGGACGGAAAACAAAAAGAATACGAAAGCTGGCTGGACGAAATTATTCCCCAGACCAAACATTCAGAAGGTTTCATAGACCTGCAGATCGTAAGACCGATTCCCGGTCTTACGTTTGTCTATACGGTGATTATCCGTTTCGACACGATTACTCATCTGAAAAACTGGATGGAATCTGACAACAGAAAAAGTCTTATTGAAAAAGCTTCTCCTTTATTCCGGAAAAATGACAATTATGAGATCAGATCCGGACTGGATTTTCTTTTTACTTCAGAAAGTACTACCGGCAAAGCGCCTGTACGATGGAAACAATTCCTTGTGACATGGTCTGCCATCTATCCTTTATCTTTAATCATTCCACTTATACTCCTTCCCTTGCTTAAAATATTTGATATTCCTAAGAACCATTATTTTGAAGCATTGCTCATCTCAGGAGTTATTGTTTTTTTAATGGTATTTGCCGTGATGCCGGTGTATACAAGGCTGATCAGGAAATGGCTTTACAAGTAAGATATTTTATCAGTTTCGGCTTCCGGCTTCGCCGGAAGCCGAAACTGTTTTAGAGAATCTATTGCACTTTTGATTTCATTACACTTGTTTAGATTATAGAATTCTGTTGTGATTTAATTTGCCATTTAGATTAAAATAAGTTTCTGTTTAATTTAATCCAGTATTTAAACTAAGCAGATTTTCTATTCTTATCTTATAGAAACCGGACGTCTTTCGGATGATCATTTCCACCGAGTGTTTTTGCCTGTTTAACGAATAACATTATTAAATCTCAGGATTATGTGGTAGCTTTATCATAGAAAAAAACAAACAACCTGTCCAATCACTTTATAATTAATATAAAAAACCAACCAAAATGTTACAAAAGAATACCGTTGCTCCCGATTTTACCTTATTTGCAACACCCGATCAGAAAATCACATTGTCCGAATTCAAAGGACGGAATGTAATCCTTGCTTTTTATCCTGCAGACTGGAGCCCCGTATGCAGCGACCAGATGGCACTGTACAATGAAACGCTAAAGTTTTTTAAACAATATGATGCAGAGATTTTCGGAATTTCCGTAGACAGCAAATGGTGCCACATGGCCTTTTCACAATCAAGAAATTTACATTTTCCTTTACTGGCAGATTTTGAAGCCAAGGGAGAAATCGCAAAACAATACGGAGTATACAATGAGGAAGAAGGTGAATGCAACCGTGCGTTATTTGTTATTGATAAAGACGGGATCATAGCATGGAGCTACCTCTCTCCTACCGCAGTAAATCCCGGAGCAGACGGTATTCTGGAAGCATTAGAAACCTTAAAAACAAAATAATATGTCACTAAAACCTTCAGTAAACAAAAACGACCACATTCAGGGCAATGCGAACGCCGAACTGGTCATCGTAGAATATGGCGATTATCAATGTCCGTATTGCGGAGCAGCGTATCCCGTTCTTAAGGAACTAATGGACGAATTTGGGAATCAGGTTCAGTTTGTCTTCAGAAATTTTCCATTGTCTGAGATGCATCAATATGCAAGACCTGCCGCCATTGCAGCCGAAGCGGCCAATCTTCAGGGCAAATTCTGGGAAATGCATGATGCGATCTACGAAAATCAGCAATATCTGAACAAAGACCTGCTTCAGGAAATTGCGGAAAAATTAAACCTGAACATCAATCAATTTAAAAATGATATTGAAAGCAGCGAACTCGCAGAAAAAGTAGATTCGGATTTTGAAAGCGGAATAATCAGCGGAGTAAATGGTACGCCTTCCTTCTTCGTGAATGGAAAAAAATTCAATGGCGGTGCAACAGATCTGCTTGAGCTGGTAAGAGAAAATGTCATTAATTAACATTTTTAAGCTTTGTTGAACGAAATTAAACTAGATTAACTTTCATCAGGTTCAACCTTTGTACATTTGCTAAAGAATCAGAGACAAACAATTTTACATCACAATATTAACAACATTAAAAATTAAACAAAATGAGTACACTTACATTAAAAGACGGAACAGAAATTTTTTACAAAGACCAGGGCGAAGGACCGGTATTGATGTTTCACCATGGATGGCCGCTGTCTTCCGATGACTGGGACGCGCAGGTAATTTTCTTCTTAAAAAGAGGTTACAGAGTAGTCACCCACGACAGAAGAGGCCACGGAAGATCCAGTCAGAATATTTATAACCACACCATCGAGCAGTATGCATCAGATGCTGCCGAGCTGGTAGAATTTTTAGACTTAAAAGACGTCGTACACATCGGTCACTCAACAGGTGGTGGTGAAGTGATAAGATACGTTAACAAATATGCCAACGGAAGAGCTAAAAAAGCCATATTGATCAGTGCTATTCCTCCGGTTATGGTAAAGAGTGAAAATAATCCTGACGGAGTTCCTATGGAAGTTTTCGACAACATCAGAGAACAGACGATGAACAACAGAAACCAGTTCTATTATGACCTGACGTTCCCTTTTTACGGTTACAACAGAGAAGGTGCCGATGTAAAAGACGGTATCCAGAGAAACTGGTGGAGACAGGGATTAATGGGTGGAATCGTAGCTCATTACGATGGAATTAAAGCATTCTCTGAAACAGATTTAACAGAAGATCTGAAAGCGGTTGATCTCCCGGTTTTGGTACTTCATGGTGAAGACGATCAGATTGTACCGATTGAAAATTCTGCCATCAAGTCTGCAAAATTATTAAAGAATGGTAAATTGATTACGTATCCAGGTTTCCCTCACGGAATGCCGACTACTGAGCATGAAACCATTAATAAAGATATCCTTGATTTTATTCAGGAGTAATTTTATATTTAAATAAATTTTTTCTGAAAGAGTGTTTCTGCTGATTCACTCTTTTTTCATGTAAAAATTTCAATTAAAATTTCTGGTGCCGATGATTAAATTGTGTCAATTTATCGAAGAGTCTTCATAATATTACGGTATTCCGTATTTTAGATACATTTAGTCATTTACTTATTTCACTGATAATTAATAAGTTAAAAATTAAGCTTTGTTTTTTGCAATAATCATTTTGAATTTAATCATTAATCAAAAAAAATTACAACAATGAGTACACTTACATTAAAAGACGGAACAGAAATTTTTTACAAAGACCAGGGCGAAGGGCCGGTATTGATGTTTCACCATGGATGGCCGCTGTCTTCGGATGACTGGGATGCGCAGGTAATTTTCTTCTTAAAAAGAGGTTACAGAGTAGTCACCCACGACAGAAGAGGCCACGGAAGATCCAGTCAGAATATTTACAACCATACGATCGAGCAGTATGCATCAGACGCTGCCGAGCTGGTAGAGTTTTTAGATTTAAAAGACGTCGTACACATCGGTCACTCAACAGGTGGCGGTGAAGTGATAAGATACGTTAACAAATATGCCAACGGAAGAGCTAAAAAAGCCATATTGATCAGCGCTATTCCTCCGGTTATGGTAAAGAGTGAAAATAATCCTGATGGAGTTCCTATGGAAGTTTTCGACAACATCAGAGAACAGACGATGAACAACAGAAACCAATTCTATTATGACCTGACGTTCCCTTTTTACGGGTATAACAGAGAAGGTGCCGATGTAAAAGACGGCATCCAGAGAAACTGGTGGAGACAGGGATTAATGGGTGGAATCGTAGCTCATTACGATGGAATTAAAGCATTCTCTGAAACTGATTTAACAGAAGATCTGAAAGCGGTTGATCTCTCGGTTTTGGTACTTCACGGTGAAGATGACCAGATTGTACCGATTGAAAATTCTGCCATTAAGTCTGCAAAATTATTAAAGAATGGCAAGCTGATTACGTATCCAGGTTTCCCTCACGGAATGCCGACTACTGAGCATGAAACCATTAATAAAGATATCCTTGATTTTATTACAGCATAACTTAAAATCAGTGAGTCATTATTGATAAAACTTTAATTGCTTATTCTTAACACCAAATAATTTTTATGGAAAATTCAAATGCTGAATCATCGGTTTTTAATCCTGAAGATTTTTCTATTGTAAAACAAAGAGGTTTCGACGAATTGAAAGTTGGGGAAGTTTTCAGGGCGCCGAGCAGAACACTTACAGATGCACATGCTTCTGCCTTTCAGACTGTATCATGTGATAACCATCCTATTCATTACGATAAGGAATATGCAAAAAAATACGGACATGAAGCCCCGGTAGTACACGGATTACAGGTTTTAGCCTTTACCGCCCCGGGAGCCACATTGCTACCGCATTATTTCGGTAATGTTTTCGTCAGTTTTTTAGAACTGTCCTGCAGTTTTTTAAAGGAAGTTCATTCCGGAGATACTCTGTATTCTTCATTGACGATTATTGATCTTGAACCCAAAGGAGACCAGGGAATTGTAACAACGAAAGTAGCCGTTTATAATCAGAATTCAGAGCTTGTACTGGAAGGCCGGCACAAGTATCTGCTGCGGAGATAATCTTTTATCAGTAAAAATGAATAAAGTCTTTAAATTAAGTTTTAAAGACTTTTTGTTTAACGCTATCCTGTAATATTTTTTACTTCCTAAAAAGCAATTCCCGTACTTAAAACATTCAGAGAAAATCAGGAATGGCCTGTAAGTTTTTTTAGCATTCCCTTAAAAATAATTCCGTGAAAAGGTAAAACAGAATACCAATACAATCTTCCGGAAATTCCATGGGGTCGGAAAACGGCTTTCTGCCAAAGCTTTCCACGATACATTTTAAACATCAGCCAGGCTTCACCGGGAAGTTTCATTTCAGCAAAAAGAATGAGTTTGCCTTCCTGTCGGTCTGCATACAAGACCCTCCAGAAATCCAGGGCATCGCCTTCATGAAGCCGGTCGGGATGGGTACGCCCGCGCCTGAGGCCCGGCCCGCCTACCAGAAGATCCATAAATCCGCGGATTTTCCATAAGCTTTGCCCATACCATCCATTGGCTCCTCCGAGACGGAAAATCCTTTCGATGCACTTTTCGCGGTCATCATATTCCATACTTCTCAGATCGGTAAAGCATCCGTAATGAGGAACCTCCATAAAATCTTTGAGACTGGTATCTCTTCGGCTGCTGATAAAGCTGTCTTTCCAGCTGGATACAATCTCATTCGCCTGAATTTTAGCCAATGTTCTTTTTAATGCTGTTTCATAAGAGAACGGCTGTATTCCGGTAATGCGTTTTATTTCTGCAAGACTTTCGGGCCTGCAGATCACCTCTATCTTCATGCTTCCTACAAGCGCCGTGGCAAGATTATAGGAAGTGGACGTGATAAAATAAAGCCAGTATGAGGAAAGTTTCGGAGTCATTACGGGTAATGTAAAAATCTTTCTTTTCAGATTTCTTATCCTGGCAAATTCCATGAGCATCTGCTTATAGGTAAGCACATCATCACATCCTATATCAAAACTTTTATGGAAACTTTCTTCTTTAAACAGTACGAAGATCAGGAAATCCAGAACATTGGCAATCCCGATCGGCTGACATTTGGTGTCGAGCCACCTTGGCGCCACCATTACCGGCAGCTTTTCTACCAGATCACGGATAATCTCAAACGAGGCACTCCCCGATCCTATAATGATTCCCGCACGGAGAACCGTAACGGGAATTTTGCATTCCATTAAAATTCTTTCTACCTGAAACCGGGAGCCTAGGTGTTTTGAAAGTTCTTTTTCATTCACCAGGCCTGATAAATAAACCACGTGCTGACATTCAGTCGTTTCTATAAATGCGGCAAAATTCTCGGCGCATTTTTTTTCGGAGTCTTCATAATCATTGCTATTGCTCATGGAGTGCATCAGGTAATATGCCCCGGAAATATCCTTCGGAATATTTTCAAGGGTTTCCGGCTTCAGAAAATCCACCTCTACTACTTCTATCAGCGATTCATCAATATCCGTATTTTTTGAAAACCGCGTGGCATCCCTGCAGCAGCAGACCACTTTGTATCCCTGCGCAGCAATGACGCTGATCATTCTTTTACCGATATATCCTGTGGCTCCTGTAAGCAATATTTTTTTCATACGAAAGATTTTGTGATCACTTTTTTATCCCCGAAAAAATCATACCCTTTCCAGAAGATGCCCGAAATAATCTTTCTTTTTGGCAAGATAACTTTCATTAACTTCATTAAAATCTATCTCCAGAGGTATTCTTTCTTCTAAGATTATTCCACTGTTTTCCAGAGACTTCAATTTGTCCGGATTATTAGTGAGAAGGTTTATTTTCTTTATTTCCAGAATTTTCAAGATTTCTACGGCAACGTCGAAGTTTCTTCCGTCGGCAGGTAAACCAAGCATCAGATTAGCTTCAACGGTATCAAAGCCTTTTTCCTGAAGTGCGTACGCTTTCAGCTTATTGATGATCCCGATATTCCGTCCTTCCTGTCTGAGATAAATGATCATGCCGCCGTTTTCAGCCATAAATTTCATGGCCGCTTCCAGCTGCTGGCCACATTCGCATTTTTTAGAATGAAAAATCTCTCCGGTAATGCACTCCGAATGAAAACGTACATTTACCGTACTGTTAAAATCTGTATTCTGTGCTACAAGAGCCAGATGCGGACTCCAGTCGGATTCACTTTCTGAAAAAGCATACATCGTAAATAATCCGAAATCGGTTGGTATATTGGATTGTGCCTGTATTCTGATCATAATGAGTTTTTTTAAAATTAATACCTAATACAAATTTATACTTTATTTATATATAAAGTAAATTAATTTACTAAATTTGTATATTAATATTTTCAATCACAAAAAAGTACTATTATGAAAAACATTGTGATCGTAGGATGCGGAACAGGCATTGGGCTGGCAACAGCAAAAATCCTTTCGGAAGACCATACCGTAACCGGAATTTCAAGAAGTAAACATCCAGACTCAGAATCTGCCGGGTTTAAGTTTTACGAAATGGATATTTTGTCGGGCAATCTTGACGACATTAGTTTTCCCGATGTAGTAGACGGACTTGTTTATGCACCGGGAAGCATTAACCTGAAGCCTTTTAACCGGCTTTCTGAAGAAGATTTTATTAATGATTTTACGATTAATGTGCTGGGCGCCGTAAAATGTATCCGGAAACTGCTTCCGAATCTGAAGAAAGCCGGCAGTGCATCAGTAGTTCTTTACAGTTCCGTAGCAGCAAAAACAGGAATGCCTTTTCATGCTTCCGTTGCTGCCAGCAAATGTGCAGTGGAAGGCCTTATAAGAAGCCTGGCTGCCGAATTCTCGGCTCAGAAAATAAGATTTAACGCTATTGCCCCGTCTTTAACGGACACTCCGCTCGCCTATCAGCTTCTTTCCACGGCGGAAAAACGTGAGGCTTCGGCAAAAAGACATCCGTTGCAGAGAATTGGTAATGCTGATGAGATTGCCAAACTCACAGCTTTTTTACTTTCGGATGATACATCATGGATTACAGGACAGGTTTTCGGGATTGATGGAGGTTTAAGTACCATAAAACTGTAATACTCATTATTAAACAATATTTTTAATCTAAATTTGCAGTATGAATACTGATTTTTTTATCGATCTGCTTTATCAGGTAAAAGATTTTGAGAATTCGGATGCTTATAAGCCGAATTCCAGTGTTGAGGACTTCCGTCTCTGGCTGAATGATAAAAAATACCGGGAAGAAAGCCCCACAAAATTATTTACCACAGAAGAGCATGAAGTGTCGTTTACAGAAAATGAGATCTGTAAGCAGGTATTGCTGCTGGGCAGATATTCCAGGCAGCTTATCAGAAAAGGCCTAGGCGAATTTCCGAATCTTGCCAATGAGGAGTTTACGTACCTTTACCGTCTGAAAGATGAACCAAACCTCACGAAAATTCAGCTGATTGAAAGAAACGGACACGAAAAACAGACCGGGACACAGATCATCAAACGTCTTCTGGAATCAGGAATGGTTGAGGAAAGAAATGACGATGAAGACCGAAGAAGCAAGCGGCTGAAACTTACAGCCAAAGGTGAGGAATTATTTCACGAGTCGGTAGAAAGTGTCAACAGAACTTCCCAGCTTCTCTCGGGTAAACTGGCCAAGGAAGAACGGGAAGAATTATTAAAACTGCTGAAAAAACTCAATGAATTTCATTCTCATCTTTATCATGAGTACAGAAATTCCGGTTTTAATGATATGATTCAATTATTATAAAAGGTTATTTTTCATTTTTGAGGCAAAAACTGCATTTTACATACCCATATTTATTTATACATACAAAAAGTTCAATATATTTGTCTACCATATCATTAAGAAAAAACCGACCAAACCATCTCTTTCAATGAAAAAATACTTTGGGTTTTTATTACTCGTATTGCTTCCGCTTAATGCTTACAGCCAGCAGAATCTTTCTGCGGATGAATTATTTGTAAAGGCAAGAACCGCTGCATTCGACGAAAAAGATTACACAAAATCTATTGATCTTGCAAAACAGTCTTTAGAAAAAGCACCCAATTATACAGATATTTCCGTCTTTTTAGGAAGATTATATACATGGAATAAAGATACCGAAGCTGCCCGAGCCGTTTTTACAGAGCTAGGTAAAAGAGAGGTTCAGGATGAGGATTATTTTATTGCCTATGCTTCTCTCGAGTACTGGAATGACGACAATACCAAAGCTATCGAGATCATTGATAAAGGATTATCTTATCATCCCAATTCCGAGGCACTGCTTCTTCTGAAGGCAAGAGCTCATTATGCCAATAAAGAATATCAGGAAGCTGAAAAGGCTATTAAAAACCTGTTGGCCATTAACCCTAAAAATACGGAAGCGATTAACCTTGCGGTAAGAATCAACGACCTTGCTGCTAAAAATGCGATAAGTGTTACTTATAATTATTCTCATTTTGACAAGCAGTTTCCGGATGACTGGCATATTGTAAGCGTAGGTTACAAGAGAGTGACGCCGATAGGATCTGTGATCCTGAGAGCAAACTATGCCAATAAATTTGCAGAAAACGGCGTACAGGCAGAGCTGGAAGCGTATCCTAGGTTATCTGATATGTTTTATCTTTATGTAGGCGGAGCATATTCCAATGACGTTGGAATTTTCCCTAAATACCGTACAGGTGTTTCTTTGAACGCGAATCTACCACACAGCTTTGAAGCAGAGATCGGCTACAGACAGCTTTATTTCAGCAATAATATCTGGATGTATACGGCTTCCGTAGGAAAATATTATAAGAATTTCTGGTTCAATATCCGTACGTATATTACCCCGGATAATAAAAATATTTCCCATTCTTACACAGGAACCATACGTTATTATACCAAAAGCGCACAGGATTATTTTGCATTCCAGATCGGGACAGGGATTAGTCCTGAAGAATCCCGCAACAACCTTCTGGAAAATGAAACTTTTAAACTGAAAACCTTTAAAGTGGGCGGAGAATACAATTTCTCAATTAAACGAAACCTGTTTTCTATAGGAACGATGTATTACAATCAGGAATACCGGCCTAACGAGAAAGGAAATCAGTTTGATGTTACTTTAGGGTATACAAGAAAGTTTTGATTTAAATACTGATCATCATTAAAAATAATTGATATTTTAATGCTGTAAAACAATAGCTTAAAGGATGGTTTAGCCATCCTTTTTTCATTACTTATATTAAATTATGATTAAAAATGATTTATAATTTGTTTTTATCATTAAGGAATTAAGGCTCTTTAGCTTAAAGTTAAATAAAAATTAATTACTGGTTATTCAATTAGAATCATCTTAAGTCACTGAAATTATTACTATTAAATTTAGAATAAACAAAGTTTACTGAGTTTTAGATCATTAAGAAAAAGCCATAAATTTATTGAGTAATATAAGCAGGTTCTAAATTTTCAACAAAAAAAGTTTATTGAAATTGATTCAATAAACTTTTTACTGTATTAATAATGGATTTAGATAAGGTTTATCAGTATCGCTTATACCTTACTGACCCGTTTTTTTCTTAAAATTGGCAAATACAGAATCCGGCATCAGTTTTTTCGTCTGATAGAATTCGGAATTCATTCTTTTAAACTGATCAAAGCGTCCTTTAATCTTTTTTAACATATCAGGATTATCATAGCTTTCTTCATCCAGATTATTAAGGATGAAAAGTTTGTTGTCATGCATATAATACTTGTCTGCTACAAAATCTGCCAGAAGACTCTTACTTTGCATAATCGGATAATCTGCTTTAGTTATATCTGAATCTGAAGATAATCCTTTCCCAACCCATGTTACAGTAGATGGCGTACGCAGGTTGTAATTTTTGCGGTAATATGCCAGTAACGAAGGGGCAATATCAAAATGGCTTGCATTTTTGAGGAACTTCTTGGGACCTTTCAGCAATGGCGAATAGATCATCATCGGTACATGAAACCTGTCAATTTTATCCTGGATAAGAATTTCCGGCATACTGTGGTCTCCGGTAACAAAGAAAATGGTTTTGGCAAAATCCGGTCTTTTACGGTAATTATCGAAGAACTGCTTTAAGGCGTCATCTGCATTCAGAATGGAAATCAACTGATCTTTATACTGTACTGCCCATTTTTTCTGTTCAGGTGTCAGAAGATTGGATCTTAATCTTTCATTATACATTTTTTCATAATACGCTTTGTTATTAATCAAAAACGGATTGTGGGTGGAAAGTGTAAGAATCATATTGAAATAAGGCTGTCCCTGTACTTTCTGCTCTTCAAGTACTTTTCTGAAAACTGCCTGATCTTCGTATCCCCAGCTTTCTCCTTCGTTGGTTGCAGGGAGCCTTTTGTAGGCACCTCCTCCATAAGATGCGATATCGACAATATGATTTACTTTGCTGTATTGAAGGTAATTCCTGTAATTATCAAAGTTCAGGTTACCGCCATAATAAAATCCGGTTTCAAAGCCGTTTGCTTTAAGAATATTGAAAAGATTAAAATGATCCGGAGTTTCTTCAATTTCCAGGAATCCATTTTTACCGAAAGGTAAAGATCCCGTAAGCGAAGGTAAAGCGGCAAATGTTCTTCCTGCAGTACTGAGGCCGTTTTCCCAATACAGACTCTGATTAGACAAAGAATTGAGGAAAGGCGTAAAATTCCCAACATACCCTTTCGGGGAGGTGTAGGCATGGCCAAAACCTTCCAGCACAACAAATACAAGGTTAGGAACTTCCTGAGATTTATTTAAATAAGGTCCAAGAAAATCCTGTGTATCTTCTTTTTTCCAGAAGGGAAATGCCTTATTCAGCATCGTATTGCTTGAGGCAATCTCCTCGTCGCCACCCAGAAATTCCGTAATCTCAGGATGGTCGCTGATGAAATTTTCTTCATTCGCTTTAAAGAAGTAAGCCCATTTGCTTTTTGCAGCATTCTGGCTGAATTCGTTGGCCTTGTCTAATATTGCCGGATGCAGAGCTTCGCTGGGAATAAAGAAAGCAATTAATCCTAAAGAAAGAAATGCCACTCCCGGATAAATGGACTTGAACCCGGAACGGCCGGATATCCATAATGGAATAAAGGACAGCGCCAGTAAAATAGCAAAAAGCGCATAGTTTTTAAAATTAAGCATTCCACTGGCCTGCAGAATTTGCTTCATCTCTTCCTTGCTGTAGTAGATCAGGTCTGCCCCGAGTAAATTTCCTGTTTCAGAAAAATAAAGAAACAAGATATACTGTAAGACAATCACAATCCCGCATGCAGCAATAGCCAGTATTTTTGCCCAGCCTTCTTTAATAAAGTTAACAATAAGATATATGATTCCAAAGCCAAACATCAGCTGGAATATGAAAAGAATATTGTCGGTAAAAAGAGAACTTACAACGGATGAAGTATCCATTTTCGTGAACATAAATCTGTACCAGAGCCATTCTGCAAGAATCCCGAGGATAAAAAGAATACTGAAAGCAGAAGCCAGGGCACCCCACTTTCTGAGGCCATGTTTTAAAATTGCCCATATCTTATCCTTCAGCGGTAAATTCTTTGTATTCTGATTAAAACCCTGCCTTGTCATTTCGCCCCAACCGTGCGACTTTTTAAAATAATCGATAAAGCCGTTTACTCCCGCTCTTACCACGATAGGGTGAAAATAGAACGGTTCTGAGAAGGCTGTTCCGATGAGGGCAAAGAAATCTTTTCTTTTACCGTACACCTGGTGACTTACCATGTCTACCAATATTCCGTATACCGAATACAGGAATCCCATGGAAAGCACAAGGGCAAACAATACAAAGAAAAACGGCCAGTTGATAATGCCCAAAAGAAGGAATAGGATAAAGACAATATAACCGGAGAATTCTACCAGAGGACCTAAAAACTCAAAGAAGAACCAGTACGGAAGACTTACCATTCCCAGTTTTCCATATTTGGGATTGAACATCATCTTGCGGTGTTTCCAGAGTGTTTCTATTGTTCCGCGCATCCAGCGGTTTCTTTGTTTTTTAAGGATATCTTTAGTTTCCGGAACTTCAGTCCAGCACAGAGGATCGGGGATGGTGAGCACTTCGTAAGGTTCATTCCGTTCTTCCATATATTTTCTCATCCTTACGACAAGCTCCATATCTTCACCTACCGTATTTCTGTCGTAACCGCCGCAATCCAAAACAATTTTTCGGTCAAAAACCCCGAAGGCTCCGGAGATGAGAATAAGTCCTGAAGCTCTGGACCAGGCCATTCTACCAAGTACGAAAGCCCGGATATATTCTAATGCCTGCGTTCTTCCCAATAAGGTTTTCGGCATATTTACGCTCACCACTTTACCGTCTTCAATCACACAGTTGTTTGCCAGACGGATCACCCCGCCGCAGGCGATAATTTTTTTGTCTGTCTGTTCAAGAAAAGGTTTTGCCAGCCTGAGAATAGCATCCTGTTCCAGGATACAGTCTACGTCAATACACACAAGATAATCTCCGGAAGAAACATTGATTCCTACATTCAGGGCATCTGCTTTTCCTCCGTTTTCTTTGTCTACTACAATAAGTTTTCTGAAAGCCTGGTTCCTGCTTTTATAAATTCCTTTTATCTTGTTGGTTTCAATTTTTCCCTGTACAAAGTAAGATACGCACTCCAGATCGTAGGCCTCAATAAGCTTCTGCATAGAATCATCTTTACTTCCGTCATTGATAATGATGATTTCAAGATTATGATAGTAAAGGGATAACAGAGATCTTACATTTTCAACAATCGTCATTCCCTCATTATAAGCCGGAGCCAGAAGACTGAAAACGGGAGCATTGGGATTGGCTGCAATAATGCTGTAATCGGTAAAAACATTTTCTTTTTTATACCGTAAGACCGCTCCGAAGGCGTATACTCCTACCCAACCGTAAATAATAGCTACAGCAGCACCATATAATAAATACAGCCAGATAACGACTTCATATACAACGTTTGAAAATTCTAACATATTTTTTCCTGCAATGCGTATTTAATAATTTGAATTAATTCTTCCGGAGCAGCTTCCTCTTCGGCGAGCTCTGATAAATATTCACCATGCCCCAGCGAATAAAGGGCCTGTGCGGCATTTACTTTTAGTCCGGAAGGTACCTCTTCCGCAAGCTCTTTTTTAAGCAGATCTATGCAGCATTGATCTTTTGATATTTTTATGACCTTAAGGATTTCAAGGCGTACTTCATCCGGCTGATCGTAATAAATACCGGAAAGATATTCAACCGTTTCCGGATTTTCCAGTGACATCAGGGTCTGTACGGCTTTTACCCTCACCTCAACCGAAGCAATACTTAGCAAGCCAATGACTTTTGGGTAAAAGGAAAGCAGCTGGAACTTTTTTATTAGTTTAAGGGTAAAAATAATAACCGTATCATTCTGACTTTCCAGCCACTCTGCGATTTTTTCTTCCGAATCTTCCGGCAACAAGGAAATGGAAAGCAGAAACCGAAGCTGCTGCCATTCTGAAATTCTGGTTGGAAAATGATCCAGGAAACTCAAACCTTCGAAACCTTTGAATCTTACCATAGCATACTGGGCTTCCTGGTAAACCTGTGGTGAGGAGTGTGATAAATACGTTTCAATCTGCGGTATCGCTTCCTGAAATTCCATGACGGTGAGCTCACGTATTCCTCTGGAAATAAGGTAAGCTTTTTTCTGGGTAAGCTTTTTTATTGCTTCTTTGCGGAGATCATATTCCTTAAATAAATCCTGTATCCTGTTTTTAGCAGCTCCGGAGAATTTTTTTTCCGAATCTACCAGTTTTTGGAGAAAAAGATTTCTGAACGAAGCATTTACGGAAAGTGCTTTAAAGTAGATATCTTCCGAGAGTTCTTCTTCTCCGTACACAATAACATCAGATATTTTCTTATTGATTGTTTCGGACCAGCCCGCTGTACGCACAGATTTGTTATATTCGATCAGATTGTATATAAGCACAATAACAGCCAGCAGCATTACCAGTGACAGCATCACGATAAAAATGAGAAAAAGAAAATGTACTGATGCAATAATCATTCTGTTTTAATTTGATAAAAACCTTTTGACTCTCAGCATCAGCTCACTGGGGCTGAATGGCTTTACGATAAAATCTGAAGCTCCCAGATCGAAAGCATTAAGCACCACTTCTTCCTGACCCATGCTGGAAAGCATGATTACGGGTGTATCTTTCCCCATTGATTTTATTGCTGATAATATTTCTATTCCTGAGGCAAAAGGCATCATAATATCCGTAATAGCGAGATCAACATCTCTCTGCTGCAGGGTTTCAATAGCTTCTTTACCATTTCGGGTCAATATAACCTCATGCCCTTCTTTCAACAATTTATGTTCTATTGTTTTAAGAATCAGTTCATCATCTTCTGCGATCAAAATTAACATAGCTCTGATTTTTTACTTTATTAAATTTTTTATTATATCTGTTCCTATTCTTATTTCTTCTTTTATTTCAATATTCATGGCCGAAAAATCCATGTCATCTGCTGTCATCTTTTCCCATTTCGACGCCCGTTCTGCGAGCTTGAAAAGTCCTGCAATCCCTCCGGTACCTTTAAGTTTGTGAAGAATCATTTTTATTTCTGCAACGTCTTTTTCTTCAGCTGCCTTTTCTATATTTATTTCTACCTGGGTAAGCTCCTGAATAAGCAGATTGAGAAACATTTCTTTAAAATCGTCATCATCATCACCTATCTGCTCGTTCAGCGTATTGATGTTGATATACTTTTCCGGTTTCATTTCTGATTGATTTTCATTCTGACTGACATCTGCTTTTTTACCATTATTGCCGTTTACGCTGATGTATTTTTCAAGCATTTCCAGAAGGTCTGCCTGCCTGAGGGGTTTGGGAAGGAAATCATTCATTCCTGCTGCCAGGCATTTTTCTTTTTCACCCAATACATTTCCTGCCGTAACGCCGATGATCGGTACATTTTCATATTCCGGAAGCAGGCGTATCTGCTGTGTAGCTTCGATACCGTTCATTACCGGCATCTGTACATCCATAAGGATAATAGAAAACTGCTTTTTCCTGCATTCTTCCAGAGCTTCCAGTCCGTTAACGGCTTCGGTTAAATGTGCATCCGGGGTAAGGGATTTCATCATCCTGTTATTCAGCACCATGTTTACGGGATTATCGTCTACCAGAAGAACTTCCAGATTATTCATAAAGGAATAGGAGTCGTCTTCCGTCATTTCCTCAGGAATCACTTCGATTATATTACTTTGTGCGACCCTTCTGAGGGTTTTATATAAATCATCTGATTTAATTGGCTTCAGAAGGAAATATGAATTTTCTTCTTTGCGGAACGAATTGATCACATCATGCTCTTCTGAAGAAGTGTGAAGGACAACCAGCGGGGAAATTTCATTCCGTTGATTAAAGAGCTCCCTGATTTTATCTATGGTTTCCAGTCCGGAGATAACAGGCATATGATAATCCATCAAAATCACATCGAAGCGCTCTCCTTTCAGCAGGATTTGTAATGCTTCCATTCCGTTGGCAGCCAGCGTAGATTCGATATTTTTATAAGCGAGCATATGCTGAAGAATGATCCTGTTGGTTTCATTATCATCCACCACCAAGGCTCTTTGAATGGTCATATCATCATCTTCGCGTAGTTCGGATATTTCGTAAGGAATCTCAATATCAAAGAAAAACACGGAACCTTTTTCCGGTGCACTGATCAGTGACAGGTGACTGCCCATATATTTCAGAATATTGTTTGAGATGGTAAGTCCTAGACCTGTTCCTCCATATCGTTTACTGATAGAGCTGTTTTCCTGGGTAAAAGCGTTGAATATATATTTCTGCTTTTCAACAGGAATACCGATTCCCGTATCCCGTACTGAGAAGCGAAGGGCAATATTTTTATCATCCATGCGTAATTTCTCCACTTTCAGCTCAATCTCCCCTTTTTCTGTGAATTTTACAGCATTGCCCAAAAGATTGATCAGGATCTGTTTTAATCGTGATTCATCGATCAAAAGCGTTTTAGGAAGTCCCGGTTCGATATTGAGAAGAAGCTCAATATTCTTTTTCTGGGATTGGTACAAAATGACATTGATAACCTGACTCAGCATGTCATAGACATCGCTATTTTCAATTACAAGTTCCATTTTTCCGGATTCTATTTTAGAAAAATCCAGAATATCATTGATGATATTGAGCAGGTTTTCACCCGATTCATTGATGTAATTCAGGTATTGGGTCTGTATTTCGTTCAGCGGTGTCCTAAGGAGAAGATCAGAAAATCCGATCACCCCGTTTAGAGGAGTACGGATCTCATGGCTCATGTTGGCCAAAAATTCTGACTTTGCCTTGCTGGCAAGATCTGCTATTTTCTTGGCATTCTTCAATTCTTCATTAACCTGTACGGCATGTGTAATATTCTGTATAGAAACAATCACACCCCCTACTTCATCTTCCGTAAGATACCACGGTCCTACTTTCAGGTCGTAATGCTGAAGTTCATCCCTACCATCTATCTTCATGGTAAAGTCTTCATCGATATGGGTTTTTCCCAGTAAGGCATTTTTATAAATTTCTTTTCTTTCTTCGGGAATATCAGGAGATATGGTGAACAGATTTTTTCCGATAAGATCCATATCATTCATATAGAATTCTTCTTTCCAGCGGGTGCTTACCGAAACATAATTGAGGTCTTTATCAAACATGGCCAGAGGAATCGGGACGTCGGTTACGAAAGACTGCATCATAGCTTCCTTCCTGGCCACTTCCAGAAACATTTTCTTAAAACCATCAATGTCCTGAATAATCCCAAAAACCCTGTTGCACACATCGCCGTCAAATTCCGGGATGCCTTTTACCCTTACCCAGATCGTAACACCGTCATTGCGGACCAGTTGGAATTCTTCATCAAAGGGAATTCCTTCTGTTACAGCTCTGTCGAACAAATACTTCATTCGTTCTCTGCTGTCTTCTTTATAGAATCCGAGAGCGTTTTCGAAATCCGGCTGGAAATTATTTTTTATCTTATGGATTTCTTTAGTACTCTGAGACCAGAAAACATTACCGGTTTTCATCTTTACTTCCCATCCTCCTACCTGAGCAACAGAGCTTGTCTGTTCCAGCATCTTTTTAGTGTAGATGAGATCTTTTTCTAAAGTCATTCTTTCGGTAACGTTCAGGGCAGTACTTACAACATACGGCTTTCCTTCTTTATCGATCTCAACCATATTATGATACATCCATATCAGCTCTTCACCTTCTTTTGTTTTCAGGATCATGGTCCCGAAATCTTCTTCATTCTGATTGATTCGCTCAAGATACTGTTTCAGCAAAAGCCAGTTTTGTTCGGGCACCAGATCTTTAAGATTAAGGCTTTTTACTTCATCTGCAGAATAATGCAGTGTTTCTCTTCCTTTTTCGTTTACTGCCAGAATATTGCCTTCCATATCGTGCATGCTCATCAGGCCAATGGCATTTTCAAAGAAACTTCTGAAACGTCTCTCTGAGCTTTCAAGCTGTTGTCTTTCTTCAATCTGCTGGGTTATATTAATTCCGAAACAAAATATTTCGGAGTATTTCTGATTTTGGGTGAGGTACCATTCTACGATGACCGAAGTTCCTTCTTCAGTTTTTGTAGACGTCGTAAACGTCGCCTCTTTCATGCTGCCCGGAAACTTTACAAGTTGTGGAAGTGATTTTTTATCCTGCCCTAAAAGGGTCAAAAAATTATGTTCTACCGCTTGCTTTTTGGTAATTGAAAAAACCTTTTCAAAAGAAGGGTTAACGTCTTTAAGCATGAACTTATTATCCAGAACACAGATCAGGTTATTGGAAATATTGAATGTCTGCTGGAAATATTCTGCATTAATAGTCTCCCTGTTGCTCATTAAAAGTTTTGTAACAACCTCCCCAAGCTTTTTAAGAGCCGTTATCTGATCCGCCGTTAATATTCTGGTTTTAAAATCGATCACACAGATCGTTCCCAATGCAAATCCTTCGTCGTCAATAAGGGGTACTCCGGCATAGAAACGTATTCCTCCTTCCAGAATGATGGGATTATCAGAAGATCTTTCATCCAAAAGCGTATCATTAATAATCACTACTTCTGAGCTTGCCACGGAATACTGGCACAATGTATTCTGCCGATCAACAGAATCTAGGGCAAGTCCTATACAGCTTTGAATTCTCTGCGTATCGGATTCCATGATCGATATCAGTGATGAAGGGCAACCGGTAATAAGGCATGCCGTTTCAGCAAAGACATCCAATTCCGGATCTTTAGCCATTTTTATAAGATCGAGAAGCTCCAGTTTTTTTATTCTTTCAGCTTCATTATCGGGAAGTGGGTAACTATTCATAATGACAACCAATTTCTTTCGTAATGTTAAATATAATTAGAAAATTGCTAAAAAAATAGTTTTTTATAAAGTTTTAGTATTATATCACATTGAAGAGATTAGCATTTTTCAGAGCCTAAAACTAATAAAAATTTGCCTGAGTATCAAAAAACTGGCTCAGATATGGGTTGATGTGGTATATTTTATACGATCTTATATCAAGGAAGTAAAAAAAAAGCTCCTCAGATATTTGAGGAGCTTATAGAAGTGACTGCAAAATGAAGTGTATAGATATTTCAAAGATATATGATATGTAACGGAGGTTTTATGATCGATGTCATATTGTACCGTTTTTCGTTCACATTTTTATAAAATCAAGATATCGACCTTTTCTCATTCTGCTTATCAAGTTCAAGTTTGAAGCATCCTAATATAAACTCTGTATAATATAACTGTGCATTTACCTGCTTTGTCCTGGAGTGCAGATCAAGTTTCTCGGAAAGAATCACCTGCCCTTTGTAAACAATAGAAAAATAAGCATATAGCTTTTGATTCGACTCGGGTACAGGTGTCGCGTATCCTGTCACAGCAATAGACCAGTCGGTTTTAAACGATTTTGCTATATTAAGCGCCATTGTTTCTGCAATATTCGGGGACACACAGTCACAGGAGGCGGCTTCAGCTTCATCAACGTTCAGCAGACGTACTTTTTCATCAAGCGTATATGCCGTGATACCACCTTTAAAAAATTTTGATGCATCTTTCATTTGGGAAAAAGAAAACTGGAGAAACCCGGAACTTACACTTTCTGCTACGGAAACGGTTTCTTCTACCTCTAAAAGATAGTTTCCGATGTATTCGAACAGGTTTTGCAGTTCTATAATAAAATATATAAGTGATCTTACGGAGAGTTCTTCTGAACTGACTCCGATTTTTGAGTGTTTTAAAATCATTAATTCTGTTTTATTTTAATACTTGTTCTGTACTTTCCTCATTGGGAAACCGCAATTTTTCGCTGCATTATTGATGTCTGCCGGCCAATTTCCGAAAGTTAGAATACTGGTTGTACAGCCGGCTAATGTTACATAACAAAGCTTGCGCCAACAGATGCTCAGACTATCGGTAAGCAGACAGTACTTCCGTCATTCTTTCAAAAAAATGCATTTCATAAAAAATAATTGCAGTATGTAGAATTGCTTTATATAAGAGAAGTATAGATGAATGAATCTAATTTAAGGAATACCTAACGGAATTGTTATGATTAAGATCATTATGAAATATCTTTTATTTCTACAATGGCAATAGCAGAAGGCGGGATAAGATGTTGAAGCAATATATTACAAAGTCTTTACTATAGAAAATGTGAATACATATTAGCTTACATCCTATTTTGATAATTTCGATGATCTTACGCTGAAATAAAGAATTATTTCTACAATACACTAAAATCAAAGACTGGTAAAGCGAACAGCTCAACAGATAAAGAAAAGATAAGAATATGGGTATGCTGGAATATTAATTTCATTTTTGTTTTCAGTCGGTATAAAAACCCAGCCTGATAATTAAGAAGTTCATATATTTCTTCTGCATTATAACAATCGGGAACTTTACGGTTGTTAATCTCTTTAATTCCCCTTCTTTTCATCGCTTCATAGATGAGAGATGCAAAAGACTCCTTGGCAGACTGCTTTTTGTCCTGCTGGGAAATTCCGCCGGGATGGAGCCTGTATTTATACAACACTTCATCAATATAAATTGCTTCTCCGAGTTCCAAAATCTTTAAATATAAGTCCTGGTCTACTGCTCTTTTAAGATCGGGATTAATACCTTCCGTTTTGAAATAGATATCTTTTCTGAATGTAAAAAAATGAGCAACCTGAATAGGACAGTTAAAAAAGTACGGATCGTTGTAAATTTGTTTTGTACCACTGTATACATATTGTGGCGATAATTTCTCATCACACATCAGCATTTTGGAATAGGTCGCAACAATATCAGGTTTGTTATACATTTGTACAGATTTCTCCAGCGCCTGTGGTAGCAAAGCATCGTCAGGATCAAGGAAGCCACAAATTTCACCAACAGCATACTCAACACATTTGTTTTTGGTAAAGCCGCAGCCTTTGTTTTCGGTATTTTTATATAGTCGGAACCTGCTGTCATTCTTTATTTTAGATTGTATTATCTGTAAAGAATCATCTGTAGAAGTATCATCTACAATAATAGCCTCCCAATTTAAGTAAGTCTGATTGACTAACGAAACATAACAGTCGTTGAAAAATTTACCATTATTATAATGTGCAATCAGCACAGAAATTTTTTTCATCATTAGTTTTTATGAGTTAAATTTAATAAAAAAAATACAATACTTACCAAAAATTTTTAACAATTCATTAAACGCAAATACTTAAACGATAAGTGTGATTATCAGAATTGCGTATAAAATCTCCAGATAAAATATTCACAATTTGATCTGATTTTAACAATTCCCAATTCTTGTATATTAAGCAATATTTAATGCTTCTGATTTCAATGCCGTTTAATAGTAAACATCATTTAAAAATCACATCGTCCATATAGTATAAATTAATACTATATATTTTATTTAGATAAAATTTATTACTAATTTTACCTATAAATAAAATCTGTCATGGACGAACAAACAACAATTACCAAAGAAAAAATATTTGAATTATATGGCGATTATCTTTTAAATCACGGAGAAAAGCCAAAAAATGTTTACTTATTTGCTAAAGAAAACAACTTCGAGGAAAAAGAGTTTTATCATTATTTTTCAGGATTTGATCATATTGAAAAAGAAATTCTGAATCATCTTTTCATAAAATCCATTGAATTAGGCGCCGAAGTAAACTCCACCGAAGGAATTTCTACCAAAGAGAAGCTTCTGAATGTATATTTTATTTTCTTTGAAAATCTTACAATTAACCGTTCTCTTATACTTTCAATTTTAGGGCCGTATAAATTTCAGAATATAAAAACCCTTCAGAACCTTCGTGAAACGCACAGACAGTTCATCAGAACACTGGATTTTAATGAATGGGAAATGATTGAAAAAGCAAAAGAAGGCCTTAGGAGATTCAATGACAAATCAAGAGAAGAAGTCCTTTGGCTTCATTTGGTTTCCATTATTAATTTCTGGAAAAACGACACATCGCCGGACTTTGAAAAAACTGATATTTTCATCGAAAAAACCATTGATACCGGTTTTGAGCTGGTAGACAACGAGCCGCTTAGAAAAGTTTTTGACCTTGGAAAATTCCTTTGGAAGGAAAAATTTAAAATGAGCTAAATGAAAACATTAAATAAAATCCCCACAGGAAAGATTGAACGAACCAGCAGCCTCCTGAAAGCCGGTGCGAAAGTCGGTGTCAATTACCTGAAATATTATGGCAATAAAATCACGAAGGACGAAGATGAAGCCCGCAAAATTTTAAATGAAGATAACGCTTCAGATATCTACGACTCACTGAAAGAGCTGAAGGGTTCCGCCCTCAAAGTTGCGCAAATGCTGAGTATGGAGAAAAATATTCTGCCGGTGGAATATGTAGAAAAATTTTCGCTTTCACAGTTTTCCGTTCCGCCTTTGTCGGGTGCGTTGGTGAAGAAAACGTTCAGGAAGTACTTCGGAAAAAATCCTGAAGATATTTTTGATGAATTTTCTTCCGAATCCGTAAACGCGGCGAGTATCGGGCAGGTGCATACCGCAAAAAAGGGAGATAAAAAACTGGCGGTAAAAATACAGTATCCCGGTGTAAGAGAAAGCATTTCCAGCGATCTGAAGATGGTAAAACCGATTGCGATGAAAATGTTTAACATCAAAAAAGAAGGTTCCGAATCTTACTTCCAGGAAGTGGAAGATAAATTGTTTGAGGAGACCGATTACAATCTGGAACTTAAAAGAAGCCAGCATTTTGCAGAAGAATGCAGTCATCTTCCGAATGTGAAATTTCCACGCTATTATCCTGAATATTCCTGCGAAAAAATCATCACGATGGACTGGATGTCCGGGCTGCATTTTTCGGAATTCACCAAGAAACAAAACAGCCAGGAAGACGTAAACAAAATCGGGCAGACACTCTGGGATTTTTATATATACCAGATGCATGTTCTGAAAAAAGTTCATGCCGACCCGCATCCCGGCAACTTCCTGATTTCCGGGAATAAAGAATTGCTGGTTATTGATTTCGGCTGTATTAAAGAAATTCCTGAGGATTTTTACATTCCTTATTTTGAGCTTGCCAAAGAAGAAAATCTTAAAAATCCTGCAATTTTCCGTGAGAAATTATTCACACTCGAAATTCTTCGCGAAGAAGATTCGGAAAAGGAAAAAGAATTTTTTTCTACGCTGTTCTACGAATTGCTGGAACTTTTTACAAGACCTTTCAACCGGGAAATATTCGACTTTTCAGATGAATCTTTCTTCCAGGAAATTGCTGATCTGGGACAGAGATATGCCAAAATAAGTGATATGAAAGGGATGAATACCAACCGTGGTTCAAGACATTTTATTTATCTGAACCGGACATTTTTCGGGTTGTACAATATGATGCATGATCTGAAAGCGAAAGATGTAGCCATTAATAATTTTAAAAATTATTGTGAGTAAGGTTTAACCGCAAAAGCCACAAAAGATTTTCGACGTTTTTATACGTTATTCAAAACGCAAAAAAAGGTTGAAACGATTGTGTCGGGATAAATAAATCAGTAACAGGTCGCTCCTACGGAGCTCTCGCTTAAAAAGATGGAGCGACATGTTAATATTACAATTGTATTTGAATTAAAATTTAATAAAAGAATATGCCTTCAGGATTACCGTCTAAGATCTGTGAAGTCTGCGGGCTGCCTTTCAACTGGCGGAAAAAGTGGAAGAAAAACTGGGACGAAGTAAAATATTGCAGCGAAAGATGCCGGAAAAACAAAAAATCAATATCCTCTGGTTCACCCAGGATTTGAGAACGAGAGATTCTGAATCGTTATATAAAATCATGCAGGAAGATTTGCCTTTTCTTGCCGTCTATGTTTTTGACGCTGATTTTTTTGACCAAAAACAATTTGGCTTGAGAAAAATCGGGAAATACAGGGCAAAATTTCTTCTGGAAAGTGTAGAAGATCTAAAGCTGAATTTAACCAAACAAAATATTCCTTTTTTAGTAAAATACGGCAGAACAGATGAATTCTTTAAAGAAATCTCCGGAGAATTCGAAATCGTAAAAATTTTCTGTCAGGAAGAATGGACAAAAGAAGAGATGGAGCTGCAAACAAAAATTCATCAGATTGTTCCTTCTGCTTTTTGGGTAAAATCCTACTCACAGTTTCTGATTCATCCGCTTTTTGTTTTTAAAACGCTGGATAAAATTCCGATGCTTTTTACGACATTCAGGCAGAAAATTGAGAAAAACCTTCTGATTCGTCCGGAATTTCAGTCGGAAAACCTGATATACCGTAAGACTGAAATTCATCTTGAAAGTGACAAAATTACCCTTACATCCTTAGGTTTTAATAATTTTAAAACAGATGAAAGAAGTGCTTTTCCTTTTTCCGGCGGTGAAAATGAAGCCCTGAAAAGATTAGATTCTTATTTTTCAGCAACCAACAACATAAGCCGGTATAAAGAGACACGCAACGGACTCACCGGAACAGAATACAGCTCGAAATTCTCTGCCTGGCTTGCTAATGGAAGTATTTCCGCCGTTACCATTTATCATGAAATCAAAAGATACGAAAAAGAATTTGGAAGTAATGATTCTACTTATTGGCTGATTTTCGAACTGCTTTGGCGGGATTTTTTCAGGTACGTTTCTTTACAGCATAAAGATTTTATCTTCAGTAAAAACGGAATTACGAACAGACAATATACTGCTGAAAATAATGATAAACTCGTTCTTCAATGGAGAGAAGGAAAGACATCTTCCGATTTCATTAATGCGAATATGCTCGAATTAAAAAATACCGGCTGGATGAGCAACAGAGGGCGGCAAAACGCGGCTTCTTATTTCTGCAAAATTATGAAGCAGGACTGGAGAATAGGAGCTGCTTATTTTGAGGAAATGCTGATTGATTATGACGTACACAGCAATTACGGCAACTGGATGTATCTTGCCGGAACCGGAAATGATAACCGTGACCGGACTTTCAATCCTGAAAAGCAGGCAGAACTATATGATCCCAAGCAAGAATTCCGAAGATTATGGCTAATACAGTAAAACATACCGCCCAGCTTATTTTTCCGCATCAGCTTTTTAAGGATACTGATTATCTGGATAAAAGTCAGCCGGTGTTTCTGGTTGAAGAATTTCTATTTTTTAAACAATATTTATTTCATAAACAGAAGATCGCGTTTCACAGAGCGACCATGAAGTTTTATGAGAATGAGCTGAAAAAATCAGGCTTTGAAGTTGAATATATTGAAAGTTCATCGAAATTTTCGGATATCAGAAATTTAATTCCGGAACTTGAAAAAGAACATTTTGAAATAATCAAAACCACAGATGTCTGCGATAACTGGTTAGAAAAAAGACTCAAAGAGACGAAATTGAAATTAGAAATTCTCGATAGCCCTCTCTTTATCAATACCAAAGAAGAGCTCAAAGATTATTTTGAGGGTAAAAAATCCTACCATCAGACCGATTTTTACAAACAGCAGCGCATTACCCGGAATATCCTGATGAAAGCAGGAAAACCGCTTGGCGGAAAGTGGACTTACGACACCGAAAACCGGAAAAAATATCCGAAAAATAAGAAAGCTCCTCCGGTTCATTTCCCGGAAAACAATGAATATTACGAGGAAGCTAAAAAGTACACCGAAAAATATTTTGCCAAAAACTACGGAACATTAACGGATGAGCAGCTCTACCCCACTACTTTCAGAGAAGCTGAAAAATGGCTGAAACAGTTCCTGGAAATACGTTTTCATGAATTTGGCGTTTATGAAGACAGCATTGTTGAAAAAGAACATTTTTTGTATCACAGCGTCCTTTCTCCCTTGATGAATGTGGGGTTGTTAACTGCCGAAAATGTACTGTTAAAAGCCATTTCGTTTGCTAAAGACAACGATATTCCGGTAAATTCTCTGGAAGGATTTGTTCGTCAGATTCTGGGTTGGCGGGAATTCGTTCGGGGCGTCTACCTTTATCGGGGAACGTATCAGCGGAATAAAAATTACTGGAAGCATCATCAGAAATTTCCTGAGTCTTTTTACACGGCAAATATGGGAATCCGCCCGATTGACAGTTCGCTCCGAAAGATTCTGAAAACCGGCTATGCCCATCATATTGAAAGACTGATGATTTTTGCCAATTTCATGAGTTTATGCCGGTTCAATCCGGATGAAGTGTATCAGTGGTTTATGGAGATGTTCATTGACTCTTACGATTGGGTGATGGTTCCGAATGTGTACGGTATGAGCAGCTTTTCGGATGGCGGAATAATGAGCACGAAACCCTACATCAGCGGCAGTAATTATATCAAAAAAATGAGCGATTATCCCGATGGTGACTGGGCAGAACAATGGGACGCCCTTTTCTGGAATTTTATTAATGACCATAAGAATTTCTTTGCTAAAAATCCGAGATTGGGAATGATGCTCAGAACATTAGAAAGAATGCCGGAAGAAAAACGAAACCAGCATTTTAAAATGGCAAAAGAGTTTATTGACAATTTGAAATAAATTTTACCGCAAAAATCACAGGAACTGATTGAAAATAAATGTAACATCGGGCTAAAGCCCGACGCAATTATTAAATTATAAATTCAATAAAAATGAACAAAAACTTCAACATACAGCAAATCGACAGAATCATAGAAATGGCGTGGGAAGACCGGACGCCGTTTGAAGCAATAAAATTTCAGTTTGGAACCAGTGAATCTGAAGTGATCGAAATTATGCGGAACGAACTTAAAGAATCAAGTTTCAGGCTTTGGAGAAAGAGAGTGAATTCGGGAGTAAGCCAGAAACACCTCAAAAAACGGAGTGAAGAAATCAGCCGGTTTAAATGCAGCAGACAAAAAGCGATCAGCAATAATAAAATTTCAAAACGATAATATGAAAAACCAAAGCAAAAAATCCTGCTTTGGTTTAACTAATTATTTTGATTTAAGTTCTATTAATTTTTTATGATCATTATTATCTGATTTCCAAAATTTCTATTCATATTTAGAAAAATCTACAGCAAATATACACCTGTTGACCTGGCTTCCGTTTTGAGCTCCGGCATTAGGCTCATACTCCGTCAGACTCCATAAGTAACCATATTGAGATTCATAATAAAGGGATTCCGCTCCATACGGCCATCTGTAGCGAACGGTATCATCGGCTCCGTCTGTATAACGCGCCAATCTCGCATTTGAGCCATAAGAATTGCTTGGCGACCCCGTGCATGACAGCCATGTCCTGTTTCCTTTCCGAAACACGCCCTGTATGCCATGCGCATGATTATCCGCAAAGAGACTATTCTTTGGAGCGACTTCTACGATTCCTGTGTTTTGAAGTACTCCGCTCGCATTAATAGGAAAACCAAACACTTTAGGAACAATAGAAGCATCGGCACTGCCTGCATAATATTGCCCGGTCCACAAATGAGTTCCTTCATCATTGACCTGTACAGTAGAAAAAGGATTGGCATTATTGATTTTTTGGTAACCGATCTGTGGCAATATATAGCGGTAATTGAAAGCGAATAAATTGCCGTTAGCATCTTTTCCGCACTTATCATTGGTTGTATCGCCTGTACTGACTTCAATTATTTTATTCAAATCGAAAACGCGAACCCCTAAATTCGTACTGCTTAAATATATTTTACCTTTAAAATAAGCAATTCCACCGGCGTGTACATTTAACGGTGCATAGGAACCGTATTGCGAATAGGCGGTTGTATTTGTCGGAATATCCGGCTGCACCAACAGAATATGACGGTACGTAAGATAAGTACCTGAGCTGGGGCTGATGTCAATGAGTGTAATTCGGGAGCCTTTAAACTCGGCATCATCTTTTCCATACCAGCTTACCAGAAGGTAGCGGACGCCATCTTTGGTAAATCCTGCAATTCCCTGCGGTCTCCAGATTGATGTCGTTTCATCATCGGTGTTCCAGCGGATTCCTCGCACCCTGTTTTCTTCAGGGACGTTGAATCCGTAGACCTCGGTGTAGGCGTTACCGCCGATCGCCTGACGGTTTTTGTCAACCTGAGACGGGTTTAAAAAACTAAAACCGGAATTTATATAAGCACTTGTATCAACATAAGGATTGACCGTAACATCTGCAGCTTCTTTACTTGCAGTGGTTTTCGAAGAAAGCTCTTCTCCCACTGAAGCTGAGGCAAATTCATCATTCTGGCATCCGACGCCTGTCACGGCAAGCAAAAGCATCCATCCGAGGATTTGTTTCTGAATCATAAGTAATTTAATTTTTTAATCGTTATAAATTGCTTGCGAAACTATCGGATTCTCTTTTTATTCAGATCTCGTAAGCGTTAACTATGTATTAAATTTATGATTCAATATTCAGGATAAGATGTGACTGAAGTTAAATTTATTGTTTGAAATCAGTTAGCCACTGATAACATTAAAATAGCATTATATACAAATTCACTATCAATGAAAATAAAATTAAAATAATTGTCTCTTTAAAATAGTTATATTTCTTTTTATAAAAAACGGCAAGGAAATATGAAATCAACAAAAAGAAAAGTCCTATTGTCGTTAAGAATATAGTTCTGGTCATTAGTGCCGGATAAAATTCATTTTCAACAATTTCTTCCCAGCCCTCTTTACTTCCCATCCAGAAGTTGGCAAAAAAAAGCAAAGCAAGTATTGTTAATAAATACACTATACCTTTTAAAACAATATAAAAACTATCATTTTTTATTTTTTCCATCTTGGCCATAAATAATTTATTGATGTTGTGATGTGAATTGTTGGGATATTTAACTGCTTTCTCTGAGACATCTTATGAAGATTAAAAAGAAGTCATTAAAATCTCTATATGAACTAATTGCTGAGAAGAAAGATCATCATTTATAATTTTTATTACTGGTCCACTGGACAGAAGTAATGAATCAGTTGTCATAAATTTTACAGTATAATTTCCGTTGAGTGAATCTAATAAATTAAATCTAAATATGTTATTATTAGTTTTTAACCTTTCCCCAACAATTTTATTAGAATGTTGTTCTAAAAAACCTTTTTCATTTAAATAGAGTTTATTAATATTAACTTTTTTAATAATTGTATATTTTTTTTTTAAATTAATTATTTTGATGTTTTTCAAATCCCAAACACCACCAATGTATTTTGTTTTTTGATATTTTTTTTCTGTTGGTTTAGAGACGAAGATATATTCAACATTTGTAGGAGCAATATTACTTTCGTTTTTCTTATTGTTTTCTTCTTTACAAGAAACCCAAATTAAAATAAATCCAAAAAAAAGATTGTGATTCAATCTTTTTAATAAGATATTTTGATTCATCCCTCTTGATATTTCTATATATTTTCCCACTAAGGTTTTGCGTATTTCATTCTTTTTATCAATTGGGTAGAATGATAACCAGCAAGACCGGAACCTGCAACGGTACCTGCCTTTTCAATATCAAAAATACCCTGATCTGCATCCCAGATTTCATTGGGAAAATATAATTCCACAATTTCGCCGACTATCAATTGGGTATTGTTAATTTGAACAGGAACAATATCCTTCAGGCGTAACCCGATTTGAATATTAGATTCCTGAACATAAAGCGCTGAGAAATTATTTTTATAGTCTGTCTTCAATCCTACAGCATCAAATTCCGACTGTTCTTTTTTATACCGCGCTGAAGTTTGGTGCGCTTTTTCGAAAATATCTGCATTAACGTGATTAATAGTATAACATCCTGTTTCTTTTATATTTTCCAGCGTATGCCTTTCGACGGAATCAGGCCGGGAAATAAAACCCATTAAGGCAGGATCGGCTCCAAGATGTATTACAGAATTAAAGACCGCGAGATTGGTTTGGCCGCCCTTATCTACCGTTCCGATTAAATTAAGACTTTTAAAACCGCTTAGGGAATTGATCAGTGCTGTTCTTGCCCTCTTCTCCATATTGGCAATCTGCTGGTTGGTAAAATGTGTTAACATCAATGAGTGAAATTATTTTTTTATTGATTACTATTAATATGATTTTTGCTAAACTTTCAAAACACCGCTCTCTTCTTTAGCATTTTAAAAACAACATTGAGCAAAATGAATACTGCAGTTACTATGGCTGAAATATACACTGTATAATTAGAATGCTGATTGGCGACTGCAATAGCGATCAATGCCCAGACTGCCACTAATGCAAACACGCTCATATTCATCTTCCAGATCATATATAAATGGATTACCGCCGCAATAACGACCATGGAGATCGTCCAGGCAGTTTCGGAAATGCCGAAGCCTGTCCATTCGATTTTTTTCAGATATGCTGCTGTATTTGCAATCAGTGCTACGGAAATCCAACCCGAATAGATATAAAAAGGCCAGCGAAGGAAAATTGCTGTTTTAAAATCCCCGGATTCTATAAGATCCCGGTTGTTGAGAATAATTTTAAGTAAAGAGATAAATAAGACAACCATGACCGGAATTGTAAGTAAGGTATACTCGTATAACCAGGTAAATATCCAAAGGCTGTTTGCAATGCATGAAATGATAAACCACCAGCCAACATTTAAAACAACTTTTTCTTTGTCATCCGTACTTTTCGTGAATGGTCCGTAATAGATCACAAAACCCAAAAGACCCAGATAAATAAGTCCCCAGATGGAAAAAGCATATCCTGAAGGGGTAAACAGATTCTGAAATTTTGCAGAAATACTGCTCATTGTTTCACCATTAAGGATTCCGGTGTTTGAAAGGTAGTTGATGCCAATTGTTGCAACCAGAACGACGATATTTAAAATCTTCAGTAGCCTTGCCATAATGTATTTTTTAGAGCGCTTTTTAGAATTTATTTTACCGTTAAATTACTCATTTTTTTTTAAGCCGAAACCATCAAAAAGTAAATTATTACAGACAAAATCACTACCTTTTGGGTACATTTTTTTGAGGGCGTCTTATCATAGTGTATCCAGAAAAAATAATTTGAAAAATAATTATACTTCATCTGCATTATAAAGTAATTTACATCATGTATTCAATTCTTGAAAAATTTATCCGAAGCAAAGGCGATATCTCTTTACAGGAAATGGAGACCGTAAAATCTTTTTTTACAAAGCTTACAACCGAACGAAACGAAATACTGATCCAATATGATCAGGTATGCAGATATTATTACTTTATCAACAAAGGATGTATCCGGCTGTTCACTACCACGAAGGATGGTGCAGACACCTCAAGGTACTTTGCATTTGAAGGGAGCTTTGCTACTGCTTTGCCAAGCTTTATTGATCAGAAACCGGCTCACGAGTATCTGCAGACGATTGAAAAATCGGAGTTACTCTGTATTTCGAGGAGGGATTTTTATCATTTGGTTGAAACAATACCTCAATTTGCCAAAGTGTACACTGAAATTTTGGAGCTCGGATTTATTGTTGCCCAAAAGAGGATCTACGGATTTCAGGGTTTTGATGCCTTAGAGAAAGTGCAATGGCTCATTGAACATCAGCCCCAGCTTTTACTCCGGGTGTCCAATAAAATGGCTGCTTCTTATCTGGGAATATCTCCTTCAACATTAAGCAGAATAAAATCAAAACTATAAAACGTTGACATAAGACAACGTTTTTGTTTTTTGGCGGAATTAATTTTGTAAAAGGTTATCTTAAAGATAATTCAATATCAATAATTTAAAACCAATACAAAATGAAATCATTCATCGTTACGATCTTATTTACGTTTTTGTCGATAGGAATTTCTGCACAGAAAAATAATTTCCAGCTTTCAACTCATATCCTGGACGTTTCCAGGGGTGTTCCTGCCACAGGGGTCAGTATAAAGCTAGAAAAATACAGTGAACAGTCGAAAACCTGGAATTTTGTGGATGAAAAAAAGACCGATACAAATGGAAGAATCTCAGATTTCCTTCCAGCAGAAAATAAAAATACGGGTATTTTTAAATTGATCTATTACACGAAAGATTATTTCAACAAAAATAGCACGGAAAGTTTTTATCCATATATCGAGGTCGTATTTGAAATCAGGGATACAAACCATTACCATGTTCCTATAACACTTTCGGCGTATGGTTATTCCACATACAGAGGAAGCTGATTGAATAGTCATTGAAAATTCATACTTCCGTTTTTCAAATTAAGGAATTATAAAAATAAAAAAGGAAAAAGCAATTAAAATGCTTTTTCCTTAAAGGTGACCCCGGAGGGATTCGAACCCCCAACCGACGGAGCCGAAATCCGTTATTCTATCCAGTTGAACTACGGAGCCATTTTATAAATGATAACTGATGAATTATAAATGATTAATCATTCATCAATTACCATCTATCAATTATATTTAGAATGTAATCTTCACACCTCCCAAAATCTGCGCCCCAAGAACTTTATAACCCTTATAGGTTTGGTATTTTGAGTTCAGAAGATTATTTCCGAGTGCGAAAATACTGAAATTTTTGTGAATTTTATACTCTGCCGACAAGTTTAAATCTGCATACCCCCCAACTTTATCATTGGTATCCTCGGTAGACAGGTAGGTTACCGGACTTCCAACTCCCTCAAGCACAAAGGAATTAGTTGTTCTGTCACTGGCAAAAATCCCTTTAAAACCAAGCATTAATTTTTGATCCAGCATGGTATATTTTGCCCCGATGGAAGCCGTTACAAGTGGTACATTATAAATATCCGAGTAATTATCAAGGTCAAATTTGGTGAATTTCACTTCCGTATCCAGGATAAGGTTGGCCAACGGGAAATATTGAAGGCTTCCTTTAATGTCGCCTACATTTCCGTTGTCATAAACAGAAGAAAAAGTATTGGCAAAGTTATAAGCGGAACGGTTCTCCGAAGTATAATCGAAGAGATCGTTTGCTCTGAAGAACATAATATCATTCATTTTTCCATAGCCTGCAGAAACATCATATTTAAACATTTCGTCGATATCCCCTCTTAAACCTACATAAAAATGGTATTTTGTCTCGGTAGGTCTCAGGTACTGATCGGAAACGATGAAAGGATTTTGCTGTAAAAGATCGGCATACGTATTGAGCTTAAGACCTCCGTCTACCCCACCGTAGAATTTAAACTCATCAGCGGCGGCATACTGGAATTCAGCCTGAGGAAACCAGTACGTTTTATTATTTTTCAGCTGTTCAGCCATCATCGCATTCTGATTTTTTGAATTCAAAAATGCGAAGGAAGAACCTAACATTAAGTAAGAATCTCCTTTTCTGAAAGTTACTTTCGGAGCAAGATTCAGGTTAACAAAGTTGGATGTATTTTTATCGACAATGGCAAATTCACTTTTCACGGCTTCTACACCTACACCAAGATCAGCATTCAGGTTAATTCCGGATTTCCCGATTTCCACTGCATGTTTTGATAAGTTGGCCAAAACGGAAACCTGGTTTTCCTGTGCATCGAAATGGTCTTTCAGGAAAGATGATTTTACCCGTACATCATTCAGGATTTCATTGGAATAAAAATCATAATATCCGTTTACCTTGAACTGATTCACCCTTTGATCCAGATCAACATCTCCCGGTTCAAGAGCATAAATTCCATAGTAATTATAACTATTTAATCCGTATTCGGCATTTAGGTTGAATTTCCCTTTATCTCCGTAAGAATTAAGAAATGCACCCAGTGTTGTCGAACTTTGCTTGGAATCCCAGTCATACACCTTTTTAAGGCCTTGTGTGGAAAGAAAATGAGCATCAACCCCAACTTCAATTTTGTTTTCCAGTGTTTTGGAAATATTGGCATCTCCGAGAATTTTCCCGTAATTCCCCATTCCGAACTGGATATAATTATTTTGTGCCGAACCTTCAAACTTAGGCGTCACATCCTGCCCCTGGATCGTAGACGTTTTAAAATCGGAAACCGCAGGAACATCCGTAATTCTGTATTGTACAGGATTCTGGGATTTTTCTTCCGGTGGATAATTTTTAATCGTTTCTACCGAAGTTTTCTTTTTTTCGATCTTCTTTACTTCCGGTTCTCTTTTTTTATTAAGAATCAGTTTTTCTTCTTTGATCTGGGAAAACGCCACCGACGAAACCCCTAAGAATAATATAGATAATATTTGAATTTTCCTGTTCATATTTTCTTTATTTGAAAAATATAATTAGAGATTATTTATTGGAAGCCATATAATTCCCCAATAATGCTTTCCCTGCTTGTTTATTATAAGTTTTGCTCAGTCTGAATATATTAAATAGCCATAAACTCTGATTAACTTCTAATTTAAATTGATAATTTTTAACCGTATTATTTTCTGAAACATCATAGCTGAAAGTGTCTTTGGTACGATAAACCGAAGGCAATAATCCTAAAGTCAGCATACTTCCCGCCATTAAATTGCCACACTGAAAGCTTTGATCCGGAACTAATTCATACAATTTTATTTTTGCGACATCCATGCTATCGTCTACAATTTCATAAATATCAGAGTGTTTTAAAATAATATATTCACGTTTCAGTTCTTTATTGATCACAAAAGCTTTCTGCTTCTGAAAATCTGGCTTTATTCTTCTGTATTCTTTATTGCTAGCATTATAAGAAGGAAAACAGCTACACAAAGAAATAGAAAAAAGAAAAAAATATGTTATAACCTTAATTTTCATGAAAGCTATTTCTTAATCTGCTTTTTAACCTCTTTTGCTTCCGCTACGATCTCCGGAAAATCCTTGTAATTCTCGATAATCTGATCGCAGGTATAACTTGCCTGGTAATTATCTTTTAAACCAACATAGTTTTTCGCCATTAATACAAGAGCTTTTGCTCCCCAATATTCCTCCGAAGAATAATTATTGGCCAGTTTAAAAATGGTTTCATTGGAAGATTTAAAGGCTTTTGCTTTATTCTGATAAAATGCTTTTGCATAAAGCGATTCTGCCGCAACTTCCGTGTTGGAAGATTTTTCCAGTGAAGCATAAGCCGTCTGTGCATCCTTATCTTTCCCTGAATTCATGAGGCTTCTTGCTTTGATTACTTTTGCAGTCTCAATAACGGCTGCTGAGTTTTTGCTGTTGGCAATTACCGCATCCGCAAGCTTTTCAGCTTCCGAAAAATTCTTTTCTTCTGCATATAACTTCATCAATTCTACATTCGCATAGTTTTTAACATTTACATCTGAAGAATTTCTGATGTTTTCGAGGTATTTTCTGGCTTCTGCCGAATCACCCTGTGCAATATAAATCTGGGCAAGACGGGTTTGCGCATCATCCTGATAATCGTTTTGCACATTGGCAATTTCCTGTAAAACCAGCAATGCTTTTGTTGTATTTTTTGTCTGGTAATAACTTTCTCCAAGCTCATATTTAGCCTGGTAAAGACCTTCTCCTGTAGGATTCTGCGTTAAATATTTCTCATAATAAGAAATCGCATTTTTATAGTCTTTTTTAGCAAAATACTGTTTTGCTGTAGAAAGGTTGATTTCGTCAATTTCAGAGGCATCGATATTAACACCGATATTTCTGGCGAAACTTTCATATCCTGCAACGTCGCCGTTTTTAGTGAAGATCGGTTTCGCAGCCTGTACAATTTTTTCAGCGTACGCTGTATTTCTGTACTGCTCACCAAGAGATCTTAATTCAGATAATGCCTTATCGTTCTGATTTAAATCAATATAATTCTGAGCCCTGTAAATTGACGCATTGGCTACAAGATCCTTATCAGATGAACTTCTGATTACTTTGGCGAAAAAGTCATTCGAGTTGGCAAAATCATCCTGCGCCGCGTACGCCGTTCCGATTTCATACTGAGCATCATCATAATACTCCGAATCCGGATATTTTGACAGAAGGTTTTTCAGGTTAGAGATCTTTGCCTGCGTATCACCTTTAAATCCTAGAGCCATTGCTTTTTGATACAATGTATAATCTGTAGCATCTTCATTTTTTTCGTAGATGGCAATCGCCTCATTCAGATTATTATTGGCGTAATTGATGTCTCCGAGACGAAGCTCCGCATCATTTTTAAATTCAGGCTTCGGATTTTTCAAATATTGGGTAAAATACTGTTCCGCCTGATCAAACTTTTTAGATTTAAAATAAGCGTATCCCAAATCGTAAGGAAGCTGCTGCTTCTCAGGGAAATTTTCGTTCAACAGCTTTTCGTAGCGTACAATGGCAGAAGGATAATTCCCTTTTTGGTAATACACCTGTCCGAGCCAGTACAACGCTCTGTTGTTAAATTCTTTATTAATATTAAATCCTAAACTTCTAAGGAAATACTGTTCCGCTTCATCATAATTTCCTTTGTTGAATTCTTCCGTTCCCAGTAAATAAGAAACCTCCTGGTCAATTTTATTAATTTCCGGAGATGAATTCTGAAGCCTGTCTATTGCGTTCAGTGTTTCTTTATAATTTCCGGAATACAGATAAGACTTCACCAGAAGCGATCTCATCTCTGAAGCATTGGTATTCGGATTTTCGTTGATATAATTCTGAATTACTGTAGAAGCACTTTCAAAAGGGTTCCCGATATCGTAGCTTAATTTCGCATACTGTTCATGGGCAAGCTTCTTCACTTTCGGATCATAATTCATCTGATAGGACGAACGGAAAGCGGAAAGCGCTTCCTGCTTTTTATCAACTGCGAGATAGGCATTTCCAAGCTGATAATAAGCATTTTGAGCCAGTGCAGAGTTGCTGTTTAACAATTGATTGTAATACGAAACTGCTTCATCATATTTTTTAAGCTGGGCCGCCACAAATCCCATTTCGTATAAATCATTTTCCGAAGGATTCTGCTGAACGCTCAGATAATCCTTAAGATGAGGATATGCAGAAGTATAATCCCCTTGCATAAAATAACTTTCGCCGATGATTTTGTGAACTTCCGCTTTATAAGATTCTGAAATATCTTCATTTAATAAAGCCGTACCTTCTGAAATTGCCTTGTCATAATCCTTATCATTATAATACATCTGAACATAATAAGGACGAACGAGCTTGGAATATTTAGGCTGGTCTTTTACCGAGTCAAAATACTGGAATGCCTTGTCATTCTGGCGGTCGGAATAATATAAATGTCCGAGCATGTAAGCGATGTCGCCTTTCTGGGATTCATCTGCCGTCTTATAAGCTTCTTCGAGGGCATCGGTTGCCCCTTTGGAATCTCCCATCATAAATTTGGCGTAGCCTAATTTAAGGACATACTGCGTATTTTCTTCTTTTGAAAGCTGATACTGGTTAACTTTTTTTAGTGTTTCCAATGCTTTCGGAAAATCTTTTTTAGCAAGATAATAATCGGCTAACGGTAAATTGGCCTGCGCAAAATACGCCGAGTTCGGATATTCTTTAATAAAAGCCGTTAAACCTTCTTCCGCATGATTTTTCTGAAGAATTACACCGATGACATTATCAAAAAACTGCGCTGCTTCCTGTTTTGACCTGGACAAGTTCTGGTTGTAGAAATACTGTCTGGCATATTCGTATTGAGAAGCGTTGTATATTTTGGTCTGATAAAGATTTTCAGCGAGATTGAATCTGTAGTTTTCTTTTTGGGTAAAGTACTGAGACTGCTGTGCATCGGAAATTCCGAAATAGAACACCGCAGCCGCTAAGAGTATTTTTTTTGATTTCATTAATTTTAAATTTTAAAATGTTTAAGACTGATAATCAGGTCTAATATATTTAAAATTCTGTGGAAAAATTATCCACAATCCATCAACGAAAATATTGAAAAGATATTGTATAAACAAGCCTTTTAACACATTGTTAATAAGTGGATAAATTTTTAAGACTTCTTAACTTTTCGCCAAGAAACCTTAAGAAAATCTGAATTATTTCAGATAAATAATTACATTTGCTTTTTTCAAATCAAATTTTAGAATTGAATGAGTCAGCTATTTAGAAGGAAAATCTATTCAGATTCAGACACATCCACGAGCCTGCACAGGGTTTTGGGAGTCTGGGATATTGTGTTTTTTGGTATTGCGGCGATTATAGGTGCAGGAAGTTTCAGCAGTTTGGGAGAGGCCGTTTTTCGAGGAGGTCCCGGAGTTATTTTACTGTATCTGATTTGTGGTTTTGCCTGCGGATTTACTGCGCTCTGCTATGCTGAATTTGCCAGCAGGATTCCTACTGCAGGTTCTGCCTATACGTATGCGTACGCCAGTTTCGGGGAACTTATTGCATGGGTCATCGGATGGGCGCTCATTATGGAATATTCCTTCGGAAATATCTATGTGGCATTTTCCTGGTCAGATTATTTTACCAGCTTTTTAGAAAGGATGGGAATGCATATTCCGGATTACCTTACCTGCAGCTATACGGAAGCCAAAAAAGCTTTTATGAACGGCTCTGAAAACAAAGAACTGATCAACGCATGGACCAATGCTCCTTTATTAGGAAGCTTAAAATTCATTGTTGATGTACCTGCTTTGGTAATCAACGGACTCATTACCTGGTTATGTTATGTTGGGGTTAAAGAAAGTAAAAACTTCAATAACGTATTGGTGATCCTGAAACTTGCAGTGATTGTTTTAGTGATTCTGGTAGGTTTTGCATACATCAATACGGATAACTGGACGCCTGTAAATCCTGAAACTCAGGTAGCTTCTTTTATGCCGAATGGTTTTGCAGGGGTTATGAGTGCAGTCTCGGGCGTATTCTTCGCTTACATCGGTTTTGATGCTTTAAGCGTGCTTTCCGAAGAGACGAAAGATCCACAGCGAACGCTGCCGAAAGGGATGATTATTTCTTTGGTATTGTGTACTTTTATTTATATCGCATTAACGCTTGTTTTAACAGGTATGGTCGATTATCGCAAATTCGACGGTGTGGGAGATCCGCTTTCCTTTATCTTTGAAAAATCCAATGCCAATGTTGCCTGGATGGAACTTGTAGTATCTTTCGTTGCCATAATTGCCATTACAACCGTTCTTCTGGTTTTCCAGATGGGCCAGCCGAGAATCTGGTACGCCATGAGCCGTGACGGACTGATGTCTCCAAAGTTTCAGAAGGTACATCCGAAATATAAAACCCCTTCTTATGCAACCGTAGTTACCGGGATTGTAGTTGGTATTCCTATATTATTTACAGATAAAAGCTTCATTCTCGATTTTACAAGTATCGGGACTATTTTTGCATTTGTATTAGTTTGCGCAGGTGTTCTAATGCTTCCTGCAAAAGAGAAACTGAAAGGCAGATTCCATCTTCCTTATATTAATGGTAAAATTATTTTCCCGGTTATTTTCATCGGAAGTTTGATCGGTTTCTATTTCTGGCAGCCTGAGTTTTTCCATACGCTGATGGACTGGAAAGATCCGAAAGAAGGTGAATTCAGAGCTTCGATCTTTTTCTTTATCCTGATCAATCTGGTGTTGTGCATCTTTACTTTTATTAAGAACTTCTCGTTGATTCCATTGGTTGGTTTAAGCTCATGCCTGTATCTTTTAACCGGGATGAGCCACGACAACTGGTTCTGGTTTGGGCTATGGTTTGCAATAGGACTTATTATTTATTTCTGCTACGGTTATAGAAACAGTAAGCTCAGAAAGGCTTAATTAAAATATACAGAAGCCGGATTCTTTGTTGATTCCGGCTTTTTATTTCTTCAACATTGGCGAACTTCTTGCTTTAGATTTTTATAATCTAAACTACAAATGCCATGTCTGAAAGAATAAAAACATTCAGGGAGTTTTACCAATTTTACCTCACTGAGCACAGTAAAATGGGAACCCGTATTTTCCATTTCATAGGGATTTTATTAGTATTTTTCGTCATCGGGTACGTCATAAGTTCCGGAAAAGAAAGATTTTTATGGTACGTTCCGATATTCGGGTACGGTTTTGCATGGTTCAGTCACGCAGTTATCGAAAAGAATAAGCCGGCAACATTTCGCTATCCGTTATGGTCGTTAATTTCTGATTTTAGACTTTTCTTTGAGCTTTTAATCGGAAAACAGAAATTCACGGGAATTCCGGCTCCGAAAAAAACGGAAGAGATTTAAAAACTTTTATTAATAATATAATTTCGGCGGGTTTTCAAAGCAAACCCGCCGAAATTTTACGTTAGACCTTACTTGAATCTTTTCTTAAAATTAAACTTTAGCATGTTCATCAGACCCGGTTCAATAATATCGATTCCTAAACCGAAATTACTGTCTGCAACCGTGTGATGATCCGTACGGAATTTCTCAAATTCATTCTGCGGAATTTCAAGATTAACAAGAGGGTTGTATTCTATATATACTGTTGCACCGTTTTTCGTTATCTTCTTCCGGCTTTTAAAATCAAAATACGGATTATTGATGGTACTTTCCTGCACTGTATATTTTTCCTCCGTATCGATCTTCTGGTCGGTATACAGACTGATCTCATACTTTTCACTGTCGAAATTATGCCAGAAAGGAAGATCTTTATGAATAAAATCCCGTGCGCTTGCTTTTACCAGATTCCGGTCGAAGTACATGAGAAAACGGTTGTTTTTAGGATCTGTATAATACGGATTTTCTATAACAGACTGGTACTGAATTTTAAATTCGTTGCGTTGTTTATCATCACTCACGATATCAATTGAGGCATCTTTAAAAATATCCCTGACATCCGTTCCGTTTCTGTCACCCGAATAATTCAGGCTGTAAAAAAGGAAATTGTTCCAGCTGTCGATAACTTCCCGTCTGTTTGTGTTTTTAAAATACCTTCTCATGGCATTGGCGCGGTTGCCTTTATACGTTGTGGTGAGTGTCAGTTTTCCTATTGAATTCTGAACCTTGAAATCCACCTTTTCATCAACGCAGAAATAAGGATAACGGTACGGCTTTCTTTGCTTCAGCTCCTGATCGGGTTTAACTTCAAGATAATGCATAAAATAAATGAATCCACGGTTTTCAAGCGTTCCGAATTCATCACGTATCGTAGCGTCTATAAAAAACTCTTCTCCTTTATGATTAATTTTCACAATCGCATGATTGAACGTAAGCAGAGAAGGGAGATAATATTTAATATAAAAATCCGTATGGAAATTTACCAGTACAATAGAAGCGTCTACCCCGATATAATCCAGAATAACTTTTAAAAGCACAGATTTGGCTTTACAGTCACCCTGTTTGTTTTCATAAGTGATGGCAGGTTCCTGCGGTTTGTGGCCGTTCATTTCATCGGCATTGAAAATGTAATAGATATTATTCTGTACATATTCAATCGCGAACTGTATTTTGTCGTCAAGATCAGGTAAGGCATCAAGTTTTTCGATAAGAGCCGGTGCAAAATCTTTCAGAGTGGCTGTATCAAAAATTTCCTGGTAAATAGGCGCAATATAATTGGAAAGTTCTTTCCAGTTGTTAGCTGTGGCGAAATCAATAAAAGGAAAAATCTCCCGACTGGCATCTACCGGATTGATATAATTGTTTTCTTCAAAAATAAATTTTTCACCCTTTTCAAGATAATGAATTTCCGGTTCCAGAACATTGCCGTTTTCATCCCTGAAGAATGTTTTCTTATACGCAATCTTTTCATTCCGCTCATTAATGAAGGTAAAAGTATACCTGCCGTATGCCCAGTAGTTGTCGGGGCTTACCCAAACATATTTTGAAAATTCTTTTCTCAGAAAATCACGTTCGGTAAATGGTTTTACTCTTGAATCTTCAAGAATCAGGACGTCATACAACCGCAGATCTTTTATGGTAATATTGATCTTCTTGTTGCTGCTCAGGATTCCGCCGCTGCTGTGGTTCTCGCTGTCCAGCACTTTAATTTTCGTATCCGGAATTTTATCAATTAAAATACCGTCTCTTAAAACACTGATGCGGTGAATATTATAGACTTCATTTTCTTCGACCACAATATCGGAAACTGAGGCTCTTTCAAGATTAGCAGGCTCATTTAAAGTGTATGCCATGCAGACATATTCACTGTTTTCGGTATTGCTGGTGTGATATTTTTTATCTAAGAAATAACAAAAATCTTTTCCGTCATTATTTTGCTGTCTGGCGAAGTCAGAATCCTGTATCCTGTTTATCAGTTCCTGATCATTAATATTTCCTGCCCATTCTTCCGATTTTCGGATTCTGTAATTTTCAATTTCAATCTGATTATCCATATAATGTTTACTGTTGTGTTTGGTAAAAAAAGAAAGGTTAAATTAGGTATTTAAAATTGTAAAAACAAGTGTGGAAAATGTTAAGATAACTTAAAAGTACGGCACTTTATTTAACCGCAAAAGGAGCAAAAGATATAATATTTATTATTAAGTTAGAAAAAAAGAAAAATCTAAGTCTTAAAAATATTTGATTCTGAAATCCTTGTATAAGTGTATATCTAAGCTTTGCCTCTTTGCGGTAAATTTGCAGCCTTATCCGGCAGATTTTCAGAACAAAAAAATAACCTCAGCAAAACTGAGGTTTTATTTTAGAGATCGTTATTGGTATTGTGATTATGATCCTTAGGCGGTTTTGGATAATTTCCTTTGGTAACCTCTCCTACCGTGTTTGCGGCGGTCATGGCCACCACTAGATCATTCAGCATATTGCTTGCGGCCGTTGGTGAATTCGGGAGAAGAACAAGATTACTCCTGTTGCTTGAACCTACAGAATGTAAGGTATCATAATGTTGCGTAACTACAATTAATGCAGAAGCTTCATGTGAGTTGATTTCAACATTATTCAGCATTCGTACGGATTCTTCAAGACCTTTGGCAATTTCTCTTCTCTGGTCTGCAATACCTTGTCCCTGCAGTTTTTTAGATTCGGCTTCGGCTTTCGCTACAGCAACAATTCTGATTCTTTGAGCTTCAGATTCATATTCTGCCGCGGTTTTTTCTCTTTCCGCCGCATTAATTCTGTTCATAGCATGTTTTACCTGCTCATCAGGATCAATATCTGTTACTAAAGCTTTGATGATATCGTAACCATAGCTTTGCATAGCTTCCTGCAACTCTCCCTTTACCGCAATCGCGATATCATCCTTTTTTACAAAAACATCATCCAGCTTCAGCTTAGGAACTTCCGCTCTAACGACATCAAACACGTAAGAAGTAATTTGGTTTTCAGGGTTTTCCAGACGGTAATATGCATCACCAACCTGTGTTCTGATTACCTGGTACTGAACCGAGATTTTCATTTTAATGAAAACATTATCGAGGGTTTTGGTATCGATCATGACATCCAGCTGCTGAATTCGCAGATTCAGTCTTTTGGCAATCTGATCAATAATCGGTAATTTAAGATGAAGACCCGAATGCTTCACAGCCTGGAACTTTCCGAAGCGTTCGATGATGGCTGCGGTTTCCTGTTTCACCACGAAGAAGGAAGCAAATAAAATAATTAATCCGATAAAAATAATAGGTACTAAAAAAAGGCTCATAGTCATAATTTTTTAATATGAATTTGTATTCTTTATAAAGATATGGTTTTTAGATTGAAAAAGAAAACCGAACACTTTGTGCGCCCGATTTTAATTTAATCATTCTATGAAAATCTTGTCATTTACCGCAAAAAGAAGGTTAAATTTAATGACTCAAAGATATTTATAGTTCGGCAGGAGATCGAATTGTTTTTTTTTAAAGTTTACATTCAATTACATCGTCATCCCAATATCAATTCCTTTTATTTTACGGTAGAGATCCGTGGCATAATTATCCGTCATTCCCGAAACAAAATCAATAACACCCAACACTTTCTGATAATCGGTCCCGTCTTTATATTCAAACTGCTGCGGAAGTAGTTTTAAGGCTTTTTTGTCATAAGACTTTCTTTCGTCCTCATGCTTCAGAATAGAAGGAATAAAATGATCCAAGAGCTCATACATTACGTTATAACCTGCATTTTCGATTTCAACCACAGCTTTATGATTGTATATTTTCTCGATGGAAAAACTTTCAATATCCTGTAAGGTGGTATTTTCGGTTTTATAAAGATCCAAAAGGGCTTTATCCAGATTTCCTTCCAGAATTTTATCAAAATTCTGCTTGTACATTTCCAGCGATTTATTAATCAGCGCATTGATCACCTTGGCACGGAGATAAGAGATCTGCTCATTTTCGTTGGATATGGAATTCAGTTTCGTTTCAATTCTTTGCACATCATCCGTTTCAGATTTTACCAGTTCGAAAAACAGGTTTTTGCAATCGGCTGTAGATACGATTCCTAGGCGGTGTGCGTCTTCCATATCAATAATATTATAACAGATATCATCAGCCGCTTCTACCAGCCATACAAAAGGGTGTCTTTTGAAAATATGAGGATCTTCGCTTTCTGAAATCAGATTCGTTTCTTTAGCAATTTCCAGAAAAATATCTTTTTCATTCTGAAAAAAGCCGAATTTTTTACGGTGAATGAAACCTTTCTTTTTAGCGATGGCTTCACACGGATATTTGGCGATACTTGCCAGCGTTGAAAACGTAAGCTGTATACCTCCCGCGTCTTTACCCTGCTGTTGCTGCGCCAACACTCTGATCGCATTGGCATTTCCTTCAAAATTCATCAGGTCGGCCCATTCTTTTTCATTGAATTTTGGCTTCAGGTCAGACTCATTCCTTTCAAAATAGCTTGCAATAGCATCTTCACCGGAATGCCCGAAAGCGGGATTTCCTACATCATGACAAAGACACGCCGCAGCAATCACATTTCCTAAGTTATGAAGGTAAAAACTTTTAGCATCTTCCGTAAGGTTGTTTTTATACTGATCGTGGATGAACTCCCCCATTACGCTTCCCAAACTACGTCCTACAGACGAAACTTCCAGTGAATGCGTAAGACGGTTGTGCACAAAAACACTTCCCGGCAAAGGAAAGACCTGGGTTTTGTTCTGAAGTCTCCTGAATGCCGATGAAAAAATAATTCGGTCAAAGTCTCTCTGGAAATCCGTTCTCGAAGCTTTCGTATTCGGATTGTTGCCTGTACGCTGATTCGTGAAAATCTGGTTTAAGTTCATCATGCGCCAAAATTACTTCAAATTTTGTTTTTTTTCGACACATCCGGTCATTTTTTGTTACGAGCAGACGTTCTTAGTTTCCTTCCAGATTTGTTATGGCAGAATTATTGTTATTTCGACAATAAAAGAACATCATGCCCGAAGGTCCTTCCATACTTTTAATGAAAGAAAGCATTCAAAAATTTGAAGGCGGAAAAGTGCTTGAAGCCACCGGAAATGCCAAGATAGAAAAGGAGATTCTGGTCGCACAAACCCTTAATGAGATAAAAACTTTCGGAAAACAAACCTATCTTATATTTGATAACATTGCCGTAAGAATTCACCTGCTGATGTTCGGTTCTCACAGTGTTGATGAACAGACGAAACCTGACCGTCAGCTCAGATTATCTTTACTATTTTCCGAAGGGAGCATCTATTTCTATACCTGTCATGTAAAAATGGTAGATAAAGAATTTTTAGAAAGCATTGATTGGGAAGCCGATGTTATGAGCGATGTCTGGAATCCGGCAAAAGCTATCGAAAAACTGAAATCAAATCCCGAAATGATGGTTTGCGACGCGTTGATGGATCAGGATATTTTTTCCGGAGTTGGCAATATTATTAAAAATGAAGTTCTCTTCAGAATCGGTGTACATCCTGAAAGCCTTTTAGGCAAAATGCCGGATAAAAAAATAAAGGAACTGATTAAAGAAGCCCGAAATTACAGCTTTGATTTTCTGGAGTGGAAAAGAGAGTTTACGCTTAAAAAGCATTGGCTGGCTCATACTAAGAAAACCTGCCCGAAATGCGGACAAAAATTCATCAAAAAGCAGACTGGCAAAGGGAAAAGAAGAAGTTTTTTCTGCGAAACCGATCAGAAATTATATCAATAACATCCGTCATCTCCTCATTCATTACTTTTTTAAAAATATTTAATTCGAATCACATCTTCTTCCGTAAATAACACATTTACAGCCATATTTCATCTCCATTTTTCCGAAATTCTTTTCACCATTGCAGGATTAAAGATTAAATTTTATTCATATTTAAATAATTTAATCAAATTCAGGTGATTTAAATCAGGTTTTATTTGATGCTATGTGATGCATTTTGATTATTAAGTTTTGAAGCTTAAATACTATCTTTTAATAAATTCATAAAATCTAGTCAAAAAATTAATAAATTCATAAATAAATTTTCCGGTTTATATTAAATTTATGTAAACCTATTTTAACCCAAAAGTTAATTTAACAGCCATAAAACACTGATATACATCATGATTTTTATTTTCAGGAGTCATTTTATTGTCGTAATATTGCAATATCAAATCAACAATAATTAATCAAATAATTAATAATACAATAAAATGATAGCTTACATCGGAATCGCAACATGTTTAGTCGTTTTTTCTTCTTATTTCGCAACAGTTAAGAGAGAAGAAAGAAACTAATTTAAATTCTGCGGCTGCAAGTAGCCTAAGAACTCACAAATGAATTATATTGTTTATGTTTTCAACCTTTAACGGTTGCCGCTCTTTTACTCACAGGAGTAAAAGGGCATCCAAAACATAAGACAATCCACACTAAGGACAATTTTTAATTTTTATAATAGCCGATAGAGTCGAACATGTATTGTTCGGCTTTTTTGTTGAATAACCTTTATCTTTGCCGTTAAATTTTGCCACATGAATCTCTACAACCTTATTATCCAGGATAAAGAAGAAATTATGCTTGACGATGTATTCCTCGACAGCCATAATAAGGATCAGATCGTGCAGCTTATCAAAGAAAACACCTATTCCCGGGAACTACAGGAATACGGACTTCCTGTCAACAATAAAGTGCTGCTGCAGGGAAGCTCCGGCTGCGGAAAAACCATGACGGCAAAAGCAGTTGCCCATGCATTAGGCAAAAACATTATTATCCTCAATTTAAGCAATATCGTTTCTTCTAGAATCGGGGAAACTTCACAGAATATAAAAATGATTTTTGATAAAGCAGCACGGGAGAGATCGGTACTCTTCCTCGATGAGCTCGACCAGATCGGAAAAGCGAGAGGCAGTGACGATAAAGATGTTGGCGAAATGAGAAGACTTGTGAATACATTAATCCAGTTGATTGACTATTATCCTGAAAATGCGCTGCTGATTTGTGCCACCAATCATCCGGAAATTATTGATACTGCGTTGATGAGACGATTTCAGCTTTCCGTTCATTACGAAATGCCTTCGAAAGAATTTCTTGATCTTTTTTACGATAAAATCCTTTATAAATTCCCTCAGGATCTCAGGAATATTGAACGAAAATACAGTATTTCTTTTGCAGAGGCGAAAGATCATGCTTTTACGGTGGTGAAAGGAAATCTGATCAAAAAGCTTGAAAGCGAAAATATTAAAATCTCTTAAAGCCTTGAGTCGCTTCCGGATGATAAATATTGTAACTATTCACTATTTTCAGATCTTTTCAGGATAAGATTTCTCAAGCGGTCTTCATGTTCATCACCCCAGTTTCCCAGTGCAGCGATTACAGGAATAAGTGTTTTTCCGAAATCTGTCAGATAATATTCTACTTTCGGCGGAACCTGAGCATAAATTTTCCGGCAAACAAGCTCATGCTCTTCCAGTTCTTTCAGCTGAATATTGAGTACCCGGCGGGACGCATCGGGAATTTTCCGCTGCAGTTCGCTGGGCCGCAGATAACCTTCATTGATGAACCAAAGCAAACGGATCTTCCATTTGCCGTAAAGCACCTCACCGATCAGATCGAGGCCGCAGTTTAAGTTCAGGGGAATTTTTCTTTCTCGCATATAACAAAATTAACCTAATGCACCAAAACGTACAATAGGGGAAAAAATTTTCCCTATGCAATTCGGTTTTCCGTTATTGCCAGGACTGTGGATACTTCAGAAATTTGTACCAAAGAACAACAGTATGAACAATGCATTTAATTTTAATAATGAACTTAAAGGAAAAAAAGCCTTAGTAACAGGCGGTACTAAAGGAGCCGGAAAAGCCATTGCACAAAGACTTCTAGCTGCCGGAGCAACTGTGATCATCACTGCACGAAATCCACCCGAAGAACTCTATTCAGGGATGCATTTCATCTCAGCAGACCTCAGCACTGCGAATGGTACTCAGCAGGTAATAGATAAAGTAATGGAAACATTCGGGCCGCTTGATATTCTGGTTAATAATATGGGCGGTTCGGAAACTAAAGCCGGCGGATTTTCAGTGCTTACCGATGAAGACTGGGTGGAAACCATTCAGACGAATCTTCTTTCTCCTGTACGATTAGACAGAGGTTTTCTCCCTCAAATGATCGAACGGAAAACCGGTGTCATTATTCACATCGCTTCCATACAGGCCAGGCTGCCGCTGCACGACAGCACCCTGCCTTATGCGGCTGCCAAAGCAGGTCTTTTAAATTACAGCAAAGGTCTCTCGAAAGAAGTTTCTCCGAAAGGTGTACGTGTTCTTACGGTTTCTCCGGGTTGGATCATGACAGAGTCTTCCACAAGAATGATGGAGCGGATTGCAGAAAGCAGCGGAATCAGTACTGCAGAAGCTACCCAGACTGTCATGGATGCATTAGGCGGAATTCCGTACGGAAGACCTGCGGAGCCTGAAGAGGTTGCCGAACTGGTGGGCTTTCTGGTTTCACCTCGCGCAAATTATCTTACCGGAACAGAATATGTGATCGACGGAGGAACGATACCTACTGTATAATGATTGATAATCGATGATTGATGATTGATTGATCGTTGATTTTATGAAAAGAAGTCTCAGACATACATCAGATATCCACACTTTTCGTGTTAAAAATTAAAACAATAATATTAAAATAAAACAAAATGAATTTACCAGACATCATCACAGAACTTGTAAAAACACAACAGAATTTTGACAGTCATGCCTTTGCCGATTGTTTCACCGAAACAGCCGTTGTAACAGACGAAGGCAACACCTACAACGGAAAAGCAGAAATTGAAAATTGGATCGATAAAGCTAATAAGGAATTTAAAACAGTTATGAAACCTTTAGATTATAACGAAAAAGAAAATATCCTGTCAGCGGAAATTTCTGGAACATTTCCCGGAAGTCCGGCTGTTTTGAAATATCATCTTGAATTAAAAGACGGATTAATCAACTCACTGAAGATCACGGGATAAAATCAATCTTGTTCAGCATATTTCAATTCACACGAAATAACTCTGAAATTAATTGGCATATAAGCAGAAATCCCTCTCATTACTGAAAGGGATTTCTTCTAATTAAATATGAATGAACTAAGTATGTTCTCTTACTGAACAATAATTTTAAAATTGCTGTTCAAATTCTCGCCGGAAACATTGAGAATATAATTTCCTGACAGCTTTCTGCCTGCCATATTCAAATTAAAAATTCCGTTTCCATTGGTGTTAATTTTTTCTTTAAGGATGATCTTTCCTGTCATATCGATAACCGTCGCTGTAAGGCTGGATTTTTTATAATCCGGAAGCTTTATGGAGACCTGATCTTTTACGGGATTCGGATAAACCACTCCCATATTCTTACTGATGCTGAATTCATCATTACTCAATACTCCCTGGTTGTATAACGAATAAACTTCTGCGGGCGTTAATGCATAGTTGTACATTTTAAGTTCATCAAATGCTCCTTTGTACGGAGCAGATGCATTGGCAGTCGCCTGAAATTCAAGTTCCCCAATATTTCCAATGATAAAATCACTTGCTTCGCCAATTCCTGTAACGGCGGTTTCATCTCCTTCAGCACTTAAAACACCATTGGTATAAATTCTCATTTTATGGGCGATGATATCTCTTTGGATCACGACATGTACCCAGTTATTCGTAAAATAATTGGCAATGGGCGATGTAATTTCCTTTTTCGTGATATTATCGTCAATTGCATACCTTAGCTGGCCCCCTTTTATTTCTACGTTAAAACGTTTGCCTGTGGCTCCGGTTGCAGCATTAGCCGTGATAGAACCTTTGCATAAAACGTAAAGGCTTGTAGAGGAAGATGACGGTATCATGCTTGCCGGCGCTTTCATCCAGAAAGAAACCGTAAAAGAACTGGTATCGAATAAAATCTGATCTTGGTGAGGAATACTTGCGATATACATATTATTCGGTGAGGTTGCCAGATCAAGCGCATTATTTTCTTTTCCGGGAACCCTTACATTGGCATTGTCGTAGCTGATGTTTAAAATACCATGATTTGCAAAAGAAGTTATATCTGCGATCTGAGCACCGGCGGAAGGAGCTTCTGAAAACGGCCAGCTTCCAACTAATGTCTGCGTTAATGCCCGAAAAGTCCATACATCCCCTGTTACAGTTCCCAGCACATTTGCAGCATCAATTCTCCAGTAATAATTGGTCGCAGGATTCAGGTTATTTAGCTGATAAGACGGTGAAGCACTGTAAGGTACAGTCCCCACATTGCTCAAATTTGCCGGATCAGTTCCGAAATAAACCGAATATGTTTCGGTATTTGCACTTCCGTTCCATTTTAACAATAAATTTCCGCTGCTTAGTTCGGCACTGTTATTTCCATTTGCAGGAACCGGGTTGACCGCTTTTGTGGGAGGAGAAGGAATCGGTGGCGTGGTTACTGAAGCATTTGAAGTATAAACAGAAGACTGTGAAGCATTTATTGCTTTGACTCTATAGTAATATTGGGTATTTGGTGTTAAGCCGGTCTCATTGTAAGTTGTTATATTGGCACCTAACGTTGCAATCGCAGTAAAATTTGTTCCGTTATCTGAACGTTCCAAAATATAACCGGTTTCGTTGGTGGCATTATCGTTCCAGTTGACGGTTAGAGAACTCGCAGCAGGATTTCCTGTTGTAGTCACTGCATTTGTAAAATTCAGATTGGTTGGTGGAATAATAAAATCCGGTGGTGCCGTATTGGGCAGACCATTAATATACACTTCAATATTCAGGTACGGAGCATTATTGGTACTTACCGCAAGAGCATCGAAAACGTTTTTATCAGTTCCATTAGCATCTTCCCACGCATCGGGCATCCCGTCATTATCTGTGTCTACAGGAGCCGGAGCACCATACACATGGCCCGCTCCTCCATTGGTAAAGCCAAATTGATTGGCTAAATCTGTCTGTACATACACATAAGTTGCGGTTGTTCCTTTAGACTGTAGATCTGAAATCATTAAATTATCGACCTGGTCACGTCTCGGATATGAAGCACCTGCTTCCAAAACAATTTTATCGAATGCAGCCTGAGCGCTTAACGCCGGGTTTTTCATTGGATAATCGTATGGAGCAGAAAGAATTGCTGCGGGATCTCCGACCGGATAGCCCGTTAAATCCTGCGGAACCAAAGAGCCATCCAATACCCCATTTCTATTGTTATCAAAATAATTCCCGGAGCCGTACAGATTGAAGTTGGCATTTCCCACACTGAAGGGTGTAGAAACCGTAGTGCTGGTATTAGGTCCGCCCACAAAATAATTGTTGATGATATTCGCGAAAGAACTTCCCGCAGAATCCCCGCCCATGATGTAAGCTTCTCCGGATTGGGTATGTCCATAGGTATTTCCATAGTTTCCCCAGTTGTACACCACATTGTTTACAAACTCATTGATCCCTTTTATTTTATTATTACGTGTTTTGTTACAGATATATAAATTTCCGATCAGACTTATTTTACCGCCCGGTGGGGGCTGCATAAGACCGCCGGCAGAATGATTGTGACGGTGCATTCCCTGCCCGATAATGGAATTCTGAATGGTTATATTATCTGGAGCTGTACCGTTATTATCCCAGTTCACCGAGAAAACTTCATCCGTACCCCAAGTGAAAGTCATGTGATCCAAAATGATATTGGCTCCGTTGGCAATTCCTGAAGCATCCTGGTTTTGCGAAGTACCTCCGTACCGGATTCTCAAATATCTCGCAATCGTATTATTAGCTCCTGTAAATGAAACTCTCGGGCCTAAAAAGACAATCCCTTCTCCCGGAGCGGTTTGTCCGGCAATGGTTGTGTTAGCCGCCACGGCAACAATGGACTGTAAATTCACAATACCTCCCACTTTAAAGATGACAAATCTTCCCGGCTGGCTCACGGCATCACGGAACGAACCCGGACCGCTGTCGTTTAAGTTGGTAACTAAATAAATCTGGGGATTGGCCGCACCTCTGGCTCCTGTTGTAAATCTTCCAAAACCGGTAGCTTCCGGAAAAGCCAGTGTCTGGGCATTCAAATCAAGTGTGGAAAATGTTAATCCGCAAAACAGCAAAGCCGTAAGTCTACGCTTAGATAGTAGTGGTTTTATCATATGAATAATTTTGTGTTAACTAATCTAAACACAAACGTGAATTGCTGCATCCTGCTGCATCCTGCTGAAACCTAAAAATCAAAACATTGCAAGTTAAATCATTGGGTTTACACTAAGTTAGAATCCGATCAATATTCTGAAAACTATAAAAATAAATTAATGGAAAATGATCGATTTAAATAAAAATTAAATTTTACTATTTATAATCTTAATTAAATACCCGTTGTGAATTTTGAATTATTGTTTTTCGAAAATAAGTGAAACGGCTTTGTTTAACTTTATAATCAGCATTTTTTTATAATTCTTTGTATAACCTTGCGATTTTTTATCGCTAGGAAAAACATTTTTTTTTATAATAAATCTTTATTTTTAAGATAAACAATGGCATTTCATTTAATAAAGAAAGACAAAGATTTAATTATCATTCATTTGACAGTATCTGCAGAATGCACGACGGATTTAAATCAAGTGTAAAAATTTAATATCTGAATTTTCCGCTAAACAAGATTGCTTCGTCGTTTCATTCCTCGCAATGACACAAAAAATCCCTTTCATCACTGAAAGGGATTAATTATATTTAAAAAAGTCTTAATTACATATAAGCTTCAATAGGCTCACAAGTACAAACTAAGTTTCTGTCTCCGTATGCTTCGTCTACTCTTGAAACGGTAGCGAAGAATTTGTGGTCTCTCACCCACTCTAACGGATAGGCCGCTTTTTCTCTGCTGTACGGTTTATCCCATGAATCAGAGATCACCACCTGCTCGGTGTGAGGTGCATTTTTCAACACATTGTTTGCCTGATCTGCATCACCGTTTGCAATCTCATCGATCTCATGTTTGATGGCAATTAATGCTTCTGCAAAACGATCGATTTCAGCTTTGCTTTCAGATTCTGTAGGCTCGATCATCAATGTACCTGCTACAGGGAAAGAAACAGTCGGAGCGTGGAATCCGTAGTCCATTAGTCTTTTCGCAACATCAGCTACTTCAATTCCTAAGGATTTGAACTGTCTGAAATCTACGATACATTCGTGGGCTACTCTTCCGTTTTCGTTGGAATATAAAATCGGGAAGTGCTCGGCTAAAATTTCTTTTAAATAGTTAGCATTTAAAATAGCATGCTCTGTTGCCTTTTTCAATCCGGAAGTTCCTAACATTTTGATGTAAGCATAAGAAATATTCAGAATTAATCCTGAACCGTAAGGTGCCGCTGAAATACCGTCGATCGATTCTTTAGAACCGATTTTAATATTTGCGTTGGAAGGCAAGAAAGGTACTAAATGTTTCGCTACACAGATCGGACCAACACCGGGACCTCCTCCACCGTGAGGAATGGCAAAAGTTTTATGTAAGTTTAAGTGACACACGTCTGCCCCGATATTCCCCGGACTGGTATATCCTACCTGAGCGTTCATGTTGGCTCCGTCCATATAGACCTGTCCACCGTGCTCATGAATCAAAGAAGTAATTTCTTTAATATTGGCATCAAAGAATCCGTAAGTTGACGGATATGTGATCATTACACAGGAAAGGTTTTCAGAATGCTGTTCTGCCTTCGCTTTCAGATCTTCAAAATCAATTTCTCCGTTTTCAAGATTTTTTACCACAACGATCTTCATTCCTGCCATTGCAGCGGAAGCAGGGTTTGTACCGTGCGCCGACTGCGGGATCAACACTACATTTCTGTGGCCTTCACCTCTTGAAATGTGATATTCTCTGATGACCATTAATCCTGCATATTCTCCCTGAGCTCCTGAGTTTGGCTGTAAAGAAGTCCCTGCAAATCCTGTGATTTCAGCTAAATCTTTTTCCAGTTCGCGGATCATTTCCTGATATCCTACGGCTTGATTTACCGGTACGAATGGGTGAATTGCGCCCCAATTTTCCCATGAAAGCGGTAACATTTGTGTTGCTGCGTTCAGTTTCATTGTACAAGAACCTAAAGAAATCATTGAATGTGTCAATGATAAATCTTTTCTTTCCAGACGCTTGATGTAACGCATCAATTCTGTTTCCGTATGGTATTTGTTGAACACTTCTTCCGTAAGAATTTCGTCTTTTCTCAAATTCTCTTCCGGAATGCTGTATCCTTCTTTTATTTCTAATTTGAATGTCTGCTTGTCTTTAAACTGAGCAAAAGAAGCCATCAGATAATTTAATTTTTCCAATGTCGTACTTTCGTTGATGGCAATACTTACCACACCTTCAGTAAAATAATTCAGATTCAGCTTGTGATCAAGCATCATCATCATCAGTCTGCCTTTCTCTTCTTCATTGATGTTGATTTTTACCGTATCAAAAATCGGTTCTTCAACAATTTCATACCCTAAGGCTTTAAGTCCGTTTTTAAGAGCATTTGCTTTAAAGTGGATCTGATCTGCGATATAATTCAATCCTTTCGGACCGTGGTAAACGGCATACATTCCCGCCATTACCGCCAGAAGAACCTGAGCTGTACAGATGTTTGATGTTGCTCTTTCTCTTTTAATATGCTGCTCTCTGGTTTGCAGCGCCATTCTAAGTGCTCGTTTTCCGTAAGCATCCTGAGAAACCCCGATGATTCTTCCCGGAATGTCTCTTTTGTAATCTTCCTTACAAGAGAAAAATGCTGCGTGAGGTCCACCGTAACCCAATGGAATACCAAATCTCTGTGTTGTTCCAACAGCACAGTCGGCACCCATTGATGCAGGAGATTTTAATTTAACCAAAGCCATCGGATCACAGGCAACCACTACCTGAAGATCTGATTTTTTATATTCAGCGATGTTTTGGGTATAATCTAAAACGATTCCGTTTTTCCCCGGATACTGCAATAACACACCGAAGTAAGAACCGTCGAATTCATGAGAAGCATGATCTCCTTCTACGATTTCGATTTCAAGGCCCTGTGCTTTTGTCTTTAAAACAGAAACCGTCTGTGGTAAAACAAGATCGGAAACGAAGAATTTATTAGCTCCCGCCTTTTTCTGATCTTTTGTTCTGTTGTTGAAGAACATGTGCATTGCTTCTGCTGCTGCCGTAGATTCATCCAATAATGATGCATTGGCCAAAGCAAATCCTGTAAGATCACATACAACAGTCTGGAAATTAAGAAGAGCCTCTAACCTTCCCTGTGCAATTTCTGCCTGGTAAGGGGTATAGGCTGTGTACCAGCTCGGGTTTTCAAAGATATTTCTCTGAATAGCCGAAGGCAGCAACGTATTGTGATATCCAAAACCGATATAGCTGGTATAATCCGTATTCTTCGATGCCAGCTCTTTCGAATGATTCAGCATTTCGTACTCTGAAAGCGGTTCTGAAATGTCAAGATCTTTCTCTAAGCGGATAGAAGAAGGAATGGTTTGAGAGATGAGCTCTTCAACACTTGAAACGCCGATCTTTTCCAGCATTGCCTGTCTATCGGCTTCATTCATGGAAATGTGGCGGCTCACAAACTGTTCTGTATTCATTTTTATTTATTAGATTTTGTTTGTAAAAAAGATTCGTAAAATTACGGTTTTTTAGAAAATTGTACAAGTAAATTGAAATCACACTAAAATCAACAATGTATTCTATCTTATTCAGAATTAACAGGTTTTTATTATCATTTTAAACGTAAATTCAGGTAAAATTATTTTTTAATATAAATTCTCATAATGCTTTTATTTTCAAAATACTACAAAATTTGCCTTAAAAACATTTGGTAATGAATTAATTCAAAGATTTTGCAATCGTTAATATCTCTATTTATAAAAGTATGATTATTTACATTCTAAACATTTAACATTCAACCTAATAAAATTCATGCAATTCTATTATCTGTATTTATTCTAAATTAATATATTTGCATCATGAATATGATTGTTCCTTTTAAAGTACCGCCTTTAGTGCCTGTATATTCTGCCAATCCTGAAGAAATGTATTGTGGTGATAAGAAATCCTGCTGCAAGAAATTTAAAAAAGGAAAACGTTGCAAGAAATGTCCCGGAAGAAAAAAAATGGCTTAATGACCGAAGCTTTTTATTAAAAAATAGAGGGCCAGGATAAGTAAACCAGCAGCCACAATAATTTTCATAATTTTTGGCTGACCGTGCGGATTTGCAACTGTTCTCGGCTGTGATCTGAAGAATTCTTCCGCTTTTTCCCTGAATTGATCCGTCTCGGTTTCAAAAACCTCGGTTATGGTGATTCCCTGTACTGCTGTTTTATGCAGTAATGAATTGGTAGCATGCAGCAAAATCTGAAATTTACCGTCTTTAAATTCCGTTATTTTAAATATTCTTTCCCCGTAAGGTTTTTCCAGTCCGAAAGGCAAGACTTTTACTACATCTGCATTCTGCGTCTGCCAGGTCACGATAATCTCCTCCCCTTTTTTTGCATGGATTTTATTGGCTGAAAATGTCTTTATGGATGGCGGAACCGTATATCGAAAGCTTTTCTGCTGACTTTCTAAATTCTGGTCATAAGAATATCTTCTTGCTTTATCGCTCAGCGTTTCATAGGCTTCCTGTATTTCCCTGAAGCGGTCTGCAAAGAAATCATCATTTTGGTTTTTGTCGGGGTGATACTTTAAAGAAAGTTTCCGATAGGCTTTTTTGATGTCTTCTTCTGAAGCATCATTCGGAATCCCTAGAAAATAATAGTAATCTTTCATTGAGCTATACAAAAGTAATGAATTTGTTATTGTGGGCAAAGTGAAGGAATTCATTTCTTCTCCTAAATTTTTAACGCCAAGTCCGCAAAGATTTTTTGTAATGATTGAGAATATGTTCGTTCGCAAAGGCGTTCTATTCAGCAAAGGGTGTACGTTTTATTTAAAATTGCATAAGCAATCAGTTATACATTTTTGTCATGCCGGAAGTATCTTAAGAATATATTTTACACTCCGAGTTCGTAAAATAGATATGCAATTAAATGCGACCTTTTTATCCCGCAGATTTCACGGATTGCGCAGATTTATTTTTCAAACTGTTTTAAGCCGTTAGATGCTAAGCGCTTTATTTACCATGAGATTGTTATGCTGAAAGCATTTTGACGGAGTTATTTTAAACGCGAAGTACACAAAGAATTTTTTAAATACTATGTGTTTTTTTGGCTCACAAAGCCGTTTCACTTAGATAAGAACACTAAGGTAATTTTTGAATACATTTTAAATACTACAGCAATCTTTAAGTTTAGAAATAATTACTTTACAGATATGTCATGCTGGAAGCATCTCAGTAAGCATGCTTAACGCCAAGTCCGCAAAGATTTTTTTGTAATGATTGAGAATATTTTCGTGCGCAAAGGCGTTCTACTCAGCGAAGGTTGAACGCTTATTTAAAATTGCACAAGCAATCAGTTTATACATTTTTGTTATGCCGGAAGCATCTTAACAATGTATTTTACACTCCGAGTTCGTAAAATAGATATGCAATTAAATCCGACCTTTTTATCCCGCAGATTTCACGGATTGCGCAGATTTTTTTATAAAATGTTTTAAAGTGATTAATGGAATTTTAATCTAATTTTGTCATGCTGGAAGCATCTCAATAAACATTTTTAACGCAAGGTTCGCTAAGGCTTTTTGTAATGCTTGAGAATATTTTTTTGTTCGCAAAGGCGTTTCACTCAGCAAATGCTGAATGCGTTAGTTACATTATGCTTTCAATATGGCAACTATTGTCAACATTTCTAAATATTGAAAGGAACGACTGCAACCCTAGCCCAGATTGAAGCAATTGTCTGAGCTCATTTCTTTGTTTCCAGCGGCGGCGGAGCCGCCGCTGGAAACAAAGAAATAGCGAGTGCGAAAAGCTGGAAATTGCTCCTAAAAAAATAATAAATTACAATTCGACGAAGTCAAAAAGCTTCTAATAAAAAAATACTGCTTTTCGATAGAATCAAATTGCTCCTTAAAAAAAACAATAATACAAGTCGGCGAGGCCAAAAAGATTGAGAATCGGCCAAACAATAATATTGAATTGATGCTGTTTTTGAGATTGCTTCTCCGCTCCGCTCATCGCATAACTATAAAAATTCCGGCTCGGGAAGCGAAGCTTCCCGAGCCGGAATAAACAATTTCAATTTAGTTACTTTCTATTATGCTTCTGCAATATTTTCTTTTTTTTCAAATCGATGGTGGCATCTTGAAGCGAACTCTTTTCTGAACTTTCCTTTCATTTCCTGATATTGCTCATCATTCATTTCCCTGATTTTATCGGCCAGTCCGAAAGGTGATTTTTCCTTGATTCCGTATTCCTCAAAAATACCTTTTACAAATCTTTTTCTTTGGGCTGCTTTTTTAACGATCATGGCAACACCTGCAATGGCTAATGCTCCAAGAGCACCTT
>Ga0308161_1000125_pt1 | contig 206602 bp, 176 predicted proteins | sample PhyFR2_FD_201034 | JGI IMG/M metagenome (GOLD analysis project Ga0308161, IMG submission 201034) | Phyllosphere microbial communities from UC Gill Tract Community Farm, Albany, California, United States - DLSLF.R2 | ecosystem: Host-associated > Plants > Phyllosphere > Unclassified | place...
CCACCGAAATCAGCGAACTGATCAAGCAGCGCATTGCTCAGTTCAATGTCGTGAGTGAAGCTCACAACGAAGGTACTATTGTTTCTGTAAGTGACGGTATCATCCGCGTACACGGCCTGGCCGATGTTATGCAGGGTGAGATGATTTCCCTGCCGGGAAACCGTTACGCTATCGCCCTGAACCTCGAGCGTGACTCTGTAGGTGCGGTGGTGATGGGTCCGTATGCTGACCTGGCCGAAGGCATGAAGGTCAAGTGTACTGGCCGTATTCTTGAAGTACCGGTTGGCCGTGGCCTGCTGGGCCGCGTGGTGAACACCCTGGGTGCACCTATCGACGGTAAAGGCGCAATCGACAACGACGGCTTCTCGCCAGTTGAAGTCATTGCACCTGGTGTTATCGACCGTCAGTCTGTCGACCAGCCTGTTCAGACCGGTTACAAATCTGTCGATGCGATGATTCCAATCGGCCGTGGCCAGCGTGAGCTGATCATCGGTGACCGTCAGACCGGTAAAACCGCAATGGCAATCGACGCCATCATCAACCAGCGCGATTCAGGCATCAAATGTGTCTACGTTGCTATTGGTCAGAAAGCGTCAACCATTTCCAACGTGGTTCGTAAACTGGAAGAGCACGGTGCGCTGGCTAACACCATCGTCGTCGTAGCGTCTGCGTCTGAGTCTGCTGCACTGCAGTATCTGGCTCCGTATGCAGGTTGCGCCATGGGCGAATACTTCCGTGACCGCGGTGAAGATGCGCTGATCGTATACGATGACCTGTCTAAACAGGCTGTTGCTTACCGTCAGATTTCTCTGCTGCTGCGCCGTCCACCAGGCCGTGAAGCTTTCCCAGGCGACGTGTTCTATCTCCACTCTCGTCTGCTGGAGCGTGCATCACGCGTGAGCGCTGATTACGTTGAGCGCTTCACTAATGGTGAAGTGAAAGGCCAGACCGGTTCTCTGACCGCGCTGCCAATCATCGAAACTCAGGCGGGTGACGTTTCTGCGTTCGTTCCGACCAACGTAATCTCGATTACTGATGGTCAGATCTTCCTGGAATCTAACCTGTTCAACTCCGGTATCCGTCCGGCTGTTAACCCGGGTATCTCTGTATCCCGTGTTGGTGGTGCTGCACAGACCAAGATCATCAAGAAACTGTCCGGTGGTATTCGTACCGCGCTGGCACAGTATCGTGAACTGGCAGCATTCTCCCAGTTCGCTTCTGATCTGGACGATGCAACCCGTAAACAGCTGAGCCACGGTCAGAAAGTGACCGAGCTGCTGAAGCAGAAACAGTATGCGCCGATGTCTGTCGCGCAGCAGGGTCTGGTTCTTTTCGCAGCGGAACGCGGCTATCTGAACGACGTTGAGCTGGCAAAAATTGGTAGCTTCGAAGCTGCTCTGCTGGCGTTCGCAGATCGCGATCACGCCGAGCTGATGGCTGAAATCAACCAGTCTGGTAACTTCAATAACGACATCGAAGAGAAGCTGAAAGGCCTCCTCGAGACGTTTAAAGCAACCCAGTCCTGGTAATGTCTGGCGGCTTGTCTGAAAAGGCAGGCCGCAAGGCTTTGAGGAGAAGCTAATGGCCGGCGCAAAAGAAATACGTACCAAGATCGGAAGCGTAAAAAATACGCAGAAGATCACCAAAGCGATGGAAATGGTCGCCGCCTCCAAAATGCGTAAAACGCAGGAACGCATGGCGGCCAGCCGTCCGTATGCAGATACCATGCGCAAAGTGATTGGTCACCTTGCGTTAGGTAATCTGGAATACAAGCACCCTTACCTGGATGAGCGCGACGTTAAGCGCGTCGGCTACCTGGTCGTTTCGACTGACCGCGGGCTTTGTGGTGGTTTGAACATTAACCTGTTCAAAAAATTGCTGGCAGAGATGAAGGCCTGGTCCGACAAAGGCGTCCAGAGCGATCTGGCGATTGTGGGATCGAAAGGCGTGTCATTCTTCGGCGCTGTTGGTGGCAACGTTGTGGCACAGGTCACTGGCATGGGCGATAAGCCTGCGCTCTCTGATCTTATCGGCCCGGTAAAAGTGATGTTGCAGGCCTATGATGAAGGCCGCATCGACAAGCTGTACATTGTCAGCAATAAGTTCAACAACACCATGTCTCAGACTCCGACCATTACCCAACTGCTGCCGTTACCGCCAGCGGAAGGTGAAGAAGAGATGAAGGCGAAGACCTGGGATTACCTGTACGAGCCCGATCCGAAAGCGCTGCTGGATACGCTGCTGCGTCGCTATGTCGAATCGCAGGTTTATCAGGGTGTGGTGGAAAACCTGGCCAGTGAGCAGGCCGCACGTATGGTGGCAATGAAAGCTGCAACCGATAACGGCGGAAATCTGATCAAAGAGCTGCAGTTGGTTTACAACAAAGCTCGTCAGGCCAGCATCACCCAGGAACTTACCGAGATCGTCTCGGGAGCCTCCGCGGTTTAACCAGGTTTGGAATTAGGTAGAGGATTCAAGATGGCAGCTGGAAAGATTGTCCAGATTATCGGCGCCGTAGTTGACGTCGAATTCCCTCAGGATGCAGTACCGCAAGTGTACAGCGCTCTTGAGGTTATGAATGGTGATGCTCGTCTGGTGCTGGAAGTTCAGCAGCAGCTGGGTGGTGGCGTGGTTCGTACCATCGCCATGGGTACTTCTGACGGCCTGAAGCGCGGTCTGAACGTCACCGACCTGAAAAAACCGATCCAGGTACCGGTTGGTAAAGCAACCCTCGGCCGTATCATGAACGTGCTGGGCGAGCCTATCGACATGAAAGGCGACCTGAAAGAAGAAGACGGCAGCGTCGTAGAGGTTTCCTCTATTCACCGCCCTGCGCCTTCTTATGAAGATCAGTCTAACTCGCAGGAACTGCTGGAAACCGGCATCAAGGTTATCGACCTGATGTGTCCGTTCGCTAAGGGCGGTAAAGTCGGTCTGTTCGGTGGTGCGGGTGTAGGTAAAACCGTAAACATGATGGAGCTTATCCGTAACATCGCGGCTGAGCACTCAGGTTATTCGGTCTTTGCTGGCGTGGGTGAACGTACTCGTGAGGGTAACGACTTCTACCACGAAATGACTGACTCCAACGTTATCGATAAAGTCGCGCTGGTGTATGGCCAGATGAACGAGCCGCCGGGTAACCGTCTGCGCGTGGCGCTGACCGGTCTGACCATGGCGGAGAAATTCCGTGATGAAGGCCGTGACGTTCTGCTGTTCATCGACAACATCTACCGTTATACCCTGGCCGGTACGGAAGTATCAGCACTGCTGGGTCGTATGCCATCTGCGGTAGGTTATCAGCCAACGCTGGCAGAAGAGATGGGTGTGTTGCAGGAGCGTATTACCTCCACCAAGACAGGTTCAATCACCTCCGTACAGGCCGTTTACGTGCCAGCGGATGACTTGACTGACCCGTCACCAGCAACCACCTTTGCTCACTTAGACTCAACAGTCACCCTGAGCCGTCAGATCGCCTCTCTGGGTATCTACCCGGCAGTTGATCCGCTGGACTCCACCAGCCGTCAGCTGGACCCATTAGTTGTGGGTCAGGAGCACTATGACGTTGCACGTGGCGTACAGTCACTGCTGCAGCGTTATCAGGAACTGAAAGACATCATCGCCATCCTGGGTATGGACGAACTGTCTGAAGAAGACAAACTGCTGGTGGCACGTGCGCGTAAGATCCAGCGCTTCCTGTCTCAGCCGTTCTTCGTAGCAGAAGTGTTCACCGGTTCTCCAGGTAAATACGTGACGCTGAAAGACACCATCCGTGGCTTTAAAGGCATCATGGAAGGTGAATTTGACCACCTGCCAGAGCAGGCCTTCTACATGGTTGGCGCCATCGAAGAAGCGGTCGAAAAAGCGAAGAAACTGTAATAACGGTTTCCCAGGAGGAAAATTATGGCTATGACTTATCACCTGGATGTTGTCAGTGCAGAGAGCCAACTGTTCTCTGGTCTGGTGCAGAAAATTCAGGTGTCAGGTAGCGAAGGTGAACTGGGAATTTTTCCTGGTCACGCCCCGCTGCTGACTGCCATTAAGCCTGGAATGATCCGTATCGTGAAACAGCACGGCGAAGAGGAGTTTATTTACCTCTCTGGCGGCGTGCTGGAAGTGCAGCCTGGCAGCACCACTGTTCTGGCCGATACCGCGATTCGCGGTACCGATCTGGATGAAGCGCGTGCGCTGGAAGCAAAACGTAAAGCAGAAGAGCATATGAACAGCAGCCACGGCGACGTGGACTACGCTCAGGCCTCTGCGGAGCTGGCGAAAGCCATTGCGAAACTGCGCGTGATCGAGCTGACCAAAAAAGCGATGTAATCCGGCTTTATGCGTCACGAAATGCCAGCCCTTTGGGTTGGCATTTTTTTTGCCTGCCGTAGGGGTAACAGGATTCTGGCTAATTTCGGGACAAGAAAAATGTAGTAATCTCAGTGCTAAATCGTTTAACTTTCTTCAGTCTACAATCAGTCAGGATGGATATGTCTAACAGTGCGATGAGCGTGGTAATTCTTGCCGCTGGCAAGGGCACCCGTATGTATTCCGATCTGCCAAAAGTGTTGCATACGCTGGCAGGTAAACCGATGGTTCAGCACGTGATTGATGCCGCAAAAGGGCTGGGTGCACAGCAGGTGCACCTGGTATACGGACACGGCGGCGATCAACTCAAAGCAACGTTAACTGACAGCGCAGTCAACTGGGTGCTGCAGGCAGAGCAACTGGGTACGGGTCATGCTATGCAGCAGGCGGCCCCGCACTTTGCTGATGACGAAGACATCATGATGCTCTATGGTGACGTTCCGCTGATTTCTGAAGCCACCTTACAGCGTTTGCGCGAGGCTAAACCCGCGGGCGGTATCGGATTGTTAACGGTTGTACTGGATGACCCGACAGGTTACGGCCGCATCGTGCGTGAAAATGGCACCATCGTCGGTATTGTTGAGCAAAAAGATGCTAACCCTTCTCAGCTTACTATCAATGAAATTAATACCGGTATTCTGATCGCCAACGGCGGTGATCTTAAGCGCTGGCTGTCCAGGCTAAATAACAATAATGCCCAAGGCGAGTATTACATTACTGACATCATCGCATTAGCGCACGGTGAAGGTCGGGTAATTAATGCCGTCCATCCGGCCCGCAATAGCGAAACTGACGGCGTCAACAATCGCCTGCAACTGGCTACGCTTGAGCGTACTTATCAACACGAGCAGGCTGAAAAACTGCTGTTGGCTGGCGTTATGCTTCGCGATCCTGCACGTTTCGACCTGCGCGGAACGCTGCAGCACGGTCGGGATATTGAAATTGATACCAACGTCATTATTGAAGGCCAGGTGACGCTGGGCAACCGGGTTAAAATTGGCGCGGGCTGTATTATCAAAAACAGCGTTATCGGGGATGACTGTGACATCAGCCCTTATTCGGTGATCGAGGATGCAAATCTGGCCACTGACTGTACCGTAGGACCATTCGCGCGTCTGCGACCGGGTAGTGAACTGGCTCAGGCTGCGCACGTGGGCAATTTTGTTGAGATGAAGAAAGCCCGTCTCGGCAAAGGGTCCAAAGCGGGTCACCTCTCTTACCTTGGCGATGCTGAGATTGGTGCCAATGTGAACATTGGCGCCGGGACAATCACCTGTAATTACGATGGTGCCAACAAATTTAAAACGATCATTGGCGATAACGTCTTTGTCGGATCGGACACGCAACTCGTTGCGCCGGTCACCGTGGCGGCAGGCGCAACGATTGCGGCAGGTACCACGGTGATGAAAGATATTTCCGGCGCTGATCTGGTCTATAACCGTAAAGAGCAGAATCACAAAGCCGACTGGCAGCGTCCGCAGAAGAAAAAATAATTTTTACGGCCCGTGTTAACGGGCCGCTGTGTAGTACCAAAACTATAATCCCCACTCTCTACAAGGCTCGGGGAACCGGCAAAGCCGGACTATCAGGTCATATGACAACGCAATGGCTTAACGCCATGAAGTCAGGAAATAACTATGTGTGGAATTGTTGGTGCAGTAGCACAACGTGATATCGCAGAAATTTTATTAGAAGGTTTACGCCGCCTGGAATACCGCGGTTATGACTCAGCCGGTCTGGCCGTCGTCGATCAGCAGGGGCACATAACGCGCCTGCGTCGCCTGGGTAAGGTGCAGATGCTGGCTGCCGCCGCAGAAGAACAGCCCCTGGTGGGTGGAACCGGTATTGCCCACACGCGCTGGGCAACGCATGGCGAGCCCTCAGAAGCCAACGCGCACCCGCACGTTTCTGAGCACATCGTTATCGTACATAACGGCATCATCGAAAACCATGAGCCTCTTCGCGAAGCGCTGATGGCTCAGGGTTATCACTTTGCCTCAGAAACCGATACTGAAGTCGTGGCGCATCTGGTCCATCTGGAACAGAAACAAGGTGGCTCGTTGCGTGAAGTCGTGCAGCGCGTGATCCCTCAACTGCGCGGTGCTTATGGCATGGTGATCATGGACAGCCGCGATCCGTCGCTGCTGGTAGCGGCCCGTTCCGGTAGTCCGCTGGTCATTGGGCGCGGTGTGGGCGAAAACTTTATCGCGTCTGACCAACTGGCACTACTACCGGTCACCCGTCGCTTCATCTATCTGGAAGAGGGCGATATCGCTGAAGTGAGTCGCCGTGATGTCACCATTATTGATGGTGCCGGTAACCAGGTCCGTCGCGAAGAGATCGAATCCAGCGTGCAGTACGATGCCGGTGACAAAGGCCTGTATCGTCACTACATGCAGAAAGAGATTTACGAGCAGCCTAACGCGATTAAAAACACCTTAACCGGTCGTTTTAACCACGGCGAAGTGGATCTCAGCGAGCTCGGCCCGCATGCAGAAACGCTGCTCAGTAAAGTTGAGCATATCCAGATCATTGCCTGCGGTACGTCTTATAACTCAGGCATGGTTTCGCGCTACTGGTTTGAAGCACTGGCTAATCTCCCTTGTGATGTCGAAATCGCGTCTGAATTCCGCTATCGCAAATCGGCGGTGCGTAAAAACAGCCTGCTGATTACGCTGTCTCAGTCGGGTGAAACTGCGGATACGCTGGCTGCGTTGCGCCTGTCAAAAGAGCTGGGTTATCTGGGATCGCTGGCTATCTGTAACGTTGCCGGTTCGTCCCTGGTACGAGAATCTGACCTGGCGCTGATGACCAAAGCGGGCACGGAAATTGGTGTCGCGTCGACCAAAGCCTTTACTACCCAGCTCACCGTGCTGCTGATGCTGGTGGCAAAACTGGGTCGCCTGAACGGTATGCCAGCGGAAAAAGAGCATGAGATTGTTCATGGTCTGCAGGCACTGCCAAGCCGCATTGAACAAATGCTGGCGCAGGATAAGCTGATTGAAGATCTGGCAGAAGATTTCTCTGATAAACATCATGCGCTGTTCCTGGGCCGTGGCGATCAATATCCGATTGCGATGGAAGGCGCGCTGAAGTTAAAAGAGATCTCTTATATTCATGCCGAGGCTTATGCTGCTGGTGAGCTCAAACACGGGCCGCTGGCGCTGATTGATGCCGATATGCCGGTTATCGTCGTGGCACCGAATAACGAGCTGTTAGAGAAGCTGAAATCGAATATCGAAGAAGTGCGCGCGCGCGGCGGTCTGCTGTACGTGTTTGCTGATGAAGATGCTGGTTTTAGCGACAGCGATGGAATGAAGATCATTCCCCTGCCGCACGTGGAAGAGGCGATTGCGCCTATCTTCTATACCGTGCCGCTGCAGCTGCTCTCCTATCACGTGGCCCTGATTAAAGGGACCGATGTGGATCAGCCGCGTAATCTGGCGAAATCGGTGACGGTCGAGTAATGCGTCTTACGCGTGAATCCCTGGCGGGATTCACGCGTTTCTTTTATTTAATTTTGCTGCTGACTTGCTCAAGTGCGCGCTGCTGATCGCTGATTTTGCGGTTAGCCTCATCGAGTGAGCGTTGCAGGTTAGTGATCACATCTTCATTTTTGCTTAGCTTTTGTGAGAGCGTATTGAGGGTATCAGTCTGGTTTTCTTGCGTTTTTATTAACGCTTGTACTTGCTTCTTCGTTTCACTCACATCCTCAGCATTGACAGACGCTTGTCTGACCGCGCCACTACTGTCAATTGTGGCCAGAGTGCCTCTGTTATCTGTCATTGCAAAAGATTCATTCGAATGAATCTGCGGTACGTCGTACGCATGGGCGCTGGCCAGCGTACAGAGGAGGACAACATTGCATACCAGAAGCTTCTTCATAAATGTCATTGAACATGTCCTTTTCAATAGTGGGCTTGTAAAAATGAGCAATAATTGTGTCTGTCATATAACTGTAATATTAACTACATTTTTCTGTCACTAAACTGTCCTATTTTCCCTCCTGCAGCAATCACTGACTCTTACTAAAAAGGCATTGAGCCTGAATTTTCTCCCCTGGAGGGAACATGACACTGATGCGTAGCACCGTAGCCCGAATCCTTGCCGCCTCTTTTGCCGTTAGCGCGGTTTCTGCCTTTGCAGCCACCGATCTGACGGGTGCGGGCGGGACTTTCCCGGCGCCGGTTTATGCCAAGTGGGCAGCAGAATATCAGCAAGCCACCGGTAGCAAAATCAACTATCAGGGCATTGGTTCATCTGGCGGTGTAAAACAAATTATCGCCAAAACCGTTGATTTCGGTGCGTCTGATGCGCCTATGAAAGACGAAGATTTGCAGAAAAATGGCCTGTTTCAGTTCCCAACCGTGATCGGTGGTGTGGTGCTGGCGGTTAACCTGCCGGGCATTAAATCAGGTCAACTGACGCTGGACGGTAAAACCGTTGGCGACATCTATCTGGGTAACATCAAAAAGTGGAACGATCCTGCGATTGTTAAACTGAACCCAGGCGTGAAACTGCCAGACACCAACATCAACGTGGTACGCCGCGCGGATGGTTCCGGTACCTCTTTCGTGTTCACCAGCTATCTGGCAAAAGTGAACGAAGAGTGGAACAGCAAAATTGGTAAGGGCAATACTGTTAACTGGCCAACCGGTCTGGGCGGTAAAGGTAACGACGGCGTCGCCGCCTTCGTACAGCGTCTGCCAGGCTCAATCGGCTACGTTGAATATGCTTATGCCAAACAAAATAATCTGACCTACACCAAGCTGGTGGATGCGGATGGTAAAGCGGTTGCGCCAAGCGAAACCAGCTTCTCTAACGCGGCGAAAGGCGCGGACTGGAGCAAATCTTTTGCTCAGGACCTGACTTTCCAGAAAGGCAACGACGCATGGCCAATCACCTCAACCACGTTTATCCTGATTTACAAAGACCAGGCTAACGCGGCGAAAGGTGCCGAAGTGCTGAAATTCTTCGACTGGGCTTACAAAGACGGCGGCAAAACGGCAAACGCGCTGGATTATGCCACCCTGCCTGACAGCGTAGTTCAGCAGATCCGCGCTGCATGGAAAGCCAATATCAAAGACAGTTCAGGTAAAGCGCTTTATAAGTAAGTGAATGACCCTGGCCAGACCTACGTCTGGTCAGCCTTCAGGGGCGGCGTCTGTCGCCCTGATAACTTCTGAGGACTGAGACTTCTATGGCTGCAACGAAGTCGGCATTCAAAGCCCCAGGCAAGCAAGGCGACAGAATTTTCGGTGCACTGGTAAAACTCGCTGCGCTGATCGTTCTGTTACTGATGGGCGGCATCATCGTCTCCCTGATCTTCTCTTCCTGGCCAAGCATACAGAAATTTGGTTTCGCTTTTTTGTGGACCAAAACCTGGGACGCCCCTAACGAACAATTTGGTGCGCTGGTACCGATTTACGGTACGCTCGTCACCTCAATTATTGCCCTGATTATTGCGGTACCGGTCAGTTTCGGTATTGCGCTTTTCCTTACTGAACTCGCACCAGGCTGGTTACGTCGTCCACTGGGTACCGCCATTGAGCTGTTAGCGGCGATCCCCAGCATTGTTTACGGCATGTGGGGCTTATTTGTTTTTGCGCCACTGTTCGCACAGTACTTCCAGACGCCGGTTGGCGATGTGATGTCGGGCATTCCTGTCATTGGCGAGCTGTTTTCTGGCCCCGCATTTGGTATCGGTATCCTGGCCGCAGGCGTTATCCTGGCCATCATGATCATCCCGTATATCGCCTCGGTAATGCGTGATGTGTTTGAACAGACGCCGGTGATGATGAAAGAGTCGGCTTATGGCATTGGCTGCACGACCTGGGAAGTGATTTGGCGCATTGTTCTGCCCTTCACCAAAAATGGGGTGATCGGCGGTGTCATGCTCGGTCTGGGACGTGCACTGGGTGAAACCATGGCCGTGACCTTTATTATCGGTAACACCTACCAGTTAGACAGCGCCTCGCTGTTTATGCCTGGCAACAGTATCACCTCAGCGCTGGCGAACGAATTCGCTGAAGCAGAATCAGGCGTACACGTTGCGGCCCTGATGGAGCTGGGCCTGATTCTGTTTGTTATCACCTTTATCGTGCTGGCGATTTCAAAGTTAATGATTATGCGGCTGGCCAAAAGTGAAGGAACGCGATCATGACAACGATGGAAGTGCAGGCTCGCGCAGAACTGGAAGCGTCACGTCGTAAGATGCAGTCATGGCGCAGTACCAAGAATAAAATTGCGCTGACGATGTCGTTACTGACCATGGCTTTTGGCCTGTTCTGGTTAGTGTGGATTCTGTTTACTACGGTAAGCCGTGGCATCGATGGTTTGTCATGGTCGCTGTTTACGGAGTCCACTCCGCCGCCAAACACCGCGGGTGGTGGCTTAGCCAACGCCCTGGCAGGAAGTGGTTTACTGATTTTCTGGTCTACCTTCTTCGGTACGCCGCTGGGCATTATGGCCGGCGTTTATCTGGCGGAATACGGACGCAAATCAGCACTGGCAGAAGTGATTCGTTTTATTAATGACATTCTGCTGTCAGCACCGTCGATTGTGGTTGGCCTGTTTGTCTACACCATCGTCGTGGCGCAAATGCACCACTTCTCCGGCTGGGCGGGCGTGATTGCGCTGGCGCTGCTGCAGGTTCCGATAGTGATTCGAACCACGGAAAACATGTTGCGACTGGTACCAGACAGCATGCGCGAAGCCGCCTATGCGTTGGGTACGCCGAAATGGAAGATGATCTCGGCTATTACGCTTAAAGCGTCGGTTTCCGGCATCATCACCGGTGTGCTGTTAGCGATTGCCCGTATCGCCGGTGAAACCGCGCCGCTGCTGTTTACTGCGCTGTCGAATCAGTTCTGGAGCACCGACATGATGCAGCCCGTGGCTAACCTCCCGGTCACCATATTTAAATTCGCCATGAGCCCGTTTGCCGAGTGGCAAAATCTGGCCTGGGCTGGCGTACTGATTATTACCCTGTGCGTGCTGCTGCTGAATATCGTAGCAAGAGTTGTTTTCGCCAAGGGCAAACACGGTTAACTACCGACACTGCCCTGCGCGGTGTTGATTAAGAGAGAAAAACAATGAGTACTGCGACTGCATCAGCCGGAAAAATCGAGGTTCGTAATCTGAATTTCTATTACGGCAAGTTTCACGCTCTGAAAAATATCAACCTGGATATTGCTAAAAACCAGGTCACGGCGTTTATTGGGCCATCAGGCTGTGGTAAGTCCACCCTGCTGCGCACTTTCAACAAAATGTATTCGCTCTATCCGGATCAGCGAGCAGAGGGTGATATTCTGCTGGATGGCGACAATATTCTGGCGTCGCATCAGGATATCGCACTGTTGCGCGCCCGGGTTGGCATGGTATTCCAGAAGCCGACGCCTTTCCCGATGTCGATTTATGACAATATCGCTTTCGGCGTGCGCCTGTTCGAGAAGCTGTCTCGTGCCGACATGGATGAGCGCGTGCAGTGGGCGCTGACCAAAGCGGCCCTGTGGAACGAAACCAAAGACAAGCTGCACCAGAGTGGCTACAGCCTGTCTGGTGGACAGCAGCAGCGTCTGTGCATTGCCCGCGGCATCGCTATCCGTCCGGAAGTGCTGCTGCTGGATGAGCCATGCTCTGCACTGGACCCCATTTCTACCGGCCGTATCGAAGAATTAATTACCGAACTGAAGCAGGATTACACGGTGGTGATCGTGACCCATAACATGCAGCAGGCTGCACGTTGTTCCGATCACACGGCGTTTATGTATCTGGGCGAACTGATTGAGTTCAGCGACACTGACACGCTGTTCACCAAGCCGGCACAGAAACAAACAGAAGACTACATCACAGGTCGCTACGGCTGATTCGACAGGAGATCGCCATGGACAGTTTAAATCTGAATAAACACATCTCCGGTCAGTTCAATGCTGAGCTGGAGCACATACGCACTCAGGTGATGATCATGGGCGGGCTGGTCGAACAGCAACTGACCGATGCGATCACCGCGATGCATAATCTGGACGGTGATCTGGCCCAGCGCGTCATTGATGGCGACCAGAAGGTCAACATGATGGAAGTGGAGATTGATGAGGCCTGCGTGCGCATCATCGCCAAACGTCAGCCTACCGCTATCGACCTGCGCCTGGTGATGGCAATTATCAAGACCATTTCCGAGCTGGAACGCATTGGCGATGTGGCCGAGAAAATCAGCCGTACCGCACTGGAGAAGTTTGGTCAGCAACATCTGCCGCTGCTGGTTAGCCTGGAATCCCTGGGCCGCCACACCGTACAGATGCTGCATGACGTTCTGGACGCGTTTGCGCGTATGGATCTTAACGAAGCCGTTCAGATCTACCGCGAAGACAAAAAAGTGGATAAAGAGTACGAAGGTATCGTGCGTCAGTTGATGACTTACATGATGGAAGATCCGCGTACCATCCCCAGTGTATTAACGGCACTGTTCTGCGCCCGCGCCATCGAGCGTATCGGTGACCGCTGCCAGAACATCTGCGAAATTATTTTCTACTTCGTTAAAGGACAGGATTTCCGTCACGTCGGCGGTGACAGGCTTGATGAGCTGTTATCCGGCGACGACGGCAGCAATAAGCCGTCTTGATCCTGGGCAACCGTGTGCGATTCCGGCACACGGTTGCGGCTATTCTGCATAGACCCCATCATCGTAGCTCTTTATACTTGCGCCAGTTTTTTAACCAACGGGTGCTGACTCATGTCCTCTTCTTCCCCTTCTAAACAGAGCATTACGCCTGCTAAAGCGATGCTGGCCGCCATCAGTGGTTATGCCATGGATGGATTCGACCTGCTTATTCTGGGGTTTATGCTGCCCGCGATTAGCCTGTCTCTGGCACTAGATCCCTCCCAGGCCGGTTCACTGGTGACCTGGACGCTGATTGGTGCCGTAATTGGCGGCATCGTGTTTGGTCATCTCAGCGATCGCTATGGTCGCATTCGTGTGTTAACCCTCACCATTTTGATGTTTTCCCTTTTTACCGGTCTGTGTGCGGTGGCTCAGGGGTACTGGGATCTGCTGGCCTATCGCACGCTGGCGGGAATGGGGCTTGGCGGTGAGTTTGGCATCGGCATGGCGCTGATTGCGGAAGCCTGGCCGGCAGAGAAACGCAACCGCGCCTCGGCGTGGGTCGGGATCGGCTGGCAACTGGGTGTTCTGCTGGCGGCATTTATCACGCCACCGCTGCTGAGTGTCATTGGCTGGCGCGGGATGTTCCTGGTGGGACTGCTGCCCGCGCTGGTGTCGTTTGTCATTCGCCGCAGTATGGGCGAGCCTGAGAGCTTTACCCGTCAGATCCAACATGTTCCCTCACTGTCCTTTCCCGCCCGACTGAAACTGCTGTTTAAAGACCGCGCCACCAGTAAAGCCAGCCTGGGGATCTTTATTCTCTGCTCCGTCCAGAACTTCGGTTATTACGGCCTGATGATCTGGATGCCAAGTTACCTTTCCTCAAACTTTGGTTTTAGTCTGACGAAATCCGGCATCTGGACGGCGGTCACTGTCGTAGGTATGACCTTCGGGATTTGGTTGTTTGGCGTGCTGGCAGATCGCTTTGCGCGCTGGAAAATTTTCCTGCTTTACCAGTTCGGTGCAGTTGTGATGGTGGTGGTTTATGCACAACTGCGCGATCCCACTGTTATGCTGTTCACCGGCGCGCTGATGGGGCTGTTTGTAAACGGCATGATCGGCGGTTACGGGGCATTAATCTCGGATACCTTTCCACCGCAGGTGCGCGCCACCGCGCAAAATGTGTTGTTTAACCTGGGACGTGGCGTCGGTGGGTTTGGCCCGCTGGTTATTGGCCTGCTGGCAGGCAAGTTTTCTTTTGTGGCGGCCATTACCTTACTGGCGCTCATCTACCTGCTGGATATTGTGGCAACGCTGTTCCTGCTGCCGAAGAAGCAGAGCCAGGACGATGCACTGGGGGCAATTGGCTAAGTAACCTGACTGACGTAAACCGGCCTCAGAAAGAAGCCGGTTTACGTGGTGATCCATGTCCATACCAGATGCACCTCTCACCATTTCAACTTTCAGGCTACTTTTTCGCATGAATCGCGCGATTTGCATCGTTGGTCGCGCAGGGTCAGATTCTGCTGCAACAACCTTTATGAACCCTAAGGAAATGATGAGGGCAAGATAGCCCGACAGTGCCACTGTGGCAGATAGTTGTGAGCATGATGGGAGACATCGCTCAAATAAAAGGGCAACGTCGTTGCCCTCGGGTTGGATTACTGCTGCATCAACGGCAGCAGCTGCTGATACAGCCGGCTGAACGTCTCACGTCTCGGCTGATAGTGCGCATGACGCGCCGGGTCCGGCTGGTGGCGCTGCACCTGCTTCAGGGCAGGCACGGTCAGATTCTCATCCAGCGCCATTTGCGCCAGACGTGCAGCGCCCAGTGCGGGTCCGACATCGCCGCCTTCGCAGTAATCCAGCGTCTGTCCGCTGATATCGGCCAGCATCTGTCGCCAGTAACCGCTTCGGGCACCGCCGCCAATCAGCATGATGCTGCTGGGCGTGACGCCGCAGTCGTGTACCACATCCATCCCTTCGGCCAGTGCAAACCCCACGCCTTCCAGCACCGCCCGCGCCAGTTCGGGCCGTCCATGCTGGTGGGTAAAGCCAAAGAAGCTGCCGCAGGCGTGCGGATTATTATGCGGGGTGCGTTCTCCCGACAGATAAGGCAAAAACCACAGCGACGGCGCATCCTGTTTTGCCCGCTCTGCCTCCGCCAGCAGATGCGGAACATCGTCACAGCCGGTCAGCGCAGCCGCCCAGTCAAGGCAGGACGCGGCACTGAGCATCACGGACATCAGATGCCAGCGCTGCGGCAGAGCGTGGCAAAAGCTGTGAACAGCACGTTGCGGATTACTGAGATAGCCGTCGCTGACGACAAAATAAACCCCGGATGTCCCCAGCGACAGCATGCCTTGCCCCGGCGCTGTCATGCCGACGCCAACTGCACCTGCCGCATTATCGCCACCGCCCGCCACCAGGGGCACCTGCGGCAGTGTCCAGCGCTGTGCAATAGCTGCCGACAAGGTACCGGTAATCTGATTACCTTCAAACAGCGCAGGCATCTGGCGTCGTTCCAGCCCGCAGGCCGCCAGCATCACATCGCTCCAGTCACGCTTTTCTACGTCCAGCCACATTGTGCCCGCCGCATCCGACATATCGCTGGCAAATTCGCCGCTCAGCCGCCAGCGTAGGTAATCTTTGGGCAACAGCACTTTTGCGACCTGAGCAAAGACGTCAGGTTCATGCTCTTTTACCCACAGCAGCTTTGGCGCAGTGAAACCCGGCATCATAAGGTTGCCGGTGATCTGACGCGATTCAGGCACGCGCTGCTCCAGCGTATGGCACTGATCGCCGCTGCGCCCGTCATTCCAGAGAATGGCCGGGCGCAACACCTGATGTTGTGCACCAAGCAGCGTAGCACCGTGCATTTGCCCGGTCAGGCCAATCGCTTTTACGCTACTCAGGTCATGCTGATGGGCCAGGGCCTGTACGGCGCGGTCCGTGGCCAGCCACCAGCTTTCGGGATCTTGTTCGCTCCACAACGGATGCGGGCGGGAAACCGTCAAGGGGGAGGTTTCCACTGCCACAACCTGCCCGTGTTCATCCAGCAGCACCACCTTGACGCCGGATGTGCCGATATCGATCCCGATTACCATGTCGCGCTCCTTACGGATTAAAAGTCATAAAGATAGTGATTCACCAGGTTTTCCAGCTGTTCCTGGCGTCCACTGTTGTGCTGCGGATTAAACTGCTGCTGATGTGCATGAGCCGCCAGCGCATCCAGCGAGAATTCACCTTTCAAAATCTGCTGACCAAATTCGCCGTTCCAGCCGCTGTAGCGCTGTGCTACGCGTTTATCCAGCTCACCGTCAGCCAGCATGCGTGCCGCCACTTTCAGCGCCAGCGCCATGGTGTCCATCGCGCCGATATGGCCATAGAACAGGTCATATTTATCGGTGCTCTGACGGCGTACTTTGGCATCAAAGTTTAGGCCGCCGGTCGTGAAACCGCCTGCTTTGATGATTTCGTACATCACCAATGCGTTTTCTTCCACGCTGACCGGGAACTGGTCCGTATCCCAGCCGCACTGCGGATCGCCACGGTTAGCATCCACCGAACCAAACACGCCAAGGGCAATTGCCGTCGCAATTTCATGATGGAATGAGTGGCCGGCCAGCGTCGCATGGTTCGCTTCGACGTTCACTTTAATCTCTTTTTCCAGACCAAACTGCTTCAGGAAGCCATAAACCGTGGCCACATCATAATCATACTGGTGTTTGGTGGGTTCCTGCGGCTTAGGTTCGATCAGCAGCGTGCCCTGGAATCCGATTTTGTGCTTGTGCTCAACCACCATCTGCATAAAGCGGCCGATCTGCTCGCGCTCCTGGCGCAGGTCAGTATTTAACAGGGTTTCGTATCCTTCGCGACCGCCCCACAGCACATAGTTTTCGCCGCCCAGCATCTGGGTCGCTTTCATGGCACTGCATACCTGGCTGGCTGCCCAGGAAAACACCTCCGGATCGGGACTGGTCGCAGCACCTGCACCGTAGCGCGGATGCGTAAAGCAGTTCGCCGTGCCCCACAACAGTTTAATTCCGGTTTCCTGCTGTTTTTCCTGCAGTTTATCGGTCATGACGGCCAGGTTTTCGCGATAGCTTTTCAGCGAATCCCCTTCTGGTGACACGTCTACATCGTGGAAGCAGTAATAGGGCACATTCAGTTTGTGAAAAAACTCAAACGCCACGTCCGCTTTCAGTTTTGCCAGATCCAGCGCTTCGCCCGTTTTTTGCCACGGACGATCAAACGCGCCCGCGCCAAACATATCCGCACCGTTCCAGCAGAACGTATGCCAGTAACAGGCGGCGAAGCGCAGATGCTCGGCCATGGTTTTACCCATGATCACTTCATCCGGATTGTAATGGCGGAACGCCAGGGGATTGGTGGTTTTTGTTCCTTCGTAGCGAACGCGATCAAGCTGGTCAAAATAAGCGTGCATGGTTGGCTCCTTAGCATCGGCCCCGAATGGGTTACCCGGAAGCGTTATTGTGCGTACCCGCTCTCAGCGCGCTCAATTACGATATTTCACACAGCCAGTAAGATAATTATTTATTGTGCACTTGCTCGCAAAAAAATATGAAGGCTTTATGACGCCTGACAGGTTTTATGTCGCGATCGGCGAGTCTGAAAATGTAAAATTTTCGATCGCGCTCAAAAATACAGAAATAAACCAAAAAACGTAATAGCGGGATAAAAATCAGTAATTGCTGGCAGCTGAAAATAAGGTGAACAATTCATCCGCCTGGTTCATAGCCTTACAACGACAATAACCGTTCCCTACAGGATGACCATGATGAAAATGAAACCTGCATTACTCGCTGCCTTTGCGGCGCTGGCCCTGTTCAGTCAGGCCAGTCTGGCAAAAGAAGTCAAAATCGGTATGGCAATCGATGATTTACGCCTAGAGCGCTGGCAAAAAGACCGTGACATCTTTGTTAAACAGGCTGAGGCGCAAGGCGCAAAAGTATTTGTGCAGTCAGCCAATGGCAACGAAGAAACCCAGATGTCGCAAATAGAAAATATGATCAACCGCGGCGTTGATGTGCTGGTTATCATTCCCTACAACGGTCAGGTATTAAGTAACGTGGTGGCAGAAGCCAAACGTGAAGGGATTAAAGTGCTGGCCTATGACCGTATGATAAATAACGCCGATATCGACTTTTATATTTCCTTTGATAATGAAAAAGTGGGTGAAATGCAGGCGGAAAGTCTGGTGAAAAAGGTGCCAAAAGGAAATTACTTCCTGATGGGCGGATCACCTGTAGACAATAACGCGCGCCTGTTCCGCGAAGGGCAGATGAAGGTGTTAAAACCCTATATCGATAACGGCAGCATTAAAATCGTCGGCGACCAGTGGGTTGATGCCTGGCTACCGGAAAACGCGCTGAAGATCATGGAAAACGCCCTGACTGCCAATAAAAACAATATCGATGCGGTTGTCGCTTCTAACGATGCCACCGCGGGCGGCGCGATTCAGGCGCTGAGTGCTCAGGGGCTGGCCGGTAAAGTCGCTATTTCCGGGCAGGACGCGGATCTGGCCGCCATCAAGCGCATTATGAACGGCACCCAGACCATGACCGTGTACAAACCCATTAAAGAACTGGCTACCGAAGCCGCGAAGATTGCCATCGAGCTGGGCAATGGTCAGACGCCAGCCAGCAATGCCAAACTCAACAACGGCCTGAAAGATGTGCCAGCGCGCCTGCTGACACCGATTGAGGTGAACAAAGACAACATTGACAGCACCGTGGTGAAAGACGGTTTCCACAAGAAAAGCGAACTCTAATCGCGCTACGCGAAGGAGAGTAAACAATGTTGCTGGAAATGAAGAACATCACCAAGCGCTTTGGCGCGGTGAAGGCGCTGGATAACGTCAGCCTGCAGCTGGATGCTGGGGAAGTGCTATCGTTGTGCGGTGAAAACGGATCGGGCAAATCAACGTTGATGAAAATCCTGTGCGGACTCTATCCGCACGGGGATTTCGACGGGCAGATCCACTTTGCCGGGGACGCTATTCAGGCGCAGACCATTCGCGATACCGAGCGCAAAGGTATTGTGATTATCCACCAGGAGCTGGCGCTGGTGCGGCAACTTACGGTGATGGAGAACATCTTTCTCGGCGCAGAGCTGGGGCGCTTCGGCATGGTGGATGATGAAACCATGACGCTGCGCTGCCAGCAGTTGCTGGAGCGCGTCAAACTCAACGTCTCCCCGGATACGCGCGTGGGCGAACTGGGCCTTGGGCAACAACAGCTGGTGGAGATTGCCCGTGCCCTTAACAAGCAGGTGCGCCTGCTTATCCTGGATGAGCCCACCTCTTCGCTGACCGAGCAGGAGACGACAGTGCTGCTCAGCATCATCCAGAACCTGCGCGAACATGGCATTGCCTGCGTGTATATCTCGCACAAGCTCAACGAAGTGAAGGCTATCTCGGACACGATCTGTGTCATTCGCGATGGTCAGCACATTGCCACCCGACCTGCTGCGGGCCTGAGTGAGGATGACATCATCACCATGATGGTGGGACGCGAACTCACGGCGCTTTATCCCCATTCGCCCCACGAGATTGGCGACACGGTGTTGCAGGTCGATAACCTGACGGCCTGGCATCCGGTTAACCGTCACGTGAAGCGGGTTAATAACGTCTCTTTTACCCTGCGAAAGGGGGAAATCCTCGGCATTGCCGGATTAGTGGGCGCGGGTCGAACGGAAACCGTGCAGTGCCTGTTTGGCGTCTGGCCCGGCCGCTGGCAAGGGGAGATAGCGATTCACGGCAAAAAAGTCACGATTCGCGACTGCCAGCACGCCATCGCGCACGGCATTGCCATGGTGCCGGAAGATCGTAAAAAAGACGGCATCGTGCCGCTGATGGGCGTAGGCAAAAACATCACGCTGGCCGCGCTGGACCAGTTCAGTCATCGGCTTTCCACCATTGATGAGGCCGAAGAACTGCACGCCATCAACGCCGCCATTGCACGACTGCGGGTGAAAACCTCTTCGCCTGAGCTGCCGATTGGTCGCCTCAGCGGCGGCAATCAGCAAAAAGCGATTCTGGCGAAGTGCCTGCTACTCAACCCAAAAATCCTGATTCTGGACGAGCCGACGCGCGGCATTGATGTTGGGGCGCGTCAGGAGATCTATGTGCTGATCAACGCCCTGGTACAGCAGGGCATCTCGGTGATTGTGATTTCGTCTGAGCTGCCTGAAGTGCTGGGCCTGAGCGATCGCATTCTGGTTATGCATGAAGGGCAAATCAAAGCCGATCTGATTAACGACAATCTGACTCAGGAGCAGGTGATGGAAGCCGCCCTACGGAGTGAACATTATGCTTAACAGCGAGAGTAAACCTGCCGTAGCGGCACCGGCTAACAAGCACGTATCCAGCAAGCTCGGTCTGCGTAACCTGCAGGTGTTGGTGATGCTGGGGGCGATTGTCTTGATTGCCCTGTTCTTTACCTGGACGACCGACGGTGCCTGGCTCAGTCCGCGCAACGTCTCTAACCTGCTGCGCCAGACGGCGATCACCGGCATTCTGGCGGTGGGCATGGTGTTTGTAATTATCTCCGCCGAGATCGATCTGTCCGTCGGCTCCATGATGGGGCTGTTGGGCGGCGCGGCGGCAATCTTTGACGTCTGGCTGGGCTGGCCGCTGCCGCTGACTATCGTGGTCACGCTGGTATTGGGGCTGTTGCTCGGCACCTGGAACGGCTGGTGGGTGGCTTACCGCAAGGTGCCATCATTTATTGTGACCCTGGCCGGCATGCTGGCGTTTCGCGGCATTCTGGTGGGCATCACCAATGGCACCACCGTGGCCCCAACGAGCCCGGCGATGTCGCAGATTGGTCAAAGTTATCTGCCCGGCGGTATCGGTTTTGGCTTTGGTGTTGCGGGCCTGGCGCTGTTTATTCTGTGGCAGTGGCGCCTACGACTGCGTCGTCAGCAACTGGGTCTGGCTCAACCTGCCGCCTCCGGCACCGTAGCACGACAGGCCATTACCGCCGTTCTGGTACTGGGCGCGATCTGGCTGCTGAACGACTATCGTGGCGTACCGACACCGGTTCTGTTGCTGGCATTGCTGCTGCTGGTGGGGATGTTTATGGCCACTCGCACTGCCTTTGGACGCCGTATCTATGCCATTGGCGGCAATATTGATGCCGCGCGGCTCTCTGGTATTAACGTGGCGCGCACCAAGCTGGCGGTGTTTGCCATCAATGGCCTGATGGTGGCGATTGCCGGGCTGATCCTCAGCTCGCGGCTCGGCGCGGGTTCCCCTTCCGCCGGGAACATTGCCGAGCTGGATGCCATTGCGGCCTGCGTGATTGGCGGCACCAGCCTGGCGGGTGGCGTGGGGTCGGTAGCGGGCGCCGTGATGGGCGCGTTTATCATGGCCTCACTGGACAACGGTATGAGCATGATGGATGTACCGACCTTCTGGCAGTACATCGTCAAAGGGGCCATTTTACTGTTAGCGGTGTGGATGGATACCGCCACGCGTCGCCGCCTGTAATCGTGTGAACGATCACACTGTGGCGCAAACCATTTCTGTGGCGCATCCAGCTGTGTTATGCAATGCGCTGGGAGTTAAAGGGACTGTGCCACTATGCATGAAAAACGATACCGCATTACCCTGCTGTTTAACGCCAACAAGGTTTACGATCGTCAGGTAGTAGAAGGCGTTGGCGAGTATTTACAGGCTTCGCAGACCAACTGGGATATTTTCATTGAGGAGGACTTCCGTTGCCGCATTGATAATATTCAGGAATGGCTGGGTGACGGGGTTATTGCGGATTATGACGATAGTTCGATTCAGCGCTCTCTGGCCGACGTGGCTGTGCCGATTGTCGGCGTGGGCGGTTCGTATCACAGGGAAGAAGACTATCCACCAGTACACTATATTGCCACCGATAACACTGCGCTGGTGGAAAGCGCCTTTCTGCATCTGAAAGAGCGCGGCATCAACCGTTTCGCCTTTTACGGTTTACCGGCCTCCAGCGGTAAACGCTGGGCGCAGGAGCGTGAACTGGCGTTCCGCAAAATGGTGATGCGCGAGCGTTACATGGGCGTGGTCTATCAGGGCATGGAGACTGCCTCTGAGAACTGGCAGCACGCACAAAACCGTCTGGCCGACTGGCTGCAAACGCTTCCTCCCCATACCGGCATTATTGCCGTTACCGACGCCCGTGCGCGCCATCTGCTGCAGGCCTGCGAATACCTGAAGATTCCGGTGCCGGAGAAGCTGTGCGTCATCGGGATCGATAACGAAGAGCTGACGCGTTACCTGTCCCGCGTGGCGCTGTCCTCAGTCGTTCAGGGATCGCGGCAGATGGGTTACCAGGCCGCTAAACTGCTGCATCGCCTGCTCGATCAACAATCTCTGCCGTTACAGCGCATCTTAGTGCCGCCGGTAAAAGTCATTGCCCGCCGTTCCACCGATTTCCGTTCGTTGCACGATCCCGCTGTCATTCAGGCGATGCACTTTATCCGCTTCAACGCCTGCAAGGGCATCAAGGTTGAGCAGGTGCTGGATGCCATTGGCATGTCGCGCTCAAACCTGGAGAAGCGTTTCCGGGATGAAACTGGCGATACGATTCACGCCATGATCCACCGCGAGAAGCTGGAGAAGGCCAGGGAGCTGCTGGCGGGTTCGTCGCTGAGTATCAATGAGATCTCACAGATGTGCGGCTATCCGTCGCTCCAGTATTTCTACTCCGTGTTTAAAAAAAGCTATGCCACCACGCCGAAGGAGTACCGGCAGGAGAATGGCGAGGTGGTGTAGATGCTTAACGCTTGCCTGGATCGCTGCATGAGGCAATAAGGTTAACCGCATCATTCGACCTTTTCACGAGCAACACTCGCGTATTCTGCTGAAGCTGGATGGCGAGAAACGGACAAAGGCACAGTAAAAAAACGCTCACCAAGGGTGCCAGCAGACTCCCTTTCAAAAGGACAGGAAAACCGCCACCGCGAAAATATCGTCTTAGTTTTTTTGTCACACCGTCTCACATCTGCGCATCGGCTTGACGATGCTCTTAGTGAACATGCCCTGTTGATAGCACCCGTCGTTATCATTACTGATAGTGCACCAATGTGCTGCAAGAGTCGGATAAAGCTCACCCGTATTGTCATCGCTTAGTTATTGTTTTAACCAAAAGGAATTTCCAATGCTCAAGGTCCGCAAAGCCATACCAGAGGATTACTCTGCCTGGCTAACCCTCTGGAAAGGTTATCTGCATTTTTACGGACAGAACCTGGACGATGCCGTCACGTTATCTACCTGGCAGAGAATACAGTCGCCCGAATCAGCGTTAATGTGTTGGCTGGCCGAATTTGATGGCAAGGTGACGGGCTTCGTGGTCTGCGTGATACATGAAGGCACATGGTTTACACAGCCCGTATGCTATCTGGAAGATCTCTTCGTTGAAGAAAATGCGCGTGGCGTGGGAGCGGGAAGAGCGCTCATCACGAGGGTCTGCGATGAAGCCCGTGAGGCGGGCTGGGCAAAGGTGTACTGGGTGACAAATGAAAATAACCCCGCGCGTAAACTCTACGACAAGCTAGCCCAGGTTGATGATGTTGTTCGCTACAACATCAGGTTCTGAAAACCGACCTCTCAGCACCCTCCCAATCGTACAAGATACTACCCTTATTAAAATAATCAGGGCAGAGATTAATAACCTCTCTCCCTTTTTATTGGAATCTGCCAATAATAAAAATAATCTGTGATAAATATCTCAATATTATAGTATTAAGATTCATTGCGACCCTTATTCATTTTTCCTCTGTTTTCAACGGCGCAGGAAGGCTTCTCCAACGGCTGGCATCCCGAAAATCGAAAAAGCCCATTGAAATAAAATGGGGCCGATCACAATATGAGTGGGTTTACTAAACAATAACAATCAGTAAATTCTGAGGCCGATTATGCAACGCACTCTGTCACCTACAGTCTTCCAGCTTCACAAGTCTTTTTTCCGTACTCAACCCCTGGAGATCGTCAATGCTGCGGGATGCAGCGCGGAACTTTTTATCTATGAATCAGGCATTGAGGCCGTGCGGCTGAAAAACGCCCGTGGCTATCTGGTGGTGCTCCCTTACTATGGTCAGATGATCTGGCAGGCCATGTTTGATGGCGTCGACCTGACAATGCAAAGCCGTTTTACCGAGCCGCGTCCTGCCAGCGACATTGTTGGAACCTATGGCTGCTTTATGTATCACTCCGGGCTGCTGCGCAACGGTAACCCAACAGCGGAAGACAACCATGCCCTGCACGGTGAAATGCCCATCGCACCGATGCAGCGGGCGCGCATTGAAACTGGCGAGGATGCGCAAGGGCCCTGGCTGGCGCTGGTGAGCGAGCGCGAGTACCTGATGGGATTTGGCGACCATTATCTGGCCCAGCCTCGGGTGGTTATCCGTCCGGACAGCGCCACCTTTGAGGTATGCATGGCGGTAGAGAACTTATCGCTCAACGCCATGGACCTGATGTACATGTGCCATGCCAACTTTGCCTATGTTGAAGGTGCACGCATCATTCAGCCCGCTGCTTTTACCGCGGCCGACACGGTTATCCGTTCGTCAGTGCCCGCCATCGTGAAAGCGAATGATGCCTATCTGGCAAGGCTTAAGCAGCTTAAGCAAGATCCCGCCAGCACAGAAGTCATCACTGCCGAGTTGCAGCCCGATCCCGAACTGGTTTTCTACATTAAAAATCTGCGTAAAGCGCAGGATGGCCATGTGCACGTCATGCTACGTCGGCCAGACGGCGATGCTTTTACGGTGAACTACAACCCCGACAATTTCCCCTTTCTGACACGCTGGATTCTGGCAAACCCTATGCAGAAGGTGTGCGCTTTTGCGATGCCGGCGACCTGCGGCGTTGAAGGCTATCAGGCCGAAAAACGGGCCGGGCATGTACGGTCACTGGCTGGCGGGGAAAAGGCCTTTTTCAGCATGACGCTCGGCTATCTTAATGCGCAGGAAAGCCAGCACGAAGAGGCACTGATCCGTGCGTCGGTGTGATCGGCACACCGTAATTGTTAATGAAATGTGTGAGCTTTATCAAAGAAGAGATCTTTATTGGCATCAGGTAATTTACTTTACTTTTCTTTGAAGTAAATTCTGTGCTGCACCCGGACAATTTATGCGGTTTGTTTTGGGAAACGGGAAAAAAAGATTAACCGGCTGAACGGTTTATTTTCTCATTTTTATTAATACGAATACCCAGTGTTCAGAAATGATTATTTATCTGCTGTTTTATTGCTGGCAGCGGCATCTTTATATCAATTTCTGGCAAGAGAAAATCTCATCATATTAATGATAACCAGGGGTAGTAAAATGAATCGCCGCAATCTAATTAAAATGTTAAGCATCTCTACGCTGTTATCGGTCTCTGTGAGTTTAGCGTTTCCCATGTCCGCACTGGCCTCCGAAACCAAAACCATGGTGACGGTGGTCAAAGAAGCCGGTGTGCCCTGGTTCAACATCCTTAATCAGGGACTCAAAGAGGGCGGAGAAAAAAATAATCTTAAAACCTCTATGGTGGGGCCCACGCGTGCCGATCCTGCGCAGCAGGTGAAACTGATTGAAGATCTGATCGCCAAGAAAGTCGATGTGATTGGTCTGGTACCGCTCGATACCAAAGTGACGGCGCAGGTGGTGAAGCGCGCGCGTGACGCGGGCATCATGGTGATCACGCAGGAAGGCCCTAACCAGGAAGGCAAAACCTGGGATGTGGAGCTGATGAGCGCGAAAGCCTACGGTGAAGCACAGATGAAAGCCCTGGCGCGTGAAATGGGTGAAAAAGGCGAATACGTCGTGCTGGTCGGCACGTTAACCACCACCGGTCATAATCAGTGGGCCGATGCCGCGATCGCGTATCAAAAAGAGCACTACCCGAATATGAAACTGGCCGCCGACCGCTTTCCTGGCGCGGACTTTATCGATGAATCCGAACGCGTTACTCAGGATATCCTGAAAGCGCATCCGAACGTGACAGGGATTATGTCGATGGGCTCGAACGGGCCGATCGGGGCGGGCAACGTGCTGAAGAAACGCCATCTGGAGAAAAAAATCGCCCTGGTGGGCACCACCATTCCCTCACAGGCGCGCGCATACATTATGTCTGGCGTGATTCGTGAAGGTTTCCTGTGGAGTCCAAAAGAAGCCGGACTGGCGATGACCGATGTCGCACGCCTGGCGCTGGATAACACGGAATTTAAAACCGGCATGACCATCCCTGGGCTGGGTGAAGCCACCGTGGATAACGAAAACAAAGTGATCATGGTGGATCGCATCCTCCAAATCACCAAAGCCAACGTCAACGATCTCGTCAAGCTCGGCCTGTAAGTCACACCATCAATGTTGCTGCTGGCCGGGTTCAACTGAATCCGGTCAGCCTCCCCGTATTCTGATTAGATAAGGGATAGTGCTATGCCTGCATTTTTACAACTCGATGGCATATCGAAAATATTCGGCGGCGTCCACGCGCTTTCGGATGTCAGCCTCACGCTGGAAGAAGGCGAGGTACATTGTCTGTGCGGACAGAATGGATGCGGTAAGTCGACGTTGATCAAGGTGATGTCTGGCGTGCACCAGCCCGAGCCGGGAGGCCGTATTATTATTCGCGGTAATGAAGTCTCGCCGCTGACGCCCGTGGAAAGTACTCGCCTGGGCGTGCAGGTGATCTATCAGGACCTGTCGCTGTTCCCCAATTTAACCGTGGCGGAGAACATTGCCGTCGGCCAGCATACCGGCCGCTTTAAACGGGTTAACTGGAAAAAGATTTATGAGATAGCGGCCGAAGCGGTTGCGCGCATTGGCGTTTCGCTCGACCTGAATGACAAAGTGGCGGATATCTCTATTGCTCAGCGTCAGCTGGTGGCAATTTGCCGGGCGATGGCGGCGAATGCCCGGCTGGTGATTATGGATGAACCTACATCCTCCCTGACGCGCCATGAAGTGGACGCCTTACTGAAGCTCACCCTGCAGCTTAAACAACGCGGTATCACGATTGTTTTTGTCAGCCATCGTCTGGATGAAGTGCTGGAAATTGCTGACCGCGTTACCGTGATGCGCGATGGCGTGAAGCTGGGCACCTACGATGCCCGCGAGATGTCAGACCGTAAACTGGCCACGCTGATGACGGGGAAAGAGTTCCATTATGAATCCGTTGCCAAAGACAGACCGCAAACCGAAACGGTGCTCGAAGTCAGCAACCTGTCCCGTAAAGGCGAGTACCGGAATATTTCATTTGATATTCGGCGGGGCGAAATTCTCGGCCTCACTGGCCTGTTGGGATCGGGGCGAACCGAATTAGCGCTGAGCCTGTTTGGCCTGACGCGTCCGCATCAGGGCGAAATAAAACTTCACGGCCAGGCCGTGCAGATGCGATCTAACCGCGATGCCATTGAGTACGGCATTGCCTATTTGTCAGAAGACCGTCTGGGACTGGGCTTAGTTCTGGAGCAGTCAATCAGCGCCAACATCACGCTCTCCGTGGTGGAGAAGCTGGTGAATAAAGCCGGACTGATTCGTGACGATCTCTATGAGCAAACGGTCAACGAGGCAATTGCCTCACTGTCTATTAAAGCCGGTAATCCCGACAACAAAGTTAAAACCCTGTCAGGCGGTAACCAGCAACGAGTGGTGCTGGCAAAATGGCTGGCGACCCAACCCAAACTCCTGATTCTCGACAGCCCCACTGTGGGCGTTGATATCCATGCCAAAGACGGTATTTACGCCATTGTGCGCAAACTCGCCGCCAGCGGTATTGCCATCATCATGATTTCCGATGAGATTCCCGAAATTTATTACCACAGTGATCGGGTGTTAGTGATGCGCGGCGGCAGGCTTAATGGGGAATATTTCCCTGGCCGCTGTAGCGAAGAAGAATTAAAGGAGGCAGTAAATGCGTGATTTCCTCCAGCGCTTTATTCATACCCACGAATGCCGCCTGCTGGCGGTGATGACACTGATGATTGTGTTCCTGACCGTCTTCACCACGGAGTTCGCAACGTTACAAAATCTCTTAGACGTTTCAGGTGCAACGGCCTTTATTGGCATTATGGCCGCAGGCCTGTTGGTGGTGATTATTACTGGCGGCATCGATCTCTCTTTCGCTGCTACCGCCTCCATCACCCAGTACGTTGCCCTGACCTTAGCGAACAATATGGGCCTGGGCTGGGTGGGCATTTTTGCCGTCGCCATCGGCCTGGGCATCGTGCTGGGTTTTATCAATGGCGTGCTGGTCAACGTACTTCGAACCTCCGCGCTGATTATCACCATTGCGACCCTGAACGTTTTCTTCGGCATCCTGCTGACGGTAACCAGCGGCCAGGACATCTTCATGCTGCCTGACTGGTTTAACGCCGGCTTTGAACTGGTGTTCTATACCGATGCACAAGGTGCCACCTATGCGCTGAACTTCCAGATTATCGCCCTGGTCCTGGCGTTTGTTTTGACGTGGCTACTGCTCAACAGAAGCAATACCGGCCGACAAATTTATGCCACTGGTGGCAATCCGGATGCCGCGCAACGCGTCGGCTTCAACGTATTCAAACTGAATATGCTGGTTTATGGCTACATGGGAGCGCTGGCTGGTCTGGCGTCGCTGGTTCAGGCACAGCTTGCCCAGTCGGTATCCCCGACGGCGCTGGTTGGCAGGGAACTGGATGTGGTGGCTGCGGTGGTTATCGGCGGGGCCAGCCTCACTGGCGGTAAGGGGACGGTGTTGGGCACCGTACTGGGCGTGGTACTGATTGCCGTGATGCAGAATAGCCTGATCCTGCTGGGTGTTTCATCTTACTGGTCGTTATTCAGTACCGGCCTGGTGATCATCGCCGCCATGATCATGATGGCCAGAGAAACCCGCAAACAGAACAAGCTCGTCGATGAAGGGGCGATATCATGAAGCAGACTGGCAATGTGTTAGCGCAGGTGGAAAAACGGTTGGGAACGACCAACGTCCGGCTGCTGTTTATCCTGATAGTCATGGTGATCGGTCTTGGGCTACTTGAGGGCGACAAGCTGTTTGCGGCGGCGGGATTGCGATCGATGGGCTTCCAGTTGCCGGAGCTGGGGTTTCTTGCGCTCGCCATGATGATTCCTATGCTTTCCGGCGGTATCGATCTTTCCATCATCGCCACCGCCAACCTGTGCGCCTTAACGGTCGCCTACACGTTGACCACCTTCATGCCTGAAATGCAGGGCGCATCCGGGGATCTGCTACAAATTGGCGCACTGTTGCTGGGCCTGGTGTTGTCGGCCCTGGTGGGGTTACTGAATGGCGTGCTGGTGGCTTATCTGCGCGTGCCGCCAATGCTGGCAACGCTGGGTACGATGACGGCGGTGAAAGGCATTGCAATCGGATTCAGCCATGGGGATGTTATTTCCGGTTTTCCGGCACCGATTGTGTTTATCGGTAACGGCACCCTGTTCGGCATTCCTTTCGCCCTTATCATCTTTGCCCTGGCGATTATTCCGTTAAGCATTTTCGTCAACAAAACCCCGCTGGGTAAGTCGATAGCCATGATCGGCTCCAATGAGCGAGCGGCCCATTATTCCGGCATTAACACGCGTAAAAGCCTGGTGTGGGTATATCTGATTTCTGGCTTATTTGCTGGTATCGCGGGCATCATCATGATGGCACGCTTCGACTCGGCCAACGCGGCGTACGGTGAAAGCTACCTGTTGGTCGCTATCCTGGCTGCGGTACTGGGCGGTGTCGATCCGTTGGGGGGATTTGGCCGGGTCAGCGGCGTGATTCTGTCACTGCTGATTCTGCAGTTGGTCTCTACCGCCTCGATTTTGCTGGATCTCAGTCAGTTCATCACGCTGGCGCTATGGGGCGCAATTTTGATTGTGGCATCGGGCGGCGTCGTGCTCAAAGAATGGCTCTCTGAGCGGCGGAAACTGCGTAAAAAAGTGCCCGCGATGACACGAAAGGCGTAAATTCTGTAAACCCTGTTACTGCATCACCACGTCGCACCTGAGGCGGCGTGGCTATCGGGCCTCATGACATGATAGATTTAAAAAATAATCATTCAATAAGGTATGTCATGAGTAATCGAGCTGATGATGTCAGTGCTATAGGTCCCCGGTTACGACTAATGATCGCCTCATTAACCTCTCTGGAAGCCCGGTTGGTTCATGCCGTGTTATCAAGCGATTTTGATGAGAATGTCTCAATCAAAGCCATTGCCAGCCGTTGTGAGATGTCTGAGGCGATGGTGGTGAAAACAGCAAAGAAGTTGGGTTTTTCCGGTTTCAAAGAGTTACGCATAAAAGCCGCCCTGTATAACCGCCTGCCCATCACCGAAATGCATCAGGAGCTTTCTCCCAGCGATACGACACGTGAGATCGTCAGTAAGGTGTTTCGCACCTCCGTTCAGGCGATTGAGGAAACGCTGGCCATTCTGGATATGGCGGCTTTTGAAAAAGCCGCAGATCTGCTGGCCAGGGCACGTCAGCGTGATTTTTACGGCTTTGGTGGTTCGGCGCAAATCGCGCGGGATGCGGTGCATAAGTTTCTGCGTATCGGTACCCGTTCGGCCGCTTATGACGATCCCCATATGATGCTGATGTCGGCTGCGTTACTGAACGAGCAGGATGTGGTTGTCGCTATTTCCCATTCCGGCCGGACGAAGGACATCATCGAAGCGGTAAAAGCCGCGCAGCTTCAGGGCGTACCGGTGATTGCCATCACCAATTCCATTGGCTCGCCGCTGGCTAACCTTGCCGACACCGTGATCTGCTCCACCGCTCAGGGCTCGCCGCTGACCGGTGAAAACGCGGCTGCGCGCATTGCACAGTTAAATATTCTGGATGCCCTTTTTGTTGTGGTCGCACAGCGCGACTATGCACAGGCCGAACGCCAGCTGGGCCGCACCATGCTGGCCGTCGCCCATAAACGAAAATAGCCAGAGCAACCACTTTCACTATCCTCAACGATTCCAAAGGAACATCGAATGGCAAAACGGGAGCATCACTACCAGGTCAACGTGCGCTGGAGCGGTAATCGCGGGGATGGCACGCAGTCCTATACCGCTTATGATCGAAACGGCGAGCTGTCGGTGGAAGGTAAAGCCACGGTTGCGCTCAGTGCCGATCCCGCTTTTCGTGGTGATGCCACGCGCTGGAATCCAGAGGAGCTCTTACTGGCGTCAGCGTCGGCCTGCCATAAGCTATGGTATCTGCATCTTTGCGCCGATGCGGGCATCATTGTGGAAGCCTATGAAGACACGGCAGAAGGCACCATGGTTGAAGGCGAAAGGGGCCATTTCACTCAGATCACCCTGAAACCCGTGGTGACATTGCGTAATAAGGACGACGCAGCCCGAGCCGAAGCGCTGCATCATTATGCCCATGAAGCCTGCTTTATTGCGAACTCGCTGAATTTTCCGGTGCGTTTTGAGCCGATGTTTATTTGAAAAGATACGCATTAAGAGTGGAAGCCATGTTGTATCGCCCGGCCCTAAAAGTCTCTTACTTGCAGATTCAGTAATAACACCAGCCATGCGAGAGGGCGTTTCGGCATCATAACCGGTCGATGCATTCGACGTTTTTTATCTCGGGCTGTGAGGCGTTATCTGTGAACTGAACACACAGCATTACACGGTTTTTTTAGCCTAAAGTGTTATAGCGTTCAGCCAGATCCGACGCTTTTGTATAAAAATAGTGCAGAAAACCTAAAGTGTTAACGCCCCAGGCCGATACTTTATGCGCAACTGGCGAAATCCGTCGCCAGTATTATGTGACCCCCGTCTGGGGCTCAGTCAACATAAGGAGCAACTGCATGGATATACAGCAACTCACCACTCTGTCTGCAGGTTTAGAACAATGGCAGGCTCGCGGTGAAGCCAATGCGAATCTGTTGAAAAAAACGCTGAATCAACAGGCAGATACCATCACTACGCTTGTTGAGGGTGTGACAGCTCTTCCCTCTAATCCGGCTGTAGGGCGTAACATCAACACCACCGCCTGATAATGCCGTTACGGATCTCCGGGCGGCTTTCGCTGTGCCGCCCGTTTTAATGCATGGCGCGGTTTATTCCCTTGTCTGAATCTGGCTGAGTCAACGGCCTTGACTCAACGCTTTTATCACCGCAATTTCTTCCAGTATCCGTGAACCTCATCTGGATTAAATAGGGCATCGCTCATCTGTTGCCTGGGAATGCGATGTCTTCGCGCCTGTTATCGATTGGTTATTCAATGCCTAAAATACGTTTATTCGCGACGTACCCTTTAGATGTTCTTCGCACGACATTGAGGGGTTTTTTGACCGCTTTATGCTTCTTCACTATCACGGCCCACGCAGAGCGCCTTAAATCTGAGGAGCCATTGTTATGATGTCTTTTTCAACGGGTTTCCTGTTGAGCCTGTCGCTGTGCCTTGATATCGGCATTGCCAACATTGCCATGATTACGCTGGCGATGCAGCGTGGCTATTTTCAGGGGTTCTGGTTGGGAGTCGGCACCTGTGTGGGTGATTTGATTTATGCCGTTCTGGCGCTGGCTGGCATGGCGGTGTTGCTGCAGTTCGAGGTCGTACGGTGGATCATCTGGATAGGTGGTGGTGCTTTGCTGGTGGGGTTTACCATCAAAATGCTGCTGTCCGCCTTTCGTAACGTCAACGATATCGATACCACGCTGAGTGCGCCCAGACGGTCAATGTGGCGTGAGTTCCGGCACGGTATCGTGCTGGCAATGTCGTCGCCGACTGCCATTGTGTGGTTTGCTACGGTGGGTGGTGCATTAATTTCCCGATTCGGGCAGCAAAGCATTACGGGATCGGCACTGTTTCTGAGCGGTTTTTTTCTGGCGGGGATCGTATGGACAGCGGCCCTGTGCCTGGTCGGTAGCCTCGGCGGCAGGTTGTTAGGGCAAAAGTTATTGAGATATTCCTATATGGCTTCCGCGCTCATCTTTGCCTACTTTGCCTTATATGTGATCGTGTCAGGATATAAAGAATTTATTCTTTAGCACGAGTTGGCATTAGCAACAGGTTGTTAGTCCTGTCACGGCTTGTCCGTTTGCAAAGACGTTTTCTCACGCCACCCACTGTGCCTTGATAGATATCCCGTTCAGCGACGGCCAACATGATCTTCTGCCAGGCCACGCGGCACCGATCACAGGCGAGAGCTATCAGTGCAATAGATAGCATGATCACAATAACTGCACTTATTGTTAACTTTGTATTAATAACATTGGTTATCATAACCCCATCGAAAGCGAATTGCTTTCACACTTACAACATTAAGGAACAGGATTATGAAAACCATTAAAACACTGTCGATTGCTGCCGTTGCTGCACTGTCATTCATGTCGGCCTCAGCTTTTGCACAAACCGTTACCGCAACGGGTTCAACGCTGGACGGTACAGAAGCCAAAATTGCCGCTCAGGCCGAGCAGCAGGGCGCACAGTACAAAATCATCGAAGCCAATACGAACGATCGCGTTCACATGACAGCTGAGCTGTATAAATAAGCGTTACGGATGCGCCGGCGCGAAAAAGGGCTGCTTAATGAGCAGCCTTTTTTGTGTCTGTACAGACAGCAGCGCACCAACCTTGTCAGATTGAATCGCCGCCGTGCGCCGTTTGCGCTCTGCAAGCAGCGTCATGAATAAAAGGCCAGGCTTCCCCGCACATATACTTAAAAAAATATTTTCTATTTTTCCTAAACACCAGCATAAACACGCCGCCGATTCGCTCAGAGCTTTGGACGATGCGGTTCCAATCATCGAATTTACCCCGGATGGCACCATCCTTCGGGCCAATGCACTGTTTCTAAGCAAGATGGGTTACGAAGCGCAAGAGATCGTGGGCCATCACCACAGTATGTTTTGCCCGCCATCAATGGTGAACTCATCTGAGTACCGCCAGTTCTGGCAGCGCCTTGCCAGCGGCAAGAGCTTCAGCGGCAAATATCTGCGTCTGGGCAAAGACAGCCATCCGGTCTGGCTGGAAGCCAGCTATGTCCCGGTGAAAGACAAACATGGCCGCGTCATCAAGGTCATCAAGCTGGCGGCAGATATCTCCGAGCGCATCAGTGAGGCACAGCAGCAGGATGCCCTGGTGCAGGCGATCAGCCGCTCAATGGCGGTCATCGCATTTAACAAAGCCGGGGAAGTGTTAGAGGTTAACGAAAACTTTCTCAAAGCAACGGGCTATAAAGCCGACGAGATTCTGGGCAGGCATCACCGTATGTTCTGTTCCGAGGAACTGCGCAGCAGCAAGGAATACCAGCAGTTTTGGCAGCGTCTCAATCAGGGCGAATTTTTCTCTGGGCAGTATCCGCGACTTAATCGTCATGGCGAAACTATCTGGCTGCGCGCGACGTATAACCCGGTTTTCGATGCCGATGGCCGGTTATATAAGATTGTAAAATTCGCCAGCGATGTTACCGAGCAGGTGCTGCAAAACCAGCAAGAAAATGAAGCGGCTCAGCACGCGTGGAAGATGGCGCAGCAAACCCGCGAAAGCTCGGTAACGGGTGCGGATGTGATTGAAGACAGCGTCAGAACCATGGCCGAGATCGCCAAAGAGATGAACAGCGTTTCCGCTGACGTCTTTGGGTTAAACGGCCAGTCAGATCGCATTGCCGATATGGTGCACACCATTCGCAACATCGCTGAGCAGACGCGATTTATCGCATTAAACGCGGCAATTGAGGCAGCCCGTGCCGGCACGTCCGGCCGCAGTTTTGCCATCGTGGCCGCCGAGGTGCGTACTCTGGCTGCCCGCATCAATGAAGCCACTGAAGAGATAGGTCGCGTGGTATCCAGCAATAATCAGCTGGCAAAAAAGGTGCTGGAAGATATCGAAAATAACCTGAAAAACACCGCTCGCGGCGTCAACCTGATGCGCCAGGCCGGAGAGGTTATCGCCAGCATTCAGAGCAATTCGGAGCGGGCAGAAGAGGCGGTCAGAAACGTTTCACGCTCGACGTCGCCTATTTAGCGCTTAACCCTGCAGCAGCAGGTCATCCGTCTGCGCGGGTGACCTGCTGCCTGTCCGGCTGTTTTCTGTCAGGCGCTCCGCCAACATTTCACTTTGTTTGCCGCCATTCGATAAGGCACTATTAGCCCTCTCTGTCCCTGCCACATCATTGTTGAAAGGAACGCCAGCCCACATGCCCGTCAATTTCGATCTTAACGATCTGTATGCGTTTCGCGCCCTGGTTGAATATGGCAATTTCCGTATCGCCGCGGAATCCATCTGCCTGTCCCAGTCGGCGCTGAGCCGCAGGATTGAGAAGCTGGAAACGGCGTTGGGGATAAAGCTGTTTGACAGGACCACCCGCCGGGTCACGCTGACGCTTTACGGCCAGACGTTCGCCGCGCGTTCAGAGCAACTGCTGACCAATTTTGAAGAAGTGATGGCGGATATCAGTAAAGTCAGCCAGGACAGAACCGGACTGGTGACGGTTGCCACGGTGCCTTCCGCCGCCTATTACTTTATGCCGGATGTGATTCGCCGCTTTCAGGTGCGCTATCCTCGGGTGCGGGTCAAGATTATTGACAGTAGCGCAGGCAACGTTATTGAAGCTGTCACCAGTGGTCAGGCAGATTTTGGCATTTGCTTCTCGGGCAACCCGCCGCCCAATACTGAGTTTTTACCGCTGGTGGAGGATGTTTACGTCGTGGCTTGCCGACACGATCATCCCCTTGCTAACCGCAAAAGCCTGACGTGGCAGGAGTTTTACCAGCAGGATTATGTCGGACTGGATAAGACCTCCGGCAATCGAAATCTACTGGATTCCGCACTGGGCCATGTTGTTCCGGCGCGCCCGAGCATCTGCGAAACCCGGCATGTAACAACGATGCTGGGCATGGTCGAAGCGGGAATCGGCATTGCTGCCGTTCCCGCGATGTCGATGCCGTCATCAGGCCATTCGGTGCTGGTTCACCTGCCGCTTACCGATCCGGTCGTGAAACGCACCGTTGGCCTGATCAGGCGCAGTGGACGCATACAGTCTTATATCGCTGCAGAGCTGGAAAAACTGATTACTGAACAGTATCACTCTGCTTAACGGGTTGCTGCGCGTTGACCGAGTGCAAACCCGTGGCATGGACGACTTCCTGAGCCGGGGCAGACGCCAGGAAATCCAGTAACGCTTTGCCTTCCTCAGGATGGTCTGCTTTGGCAGGAACCGCGCCGGCAAACCGGGTGATGTACTGCACGTCCTCAGGCAGTTCACCTACAAAGGTCACGCCCGGCACGGGCAGGAGTTCACTGACCTGCTGGAAGCCCAGCGCATAGTGGCCTTTTGCCACTTCAGACGCTACCGGGATGCGTTCCACCTCGTGCGCTTTGTCTTTCACCTTGTCTTCAATGCCTAACTTTTTAAACAACTGGCTGCTAACGTACTGACCGCTGGCGCTGTCTGAGTAGGCAATTGACTTCGCATTTAACAGGGTTTTACGCAGATCGGCATCCGTTTTGATATTGGGTTTGGCGTCGCCTTTCTTCACGACAATCCCGATCGGCGAGTCAGCCAGCTCAACGCGGGAGTCCGGTTTTATCCACTTACCTTTTTCCAGCTGACTAAGCGCATCGCCGACCATAATCACCACATCGGCTTTTTCCCCGCGCGCCAGACGGTTGGGAATCGCCTGCGGTGTTTTACCCATCGACGGCCCGGACACCAGAATAATGTTGTCGCCACTTTTAGCTTCAAACTGCGGTGTGAGTTTTTCCAGTGCGGCTTTAAAGCCGCCAGAAATCATCACGGTCACCTCTTTTGCCAGCACACTGGTGCTGACGGAGGAAAGGACCAGCGTGGCAAGGAGTGAACGGTAAATTATTTTCATTATGGAATCCCTGACTTAGTGTTTAACGGCGGTTTGAAGATTTACAGTGCTGCGACGGTACAGATACAGCGTTGCCAGTAAGGCGCAGACGGCAGCAAAGCTCATCCAGTAACCCGGGGAGGCTTTATCGCCTGTGTACTCAATCAATGCGGTTGAAATCACCGGCGTAAAGCCGCCAAAGACGGCGGTTGCCAGGCTGTAGGCCAGTGAAAAGCCCGCCACCCGAACTTCCGCTGGCATGATTTCAGTCAGTGCCGGAATCATCGCGCCGTTATACAGACCATAGATAAATGACAGCCACAGCAGAACGCTGAGCATCATGGAAAAGCTGGGTGCAGCAGCCAGCATCGACAGGGCTGGGTAGGCGGTCGCCAGCGCGATCAGCGTCATGGTAACCAGTACAGGTTTACGTCCGAAACGGTCAGACAGCGCCCCGCCAACCGGTAACCAGAGGAAGTTAGAGATGGCAACCAGCAGCGTGACTAACAGGCTATCGGAGGCGCTGAGCATCAGCACTTTCTTGCCGAAGGTCGGCGCATAAACGGTGATCAGATAAAACGCTGTGGTGGTCATGGCCACCATCAGCATGCCTGCAATCACAACCTGCCAGTTGGCCAGCAGAGTTTTAAACACGTCGCGCATCGCCAGATGATGACGGCGGGCGTTGAACTCCTGGGTTTCTTCCAGCTTGCGGCGCAGGAAGAAAATGAAAGGCACAATCATGCAGCCAAACAGAAACGGAATCCGCCAGCCCCATTCACGAATCGCGCTCTCTTCCAGCACGGCGTTCAGGGCAAAGCCCATCGCGGCGGCGACCATAATGGCCACCTGCTGGCTACCTGACTGCCAGCTGGTATAAAAGCCTTTGCGGCCCGGTGTGGCGATCTCAGCCAGATACACAGAAACGCCACCCAACTCCGCTCCAGCGGAGAAACCCTGCAGCAGGCGGCCGATTAACACCAGCATCGGTGCCCAAAGCCCAATGCTTTGATAAGACGGAATCAGTACGATCAGAAAAGTACCTGCCGCCATAATCGACAGGGTGACGATCAGGCCTTTACGTCTGCCGACCTTATCAATGTAAGCGCCCAGCACCACTGCGCCGACAGGACGCATCAGAAAGCCCGCGCCGAAGACGGCGAAGGTCATCATCAGCGAGGCAAATTCACTGCTCGCCGGAAAGAAAGTGTGGGCGATATAGGTGGCATAGAACCCAAACAGAAAAAAGTCGAACTGTTCCAGAAAGTTGCCCGAGGTAACGCGTAATATTGCGCCGGCTCTGGCGCGGGTGGTCATCGGTGAAGTCGAGGAATGCATCGGTATCTCCAGTTTATCGTTGACGCTTTTTGCCGCGTCTGTTGCTGAAGACTGGATCAGGTAAATAAAGTAAATAAGCGCAATAAACTCATCGACTAATGCGCGCTGTGCATCAATGGCAGTTAACAATTACCTGAGGCTATGCGCAACAAGCCTTTAACAAGATGGCGAGATAAGCGCTTACAGATCAGGGCCGGGAAACTTAATGCGCGTTTTGTGACAGGGTTCATACGGGTATTTGAATCAGAAAGCACAGCGTAAAGCGTTTGTAAGGCTATATCAGTCGATGCGGGCGCTCAGGGCTTAATGGCCGCAAAAAAGGGAGAGCAGTAAGACGTGCCAGCGCCGCTAACCAGGCGATCAGCGCGGCTGAAAAAGCGCCGTTTCCACGGTGCCTCGCGCCATAAACGTTCTGCCCAGCCCTGACCACACAGGCGAGAAAATCCCCGTATGTCGACATATCTGGCTTCGCTGTCCTGAATAGCCTGAACCGATGACGTTGTTGCTGATAGCCATCAGGGTACATTTCTTATCTGAGGTCATGATGTGAAACAGCAGGGATACCGTTGAGACAGCAGGGCGTAACAGCAAGCGTGATCCTGACGACATAAAAGCCGATCGGGCATACGGCAGAAACGCCCGAACGGAGCGGTTTTATCAACGTTGCTGATAAACTTCTGTGCCTGTCATTCGTGAGAACGGGGTTATAAGGCTTGTCGCCTGTCCTCAGAACCAGGCTTCCCACATTGCACCCAGATTGAAGTCGTCCTGGATGTCGTTTTCACGACCATTCACGCGCGCGGTGCGCGCATCGTCGACTTTGCCGCCGGTGACATAGAAGCGCAGCATGGGGCGGAACTCCGGTCCCATATCAATGGCGATGTTTTGCGACAGGGTCAATTTCCAGCCATTGTTACTGCCGCCTTCATCATAGTTTACGCGCTGATAACCGGCTTCCAGCCAGGTCGAATGGACGTCATTCCAGAAATACATCGGGCGAACAATCGCGGCGTAGTTTTTCCGATTGTCGCTTTTCAGTCGACGGTTGTCGTAATCGTGATAACCCAGCAAATACTCCACCTGTGCCTGCTGGGTAAACTGATGCTTACCTTCAAAGCTGGTGTAGACAGTGCGAAGGCCCTCGGTTTTGCTGAAAACGCTGTTATCCGAGTTGTCAGAGTAGCGGGTAATCACTTTATTCACGCCGTGGTCGTTGGTGTGGCTCAGCACAAACGCGCCCTGCCAGGCTTTCAGGCGATCGTCACTGTCCACCGCTTTGGAGTCGAAACCGTAATTAGCGTAGATCTCCAGATCCAGTGCGCCCAGCTTCATGCCGTGAATTTTAGACGTCGCGGCGTAGTTGCCTTTATCCCCGGTACCCGAACCGCCCGTACAGGTGATGCGCGACGGATTGGACTCGTCGCTGAGCACTTCAGGGCTACAGGATTCCACGGCAGCAATAGCAGCGACGTCAAATTTTATCCCGCCCACGTCGAAGTTTTTCACCCCCGCGCCCTGACCATCATGGTTCATCCAGAAATAATCATTGATGTTCTGCTGTGGACGCTGATGAAAGTCCCGTCCGGCCCAGAGATAGGCGTCAGGATTTGATGCCAGCACATTGGTGACGCCGGCATAGGCTTTTTTCAGGTTAACTTCATCGCCCCAGTGATCGATCATCACATTGACGTCCCAGATTGCACCACTTTGGCTCTTAAATGCTTTGGAGAGCTGGAACTCGCCACCGTTGCCTTCGTTGCCCAGACGACCGATACCGGAGGCCCCGTTGTAAGAGCCGTCCACGCCAACATATTTCTGATCGCCGCTTTGGTAATGCGCACCGTAGCGTGCGTAGCCGCTGAACGTCACCCCAAACGGAATAGCCCGGTCCGGTGACTGAACCGGACTTTGTGGTTCGGTCACCTCATCCGTTGTCTTCGCCACTGCCGCATCCCTCTTTGCCTGACGTTCTGCCAGGGCTTTATCGACGGCTTTGGCGACGATGGCGTCGATTTGTTCCTGCGTAAATTCCTGTGCTGCGCTCACAGCAGGGCACAGCACGGCGACCACCGCCAGAGGTAATGGAAGGTTTCGAATAATATTCATGGTTGTCTCGTTTGCACAGCGTCCTTCAGGTTGATTATGTTCAACCCGAATAACGGCGTGTGTTAATGAACAGACAATAACCATCCTGCACCGGTTAATTGATCACCAGAACAAGTTGATTTTTATATTATGGTATTTTCCAGAGGACGCTTATTTTTCCGTTTTTCTCCTGTGATATATATTTTTATTGCCGTTGATAGAGATGAATAATTTCTTCTGAGAGTTCACGCGCCAGTAACGACGTCATTAAATGATCCTGAGCATGAACCATAATTAACGTCATAGGCTGTCGCCCTTCGCCAGCGTCCTGCTCAATTAATCGGGTTTGCATTTGATGAGCCAGACGAGAATAGTCATCGGCTTCCCTTAGTCGATCTTTGGCCTCGTCGACGTTACCCTTTCTTGCCGCCTGCAGGGCTTCGAAACACAGGCTGCGGGCATGTCCTGCATTGACGATGATCGTCATTACGGCCTCTTCAAGTTCAATCATAATCGCTGCTCTCAATTAAAACCGTTATTTGCGGCAACCTCAGCAAACCATTTGCCGCTCTTTTTAATCGTACGTTTTTGCGTTGCCAAATCTAACTGCACAAAACCGTAACGGTTTTTATAGCCGTTCAGCCATGACCAGTTATCGATAAATGTCCACATATGATAACCCAGGCAGTTACAGCCTTCGCTAATGCCTTTATGGAGCCATTTGAGATGTTCGGAAATAAATTCGATACGATAATCATCCAGTATTTCACCGTTCTGGATAAAACGCTGTTCATTCTCTACGCCCATGCCATTTTCAGAAATAAAACAGCGTGGATTCCCATAATTAACGCGTAGGTTGGTCAGAATATCGTAAATACCGGGCGCGTAAATTTCCCATCCGCGGTATGGATTCATTTTTCGTCCTGGCATTTCGTAATGATCGAATAACCATTCCGGCATAAAAGGTGCCTCAGGATTGACGGCGCTATCCCGACACTTAACACGGCGCGGCTGATAATAGTTAACGCCCAGCAGGTCGATGATGCCATCGGCCATGACTTCGCGGTCCCCGGGCTGGCAGCGCGGAAGCTGATGGTACTGACTCAGTAAACTCATCAGATCCATTGGGTATTCGCCCTTAAGAACCGGATCTAAAAAGCTGCGGTTAAACAGCAGGTCTGCATGATGCGCGGCTTGTACATCTGCCGGATTCGCCGAGCGCGGATAGGACGGCGTGAGATTCAGCACCACGCCAATCTCGCCGTCATAACTGCCGTTACGCCAGGCCCGCACCGCCAGCGCGTGAGCCAGCACAGTGTGCCAGGCCACAGTCGCGGCGCGTCTGAAATCCACCACGTTCGGGTAGTGAAAATCATACAGATAGCCACCTTCGACCGGCACAATCGGCTCGTTAAAGGTAAACCAGTGCTTCACCCTGTCACCGAACAGGTCGAAACAGCGCTGGGCGTAGCGGCTAAACGCTTCCACCACTTCACGGTTCTCCCAGCCGCCTTTTTCCTGCATGGCCAACGGCATATCGAAATGAAACAGGGTGATAAAGGGCGTAATGCCCTGCGCCAGTAACGCATCGATCACCTTGTTATAAAAATCCACGGCTTCGGGATTCACTGTATCGGTGCCGTCAGGCATCAGGCGCGCCCAGCTCAGCGACGTGCGAAAGCTGTTGTGTCCTAACTGCTTCAGTAACGCGATATCGTGCTGCCAGTGCTGGTAAAAGCCAGAGGTGTTCTGCGGGCCAATGCCCTGATGGAAACGGTGGGGTTGCCGTGCAAACCAGCGATCCCAGGTGGTCGGGCTTTTACCGCCATTCAGGCTGTCACCTTCGGTTTGCAACGCCGAACTGGCGCTGCCCCACCAGAAATTTTCAGGAAAACGGTAGTTCATGTCACTGGCTCCTTAAGCGTGTGGATGACCGTGCACGGGATGGCCTGCTGGCGCGGCATCCTTGATTTTTTTCTCTTCTGCCTTAATCAGACTGCGTTCATAGGCTCGCAGGAAGGGTAGGTACATCAGCGCCGACATCAGCATACAAACAAGGCACATTACCAGCGGGCTGAGCGCCCAGTTGGCTGCCCAGGATGCACCAATCGGGGCGGGAGTGGTCCAGGGGGTGAGCGAAACCACCTGAGCGATCCAACCGAGTTTTGTCGCGGTGTACGCCAGCACGGCGTTAATCATCGGAACGCACACGAAGGGGATAAACAGCAGTGGATTCATAATGACCGGCGCGCCAAACAGGATCGGTTCATTGATATTAAAAAAGCTGGGTACCACGCCCATTTTACCGATGGTACGCAGATGCAGCACCCGGCTACGCAGCAGGAGGAAGGCCAAGGGTAAGGTGGAACCCACGCCGCCAATCAGCAGGTAGTGATCCCAAAAGCCCTGCAGGTAAACATGCGGCAGGGCGGCACCGGCGGCCAGGGCTACCTGGTTAGCAGACAGGTTAGCCATCCAAAAGGGGTTCATAATGCCGGTGACGATCAGGGCACCGTGAATACCGGCAAACCAGAATATCTGACAGAGCAGTACGGAAAGTAAAATGGCGGGCAAGGAGTCCGAAGCAGAGACCAGCGGCTCCAGTAAATGCATGATGGCCTGCGGCATAATCATGCCGGTTTGCGCTTCGATAAACAGGTTGAGCGGATGTAACGTTGCGATAATCACCAGGACTGGGATCAGAATCTCAAAGGAGCGGGCCACGCCGGTGGGCACTTCTTTAGGCAGTCGGATAGTGACATTATTTTGCTTTAGCCAGGCATAAACCCGGGTGGCGTAAATGGCGGTAATCAAGGCAGTAAAAATCCCCTGACCGGAGAGATACTGGGTTGAGATCTTTTCATCCGCATAGGGCGCGGCCACCAGTAAAAACGCCATAAACGCCAGCAAACCCGACATGATGGGATCAAGGTTAAACTGACGGCCCAGGCTGGCACCAATCCCGACCGAGATGAAAAAGGTCATAACGCCCATGCTGAGATTAAATGGCAGCATCAGCTGTTGGCGATAGGTGATGGAAAAGTCGAGCCACGCACGGGCAACGCTGTTAGTGGTGTCCGCTGAAAATGGCGGGAAGATAAATACCAACATAAACGACCCGATAATCATAAACGGCAGTGCCGCCGTAAAGCCGTCACGAATCGCTATCACATACTTTTGCTGACCTAACTTTCCGGCGAGTGGCGTAATGGACTGTTCAATTACCGTCACCATCGACTGATATAACGAACTCATAATGACACCTTTCTAGTGTGCCGCTTCAATAAGCGACAGAGCGTAATCCAGCACCTTGTCACCGCGTTGCATGCCGTAATCCGTCATATCAATAGCCCGGACAGGAATGCCGTGGGTGGCAGCTTTTTCAGAGAGCATGGCTAACATGTACTTTACTTGTGGGCCGAGCAGGACAACCTGATAGTGTGGAAACTGCGTATCAAATTCTGAAACGCCCCAGGCATCGATCTGCACACTGAGACCACGCTGTTCCGCAACCTCTACCATTTTACGTACCAGCAGGCTGGTGGACATGCCCGCTGAACAACACAACATAATCCTGATCATGAGTAACGCTCCTTTAAATGAAAACGTGGACGGATATGATTTGATACGATACGGAAACCGGTTTCCATTTGTCGCAAAAGGAACTGTGACAGGCGTCATGATCTTAAGGAAACGAGGTGTTTTATTACGATTCAGATCACGTAATTGGGGATTTTTGTCGAAGATTGAGAAGAGATGGAAAATCGGTTTCCACAAAAAAATGAAAACGCTATACTGCCAATGGTGATAATTTGAGCCGCAGCGTTAGTCAGTAATTCAGGGATCCTGTGGGTTCTTTTAGGGGAAAATGATGTCTACTATCAACGATGTATCGCGTCTGGCTGGTGTGTCAAAAGCCACGGTGTCACGCGTGTTGAGTGGGTCACGCGGCGTAAAAGAAGCCAGCCGCGTCGCAGTATTAAAAGCGGTGGATGAACTGAATTATCGTCCAAACGTGATCGCTCAGTCATTGCTGAGCCAGTCCACCGGTTGCATTGGCGTAATTTGCGCGCAGGACAATATTAACCAGACGACCGGTTATCTTTATGCGCTGGAAAAACATCTTAGTCAGCACCAAAAACACCTGTTGCTCCGTTTCGCGAACAGCAAATCAGAAGTGATGCACTGTCTGAATGAGCTGACCTGTGGCTTGTGTGATGATGTATTGATTATCGGCGCTCGCTTCCCGCTCAATCTTCAGCAAAAAAACGTGATTCTGGTGGATTGTCTGGAAACAGGGGATGACGTGAGCAGTATCCAGTTCGATCACGCTTTCGCTGCTGAAACCGCCTGTCACTATCTGATAAGCCAGAATCGCCGCCAGATCGCCCTGATCCATCCTGACGGAATGGGTTTTTCCGAGCAGGTGTTGCTGGGCTATAAGCACGCCCTGGAAAAAAACTTTCTGCCTTTTAACCGTAACCTGGTGTTTATGGACTCCACATCCTCCTCGGTCGCCCTACAGGAGTTGTTGAATAACGCGTCCACGCTGAACTTTAGCGCATTGCTGGTGGCGGATGAACAGCAGGCCCAAAAAGTCATTCCACAGCTGCAGGCATTCAACAAACAGGTTCCCACCGATATTATGGTTTTTAGCCTGGCTGGATCACTGAATTTGCCCGGCATCCCAACCATTCCGGCGATTGAGTATTCAATGGACGCCATGGCTGCGCGCATCGTTAAGGCACTGACGGAACAGACGCGAAGCGTGCTGAACGCCTATGTGATGCGGGGTGACCTGATTATTCCCGATTTTCGCCAGCGCGAGCACCGTTAATCCATACGTTGCTCCATCTGCTCAATGATTGCCAGCGCCAGGCCTGTTGCCGGCGCAAGATGTGAGGTCAGGAAATGCACCTGAGTATGGGCGGCAATAAACGCCAGTTTGTTTGCCTGCGTCTGATTCAGTACGGCCTGGCAAAATGTCGGACTGATGCTCCAGGGGCAATCAATAATGATATTGGCGGGATTCAGTAACAGCATGATCTGGCTGAGCGCGATGCCCAGATAGTTGCCCGCCAGTTGCATGACTTCGTTCACCACGTTAGGTGCGCTGTCACGGCTTTGCCAGGTCAATCCCGGCTGACGCTGAGCCAGTTGCTGATTAATGGCGGGTTTGCTGATCATGGCTTCCAGACAACCCTGACGGTTGCAGCTACAGCGAGGGCCATTAGGTTGCACGGTAAGGTGACCGGCTTCACCTGCGGTCCAACTGTTGCCCGTGAAAACGACACCGTGCTGTACCAGCGCACCGCCAATGCCTTCAGCGATACGTAAATAAAAATGCCCGCTCTCGGCGGGCAATTTAAGTTGTTGCACAGACAGCAGCGCAGCCGCTCTGACGTTATTCATAATGCGAATCGGCAACTGTACCTGTTTGCGTAGGTTGCTCGCCAGGTCAACGTCCTGCCAGCCCAAATGGGTGGATAAATGCATCCAGCCCCGCCTGGGATCAACGACGCCAGGAAAACCCAGCCCGATGCCTAACAGACCCGGCCACTCCTCGGTAAGTTTGTCACATAAGGCGGCCACCTCGGCCAACAGCGGCCCCGGCCTGCTGGTATCTGTACGCAGGGTTTGCTCGGCAATCGTCTGGGAAAAATAATCACACACCTGCCAGTGAATCAGGTTCTTTTCCACCATGATGCCGGCGCTGACCAGCTTTTCCGGGCGCAGGGTGATATGAATTTTAGGGCGGCCCGCCGCAGAGACGCTGGCCTTTCCCAGCTCCTGCACTAAATCCTGTTCCAGCAGGTCATCAATAATCTGCGACACGGTATTTTTACTGATTGCCAGTATGTGTGCCAGATCCTGACGCGACGTGATACGCAGCTGACGCAGTTGTGCCATCACCCGCTTTTGGTTATTCAGCCGCATTAATGCAGGCCCTTTGCCAGTTACTTTCATGGCGGCTTACCCCAGATGTGAAAATCGGTAGCGGACCTACCAACGATGAAGTCTTATTAGTTTGATGTCTAATCAAAACTTAGCATTGGGCAGATAGGCTGCCAAACGGCAATAGCATCTGGACGGGGGAATTAAGTCAGAAATGGGTGCCAGGCCACACGATTGTGTAATGGCAGGATAACGTGCTGGCCCGCCTTAGCGGGCAGCACATATCAGTATTCATCACCGCGAACGCGGCTGCGATAGCTTTCCCAGTCAAAGCGAACCCACAAACTGTTGCCCAGGCGCATACGATCCATAACGCGCTCACCCAGCAACGCATTCATACCGGCGTGATCAAGGTTAGAGAGCATACCTGTGGGGCGTTTTGAGGATGAACGGCGGTCCACGATCTGGTTAATAATCACTTTCTCGTAGCGCGATTCACTTTGCATACCGATCTCATCGATCACCAGCAAATCAACGCTGCTGAGATCCTGAATCAGTCGCTCTTCCGTGATTCCGCTGCTGCCGCTAAAGGTGCCTTTCATGCTCGACATCAGGTCAGCTACCGTGACGATGAGCACGCTCTTACCCCGTAAAATCAGGTCGTTACCAATGGCTGCCGCCAGGTGATTTTTACCGGTACCGGGACGGCCTGAGAAAACGAAGCTGGCAATACTGCCGTCAAATTCTGCCGCGTACTGGCGAGCAAGTTCCAGGGCTTTGCGCTGGCCTTCGTTTTCAACCCGATAGTTATCGAACGAGCAATTGATGTGTAACTCGCGAATACCAGAACGGCCCATGATGCGCTGCATTTTCATGGCGCGGTTCTCACGCACAATGGATTCTGAGCGCAGGCGGCCTTGTTCCTGATTCCAGGCCAGTAACTCTTCACCATTGGTGAACTTTGGGCGAGTGCCCGCGGGCATCATCCGTTTCAGACGGTTAAACAGATCGTTCGGCGTTTTCATTATTCACCCCGGAAACCATCAGGAATTGTGCTGTCAGGATTCGGCAACTGCGTAATATCACGTCTGGGCTGTCCGCCATTCGCGGCGCGGTTCATCTGCAGGCTGCGCGCCAGTTTCTGCTGCCACTGCACATGATGAAACAGACGGCCTTCGGCCTGCCAGTAAGCCACAAAAGCAGCCAGTTCGGCCGCCGTGACCGGCTCGCTTAGCGCCACGCCCCAGATGGCCGCCTGACGCGTAAAGTCAGCGTCCGGTTGCCAGCCATCATACATGGCGAATTTACCCACCGGCGTATGCAGCGTAGCAGAAACATCGTCATACAGGCTGTCATTCAGCGCCACATCAGTGGGTTGCTGAGAGGCTGCCTCAAGTGCCAGCAGCCGTGCCAGACGTGCTGGCGTGATGGCGTACATCACGGGCGTGTAATTTTCCAGCACCGCCAGCGTGCCGTCTTCAGCCTGCTGCAAGGCGCTGAGTGGATCCTGACGGAAAGCCTCAAGACCAATAAGCGTTGACGTTAAGATTTTGACTGACATGAAAAGACCTGCGGTTAACTTACACCGAACACCGAATAAAATAATCCGGTGCAGAAGCGCATATTGTACCTTTTTTAACGCGCAGGATCGCTGAAAAAGCGTTGTGGATAGCAACCCAACCTAATGCGTTAGCACAACCGTTGGGTTGACGTGGCAGTGTTTACCTGGCGCGTTTAGCGCCGGGTTTGCCACAGATAGCGAAGCCCGGCCAGCCAGCACAGGCTGTAACCCAGCAGTTCAACGCCTTCTTCAGCCATATTTTTGACGCCTCGATTATAGTGATCGGGCATCAGGTGCTCCCACAGCGCGTTCATACCAAACAGCCGGGAGAAAACCAGCACAATCATCAATCCGGCCGCCATGACGGGCCAACGATTGTGATTCAGCAAATCCGCCAGCGCGCTGATGGTTTGCTTAGGTGTTCGCATGGCTACCGCTAAACTGCCCAGCGCAATCGCCAGCGCAAACCACACCCAGCTACCATGACGGATGAGATCGAAGAAAAAATCCAGTTCACGGATAAGCATACAACTGTAAAAACCGGCAATTAAGGTTAATCCACCCCGTTGTTCGGGCCGATGACGGGCGGCAATAAAAAACAGCGCGGCAAGACTGACCAATAACAATTCCTGCACGGTTTCGGTAAAAGACGCTTCATGCAGCGCATTATCCATCCAGACCACATCCACATAGAGGGGTCCGATAATTAAGGTGATAAACAGAGAAGTAAAAAGAAATACCGTGAGCTCACGGCCAATAAGGATTACATCGTTACGCATGGAGTTACCTGAAAATGACTATCGTTATCATTATATTTTTATTCGTCGCACCTGCCTTCGCTTTTTATGCGTGATCGATTCAGCGAACAACATAACCTGCGTTGATAGCCGAAGCGGCCTCGCAAATTACGCGGCTTAGGGTTCAAAACGTCAGGGATTGCCTCTACTATCGGGGAAATCAAAATAGCGCGCTATATAAGGACTAATGCAATGCAACGATGTGGCTGGGTAACGCAAGATCCTGTCTATCTGGCCTACCATGACAAGGAGTGGGGCATCGCGCAGAGAGATAAACAGGCGCTGTTTGAAATGTTGTGCCTGGAAGGCCAGCAGGCGGGGTTGTCCTGGATTACCGTGCTGAAAAAACGCCAAAATTACCGCGCCGCGTTTCACCAGTTTGATCCGCAGGCCATTGCGTTGATGGATGAGCAGGATATCGCGCAGCTTATGCAGAACAGCGGCATTATCCGTCATCCAGGCAAAATCGCGGCGATTATTGCAAATGCCCGAGCCATGTTGGCAATGGAAGCAGAAGGCGAGGATTTTGCCCGTTTTGTCTGGCAGTTCGTCGATAATCAGCCCATTGTCCATCACTTCGCCGACTATAAACAGAGCCCGACAACCTCCGCGCAGGCCATTGCGCTTTCAAAAGCACTCAAAACACGTGGTTTTAAATTCATCGGCCCGACAATTTGTTATTCATTTATGCAGGCCTGCGGCCTGATTAACGATCATCAAACCAACTGTTTTTGCCATCCTGACAACATTTAACGCCGATCCTTTACAAAATAAGACATTGTCTCAGGATTTTCCTCACTTTTGCGCGGCATAATCAGTACCACTTAGGGGATAAGATGCCTCGTTGTGATGAACGTAAGGGATAAATAATGCAGAAAAAGTTAATTGCTCTCACCCTGTTGTTAAGCGGTAGCCTGGTGATATCGGGTTGTACCACCAATCCTTACACTGGCGAATCTCAGGCCGGTAAATCCGGTGTAGGTGCAGGCCTTGGCGCATTAGTGGGCGCAGGCGTTGGCGTACTTTCTTCCTCGAAGAAAGATCGCGGTAAAGGGGCATTAATTGGTGCGGCCAGCGGCGCGGCATTAGGCGGCGGCGTGGGTTATTACATGGATGTCCAGGAAGCGAAACTGCGCGACAAAATGAAAGGAACCGGCGTTAGTGTGACCCGTCAGGGCGATAACATCGTGCTGAATATGCCGAACAATGTAACCTTTGATTCCAGCAGCAGCAGCCTGAAACCGGCGGGGGCCAATACATTGACCGGTGTGGCAATGGTGCTGAAAGAGTATCCCAAAACGGCCGTCAATGTTGTGGGACATACTGACAGTACCGGCTCGCGTGCGTTAAACATGCGTCTGTCGCAGCAGCGTGCCGAAAGCGTTGCCAGCGCGCTGATCGTTCAGGGTGTTGCAGAGAACCGTTTGCATACTCAGGGCGCAGGGCCAGACAGCCCGATTGCCACTAACAGTACTGAAGCCGGTAAAGCGCAGAACCGCCGCGTTGAAATTACGCTCAGTCCGTTGAATTGATTATCCCGCCCCCGTCTCCGGGGGCGAAATACGGCTCGCTGTCATTTTTTCGACAATTTTCGGTAATAAAATTGGCAAGGGTTCCAGTTGGGAACCTGCGCACGGTGCCTGTCAACGCTTTATGCCAGAATGATTCAAATTGAACAATGGATAACGCATCATGTCACTGAAAGCCATTGCGTCAGTATTAGGTCTCTCCGTTACCACAGTGAGCCGTGCACTCAACGGTTATGAGGATGTGGCCAAACAAACACGCCAGCGTGTGGAAGAAGAAGCACAGCGACGCGGCTACCGTCCCAATGTTGCCGCCCGACGTTTAAAAACCGGGCGTGCCAACGCGGTAGGACTGGTTTATCCGATGAGCGCTCCGCCACTCAGCGACACGCACTTTAACAAGATATTAGTGGCGCTCGATCAGCGTCTTTCTCACTACGATATCGATCTCCTGTTATTAACCGATAAACCGCATGACGGGCAGCGTTCACTGATTCGCATGCTGCGCAGCCGGGCGGTCGATGCGATCGTCGTAACGCACACCTCACCTCATGACGAGCGCCTGCTCAGCCTGCAGCAGAAAGGTTTTAATTTTCTGACGCTGGGACGGAGTGATGCACAGCAGGATCATGCCTGGTTTGACGTCGACAATGCCGCCGGTTCGGTTCTGGCCGTGAAGCACTGTCTGGCGCTTGGCATGCAACGTATCGCCTGGCTCGGTGGCAACGAGACCTGCACGTTTGTGCGCGATCGCCGCCAGGGTTATCTGAATGCGCTGGATTCCGTGCCACCTTATGCCACCGCCGTGGTTGAACCGTCGCGTCGGGCGGGTTATCAACAAATTACAGACTGGCTGGCGCAAGGGCTGCAACCTGAGGCAATTATCACCGATTGCAGCGCGCTGGCGGAAGGCGCGCTAATGGCATTGCAGCAGGCGGGTCGCCTGCAGGGTAAAGACGCCATCACTTTAATTGCGTGGGACGGGCTACCGGCTGATGCCATTATCGATTACCCGATTATCGCCATTCGCCAGGCCAGCGAGCAGCAGAGAGGGGAGCAGGTGGCGACGATGATAATGCGCCTGCTGGAAGGCGCGCCGTTGGCGCAACTGCAGGTACTGTGGCAACCCTGGCTACAACTTCCCCAATGACGCTATCTTTTTTGCCATGTTGTATGCCTGTGGTAGTCTCGCCGGATGCTTAATTTGCGGAAGACTTTATGAAAACCAGGCCGTCTCGCGCCACGATCAGCGATGTTGCTCACGCGGCAAAAACCGGTAAAACCAGCGTCTCACGCTATTTAAACGGCGAGCAACATTTGCTCTCTGCCGATTTAAAAGCGCGCATCGAGCAGGCGATTAGCGATCTTAACTATCGGCCAAGTCAGATGGCGCGTGGCCTGAAACGCGGGCGTACCCGACTGATTGGCCTGATCATTGCCGATATTACGAATCCCTATTCTGTGGACGTGATGTGCGGCATTGAAGCCGCCTGTCGTGAATGTGGCTTTACATTGCTGATGTGTAATACCAATAACGAAGTCGATCTGGAGCAGCATTACCTGCAGTTGCTGAGCAGCTATCAGGTTGAAGGCATTGTGGTCAATGCGGTTGGCATGCATGAAAAGGTCCTGAGCCGGTTACAACAGTCGTTGCTGCCCATGGTACTGATCGATCGAAAAATCCCTGATTTCCCGTGCGATGTTGTCGGGCTGAATAATGCCGAAGCGGCAGAAACGGCCACCGGCCATCTTATCGATAACGGCTATGAGTCACTGCTGTTTCTCAGTGAACCGCTTGGAAGCGTGAATACGCGTCGGGAACGGCTACAGGCGTTTCGCCAGCGTTTGGCTGCGCATCCCGCGATCGTCCATGAGAACGCCGAGGTCGCGCTGCACCAACCGGAGCTGATGGATAACGTCCTGCGCGACTTTCATCAGCGCCATGCGGGAAAACGCTGTGCGGTAATGGTTGCCAATGGCGCGCTAACCCTGCAGGTGGCCCGCTCTCTCCAGCGTCTTGCGCTGCACTGGGGCAGCGACATTGGTCTGCTGGGATTTGACGAGCTTGAGTGGGCTGCATTGGCCGGGGTGGGTATTACTACCTTAAAGCAGCCGACCTGGCAAATCGGTTATCACGCGCTTGAGCGTCTTATTTCCCGTATCGACGGTCACGATCATCCCCCTTGCGAACAGGTTTTCTCGGGCGAACTGATTGTTCGCGGTTCCAGCCAACGCCTGCGCTGATTTTCAGACTCTTCCTTTCGATTACGTGCTCACTTCGTGAGCACGATCATAATTCCGCGTTTTGCCACTTTGCTTTGGAACCGGTTCCATTTAACGTTTTTGTAACGCAAATGCCGATTTTCACATCAGGAGCCCGTAATGAAGCCCGAAATCATCGTCGTGACCGCTGCTTATGGTCATCAACAGGTTGCTGCACTGGGCGGGCAGTTAGCACTTTTGCCCATTATCCAGCAGGCCGGTGCCGACGGTGTGGAAATCCGCCGTGAACTGTGTGATGACACCACGCTAACGCATTTACCCGCGCTGGCGCTGGCGGCGCGGCAGCACCAGTTACGCGTCAGTTATTCGGTGCCCGACACCTTGTTCAGCGAGGACGGCAGGCTAAACCCACTGTTGAAAAGCTACTTTAGCGAAGCACTTCAGCTCAATGCACAACGGTTGAAAGTGGCGCTGGGAAACTTCACAGGTGCGCTGTACAGCGAAATGCTGCGTAAGCTTATGACGGAATATGGCATTCCCCTCACCGTAGAAAATGATCAAACGCGCTTCGGTAAGCAGCAACCCATGTTGCGTTTCTTCAACGCTGCCCAGGAGGCGGCGCTGCCGATCGGCATGACGTTTGATATGGGCAACTGGTACTGGACGGATGAAGACCCGCGCCAGGCGGCTGACCTGCTGGCGGGCCATGTGGGTTACGTGCATGTCAAAGCGGCGGCACCGCAGGGGACCAGCTACCGCGCGATAGCGCTGGATGACGCTCCGACTGGCTGGCAAAGCCTGTTACACCGGTTACCTGCAACAGCGCCTCGCGGCATTGAGTTTCCGCTGGAAGGCAACGATTTGATTGCGGTTACGCGCCATTATGTGACGCTGCTGCGTAACGTCTGAGGAGTACATATGACAACCCATCCAAACGGCACGCTTGATGTGATCACCATCGGTGAGGCCATGGCCATGTTTGTCGCCCGTGAAACGGGCGATTTGGCCGCTGTAGAAACCTTTGTTAAGCGCGCCGCTGGCGCTGAACTGAATGTGGCAATCGGTCTGGCGCGCCTTGGCCTGAAAGTGGGCTGGGTAAGCCGCATTGGGCAGGACGCCTTTGGTCGCTTTATCTGTCAGGTGCTGGATAAGGAAAATATTGACCACCGCCAGGTGATCGTCGACTCGCACTATCCCACCGGTTTCCAGCTTAAATCCAAAGTCGATGACGGTTCAGATCCGCTTGTGGAGTACTTCCGTAAAGGCTCCGCTGCCAGTCATCTGTCGCCAAAGGATTTTGACCACGACTATTTCGGTTCCGCACGCCATTTGCATCTTAGCGGCGTGGCGGCGGCGATTTCAGACAGCTCGCTTGCGCTGACAAAGCATGCGGCTAAAGAGATGCGGGCACGAGGCAAAACTATTTCGTTTGACCCCAATCTGCGACCTGTGTTGTGGCGCAGCGAAGATGAAATGCGCAAGCAGCTCAATCTGTTAGCGGAATACGCTGACTGGGTACTGCCTGGAGAAAAAGAGGGCTATATCTTAACCGGCTATCGTCAGCCGCAGGATATCGCCGATTTTTATCTCGATAAGGGCGTGAAAGCGGTCATCATTAAAACCGGTTGTGACGGTGCCTGGTACAAAACGGCCAGCGGTGAGCAGGGCAAGGTTGAGGCGATGAAAGTCGATAACGTCGTTGATACTGTGGGGGCGGGAGATGGTTTTGCCGTGGGTGTGGTGAGTGCGTTGCTGGAAGGGAAGCCACTGGTACAGGCGATTCGCCGGGGTAACAAAATAGGTTCACTGGCGATTCAGGTTATTGGCGATAGCGAAGGTTTGCCGACACGTCAGCAGTTAGGCGATGCGTAGCCCAGCCCGCAAACACAGACAGAGGAGTTTCCGATGAAAACGCAGACTATCGCGCCAAAACGCTGGTGGTTCATCATGCCCATCGTGTTTATTACTTACAGCCTTGCCTACCTTGACCGTGCAAATTTTAGTTTTGCGTCGGCAGCGGGCATTAATGACGATTTGGGCATCACGAAAGGCATGTCATCATTACTGGGCGCCCTGTTCTTTCTGGGATATTTCTTTTTCCAGATCCCCGGGGCAATTTATGCCGAACGCCGCAGTGTAAAAAAACTGATTTTCTGGTGCCTGATTCTGTGGGGCGGCTGTGCTTCACTGACCGGTATCGTCAGTAACATTCCCATGCTGGCGGCCATTCGTTTTGTTCTTGGCGTTGTCGAAGCCGCCGTGATGCCCGCCATGCTGATTTATATCAGTAACTGGTTTACTAAATCTGAACGCTCGCGGGCCAATACCTTTCTGATCCTGGGCAATCCGGTCACGGTATTGTGGATGTCAGTGGTGTCCGGTTATTTAATCGAGGCCTTCGGCTGGCGGGAAATGTTCATTTTTGAAGGCATTCCCGCGGTTATCTGGGCCGTGGCCTGGTGGTTCTTAGTGCAGGACAAACCGTCGCAGGCGCGCTGGATGAGTGATGCAGAAAAAGCCGCGCTGCAGGCTGAGCTGCAAAAAGAGCAGGAAAGTATTAAGGCGGTACGCAACTACGGCGAAGCCTTCCGCAACCGCAATGTCATCATTCTCTGTTTGCAATATTTTGCCTGGAGCATTGGCGTTTACGGTTTCGTACTGTGGTTGCCTTCAATTTTGCGTAATGGCACTCAAATGGGCATGGTTGAAGCCGGCTGGCTGTCAGCCGTACCTTATCTGGCGGCCACCATTGCGATGGTGCTGGTTTCCTGGGCCTCAGACAAAACGCAAAACCGTAAGCTATTTGTCTGGCCACTGCTGCTGATTGGTGCACTGGCGTTCCTGGGCTCGTATCTGGTCGGCTCCGGCAATTTCTGGCTATCCTATACATTACTGGTGATTGCGGGGGCGGCGATGTACGCGCCATATGGACCGTTCTTTGCCATTATTCCGGAAATGTTGCCGCGTAATGTCGCGGGTGGTGCAATGGCATTGATTAACAGTATGGGCGCGCTGGGTTCCTTTATCGGTTCCTGGATTGTGGGTTATCTGAATGGTGCGACCGGCAGTCCTTCTGCCTCCTATATCTTTATGAGTGGCGCGTTACTGCTGTCAGTGGTACTGACGCTTATCGTCAAACCCGCACAGAATAAGACGCCGCCGCTTCACGGGGCGAAACCGGCCTGAAAGCGTAAGCGTTAGCACCTTCTCCGGGCGGCCTTAGCGTTGCCCGTCATTCATTTACAGGGAGCCATCTGATGAAACCCGCCGTCATTCTCTATAAAAAATTGCCTGACGATCTGCGTACGCGCCTTGCAGAACATGCCACGGTGACCGAAATCGACGATCTGTCGCCAGAAAGCCAGCAGCAGCATGAAAAGGCGCTGCAACAGGCCGAAGGATTATTAGGCTCGGGCGGTAAAGTCAATGGGGCGCTGCTGGCAAAAATGCCTAAGCTACGGGCCTGTTCCAGCGTTTCTGTGGGCTATGACAACTTTGATGTAGATGCGCTAAATCAACGTGGCGTGGTGCTAATGCATACGCCAACGGTGCTGACAGAAACAGTCGCCGATACCATTATGGCACTGGTCCTCAGCAGCGCACGACGCATTCCGGAACTGGATGCCTGGGTGAAGGCGGGTAACTGGCAAAAAAGCATTGGCCCGGATCGCTTTGGTACCGATGTGCACCATAAAACCTTGGGAATCCTTGGGATGGGCCGCATTGGAATGGCGCTGGCCCAGCGGGCGCATTTCGGTTTTGGCATGAAAATTATCTACCAGGCTCGCCGCCAGCATGAGCAGGCCGAATCACAGTTCGCGGCGCAACGCTGTGAATTGGAAACGCTGCTAAAACAGAGCGACTTTGTCTGCATCAGCCTGCCGCTGACCGAAGAAACCCACCATTTGATTGGCGCGGAACAGTTAAAGCTGATGAAGCCTGATGCCATACTGATCAATGCCGGTCGTGGCCCGGTGGTGGATGAAAAGGCGCTGATTGCCGCCCTACAGGACGGTACTATTCGTGCCGCCGGACTGGATGTGTTCGAGAAAGAGCCCTTACCCACTGACTCGCCACTGCTGTCGTTGCCGAATGTGGTGACGCTGCCGCACATTGGTTCAGCAACCCATGAAACCCGATACGGGATGATGCAGGATGCGGTGGAAAATCTGATCGCAGCGCTGAACGGCAAAGTAGAAAAAAACTGCGTTAATCCGCATGTGCTGACGTAATCCCTACGGCTTTCCATTGCGCCCGCCGGGAGCGGGCGTTATGGTGGTTCCCCCATTCTTTATTACAAATTTTTAACCGTTATGGCCTTTTCTCAGTTCGGCGACAAATTTACTCAGCATTCTGGCATCTCACGTCTGATGGAAGACATGGGCGCAGGCTTACGTACGCCTGGCACTATCATGCTCGGCGGCGGCAATCCTGCGCAGATCCCGGCAATGAACGACTATTTTCAGCAGTTGCTGCAGCATATGCATGATGAGGGCAAGCTGAGTGAGGCCCTGTGCAATTACGATGGCCCACGCGGTAAAGCGGTGCTGCTGGATGCGCTGGCGGCGATGCTGCGCGAGCAGCTTGGCTGGTCCATCACTGCACAGAATATCGCCCTGACCAATGGTAGCCAGAGCGCGTTTTTCTATCTGTTTAATCTGTTTGCGGGCCGCCGCAGTGACGGCAGCAAAAAACGTGTGCTGTTCCCACTGGCACCAGAATACCTGGGTTATGCCGATGCGGGCCTGGATGAGGACCTGTTTATTTCGGCTAAACCGAATATTGAGTTGTTGCCGGAAGGACAGTTCAAGTATCACGTCGATTTTGAACATTTACCTATGAATGACGACGTCGGCCTGATTTGTGTCTCGCGCCCAACGAATCCCACCGGCAATGTGATTACTGATGATGAGCTGCTGCAGTTGGATGCGCTGGCGCAGCAGCATGAGGTTCCGCTACTGATCGACAATGCTTATGGTGTGCCGTTTCCGGGCATTATTTTTAGCGATGTCCGGCCTCTGTGGAATCCCAATATCATTCTTTGCATGAGTCTGTCCAAGCTCGGTCTGCCTGGCGCGCGCTGCGGCATTATTATCGCTGATGAAAGCACCATTGCGGCGATTGGCAACATGAACGGCATTATCAGCCTGGCACCAGGCAGTATTGGCCCGGCCATCGCCTGTGAAATGATCCAGCGTGGCGATTTGCTGCGACTGTCTGAAGCGGTGATCAAGCCTTTCTATCAGGACAAGGTTAGGCAGACGATCGCCATTATTCGTCGTTACTTAACTGCGGATCGCTGCCTGATACATAAACCCGAAGGGGCAATTTTCCTCTGGCTGTGGTTTCGCGATTTGCCGATCAGTACTGAGTTGCTGTATCAACGACTTAAGGCGCGAGGCGTGCTGATGGTACCCGGACACTTTTTCTTCCCTGGGCTGGAACATGACTGGCCGCACACACATCAGTGCATGCGTATGAACTATGTGCCGGATGCTGAAAATATTGAAAAAGCGGTACAGATCCTTGCAGAAGAAGTGGAAAACGCCTGGCGCGACAGCTGATTTTGCGGCTGCATCATCACAAAAGGCCGCCGTGTGCCCATGGCTAACCTGTGCTTTAACGTGAAGCTGCCTCAACCTGGTGTTGCCGGGCAGTAGACGACTATTTTTGCATTATCGGTCAACGCGGTTGGGCTCATGGCTGTTGTGGCCTGAGACGAGCAAAAGGAGTGTGCTGTGTCGGGAAAAGATATGCTGTTGGCCCTTTGCGTGGTGGTTGCCTGGGGCGTGAACTTTGTGGTGATCAAACTGGGCCTGCAGAATATGCCGCCCTTCTTGCTGGCCGGACTGCGTTTTGCTCTGGTCGCCTTTCCCGCCATTTTGCTGGTGCGTCGTCCTGCCGTACCACTGCGCTGGATTTTACTGTACGGCATGACCATCAGTTTTGGGCAGTTTGCGTTTCTGTTTTTGGCGATCAAGCTGGGCATGCCGGCAGGCCTGGCCTCGCTGGTGCTTCAGGCACAGGCGTTCTTTACGTTGCTACTCGGGGCACTGTTTCTGGCAGAGAAACTCCGCTGGAATCATATCGTGGGTATTATTATCGCCACTCTGGGTATGTTTTTGTTGGCGACCTCGGGAATGGCGGGCCAGAGTGCAGCCGGTATTACGCTGACGACGATGATGCTGATGCTGGCGGCGGCGTTCTCCTGGGGACTGGGCAATATCACCAATAAGATCATTACGCGTCACTATCCCGTACCGGTGATGTCATTGGTGGTCTGGAGCGCCCTGGTTCCGGTTCTTCCTTTTATTGGCTGTTCGCTGCTGTTCGACGGTGAATCGGCGATAATGAGTAGCCTGACGCAGATTAACCTGCAAACGATACTGGCGCTCGTTTATCTGGCGTTTGTCGCGACCATTATGGGCTACGGCATCTGGAGTACCTTGCTCAGCCGCTATGAAACATGGCGCGTTGCGCCGTTGTCTCTGCTGGTGCCTGTGGTGGGGATCGTCAGTGCGGCCTTGTTGTTGGGGGAAACGCTATCACTCCAGCAGGTTGTGGGCGCAGCGGTAATTATTGTCGGGCTCCTGGTGAATATGTTTGGTGGCATGATCAGGCAGCGATGGTTTATGCGTTCGCAAACATAAATCATCCGGCTGAGAGTGCAGGCATCTGACGAGCGTACCATCTCCATCAGCGCGATCTCGCCGATCTGATGGACAGACTTGTCCCTGTGCTGCTGTCCGGTTATCTTTCATCATCACAGGCCGTATCCTTAGTACATTATATTATGCAGGCGGGGGAAACCCTGGCCGTCGAGGCTTTTATTCAGGAACTCGCCCGGCGGGTACCGCAACACGGAGACGCGCTAATGACTATCGCACAGCAGCTTGAACAAAAAGGCATTCAGAAAGGCATTCAGAAAGGCATTCAGAAAGGCATTGAGCGAGGGATTCAGCTCGGACGACAGGAAGGCCGCAATGAAGGTAAACGCGAAGTCGCGCGAACCATGCTGCAGAATGGTCTCGATCTCTCTACCGTAATGAAAATGACGGGCCTGAGCGAAGAAGAGCTGGCACAGATTCAGCACTGAGTTTAACGCCACCGCAACGTGCTCCATGAGGCTATTGCAAACCTGATGCCTCATTATGCTTCGCTTTGCCCGTTCCCGCGTCAGTCGCCGCATCGCCCTGATACGCGCTTCAACGAGGCAGGCTGCAAAACGTCTTATTACCAATGTCATCCATAAAAAACGGCCACAGCAGCAATGCTGTGGCCGTTCTCCAGAATGACTTAGCCGTTAAGGCTGTTTTATTTCAGAATTTCAATCCGGCGTGGTTTTGCTTCTTCAGGCACCAGACGCTCAAGATCGATGCTCAATAACCCATTTTCCAGACGCGCATCACGCACGACGATATGGTCAGCCAGCTGGAATTTGCGCTCGAAATTACGCTCGGCGATGCCCTGATAGAGATACTTACGTTCAGTCTGCTCTTCTGGATGGGCACCACGCACGATCAGCACGTTATCGTGGGCAGTAATATCAAGTTCACTCTGGGCAAAACCGGCCACCGCGATGGTAATGCGATAATGGTTTTCATCAACCAGTTCGACATTATAAGGAGGATAACCCCCGTTGCTCTGATTTTGATTGGACTCAAGCAGGTTGAACAAACGATCAAAACCGATAGCAGAGCGATAAAGTGGAGACAGATCAAAGTTACGCATAAAAATACTCCTGAATGTCAGCAAGTTTTGGCAACCTTCCAGCAGTGGACAGGTTGTGTCGTACCGCATTGCCCCTTACGGCGGCAACCTTAACGGCCTGCTATAAAAATGGGTGCAGGTAACATGCTTTCAAGGTGCCGTACGTAATTTTTTCGCCAAATCGGTGAAATGACATACACTCAGGGGTACATAGCCGGACCAGAACGGACTTCACTAGCGGGTGATAAGGTATTCTGGCGAGCCAACTCAGTCAGGTGTTGCCAGGACTGAAGGGATGACGATATGAAAATGATGAAAAGGTTACCGCTGGCAGGCGTGATGTGCTGCGTGGTCGTTTCAAGTGGATGTTCCAGTGTGATGACGCATACCGGGGCAAGCCAGGGCTATTATCCGGGCACGCGCGCCAGCGCTGATATTCTTACCGACAGCAATGCCAGTTGGGCGCTTAAGCCGCTGGCGCTGGTTGACCTGCCTTTTTCTGCGGTAATGGATACGCTGTTGTTACCCTGGGATTATTATCGTAGCGATAGCGACCAACGTCTGGATTCACCGCGCGCCCGGGTGCTGCAGAGCGAAAAGCTGGCGCACACCGAGGAAAACCTGGCCCATGCTCAGCCCATGCCCGCTATGCAACCGCAACGGTAAACAGTTGCCGCCAGCCCTCTTTTTCACGCATAAAAGCAATCTGCTTTCCGTCTGGTGACCAGACCACGGCCTCACCGGACGGTGCTTCACGACGTCGTACCGTTAAGCGTTGACACTCACCGGTTGCCACGCGGCAAAGCATAACGCTGTTATCGCAGATAAAGGCAATGGCTTCGCCACAGGGCCGCCAGCTAAACGCCGACTGGATGCTGCTGGGCAGGCGGGTTACCTGACGGGGTTTGCCGCCGTTAGGCGACACGTGCCAAAGCTGGATCACCTGCTGGCTGTCTGCCATTAAAAACGCTATCGCACTGCCATCTGGCGAACTTCGCAGCCAGTGGCGAGGTTGTAACGCCAGTCCTTGAGTCGTCGTTATGCGGCGTTGCCGAACACCAGCCGGCGGCGCAGGTAGATGATCGTTATCACCTTCCAGCGGAAAACCTCCCGGCATTGCATACGCTTCCAGCGCTTCAGGCAGATCGACGACAAACACTTCGGGACACTTTTCCCCTGAAGCGGAAAGGGTGTCACCGATAAAGGCGATGGCCCAGCGTTGCCAGCTACCGTCAGGTTTTTGATAGCCCTGGTTGCCAATCCAGCACTCTTCATATGCCCGGTTGATGTGGTCGCTACCCGGCTGCGGACTGGCGGTCGTTTCACTAATTAACACGCAAAAATGGCTGCCATCGTATTCGCGCGGGTGCTGCTTTTCTGGCTTAACCGATCGCAGTGGTACAGCGATGCCGACATTACGCAGGTCAAGACGCTGATCCCGCTCGTGCATTACGTGATCGTTATAGGTGAAGCTAATGCGTGTGCCATCCGGGCTAAAAACATGCACGTGGGAGCCGCCACGCAGGGCACCTGGCGTGAAGGGCGGCGTGATATCGCATGCATCCAGGTTTTCGGCCTGGCCCTCTGCCACGATCACGCCGCGCCGATGATGAAAATCGTAATGCCAGCTTTCGTCAGGATGCTCAGGCCCATGGATACAAACGTAACGTGGGGGCAATGTCGGACTTACGGTGACGACGCCAACGTGCGCGCCATCCTTTGCCCGATATAACACCTCCACTTCGCCCGTGTTCACATTCACGCGCTCAACGGTCTGGCTGGTAAAAGAAGCGCCGGAAGGTCGCACATCAAATGCCAGCCACTGGCTGTCAGCGGTCCAGACGTTGATGTTCGTCAACTGATGGTGGCGCGATGCAAAGGTGATCTGTTTTTCAGACATAGCAAAATCCAGTGAACAGGAGGGCGGCAAATTACGCGCGTGTATTTATGGATGAAACAGCCTCATAAGAGGCAATCAACGGCGGCCTCACCCTGCGTCAGAACAGGCTAAAGCACCCATTTTTCAATCGCGTGCGCAACACCATCTTCCCTGTTGGTTTTGGTGACGAACTGCGCAATCTGCTTAACCGATTCAATGGCATTGCCCATTGCCACACCGGTGCCTGCGTATTCAATCATGGCCAGATCGTTTTCCTGATCGCCTATCGCCATCACTTCTTCCGCTTTAAGTCCCAGTTTTTCGGCCAGCATTTTTACACCGTAGCCTTTATTCACCCGGCGATCGAGAATCTCCAGGTAATAGGGCGCACTCTTCAGGATGGTGTAAGTTTGATGTGCATGTTGAGGTAACTTTGCAATCGCTGCATCGAGCAGGGCGGGCTTATCAATCATCATCAGTTTCGGGAAGCGGGTGGTCGGGTCCATCTCTTCCACGGCGCGATAGCGTACCGGAATACCGGTCAGGCTGGATTCGTGAATAGTGAATTCGCTGATGTCTTTGTTTGGCGTGTAAAGATGCGACTTATCAAAGGCTTGAAAATGCACGCCCAGTTCCCGAGCCAGCTTCTCGACATACAAATAATCGTCATAACCCAGCGTCACATCCGCGACCACCTCGCCATCTTCGGCCCGGTGAACCAGGGCACCGTTATTGCTGATGCAGAACTGTCCGCTGGTTTGCAGATCCAGCTCCATCAGATAACGTTCAATGCCAACGAAAGGCCTGCCGGTCGCTAACACAATGGAAACACCCTTTTCCCGGGCGCGGTTCAGCGCTGTTTTTACCCCTGGCGTGATCTCATGCTGCGGATTCAGCAGCGTGCCATCCATATCAATTGCGATCAGTTTTATAGCCATAGCATCCTCGTTGTGTAAGGTTTGCTGCAATGCTAGCGCGATTCAGCGCATATTGACCAGTTCGTCGGCGCTTTATCGCACGCTTACACCATAATCTGGCCACCGCCCGTCTGGCGATGTGTAAACCGGCGGCAGTGTCAGGCAAAAAAAAACCCTTCCAGGGGAAGGGTTTTGCTCATCGCAGGGCGATTAGATATCAATATTTGCGGCTTTCAGTGCATTCTCTTCTATGAAGGCGCGGCGTGGTTCAACCGCGTCGCCCATCAGTGTGGTGAACAGCTGATCGGCGGCAATCGCATCTTTGATGGTCACGCGTAACATACGGCGGCTGTCCGGGTCCATGGTCGTTTCCCACAGCTGCTCCGGGTTCATCTCGCCCAGACCTTTATAGCGCTGGACCGACAGACCGCGACGCGACTCTTTCTCCAGCCAGTCAATCGCCTGTTCAAAACTGCTGACAGGCTGACGGCGTTCGCCGCGTTCGATATAGGCATCTTCTTCCAGCAAACCGCGCAGTTTGCCGCCCAGAGTGCAGATCTTACGGTATTCTGCACCCTGCAGGAACTCGGCATCCAGAGGATAGTCGGTATCCACGCCATGCGTACGGACGCGTAAAACTGGCTCAAAGACGCTCTGCTCACGGTTTTCACGAACCTGTGCCAGATAGGTGCTGCCGTGCGCTTCGCGTTCGGTCAGGTAGCTAACCAGGCCGTTGATCCACAGGGTCACTTGCGCTTCGTTGCTGATATCGCTCAGGGTATCGTGATAAATCAGCGCACGCAGCATAGCGACCGGATAACGGCGCTCCATACGTTTGATCATCTTCTGGGTGCTGTTGAATTCAGCCACCAGTGTTTCCAGTGGTTCGCCGCCTAACGCCGGTGCGCTGGCGGTGGTGTGCAGCGAGGTACCGTCAAGGGCAATAGCAATCTGGTACTGAAGCATTGCCTCATCATCCTTGATGTACTGCTCCTGCTTGCCTTTTTTCACCTTGTACAGCGGCGGCTGCGCGATATAAACGTGGCCACGCTCGATAATTTCTGGCATCTGGCGATAGAAGAAGGTCAACAGCAGCGTACGAATGTGTGAGCCGTCGACGTCCGCATCGGTCATGATGATGATGCTGTGATAACGCAGTTTATCTGGATTATATTCATCGCGACCGATGCCGCAGCCGAGCGCGGTAATCAGCGTTGCCACTTCCTGAGAAGCCAGCATCTTATCGAAGCGCGCCTTCTCGACGTTCAGGATCTTACCTTTAAGCGGCAGAATGGCCTGATTCTTACGGTTACGGCCTTGCTTGGCAGAACCGCCTGCGGAATCACCCTCCACCAGGTAGATTTCTGACAGCGCCGGATCGCGCTCCTGACAATCCGCCAGTTTGCCTGGCAGGCCAGCCAGATCCAGCGCGCCTTTACGGCGGGTCATCTCACGGGCACGACGTGCAGCTTCACGGGCGCGTGCAGCATCAATAATTTTGCCGACAACGATTTTTGCATCGCCCGGATTTTCCAGCAGATATTCAGCCAGCAGTTCGTTCATCTGCTGTTCAACGGCCGATTTCACTTCTGAAGAAACCAGTTTGTCTTTGGTCTGTGAAGAGAATTTCGGATCCGGTACTTTTACCGAAACCACTGCAATCAGCCCTTCACGCGCATCGTCACCGGTCGCGCTGACTTTGGCTTTCTTGCTGTAACCCTCTTTATCCATGTAGGCATTCAGGGTGCGCGTCATCGCCGCGCGGAAACCGGCAAGGTGCGTACCGCCGTCGCGCTGTGGAATATTGTTGGTAAAGCAGTAAATGTTTTCCTGGAAGCCGTCATTCCACTGCAGTGCCACTTCTACGCCAATGCCATCTTTTTCGGTAGAGAAATAGAATACGGTGGGGTGAATAGGCGTTTTGTTCTTATTCAGATACTCAACAAAAGCGCGAATGCCGCCTTCATAGTGGAAGTGGTCATTTCTTGCATCACGCTTGTCTTCCAGACGAATCGACACGCCAGAGTTCAGGAAGGACAGTTCACGCAGGCGTTTCGCCAGAATGTCGTATTCGAAATCGGTAACGTTGGTAAAGGTGTCATGACTTGGCCAGAAACGGATGCGGGTACCGGTTGCGTCGGTATCGCCAGTGGCCGCCAGTGGCGCTTGAGGCACCCCGTGCACATAGATCTGCTGATGCACTTTGCCTTCGCGACGAATGGTCAGCTCCAGCTTCTGCGACAGGGCGTTAACAACGGAAACACCCACGCCGTGCAGGCCGCCAGACACTTTATAAGAGTTGTCATCAAACTTACCACCGGCGTGCAGGACGGTCATGATGACTTCCGCTGCCGACACACCTTCTTCTTCGTGGATGCCGGTTGGGATACCACGTCCGTCATCCTGTACGGAGACAGAGTTATCCGCATGGATGGTGACGACGATATCTTTACAGTGACCGGCGAGCGCTTCGTCGATTGCGTTATCCACGACCTCGAATACCATGTGATGCAGACCGGTTCCGTCATCGGTATCGCCGATGTACATGCCCGGGCGTTTGCGTACCGCATCAAGCCCTTTCAGGACTTTGATACTTGAAGAGTCATAAGAATTCGACATCAACGTTTCTCGCTCATTTAATCTTTAGGTTGAACCGCTATTTTACCCTGTTCCACGCGGAACATCTTGCCCTTTTCGTCAGTCATGTCGATTACATGCTCCGAAGAGATGGCGCTGACAAAGACCTGTGCCTGGGTAGCTTTCAGTCGTTGCGCCAGCAGGCGACGACGGCTGTCATCCAGTTCAGAGGCAAAGTCATCAATGAGGTAAACACAACGGCGTCCGCTCTGGCGGGTCAGGAACTCGCCCTGCGCCAGACGCAATGCACACATCAGTAGCTTAAGCTGACCGCGTGAGAGTAAATCTTCCACCGGCGTACCTTCGGCACGAATACGGAAATCCGCTTTGTGCGGGCCGCTGGCGGTATAAGTCAGGGCACGATCGCGTTCGAAGTTGCGTTCAAGCAGCTCGCCGTAATCGCTTTCTTTGTCCCAGCCACGCTGGAACGAAAAACGCAGATCAAATTCGGGTAAGAACTGTCCACAGGTGGTGACAATTTCGGCTGAGATGGCCGCGCTGTATTCAGCGCGCCACTGGCTGATCTGCTCGGCCAGCGGGACCAGTTCCTGATCCCAGGGGCGAATCTGGCTGTAGCGCGTGACCTGACGCAACGCCGCATTGCGTTGCTTAAGCAGGCGGCGGAGGTTGCTCCAGGCATTAAAAAAGCCTGGCGTATTATGAAAACAGCCCCAGTCCACATAGGCTCTGCGATATTTGGGGCCACCGTTTAGTAGAGTAAAACCTTCTGGCGTAATTAACTGCATCGGCAACAGCTGCGCCAGCTCAGCGACTTTGTGACCATCGCTGCCATCAATGCGGACTTTGCTTTCTCCGGCCCGGTTTTTACTCAGCCCCACCGAGAGCTCGCGCTCCTGACCTTCGAGCCGACCGTGCAGCACAAACGCCGCCTGATCGTGACGAATCACCCGGCCCGCCTGTAAACTGCGGAAAGCACGGCCGTGTCCCAGTGTATAAATCGCCTCAAGCACGCTGGTTTTACCGCTACCATTCGCACCCACCAGAAAATTAAACCCTGGCGCTAACGCTAAGTCAGCCTGTTCAATATTACGAAAATCTTTTATCAGCAGGCGGGTTAAAGCCATGAATCAATCCAGCGTGAAGGGCAAATGAGGTTTATCAAATCTCAGTGGTTCCGGACGTTAGCGGTTCTGCTTGTTTTCACACGCTCAGCGCGCCTGGTGCATACAACGTATGTGACCAGAGAGGCGCACTGAACGGATGAAAATAGCGAACCGATGAGCCCGTGTTCTACAAACGCATTGGCATGACGACATAGGCCGCTGCCGGACTCACCACATCTTCAATCTGCACGCTTGATACCGAATCCGTCAGCAACAGACGCACATTCTCGCACTTAAGGGCATTCAGCACATCCAGTACGTAACTGACGTTGAAGCCAATTTCGAGTTCGCTGCCGTTATAGCTGACATCCAGCATCTCTTCCGCTTCTTCCTGCTCAGGATTATTGGCGGTAATTTTCAGCTGATTTTCGGTGATATGCAGCCGAACGCCGCGAAATTTCTCATTAGAGAGAATCGCCGCACGGGCAAAAGCCTGTTTCAGCAGATCGCAGCCTGCTTCCAGGGCTTTATCCGGGTTCTTAGGCAATACCCGACGATAATCAGGGAAACGGCCGTCCACCAGCTTGGAGGTAAAAATATAGTCGCCAACGTGCGCGCGGATATTACTGCTGCCAATCTGCACCTGAAGCGGCGTATCACCGCCGTCCAGCAGGCGTAACAGCTCGATGACCCCTTTACGCGGCACAATCACTGAATGGCTTGGCAGCGCCTGGCCAATGGGCATTGAGCAGACCGCCAGACGGTGTCCGTCGGTAGCAACCGTACGCAGCTCTTCGCCTTCCGTCTCAAACATCATGCCGTTCAGGTAATAACGTACATCCTGGTGGGCCATAGAGAACTGGGTGGCTTCGATCAGGCGTTTTAGCGTGGCCTGAGGCAGCGTGAATTCAACTTCGTTCTGCCAGTCATCCAGATTGGGGAAATCACTGGCGGGCAGCGTAGAGAGCGAAAAGCGGCTACGGCCAGAGCGCACTAACATGCGCTCGCCTTCCAGCGTTACGTTTATCTCCGCGCCTTCCGGCAGGCCACGGCAAATATCCAGAAATTTGCGTGCCGGAACGGTCGTCGCGCCGGTCTCGTGCGCCTGGGTTAGCGCAACCCGTGCGACCATTTCCATTTCTAAATCGGTGCCGGTCAGCAACAAAGAGCCTTCATTAACCTGCATCAGCAGGTTGCCGAGGATTGGTAGCGTCGGGCGACCACCTAATGGACCACTGACTTGCTGCAGCGGCTTTAGCAACTGTTCACGTTCAACAATAAATTTCATAGCGTCACGAAGATAATGTTCTGATGAGATTTGAGAAATCTTCTTTGATGTCGTGGCTTTCTTCACGCAACTGCTCAATCTTACGGCAAGCGTGAAGCACCGTGGTATGGTCGCGACCACCAAAAGCGTCGCCGATTTCCGGCAAACTGTGGTTGGTCAGCTCTTTAGCCATCGCCATCGCCATTTGACGCGGACGTGCTACCGAGCGCGAACGGCGCTTAGAGAGCAGGTCTGCGACTTTAATTTTGTAGTACTCAGCAACGGTCTTCTGAATATTATCAATAGTGACCAGCTTCTCTTGCAACGCCAGGAGATCCCGCAGCGCTTCGCGAACGAAATCGATCGTAATCGCCCGGCCGGTAAAATTGGCGTTGGCGATGACCCGGTTCAGTGCCCCTTCCAGCTCGCGCACGTTGGAACGTAAACGCTTGGCAATAAAGAAGGCCACTTCGCCCGGCAGGCGGATATCGTTTTCATCCGCCTTTTTCATCAGGATCGCGACGCGGGTTTCCAGTTCTGGCGGTTCGATCGCTACCGTTAAGCCCCAGCCAAAGCGCGATTTCAGACGATCTTCGACGCCGTTGATCTCTTTAGGATAACGATCCGAAGTCAGGATGATCTGCTGATTGCCTTCTAACAGGGCATTAAAGGTATGGAAAAACTCTTCTTGAGAACGCTCTTTGTTGGCAAAGAACTGAATGTCATCGATCAGCAGCGCGTCAACCGAACGGTAGTAGCGCTTAAACTCTTCGATAGCATTATTTTGCAGCGCTTTAACCATGTCCTGCACAAAGCGCTCGGAGTGCATGTAAACCACTTTGGCATTGGGTTTACGCGCAATAATGCCGTTACCTACCGCATGCAACAGGTGGGTTTTACCCAGGCCCGTACCGCCATAGAGAAACAGTGGGTTATAGGCCCCGCCAGGATTGTCAGCCACCTGGCGCGCCGCCGCGCGTGCCAGCTGGTTCGATTTACCTTCGACAAAGTTATCGAAGTTATGGCGATTATTGACGTTAGAACGATAAGTCACATCCGCTGGCGCAGGCACATTATCCCAGCTTGGGCGCATGATCTGCGCAGGTGCCGGGCGGTTTTGAACGGGTGCAGCCGGAGCACTGACGCTGGCCATGACAGGCTGGTTTACCGCTGCGGCTTGTTGAACCGGGCGCGTGCCCACCTCAAAACGCAACAACGGTACGTTGACACCGCAGAATTCATTCAGCAATGCATTGATGCTGTTAAGGTATTTATCCCGAACCCAGTCGAGTACGAAGCGGTTAGGAGCATATAAGGCAAGCGTATTGTCGTTTAATTCAGCCTGAAGTGGACGGATCCACATGCTGAATTCGGTGGCAGGAAGCTCATCCTGCAAACGGGCAAGACACTGTTGCCAAAGCGTAAGTGACACGGCGGACTCCACTCGTACAAATTCGATAAGAAAAGTAGGCGCTAATCTAAGAAACGTTCATTTTTGACACAGACGAAAGAAAGCGCCTGCGACCGCTATCAGCGGTTTTCCATCCTGCAATCATTGGAGGATCGTCAGAGGAAGGGCGGATCATAGCGCAAAGCGCGACAGAGATCTTCCCTTTCTACACAGTTTTTATCCTTTTTATCCACAGGACATGAACGCGGAAGAAAGTTTACGCTTGTGGTAGAAAAAACCACCTGGGATCGCGCTGAATGATTCAATTTTTCGGACGAGCTCTCGTTTTTGCTTACTAACGCGCCCATTTGATCGCAATAAGATCCTGCGCGATCCTTGCGCTTTAACACAGACCCCGTATAATTCTTCCCCCGGCGTTGTCGCGTCATGCTCAATGCCCGGACTCAGCGGGCTGTAATCCGGGTTTCTGGTACCGCGACAAGCGAAGTAAATTGACTCGGGACTGTACAATTATTACAATCCCGCCTCTTTATTAAAGACACATTGAGGCGTCGGTCTGTTTTTTGGTCCGGAAGCGCGTCACCCAGTGAAAATTTTCAAGTTTAGGTAGAAATCGCCATGAAACGCACTTTTCAACCGTCCGTACTGAAGCGCAACCGTTCACACGGCTTCCGTGCTCGTATGGCAACTAAAAATGGTCGTCAGGTTCTGGCACGTCGTCGTGCTAAAGGCCGCTCTCGTCTGACCGTTTCTAAGTAATAAAGCTAACCCTGGTGGGTAAGCTCGCATTTCCCAGGGAGTTACGTTTGTTAACTCCCACTCATTTCACTTTCGTCTTTCAGCAGCCACAACGGGCTGGCACGCCGCAAATTACTATTCTCGGCCGCCTCAACGCGCTGGGGTATCCCCGCATCGGTCTTACTGTCGCGAAAAAACATGTGAAACGCGCCCACGAACGCAACCGGATCAAGCGATTGACCCGCGAAAGCTTTCGTCTGCGTCAGCATGAATTACCGTCGATGGACTTTGTGGTGGTTGCGAAGAAGGGTGTTGCCGATCTCGATAACCGTATGTTGGCGGAAGCGTTGGAGAAATTATGGCGTCGTCACTGTCGCCTGGCGCGCGGTTCCTGATCGTCCTGATACGCGTTTATCAACGCGGCATCAGTCCATTACTGGGGCCACACTGTCGGTTTCATCCGACCTGCTCTCAATACGGAATTGAGGCCTTACGCAGGTTTGGCGTGATAAAAGGCAGTTGGTTGACTTTAAAACGCGTATTAAAATGCCACCCTTTGAACCCGGGTGGTGACGATCCTGTGCCGCCAAAAACCTTTGATACCAGAGAACATTAACGATGGATTCGCAACGCAATCTCTTTCTCATCGCTTTTCTGTTCGTGTCTTTCATGATCTGGCAAGCCTGGCAGACGGACCATGCTCCGAAGCCTTTGCAGACCCAGACCACGCAGAACACAAACAGTGCAGCCGGTGATGCTGCAGGCCAGGGTGTACCGGCCAGCGGCCAGGGTAAAACGATCACCGTTAAGACTGATGTCCTGTCATTAACTATCAACACCCGCGGTGGCGATGTTGACCAGGCACAACTGCTGACTTACCCAGATAAGCTGGGTTCTGATAAGCCGTTCGAGCTGCTGGAAACCACACCGTCGTTTGTTTACCAGGCGCAAAGTGGCTTAACGGGTCGTAATGGTCCGGATAATCCTAATAATGGTGCGCGTCCGCTGTATAACACCGCCCAGGACCATTTCGAACTGGCTGACGGTCAGAGCGAACTGCGTGTGCCGATGACGTTCACCGCTGAAAACGGCGTTGTCTATACCAAGACATTCGTGTTCAAGCGTGGCGACTATGCGGTTAATGTTGACTACAACATCAACAATACCAGCCAGCAGCCGCTGGAGTTGTCGATGTTTGGCCAGTTAAAGCAAACCATCGATTTGCCTAAACACCGTGATACCGGCAGCAACAACTTTGCGTTGCACACCTTCCGCGGTACGGCTTACTCCACCAGCGAATCGAAATACGAAAAGATTAAGTTCGATACCATCGCGGATAACGAAAACCTCAATACCAATACCAGCAATGGTTGGGTAGCGATGTTGCAGCAGTATTTTGCCACCGCATGGGTGCCACGCACCCAGGGCGCGAATACGCTTTACACCAGTAATCTGGGTAATGGCGTTGCCGCCATCGGCTATAAATCCGCGCCAGTAACCGTCGCGCCGGGTGCACAACAGACGCTGGATGCCACGCTGTGGGTTGGCCCGGAAATTCAGGACAAGATGGCTGCCATTGCGCCTCACCTTGACCTGACGGTTGACTACGGTTGGTTATGGTTTATCTCTCAGCCGCTGTTTAAACTGTTGAAGTTCATTCACAGCTTTATCGGTAACTGGGGCTTCTCCATCATCATCATCACGTTCATCGTGCGTGGCATCATGTACCCGCTGACCAAAGCGCAGTATACCTCGATGGCGAAAATGCGCATGCTGCAGCCGAAGATTCAGGCGATGCGTGAGCGTTTAGGTGACGATAAGCAGAAGCAGAGCCAGGAAATGATGGCGCTGTATAAAGCAGAAAAAGTGAATCCGCTGGGTGGCTGTTTGCCGCTGGTGATTCAGATGCCTATCTTCCTTGCCTTGTACTACATGCTGTCCGGCTCGGTAGAACTGCGTCATGCGCCGTTCATTTTATGGATCCACGATCTGTCAGCACAGGATCCGTACTATATTCTGCCGATTCTGATGGGCATCACCATGTTCTTCATTCAGAAGATGTCACCGACCACCGTGACCGATCCGATGCAGCAGAAGATCATGACGTATATGCCTGTGATTTTCACCGTGTTCTTCCTGTGGTTCCCTTCAGGTCTGGTGCTGTACTACATCGTCAGTAACCTGGTGACCATCCTCCAGCAGCAGCTGATTTATCGCGGGCTGGAAAAACGTGGCTTACACAGCCGCGACAAGAAGAAAGCGTAAAGCCGTCGCGGGAGGTCTCCCGCGATAAAAACGGTTATGCTCAGGCGGTCAAAGCGACCGCCTTTGTTTTTTGTAGTGAGAGAGAATTTATGAGCCATAGCGATACCATTGTTGCTCAGGCAACCCCGCCCGGACGCGGCGGCGTTGGCATTTTGCGTATTTCCGGTCCGCGAGCCGCCGAGGTTGCGCAGCAGATATTGGGTAAACTGCCCAAACCGCGTTATGCCGACTATTTATCGTTTAACGATAGTGACGGCAGCGTGCTGGATCAGGGGATCGCGCTATGGTTTCCCGGCCCCCACTCATTCACCGGGGAAGACGTGCTGGAATTGCAGGGGCACGGCGGCCCGGTGATTCTTGATCTGCTGCTGAAACGGATTGTGGCGCTGCCGGGTCTGCGCATTGCCCAACCGGGTGAATTCTCTGAGCGTGCCTTTCTGAACGACAAACTCGATTTAGCGCAGGCAGAAGCCATTGCCGATCTGATTGATGCCAGCTCAGAACAGGCGGCACGATCGGCGGTCAACTCACTGCAGGGCGCATTCTCTGTCCGTATTAATCATCTGGTGGAAGCACTGACTCATCTGCGTATCTATGTTGAGGCGGCGATTGATTTCCCCGATGAGGAGATCGATTTTCTGTCTGACGGTAAAATCGAAGGGCAGTTGAATACGGTCATCAGCGATCTTGATGCTGTGCGTGCCGAAGCCAAACAGGGCAGCCTGTTGCGCGAAGGCATGAAGGTTGTCATTGCCGGTCGGCCGAATGCCGGAAAATCCAGCCTGCTGAATGCGCTTGCCGGACGTGAGGCGGCCATCGTGACCGATATCGCCGGTACAACGCGCGATGTACTGCGTGAGCACATTCATATTGACGGTATGCCGTTGCATATCATTGATACCGCCGGGTTACGTGAAGCCAGCGATGAAGTGGAGCGTATTGGTATTGAACGCGCCTGGCACGAAATCGAACAGGCCGACAGAGTGCTGTTTATGGTCGATGGCACCACCACTCACGCGACCGAGCCGGCTGAGATCTGGCCAGATTTTGTCGCACGCTTGCCGCCCCAGTTGCCGATTACCGTGGTGCGTAATAAAGCCGACATCACCGGTGAAACACTGGGCCTGACAGAAGTCGATGGTCACTCGCTTATCAGGCTTTCTGCCAGAACCAGCGAAGGCCTGGACACATTGCGCGACCATCTCAAACAGACTATGGGCTTTGCCGATAATATGGAAGGTGGCTTCCTGGCACGCCGTCGTCATCTGCAGGCACTGGAGCGTGCTGCGACGCATCTGGAACAGGGCAAATCTCAGCTCTTAGGTGCCTGGGCAGGCGAGTTGCTGGCAGAGGAGTTGCGCCTTGCGCAGCAGGCGCTCAGCGAAATTACCGGTGAATTTACCTCGGACGATTTGCTGGGACGCATTTTCTCCAGCTTCTGTATCGGCAAATAATGTACAGCACGTAACCCGTAAGCGGCACGGCAAAAACAGAATGCCGCCGCTCAGGGGATAAACCGTAATGTGTTGCTTATTCGTTATTGTGGCGTAGGTTATTATTGTTAAGGATGCTCTGCCCCGCGTTTTTTGCTGTGCATTGACGGTCAAAAAACGCGATAAGACGGGCCGGAATGCATCCAAAAACCTGAACTCACCGTATAGGTTGAATACTGGATGTCTTCCCTGGAGAGTTATAATGACTACATCGCTTGATGATAACGCGCTGAATACCCTTTTTTACCATGCCCGCACTCACAATCACTGGCAGCAAAAACCCGTGGCCCCGGCCCTGCTGGAGCAACTCTATCAGCTCGTTGCCCTGGCCCCAACTTCTGCAAACTGCTCGCCGGGACGCTTCGTTTTTGTCACCTCCGCGGAGGGGAAAGAAAAGCTGAAACCGGCGCTGGCGTCAGGCAACCTTGAGAAAACCATGAACGCCCCGGTCACCGTTATTATTGCCTGGGACAGCGAATTTTATCAGCACCTGACGATGCTGTTTCAACATGCCGATGCGCGCAACTGGTTTACCAACACACCGGATTTAGTCAAAGAGACGGCCTTTCGTAACAGTAGCCTGCAGGCAGGATATTTTATTCTGGCAGCGCGCGCGTTGGGGCTGGATGCCGGGCCGATGTCGGGTTTTGATCCGTTAAAAGTGAACGAGGCCTTTTTTGCCGATACGACCTGGCAGGCCAATCTGTTAATTAATTTGGGTTATGGCATCCCGGATAAGCTTCATCCCCGTTTACCCCGTCTGAGCCTTGAGCAGGCGTGCCAGTTCGTCTGACATCCCTGAGCGTTACGGTCGTTTCGTAGCGCCCATCCCTGACGGTTTATGCTGCCTGCCGTGCGGGTGTCAGCCTGATGCTTTTCTGAAAAGCGAAGGGTTTACGGTATGCCGAATGCGGCAGCCAGAAAAAGCGCTTATAATCCTGCTGATGATTATCTGACCATTCTCATGGAGCGACAGATGGCTGGTCATTTTGTTCGTTGGGCAGGCAACCCCGGCCAACGGCTCGTTGACATGACAATGACGCAGGACGTTATCGACAGCGTGCGACACGTGGCGGATAAACGTCGCGAGCGCTTTCTGGCGGCGCGCATTATATTGAAGCAGCTCATGCAACGCGTTTATGGCCTTCATCATCTTCCTCCGATAGTTAACTGCCATAACGGCCGCCCGGCCTTCGTGGACCCCGATCTCCCGGACTTTAATATTGCCTACGCGGGGAATACCGTTGGCGTACTGCTGGCTGAAGAGCGCAGTCAGGTTGGGCTGGAGATTGATATCGTGCGGGCGCACAGTCGTCAGACGCAGGAGCAGATGATGCAGGGCTTAAGTTCGGGAGAAATCACCTGGATTAATGCCCAGCAAGACGTGCCTGAGGCGGTGACGCAGATTTGGACGCTACGTCGCAGCGTGATGAAACTCCAGGGGGGAGATGAAACAGGACTGACGTCGCTCCAGCTGTTACCCGGCGCCGGACGCCTCCGTTCAACGCTTCATACCGATCTGCAAATTCTGTGTGATGCCGAGCCCACGCTGGTGTGGTCCTGTGCTTTATCACCTCAGGTACGGCACTTGCACTTATGGGAAATAACCGGCGACGGCCAGTGGTCTGAACTGCGTGATATCACCCTGGACAAGCCGGATGCCGGTACGCAGATGATACGTCTGACGACGCTGAATGGACGCGCGCTGGCCTTATCCTGACCGCTGAGGCCAGTCGCCAGCACGCGCAAAGTCGTTTATCGCCGCTTAGTGTCCGTCGATAAACGCGATTTTAAGCACAAACAGTACTGCGACGATCACCACGCAGGGACTGATTTCACGCCAGCGCCCCGTGCCCAGCTTCATCACACAGTAAGCAATAAAGCCCAGCGCGATGCCTTCGGTGATTGAGAAGCTAAAAGGCATCATTGCTGCCGTAACGAACGCGGGGACGGCTTCCGTCAGATCGTCCCATTTCACCCGCGACAGGCTGGCCGTCATCAGTACGCCAACGTAGATCAGCGCGCCTGCTGCGGCATAAGCCGGAACCATGGCCGCCAGCGGCGACAAAAACGTCACCAGCAGGAACAGAAGACCGGTAACCACTGCCATCAGGCCGGTACGACCGCCTACGGCGACGCCAGAGGTACTTTCAATATAGGCCGTAACGGACGAGGTGCCCGCCAGCGCGCCGGTCACAGAACTTATACTGTCGACATACAGCGCCTGCTTCATCCGCAGAAAAGTACCCTTTTCATCGGCGAGTCCGGCTTTATCGGTAACACCAATGAGCGTACCGGACGAGTCAAACAGATTGACCAGCATAAAAGAGAAGATAATGCCGGCCATGCCAACATTAAATGCACCTGTAATATCGACCTGACCGACCACCGAGGTGATGGAAGGGGGCGCAGAGAATACGCCAACAAACTTAACGTCGCCCAGCATCCAGCCAATCGCCGTGGTGACGATCATCGAAATCAGCACGGCGGCGTGAATATTGCGTGACGCCAGAATGGCGATAATAAAGAAACCCAGTGCGCCCAGCAGGACATGATGTGAGCTGAGATTACCCACAGTGACCAGCGTATCCGGGTTCGCCACAATGATGCCGGCGTTTTTTAGCCCCATCATCGCAATAAATAACCCAATGCCAGCGGTAATGCCGACGCGCAGGCTGAGCGGAATGTTGGCGATCATCCAGTAGCGGACGCGCAGCAGCGTCAGGATCAACAGCCCCAGCGCCCCCCAAAAGATTGCGCCCATTCCTACCTGCCATGAGTAGCCCATGGCCCCCACGACCACGAAAGCAAAAAAGGCATTGAGGCCCATCGCGGGTGCCAGCGCCACCGGCAGGTTAGCGAACAGGCCCATCAGAATGCTGCCAAACGCGGCAATCAGACAGGTGGTCACAAACACCGCCTGGGTATTCATGCCTGCGACACCCAAAATCTGTGGGTTAACAAAGACGATGTAGACCATGGTCAAAAACGTGGTAATGCCTGCGATGACCTCGGTACGAACCGTTGTACCATGTTCCTGCAACTTAAATACGCGCTGAAAAAGGCCGTGTTTGTTCATGCCATTTATCCAGAAGAAAATTTCACCGGCGCGTATCCTGGCGATTTTGCCCCTGCAATACAATGATTTTTCGCAACCGATTGCCATTATCGCAATTCGACAGGGTTACGTTAAAGTGTAAGGGCACCCACATAAAAGGATTGAGTCAGATGTCAGCAGAATGCGTCTTTTTCGATTGCGATGGTACCCTGGTCGACAGTGAAGTACTGTGCACCCGCGCTTATGTCACCACGTTTGCCCGTTACGGTATTACGCTCTCCCTGCAGGAGATGTTTGAAAAGTATAAAGGGGTAAAACTGTATGACATTATCCGCGATGTCGCGGAATCGCACCGGATAACCTTACCGCTGGAGGAGGTTGAACCTGCCTACCGCAGCGAAGTGGCGCGATTATTTGATCTTGAACTGAAGCCGATCGCCGGGGCGAAGGCGCTGGTGGAGCAGATGAAGGTGCCGGTGTGTGTGGTATCCAACGGCACGGTCAAGAAGATGCAGCACTCGCTGGGCTTGACCGGCATGCTGGACTATTTTGCCGATCATCTTTACAGCGGTTACGACATTGGCCACTGGAAACCCGAGCCAGAACTCATGTTTCACGCCGCCCGGCACATGCAGGTCCCTGTTGAACGCTGTATTTTGGTGGATGACTCTGAAGCGGGCGCGCAGGCCGGTATCGCCGCCGGCATGCCGGTGTTCTATTACTGTGCCGATGCACATAACCCGGCGCTTGATCATCCACTGGTCACGGTGTTTACGGATATGGCCGCGTTGCCCGGGCTATGGCGCGCCCGGGGGTGGAACCTGACAACATAGCCCTCAGGTCACCCAGTGCCGTCGGTCTATCCGACTGAGTATCATCGCCAGGAGTAAACTGCCTGCCAGGGTGACTGTAAACACGGCAGGCAGATCCAGCCAGGGCCGCGTCATATCGTCATAGTGATTGGTGCGGATGAAATGAATAAACAGCGCGTGAAAACCGTAAATGGGCAGCGAGTAACGTGAAATCGTCGCTAAACCGGGCAAGGTTCGTTGATTAAAGGCATTTTTGAATACCAGCAGGGCGCTGATAGCCGCAATAAAAACCAGCGGTCCGCAGTAGAGATACCAGGTGTCATTAAACGCGCCGTTGACGATTAGCGCCCGTTTGGTGCCAAGCATAATGCCGGTCACGCAGGCCAGGAAAGCCACCGCCGCGAGCGCAGTCACGCCGCGCCTGTCTGTTTCCATGGTTCCGATAGCCCGGCCTAACAGCGCGTAGAGCAGGTAGTAAATACTGTCTCCGCTCATATACAGGTTAATCGGCAACCAGTGGAATCGTCCCCATGACTGATCCATGGTATTGGGATTCGCCAGCACCACCAAAACCAACACCAGCAACGCGACGTAGCGCGGTCGTACGCTTTTTACCTGAATCAGTGGCGACAGCAGGTAAATGCCGATCAGCGCGAAGAAAAACCACAGATGGTAAAACACCGGCTTCTGCAGCATTTTTAAAATCGAGCGTCCTTCACCGATGGGCGTCAGCAGGCTGATATAGACCAGCGAGACGGCACTGTAAAACAGCAGGCACCCCACAAGCCGCCATAAATGACGTGGCTGCGCACTGCGCTCCCCAAAGAACAGGTAGCCGGAAATCATAAAAAACAGCGGCACACAGATGCGCGACGTCGAGTTGAACAGGTTGGCAACGTCCCACCAGTGACCTTTTATCGCCATCGGCCCGGCCAGATACCAGGTGGTAGTGTGGATGACGATGACCATCAGGCAGGCAATCGCCCGCAAATTATCTATCCAGTAAATCTTTTGCGACATGGTTTCCTCTGGCGCAGTGCGTCCCGGTGCAAAGCGTAGCCAGTCGCGTCGCAGTCAACAAGCGCGTTGACAGGGATTCAGAACCCTCTGTGCGCAAGATCGCATGAAAAAAGCCAAACGGCACAGGTTAATTTCGCCGTTCAGCGGCGCTTGGGTGCCGAACGGCGTCCTAAAATCTACGTTCGGGGCTGCACGGCAGGATTTCCGGCTGCACATCGCGCGGTCAAAGGGTATACTGTCGCACTCTTTTTTTATCTAGCCGAACCGCGTGCGAACTCATCATGCAAAAGTTTGATACCAAGACCTTTCAGGGCCTGATCCTGACATTGCAAGATTACTGGGCGCGCCAGGGCTGCACCATTGTTCAGCCACTGGACATGGAAGTGGGCGCTGGTACTTCACACCCAATGACCTGCCTGCGTGCACTTGGCCCGGAGCCGATTGCCGCTGCCTATGTGCAGCCGTCCCGCCGTCCTACCGACGGTCGCTACGGCGAAAACCCGAATCGCTTACAGCACTATTACCAGTTTCAGGTGATCATCAAGCCCTCGCCAGACAACATTCAGGAGCTGTACCTTGGGTCGCTGAAAGCGTTGGGTATGGATCCGACTGTGCACGATATTCGCTTTGTCGAAGACAACTGGGAAAACCCGACGCTGGGCGCCTGGGGACTCGGCTGGGAAGTGTGGCTGAACGGCATGGAAGTGACGCAGTTTACCTATTTCCAGCAGGTCGGCGGCCTGGAGTGCAAACCGGTGACCGGCGAGATCACCTATGGTCTTGAGCGCCTTGCCATGTACATTCAAGGCGTTGACAGCGTTTACGATCTGGTCTGGAGCGACGGTCCGCTAGGCAAAACGACCTACGGCGACGTGTTCCACCAGAACGAAGTCGAGCAGTCTACTTACAACTTCGAATACGCCGATGTGGATTTTCTCTTCACCTGTTTTGAACAGTATGAGAAAGAAGCGCAGCATTTGCTGGCGCTGGAAAAACCGCTGCCACTGCCTGCTTATGAGCGCATCCTGAAAGCCGCGCACAGCTTTAACCTGCTGGACGCGCGTAAAGCGATCTCGGTGACTGAACGTCAGCGCTACATTCTGCGTATCCGCACCCTGACCAAAGCCGTGGCTGAAGCCTATTACGCTTCTCGTGAAGCGCTGGGCTTCCCGATGTGCAATAACAAAAAGTAAGAGGCAGCCATGACTGAGAAAACGTTCCTGGTGGAAATCGGCACCGAAGAGCTGCCACCGAAAGCATTACGTAGCCTGGCGGAAGCCTTCGCGGCGCAGGTTACGGCCGAGCTGGATGCGGCCAATCTGAACCATGGCGAGGTGCTCTGGTTCGCCGCGCCGCGTCGCCTGGCGCTGAAAATCGCGAATCTGAGTGCCGCCCAACCTGACCGTGAAGTTGAAAAGCGCGGGCCTGCAGTAGCCGCAGCGTTTGATGCAGACGGCAACGCGACGAAAGCCGCAGAAGGCTGGGCGCGCGGTAATGGCATTACGGTTGATCAGGCTGAACGCCTGAGCACCGATAAAGGCGAATGGCTGGTTTATCGTGCCCAGGTTAAAGGTGAGGACGCTCAGGCATTACTGCCGGGAATGATTGCAACGGCCCTGAGCAAACTGCCTGTGCCTAAACTGATGCGCTGGGGTAACAGCGACGTGCAGTTTGTGCGTCCGGTGCACACCGTTACCATGCTGCTCGGTGATGAACTGATCCCCGGTACGATTCTGGGCATTCAGTCAGACCGCGTTATTCGTGGTCATCGCTTTATGGGCGAAAGTGAAATCACGCTCGAGAACGCCGATCAGTATCCGGATGTGCTTGAAAAGCGCGGCCAGGTGATTGCCGACTATCAGGTCCGCAAAGCCATGATCAAAGCCGATGCGGAAGCCGCGGCACGTCGTTTAGGCGGCGTAGCTGACCTGAGTGACAGCCTGCTGGAAGAGGTGACGTCGCTGGTGGAATGGCCGGTTGTATTAACTGCCACCTTTGAGGAAAAATTCCTCAAAGTGCCTTCTGAAGCGCTGGTTTACACCATGAAGGGCGATCAGAAATACTTCCCGGTTTATGACGCCGCTGGCAACCTGCTGCCGAACTTCATTTTTGTGACCAACATTGAGTCCAGCGATCCGCAGCAGATCATTTCAGGTAATGAAAAGGTCGTTCGCCCGCGTCTGGCGGATGCCGAATTTTTCTTTAATACCGACCGCAAAAAACGCCTTGAAGATCATCTGCCACGCCTCGACACCGTGCTGTTCCAGAAAGAGCTGGGTTCGCTGCGTGACAAAACTGACCGCATTCAGGCTCTGGCAGGCTGGGTTGCGGCGCAGATGGGGGCGGATGTGAACCACGCGACGCGCGCAGGTTTGCTGTCGAAGTGTGACCTGATGACCAACATGGTGTTTGAGTTTACCGACACGCAAGGCGTGATGGGCATGCACTATGCGCGTCATGACGGCGAAGCCGAAGATGTTGCCGTGGCGCTAAACGAGCAGTATCAGCCGCGATTTGCGGGGGATGATTTGCCCTCCAGTCCGGTAGCCTGCGCACTGGCGATCGCCGATAAGATGGACACCCTGGCCGGTATTTTCGGCATTGGTCAACATCCTAAAGGCGATAAAGATCCCTTTGCACTGCGTCGTGCCGCCCTTGGCGTACTGCGCATTATCGTAGAGAAAAATCTGCCGCTCGATCTGCAAACGCTGACGGAAGAAGCCGTACGCCTGTATGGCAGCAAGCTGAGCAATGCCAATGCGGTTAATGACGTCATCGACTTCATGCTGGGGCGCTTCCGCACCTGGTATCAGGAAGAAGGTCACAGCATTGATACATTGCAGGCGGTACTGGCACGTCGTCCGACCCGTCCGGCAGACTTTGATGCACGCATGAAGGCGGTATCACACTTCCGTACGCTGGATGAAGCTGCCGCACTGGCCGCTGCCAACAAACGCGTCTCTAACATTCTGGCGAAATCGACCGAACCGCTGAATGACAGCGTGCAGGCGTCATTGTTGAAAGAGAACGAAGAAATCCAGCTGGCCACCTTTGTTACCGCCCTGAGCAGCAAACTGCAGCCTTACTTTGCAGAAGGTCGCTATCAGGATGCGTTAATTGAGCTGGCCCAACTGCGTGAAGCGGTAGATAACTTCTTTGACAAAGTCATGGTGAATGCAGAAGACCAGGCGGTGCGGATTAATCGTCTGACGCTGCTGTCGAAACTGCGCGAACTGTTCCTGCAGGTCGCCGATATTTCACTGCTGCAGTAACCCATGCAGAAGCGCTAAAAAAGGGACGAGAAATCGTCCCTTTTTTATTCAGTGTGTCCCGTCCTGAATAGCGTTGAGATATTTTAGATTTTAAAAACAGTCAGTCAGGCCTGAATGGCACCGCTGCTGCGGCAGGTGATTTTGTGCCGTCCGTCTTTTGAACGGGCATCCTTTTCACAACAGAGTGCAATAGCAGCACATTTTTTCTTTCGTCAGCGTCAAGACGGCCATTTTTATCCGCAACCCGTTTCAGCACGCGTTGCGGAGATCACCGCTTGATGAATCAACCTCGCCCGGCGTTATCGGCCAGATAGCTCGCCTTAAAAGGTCCAGGTCACACCGGAAGAGAGCGTCCAGTAATACTGTTGATCCGTCATCGGACTGTCGCGAAGTGCGCCAGTGAGGAAGGTCACTTTGGGTTGCAGATAAATATGCAAAGGCGTAACAGGATGCCAGTCAAATGCCAAAGCAAGCCACGGCGTAACGCCCTGATGGCTCCAGGAAGATAATCCGCTGCGGGCAGATTCCTGTGCGTTCACACCATAGTAATAGCTTGCCTGTTGCTTATTAAGCCAGTCAACGCCGACCTGTGGATAAACATCTAGCTGCATGAAAGAGACCTGTCCCGCCCATGCGACCGTCCCCAGCACTCCCCGACTTTCATTCAGCGTATCGGCAGACAGTTCGGTTCTGAAGGCACCCACAGGCGTTATTTTCTGGTAGCTAATGCCGCCCATCATGGTGCTGTGGCGAATACGTAACTGCCGCAGCGCCGAATCAGATGACTGACCGGGATCGAATTCGTTATCCAGATACCACCAGCGCGCTTTGAATTGTGTGGTGTCATCCTTGATGAAATACGCACCGACTTCGGTGCCATCAATGTAGACATGATTGTTGTCATAGCCCACATAAGGCAGGCCTGAATATTGGGTTTTGTACTGGTGATAAGGCGTAAAGTTCGCTTCGCCCTGTGCACCCAGGGTCAGCCCCTCAGCCCAGGCGTGCGTGATATTACCGACCAGGAGGCAACACAATGCCGTTCTGAAGAGTGATTGCATGATAGATATTTATCCGGTTTTCGTCTGCCTGAGGCGATGGACTGTCAGGTCTCACAGCCCGTAAAAGGAATGCGCGTAAATAACAACATTCAGCCTGCTTGATGTTGCCTTTTTCCCCTGGTTTGCGGCCTGCGCGTGCCGTTCAGGCTCAGGAAAAGGCGATGGCAAAAGATATATCGGACTCGATGCCGCAATGCAAGATATGGCGATACTTATTGTCACGGGGTCATCGTCCGCTTATTTTCGCCATTACGGGTCATTCACGGGCTGCGGTGACTCAACATCAACCTGTTCTCAATCAGTTCTGATTTAAGCGACTATTACCCTTTCGTTTATTGTGGGAATGTCGTGTTTTTTGTTAAGGTCCCGCTCCGCCAGATAGCCGTTAATTACCGTTACTTTGCCGTGAGTTAATCACGCCTTTTGTTATCTGTAGTAAAGCTGGAAAAACGATGTCTGGCGTAAATAGCCTGTTTTATTTCGAATGAAAAAGGGCTGAATACTATCGGGCTCACAGCATTTTTCTTGAAAGGATCACGCTGTCAGTCGCAGAGAATGAACAGGACGCGCGCGTCTGTATAGAGACTACAGGCAGCCTGCCTTGTTATATCAGGACAGTTTTATGAAGAAGATTATTATTTCCACTCTTTTCCTCGCCTTACTGAGTGATGCGGTGCCAGCACTGGCGACGCAAACCCTGTCAGTAGGCTATGCGCAGAGTAAAGCGGAAGATTTTAAAAATATGCCCGGTGTAAATCTGCAATATCGCTATGAGTGGGATTCACCGGTTAGCGTGCTTGCTTCTTTCACCACGCTGGAGAACAGTGAAGACAGCAACCGTTCTTTTTTCTCGCTAAATACGTCCGATCATGTCAGCGCAGAATATTATTCTTTGCTGGCGGGCCCGGCATATCGCCTGAATAACATGGTGAGTCTTTACGCGCTTGCGGGTTTTTCCCATACCGCCATGCGCCGTCATTATAACGGTTATGATAATCAGGGAATGCCTCAGCATATTGATTTTTCAGACAGCACTAATGCGTTTGCTTACGGTGCCGGCATTATCATTAATCCGGTTGATTATCTGTCTGTTACGCTGGGTTATGAAGGTTCCCGAACCCGGGTTGAAGATGAGCCGCGCGCAGTTAATGGTATTAACATCGGTGTGGGTTACCGTTTCTGATTACACCTTTAGTCAAATGGCCAGCACTGCAAGCCAGCTGTGCATCGCATCATGCGCGAACTGCACCTTATGCCATTCAGAAGACGGGTAATGCAGAAAATGCGCACTGTGTAATCCTTTCGAAACAGGCTGTCAGCCCTGCTAGCGGCATCAGGGCTGATCATCTGCCTCGCCCATCAGGATGTGGGTGGCGCAGTACGGGCGAAACTTTCGCGCTGAAACAGATTTTCTGCCAGTTTGACTAAGGCCGGACGTTCAACACACCAGTTTGGCACGACGCGACGAAAATTCAGATAGCCAATCATGCAGCCCGTGGCAATATCTGCCAGGTTAAGCGTGCCATTGTTAATCCATTTTCCTTCCGTCACGTAGCCTTCCAGGCTGTCCAGCCCACGCTGAATCTTCTCGCGATGGCGCAGCAAAACCTCTTCTGACTGCATATCGCCAGGCCGCAACTGCTCACGCACAATCACCAGCGCCGCATCACTGATGCCATCAGCCAGCTTCTCTAACTGACGAACCTTCAGTGACTCAAGTGGGTCACCCGGCAGCAGAGCAGGAACCTGACTGCGCTGTTCCAGGTACTCAGCAATGATGCTGGAATCAAACCAGGTCTGCTGATCCTCAGTGACCAGCGCAGGGACTTTCCCTAACGGATTATATTGCGGAACGTGGCTGTCGTCGCTGTAGGGCGAAGCATTGACGAATTCAAACATCATGCCTTTTTCCAGCATAATGATGGAGATCTTTCGTACAAAAGGGCTGGTATAGCTGCCAATCAGTTTCATTGCGTGACTCCGGTTGAGCGGGGTTTCTTCAGCAAAAAACTATTCACCGGGAAACATAAAGGGATTCAGACTGCTTCGTGCAAAGCCTTCCTGCTCCATGCGGGCATCCAGCACCAATGAGGCGAGATCGTCCGCAACGGGTTCCATTGCCGGGTTCTTCTCCTGATACAACATTTTCAGGTAGCTACCGCAATCACCACAGCTTTCAGCTTTAACCGCCGCATGTTCACTGTCCAGTGACCAGTAGTGAAGATCGCGGGATTGCTCACAGTTGGTGCATTTGCTCCGCACCACGTACCACTCACTTTCGCACAGGTTGCAATGCAGGTAACGCGCCCCTTCATGTGAGCCCATGTGCACCATGCTGGCAACCGGCATGCTGTTGCACACCGGGCAGAACTGGCGCTGGTTGCCCATCTCCGCCTGAGCTTTGCCGGGAATTAAGGCCGCCATTTGCGCCCAGTAGATCGACAGTGCAGCCCAGATAAAGGGCGCTTTGTCACTGCTGACCTGAGCATATTCGCCCGCAAAGAGCGCGCTGGCCATCGTTTCCAGCTCAGTGGCAGAGGCTTTTTCCAGGTTCTCCAGTACCGCCAGTGCCTGGCCGCTCATCTCGGGCTTGAGCTCGGCAATCAGCGAATGCAGCAGGCGGTGCCAGTGCGTGTCCCGCGGTAAGGTATGAATATCCAGTGGCGGCTTAGCTGCCTGATTGCTTTGCACCAGACGCGCGTGCAGATTCATCTGCAGGGGATGGTCGTACAGGACAATTTCCTGTGCCTGTGCTATCACCGCGGCAAAGCGTAAATAATCCCCAAGGGGATTTTTAGCAGCCAGGTCGCGCAGTCGCGCAGCACGACGGCTATATAAATTTTTCAGCCGGGGAAAAAGTAACGGCGGAATCGTCTCCGCTGGGTTTTTTTCGCTCTTCTCCAACTGATCTTGCGGGATAATGCGGATGCTCATAGAAGGCATTTTCCTGTTTTGTTGGCTGATTACGCTACTCACGACACCAGCAAGAATAGGGTTCTCGGTACTCACGCGCGCCATATTGACGTGCGCGCTCTTGCCCGTTTGCTCTTTCTGTTCTCGCAGCTTGTCACGCCGGCTGCTGACATCAAAGCAATCATATTTGTGAGTCAGGAGACCGCGGCACGGCTGGATGCCACGATCCGACCCGACAGGCTGATCATAGCAGCCCAAATCCTGTCCTTCTGTGTGAAATGCATTTTTTCCCTGACTGACTGCGCGTGAACCGGATGATTGAACATCGACTTGCACAACGGATGCCAGGCCATCAGGGAGCAATTTCACGCTTTATGCTCTCGGGGTGACATGCACTTGTTGCCGCCTTTGACCCGGTTCAGAATAGGCACTTTTCAGGATAGCGGAATACTATTACCTTTTAATCCATGCGGAATTAGCCAGGATCAGAACAAAGTGAATAAAAACAAAGCGAGATGTGATGCTGGTGTAAGCGAGCTGGATGGTCTGCGTGAAACTCAGGTGTGGCAACGTGACGATTTACACCATTCCCAGGCTGACTGGTTAGCAGAAGAAGTCCCGGTGGCGCTGGTTTACAATGGCATTTCTCACGTCGTGATGATGACGACGCCCAAAGACCTGGAGGCTTTTGCCATCGGTTTTTCTCTCTCAGAGGGCATTATTGACGCCCCGACAGATATTTTTGGTATGGATGTCGTCGCGGGTTGCAGTGGTATTGAGGTGCAGATTGAGCTATCCAGCCGCCGTTTTATGGCGTTGAAGGCGCATCGGCGCGCTCTGGCAGGGCGAACGGGCTGCGGCGTTTGTGGCGTGGAGCAACTGGACCAGATTGGTAAGCCGCTTACGCCGCTGCCGTTCACTCAGCGCTTCACGTTAGCGCACCTGGACCGCGCGCTGGGGCAACTGAAGCATTTTCAGCCCGTGGGGCAAAAAACGGGCTGCACTCATGCTGCCGCCTGGATACAGCCTGAGGGTGAGCTTGTTCACGGCTGCGAAGATGTGGGCCGTCATGTCGCGCTCGACAAGCTGTTGGGCTATCGCAGTCAGGCCACGTGGGGCGACGGTGCTCTGCTGGTTTCCAGCCGCGCCAGCTATGAAATGGTGCAGAAATCAGCCATGTGTGGCGTTGAAATTCTGTTTGCCGTTTCCGCAGCAACCCGACTGGCCGTAGAGGTTGCAGAACGCTGTAACCTTACCCTGGTGGGGTTCAGTAAGCCGGGCCGTGCAACCATTTACAGCCATCCACAGCGGCTCATGTAAATCCTGTTTTGTGCAGGTGCGTTGCGCGCAGAACCAATGAGTGCGGCGACACGCGCCTGCTGATCAGCCGCCGCATCGGCCATTTTGCGGGCAGCATAAAACTTAAAATTGCGCAGTCTTTGCATGTTTTTTCAAAACCTTATGTTTAATAGGGCATTGATTACGCTTTTACCGATCATGAATTTAACTATAATGATACGACTGCTTACGCGGCACGTGCCGACATTGTCGTGCTGCTCAAACACTAAATGGAGAGGAAGAACATGAGTTATTCACTGCCATCCCTGCCTTACGCTTACGACGCACTGGAACCGCACTTTGACAAGCAGACGATGGAAATCCATCACACCAAACATCATCAGACCTATGTCAACAACGCCAATGCGGCGCTGGAAGGCACTGAATTTGCTGATCTGCCTGTTGATGAACTGATCACGAAACTGGATCAGCTGCCAGCAGACAAAAAAGGCCCGCTGCGTAATAACGCAGGTGGTCATGCTAACCACAGTCTGTTCTGGAAAGGCCTGAAAACGGGCACAACGCTTCAGGGTGAGCTGAAGGCGGCGATTGAGAAAGATTTTGGTAGCGTTGAAAAATTCCAGGAAGAGTTTGAGAAAGCGGCGGCAACCCGTTTCGGTTCTGGTTGGGCCTGGCTGGTTAAAAAAGGTGACAAACTGGCCGTGGTTTCGACCGCTAACCAGGACAACCCACTGATGGGTGAGGCTATCGCTGGCGTTTCAGGTTATCCGATCATCGGTCTGGATGTGTGGGAACACGCATACTACCTGAAGTACCAAAACAAGCGTCCAGATTACATTAAAGCATTCTGGAACGTGGTTAACTGGGACGAAGCGGCAGCCCGCTTTGCCTCCGCTAAGTAAGCGATAACCACACGAGTCTCAACCGGCAGAATCTGTTCTGCCGGTTTTTTTTCGCCTGAACGTCACGTTTTCTCTCTTCGCCGTTGGCATGATGCCACTACGATTGCCGATTGCCGATTGCCGATTGCCGATTGCCGATTGCCGATTGCCGATTGCCGATGCGGTTGTCCGTTGCTGGCGGGCTGCCTGCAAATCGCCGCAATACAAAAGTCCCTTGCGATAAATCAGTTAAACCATTTTTAAACGAAGCGTAAGTTGACCCCGTTAAGTTTTTAACAATTTGAGTCATTAACCTGTCGTTGATGCCGGTCGTTTTATCATCAATGCCACGATCAGACTAATAAGAACTTACACCATGTCCATTTACACTACACACGATCCGGTTGCCGATTCGTATGCCTCTTTATTTTTTCAATTAATCAGCGGAAAGTACGTACCCAATAAAATCTGGCTGAGTCGTCGTTTTCGTCTCAAATTTGCCTTAAGGACGCTGATTGCACCCATTACCACGTTGCGCTATTTACAGCAGCTCTCTGAGTTACCCAGAATTTCGCAATTAATGCGCGTACAGGGTTTATTACCCGCTAAGTTACATCGCCCTTATCTGCACGCCGGAATGCGCGTAGCAGCACGTGCGCAGGCTATTCTTGATCACTACCATTTGCTGAGTAATCTGGAAAACATGTCACTCCGTCAGATCCTGCAAAGCGGTGAAGAGAATGTTCTGGCCAGACTGTCGGGCAAAAATAACGAAGAATTCGTCATTGCCTGTAGTGCGGGCTATTACGATCGCGAGGGGGAAGTCACCTTAGTGCTGCGTTATCAGGATGAAGGCATCGCGTCTCTGACATTTACGATCTTAAATGAGGAAAACGCACGGACTTTATTAATCGGTGGTTTACAGGGGCCGCGTAAAAGCATCAGTAATGATGTTATTCGCGATGCAACCAAAGCGGCGCATGGCTTATTTCCTAAACGCTTACTGATGGAAGTCGTGTTTATTTTAGCGCAGCAATGCGGCGTCCGAAAAATAGCAGCGGTAGGAGACAAGACGCATGTTTTTCGTAGCCTGCGTTATCGCCAGAGTAAAGGGGATAAATTCCATGCCAGCTACAGTGAATTTTGGCTGACGGTTAACGGGCAAGAACGTGCAGATGGCATCTTTATCCTGCCGCTGACGTTGCCGCGTAAAACACTGGAGGACATTGCCAGCAAGAAGCGTGCAGAGTACCGTCGTCGTTATACGCTGCTGGATTCGCTGGCAGAGCAGGTAGGAACTGCTACTGGCCAGCAAAATAGCGAACAGGCCGCCGCCTGACCCCGATATTAAAAGGCGCTTTTCGCAAATCCGGTCATGACGTCAAGACCCATTTCTCGTCCCAGCGCGGTCATTGGATGTACTACCACCAGGCCGCGCACGCTTTTCTTCAATGCGCCTAAATTTGCCTGCTCTTTTTTGGTAATCGCCCGGCTAAACGGTAGCTTTTGCAGTTTCTGCGCTTCCAGACTCAGTTTAACCTCGCGCTGACTGCGAAGACGCTCGATTTCAGTCACCAGCGTTTCTTTCTCTTTCAGTAGCGCACCCAGCTTTTCAGCATCACCGGATTCTAGCAACTGAGGTTCTTTACGATTCAGGGCGTCCAGTTGATCGCTGAGGCGTTTAATTTCGTTCTTTTCTTGCTCTTTCATGACAACAACTCGTTGAGGAAAACAGGCTAAGGATACACCAAATTTAACGTAGATTCTCGGTGGTTAGCGCGAAAAGGGGAGCCGTCAGGCTCCCGGCAGGATTTAGCTGGCTGACTTCTTAAAAGCCTGTTTCAGGCTGATGCGGGAAATCAGTTCGGTGAGTGACAGGACCATGGTGGAGCGCACCATTTGCAGATAACGCTGCTGCTGCATAGCCTGCAGTGCAGCATCCTCAGCATGTAACGCGGGCACCGGCGGCCAGGCCGCTACGCAGTGTAACTCACCAAACGGTCCCAGGATTTCATCGTCGGTAAAGCGGTAATCGCCTGCATCGTGATTGAGCTCTTCGCGCAGGGCCAGAAGTAACTCGCAGTCTTCATATTCATGCCGGCTAATAACGCCAAGACCATAAATCAGCTTGAGCCGGACAGAGAGTTCCCCTAACGGACCATCGCCCAGCAACAGGGGCTCTACGGCGTATTTCACCGCGTAGTCATCTTTACGGAATACCTGCAGTACCAACAAATTGACAGCTTCAGCTAACAGCTCGACGGTGGCGAACAAAAAGCTTCTCACCGAGCGTCCAGCGTTCAGGCGTTCAAGCACCCGGTTTTCAAAAGCCTGCTTCTCTTCCATTATCGCCTGCGTCAATGTAGTGCTGCTGTCGAGGGCCCGTTCATCGCCCCCGATCTGGGTCGCTAACATGGGCCTGTTATGCCATGGCGTGCCAGGCACTCACGGCCTCTTTGATAATTTCACTCTCAGGATCGAGTCCTGAAACCTGCGCCAGGGTCGCCTGTGGGCCTTTTTCTGCCAGTAGCGTAGCCAGCTCCTGCGCCTGGGGATCTTGATCGCTGCGGTAATGCATGGCAGCCGCAATCCCCTGCACCAGGTTCGCGTGTGGCAGACCGTATTCCAGCGTCCCCAGGGTCGGTTTAATCAGGCGATCGCCCGCGCTCAGCTTGCGAAGTGGCTGGCGGCCTACGCGCTCAACGTCGTCTTTCAGATACGGATTTTCAAAGCGACCAAGAATTTTTTGAATATAGGCAGCATGTTTATCCGCTTCAAAACCATAACGCCTGATGAGCACCGCGCCGCTTTCTTCCATCGCACCCTGAACGACAGCACGAATTTTACCATCGAGGATCGCATCGCGAATAGTCTGGTGACCCGCCAACTGCCCCAGGTAGGCCGTAATAGCATGACCGGTATTCAGTGTGAAAAGTTTACGTTCCACAAATGCCATCAGGTTATCTGTCAGTTCCATGCCCGGAATAGTAGGCAGCTCGCCTTTAAACTGGGTTTTATCCACAATCCATTCGCTGAAGGTTTCGACCGTGACTTCCAGCGGATCCTGGCTGCCTGCTTCAGAAGGCGGAACGATACGGTCTACCGCTGAATCCACAAAGCCGACATGTTGTTCAAGCCAGACATGATACTCAAAGGGCAGCGCTTGCAGTACATGTTGTTTTAACTGACTGGTGCCGCGCACCATGTTTTCACAGGCGATAATATTTAACGGCCGAACATTGCCGTTATCACTGCGTTTGGCCAGACCTTTTGCCACGCTGGCAGCAATGCGCTCAAGGATTTGCGGACCAACGGCAGTGGTAACGAGATCGACGTCAGCGACCAATTCGATAATCTCGTCGCTGGTACTGTTAACGGCGCTAACGCCCTTAACCACTTCAACTTTGGCCTGTTCACCCACGACGTGGACGGGATATTCATGACGTGCATTAAGGGCATCCAGCACTGCCTGATTGACATCTGCAAAAATCAGTTCAATACCGGCATCAGCCAGGAGTTTGCCAATAAAACCGCGACCAATGTTGCCTGCTCCGAAATGTAACGCTTTCATAAAATTGACCCATATCAAATGACGATGGGGCGGGCATGTCCGCCCCAAAAAAGTGGGACGGGCACAACCGCCCCAGGGAAAATGTCGAACCGGATTATGCTACAGCGGGCTTGCCTGATAACAGATCCAGAACATCCTGTACGCTCTCAGTGTGCGCCAGTTTTTCAATGACCTGATCATCATCCAGCGCGTTTGTCAGGCTGGTGATCACCTGAATATGTTCGTTATTGCGGGCAGCAATACCAATCACCAGACGCGCCACTTCATCAGGTTCCTCGCCAAACTGTACGCCGGCAGGATACTGACAGAAAACCACGCCCGTTTTCAGTACACGATCTTTCGCTTCAACGGTACCGTGTGGCACGGCAATCGACTCGCCAAGATAAGTTGGGGTCAGCTTTTCACGTTCCAGCATGGCATCAATGTATTCAGGTTCTACGTAGCCGCCTTTGACCAACTGCTCACCGGCGAAGCGAATCGCCTGCTCTTTATTGCTGGCACTCTGTCCCAGGAAAACGTTGCTGTGACCGAGCTTAAACAGGTTGGCATGGCTGTTATCGTAGCTGTCACCCAGCGTCTTCTGTACGGCTTCACGGTTGGCTTCACTGCGATTAGCCGCGACCAGGCGCTCTGTCAGCGTGCTGTAGAGCGCACTGTCCAGGAAGTTGTTTAAGGAAATATGCTGAGCATGAGGTGCCTGACGGATAGCCCGCTCAGTTAAATCGCGATGGGTAATCACCAAATCAACATCGCCCGGTAACGCATTAATGGCGCTGTTGGTCACCGAGATATTACTCAGCCCGGCATCATGGACTTTCTTACGCAGCACACCTGCGCCCATTGCACTCGACCCCATGCCCGCATCGCAGGCGACAATGATTTTGCGCACATGGTCCAGGTCAACGCTCATCGCATCACTGGCAACCGGGGCACCTGCCAGACTCTGTCCTTTCGACTGCGCTTTCATGTCGTGCATACGTTGCGTCGCGGCTTCGATATCGTCATCTTCTTTCACTTTGCTCGTTTTCAACAAAATGGCAGAAATAACAAAAGACACGGCAAAAGCAGCAAAGATGGCAGCAATATTGGCGAAGTAAGCGCCTTTTGGCGTCATCGCTAATACCGCTAAAATTGAACCGGGTGAAGCAGGCGAGACCAGGCCACCGTGCAGCACGGTTAAGGTGAATACGCCGGTCACACCGCCCAGGATCACCGCCAGCAGCAGGCGCGGTGCCATCAGCACATAAGGGAAGTAGATTTCGTGGATACCACCAAGGAAGTGGATAATCGCTGCACCGCCAGCAGACTGCTTAGCACTGCCCCGACCAAAGAACATATAGGCCATCAGTACGCCCATACCCGGACCTGGGTTTGCTTCGATCAGGAAGAAAATCGATTTGCCTGCTTCGCTCGCCTGCTGAATACCCAGCGGCGAGAAAATGCCGTGGTTAATCGCATTGTTGAGGAACAGGATTTTTGCGGGTTCAACAAAGATCGACGTCAATGGCAGCAGGTTGTTCTGCACCATCAGGTTAACGCCCGTGGCAAGAATATGTGACAGGCCTTCAACCAGTGGGCCAATCGCCATAAATGCCAGGATGGCTAACAACATACCGATGATACCGGCAGAGAAGTTGTTCACCAGCATTTCAAAGCCGCTTTTGATTTTACCGTCAACCATACGGTCAAAGGATTTAATCGCCCAGCCGCCAAGCGGACCCGCAATCATTGAGCCGAGGAACATTGGCATATCGGCACCGACAATTACGCCCATGGTTGTGATTGCGCCTACGACACCACCGCGATCGCCACCGACTAAACGTCCGCCGGTAAAGCCGATCAGTAATGGCAGCAGGTAGGTGATCATCGGGGCGACCAGCTTCGCCAGCGTTGCGTTAGGAATCCAGCCTGTTGGAATAAACAGCGCGGTGATAATACCCCAGGCGATAAATGCGCCAATATTAGGCATCACCATATTACTCAAAAAGCGACCAAAGCTTTGTACTTTGACCTTTACTGATGAGGACATAAGCCCACCCCTTGTTGAGACGCGCTGCAACAGGAGCGCGCGTTTGTTTTTGTTTAGCCACTACGGCGATAAACCGTCAGTATTACTGTATGCAGGCGGACTTTATCACGCGAATATGGGGCTGCGTAGTACAGGCAGTTTGATGTGATCTTAATCACGTTTATGGTGGGGTGGTAGGGGGATGTTTAGTGATACATATCACAAAAACAGGCTATTTCCGGCCTGGGCTGAACAAATTTACACCGCTAACAATGGATTTTAGTGACGCTCATCGCATTTATCGCCCGTGGCTTTGTTTGATAAATGAGATATGGATCACAAAGTAATTTGATGAAAAACGGCCCTGATCACACTTTGATCAGGGCCGTTTAAATAAATGATCTTTATTAAATGATGTTCAGATCAGCCAGGCAGAAAAGGGGGGTGCCGGAGCGATGTTTATTGCACATTACCCTGAACGGCATTTTTAGCCTGCGTCAGCGCCTGCACATTGGCAGATAAGCTGTTCATCAAGTCATTATATTGTGTTGCCTGTTCCTGAGTCGGGAACTGAACGCCACCGTTATTGAAACTGACTCGGGTGCCCTGAGCCTTTAAAAACTCACCGGTCTGCACCGCATCCTGGCTGAGTGCCTGAAGTTTGGGTAACAGCGGGATAAGCTGACTCGCGGGCTGCGACACGACTTTATCGTAAGCGGTGTCGAAGACTTTCTTCAGATCGTCCGTTTGTTTAAGCGCGGCTTTGCTTTTATCTGCCTGCATTTTGGCGCTTTCCAGCTGTTGCGTGGCTACCGTTAATGCGCTGTTAGCCTGAGCAAGAGAGTCGCGGCGGCTCAGATAGTCTTGCGGCACGTGGATCGCTGAAAGTTCATCCACTACCGGGCGCATGCCCTGATCTACCGCTTTGTTAGCCTGCTGCGAGAAGCCATACAGAATGGCGTAATCCCCTGCGAAAGGACCAAAACTTTGTTTCTGGTTTTCGCTCAGGCTGGGCAGATGCTCGCCGCTACGCATAACGGTATTTTGCAGGAAATCGATAAACGCTTTGCGCTGGTCGCCCTCTTTGTCACCACATGCGGTGAGCTGCAATACGAGAAGCACGCCAGTCAGCAAAATGCCGCCGCGTGCCAGAATACGGGAAATTCCTGAAGCCATGATGTCAACTCCTGTCGGTAAAGCTGGCTGATGTCCGGAAAAGCAGTGGCCTAAAGAATAGAACAAACGTGAACTGCCACACAATGTGAAAGCGCTGTGTAAGGCCATTACCTGCAAGAAAGTTTGCTCGCAGCGGGTTTATAAGGCCATTTGAGACTTCAGTCACCCGAGGCCGGGAGCTGAATGAGGATAACAGCGCCATTACGCCGCGACGAAGACGGGCTGCTGTATGGACTGGCGCGCCAGCATTGACGTGGAGCACCTGCAAACTGAGCCGGAATGGGCCATAAATACATGGTCTGAATAATTAACACCAGCTTAAGTTTTAAAGCGAAGCACGCGCGCGGTCTGGTGCATTACCGTTAAATCTTCATTAACGAGTTGCCCTAAAATTGTTCACTTGCATTAAAGTGGTGCGGGCGGTGCCATGTGCTTGCGTCTGGCGTGAACGGCACAAATTATCTTCTCCGCTATAATCGTAACGTCACATTGCCCTCCGAAGATAGTGTTGATCACCTATTCAGCGCGGCTCTTGCTCGCACTATCAGGCCCGGTAAGCGTTTGCTCAGTATCAGTGGGCGGGATCGAAGATGGCTGGCAGTGAACTGCCGCATTTCTTTGTATAAAAAATGAAAGCCTGGCGCATATTTTGCAATCATTATGAGTGACAGGCACGGTTTTCGGTGTGCGTTGAGTCGGAAAAGGTTGGCAAGGACAAAAAAGCGATCTGTACTTTTCATGTACCGTGTGGCAACAAAATCAATGGCTTCAACTGGTTAGGTTGTTTAACCATTTTTCAGAATTGTAAAGTTAAAAAAAATGTTTAATTTGCACTGCAAATTGTCAGGTATCTATCCATAATTAGTCTCCCGGCATTTGTTGCATTGTTTTGACATGTTTAACAGCGATGCAGGTCAGGCTGTGTCCCATAAGGGTTTTCTTACAATAAAAACAAACTCTTAAGGGATGCAGCTTGCTTAATCCGGTTTCTGAGCCTGATTTCAGGTTCTTGTACCTTCTTTCACGTGATTCATAGTGAGTTTTTAAGGAGTTCTCTATGGAATTAAAAGACCCAATGTTTGAATTGCTCAGCAGCCTTGAGCAGATTGTTTTGACACGTGATAACAGCCCTGTGGCGCTGCAAGCTCAGCGTCAACCCGCGATGCCAGAGCCGCAGCGTTTACGCGAAATGGCAGGAATGCAGGTTGACGAGTTTGCCAGGATCATGGGCGTTAGCGTTTCTTCGGTTAAAAGTTGGGAAGCACAGCGTACGCGCCCTTCCGCAACGGCACGGAAATTGATGAAATTACTTCACGCCAATCCTTACCTTGGGCGTCAGTTACTCGATTAAGTCATTAAGTATTAAAGCGTTATCCCGGCTATTGTTGAAGCCGGTCACATGAGTGACCGGCTGTTTAACACCTCTTCCCGATAACGCTTCCCTTCAAAATAACGCTCAGGCCTGTCAGACAATCAGCTCAACTTAGGTAAGACGTTGAGAACATTGCCAAACCAGCAAACAATAACCACGACACCAAATAAAATAACAAACACGGGAATTACCTTGCCGCCCCAGACGGTGAACGTTTTGTCAGGAAAGCGTTTTCTGGCTTTCAATGCCAGCAGCGCAGGGACAATCACTGCCCATATGGTTGCGCATAATCCCGCACCGCCGATGCCGTAGAGAAAGCCGTCAGGGTAGAACACATACAGGATGCTGGGAGGAAGAAAGGTCAGCAGCACCGTTTTAAAGCGTCCTGCATGGGAATTGTCAATGTTGAACAGGTCAGCCAGATAATCGAATAACCCCAGGGTCACGCCAAAGAAAGAGCTTGCTACCGCAAGGTTAGAAAAAACCAGCAGGAAGAATTCTATCAGGCTACCGGGATGGGTTCCCATAAAGGATTTCACCAGCACGTCAACATTTCCGCCCGAGGCAATAATCCCCTTAAAGTTTTCACGCGGGATATTTCCCATTGTGCAATACAGCCAGAAAAGGTAAATAAGCAGCGCCAGCAATGAACCCAAAACAATACTTTTAACCAGTTTATCTTTTTTCTTTCCATAACAAATAATCAGGCTGGGAATATTTCCATGGAAACCAAATGAAGCCAGGCAGACAGGTATTGCCATAAATATATATGGGAAGTAACGGTTGTTTTCACTGATGCCGCGCACATCCCGCAGAAGGGACATATCGACTTTAAAAAATAGTGAACCAAAGACAATCACAAAGGCTAAAATTTTAATACCTAAAAATAGCGAAGTGATTCTGCTGGCGGCCAGTGAACTTATCCATAATACACAGGCAACGAAAACCGCTGTTCCTAAACCAATCCATTCTGACTTTATATTGATACTGGAATGCATCGAAAGCGTTTCGCTGATAATTGCGCCATTAGCGGAGATATAAGCATATGTCAGTATATACAGCACAAAGGCAACGGTAATGCCGCTGATGATATTCCACGTTTTACCCAATAGATCTTTGGTTAACGTGTTGAAACTCGAACCTACGGGATAGTTTAAGTTAGCTTCCAGTAACAATAAACCGGAATGAAGCATTGAAAACCAGGCGATGATTAAGATAAATGCGCCCCAGAAGAACCAGGCACCTGCGAGATCGACAGGGAGTGCAAACATCCCACCACCGATTACCGTTCCTGCTATAACCATTACGCCCCAGAAGGAGGAATGTTTCTGATCTATATTGTCTTCCATGGTGTCCTCTCAATACGCTTTTTTACTTTTATCATTTTTATAATTTTTCAGGTTGACCAGCAAAGTGACGGAGCAGCTGTTGCCAGACAGCTGCTCACTGTACAGGTATGACTATTAGATCTCTTTAAGTTTTGCGGTGAAGTGGCGCAAAACTTTAGGCTCATAGGTAAACGCTAAGCCTTTTATGTTCGCTGCATTCTCTTTCACATGCTCAAACGCTTCAATAATGAAGTCCATATGCGTTTGTGTGTATGTGGCTCGGGGAATGGTTAAACGCAGCAGTTCTGCCGGGCAGGGCAGCTGTTCACCGGTTTTCGGATCACGGCCGAGTAAAAACGATCCGATCTCTACTGCCCTGATACCGGCCACTTTATACAGTTCGCAGGCAAGAGCCTGAGCGGGGAAGTGATCCGCCGGTATGTGCGGCAATAATTTTCCAGCATCGACAAAGGCGGCATGACCACCGGCTTGTTGGCAGGTCACGCCAATTGATTCAAGACCATCGACCAGATACTGAATCTGACTGATGCGATAAGCCAGCCAGTCCTGATTCATGCCGTCATACAGGCCAACCGCCAGGCGTTCCATCGCCCCACCTTCTAAGCCACCATAGGTGGGGAAGCCTTCCTGAACCACGCAAAGCGTTCTGCAATCGGTATACACGTCAAAGAAGCTGTCGTCTTTAAATGAGAGTAAGCCGCCCATCGGTACCATGGCATCTTTTTTGGCCGACATGGCCAGCATGTCAGCATATTTATAGGTTTCTCGGGTGATCGCTTCAATTGTCCAGTTTTTATAGGGTTTTTCCCGTTGCTGGATAAAATAGGCGTTTTCAGCAAAGCGTGCTGAATCCATGACAACGGGAATGTCGTATTTTTGTGCAATCTGGTACATGGCTTTTAAATTTGCCAGCGATACAGGCTGTCCACCCGCGGAATTACAGGTAATCGTGGCAACAATGTAGGGCACATTATTCGCCCCCACGTCCTGTATACCCTTTTCCAGACTTTCAAGGTCAAAGTCGCCTTTGAAGTCATGGCGAACCGCCGTATCGAAAGCTTCTTTGATATAAACATTCCTTACGGTACAACCATTTATCTGGCTGTGGCCTTGGGTGGTATCAAAAAAGTAGTTTGAGAAGGCCACCATTTTTGTTCGGTCCAGGCCTTTTTCTTGTTCGCGTTTCTTTATTAAAACCGGGATATAAATTTGTTCTGCACCGCGCCCCTGATGCGTAGGAATCGTATAGGCATAGCCAAAAATCGCTTTTACCGCTTCTGCCAGGGCGTAATAACTGCGGCTGCCACTATAGGATTCATCGCCCCGCATCATCGCAGCCTGCATATTTTGCGTTACGGCACCGGTGCCGCTATCGGTGAGCAAATCGATAAAAACGTCTTCGCTGTCCAGCAGAAATGGATTCATTCCGGCTTTGATAATTGCTGTGTCCCGGTGTTCACGCGTGGTACGTTTGACAGGCTCAATCACCCGAATGCGAAATGGCTCAGGTAAATGTCTAAAATTATTCATAATGATGTCCTTTAAGGCAGACATGTCGAGGCCATAGTTTTTAACCGAATTAATAAAAACCAGGTCGAATGCTGTTATTACTGTATTTCAGCCGATAAAAGATCGTGACTGCATTACGTGCAACGTTGCGTTTTCAATGCCCTGATCGGCAAATAAACGGACGTCATCGACGAGGCAGTTTTTTTAATGACTGAATGATTGAAAATACACCCGATAAATCACGGCCATATCAGCCGGAACAGAAGGGTGAAGAAAGCAAGGGGACGTTAAGGCAGGTGGTTGACAATGATATTATCAATGTTAAACCATTTTGAAATTACACAGGTGCTGTTTAAGATGATCATAATATTTCAACTCTCATTAAACATAGCGCTACCCTATTATATTGATTGGGTATGTCCAGGGTTGCTTTAAATTATCGTGATTGGTATCACAGTAAAATCTCTTTTCGCCATGACGATTATTTATTTATGATATTAAAAATACTGTTTTTTGACAGTTTTCCAGCCAATAAATTACATTTTTTTGGATTCAATCCTTCTTAACATTTCTGTTTTACAGAGGCATACAGAGGCAGCGCGAAAGCCTCATGGTTTGCCCTTAGGCCCGAAAGCCGTACCGCGCCCGCCGGCGCGCTTTAAGCCGTATAACCGGCTACTCATTTCCAGGCTAAGGTACGCCGTTGGCATCAATGAATCAGCGCATGGCGAGGATGGCGTTAGCTTAATCCACCGTATTTGGCCGCTTGTTTAACAAACCACTTTTCAGGCACGTTATAGGGCGCATCGGCCAGTTGAGCAATACCACTTTCAATGTTGGCGGAAGCCTGGCGCCAGAGTTCTGCGTTGCCCTGCTTAAGCAATTCAATTTGCACCTTTTTTTCAATCAGATAAACGCGGGCAAAATGGGGATCGAAGCGAACAATAGAGCGCGTATTGTCAATGATGTCAGCCAGCTTGATGGTTTGTGCGTCAGGGCTGGCCTGCGCAGTATGGCGAAAATGGGCCATTTTGCGTTCTGTACGATTCCCTGCACTTTGCGGTGCGGTATTGGTCAGCATTTCAACCAGCTTCGCGACCTCATTACCGAAGTGATTTTCGATATCGCTAAGTGTCGTTGTCGTATCTTCCACGGTATCGTGTAGCCAGGCCGCAGCCAGTAAGACGGGGTTATCCGTAATGCTTCTGACCAGTTCCACAACGGCTGCAGGATGGACGATATAAGGTTCGTCGGTGTATTTACGGCGTTGGCCCGCTGCTGCATGGGCTTGCGTGGCATAGCGTCGCGCCTGTTCTTCCAGAGAATCCTGCATGCACTACCTCGTTTTCATAAATTGCTTGCAATTAACTAGTGCGCTATTTATATTGCGTCCATGAACAGTAATAAAGATGACAAAAAAGTGAAAGCTGCGCCACTGTTGCTCGATCAGCAACTTTGCTTTGCACTGTATTCCGCCAATCTGGCGATGCATAAAGTGTATCGTAAGTTACTTACGCAGATGGATATTACCTATCCGCAATATCTGGTGATGCTGGTATTGTGGCAACAGGATTCACTTACCGTTTCTGAGATTGGTGAACGCCTCTTTCTGGATTCAGCGACATTAACGCCGCTGTTAAAACGTCTGGAAAATGCGGGCTTACTCAATCGCCAGCGCTCCCGTCAGGATGAGCGTCAGGTGGTCGTCAGCTTAACGGATACCGGACGTCTTTTGCGTCAGCAGGCTGAGAGGATTCCCGAGGAAATCCAGTGTGCCTCTGATTGCAGTGAGGATGAGATGGCGGCGCTTAAACTGCAGTTGAACCAGTTACGTGACAAACTGATGGTGCCGCGCTAAATTTTTATCTGGATGTATGAAATAAGTCAGACTTCGCAGCTCGACTGCTGACCAATAAGTAGCGAGCGATTAAATAGTACAATGGAGATAAGATATGTCTTTAGAACAAGTGGTTTACCGTGCAAAAGCTAAAGCTACCGGTGGTCGTGATGGTCGTGCAACCTCATCTGACGGCGTTCTGGATGTCAAACTGGGCGTACCAAAAGAGATGGGCGGTGCAGGTGGTGAAGTCACTAACCCAGAGCAGCTTTTTGCAGCGGGCTACTCAGCTTGCTTCCTGGGCGCAATGAAGTTTGTTGCTGGCCGCGACAAAATCGCGATGCCAAAAGACGCATGGATTGAAGGCGAAGTCGGTATTGGTCCAATCCCTAATGGTTTTGGCATTGAGGCGACGCTGAATATTCACCTGCCTGAGATGGACGAAGCAGAAGCACAGAAACTGGTTGATGCTGCTCATATCGTTTGTCCGTATTCAAATGCGACACGTAACAACATCGACGTAACGCTGAATATCCTTCGCTAAATGATTAAGGGCCTGAACACCGGCCCTTTTTTCTTTTCACCCACTCTGTTAATTGCCCCTTCTCCAGACTATTTTCTGGCCTAAATGGGTGCCACATGCTTAACTGTGCCACTTCGCGTGATGACGTGTAAAAACGTTCAGAATATTCTTCTTTATTTAACCGGCCCGCTTAATTCGCGAACTCTGCCGAAATATGGCAGTCAGATTAACGTTTAGTTAAGCGCTTCGTTCCGGGGAAACACCATTTTTCATGAATTATATAAAATCATTAACACAGCAAAAGCTGTCGCTGTTGCTGGCGCTGTATCTCGGTATCCTGCTGAATTTGCCGATCTTTTACCGCCGTTTTGATGGCTTTCTGACGAAATCAACCGTGACAAACTGGCTGACCGCCTTTACCGAGGTCGTAGCAATTGTGTTACTGACGTTTTTCCTGATGCGACTGTTATCATTGGGCGGAAAGTGGCTGTACCGTGTTCTTGCGACCTTAATTGTATTGATTTCCGTCGCTGCCGGTTATTACATGGCCTTTTTCAATGTGGTCATTGGCTACGGCATTGTGGCATCAGTCATGACGACGGATACCGATCTGTCTAAAGAAGTCGTGGGTTATCACTTTATCCTGTGGATGGTGCTGGTCAGCGCGCTGCCGCTGTTTATGATTTGGCGTAACAACCTCAGCATGACGCTGAATGAGCAACTGCGTACGCCAGGGCAGCGACTGAAACCCGTTTTACTTTTGCTGGCCTGCGTCGCGTTGGTGTGGTTACCCATCCGTTACTTTGACAAGTTGCAAAAAACCAACGAGGAAGTGACCAATATCGATCTGCCGAGCTATGGCGGTATTGTGGCGCACTCTTATTTGCCGTCTAACTGGCTGGCTGCACTGGGTCTGTTTACCTGGACGAAGGTTGACGAGACGCTGGAAAATCACGAACTGTTGGACCCTGCGCAGAAATTTACCTACGTTGCACCGCCGGGGTTAGATGATACCTATGTGGTGTTTGTCATTGGTGAAACCACGCGCTGGGATCACATGGGCATGTTGGGTTATGAGCGCAATACCACACCTAAGCTGTCGAAAGAGAAAAACCTGGTCGCGTTTCGTGGTGAATCTTGTGATACCGCGACCAAACTGTCTTTGCGTTGTATGTTCGTGCGTGAAGGCGGCACCATGGACAACCCTGGCCGTACCCTGAAAGAGCAAAATGTTTTCGCAGTGATGAAAGAGCTGGGCTTTACCTCTGAGCTGTTCGCGATGCAAAGTGAGGTTTGGTTCTACGATAATATCAATGCGAATAACTTCTCCTTCCGCGAGCAAATTGGTTCAGAGCCACGCAATCAGGGTAAATCAGTGGATGATATGCTGCTGGTCCCGGAGTTGCAGGCATCACTCCAGCGCTATCCCAAGGGTAAACACCTGGTGGTTTTGCACACCAAAGGCTCACATTACCTTTACTCGCAACGCTATCCGCGCAGTTTTGCGCGTTATCAGCCTGAATGTATGGGCGTCGATGAAACCTGTAGCAAAGCACAGCTGATTAACGCCTACGATAACTCTGTTCTCTATGTCGACAGTATGCTGGACAGTGTGTTGGATCAGCTGCGTGATAAGAAAGCGATCGTGTTCTATGCGTCTGACCATGGTGAGTCGATCAGCGATAATATGCATCTGCATGGTACACCGCGTGAAATGGCACCGCCGGAGCAGTTCCGTGTTCCCATGATGGTGTGGGCATCGGATAAATATCTGGCTGACCCGACCAACCGCGACAACTTCGAGCGTCTGCAGGCGCAACAGCGCACGGGTAAAACCCATCGTCATGTCGAGTTGTTTGATACGATCATGGGCTGCCTGGGTTATACCTCCCCAGATGGTGGTATTAAGGCGGCCAATAACTGGTGCCAGGCACCCGCCGGAACAACCGCTAAACCGCTGTAGTGGCGTAGCGATGCAGCACGGAACGGGGAAAAGCCGCTGACCGCCTGCTTTCCAGGCGATCAGGCGCGAAAGCGCAAAAAGCGGTTGACGCTTCCCAGGGGTAGCAGTAACATGCGCCCCCATCGGCGAGTAGCGCAGCTTGGTAGCGCAACTGGTTTGGGACCAGTGGGTCGGAGGTTCGAATCCTCTCTCGCCGACCATATTTAAGAAACCTGTCTGAAAAGACAGGTTTTTTTTCGCCTGAATAAAATGAGGATGAGCACCTCCGAAGGCCGTTTGCGCCGGGCGAAGCGAGACAACGTTGCGAATGCAACGGCCCGAAGGGCGCGTCCCGCAGGGGCGCGTAATCCTCTCTCGCCGACCACTTTTAAGAAACCTGTCTGAAAAGACAGGTTTTTTTTCGCCTGTGTAAAATGAGGATGAGCACCTCCGAAGGCCGTTTGCGCCGGGCGAAGCGAGACAACGTTGCGAATGCAACGGCCCGAAGGGCGCGTAATCCTCTCTCGCCGACCATATTTAAGAAACCTGTCTGAAAAGACAGGTTTTTTTTCGCCTGAATAAAATGAGGATGAGCACCTCCGAAGGCCGTTTGCGCCGGGCGAAGCGAGACAACGTTGCGAAGGCAACGGCCTGCGTCTCATCCCATCCCTTTGGTAAACCGACCCAGGCAACGCCACCGATAGAGGGTTTTGCCTGCGCGAGCAGCTAATCGGCCTGGCAAAAGGTGTTCATCTCAACACAGGCAGGGTGAAAAACGGTTTTCAGGCTTTATTGCCCCGCTCTGCTATTAGAATATCTCATGCCAGATTTTTCCAAAAAACCAATAATTCTTCCTTGAAATCAATTTCACCGACAGACAGCCGTTTTTCGGTTTAATCCCGACACAGCCCTTCTCGCCTGAGGGATGTCGGCGGATCAAAGATAAGTTTTGGTTATGCCACAAAAAGAATAATTGTTAATTTTTCACTCAAAAATGACAGCATTTTTCGCTAGATGAACGTCATAACGCACGGGTAATCGTTCAGATATCCAACATTTGGCGCTAAATGATGCACGATTTTTTTTAGCGCGAATCACTACTGTCTGCCGCCTCTCACAGCAGAATAGATGGCGAATAAACCCGTCCCGCTATGCAATGTATGGCATAACGTCAGTAAGGGTTTTTTTTATCGTTGCTTGCTATTCCTCACACTCTGTGTAAATAACTAACCGTTGTATTGACGTTCTTTGCAACTGTTGACAAATTGATGCGTCAATAACAGTGCAGATACAGATTTTTCTGATGGGTACTTATCAATCAGCATTATCAAAAGAAAACTATCTCACTCTTATCACACCCGCTGGGTGGACCGCCTGAACCGCATAAAAAAACCAGAGGTCAGGCAATGCACACAACAACACATCACAATGGAGCAAAAGCATGATCAACTCCCTGGCTAAATCCAGGATGCTGAAGGTCGGTCTGAGCCTGATAGCCATGACCATAGCCGCAAGTGTTCAAGCGAAAACCCTGGTTTATTGTTCTGAAGGTTCTCCGGAAGGGTTCAACCCGCAGCTCTTTACCTCTGGTACGACATACGATGCCAGCTCTGTGCCTATCTATAACCGTCTGGTTGAATTCAAAACCGGTACCACCGAACTGGTGCCGGGCCTGGCAGAAAAGTGGGACGTCAGCGCTGACGGCAAAACCTACACCTTCCATTTACGCAATGGCGTGAAATGGCAAACCACTAAAGATTTTAAGCCTACGCGTGAATTCAATGCTGATGACGTGGTGTTCTCTTTCGAGCGCCAGTTAGATAAAAGCAACAAGTACCACAATGTCTCTGGCGGCAGCTATGAGTACTTTGAAGGTATGGATATGCCGAAGCTGATCAGCAAAATCGAAAAAGTGGACGATCACACGGTACGCTTTGTGCTGACGCGCCCTGAAGCGCCTTTCCTGGCCGATCTGGGTATGGATTTCGCTTCCATCCTGTCCAAAGAATATGCCGACAACATGCTGAAGGCCGGTACGCCAGAGAAAGTTGACCTGAACCCTGTCGGTACCGGGCCATTTGTGCTCCAGCAGTACCAGAAAGACTCGCGTATTCTGTATAAAGCTAACCCGGATTTCTGGGGAACCAAGCCAAAAATTGATCGCCTGGTCTTCTCTATCACGCCAGATGCGTCAGTTCGCTATGCCAAGTTGCAGAAAGGCGAATGTCAGATCATGCCGTATCCAAATCCGGCCGATATCGCCAGCATGAAAAAAGACAGCAAAATTAACCTGATGGAACAGCCTGGTCTGAACGTCGGTTACCTGTCATTTAATACCGAGAAAAAACCGCTGGATAACGTGAAAGTGCGTCAGGCGCTGACCATGGCGGTTAACAAGCAAGCCATTATCGATGCGGTATATCAGGGCGCTGGCCAGCCAGCGAAAAACCTGATCCCACCAACAATGTGGGGCTATAACAAGGACGTTAAAGACTATGCTTACGATCCTGAAAAAGCCAAAGCCCTGCTGAAAGAAGCGGGTATGGCGGACGGTTTCTCTATCGATCTGTGGGCAATGCCGGTTCAGCGTCCTTACAACCCGAACGCGCGCCGTATGGCGGAGATGATTCAGTCTGACTGGGCAAAAATTGGCGTGAAAGCCAAAATCGTGACCTATGAGTGGGGCGAGTACCTGAAACGCGCCAAAGCGGGCGAGCATCAAACTGTGATGATGGGCTGGACCGGTGATAACGGGGACCCAGATAACTTCTTCGCAACGCTGTTCAGCTGTGCGGCGGCCAAAGATGGTTCGAACTATTCCCGCTGGTGCTATAAGCCGTTTGAAGATTTGATTCAGCCAGCACGTGCAGAATCCGATCACAACAAACGTATTGAGTATTACAAGCAAGCTCAGGTAGTGATGCATGACCAGGCGCCTGCGCTGATCATTGCTCACTCAACCGTTTACGAGCCTGTCAGTAAGAAAGTCACTGGCTATGTCGTCGATCCATTAGGTAAACATCACTTCGATACCGTCGATATTCAGGAATAACCTTTCGGATTATTGCAGTAAGGGCCGGTTTTGCCGGCCCTCAGGCGATCTCCTCCGATCGCCTGTTATCTGCTCTTTTTTTCCGGCTATTTACTTTTACCTAAGAAGCGCTTCTTGCGTCGCGTCCGGCTTTCGTTGGATGCGGTTAATGAGCAATGTTATCTCTGGCCAGGGCCAGGGGAAAACGACTGAGAATTACGCCTATGCTGCAGTTCATACTCCGGCGTCTGGGGCTTGTCATCCCAACGTTCATCGGTATTACATTATTGACCTTCGCGTTTGTTCATATGATTCCGGGCGATCCGGTGCTTATCATGGCAGGCGAGCGCGGTATTTCCCCTGAGCGTCATGCTGAATTGATGGCGATGATGGGGCTCGATCAGCCGCTGTGGAAACAGTATCTGCACTATATCTATGGCGTGCTGCATGGTGATTTAGGCATTTCACTGAAAAGCCGCATTCCCGTCTGGACCGAATTCGTCCCGCGCTTTAAAGCCACGCTTGAGCTGGGGATGTGCGCAATGCTGTTTGCGGTCTGCGTCGGGATTCCGGTCGGCGTTATGGCTGCGGTGAAACGTGGCTCGGTGTTTGATCACACCGCCGTCGGTATTTCCCTCACCGGCTACTCCATGCCGATTTTCTGGTGGGGCATCATGCTGATTATGCTGGTTTCGGTGCAGCTTAACCTTACCCCGGTTTCTGGCCGTGTTGCGGATACCGTGTTCCTGGACGACAGCCATCCACTGACCGGTTTCATGCTGATTGATACATTAATCTGGGGTGAGCCTGGCGACTTCAAAGATGCGGTCATGCACATGATTTTACCCGCTATCGTGCTGGGTACGATTCCGCTGGCGGTCATCGTGCGTATGACGCGTTCTTCCATGCTGGAAGTGCTGGGAGAAGATTATATCCGCACGGCGCGTGCGAAAGGCCTGACGCGTATGCGCGTCATTGTCATCCACGCTCTGCGTAATGCGATGTTGCCGGTTGTCACCGTGATTGGCCTGCAGGTCGGCACCTTGCTGGCAGGCGCTATCCTGACCGAAACCATCTTTTCCTGGCCGGGCCTGGGGCGCTGGTTAATTGAAGCGCTGCAACGCCGTGACTATCCGGTCGTGCAGGGTGGTGTGCTGCTGACGGCAATACTGATTATCCTGGTCAATCTGCTGGTTGATCTGCTGTATGGCGTGGTGAATCCACGCATACGTCATAAGAAATAAGGGGGCATCATGTCTGTTGTTGATCCCGCAAGCGTAAATATTGCACCCAAGCCGATGACCCCGATTCAGGAATTCTGGCACTACTTCAAACGTAATAAAGGTGCGGTAACCGGCCTGGTTTACATCGTGTTAATGCTGTTGATCGCCATCTTTGCGGATGTACTGGCACCGCACGGCCCAGCCGAACAGTTTCGTGATGCTCTGCTGCATCCTCCTGTCTGGCAGGAAGGCGGAAACTGGAGCTACATCCTGGGCACCGACGATGTCGGCCGCGATATTTTATCGCGCCTGATGTATGGCGCGCGCCTGTCGTTACTGGTGGGCTGCATGGTGGTGGTGCTGTCGCTGATTTTTGGCGTCATCTTTGGTTTGCTGGCCGGTTATATCGGCGGGGCGGTTGATGCCACGATTATGCGCCTGGTGGATATTATGCTGGCGTTGCCAAGCCTGCTGTTAGCGCTGGTGCTGGTAGCCATTTTTGGCCCGTCGATCGTCAACGCCTCTATCGCGCTGACGTTTGTCGCGCTGCCCCACTATATCCGTCTGACGCGCGCGGCGGTGCTGGTTGAAGTCAACCGGGACTACGTGACCGCTTCTGGTGTGGCGGGGGCCGGTATGCTGCGCCAGATGTTCGTGAATATTTTACCTAACTGTCTGGCACCGCTGATCGTTCAGGCTTCGTTAGGCTTTTCCAACGCCATTCTCGACATGGCGGCGTTGGGCTTTCTCGGTATGGGTGCGCAGCCGCCAACGCCGGAGTGGGGCACCATGCTCTCCGACGTATTGCAGTATGCGCAAAGTGCCTGGTGGGTGGTGACTTTCCCTGGGTTAGTCATTCTGCTTACCGTGCTGGCATTTAACCTGATGGGCGATGGTTTGCGTGATGCACTCGACCCGAAACTCAAGCAGTAAAGAGGCACCGAGATGGCGTTATTAAATATAGACAAATTGTCGGTGCATTTCGGCGACGAGAAGGCACCGTTCCGGGCAGTCGATCGCATCAGTTATCAGGTTGAGCAGGGCCAGGTCGTGGGCATTGTCGGCGAGTCTGGCTCGGGTAAATCCGTCAGTTCTCTGGCTATCATGGGATTGATTGATTTTCCCGGCAAAGTGATGGCAGAAAAACTCGAATTCAATCAACGGGATTTGCAGCGTATTTCTGAAAAAGAGCGTCGCCAGTTAGTGGGCGCTGAAGTCGCGATGATTTTTCAGGACCCGATGACCAGCCTGAACCCGTGCTACACCGTGGGCTATCAGATTATGGAAGCCATTAAGGTGCACCAGGGCGGTAATAAAAGTACCCGCCGTCAGCGGGCAATCGACTTACTGGATCAAGTGGGCATTCCCGATCCTGCCTCGCGTCTGGATGTTTATCCTCACCAGCTCTCAGGCGGGATGAGCCAGCGCGTAATGATTGCGATGGCGATTGCCTGTCGTCCAAAGCTGCTGATTGCTGATGAGCCCACCACCGCGCTGGACGTAACGATTCAGGCGCAGATCATTGAGCTGTTGCTGGATCTGCAACAGCAGGAAAACATGGCGCTGATCCTGATCACGCACGATCTGGCGCTGGTGGCAGAAGCCGCACATCACATTATTGTGATGTACGCCGGGCAGGTTGTGGAGAGCGGCAAAGCGACCGACATTTTTAAAGCACCACGTCATCCTTATACGCAGGCTCTGCTCCGGGCGTTGCCGGAATTCGCGGCGGATAAAGCGCGGCTGGCCTCCTTACCCGGTGTTGTGCCTGGAAAATACGATCGCCCGTTAGGCTGCCTGCTTAATCCACGCTGTCCTTATGCCAACGATCGTTGCCGTAAAGAAGAACCTGAACTGCGGACGATTCCGGGACGTCAGTCCAAATGTCACTATCCGCTGGACGATGCCGGGAGACCAACTTATGAGTCCTGATAATACTAAGCACGAGTATCTGCTACAGGCCATCGACCTGAAAAAACACTATCCGGTGAAGAAAGGATTGTTTGGTCAGGAGCGGCTGGTAAAAGCGCTGGATGGCGTCTCTTTTAATCTGGAACGCGGTAAAACCCTGGCGGTTGTCGGTGAGTCGGGTTGTGGCAAGTCTACGCTGGGCCGTTTACTGACCATGATAGAAACACCGACAGAAGGGCAGCTCTATTGGCACGGCCAGGATTTGTTAAAACACGATCCTCAGGCGCAGAAGCTGCGTCGGCAGAAAATTCAGATCGTGTTTCAGAACCCGTACGGCTCGCTGAATCCGCGCAAAAAAGTCAGCCAGATCCTGGAAGAACCTCTGGTGATTAATACCTCACTCAGCAAAGCGGAACGTCGCGAAAAAACGCTGGAGATGATGGCCAAAGTGGGGCTGAAAACCGAGCATTATGATCGTTATCCACATATGTTTTCGGGTGGTCAACGTCAGCGTATTGCGATTGCCCGTGGCCTGATGCTTGAGCCAGACGTGCTGATTGCCGATGAGCCGGTTTCAGCACTGGACGTGTCGGTACGTGCACAAGTGCTTAACCTGATGATGGATCTACAGCAAGAGATGGGGCTGTCCTATGTTTTCATCTCTCATGATCTTTCCGTGGTAGAGCATATTGCCGATGAAGTGATGGTGATGTATCTGGGTCGTTGTGTTGAAAAGGGCAGCAAAGAGGCGATTTTTGCCAATCCGCGCCATCCTTACACACAAGCGCTTCTCTCTGCCACGCCGCGACTCAATCCTGACGAGCGCCGCGAACGTATCAAGCTGACCGGCGAACTGCCCAGCCCGCTCAATCCGCCTCCGGGCTGCGCATTTAACGCGCGCTGCCGGCGTCGCTTTGGCACCTGCGTTCAGCTGCAGCCTAAGCTCAAGCAGTACGGTGATCAGCAGATCGCCTGCTTCGCAGTTGATCAGGATGAAAACCAGTTGATTGAATCAGGTGAAACTGCCAGTCAGCCTTAACATACTGGCGGGCGGAATCCTTGCGGGTAGAAACGGCCAGGATTCCGCCATCAAGATGACAGGTTACAGCTACGCTTTCATCGTATTACCCGGCCCGATAACATTACGGGCCTTCCCCTTCTGCCCCGCCTGTCTGTAAGCGCCCCGATAATGCCTGGTGTTTTGTTCAATGCGACAGCTCATCCAGTGAAAAACACCCTGTGACGTATTCGAATGGGGTCATGCCTGGTGCGCTGCGTTAACGCAACCTTTGCGGCAAGCCGAATCATTAGCCTCACTGTCCAGAATGGAGATGCAGCGGGTTGGATTAAATGGTCAAACAAACAGCGTTTTTCTCTGTGCTTTTTCAGACTTTCAGTTCCATTCATTTACGAGAGAATAACCTCTCAATTTTTTTAATTTTCTGATGGAAGAAAAAAAGTCACTGTTCCGAAAAGGCGTAAAAGGCAACGTTTTCAACATTGAACGGTTTTTATCCGGTGATAATTAGCACAGTAATACTTTACCAACCATAATTCGATAACGTAAAAGTCTCTCCAGACGGGCACAAAAAGGCCTGTAAAACCCGAAAGCGAATGAGGTTTTTTTTTACCAGTAAATACAAAAGGTTGTAACAGCAGCTATCCTGATGTTAGCGATCGCTAAGATGTTAATCATTTGTGATGATATTTAACTTAAAGTTGTCTCAACAATTTTTAGTGATATATGTGAAAAGGTACTCATTTATTGCTAAAGAATGGCTATTAGCATTAAGCTTTCTTATTGAATATGTCGGTTTTGTAATCAGAATTATCTCACTGTGTTTAAATTATTATGATATATTCCTGGAAAAATCCTCCCTCTGTTGTAGGCCATGGTCTATGAAAAATTACGACGACTTACAGCGTTTTAAGGAAAAGACAAAAACGCTCGACATCGCCTTTCAGGATATGTCAGGCCAATCGCAGGAAGCGGCGGATAAAAGTAAATGGTCTCTCATTCGTCAACTGGCGTGCGAAGAGACGCAAATGCCTTTCAGTGGTGGCCAACGCATTGATCTGCCACAGCCACAACCGATTCAGGGTGATGAATTCAGCACGACTGCTGTGGCCGCGTTATCTCCGAATGTGACGAAGCCTGCAGCGGCGTCTTCCAGCTCCATCATGAGCAGCCTGAACGGCAATGAACCTCATGTTGAAGTGGTGGTGCCCGTTTCAACCTCCTCCACTTCATCTCTGTTCCCGGCACCCGCAGCGCAATCCGTCTCTGCAGAGGGGCAGAAAACAGCAGAGGCTTCTCCCGTACAGGAGAACGCAATACCGACACCGCCTGTCACGGCGCAGCCGAATCGTGACGCGCCTGCCGAAACGGACAATGGCCGCTTTAGCGGACTGTTCCGCGCGCGCAACAGTGGATCAGAAAATTTACCGAAAGAAACGTTATTAAAACCGCTACTGGAGAAGATTGCCTTATGCCGTTAGTTTGTGTGTGCTCGCCCAAAGGTGGGGTGGGGAAAACTACGTTGGCAGCCAATCTGGCCTGGAGTCTGGCCCGCTCGGGTAGCAAAGTGTTGGCAATCGATTTTGATGTACAGAATGCATTGCGCCTCCATTTTGGCGTGCCGCTGCATGACGGGCGGGGCTTTGTTGCACGTTCTGAGGAACAGGCGGACTGGAGCCAGTCTATTCTGACCACCGGCGGGAATATTTTTGTTCTCCCCTATGGCAATGTCACTGAATCCCAGCGTGAACGGTTTGAAGAGAACCTGGCGAAAGATCCTCACTTTATCAAGCGAGGTCTCGACACCTTACTGAACTATCCGGGTCTGGTCATGGTTGCGGATTTTCCTCCGGGCCCCGGGCCAGCGCTTAAAGCAATCAAGGCATTAGCCGATATGCATTTGGTGGTGATGTTAGCCGATACCGCCTCAGTGTCGTTATTACCCCATATTGAGGAAAATCGCCTGATTGGTCAGCCGCTGAATAGTAAACATGGGCATTATTTTGTTCTGAATCAGTGTGACAATCGTCGAAATATTAATCGTGATGTGACCGCTTTTATTCAGCAACGTCTCGGCGATAATCTTTTGGGCCAGATTCATCGCGATGAAAGCGTGGGCGAAGCCAATGCATCACAGCAGTCTGTTTATGATTTTAGCCCTTCATCCGCCGCTGCCTTTGATATTGAACTGATCGCCAAACGTGTCGCCAGTACGCTGAATATCACTGTAGGTAATGGCGAAGTTCAGGCTCAGATTCACACCAGCAACTACTAAATGTAATGACCTGGCTTGCCAGGTTTAAAAAAACAGCTCTTTTCAGGGTGGGACATGAGTAAAATCGGGTTTTACCTGCTGCTGCTGGTGCTTGCACCTGTTGCCGCGGTGATCATTATCACGCCGATGGATAGCCAAAAGCAGTATATTTTTGGCTTGATCAGCATTGGTATGGTGTTTTTGTTAGGGGTAAGCAAAAGCCGTAAAATAACGGTGGTAATGGTTATTCTGTCCGCCCTGATGTCATCCCGGTATATATGGTGGCGAACGACTGAAACCCTGTATTTTAATTCGGAAATCGAAGCGATTCTTGGCATCGGCTTATATATTGCCGAGCTGTACGTCTGGCTGATTTTAATCCTGGGTTTCCTGCAAACCACATGGCCCTTAAAACGTACTATTGAACCCTTGCCGGAAGACACCAGCTTATGGCCGACGGTTGATGTCTATGTCCCGACCTATAACGAAAGCCTCGACGTCGTGCGTGATACGGTGCTGGCGGCTCAGTGCATCGACTATCCACGCGATAAAATAAAGGTTTACCTGCTTGATGACGGTAAACGCAGAGAATTTGCCGTTTTCGCTGCCGATGTCGGCGTGGGTTATATCACGCGTGACGATAACAGCCATGCTAAAGCCGGTAATCTGAATCACGCGATGAAGATCACCAAAGGTGAGCTGATATGCGTGTTTGACTGTGACCACGTCGCGACCCGCACTTTCCTGCAGGCCACGGTTGGCCCGTTTCTGACCGATCCTAAGCTGGCTCTGTTGCAGACGCCGCACTACTTTTATTCTCCCGACCCTTTTGAGCGCAATCTGCGTGCGGCTCGCAGTATCCCAAATGAGGGATCGCTGTTTTATGGCCCGGTTCAGCAGGGCAACGACAACTGGAATGCGACTTTCTTCTGTGGTTCCTGTGCCGTGATTCGTCGTTCAGCGCTGGAAGAGATCGGTGGTTTCGCTGTAGAAACGGTCACCGAAGATGCGCACACTGCGCTGAAAATGCAGCGTCTGGGCTGGGGCTCGGCGTTTCTGGCGATTCCGCTGGCGGCGGGGCTGGCCACAGAGCGCCTTGGGCTGCATGTGATTCAACGCACCCGCTGGGCACGCGGTATGACACAGATTTTTCGCGTGGATAACCCATTGTTGGGACGAGGCTTAAAATGGCAGCAGCGGCTGTGTTACCTGAATGCCATGTTGCATTTCCAGTTCGGTCTGCCGCGAGTGGCCTTCCTGACCGCGCCGCTGGCCTATCTGTTGTTTAATCTGAATATCATCCATTCGTCGGCGTCGCTGATTTTCGCCTACGTTTTGCCGCATCTGGTGCTGTCTCTGTACGTTAACTCACGCATGAATGGCCGTTTCCGCTACACCTTCTGGGGCGAAATTTATGAAACGGTGATGTGCTTCCATCTTGTCATCCCGACGCTTATCACGCTGCTTTCACCGAAACATGGGAAATTTAACGTGACGGATAAGGGCGGGGTGCTGGATCAGGGCTTCTTCGATTTCCATATCGTACGTCCACACGTGATTGTCGCCATTCTGCTTAGCATTGGCATTGTCGCGGGCGTTGTACGTGCCACGATGCATGACTATTTTGGCGTTGACCCCTACGTGATTGCGCTCAATGTAGGCTGGGCTGTCTTCAGCTTAATCATTTTAATGGCGGCGATTGCCGTGGCACGCGAAACCAAGCAGGTACGAAAAACGATTCGTATTGAAGTGCAGATTCCGGCCATTATCCATTACGCCAGCGGTATCTCATCCCGCACCATGACCAGCGACCTGTCGATGGGCGGTGCGAATCTGGATGCACCGGATAACCGTCATGAGCAGGATACGATTGAAGAGATCGATCTGTTACTGAAGTCAGGCACCATTACTATCCCGGCGACTAAAATCTCGGGCGATGAAGAAAGCATTCGTCTGAGCTTTGGCGCGATGCCGCTGGCGCGTCGCCGTGAACTGGTCCGTGTGGTGCTGGCACGTGCTGATGCATGGATCCAGCCTGAATATAAGCAAGACAACCCGTTAACCTCTCTGGGAACCATCATTCGTACGGTTTTCGAACTGTTCTGGCTGACCTGGATAGATCGTCGTGAGAAACGTAAGAGCGGCCCGGACGTTGCGGCGAAAGAGGACAGCGCAGTATGAGGATCTTGATACAGTCGATGCTGGCGGGTTCTCTGTCGGCTGTGCTGTGGGTCATGCCGGCCTCGGCTGAAACGCCTCTTTCAGAGAGCAGCGTCGTGCCGAATAACAGCGCGGCACCCAATAGCAGTGCTGCGCCGAATAACAGCGCGGCACCGAATAGCAATGCTGCACCGAATAGCAGTGCTGCGCCGATTAACAGTGCCGTACCGAATAATAGTGCTGCACCGAATAGCAGTGATGCGCCGAATAACAGTGCCGCCCCGAACAGCAGTGCTGCGCCGAATAACAGCGCGGCACCGGGCAGCGATCCTGCTCTGACTCGCCACACTGACGGTACGACAGGTAACCCGGCGGCACCGGTTGGCAGTACGGGTTTGCCTGAGAACAGTACGGCACCCGCCAGTAGCACCGCGCCCGTTAATGAAGTGACTTCGGGCGCAACCGCCTCGGATACGCCAAAACCGAATGGCGAAGGGGCACCCGCCTCCGTAGAGACATCGTCCGACAGTAGCCGTTCGCCCGTTACCCAGGACAGCAGCGCGTTATCACATGTTCCACCGCCAGCCGGTCTCGATAATGCGGAACCGGGTCTGGAGGCCGCCGCGGGCGCCACGCCTTACAGGCCAGGCGAGGCCGTTACCGCTGTCGGCACGACATCCCTGGCCAGCAGCATGCTCAACCAACCGGTGAGCAGCACGCTGAACGTGGCACAGATGGGACAGCGCCAGGGCATTACGCTGACCGGCGGTCAGCTACAGTCAGGCATTATTTTTACGCTGCCAGGCGATGAGGTGGTGACCAACGCCCGTCTTAACCTGTCACTGCGCGTCTCTCAGGCGCTGGCTGCGCGCAACACCTCACTGCAGTTGATGTTAAACGGACAACCGCTTGGCACGCTCCCGCTGGGGTCGGGTGACAGTGATGAAAGCGATTATCAGCTGGACATTCCGGCGGCGATGATTGTGTCTAACAACAATTTGAGCTTCAAAATTAACGACGCCGATAAGCTGCTGTGTGAAAAGGACAGTGCAGAGCAGTATCAGGTAACCATTCTGCCTAAAACAATGTTGAGCCTTGAGGGCCAGCAGTTAAACATCGGTACCAGCCTGCGTAATTTCCCGCGGCCATTTGTCGATCCGCAGCGTATGACCGCAGCGGAGGTGACGTTTGGCTTTACCAGCAATGTCGCGCCAGATGCGGTGACGGCGGCGGTGCTGGTGGCCTCCTGGCTGGGCATCCAGAGTGATTACCGTGGCATTAATTTCCCTGTGGTGCGCGGTAATCTGCCGGAAAAAAACGGCATTCTGTTTGGTCACCCCGGTGACAAGATTGGCACGTTAACCTTTCCTGCCAGCAGTGGCCCATCTTTGCAAATGGTTGATAACCCGGGTAATCCGGTTTATAAGCTCTTGCTGGTCAGTGGTGAGGATGAAAGTCAGCTGCGCCAGGCCGCCAATCGTCTGACCATCCAGCCTCTTACCACTGACGGCAACAGCTTGCAGGTCAAACCGCAATCCATAGCCAGCCGTACGCCTTACGATGCACCGCACTGGATCAACACGGCGCATCCGGTACGACTGAGTGAGCTGCTGCGGAAAGATCAAAGCCTAACGGCGACCGGTATCTGGCACGATGCGATGCGGGTAAATTTCCGGGCAGCACCCGACCTGTTCCTGTGGGATGGCGATTCGGTTCCGCTGTATCTGCACTACCGTTTTCCGTCAGAAAACTGGATTGACGAGAAAAACTCGCTGCTTAACGTTACGTTAAACGGCACTTTCCTGCGTAATCTGACGGTCAATAAAGTGGGGTTGCTGGAGAGCGCGTGGCACCGCTTAGGCGGTGATGCGCGTCAGGAGCACTATCAAATCAACCTTGATCCCTATCTGATTTATGGCGACAACCAGCTGGCGCTCTATTTCAACATCAAGCCAAAAGCCGATGCGCCCTGCGGTGTATTGTTGAACAACAACATCAAAAGCCGTATTGAAGACGACTCATGGATTGATTTAAGCCATACGCGGCACTTCAGTATGTTGCCGAATCTCTCATACTTTGTCGGTGCCTCCTTTCCGTTTTCCCGACTTGCTGACTTTTCACAGACCACGCTGCTCCTGCCTGCGAATCCCAGTGATGCGGAGATATCAACACTATTAAATCTGTCCGCCAGGGCCGGCAATGCCACGGGCGTGGCGCTGGCACAAAACCAGGTACTCTTTGGCTTGCCAAATGGGGGCAATAATCTGGCCCGCGTTCAGCAAAGCGACTTACTGGCAGTCAGTACCACAGGCAACAGCGCGTTTAACCAGGCAATGCTGGCAAACTCACCCTATGACGCCAGCGGCAGTGCGATAGGGGTGAAAGAACCCACGACGCTCGAAAAGTTACGCAGCTGGCTGATGGGTGACTGGAATCGTCAACCGCTGGATGCCGATCGCTATTTCTCTTCGAATGAGTCCTGGCGTGGCTTTTTAAGCTATCGCTCAATGTGGAATCCGGATCGCCTGGTGGTGATGGCAGTGGCGACTAGCGATGATCAACTGCTGCGCCTGCATGATGATTTGGGCTCCGCCCGCATCAACGCCGCGGTGCGGGGTGATACCGCGATTATGACTGATGAGAACGGTATCCGGAGCTTCCGGGTAGGTCCGCAGTTCCCCAGCGGTGAAATGCCGTGGTACATGATGGTGGTGTGGTATGCCAACCAGCACTCGGTATTGATGGCGCTGACGGCGCTGTTGCTTTCCGCCATCGTAGGGAGTGCTGCGTGGGTTATGCTGAAACGACATGCTTCGCGGCGACTACAGCCAAAACACGATCGCGATGCCGGTAAGAAGTAAGGGCCATAATAATGAATAAAAACCAAATCAGTGCCGGTATCTGTCGTGCGTTGTTACTGGGTAGCGCGCTCTCACTGTCTCTGCCGCTGCAGGCGGCGGAGAGCAGCAATCCAGCGTTACAGGCGCTCTTTGATCAGGCGGCTTACTGGCATCAAAAAGCCCATGACGATCTGGCAAAAGCGTCGCTGCAAAAAGTGTTAATGGTTGAGCCGAACAATAGCCAGGCGCTTTATCTGCTGGCGCTCTATTCACAGCAAAGCGGTGACAGCGCAGGGGCGATGCAGTATCGCACGCGTCTGAGTCAGGTTTCGCCTGACGATCCGCACCTGTCTGAACTGGATAATGCCCGTCAGTTGCAGACCATTCCTCAGGCGCAGCTCTCTTTGGCTCGCCAGCAGGCAAGAAGCGGGAATATCGCGGCTGCCTTACAGACCTGGCGTAATACGTTCAGCGGCAATGAACCGCCACCCAGCGTTGCCGCCGAATATTACCTCACCATGGCCGGTGACCGCACGCTGCTGCCGCAGGCTATTGAAGCGTTACGTGCTTTTTCAGCGCAGCATCCGCAGGATACGGGTGCCAAACTGGCGTTGGGTAAGGCGCTGACTTATCAGGACGCTACCCGGCGTGAAGGCATTGACTTGCTCAGTACGCTGGCAAGCGGCAATCAGGATGCCGATCGTTCTCTTCGGCAGGCGCTGTTGTGGCTCGGCCCGCAGACGTCGGACGCGCCGCTCTATCAGACCTGGCAGCAGCGGCACCCCCAGGATAATGCGGTAATGGACTATTACCGTAAAAACGTGGGAGGGGCAGAAAAAGGCGCAGGTTTTAGCGCGCTAAACAGCGGCGACGTGAACAGCGCGCAAAGCAATTTTGGAAAGGTGTTACAGGCCAACCCCCAGGACGCGGATGCGCTTGCCGGAATGGGATATGTGGCACAACGAGAAGGCCGTTACCAGGACGCAGCGGATTATCTGGAGCGTGCGGCGCAACTGGGCGGCGATCAAAGCGCCGATCGCCAGAAGCAGGCAGCCGATGCCCGTTTTTATGCACAGTTAGCCAGCGCCCAGCAAGCATTGAAAAATGGCGACAGTGCACAGGCACTGGCGATCAGCGAACCGCTTACGCATGCAGAAGGCGAGAAGGGCGTGGCGGCGGGCTTATTCCGCGCCGACATTTTGCGCCGTAGTAATCAACCCGACCAGGCGGAGCAGGCTTACCGCGCGATACTGAAAAACGATCCCGATAACCGCAGCGCGCGCGAAGGGTTGTTCTATGTACTGCGCCAGCAGAACCGCAGCGCTGAAGCCAATACGTTACTGGCTTCGCTGCCCGAAAGCGTCAGGCAAAGTGTGGCACCGCGAGGCAGCAGCGTTGACCCGATTCGCCAGCAGGCGAAACGTCAGGTTGCGGCAGGTAATATCAGTGCCGCTATTGCAACACTGCAGCAGGGCATTCAACGTTATCCGCAGGACGGCTGGTTGCGTCTCGACCTGGCGCGTCTTTACCGCCAGCAGGGGAATACCATGCTGGCCGCGGGCGTCATGCAGCCGGTCATGCGCAGTGGTGCCAGCATCACAGAACGCTATGCGGGCGCGATTAACGCCAGTGAAAGCGGTGCCTGGCAGCAGGCAAGTTCGCTGCTGGCGCAGATCCCTGCCAGCGCCCAAACCCGTGATATGCGGGAGCTGGCCCAGCGTGTGAATTTCAATCTGCAGATGGCGACGGCCGATCAGTATCTGGCACAAGGATCGAATGCGGCGGCGGCAAACACGTTAAAAGCGCTGGCGGTGAATCCGCCAGATAACCCGGTTGATGCCGGAAACCTGGCGCAGAAGCTGGCGAAAGCGGGCGATATCACCACGGCGGTGGCCGTGGTGCGCGGTAATATGCAGCGCGGTGTTCAGGGTAATGTTGGTGATTATGCTACTCAGGTAGCCGTACTGAATCAGGCCGGCCTGGACAATGAGGCGCAGCGTTTTCTCAGCTTGCCAGAACTGCAGGCACGCAGCACACCAAAACAGCTGGCAGATATACGCGAAGGTTATCTGATTAACGATGTTGATCGGCTACGACAGCAGAAACAGTATGCCGCTGCCTACGATAAGTTGATTGGTGCACTGCAGCGCGATCCGCAAAACCGTGATTTGATGTTTGCCATGGCTCGTCTCTACCAGGACGGCAAAATGAACAAAGACGCGGGCGTGGTGTACGACTACCTGATGACGCAGGATACGCCCTCCCAGGATGCGCGCGTTGGGGCCATCAATGTCGCCCTGGCACAAAACAACGTGCAGCGTGCCAATGAACTGACCCGTGGCCTTACGCAGAGCCAGACACCACAGCGTCAGTTGCTGCTGGCTCAGGTCGCCGAGGCCAATGGCGAACATACGCAAGCCATGCGTTATTTGCGCGCTGCACGCGGGCAGATTATTGGTCTGCAAGGCGCACAGGCTGGCGCAACGCCTACCATTGGTGGACTGGCGCTGGCCGACAATCCCTTTATTGACCGCAGCACCTCCCCTGTTGGACACACGCCGTCCAGTTATGGCACCGTGCTGCCGTGGCAGGTTGCCCCGGTCTCGGCAGAGGGATCGCAGGATGTCGCCGTTGCCCGTGCCAACACGGTTCCTTCGCAGCAGGCACAGACGTTGCACGACATTGACACCATGATGGAAACCCTGCAGGAAAAAACCGGCACCTGGGCGCAGGGCGCGGTACAGGTCCGCGGGCGTGACGGCGAGTCAGGGCTGAGTCAATTGACGGAAGCTAAAGCACCGTTGACCTTCTCCACCGTGCCGTTTGGCGATGTGCGGTTCAATTTTATGATGACACCGATTTCACTCACCGCCGGAAGCGGTGCAGGCGATGCCTGGCGTCGTTTTGGTACGAATGCGTTGGAGCAGGGCAAAGTGGTCGCGTCCCGTGTTGCTAAAGTGGATGATGTCCCGAATGCCTCGACAGACTCGCAAAGCGCATCCGGCGTCGAGCTGAATCTGGCACTCCAGGGCGATAGCTACAAAGTCGATCTCGGCAGCACGCCGCTGGGCCAGGATCTCAATACGCTGGTGGGTGGTGTGCAATGGTCGCCGAAACTCACGGATTTCCTGACGCTGATTCTGACCGGTGAGCGCCGTGCGATTACCGACAGTCTGCTGTCTTATGTCGGCACGGAAGATAAATCCAGCGGTAAACGTTGGGGTAACGTCACCAAAAACGGTGGCAATGCATTACTGAGTTATGACAATGGCGATGCCGGTCTGTTTGTCGGGGCAGGGGCTTACAGCTACGTGGGGAATAACGTGGCCGGTAACAACAACCTGCAGGCTAATGCCGGTGTTTATGTCCGTCCCTTCTATGCTGACGATCGTGAACTCAAGGTGGGCATGAGTTTGTCGTGGATGAACTTCTCGAAAAACCTCAGCTACTTTAGCTATGGTCAGGGCGGCTATTTCAGTCCGCAGGATTACGCCTCGATTTCCTTCCCGATCGACTTCTCGCGCACGTTTGACGATCTTAAAGTCAATATTGGCGGTGCCGTGGGCTACCAGAGCTACAGCCAGGATAAGAGTGCGTATTTCCCGGGCGATGCGGGCCGCCAGGCACAGCTGGAAAGGCTGGCCGCCAGGGGCGATGTGAAAAGTGCCTTCTATGACGGCAACAGCAAAAACGGTGTAGGTTATAACCTGCATGCGGGCGCGGATTACAAAATTGATAAAGATGTCACGATTGGCGGGCAGCTGGGTTATGACACCTTTGGTGATTATAACGAGAGCACCGCACAGCTCTATTTCCGTTATCTGTTCGGAGAGAAGTAATGAGTGAAGCATTTGGTGGGGGAACCCACCCGCATCAGCCCGGCTGGTTTGATCTGGTCAGCGTACTGGTCGAAGGGATGATTGCCAACGCCGGTCAGGAGCAGGCGGAGGCTTTTCTGTACAGCATGGGTGAATCGCTGGCGGCGCGCTATCCTTTACCTGAATCGCGTACTGTACAGGATCTTGAACGCGAGTTTAACCTGCAACTGGCCCGGTTTAACTGGGGATTTGTTCAGTTACAGCCGCAGGAAAATGCCGTGTTAATTAAGCATTATGCATTACCTGCAGGCGACAGCAATCAGCCGGCCGCACACTGGCAGTCGGCATTGGGCGCCATACTGGCGGGATTGTTTTCCGGCTGGTTTCAGGGGCAGGGCGGCAGCAAAGCAGTGCCGGTTGTGCTGGAACTGAACGATGGCAATACCATGCATTTTCGATATCAATAAGGTGCTCTGATGAGAGTTAAGCCAGTGTGGTCAGGTGTTCTGGTTTGTTTTATGGTGATGTTTTTCAATGCCCAGGCAATGGCAAATGGCTGGGATACGTATAAGAGCCGTTTTCTCCAGTCAGACGGACGCATTATTGATACGGCGAATAATAATGTCAGTCATACAGAAGGCCAGGGTTATGGCATGTTGCTGGCGGTAGCCTACAACGACCGTGCAACCTTCGATCGGCTCTGGACATGGACGCGTACCACCCTGCGCAATCCGCAAAACGATCTGTTTTACTGGCGCTATGTCCCCACCGCTCAGGACCCCATCGCGGATAAAAATAACGCTTCCGATGGCGATGTGCTGATTGCATGGGCATTACAACGTGCGGCGCAAAAGTGGAATGTGGCCGACTACCAGCAGGCATCAGATCGTATTCAACGTGCGATAGTCAAACTTGATGTGGCGGACTTTGGTGGTTACACCGTGCTGATGCCTGGCGCGCAGGGATTCAATAAAAACAGTTATGTTGTTTTAAATCCCTCTTATTTCTTGTTTGTCGCCTGGCAGGAGTTTGGTCAGCGCAGCCATTTACAGGTCTGGAACAAGCTGATTGATGGTGGGATGACGCTGCTGGGTAAGATGCATTTTGGCAACAGCGATCTTCCACTGGATTGGGTTGCGCTGAATGCGGACGGTTCAGTGGCCCCCGCGGTCGGTTATTCGAACCGCTTTAGTTATGATGCCATCCGCGTACCGCTGAATATCTGGTGGTACGATCCACAAAGCCTGGCGCTGGGCCCTTTCCAGCGTCTCTGGCAGGGTTACGGTCGTATGAATACGCCGGCCTGGTTCGATGTCCTGGCCAATACGGCAGCACCTTACCATCTGGAAGGCGGCTTGCTGGCGGTGCGCGATCTGGTGCTCAACGAAACGGGCTACCTGAGTGACAAACTGGCGCCTGAGCAGAACTACTTTTCTGCCAGCCTGCAGCTACTGACCTGGATGGCTTATCAGGAAAAGCATTGATAACTGTCTGAATCGCAACGGCGGCATCCTTTCGTTATTCGACACTGAAAGGATGCGGCTGTGGCAAATTTCGCTTTTGCTGTCTCCGCCTTTCTGAATCCTCTGCTTCCGCCGCCTTAAGCCACAAAAAAACGCTGCGATAGGATATACTTGACGCGCTTTTCTTGACGGATATCTACGCTCTTAGCGAGCCGGGAGTAAATTTTTGCGCGTAAGCCGATCACTTACGATAAAACAGATGGCGACGGTTTCTCTCATTGCGACGGTGACCATCAGCATTTTTATCGTTATTCAACTGTTCCATTTTGTGCAGCAGCGCAGGATTGAATACGCCCAGCAAATGGAAAATATCGCGCACACTGTGCGTCAGCCCCTGTCTGATGCCGTATTAAAAGCTGATATCCCTCAGGCCGAACGCATTCTTAATTCACTTAAACCGGCAGGCATTTTGTCGCGTGCGGATGTGGTGTTGCCCAATGCTTTTCAGGCGCTACACGCGAATTTTGAAAACGAAAAACCGGTGCCCAGGCTGGTGGCCCGCCTGTTTGAGCTGCCGGTACAAATCACGCTGCCGCTCTATTCGGTGGAGCATACGGGCTTACCCAAGCCGCTGGCTTATCTGGTGCTGCAGGCCAACTCATCGCGTGTTTATCAGTTTATCCTGAGTACGCTCTCTACGATGATTGTCACCTATCTGCTGCTGGCGCTGATCCTCTCCGTCTCCATTAGCTGGTGCATCAACCGGTTGGTTGTACATCCACTGCGGCGTATTTCACGTGAAATACAGGAATTGCCGCCCCAGTCGATTCTTACGCATAAACTGACGCTGCCGGCGGATCACCGCGACGACGAAATCGGTATGTTGATTCGCAGTTACAACCGCAATCAACATGTACTGGAGTCCATTCATGACGAGATGAGTCGGTTAACAACGCATTTTGACGTCACCGACCTGCCTAACCGGGCGCTGTTTGTGGCGTTGCTGGAACAGTTCATCGGTTATCGACGGCAGGCCTTTAGTGTCATGGTCATCCGTATTGAGACCTTACAGGAAGCGAATGGCGTACTAAGCGATGAGCAGCGCGATACGCTGATGTTGACGCTGGTCGAGAAAATTCGCAGCACCCTTGATGACCACACCGTATTAGCGCAGATCACCACCAGTGATTTTGTCTTGCTGATGAAATCGGCCAACACGCCGTTCCGCGCCCTGCGTCTGGCCCGCAATCTGATGATTCGCCTGAATCAACCTGTAAACCTGCATCAGCTACAGCTGCGGCCTAACGCCAGTATCGGTCTGGCATTAAGCGAAGAGCGCGATACGACGGGCGCCGTTGAGATGCTGGACAGAGCGACCTCGGCAATGATGTCCGCGCGCCGGCTGGGGAAAAATCAGATCCTGTTTTTTGACGCTGCATTGACCGAACGCGCGCAAAAACGGTTGACCCAGGAACACGATATTTTACAAGGCCTGCACGACGACCAGTTTGCCCTCTACCTGCAACCACAGATCGATATGAGGACCGGTAACTTAGCCGGGGCGGAAGCGCTGTTGCGGATGCGTCAGGCTGACGGGAGTTACGGTTTACCCGAGGAGTTTATTGCCAGTGCCGAAGAAATCGGGGTGATTTCTGCTATTGGGCGCTGGGTATTTGAAGAAGCCTGTCGCATTCTGGCGGGCTGGCAGCGCCATGGCATGACGGTGCCGCTAAGCATCAACATTTCAGCCGTACAGTTACGTGATGCCAGCATCGTCAGCCATTTGCAATCGCTGTTGGCGCGCCATTCTATCGCGCCAGGCTCGCTGGTGCTGGAGATGACCGAAACGGCGGAGATCGGCGATGCTGAACAGGCCATTTCCCTGCTACGCATGCTGCAAAAAACCGGTGTTGCTGTCGCGCTTGATGACTTTGGCATGGGGTATTCCAATCTCAACTACCTTCATCAGTTCAAGTCATTACCTGTTAACAAGCTGAAAATGGATCGCAGCTTTGTCGCCGCCTTACCCGAGGATGACACCATGGTTCGCATCGTTGCTGCCATCGCGGATATTATCGACCTGGATGTGATTGCCGAAGGCGTGGAAACCTGCGAGCAACGCGACTGGCTGCTTGCGCGTGGTATCACGATTGGTCAGGGCTATCTCTATTCTGAGGCCGTCCCGCTGGCGCAGTTTAACGAACAATGGATTGGCAAGCCGCCACTGCACGAATAACCCTCTGATTCCTTGATTTTGCAAGAATTTTAGTTACAAAACCCCTTGCTGAAGCGTTTCAGTTCAGAATTACGCTTGTATCATTTCCCCTGACTTTGCAGCCCTGTATTAATCACGTAAACAGAGTGTTATTTTCTGTCAACTGTCTGGTCCGGCCTGCCTTGCCAGCCAGTCACAATAAAAAATCCGACAACATTACCCTATTCGTTAGTGGATACCTGTTTATGAAACTATTTAAAAGCCTTTATTTCCAGGTTCTGGTCGCCATTGCCATTGGTGTACTCATGGGCCATTTTTATCCAGAATTAGGTACCCAAATGAAGCCGTTAGGGGATGGCTTCGTTAAATTGATCAAGATGATCATCGCACCCGTTATTTTCTGTACGGTTGTGACCGGTATCGCCGGAATGGAAAGCATGAAAGCCGTGGGCCGCACGGGTGCGGTTGCGCTGCTCTACTTTGAAATCGTCAGTACCATCGCGCTGATGATTGGTCTGATCGTGGTTAACGTCGTCCAGCCTGGTGTGGGCATGAACGTCGATCCCGCGACGCTGGATGCGAAAGCCGTGGCCATTTATGCCCAGCAGGCCGAGCAGCAGGGCATCGTTGCCTTCTTACTGGATGTGATTCCGGGCAGCGTGATTGGTGCCTTCGCCAGCGGTAATATCCTGCAAGTATTGCTGTTTGCCGTTCTGTTCGGTTTTGCGCTGCATCGTCTGGGCAACACCGGCACCTTAATTTTCAACGTGATCGAAAGCTTCTCCAAAGTTATTTTTGGCATCATCAATATGATCATGCGCCTTGCACCTATTGGGGCATTTGGTGCCATGGCCTTTACCATCGGTAAATATGGCGTCGGTTCACTGGTACAGCTTGGGCAGCTCATTATCTGCTTCTATATCACCTGTATTCTGTTTGTGGTGGTGGTACTGGGGCTGATTGCGCGCGTGTTCGGTGGCTTCAGCATCTTTAAATTCATTGCCTACATTAAAGAAGAGCTGCTGATTGTGCTGGGAACCTCCTCATCAGAATCCGCACTGCCACGTATGCTGGATAAAATGGAACGGCTGGGTTGTAAGAAGTCCGTTGTCGGATTGGTGATTCCAACCGGTTATTCCTTTAACCTGGATGGCACCTCAATCTATCTGACGATGGCGGCCGTCTTTATCGCCCAGGCAACCAATGCCCACATGGATATCTTCCATCAAATCACGCTGTTGGTCGTGTTGCTGCTCTCTTCGAAAGGCGCAGCCGGGGTAACGGGCAGTGGCTTTATTGTCCTGGCGGCGACGCTTTCGGCAGTGGGACATTTACCGGTTGCAGGTCTGGCACTGATTTTAGGCATTGACCGCTTTATGTCCGAAGCACGTGCGCTGACCAATCTGGTGGGTAACGGTGTTGCAACGGTGGTCGTGGCAAAATGGGTCGATCAGTTGGATAAAAAACAGCTGGGCGACACGCTGGCGGGCAAAAATAAGGCAAAAAACCCGTCAGAATCGGCGATTTAACGCTTGAATGTGATTTAATCCTCTCAAATGCCCGCTGTCACTTGCCCTGACAGCGGGCATTTGGATAATAAACCCCACTTGTTTTTTTCAACGTTTTTCACTTCGTTGCGTGACATCCCGGTCTTCCTGTGGTCAAACCTGTTGTTAATGATCGGCAGCGCGAATCGGCAATGATCGGTCCGCTTATAAACGCGGCTAAACGTGCCAGTGATAACGATTTTTGAATTGTTTGAGTAGGGGTTCACATGCAGGGCACCAGAATTCGGCTTTTGGTTGGTGGATTAGTGCTGGCAGCGACCAGTTACGGTGTGCCAGCAGAAACGCTGCAACCTGATCCAGCCTGGCAACAGGGAAGACTGGATAACGGATTTAACTGGCAACTGTTGGCAACACCGCAACGGCCAAGCGATCGCATTGAATTGCGTATGGTGGTAAACACCGGCTCACTGGTAGAAAGTGCGCAGCAAACCGGTTTCAGCCATCTTCTGTCACGTCTGGCGATGGTGCATAACACGGCGCTGGATACTAACCAGCAGCGCGCTTTGTGGCAGCAGAGTATCGATCCACAGCGACCTTTACCGCCCGTTATTTCTTCGTATGATTACACGCAATACAACTTAAGCCTGCCTAACAACCGTCCTGAGCTATTGAAAGAAGCCTTGAACTGGCTGGCGGCCACGGCAGGGGATATGGCCATTACCAATCAGGTGGTGGACACAGCCTTGTCCGCTTCTGACCCGGTAAGAACCTGGCCGGCGGATACCCAGGATGTCTGGTGGCGCTATCGGCTGAAAGGGTCGGCATTGTTAGCGCATGACCCGGCTGAAAAACCGCGCGCGCCGGTGGACACCGCGCAGCTGAAAAGTTTTTACCAGCAGTGGTATACGCCAGATGCGATGACACTGTATGTCGTCGGTAACGTAGACAGCCGCAGCCTTTCCGAGCAGATCAACAAAGCGTTCTCTCCGCTGGAAGGTAAGCGCAGCACGCCAGCGGCGATGCCTACGCTGTCGCCTTTACCGCACGATCCCGTCAATCTGGTCAGCGGGGCATTAACGCAGGACAGGTTGTCGCTTGTCTGGGATACACCGTGGCAGCCCATCCGGGATTCGCAGAACTTACAGCGTTACTGGCGAGGCGATCTGGCGCGTGAAGCCCTGTTCTGGCACGTTCAGCGGGCCATGAGCAACAGGAAAGCACAAGGTGTGCAGGTTGGCTTTGACTGTCGGGTGCTGTACCAGCGCGCGCAGTGTTCCATCAATATGGACACGCGCAATGACAGTCTTGAACAGAACATGAATCTGGTCGCTCGTGAGCTGGCTGCCGTTCGCGATAACGGTTTGCCTCAGGACGAGTTTGATGCCCTGATGGCGCAAAAGCTGCTGGAACTGAATAAGCTTTTCACGACCTATGCCCGCACAGACACTGACGTATTGATCAGCCAGCGCTTACGTTCTCAGCGCAATTCAGTGGTGGATATTGCGCCAGAGCAGTATCAAAAGCTGCGTCAGGATTTCCTTGCTGGCTTAACGCGCGATCAACTGAATCAGGAGCTGCGTCAGCAACTCAGCCAGGAATTAATGATGGTGTTGATTCAGCCGGAAGGCGAAACCGAAACCAATGTGAAAAGCCTCAAGTCGGGCTGGGATAAGCTCATGACGCCGCCCGCGACAGCATCTTCACCGACGATCAGCAGTGATGCCAGCCAGCCGGAGAGCAGCGCCGCAGGTGACGCAGCGCCTCCGGCTTCCTGATCCCTCAGGTTTTTGCCCTGAGCCATTCGGTCACTAACATCGGCCAACTGGCGAGGGGCAAATCCGCTACGCCACGGATACCAAAACCGTGCCCGCCCTTCTGGTAGAAATGCACTTCAACTGGCACATTGTGTTCCCGTAATGCGCTAAAAAATACCATGCTGTTGTTAACGGGGACGGCATCATCATCGGCGGCATGGATCAGCAAGGTCGGCGGTACCTGATTGTGCACCCGGGTTTCAAGAGAGTAAGCATCAATGGCTTTCTGATCGGGCCATGCTCCTAATAAGCGGGTGCGTGCACCTTCATGGGCCAGACCGTCACGCATACTGATGACCGGATAAACCAGCACCATAGCGTCCGGGCGGGGTGAAAAGTTTTCAGCACTGTCCTGAACCGGATAGAGTTTCTCGGCGAAACGCGTACCCAGACTCGCGGTAACGTGACCGCCAGCCGAAAAGCCCATCATGACGATGTACTTACCGTTCAGCCCACGCTGTGCACGTTCACGCAGTACGCGAACGGCGCGCTGTGCATCTGCCAGCGGTGCATCTGGCCCTTCATGATGTCCGTCGTAGGGCAGGCGATAGGTCATCACGGCCAGCGTATAACCCATTGAAGTAAAAAAGGTGGCGAGCGCGCTGCCTTCACGATCGATCATGATGCGTTGATAGCCGCCGCCTGGCGCGACCAGTAACGTAATCCCATTAGATTCCACAGGGTGCCAGATAGCCATTTCCGGGCAGCGCACGCCGGTTGCCACGCGATCGTAGGGTTCGTACTCTTTTGCTGTATCCACTATCTGGGGCTGAGCACGAGAATCGCTGGCACCGGGCGCATCACCATTTGGCCAGATATTAATAATTTCTGTATTCATAGCTGTGTCCTGATGCGAGAGATGTTGTCGTTGTTTTGTTCGCGGCCGTGAAAACAGCATCCTGCTGTCGCTGTTTAAAAGATGGCTTCTTTTAGCCTAATCGTCCAACTTAAAACCGCGCAAACGCCGAGATTCAGACTATACCTGGCATCAGTGATATTGCGCTAACCTGATAATTTTAAAGGAATAAAAAATAATTAAGATTAGCGGCTATTAACGGACGAGGGCGGGATGGCGCAAGAATAAAACGGGATGACTGACTTAAGCTAAATGCAGGGGGTTTCATGTTGCCCTGACGGAAACGGCAGACATATTTCCCCCGTTTTTCTTTAAAGAAAGTGATGTGTTCCTGCGCGGCTCGCGTTGTGCAACTGGCAAGCCCGGCGCCGCTGAGCCAGAACTGCGGTGCTATAGGCTTGCATCGATCACCAGCCTGTCCCGATCGCCAGATTGCCAGAAGGATGCCCAGCCAGTCTCCCAGTCATCGCCTCCAGGATCGCGGAAGTATGTTCCCTGGCCACTTCATGAGGCTTTTAAGGTCTTCCCCTCCTGGGCGATGCGCGGCGATTACGTGGGCATCGCTTCCCGCGGGATAATTGCCCCACGAAACTGAATAACCGTGCTGGCTGTGAGATGACCGCGCAACGCGGCATCTTTAACAGATGCGCCCACAAGGCGTTGTGCCAGATAGCCCGCGCTGAACGAATCGCCGGCCGCGGTAGTATCGATTATCTTTTCTTTCGCCAGCGTGATTGACGGAACCTCGGTTACTGGCTGGCCTTCAACGGCAATCAGACAGGATTCTGCTCCGCGCTTGATAACAATCTCACTCACGCCCGCCTGACGCGCCCGTGCAATGACATCCTCCACAGGCTGATTGCCCCATAACAGATGCTCATCATCTAACGTCAGAAAAGCAATATCCGTATTTTCAAGCATTTGTTGATAGGCCTGGCGGGTACTGGCGTTATCTTTCCACAAGCGAGGCCGGTAATTATTGTCAAATATCACCTTGCCCCCGTTCTTGCGGCAGTTTGCAAGTAACTGCATGAGTGCTGCACGGCTCTCCTCAGGCAGAATCGCAAGGCTGATACCGCTGAGATACAGATAGTCGTAATGCTCAAGCTGCTGACAAATCGCTTTTGCCTCAGGGCCATCAAGCCAGTATCGGGCCGCCGCATCGCTGCGCCAGTACCAGAACGAGCGTTCGCCCTCTTCATCGGTTTGGATCATGTACAGGCCTGGCATTTTGTTTTCAAGCCGTTGAATCAGTCCGGTATTGACGTTTTCCTGCTGCCAGCTGGCAATCATTTGTGCGCTAAAGGGATCGTTCCCCAGCGCCGTAACGTAATCCACCTTGATAGTGTGTTGATCGACCTGCCGGGCAAGGTAAACAGCGGTATTGAGCGTGTCACCGCCAAAGCCGCGTTTGATGTTGTCACCTTTCTCGGATAGCTCAATCATGCATTCACCCATAATGGCGATGTTTATGTGCGTCATGGTTTCAGGCCTGTCGTTAACGTTTGCTTCAGTCTCGCGTTTGTCAGCGTTGTCGTCAACGTTTTAAAACGCCGTTTTAATTTAATTTATGGTGATGTAAAGCGATAATTAACCCGATAAAGCGGCTTGTTTCGGCGATTGTCGCAATAAAAGAGGCGTAGACTCGTTGCTTCAACGTGGCCCGGTTTTCACTATGTTATCGAAACTTAAGCGATAATTACCGCTGAGCCGCCAGATGAAGGCGCTTACTATCAACCAGGAAAAGACCATGGTTATGGAGAATATTAGTCAATGGCTACCTTCTTCAACTGACATCAATCCCCAGCAGAAAAAACGTCTCTTCTGGCAGCAGTGTCAACGCCGCTATACCTTTCAGCCTATCTATAAAGTCTCAGGGCGACTATTGGCGGTTGAACTGCTGACGGCGGTTACACATCCGTCTGAACCGACGAAAAATCTGTCTCCTGAAGCCTATTTTTCTGCGCTGGAAATCGCGCAACGCCTTGATATTGTGCAGGAGCAGTTAGAGCTGCTCGCCCAGTGGGAATCTTTTTTTGCCTGCAATAACGTCATGGCTTCAGTGAATATTGACGGCCCTTCATTGTCATTAATACAACATCATTTGCCGATTCGTAGTCTGATTACCCGTTTACCCTGGGTGCGCTTTGAACTGACCGAGCATCATGTCTTGCCTCAGGAAGAGATGGTGGCGCAAATGCCCGAGCTGGGACCCTTGTGGCTGGATGATTTCGGCTCAGGTATGGCGAACTTCTCTGCATTAACTGAGCTTAAATACGACTACATCAAGCTGTCACGTGAACTTTTTATTCTGTTACGCGCGTCAGATGAAGGCCAGGTGTTGTTTCCCATGCTGCTGTCGTTGATCAATCGCTATTGCAACGGCGTGATCGTTGAAGGCGTCGAAACGCAACATGAGTGGGAGCAGGTTAAGTCGTCACCCGCGATGGCAGCGCAGGGATACTTTTTTTCACGTCCGGCGCCTTTTTCCGAACTGGAGCATCTGCCTGTACAACTTGATTGATCCCTTCCCGCGCGCTCTCGACTATCTTTAACGGAGACCGTGAAAGAGCAGGGAGGAAGCCTAATGTCACGCGCCGGAAAAACTGTAAGCTGGATTGGCGGGATTTTAGTCGTGCTGATCGTCGTGGTGGTGGTGGTCATTGCAACATTCGACTGGAATCGCCTGAAACCAACAATTAACCAGAAAGTGTCTGCGGAACTTAACCGGCCCTTTGCCATTCGTGGTGATTTGGGAATCGCATGGCAGCGTAACCGTGAAGAACCCGGATGGCGTGCCTGGATACCCTGGCCTCATCTGCACGCCGAAGACATTATGTTGGGTAATCCCCCTGATATTCCCGATGTCACTATGGTGCATTTGCAACGTGTGGACGCCACACTTGCGCCGCTGGCATTACTGCATAAAGAGGTTTTTATCCCCTGGATAAAGCTGCAGCAGCCGGATGCGCGTCTGATCCAAACCGCGGATAAGAAAAACAACTGGACCTTTACCCTCGCGAACAGCGACAGCAAAGATGACAAGGCGCCGCCATCGGCCTGGTCATTCCGTTTGGATAATATCCTGTTTGATCAGGGGAAAATCCTTTATCGCGATGCCGTTAACAAGGCGGATGTGACGCTTAACGTCAACCCACTGGGTAAGCCTGTGCCTTATTCGCAAATCGCGGGCGGTGACGACAGACAAAAAGGGGCGGGTGATTTTGTCTTTGGCTGGCAGGCAACGGGTAGCTACAACAATGAAAAACTCACGGGTGAGGGCAAGATCGGCGGCATGTTATCCCTGCGTAGCCAGACAACGCCTTTCCCGGTACAGGCAGACGTGCATAATGGCAGTACGCGCGTTCAGTTGACTGGCGGTGTGCAGGACCCACTGAATCTGGGTGGACTGGATGTGCGCCTGCGTTTTTCGGGTGATACGTTGGCGAATCTGTATGGCCTGACCGGCGTTTTATTACCTGATACGCCGCCTTATGAAACCGATGGTCGCCTTATCGCTAAATTTACGGGGAAAGAGGGCGGGGTTTTCCGTTACCAGGGGTTTAATGGTCATATTGGCGACAGCGATATCCACGGTTCCCTGACCTACAGCCAGGGCAAGCCGCGACCAAAACTGGTGGGTGAACTCCGCTCGGATCAATTACGCATGGCGGATTTAGGCCCGCTAATCGGGGTTGATTCTGGTAAGGGCAGCGAGAAAACCGAACTGGCCAAGGCGAAACGCGGTGAAAAAACCACGCAGCCTGCCGATCGTGTCCTGCCTCACGACAAGTTTGATACTAAAAACTGGAACGTCATGGATGCGGATGTGAAGTTTAGCGGCAAACGTATCGAACACAGCAATTCGCTGCCATTAAGCGATCTTTATACCCATTTACAGCTGGATAACGGTAATTTGCTGCTTGATCCGCTACGTTTCGGCATGGCTGGCGGTAACCTCAACAGTACGATTCGGCTGGAAGGCGATCGCTCGCCCATGCGGGGCCGGGCTGATATTCATGCCCGCAAACTTCGTCTGCGCCAGCTGTTTCCCAATGTGCAGGCAATGCAGAACAGCCAGGGACAACTGAACGGTGATGCCAGCTTAACCGGCACCGGTAATTCCGTTGCTGACCTGCTGGCAACCAGTAATGGTCAGTTAAAACTGCTGATGAACGACGGGCTGATCAGCCGCAATCTGATGGAAATCGCGGGATTAAACGTTGGTAATTATCTGGTCGGCAAGCTGTTTGGTGACGATGAGGTCCGTATTAACTGCGCGGCAACCGATCTTAAGCTGCAAAATGGCCTGGCCACCCCAGGACTGTTTGTGTTTGATACGGAAAATGCCGTTATCAACGTGACAGGAACTGCAAACTTCGCCAATGAACGCCTGGATCTTTCTGTTAATCCAGAGAGTAAAGGTATTCGCGTCGTGACCCTACGCTCTCCTTTGTACGTTCGCGGCACGTTCAAAAATCCGGATGCCGGCGTGAAGACCGGTCCCTTACTGGCACGCGGTGCGGCGGCGGTAGCGCTGGGTGCCGTCGTCGGGCCCGCAGCGGCGCTCCTGGCGCTGATTTCGCCCAGTGATACGGACGATAACCAGTGCAGCCGGGTACTGCAGCAAATGAAGAAGAAGTGATCAGTTACGATAGAGCACTTTTATAATGTGGTAACCAAAAGCGGTTTTCACCGGCCCAAAAGGTTGTAACAACGGGCAGGTGAACGCCGCTTTATCAAAGGCCGCGACCATTTTTCCCCGACGGAACTCTCCCAAATCTCCCCCGTTCCGGCCAGAGGGACAGAGAGAATGTTTGCGGGCAAGTTGCTGGAAGTTTTCGCCTTTTTGCAGTTTTTCCAGCAGGGCAGTCGCCTGCGCCTCGTGTTTCACCAGAATATGTAAAGCCGCGGCAGTTTTCGCCATGATGATGTCTCTGTTGTGTATAATCGTCCCCCATTATAAACCTGTCTTTTCAAATCGCAGATGCGTTAACGGCGCATATTCATTGAGTCAGTGCTGACGGGCTACCGCCCTCACTGCGGTTCGAAATCGGTCTTCTATTTCAACAGAGCGATTCCCTATGCGTTTAAACTCCAGCCAACAACGAGCCGTCGAATTTGTTACCGGTCCCTGTCTGGTTCTGGCGGGTGCAGGCTCGGGGAAAACCCGCGTGATCACCAATAAAATCGCGCATCTGATTCGTGAATGTGGATATCAGGCTCGCCATATTGCTGCTGTCACTTTCACCAATAAAGCCTCGCGCGAAATGAAAGAGCGCGTGGCGCAAACGCTGGGACGCAAAGAGGCACGCGGCCTGATGATCTCCACGTTTCACACGCTGGGGCTGGAGATTATCAAGCGCGAATATGTGGCGCTGGGGATGAAATCCAACTTTTCCCTGTTCGACGATCAGGATCAACTGGCGTTGCTCAAAGATCTGACCAGCGAATGGCTGCAAGAGGATAAGACATTACTGCAGCAGCTGATTTCCACCATTTCTAACTGGAAAAACGATCTGGTCGATCCGCCGAAAGCGGCAGCATTAGCCCGCTCAGAGCGCGATAACCTCTTTGCCCACTGCTATGCACTTTACGATCGGCATCTTAAATCCTGTAACGTGCTGGATTTTGACGACTTAATTCTGTTACCGACGCTTCTGCTACAGCGTAATCAGGACGTCCGCGAGCGCTGGCAACAACGAATTCGTTACCTGTTGGTGGATGAGTACCAGGATACGAACACCAGTCAGTATGAACTGGTCAAGCTGCTGGTCGGTGCCCGGGCGCGTTTCACCGTCGTAGGGGATGACGATCAGTCTATTTACTCCTGGCGCGGTGCGCGCCCGCAAAATCTGGTCCTGCTTAATGAGGATTTCCCGGCGCTGGAAGTGGTTAAGCTTGAGCAAAACTACCGTTCTTCACAACGTATCCTTAAAGCGGCGAATATCCTGATCGCCAATAATCCGCATGTGTTTGAGAAACGTCTGTTTTCTGAACTGGGTCTGGGCAGTGAACTCAAGGTCCTCAGCGCGAACAGCGAAGAGCACGAAGCAGAACGGGTGACGGGCGAACTGATCGCCCATCACTTTATCAATAAAACCCAGTATAAAGATTACGCCATCCTGTACCGCGGTAACCATCAATCCCGCGTGTTTGAAAAATTCTTGATGCAGAACCGCATCCCTTACCGCATTTCCGGCGGGACCTCCTTTTTCTCGCGTCCCGAGATCAAGGACCTGCTGGCATACCTGCGAGTGCTGACGAATCCCGATGATGACAGTGCTTTTTTGCGCATTGTGAATACACCACGGCGCGAAATTGGTCCGGCAACGCTGCAAAAGCTGGGCGAGTGGGCCAATGTACGTAACAAAAGTCTGTTTAATGCCAGTTTTGATGTCGGTCTGGGACAAACGCTGACCGGGCGTGGGCTTGAACATTTACAGCGTTTTACCCATTGGCTCAATGACATTATCCAGCTCAGCGAACGTGAGCCGGTTAATGCCGTGCGTGATTTAATACGCGGCATCGATTACGAAAGCTGGCTGTTTGAAACGTCGGGCAGCCCTAAAGCTGCCGAAATGCGCATGAAAAACGTCAATACTCTGTTTCAGTGGATGACGGAAATGCTGGAAGGTAGCGATCTGGATGAACCCATGACGCTGGCCCAGGTCGTCACGCGCTTCACGCTGCGCGACATGATGGAACGCGGTGAGAGCGACGAAGAGCTCGATCAGGTACAGCTCATGACGCTTCACGCCTCTAAAGGGCTGGAGTTTCCCTACGTTTTCCTGGTTGGCATGGAAGAAGGGCTGCTACCGCACCAGAGCAGCATCGATGAAAATAACATTGAGGAAGAACGCCGTCTGGCGTATGTCGGCATCACCCGCGCGCAGAAAGAGCTGACGTTTACCTTATGTCGGGAGCGCCGTCAGTATGGCGAACTGGTTCGTCCCGAGCCCAGCCGCTTTTTGCTGGAACTGCCGCAGGACGATGTGATCTGGGAAACCGAGCGGAAAGTGGTGAGTGCAGAAGAGCGCATGAAAACCGGCCAGAGTCGCGTGGCCGGATTGCGTGCAATGCTGGAAAAGGCGAAAAAGAGCTAATCAGTCGCTGAGCGGATGAGGTAAGCGGGGTCAGGAAAGCGTCAAAGACCAGTGGACATAGGACTGATAATGGCTTTCCTGTTCAAGCAGCTCGGCCCGCAGCGGATGGACGTCCAGCCAGCCTGCCGGTAGCGTAACATGCAGGGCTTCATCATCTGCCTGCATACGAATGGCGGGTAAGGTGTCATCACGACGGCGAGTGGAGAAGATAATGGACAGTCGCAGCAGACGACACAAACGCTCGGCCAGCCGCGGTGGCAGGGCATTTTGTTGCGTCAGTAGAGCAAGGTCGATGCTGCCACTTTGATTTTGCAGTAAGCAGGCAAGCAGCTTTTTCTGCGCCGGTGTAAAACCCGGAAGGTCGAGATGGCGAACCAGATAGGCCGCGTGCTGCGGGGCCTGACGAAAATCGACACTCAGTCCGATTTCGTGAATCGTACAGGCACTAAGCAGTAGCTCCCGACAGCGCTGGTCTAGCTTCCAGCTAACACTCACCTGACGAAAAAAGCTTTCCGCCAGCTGGCGTACCCGGTCGGCCTGACAGACATCAATATTGAAACGGCGCTGCACATTTTGCAGCGTGCGGCTGCGAATGTCGCGATCGACAGGCAGATGCAGCATACCGTACACCAGACCTTCGCGAAGCGCGCCACCGGCCAGGGTCATGCTGTCAATATTGAGTTCCTGGAAGATGGCAATAAGAATGGAAAGCCCACTGGGGAACACTAACGCGCGTTCCAGCGTCAGGCCTTCAATTTCAAGCTCTTCGAGTTTGCCACACTGAATAGCGCGCTGCTTTAACTGTTGGAGCTTGCTCAGGGTGATGCGCTCATCCATGCCCTGGGCCACCATGATTTCCTGGAGGGCCTGAACCGTTCCAGAAGCACCAACGCAAACCTCCCAACTCTGTTTACGCAGTTCTGCTGTAACAGGTTTTAGCATCGCTTTGGCTGCTTCTTCTGCCTGGTCAAAATTTTCTTTAGCCAGGTGGCGATCGCCAAAGAAACGCTCCAGCCAGGTGACACAGCCCATTTGCAGGCTATACAGCACATTGGCATGCGAACCATCGCCAGTGGCTAACTCTGTGCTGCCACCGCCAATGTCTACCACCAGGCGTTGATCAGAACCCCCGGTGGTATGCGCTACGCCCTGATAAATCAGACGCGCTTCTTCTTCGCCACTAATCACATTGATGGCGCAACCCAGAATCTGCTGTGCCTTATCAAGGAATTCCTGCGCATTCGCCGCGATACGCAGCGTGGCGGTTGCTACCACCCGAATCTGATCGGGGGGAATATCCTGAAGCTGTTCAGAGAAAAGCCGCAGACATTGCCAGCCGCGAGCCATGGCGTCGGCGGACAGACAATTCGATTTATCCAGGCCAGCGGCCAGGCGCACCTTGCGTTTGATTTTAGCGATGGTCTGAATACTTCCCGACACTTCGCTGACTACCAGCATGTGAAAGCTGTTAGAACCTAAATCAATGGCAGCATAGAGAGTCGATGCGCTTAGCATGGTCAACTTAACCCGAACGTTTACGGTTGTTATGACGTGGTGCACCGCGGCGGCCGGTGTTGTTGCCTCCACGACGCTGACCGTTGCCTGAACGACTACGCGTCAGACGTTTCGGTGGCGGTAATTCACTTAACAGCGCATCGCTGTTGTACTTGCTCACCGGGATACTGTGACCAATGTACTCTTCAATGCCGGGCAGATTTAACGCGTACTCTTCGCACGCCAGGCTGATAGAGTGACCGCTTGCGCCCGCACGGCCAGTACGGCCAATGCGATGAACATAGTCTTCGCGGTCGTCAGGCAGATCGTAGTTAAACACGTGGGTAACGGCGGGAATATGCAGGCCGCGTGCTGCCACATCAGTTGCCACCAGGATATCAATATCACCTTTCGTGAAGTCATCCAGGATACGTAAACGTTTCTTCTGCGCCACGTCGCCGGTCAGCAACCCGACCCGATGGCCGTCTGCAGCCAGATGGCCCCAGATGTCTTCGCAACGGTGCTTGGTGTTAGCGAAAATGATTGCCCTGTCGGGCCACTCTTCTTCCACCAGCGTCTGCAGCAAGCGCATTTTCTCTTCGTTTGACGGATAGAAAAGCTCTTCTTTGATGCGATGACCGGTTTTTTGTTCAGGCTCAACTTCAACGTATTCGGCACTGTTCATGTGCTCGAATGCCAGTTCACGCACGCGGTAAGAAAGCGTGGCAGAGAAAAGCATGCTCAGGCGTTGGGTCGCGGCAGGCATGCGGCGGAACAACCAACGAATATCTTTTATAAAGCCGAGATCGAACATGCGATCGGCTTCGTCCAGCACCATGACCTGAATGGCACCAAGGTTGACGTGATTCTGCTTGGCATAGTCAATTAAACGGCCGGTGGTGCCCACCAGAATGTCGACACCTTGTTCCAGCACTTTTAACTGTTTGTCGTAGCCATCGCCACCGTAAGCCAGACCTAATTTAAGGCCGGTCGATGCCGCCAGAGGTTCCGCATCGGCGTGAATTTGCACTGCAAGTTCACGTGTCGGTGCCAGAATTAAGGCGCGCGGTTGGTTAACCTGGCGGCCCTCTGGAGCAGGGTGAGAGAGAAGATGATGAAACGTTGACGTTAAAAACGCCATCGTTTTGCCGGTACCGGTTTGCGCCTGACCTGCGACATCACGCCCTGAAAGCGTAAATGGCAGTGCTAACGCCTGGATAGGCGTGCAGTTATAAAACCCTTTAGTATCAAGGGCTTCCACCACCAGAGGGTGCAGGGCGAAGTCGGAAAACTTCTGTTCAGTTAAGTGTGTTTTGCTCATAGTGTGGTAGAATATCAGCTTACTATCGCTTTACGAAAGCGTATCCGATGAAATAAAGTCAACCAACATTGGTTTATATTACGCCAATTCGCCAGGCACAATCTTGTGGAGTAAAACATGAGCAGCGATAAAATCGTTCATCTGACCGATGACAGTTTCGACACCGACGTGCTAAAAGCCGACGGCGTTACACTGGTAGATTTCTGGGCTGAATGGTGTGGTCCTTGTAAAATGATCGCGCCCATCCTTGATGAAGTTGCAGAAGAGTATGATGGCAAACTGACCATCGCTAAGCTGAATATTGACGATAACCCAGGTACTGCGCCGAAATACGGCATCCGCGGTATTCCTACGCTGCTGCTGTTTAAAAACGGTGAAGTCGCTGCAACGAAAGTGGGCGCATTGTCCAAAGGTCAATTAAAAGAGTTCCTGAACGCCAACCTGGCGTAATCAGGCAGAACGTCCGGCAGTGGTTAAATTTTTGCCTGCTGCTGGACGTTCGCTTTCAAGCGTGCTAACTTATTTTCACTGCACTATGAACATACCTTGTAGTTAGCATTCAAAGTTTTCTCTTGTTAGACCCTGTCATACTGTACCTACCAGCGGTTTAGCAATCTAACGACTAGCTCTACTCTGACTAAGTCGACCGTCTCCTCGCTCCCAGTCATTATTCAAGACGATGATCGTTGAGAAGAGTTGAAAAAAGTCATTAACAGAACAGGCATGGATTAACTGCCATACCATTCACGACAAACATTTCGAGTATTACCCCGAGTTTAAGAACCCATCAATATGAATCTTACCGAATTAAAGAATACGCCGGTTTCTGAGCTGATTACCCTCGGCGAGAATATGGGGCTGGAAAATCAGGCTCGTATGCGCAAGCAGGACATTATTTTCTCAATCCTGAAGCAGCACGCGAAAAGCGGCGAGGACATCTTCGGTGATGGTGTGCTGGAGATATTGCAGGATGGATTTGGATTCCTCCGCTCTGGAGACAGCTCCTACCTCGCCGGTCCTGATGATATCTACGTTTCTCCCAGCCAAATTCGCCGCTTTAACCTCCGCACTGGTGACACCATCGCCGGCAAAATCCGTCCACCTAAAGAAGGTGAGCGCTACTTTGCCCTGCTGAAAGTTAACGAAGTTAACTACGACAAACCAGAAAACTCGCGTAACAAGATTCTGTTCGAAAACCTCACGCCGCTGCACGCTAACAGTCGTCTGCGTATGGAGCGGGGTAATGGCTCTACTGAAGACTTAACCGCTCGCGTACTGGATCTGGCGTCACCGATTGGTCGTGGCCAGCGTGGTTTGATTGTGGCACCGCCAAAAGCCGGTAAAACGATGCTGCTGCAGAACATCGCGCAAAGCATTGCCTACAACCATCCCGACTGCGTGCTGATGGTGCTGCTGATCGATGAACGTCCGGAAGAAGTCACCGAGATGCAACGCCTGGTTAAAGGTGAAGTTATTGCTTCTACCTTCGACGAACCGGCTTCGCGTCACGTTCAGGTGGCCGAGATGGTGATCGAAAAGGCCAAGCGCCTGGTTGAACATAAAAAAGACGTCATCATTTTACTCGACTCCATCACGCGTCTGGCCCGTGCCTACAACACCGTTGTCCCGGCTTCCGGTAAAGTCTTAACCGGTGGTGTGGACGCCAACGCCCTGCATCGTCCTAAGCGTTTCTTCGGTGCGGCACGTAATGTGGAAGAGGGCGGAAGCCTGACCATCATTGCGACGGCCCTGGTGGATACGGGTTCGAAGATGGATGAAGTGATTTACGAAGAGTTTAAAGGTACCGGTAACATGGAACTGCATCTCGCGCGTAAAATTGCTGAAAAACGTGTCTTCCCGGCGATTGATTACAACCGCTCCGGTACACGTAAAGAAGAGCTGTTAACTTCTCAGGAAGAACTGCAGAAAATGTGGATCCTGCGTAAGATCATTCATCCAATGGGTGAAATCGACGCAATGGAGTTCCTGATTAACAAGTTGGCCATGACCAAAACCAACGATGAATTCTTCGACATGATGAAGCGTTCTTGATCCTTTAAGGCGTCATCCAACCATGATGGCGTTTTTTTGCTTTAAATGATCATAAAATAGCCCTGACGCCACGTTCTGACGTGGCGTTTTTCATTTCCGGGCTATAGGATTGAATCCTGGCAAGCGTAATAATAATGACGGTGGAAGTGGTGGACGTTTAACCGTTCGTGCACCTTTTCATGCCGAATTCGGAATCTGGAACAGTGATATGCGCGATCTTTAGCGTATTGTGAGTTCCAGGATGATAGCTGAGAGCGTTTAACGTGAATTTACTCACTATGAGTACTGAGCTTGGTTTAGTTTTTATCTTTTCCTTGGTGTTTCTTTTCCTTGCTCGCAAAGCAGCTAAAAAGGTAGGTCTGGTAGACTCGCCTAACTCGCGTAAACGCCATCATGGCGATATTCCATTGGTTGGCGGTATTTCTGTTTTTGCTGGCATCGCTTTCACCTTTGCTATCACTAACTATTATCTGCCACATGCCACGTTGTATCTGGTCTGCTCGTCTATTTTAGTCATCGTCGGTGCGCTTGATGATCGGTTCGATATCAGCGTAAAAATTCGTGCGGTGATACAAGCCGCGGTGGCTATTGTGATGATGGCTGGCGCGAAGTTATATCTGCTGAGTCTGGGATTTATCATCGGTCCGGTTGAGTTGATTGTCGGACCGTTCGGTTATGTGTTGACGCTCTTTGCCGTCTGGGCAGCCATCAATGCCTTCAATATGGTTGATGGGATTGATGGGTTGCTGGGAGGACTCTCTTCGGTAACGTTTGGTGCAATGGGGGTCATTCTGTCCCTGGATGGTCAGTACAGCCTGGCCATGTGGTGTTTTGCTATGATCGCCGCCATTCTGCCCTACATTATCCTCAATCTTGGTTTGCTGGGTCGACGCTATAAAGTATTCATGGGTGATGCAGGCAGCACGATGATTGGCTTTACCATCATCTGGATTTTGCTGGAAACCACCCAGGGGTTGAGTCATCCCATCTCGCCGGTGACCGCGTTGTGGTTGATTGCCATCCCCCTGATGGACATGGTCGCTATTATGTATCGCCGCCTTCGTAAGGGAATGAGTCCTTTTTCGGCCGATCGTCAGCATATTCATCATTTACTCATGCGGGCCGGTTTTAGCTCGCGTCAGGCGTTTGTACTGATAACGGTCGCAGCTGCCTTACTTGCAGGTATTGGCGTTCTGGGTGAGTACCTCGCATTTGTACCTGAATGGGTGATGTTAGTCCTTTTTCTGCTTGCGTTTATGGCTTATGGCTATTGCCTGAAGCACTCCTGGCGTATAGCAAGACGAATTAGGCGGTTTAAGCGTCGCATGAATACCCCTGATGATACTGATAAAGATTGATTAGACTTAACAAAGGATAACGCTCTGATGCGCGCTAACGTTGTGGAGAACGAACTGGATATTCGCGGCCTGGGCTGTCGCTTATGGCGTGGAAAACGCTGGATAGTCGGCTGTGCGGTGCTGTTTGCATTGATAGCCTGGATAGCGACGTTACTGATGAAACAGGTCTGGAGCACCACCGCGATAACGGGGCGGCCAACGGTGAATATGCTGGGTTCCTACTATTCCCAGCAACAGTTTCTCAATAATCTGGATATGCGCAGTAACGCGCTGACGTTAAATAGCCCGTTACCTACCGTCATGGACGACGTGTATCGGGAGTTCCTGATGCAGCTCTCATCCTGGGATACCCGCCGGGAGTTCTGGCAGCAAACCGATTATTATAAAAGCCGTAAAAGCGGCAACGCCCATAACGATGCTGCCCTGCTGGACGATATGATTGATAACATCCAGTTTACGCCCGCGGATACCGCACGTAATACCTTCGACAGCGTCAAGTTAAAAGCAGAAACTGCCAGTGATGCCAACAATCTACTGCGCCAGTATATTGCCTATGCCAGTGAGCGCGCTGCGCGCCATCTTAATGCTGAGTTAAAAGGCGCGTGGCAAGCGCGAGAGGGTCAACTTAAAGCGCAGGTCAAACGTCAGGAAGATGTCGCTAATGCCGTGTTTCAACGTCGGCAACATCGCCTGGAACAGGCGCTGAAAATTGCCAGCGAACAGGGCATTAACGAAAAGCAGACGCGTGAAGTGAGTGAGAATCTTGCTGACAGCGATCTGTTTTTAATCGGCCAACCGTTATTGCAGGGACAGTTAGAAACCCTGCGCGCCACGGGGCCGAGCTTTGACATAAGTTACGATCAAAATAAAGCGATGCTGACGACACTGGATGCCGGACCCACACTAAACAACAAATTCCAGACTTACCGTTATTTGCGTACGCCGGAAGAGCCGGTTTCACGCGACAGCCCCCGCCAGGTATTTATGATGGTGATGTGGGGCGCGGTAGGGGCACTGGTTGGTGCGGGCGTGGCGCTGGCGCGTCGTCAGCGCCCGATGTCAGATACACAAGATTGAGAGAAACAGTGTGAAAGTTCTGACAGTTTTTGGCACCCGACCTGAAGCCATTAAGATGGCGCCACTCGTGCAAGCGCTGGCGCAGGACCCTGCTTTTGAATCCCGGCTGTGTGTTACCGCTCAGCACCGTGAAATGCTCGATCAGGTGCTGAGCTTATTTCAGCTGCAGCCTGACTACGATCTCAATGTTATGCGACCCGAGCAGGGGTTAACGGAAATAACCTGCCGTATTTTGCAAGGGATGCACACCGTTCTACTCGACTTCAAGCCCGACATTGTGCTGGTCCATGGTGATACTACCACCACGCTCGCGGCCAGTCTGGCGGCGTTCTATCAGCAAATTCCCGTGGGTCACGTTGAAGCCGGTTTACGCACGGGCGATCTGGCATCGCCATGGCCGGAAGAAGGTAATCGTAAGCTGACAGGTCATCTGGCCCGTTTGCATTTTACGCCCACACTGCGTTCCCGACAGAACCTGCTTGATGAAAATCTGGCCGACGACAGCATTGTGGTAACCGGCAATACGGTTATTGATGCCCTGCTGTGGGTGCGTGATCGGGTACTGGACGATAACGAGATTAATGCGCAACTGACGGCACGTTATCCGTTTCTTGATGAAAGCAAAAAGCTGGTTCTGGTCACAGGTCATCGCCGTGAAAGTTTTGGTGAGGGTTTTGAACGCATCTGCAGCGCGCTGGCCCAGATTGCGCGCCAGCATCCTCATGCACAAATCGTCTATCCGGTGCATCTCAATCCCAATGTGCATGAACCTGTTAACCGCATTCTGCGCGGTATTGACAATATCGTGCTGATTGAACCGCAGGAGTATTTGCCGTTTGTCTGGTTAATGAACCGCGCCTGGCTGATCCTCACCGATTCTGGCGGTATTCAGGAAGAGGCCCCCTCGCTGGGTAAACCCGTTTTGGTGATGCGCGAAACCACCGAGCGTCCAGAAGCTGTCGACGCGGGAACGGTAAAGCTGGTGGGCACGGATACGGCAAAAATTGTTTCTGAAGTCAGTGCATTACTTAATGATGACGAGGCCTGGCAGACCATGAGCCGCGCTCATAATCCCTATGGGGATGGCAATGCCTGCGGGCGAATTTTACAAGCTTTAAAAGATAACAGAGCCAACTTATGAGTTTTGAAACCATTTCCGTTATTGGACTGGGTTACATTGGGCTGCCAACTGCAGCCGTTTTTGCCTCAAAGGGAAAGAAAGTCGTGGGCGTCGATATTAATGCTCACGCCGTTGATACCATCAACCGTGGTGCTATTCATATTGTCGAACCCGACTTAGATCAGGTGGTTCAGGCTGCGGTCGCGCGTGGTGATTTACGCGCAACGACGCAACCAGAAGAGGCAGATGCCTTTCTGATCGCCGTGCCCACGCCGTTTATGGCGGAACGTCAACCCGACTTACGTTTCGTTCGCGCTGCCGCCGCATCTGTTGCGCCGGTACTGAAAAAAGGCGATCTGGTTATTCTGGAATCGACCTCGCCAGTGGGTAGTACAGAGCAGATGGCCGACTGGCTGGCGGAAGCGCGTCCTGATTTGCGTTTTCCACAGCACGGCGATGATCCGGATATTTTTATTGCCTACTGTCCCGAGCGCGTTTTGCCCGGCCAGGTCATGGTGGAGTTGATCAGTAACGATCGCGTGATTGGCGGCATGACGCCGGCCTGTTCTGCCCGCGCAAGTGCGTTGTATCGTATTTTTTTACAGGGCGAATGCGTCGAGACAAATGCCCGTACCGCTGAAATGTGCAAGCTGACAGAAAACAGCTTCCGCGATGTGAACATCGCCTTTGCCAATGAGCTGTCACTGATTTGCGCTGCGCAGCAGATTAACGTCTGGGAGCTTATTGCCCTGGCAAACCGCCATCCACGCGTCAATATCCTGCAGCCAGGTCCCGGCGTCGGCGGGCACTGCATCGCCGTTGATCCCTGGTTTATTGTGGCGCAAAACCCTGACTTAGCGCGCCTGATCCGTACCGCCCGCGAAGTGAATGATGCCAAGCCGCACTGGGTACTGGATCAGGTAAAAAAGGCGCTGGCAGATTGCCTGATGCAGACCGGAAAACGTGCCAGCGATCTGACCATTGCCTGCTTCGGGCTGGCGTTTAAACCGAATATTGATGACCTGCGTGAAAGCCCGGCCATGGAAGTGGTGCATCTGATTGCCGACTGGCATCAGGGCCGTACGTGGGTGACTGAGCCGCATATTCAGCAGATCCCCGAGAGTTTAGCGACGCAGGCTACCTTGGTTTCAACGGCGCAGGCGCTGCAAGAGGCTGATATTCTGGTGATGCTGGTTGATCATCATGCGTTCCGCCGTGTTGAAGCTGCGCATATTACTCAGCAATGGGTTGTTGATACGAAAGGTGTCTGGCGATGAAGAATTTTTTAATTACGGGTGGTGCTGGATTTATTGGTTCGGCACTCGTACGGTTCCTGATAAATGAAACCGATCACAACGTGATTGTTGTGGATAAGTTGACCTATGCGGGCAATCTTTCATCGCTCGCCAGTGTCGCAAAGCATCCTCGTTTTAAATTTGAGTTGGTTGATATTTGCGATCGTATGGCACTCGAGAGTGTTTTTAGCCAGCATCAACCTGACTGCGTCATGCATCTGGCAGCAGAAAGCCATGTTGACCGTTCAATCGATGGGCCAATCGCGTTTATTGAAACAAACATAGTTGGCACTTACCAATTACTTGAAACGGCTCGTCATTACTGGAATGCATTAGCGGCTAAACGAAAAAAAAGCTTCCTGTTCCACCACATCTCAACGGATGAGGTTTTTGGTGATTTGCATGACACTTCGGCGTTTTTCACAGAAGATACGCCCTACTCTCCCAGCAGCCCTTATTCAGCAACCAAAGCAAGCAGTGATCATCTGGTGAGAGCCTGGTCACGCACCTATGGGTTGCCTGTGATTGTCACCAATTGTTCAAATAATTACGGCCCTTATCATTTTCCAGAAAAATTGATTCCGCTTACGATTATTAATGCCCTTGCAGGAAAGCCTTTACCTGTTTATGGAAATGGGCAACAAGTGCGTGACTGGTTATTTGTTGAGGATCATGCTCGTGCGCTTTACACCGTCGTGAGCAGTGGGAAAACAGGTGAAACCTACAATATTGGCGGTCACAATGAACGTCAAAATATTGAAGTGGTGGAAACAATTTGTTCTCTGTTAGAAGAGCTTGCACCAGAACATAAGGTAACGAATCTTGTTCGATACAAGGATTTAATCACCTATGTCACCGATCGTCCCGGTCACGATCAGCGCTACGCTATTGATGCCAGTAAAATTGAACGCGAATTAGGATGGACACCACAAGAGACTTTCGAAAGTGGTATGCGTAAAACCATCAACTGGTATCTGGATAATCCCACATGGTGGCAAGCTATTCTTAATGGTCACTATGACGGTGAGCGCCTTGGTCTGAAAAAGTAGTCAACGAAAGGAGCAGAGATGAAAGGCATCATTCTCGCGGGTGGCTCAGGGACACGATTACATCCGATTACTCGTGCCGTATCAAAGCAACTCTTACCCGTTTACGATAAGCCGATGATTTATTATCCCTTATCGGTACTGATGCTGGCGGGTATTCGCGACATCTTGTTGATCACTACACCTGAAGACAGGTCTCAGTTCGAACGTTTGTTAGGGGATGGTAGCGAATTTGGCTTGCGCCTGAATTATGCAGTCCAGCCCAGTCCGGATGGTCTTGCTCAGGCCTTTATTATCGCTGAATCCTTTATAGCCGGAGAGCCATGCTGCCTGGTCCTGGGCGATAATCTTTATTTTGGTCAGGGGTTTAGCCCTAAATTAAAGAAAGTGGTTACGCATAATAAAGGTGCCACGGTATTCGGCTATCAGGTAATGGATCCAGAACGTTTTGGTGTAGTGGAATTTGATGAAAACTTCAATGCGATCTCAATTGAAGAAAAACCGTCGCAACCTAAGTCACGATGGGCTGTAACGGGCCTGTATTTTTATGACAGCCAGGTGGTGGAGTTTGCCAAACAGGTTAAGCCCTCTTTACGAGGAGAGCTGGAAATTACTGCCATTAACCAAATGTATCTGGATCGCGGTACGCTAGCGGTCGAACTACTGGGTAGGGGATTTGCCTGGCTTGATACAGGAACACACGACAGCCTGATCGAGGCGAGTATGTTTGTGCAGACCGTTGAGAAACGGCAGGGATTCAAAATTGCGTGTCTGGAAGAGATTGCCTGGCGAAATGGCTGGTTGAGCGACGAGCAATTACGTGTTGCTGGAGAAGCATTAGTCAAGACAGGCTATGGTCAATATTTACTGGATTTACTGCATGTCCGTCCTCGTCAGTATTAATCATCTTAGATGGGAGAGCCAGTTCTTCGGCATCGACGCCGTAAGGCTGGAAACAGGGGGCGATCTGCCGCTTGAACGCGCACTTCAGCATCCCTGTGCGTTGTTTCAAATTAAAGTGCCTGCCGAACAAACCGAGATCATCGATGCCTTACATCAGCATCAGTTTCATCTGGTGGAAGGTGAAGTGGATCTGTCGTTGACGATCAAGCGCACCGAACGGCAGACAGGTATTCGCATTGCACGGGAAACACAAATTGCCGTACTACGTGAAGCGGCCTCTGTGGCCTTTCGTCAAAGTCGTTTTCGCACGCCGTGGTTTGCGCCAGAAGACAGTGCGCGTTTCTATGCTCAATGGATCGAAAATGCAGTACGTGGCACCTTCGATCACCAGTGCCTGGTGGCCAGCGACGAGAGCGGTGCGCTGCAGGGCTTTGTCTCGTTGCGTGAAGTAGACGGCGATGCGCGCATTGGCCTGCTGGCCGTGGTGCCCGAGGCGCAGGGGCAAAGTATCGGTCAGCGCCTGATGCTGGCTGCGGCTGACTGGGGCCGGGCACGCCAGCTAGAGCGCCTGCGGGTTGCGACGCAAATCAGTAATCTTACGGCGATGCGTCTTTATTTACGCTGTGGCGCGCGGCTGGAAAGTACAGCGTACTGGTTTTACAGGAGAGGTCATGATTCCCTTTAATGCGCCCCCGGTCGTGGGAAGCGAAATCGACTATATGCAGTCTGCAATGAGCAGCGGCAAGCTGTGTGGCGATGGCGGTTATACTCGCCGTTGTCAGCAGTGGATGGAGCAGCGCTTCGGTAGTGCGAAAGTATTACTCACGCCTTCCTGTACCGCATCGCTGGAAATGGCTGCACTGTTGATCGACATCCAGCCCGGTGATGAAGTCATCATGCCGAGTTACACCTTTGTTTCGACCGCCAACGCCTTTGTATTACGTGGCGCGAAAATTGTGTTTGTGGATGTGCGTCCCGATACCATGAACATGGATGAAACCCTGATCGAAGCGGCGATTACGGATAAGACCCGAGCTATCGTGCCGGTCCACTATGCGGGCGTTGCCTGCGAAATGGACGTCATTATGGCACTGGCGGCGCAGTATAAGCTGTTTGTTGTTGAGGATGCTGCCCAGGGGGTGATGTCGCGTTACAAAGGGCGGGCATTGGGCACGATTGGCCATATCGGCTGTTTTAGCTTTCACGAAACCAAGAATTACACCGCCGGCGGCGAAGGTGGCGCGACGCTGATTAATGATGCCAGCCTGGTGGAGCGTGCGGAAATTATTCGCGAAAAAGGCACCAATCGCAGTCAGTTCTTCCGGGGGCAGGTGGATAAATATACCTGGCGCGATATGGGTTCCAGCTATCTGATGGCTGACCTACAGGCGGCTTATCTCTGGGCGCAGCTGGAGTCCTCTGAACGTATTAACCAGCAGCGTTTACGCCTGTGGCAGCGTTACTACGATGCCTTGAAGCCGCTGGCGGAAAAAGGCGAGCTCACGCTGCCGTCGATTCCGGCCGAATGCCAGCATAACGCGCATATGTTCTATATCAAACTGCGCGATCAGCAACATCGTCAGGCGCTGATCAACTGGCTCAAAGAAGCCGAAATCCTGGCCGTTTTTCATTATATTCCCTTACACAGCTCACCTGCGGGCCTGCGTTTTTCCCGTTTTGCCGGTGACGATCGTTTTACCACCGCCGAGAGTGAGCGTTTATTACGTTTGCCGCTGTTTTATAATCTGTCGGATAACAATCAAAGTACCGTGATCGGTTCGTTGCTGAGCTTTTTTTCCTGATGTCATTAGCCAAAGCATCGGTATGGACCGCCTCATCAACGCTGGTAAAAATTGTGGCTGGCTTGTTGGTGGTCAAGTTACTGGCCGTCAGTTTTGGCCCGGAAGGCGTGGGCCAGGCGGGTAACTTTCGCCAGTTAATCACCGTTCTGGGCGTTCTGGCCGGTGCCGGTATCTTTAACGGCGTCACCACGTATGTTGCGCAATATCAACAGCAACCTCAGCGGCTACGGGCACTCGTCGGAACCGCCTCGACAATGGTAACGGGTTTCTCCACGCTGTTGGCGCTGGTGTTTTTGCTGGCTGCTGCACCCGTCAGCACCGCGCTGTTTGGTCACGATCGCTATCAAAACGTGATACGTATTGTTGCCTTTCTCCAGTTCGGTATTGCGTGGGCAAACCTGCTGCTGGCATTGATAAAAGGCTACCGTGATGCACGCGGTAATGCGTTGGCCCTGATTTCAGGCAGCCTGACGGGCGTGCTGGGTTACGTGCTGTGTTGGTGGCTGGGAGGCTATGCGGGCGCATTAACCGGTCTGGCGCTGGTGCCGGCACTACTCGTTTTTCCTGCGCTGGTGATACTGAAACGCCGTGTACCGCTTCCGTTACGTTGGCTACGGCCAACATGGCAGCCAGAAATGGCGCGTCATTTGGCAAAATATACCCTCATGGCGTTGATCACCGCGGTCACACTGCCGGTGGCCTGGGTGATGATGCGAAATCAACTGGCGGCCAGTAATGGCTGGGCTCAGGTAGGTTTGTGGCAGGGCGTAACCAGTATCTCCGACGCTTATCTGCAGTTTATCACCGCAACGTTTAGCGTCTGGCTCTTACCAACGCTTGCCAGGCTAGACAACAAACAGGCTATTGCACGCGAGATCGGGCGGGCGTTACGCTTTGTGTTACCGGCCGTCGCGGTAGCCAGCCTGAGCGTCTGGATCATGCGCGATATTGCTATCAGCCTGCTGTTTTCGGCGGCGTTTCACGACATGCGCGATCTGTTTGTCTGGCAACTGTGCGGCGATGTGTTCAAAGTGGGTGCCTACGTTTTCGGCTATTTGGTCATCGCGAAAGCCTCGTTACGCTTTTACGTGCTGACCGAAATCAGCCAGTTTATTTTGCTGACGCTGTTCTCACGCTGGCTTATTCCGTTACACGGGGCAAGTGGCGCAGCGCAAGCCTATATGTTCACTTACGTTACTTATTTCGCGCTCTGCTGTGGCGCATTTATTGTTTACTGTCGAAAAAAATGACTTTACTTCATGTCCTGGGCTCCAACATTCCCCATCACAATCTCACGGTATTACGTTTTTTTAATGACGTGATGAGCACCGAACTGCCTGCGGCAGCGCCGCGTCACTTTATGGTGGTGACGCAGCAGCCTGAAAACCTGAAAGGTTTTGACGCACTGCACATTGAAACGTTTAGCAGTAAGAAAGCCCTGTCTGACGCAGTGTTACTGCGAGCGAAAAACCGCGAGCAGCGTTTCTTTTGCCATGGACAGTTTAATCCCTGGCTGTGGCTGGCATTGCTGAGTGGCAGGTTACGCCGTTCTCAGCTTTACTGGCATGTCTGGGGCGCGGACCTGTATGAAGATTCGCGTAGCCTGCGGTTTCGTCTGTTCTATTTTCTGCGTCGTATCGCGCAGGGGCGCGTTGCGCACCTGTTTGCCACCCAGGGCGACCTGCACCATTACCAGCAACGCCACAAGTCTGTACCGCACTCTTTGCTTTATTTCCCCACCAAGTTATCCGCTGCAGCGGTCACGCCCCATCCTGACAAGACTTTTACCGTGCTGCTGGGCAATTCTGGTGATGCCAGTAACCGCCATATTGAGGGGCTGAAAGCGATTAAGGCCCAGTTTGGTGAAGATGTTCGCATTGAGGTGCCGCTGGGTTATCCCCCCGGTAACGATGAGTATATCGGGCAGATTCAGCGCGCGGCTGACAGGCTTTATCCTCAGGGGCAGGTAAGGTTATTACGTGACAACCTTGCTTTTGATGACTATCTGGCGCTGTTGGGGCGTTGTCATGTAGGCTATTTTATGTTCGAACGGCAACAGGGCGTGGGAACGTTGTGTTTGTTGATTCAGGCTAATGTGCCTTTTGTCCTGACGCGTAAAAATCCGTTCTGGCGGGATGTTACCACACAGCAACTTCCTGTCTTGTTCAGTGATGACGTGCTGACGCCGGATCTTGTTGCAGAGGCGCGTCGACAATTATCAGGATGTGATAAACAGAGCATTGCTTTTCTGGCCCCAGGCTATCTGGCAGGCTGGCGAACGGCGTTGCGCCTTTGCGAAGGAGAGCCCTCATGAGTCTTATGGCGTTTAGTGGTCTGTTGATAGTCTATGTACTGTCACTGGTGACCATTGTGACCCTGAATTTACGCGAGCTAAAGCAGGCGCGATTTAACTTTCACCTGTTTTTTACTTTATTGTTTCTGCTGACCTTTTACTTCGGTTTCCCGCTAACCTCTGTTCTGGTGTTTCGGTTTGATACGCAGGTGGTTTCGGCTGATTTTTTACTGCAGGCGCTGCTTTCCGCCACGGCGTTTTATGCTATCTACTTTGTGAGTTACAAAGTGCGCCTCAGGCCGATAGCGGCACCGCCCGCCAGGCCCTGGCTGCGAATGAACCGGGTAGAGACGCATCTGACCTGTGGATTACTGGCACTGGTCGCGATTTCTACGGTTACGGTGTTCTTTGCCCATAACGGATTTTTGTTGTTCCGCCTCACGGCCTACAACCAGATTTTTTCCAGCGAAGTGTCTGGCGTGGCGCTGAAGCGATTCTTCTATTTCTTCATCCCGGCGATGTTGATTCCCTATTTCTTACATCCCACACGACGTAACTGGCTGTTGTTTCTTATTGTCACGGTAAGCTTTGGCTTGCTGACGTATGCCCTGGTCGGTGGCACGCGCGCCAATATCATTATCGCCTTTGCGCTGTTTCTGTTTATTGGCATTACGCGTGGCTGGATAACATTGTGGATGTTGGCCGCGGCGGGCGTCATGGCGATTGCCGGGATGTTCTGGCTGGCGTTGCGTCGCTACAACCTGGATGTCATGGGTGATGAGGCTTTTTACACCTTTCTCTACCTGACGCGCGATACGTTTTCGCCGTGGGAAAATCTGGCTCTGCTGCTGGAGAATTACCATAAAATAGATTTTCAGGGCTTAGCGCCTATGTGGCGTGATTTCTACGTATTTATCCCATCATGGCTGTGGCCCGATCGTCCCATGGCGGTCCTGAACAGCGCCAACTACTTTACCTGGGATGTGCTGAATAACCATTCCGGTTTGGCCATTTCACCCACCTTAATCGGTTCGTTACTGGTTATGGGCGGCGTCTGGGCGATTGTGCCAGGTGCCGTGGCTGTCGGGTTAATCATCAAGGCCTTTGATACCTTATATCAGCGTGGCCGCGAGGAATCGAATCGTTACACCGGTGCGATTCTGCAGAGTTTTTGTTTTGGTGCGGTGTTCAACATGATTGTGCTGGCGCGAGAAGGGCTGGATGCGTTTGGATCGCGTGTGGTGTTTTTCTGTATTATTTTTGCCGCCTGTTTGGGAATGGCGAAATTGCTTTTCTGGTTACTGGATCATGTCGGCCTGATTCGCAGCCGTAGTGAGCGGGCGCTTCATAGCCCATCCTGATTAACCTCTGGTCTTTAAGGGAAGAATTAAAAAGAAATGAGCACGGTTTCCGATACGCCACGCTATGTGATTCGCGGTATTACGCTTTACGCTTTTAACAGCATGACTGCTTTTGTGGATTTCCTGATGCCGCTGTCAGGTATTCGGACAGGAACGCTGGTGGCTATCAATGCGGAAAAGGTACTGAATGCCGAGCAGGATGAGGCGCTGCGCGCTCAAATTGAGCAGGCTGAATTCAAATACCCCGACGGCATCAGCATCGTGCGCTCTGTTCGCAAGAAATATCCTCACGCCTCAGTGCAGCGCATTGCTGGCGCAGACCTGTGGGAAGCCTTGATGGAGCGCGCGGGCCGCAATGGAACGCCGGTGTTCCTGATTGGGGGTCGGCAGGCGGTACTGGATGAAACCTGCGATAAATTACGTCGTCAGTGGAACGTGAATATTGTCGGTGCTCAGGATGGCTATTTTTCGCCTGACGAACGGGACGCCCTGTTTGCCCGCGTTGCGGCGAGTGGAGCCAGGCTGGTGACGGTGGCGCTGGGTTCGCCACGGCAGGAGCGTTTAATGGCCGAGTGTCGGCATCACTGGCCCGATGCGTTATATATGGGCGTAGGCGGCACTTACGACGTGTTTACGGGGCATGTAAAGCGTGCGCCCTTAATCTGGCAGAAGCTTGGACTGGAGTGGCTCTATCGCTTGATTAAGCAACCCAGCCGCATACATAGACAGTTAAAGCTGGTGAAATATTTGCGTTATCACTGGCGTGGTGATCTCTGAGATCGCTGATTAATGCCAGGTTTTTAGCACTTGTGCTGGCGTAAATGCGTTAATTGTCGACGAAATGCACAAAGCGTAATCAAACGCGCTATTTTCTTTAAAAAGCACTAGACAGGATGGGCGCTTATCTCTAGTATGCACATCCGCAACGGCGCTACGCGCCCGTAGCTCAGCTGGATAGAGCGCTGCCCTCCGGAGGCAGAGGTCTCAGGTTCGAATCCTGTCGGGCGCGCCATTTAGTTTGTGCGTAAGAGCTTCGGTGGTTTGAGTACCGCGTTAGTAACAAAGTTTTAAATGCTGTGGGTTTGACTTGCAACATTCAGTACAGTGGTGGCTATAGCTCAGTTGGTAGAGCCCTGGATTGTGATTCCAGTTGTCGTGGGTTCGAGTCCCATTAGCCACCCCAGATTTTGCTGGGATACGCGAAGGTGGCGGAATTGGTAGACGCGCTAGCTTCAGGTGTTAGTGTCTTAACGGACGTGAGGGTTCAAGTCCCTCTCTTCGCACCAGGCAAAACAAAATAAAAAATCGGCGAGTAGCGCAGCTTGGTAGCGCAACTGGTTTGGGACCAGTGGGTCGGAGGTTCGAATCCTCTCTCGCCGACCATTTTAGAAACCTGTCTGAAAAGACAGGTTTTTTTTCGCCTGAATAAAATGAGGATGAGAACCTCCGAAGGCCGTTTGCGCCGAGCGAAGCGAGACAACGTTGCGAAGGCAACGGCCCGAAGGGCGCGTCCCGCAGGGGCGCGTAATCCTCTCTCGCCGACCATTTTAGAAACCTGTCTGAAAAGACAGGTTTTTTTTCGTCTGAATAAAATGAGGATGGGCACCTCCGAAGGCCGTTTGCGCCGGGCGAAGCGAGACAACGTTGCGAAGGCAACGGCCCGAGTGCAACGGCCCAGGGGCGATTGATATCTAATTAACCAGCCCGCCCAGCCCGCCCAGCCCGCTCAGCGACAGACCTCTTAATGGATCAACCCCGGATCATGCCATAACACAAACTGTCGCAAAACCGAGACGCTTAACGGGTTGTTTTATAAGTAATTGACAGGTCTTTACTTTGTATGTCGCTTATTTGCGACATCCATGCCGGGTTTTGTCGTTATAACCCGACGGATATCACAAATCTCAATCAGCCTGATCATTTTTTGATTTTTAACGTTATGATTTTTAAGAAAAGATAAAATAAAATCTGCAACTGGCATGAATTATGCAATAATCAGAGTGTAGATGCTCATTCCACCTCTTATGTCTGCTTAGGCTACATAAACCTGGGAATGACGCAGAGCCAATTTTGGGTACCTGTTGTCTGCCTGCCTGTATCGCGAAAGTCTTACAGGGTTATCAGACACCACGTTGAGTCGGGTACCTTTCGGTTGTCAAACCGACCTGATCTTACACCTGCTTATGGCAGGTGTTTTTTTTGCCTGAAATAACGGATGTAAAAAAACCGGGCTAACCCGGTTTTTTATGTGATGCGCTAAGGTGCTATCAATCAGGCATCGGGATTGTTTTTCAACGTCAGCAACAGGCCTTCACGGCGCATCTTTGCCGCGTCTTCCGGGCGACGCAGGCGATCGTAAACATCCGCCAGCCAGGCGTAGTCAAATGCGTCAGGGCGCTGAGCCAGCGCCTGCTGAAGTGATTCTGCTGCCTGCTCCCACTCGCCGTGACGCATCAGCAACTGCCCCAGGGTGCTGTGCAGTAAAGGCGTGGCACCATGTTGTTTGATTTGCTGGCGTAAGGCTTTTTCCAGTGCTTCTGGATTGCCGCTCTTGATACGAGGCATCAGCAGTACAAGGCGGTCGTCGTAATGACGCTTCAGCCCATCCAGCAAAATCTCCTGCGCGGTGTCGTGATCGTCACACTCAATCAAATGGTCAATCATCGCCACCTGCAATGCTGTCTCATGACGTGTTTTACGGCTCAGATTGCCCCACCAGCGTTTCAACCCTTCGCTGCCCTGATCGGCCATCGCCTGGTTCATCAGGCCCAGCCAGGCTTGCTGCTGTAGCAGGGTGCGCTGCTCTTCGGTTCCGACCTGTGATTTTTCCATGGCGGGAAGAATGTCCAGCAGTGCGCTCCAGGCGTTGGTGCGAACATAAGCCTGCTCAGCCAGACGAAGCACTTCCGGGTGACGTGGCGCCACCTCAAGCAGGCGGTCGATACTATGGCGCGCGGCATGATCTTCATGACGAGCCAACTGAATGCGGGTTCGGGTAATCTCAACCGGAATCACGTCATTGCCTGCCAGCTCAGCCGCGCGTTCAAGATGTTGGTTGGCCCGCATCTCATCGCCACGCTGCTGTGCGGCTTCCGCCGCTAACAGATAGTTAGCCACGGGGACATCAGCATGCTCGGCGTCTTTAGACAGGAGTTTTTCAACCTGCCTGAAATCGCCTTCTGCCAGCTTAAGCAGGGCATTTTGCGTATGGCGCTGTGCACGACGGCGCTTACGACCGGTGAACCAGCCGCGGGTACGCGCCCCGGTACGGAAAAGACGGCGCAGTATCCATTCAACCGCCAGAATCACTAACAGGCTGATAATCAGGATAATGGCCAGGCCTGTTACGCTGGTTTCAACGTTCCAGTTGTCGGTCTGAATCAGCACGTAGCCCTGATGGCCCGCGATCATCGGCCCCAGTACAATGCCGGCAATCAGCAGGACAAAGAGGATAAATACCTTAAGCATGATTAGCCTCCCTGCTGGTTAGCGGCGGCAGAGGGTTGTGCCATCAGGTTACGAACGCGGGTTTGCATCAGCTTATCAAGCAACGGCTGGCTTTCCAGGCTGTCCGGCAGGTCCATATTAATGTTCTGCTGGCTTAATTCATCCAACTGAGCCAGAAACGCTTTCGTCGAGGCATCATTGGTGTCATACCATGCACGTACCCATGCAGAGACGGTTTCGAGCGATTGCTTATAAATCTCTTCCTGATGGCGCGGCACGGCCTGAGCTGCGATCAGCAGGCGAGAGCGGATGTTCTCGCGCAGGTAAACATCCTGATTCGGTGCCAACAGCGGCTGCGCCGTATTATCGCGGCGGCGAATGGTAATAAAGTCATCCATAAAATTATGCCAGCTTTTCACCAGGTTCTGACGCCATTCACGAATGGAACTGGATAGCTCACCGCTGTCGCTGTCCATGGGCGCTTCATCGCTATCGTTATCCGCCAGACGCAGGTTATCCACACCGTTTGATAACTGGTTAAGTTTCAGAATGATGCCGTCATAATCCACCTGAGAGAGGGAGGAAAGCGTACTGATATCCTGAGTCAATGCACGACGAACGTTCATAACGCTGGGATCGTTCATGTCTGCCAGGCTGGCATCGGCACTTTTTAGCAGCGCTGCAGCGGTAGTCACATCCTGGTCGCTCCACAATTTACGACCGGCCAGCTTCACCAGGTAATCCGCCTGGGCCACTAACCAACTGCGTACGTCGTTACCTGATATGGACGCCATCTTTTCACGCAACGTTTCCAGCTCTTTCGCCGAAGCAGCCTGTTGCGACTGGGCGGTCTCCAGCGTTTTCTCTGCGGCATTTAACTGCTGAGTGAGTTGCTGTTTGTCGCTGTTCGCCTGTTGCTGCAGCTTTGCGAGCTGGTCGCTCAGATCCTGGTTGGTTTTCGCCTGCCGTTCGGCCTGGTGTTTATCGTTCAGGTATAACCCTGCGCCAATCGCCAGTGCGATGACGATCGCGACTGCACCCAGCACCATGCCGCCGTTATGACGCTTACGCGGTGATTTTTCCTGGGTAGAAGAGGGGCGATCAACCGCTGGAGTGGTTTCTTCAACCACGGCGGAGGTGTCTTTTTGTTCCGTCATATCTGGCACATCCCATTGTTAAGTTCAACATAACGCGCGCAGCAGCGCATCGTTATCGGCACCATCGGCTACCTGAATCGTCTGCCAACCAAGATTGGCGGCCAGGGAAGCCAAACGTTCGCTGACGACAAGCAGTCGACAGCGGAGCAGCCATTCCTCACGATCGACCTCGGGGAACAGCGAATACAGCTGATGCAACATCTCACCGCTGGTCACAACCAGCGTGTCAATATTACGATCGCGCCAGCGACGGCCTTCAATGGCACCGTCATAGTGTTTTTGGCAACGTTGATAGCACTCCGCATAGGTGACCTGTGCGCCGCGTGCTATCAGTGTTTCTGCCAGCAGCTCGCGCCCCTGGTTTCCTCGCAGGATAAGCGCGTGCTTACCCGCCATTTGCTGCAGTGTCGCCAGTTTTATCAACTCTTCACTGGTTTCATGCGCATGAGGGTAGGTCACCTGCAAACCACTGATCGTATGAAAAGCCAAAGCGGTACTGCGACCAATTGCATAATAGTCTACGTCGGCGGGCCATGCGTTGATGGCGTGCTGTGCAAAGTGAATAACCTGCTGCGAAAGCAGGAACACCAGGTCGCCGCGTTTCAGTGTGGTAAGGGCTGCCGGTAACTGCTGTAGATCGTTACCCGGGGCGAATTCAATCAGCGGCAGGCTCCACGCCTGTTTACCCTGAGCGTGCAGGCGTGAGACCAGCTCAGCCGCTGCGGGTTCCGGGCGTGTCACCAGAATGGTCATACGGGAGGTTGTCCCTGGTAAACGTCGCGCAGAATTTCACGCGCGCCGCTGTTGAGCAACTCGTCTGCCAGCGAAATACCCATCTGTTCTGCCTGATCGCGTGGTCCACGGCGCTCACCGCTCACCACGACGCTACCATCAGGTGCGCCCACCAGGCCGCGAAGCCAGAGTTCGTTACCTTCAAGCACGGCAAAGCTGCCGATGGGAACCTGACAGCCGCCTTCAAGTCGGGTATTCATGGCGCGTTCGGCTTTCACACAGACCGCCGTATCGTCATGATTCAATGCCTGTAACAATCCAATTAAGGTGCTGTCGTCTAGCCGACATTCAATCCCGACTGCGCCCTGGCCCACGGCCGGCAGAGAAACGTCCGCAGGCAGCGGCTGGCGAATGCGATCGGCAAGCCCCAGGCGATTCAGCCCGGCGGCGGCAAGAATAATGGCGTCATATTCGCCGGCATCAAGCTTGCTCAATCGTGTTCCCACATTACCGCGCAGAGAGCGAATCACCAGGTCTGGACGACGTGCGCTAATCTGACACTGACGCCGTAAGCTGGACGTACCAATAACGGCACCCTGTGGCAGCGCATCTATCGACGCGTAGTGATTGGAGACAAACGCATCGCGCGGGTCATCACGCTGGCAAATGGTGACCAGGCCCAGCCCTTCCGGGAACGCCACGGGCACATCTTTCATCGAATGCACGGCCAGATCGGCCCGGTTTTCTAACATCGCCTGCTCAAGCTCTTTAACGAAGAGCCCTTTACCGCCCACTTTTGCCAGCGGTGTATCAAGAATGATGTCGCCCTTTGTCACCATGGGCACCAACTCCACGCGCAGGCCGGGATGGGCACTGAGCAAACGCTGCTGTACATATTGTGCTTGCCACATGGCAAGGGGACTTTGTCGTGTAGCAATTCTGAAAATTTTGTTTAACATGCCGTTAACCATTTAGATCGTTCATCGAATATCCTATCATCGTTGAGGGAATGCTGTCAGTTTCAACGGATTGAAAAGAACCGCCCGTAGATTAAACCTGACATATCAGGCAGTAATCTCAGGCTATGAGCAGAGTGAGCGAAAAGTAGACGAAACCGTGCTAAAATGTCGGTAGCGTAACTTTCTTTACGGTCAATCCGACGAGTGATAGATTGATCACGTTTCCAGCAATTATCTGCACGACACTCAATTAATAAGTAGCAGATAGCGGGAACAGGGTTTTTAACTCCAGGACAACCAGGCGAAACGTCTTGTACCTCTACATTGAGACACTAAAACAGAGACTGGATGCAATTAACCAGCTACGCGTTGACCGCGCTCTGGCTGCCATGGGACCCGCTTTTCAGCGCGTCTACAGTCTGCTTCCGATCTTACTACATTATCAACATCCGCTGATGCCGGGTTACCTTGAAGGTAGCGTTCCCCACGGCATCAACGTCTTCACGCCTGATGAAAACCAGCTGCAACTGCTCGCGGAGTTAACGGGCGAACAGGAACTTTCCCTGGTCGACGCGCCGAAAGGCGAGTTGCCCATCACCGGTATCTATTCGATGGGGAGCACCTCCTCCGTCGGGCAAAACAGCGTGTCCGATCTGGATATCTGGGTTTGCCATCAATCCTGGCTGGATAACGAAGAACGCCTGAATCTGCAGCGTAAATGTGCGCTGCTGCAAAAATGGTGTGCCTCACAGGCCATCGAAGTCAGCTTTTTCCTGATTGATGAAAACCGCTTCCGCCACAATGAAAGCGGCAGTCTTGGTGGCGAAGATTGCGGTTCTACTCAGCATATTTTGCTGCTGGATGAGTTCTATCGCACAGCGGTGAGAATGGCCGGTAAACGTATTCTGTGGAATATGGTGCCTGGTGAAGAAGAGCATCATTACGATGACTATGTGATGTCGCTCTATGCGAAAGGCGTACTCACCCCGAACGAGTGGCTGGATTTGGGCGGGCTCAGCACGCTGTCAGCCGAAGAGTATTTCGGTGCCAGCCTGTGGCAGCTGTATAAAAGTATCGATTCGCCCTATAAAGCGGTGCTGAAAACGCTGTTGCTGGAAGCCTATAGCTGGGAATACCCGGACACCAAACTGCTGGCAATGGATATCAAACAGCGTTTGCACGACGGGGAGATCGTCTGCTTCGGTCTTGATCCCTACTGTATGATGCTGGAGCGCGTGACGCACTACCTCACCAGCATTGACGATCAGCCCCGCCTCGATTTGGTCCGCCGTTGCTTCTACCTGAAAGTTTGCGAAAAACTGACGACCGAGGAGCACCAGCAGCGCAGTGGCTGGCGCCGTGAGATTCTGTCGCAACTGGTTAAAGCCTGGGGATGGGATGAGGAAAAACTCGCCATTCTGGACAACCGCGCAGAATGGAAAATCGAGCGTGTGCGTGAAGCACACAATGAATTGCTGGATGCGATGATGCAAAGCTATCGCAACCTTATTCGTTTTGCCCGTCGCAACAATTTAAGCGTCAGCGCCAGCCCGCAGGATATCGGCGTGCTGACCCGTAAATTGTACGCCGCTTTTGAAGCGCTGCCCGGCAAGGTGACGTTGGTCAATCCGCAAATTTCCCCCGATCTTTCGGAACCCAACCTGACCTTTATTCATGTGCCACCCGGCCGTGCTAATCGCCCGGGTTGGTATCTGTACAACCAGTCGCCGGATATGAGTTCGATCATCAGTCACCAGCCGCTGGAATATAACCGCTATCTTAACAAGCTGGTGGCCTGGGCCTGGTTCAATGGGTTACTGACCAGCAAAACGCGCCTGCACATCAAGGGCAATGAGCTATGCGATTTGGCGCGTCTGCAGGAACTGGTGGACGATGTTTCCAGCCATTTCCCGCTGCGTCTGCCTGCGCCAACGCCTAAGGCGCTTTACAGCCCGTGTGAAATTCGCCATCTGGCCATCATCGTTAACCTTGAGCACGATCCGACCTCGGCGTTTCGTAACCAGGTGGTGCACTTCGATTTCCGCAAGCTTGATGTGTTCAGCTTTGGCCAGCAGCAGCAGTGTTTGATTGGCAGTATCGATCTGCTGTATCGCAACTCATGGAATGAAGTTCGTACACTGCACTTCAGCGGCGAACAGGCGATGATTGAAGGGCTGAAAACGATTCTTGGCAAAATGCATCAGGATGCTTCACCGCCTGACACCGTGGAGGTGTTCTGTTACAGCCAGCATCTCCGTGGATTAATCCGTACCCGCGTGCAGCAGCTGGTGTCAGAATGTATTGAACTGCGTCTTTCCAGTACGCGTCAGGAGCCTGGGCGCTTCAAAGCACTGCGCATGGCCGGCCAGACCTGGGGACTGTTCTTTGAACGCATGGGTGTGTCGGTTCAGAAGCTGGAAAATGCCGTTGAGTTTTATGGTGCCATCTCCAACAACAAGCTCCACGGCCTGTCGATTAAGGTCGAGTCGAATCAGACGCCATTGCCGCCTGTGGTCAATGGCTACGCCAGCGAAGGCATCATCCAGTTCTTTTTTGAGGACACTACCGACGATCGGGGTTTCAACATTTATATTCTGGATGAAAGCAACCGTGTTGAGGTGTATCACCACTGCGAAGGCAGCAAAGAAGAGCTGGTGCGTGACGTTAGCCGTTTTTACTCCTCGTCACACGATCGTTTCACTTACGGCTCAAGTTTTATCAATTTTAACCTGCCGCAGTTCTACCAGATCGTGAACACCGGTGAACGTTATCAGGTCATTCCATTCAGAAATCAGGCACTCACCGAACTCTTTGCCTCGCAGCCTGATAACGACAACAACGATTATCAGCCGCGCTATCAGGTGCATTGAGTTCTACAGGCCCGCTGTGACGCTATCTTTAGGGCTTGCCACAACGCTCACGTGATTTGCTGGCATTTCCTGTTGCTTTTCCACCTTCAACTGCGATGATAAGCATCCAGGTCACAGGATATGAAGAGCATAAAGAATGAAGAAAGTGATAAGCCTGTTAGCGATGACAATGGCACTGACAAGCCTTGCAGGCTGTGGATTGAAAGGACCGCTCTACTTCCCACCGCAGGACACGCCAAAACAAACTGCGCCGACGCCAGCATCAACGCAAAAACAGAAAACCGACGCGTCTAAAGCGGATGTGGGTGGTCTGGTGACGGGTGATTCAAGCTCACAAATGAAATAACACTTATGGCGCATCCGGCGGAGCAAAAAATGCAGTTCTCCAAAATGCACGGTCTCGGCAATGATTTTATGGTTGTGGACGCCGTGACGCAAAACGTCTTTTTTTCGCCGGAATTGATCCGCCGGCTGTCCGATCGCCATTTGGGGATTGGTTTCGATCAGTTACTGATTGTTGAACCGCCTTACGATCCCGATCTCGACTTTCACTATCGCATTTTTAACGCTGATGGCAGCGAAGTCGCGCAGTGTGGTAATGGCGCACGCTGCTTTGCCCGTTTTGTTCAGTTAAAAGGGCTAACCAATAAAAGCGATATTCGCGTGAGCACCCAGGCGGGGCGCATGGTGTTAAGCGTTACGCCGGACGATCTGGTGCGCGTGAATATGGGCGAGCCCAATTTCGAACCCCAGCAGGTGCCTTTTCGCGCCAATAAAGCCGAGAATCTTTATCTGCTGCGCGTCGCGGAGCAAACGGTGATGTTCGGTGCCGTCTCTATGGGCAATCCACACTGCGTGATCCAGGTGGAAAGCACGACCACTGCCCAGGTTGAGCTTTTAGGCCCGGTTCTGGAAAGCCATGAACGGTTCCCGGAGCGCGTCAACGTTGGCTTTATGGAAATCATTAATCCGGAGCACATCCGGCTGCGCGTCTATGAGCGCGGTGCAGGCGAAACGCAGGCATGCGGCAGTGGTGCCTGCGCAGCGGTGGCCTGTGGTATCCAGCAGGGTATTTTAAGCCAGAAAGTACGCGTTGATTTGCCAGGCGGCTCGTTACATATCGCCTGGAAAGGCGTCGGACAGCCGCTCTATATGACCGGCCCGGCCACACATGTTTACGATGGGTTTATTCACTTATGAAAAATATCGAAGAGCAGGCGGAAAATGCTGTCCTGCTGGACGATCAGGCCGTCAGTGACTATCTGCGACAGCATCCTGACTTCTTTATGCGCAACGCGCGTCAGGTCGAACAGATGGCGGTGCCGCATCCGGTTCGCGGAAGCGTATCGCTGGTGGAATGGCACATGGCGCGCCAGCGCAACCACATTCAGCGGCTGGAAGAAGAGATTACGCTGCTGATGGAGCAGGCCACCGCGAACCAGCAGTTATTCGCGCGGCTGCTCTCGCTGCAAAGTCACCTGGCCGCCGCCAGCTCATTGCAGGATATGCTTAATCGCCTGCACCGCTGGGCGCGCGATCTTGGCCTTGCGGGCGCTAATATCCGCCTGTTTAATGACCGGTGGCGGCTGGGCGCGCCGTCTGACTTTGTGCAGCTTGGCCTGGCGCGTCAGGCTTTCGAACCTCTTCGCATTCAGCGCTTCGGTAATGAACAGCACTATCTGGGCAGTATTAATGGCCCGGAGCTGTTGCTGTTGCTGCCGCAGGCAAAAGCCATTGGCTCAGTGGCCATGTCGTTGATGGGTGACGACGGTGAGCTTGGCATCATTATCTTCAGTAGCCGTGACAGCCTGCACTATCAGTCGGGTATGGGAACTCTGCTGCTGCAACACCTTTCACAGATGATGCCTGCGTTGCTGGAACGCTGGGTAGAGCGCGCATGAGCAGCGTGTTGCAGGAAACCGTTGACGGCTTTCTGCGCCACCTGAAGGTTGAACGCCAGCTCAGCCCTCTTACCCTGAGCAGCTACGCGCGTCAGCTGGCCGCACTGGTGACGATTGCCGACGAGATGAAAATCAGCGCATGGTCACAGCTCGATCCGGCTATGGTCCGCAGCATGGCCGCCCGCAGCCGGCGCGCAGGTCTGGCCGCCAGTAGTCTGGCGCTGCGCCTGTCCGCATTGCGCAGTTTTCTTGACTGGCAGGTTAGCCAGGACATGTTGCCTGCCAATCCGGCGAAAGGGATCGCCACACCGCGCAATGGCCGCCACCTGCCAAAAAATATCGACGTTGATGATGTCAGCCAGTTGCTGGATATTGACCTTGATGATCCGCTGGCAATACGCGATCGCACCATGCTGGAAGTCATGTATGGCGGGGGATTACGTCTTTCCGAGCTGGTCAATATGGATTGTCGCCATGTCGATCTTGAGGCGGGCGAAGTCTGGGTGACAGGAAAAGGCAGCAAGGAGCGACGCGTGCCGATTGGCCGCACCGCCGTTAGCTGGATTCAGCAGTGGTTGCCGCTGCGTATCGCGTTTAATCCCGCAGATGATGCGCTGTTTCTCTCCAGTCGCGGCTCTCGTATCTCGGCGCGTAATGTGCAAAAGCGTTTTGCTGAGTGGGGGATTAAGCAGGGCCTGACCAGCCACATTCATCCCCATAAGCTGCGTCACTCTTTTGCCACCCACTTGCTGGAGTCGAGCGGCGATCTGCGTGGCGTGCAGGAATTACTGGGCCATGCGAATCTCTCGACCACACAAATCTACACCCATCTTGATTTTCAGCACCTGGCCTCGGTGTATGATGCCGCCCATCCCCGCGCCAAACGAGGAAAGAGTGAATGAAGTTTTATCGCCCTCTGCGTGACATTAAAGCAATCACTTTCGATTTAGATGACACGCTTTATGATAACTATCCTGTGATTCGCAAAACCACAGAAGCATCCCATGCGGCCCTGCAGGCTTTCCATCCGGCACTGCGTCACGTTACGCCTGACGACGTGGCTGAATCACGTAAACAGCTATGTTTACGTGAACCCGATATCTACCATGATGTGTCTGAATGGCGTCGCCGTTCGGTAGAACATGTTATGTGTCATGCCGGTTTAACGGCAACCGAAGCCGCCAGGGGCGCGGCGCAGGTAATGGATGTGTTTCATCAGTGGCGCAGCCAGGTGGATATGCCGGCTGAAACGCATCACACGCTGAAAGCCCTGGCGGAAAAAGTGCCGCTGGTGGCCATCACCAACGGCAATGCCCAGCCTGAAAAACTCGGTCTGGCAAACTACTTCCAGTTTTCACTGCGGGCAGGACCGGATGGACGCGCCAAGCCGTGGCAGGATATGTATCAGTTAGCTGCGCAACGCCTTGATATCGCCCCAGAATATATTTTGCACGTCGGCGACGATCTCACTACCGATGTGGCTGGCGCGATTCGTTTTGGTATGCAAGCTTGCTGGATTAATCTGCGTAAGGGCAACCTGATGCACATTGATGATGCCCGTCTGCTGCCACACGTTGAAATTTCACAGTTGGCATCACTGACCTCGCTGTTATAATGGCTGTAAATTTATCCAGTCTTATGCTTCGCATTTTCTGACTTATTGGTGCTTATGGACGTTTCTGAACTGCTCGACGGTTTGAATGACAAACAGCGCGATGCCGTTGCGGCCCCGCGCAGTAACCTGCTGGTGCTGGCGGGCGCGGGCAGCGGAAAAACACGCGTTCTGGTGCACCGTATCGCCTGGCTATTGTCGGTAGAAAACTGTTCGCCGTACTCCATTATGGCGGTGACCTTTACCAACAAGGCGGCGGCAGAGATGCGCCACCGTATCGAGCAGCTCATTGGCACCAGCCAGGGCGGAATGTGGATAGGGACGTTTCATGGCCTGGCACACCGTCTGCTGCGTGCTCACCATCTTGACGCGGGTCTGCCGCAGGATTTCCAGATCCTCGACAGTGAAGACCAACTGCGGTTGCTGAAGCGCCTGATCAAAGCGATGAACCTGGATGAGAAGCAGTGGCCTGCGCGCCAGGGCATGTGGTACATCAACGGCAAGAAAGATGAAGGTTTGCGGCCAAAGCATATTGAGAGCTACGGCAATCCGGTAGAACAAACCTGGCTACGGATTTATCAGGCCTATCAGGAAGCCTGCGATCGCGCCGGGCTGGTCGACTTTGCAGAACTGCTGCTGCGGGCGCATGAGCTGTGGCTAAACAAACCCCACATCCTGAATCACTACCGCGAGCGTTTCACTAACATTCTGGTGGATGAGTTTCAGGATACCAACAATATTCAGTATGCCTGGATTCGCATGCTGGCGGGCGACAGCAGCAAAGTGATCATCGTCGGTGATGACGATCAGTCCATTTACGGCTGGCGCGGTGCGCAGGTGGAAAATATCCAGCGCTTTTTGAAGGATTTTCCCGGCGCGGATACCATTCGTCTGGAACAAAACTACCGCTCGACCAACAACATCCTGAAGTCTGCAAACGCCCTGATCGCCAACAACAGCGGCCGACTGGGGAAAGAGCTGTGGACCGACGGCAGCGATGGTGAACCCATTTCTGTCTACTGTGCCTTTAACGAGCTGGATGAATCACGCTTTGTCGTCAACCGCATCAAAGCCTGGATGGAAAACGGCAATGCGCTGGCGGATTGCGCCATCCTGTATCGTAGCAATGCCCAGTCGCGCGTGCTGGAGGAGGCCCTGTTGCAGGCCAGTATGCCGTACCGTATTTATGGCGGTATGCGCTTTTTCGAGCGTCAGGAAATCAAAGATGCGTTGGCCTATCTGCGACTGATGGCTAACCGCAACGACGACGCGGCCTTTGAGCGAGTCGTGAATACGCCAACGCGTGGTGTGGGCGACCGCACGCTGGATGTGGTACGTCAGACAGCACGCGAAAAACAGATGACCTTATGGCAGGCAACGCGTGAGCTGCTCCAGTCGCGCGCCCTTGCCGGCCGCGCGGCCTCAGCGCTGCAGCGCTTTTGTGAGCTGGTGGATTCACTGGCGAGCGAAACCGCGGAGATGCCGCTGCACGTGCAGACCGACAGAGTTATCAAGGACTCTGGCCTGTGGATCATGTACGAGCAGGAAAAGGGTGAAAAGGGCCAGGCCCGTATCGAAAACCTTGAGGAACTGGTGACGGCCACGCGCCAGTTCAGCTACCAGGATGAAGATGAAGATCTGATGCCGCTTCAGGCATTCCTTTCCCATGCGGCCCTCGAAGCCGGGGAAGGGCAGGCGGACAAATGGCAGGACGCGGTCCAACTGATGACGCTGCACTCTGCGAAAGGGCTGGAGTTCAGCCAGGTGTTTATCGTCGGCATGGAAGAGGGCATGTTCCCGAGCCAGATGGCGCTGGATGAAGGGGGTCGACTGGAAGAAGAGCGTCGCCTGGCTTACGTCGGCGTCACGCGCGCGATGATGAAGCTCACGCTGACCTACGCCGAAACCCGCCGTCTCTACGGTAAAGAAGTCTACCATCGGCCCTCGCGTTTTATTGGCGAGCTGCCCGAAGCCTGTATCGAAGAAGTGCGTTTACGCGCCAGTGTAACGCGCCCGGTCAGTCATCAACGCATGGGCACGCCGATGACCAAAAGCGACACGGGATTCTCGCTGGGGCAACGGGTTCGTCACGCCAAGTTTGGTGAAGGCACTATCGTTAATCTGGAGGGCAGCGGTGAACACAGCCGTCTGCAGGTGGCGTTTCAGGGGCAAGGGATCAAGTGGCTGGTGGCAGCCTACGCCAAACTGGAAACCGTTTAGTCGCGTGTTGACGACTTTTTCGTCTCAGCGTAACATGCGCGCACTATTATCATGAGAGGACAATGCCTTGGACACGCCCAGTCGATGCTGGCTCATTAACCTGGTTTTCAGGAATAACATCTAAGGCTATCTCATTACGCTGGTAGCCTTAGCGGTTATCAGCGACCTCCCTTTTTAATCCGTCGCACGAGTCAGCACTGATTTATCCTTTATCCGTGTTCAGGTTCGCGGGTCTGAATTCAGACCGGCAGACAGCGTTGTCCCATAAAGTCTGCAATGGGGAGTCTTGCTATGCTGAGCGCATTTAAACTTGATAACAGCCGCCTGACGCGTCTGGAACTGGAAGATGAAAGCGATAAACTGACCACGTCAGTTTGGGTTGACCTGGTCGAGCCTGAAGAAGGCGAGCGCGATCGCGTGCAATCCGAACTGGGCCAGAGCCTGGCAACGCGCCCTGAACTGGAAGACATTGAAGCCTCGGCGCGTTTCTTCGAAGATGAAGACGGCCTGCACATTCACTCCTTCTTCTTCTTTGAGGATGCCGAAGATCACGCTGGCAACTCAACCGTTGCGTTTACCATCCGTGAAGGGCGTTTATATACGCTGCGCGAACGTGAACTCCCCGCCTTTCGCCTTTACCGAATGCGCGCCCGTAACCAGACACTGATTGATGGCAACGCTTATGAGCTGCTGCTTGATCTGTTCGAGACGAAAATCGAACAGCTGGCAGACGAGATTGAAAACATCTACAGCGCTCTGGAAAAGCTCAGCCGCGTCATCATGGAAGGTCAGCAGGGTGAGGAGTACGACCAGGCGTTATCACGATTAGCCGAGCTGGAAGATATCGGCTGGAAGGTGCGTTTGTGTCTGATGGATACGCAGCGTGCACTTAACTTTTTGGTCCGTAAGGCACGTTTACCAGGCAACCAACTGGAGCAGGCGCGTGAAATTCTGCGGGATATCGAGTCGCTGTTGCCACACAATGAGTCGCTGTTCCAGAAGGTAAACTTCCTGATGCAGGCAGCGATGGGCTTTATCAACATTGAGCAGAACCGCATCATCAAGATCTTCTCGGTGGTATCCGTGGTTTTCCTGCCACCAACGCTGGTGGCATCCAGCTACGGCATGAACTTTGAATTTATGCCTGAACTGAAGTGGAGCTTTGGCTATCCTGGCGCCATTTGCCTGATGATGCTTGCAGGCCTTGCACCTTATCTCTATTTCAAGCGTAAGAACTGGCTTTAATCATCAGCACGGGCTGTTAATTCGGCCCATTTAGCTGGCCTGTCGCCTTAATTCTGCTAATCTACCCGCTCAATTTTCATAATTGATTGATTTTTTTATGGACTCTCTTTCGTTGCGCTGGCAGTGGCTGCTGCTGTTAGTGTCATCTGTATTACTCGGTGCGATCTTCCAGTATTTTCACGTGCCTGCCGCCCTGCTGCTGGGGCCGATGATTGTTGGTGTGGTCATGGGCCTGTCCGGTGCCACACTGCGTATTAATAAGCGGTTATTTCTGCTGTCGCAGGCGGTACTGGGCTGCATGATTGCGCAGAGCCTGTCACCTTCTATCCTGACGCCGCTGTTACAGGACTGGCCTGTTGTGTTAGCGGTACTGCTGCTGACGCTGGCGGCCAGTGGCCTGTCGGGCTTTTTGCTGGTGCGTTTCAGCCCGCTTCCCGGTCCCACGGGCGCGTGGGGGTCTTCACCGGGCGGTGCCTCAGCGATGGTGGCGATGGCGGGCGAATTCGGTGCCGACGTGCGTTTGGTTGCTTTTATGCAGTATCTGCGTGTGCTGTTTGTCGCGGGCGCGGCGGCCATGGTGGCGCGCATCGGCCTGGGCGACGGCGGTCATGCGGGTTCACTGATATGGTTTCCCGCGCTTAACGGCGGTTTCCTGGTAACGATGTGCCTGGTCATCTGCAGCGCCTGGCTGGGGCCATGGCTGCGTATTCCGTCCGGGGCATTACTGATACCGGCTCTGATTGGCGCCACGCTGCATTCAACCGGCACGGCAGTGCTGCAGATGCCTGAATGGCTGCTTGCGTTGGCGTACGCCATGATTGGCTGGAGCGTGGGGTTACGCTTTACCCGACCGATTTTCAAACTGGCGTTAAGTACGTTGCCGCAGATGCTGTTGTCAATTTTTGGCCTGATGTTGCTGTGCGGTGGACTGGCCTGGATGTTAACCCGCGTTTTGCATATCGATCTGATGACCGCCTATCTCGCCACCAGTCCGGGTGGACTGGACACGGTGGCGATTATTGCTGCCGGAAGCCGGGTAGATATGGCGTTTGTGATGGCGATGCAGACTCTGCGCTTGTTCACCATTCTTCTGACCGGCCCGGCAATGGCGCGCTTTATATCACGCTTTGCGCGCACGGCTCCGCGCTGAAAATGCCACGGCATCCAGAATAAAGACCAGCAGCGCCAGCCAGATAAACCCAAAGGTCACCATTTTATCTGGCGTAACCGTTTCGCCATAAAACAGCACCGCCAGCAGGAACATCAGCGTCGGGCCAAGATACTGAAAGAAGCCCACCGTGGACAGGCGCAGTCGGGTACAGGCTGCCGCGAAGAACATCAGCGGAATGGTAGTGACGATGCCTGCGGCGATCAGCAGCAGGTTCAGGCTCATGGGATTGGCGCTAAGGTGGCTGGTGCTGCTGTCGGCAAAGCCAAACAGGTAGAGTGCGGCCAGCGGAAACAGCCACAGCGTTTCTATCAGCATGCCGCTCTGGGCATCGACCTGAATTTTCTTTCTCATTAAGCCGTAGAACGCAAAGCTGAACGCCAGGCCTAAAGCAATCACCGGCACAGAGCCAAATTGCCACAGTTGCAAAAGCACGCCGAAGGCCGCCAGGGCCACCGCCAGCCACTGCAGACGACGAAAGCGTTCACGCAGAAAAATCATGCCAAATACAACGTTAATCAATGGGTTGATAAAATAGCCCAGGCTTGCCTCCAGCATGTGCTGGTTGTTCACCGCCCAGATAAACAGCAGCCAGTTCCCTCCCACCGTGACCGCCGTGAGTGCCAGTAGCCACACTTTTTTGGGCTGACGCAGCACGCTTCTGACCTGGCCCCAACTGCGACTCAGTGTGATCAATAACAGCATGAACAGGGCTGACCAGATCACCCTGTGGGTCATGATTTCGGTGGCAGGAACGGCCTTGACTACTTTGAAGTAGGCGGGCGCAATGCCCCAAATGAAATACGCGCCAAGCGCAAAACCTATTCCCTGACGGGTTTGCTGGGTGTCCATAACATATCCTGAAAATTCGTCCTGTACCGGAGGTCACTAAGGTGAAGCGGCGTGACAGAGGGCCGCAATATTACCGCAGTCTTCGTTATCTCTGTAGCCAGATAGGGTGATAAAACAGGATCAGTCTTTATCCGGCTCAAGGGCGCGCTGGCGAGCAAGACAAATGGTTTGATGATTGCTGTCTGCCCACTCAATCAGTTGCTGCATGGGTTTGAGAAATGAACGGCCTAAATCCGTCAGGCTGTACTCAACCCGTGGCGGCACTTCCGGATAGAGCGTCCGCAGGATATAACCGTCCATTTCCAGCCGTTTCAGACTGCGCGACAGGACCTGGCGGGCAACATCCCCGATATGACGGTGAAGCTCATTGAAGCGCAGCGTCTGTTCGGCCAGCGCCTCAAGAATCAATAAACTCCATTTATCACCTATCCGGTCAAGTACGTCACGGATGGGACAAGGTTGCTCGTAAGTAAAGGTTGCGGGTAAAGATTTTGGCATCGGTGAGTTCCTGCGCAGCGTCAATAGTCACGTTCACGTGACTGGGTCATCACAACGTGACTTCTTGTTAACCATTTTTGGCGAATGTAACATCCACAACGTGACCAGTCTATTTTTGTGACCTGGTGTGATATCAAAACCTGATGGCGAGTCCGGCTCATCTTTGGCGGCCTGTCAGGACTGACTTTCGGGCGCGTAGCGGTTAGCGCCATAACAAATGCGCAAGGAGAATAACGATGACCACCTTTCTGAAAAACCTGTTGCTGGCGGTAGGTATCCTGACAGCGGGCGCGGTTTACGCCGCGCAACCCGGCGACGGCCGCGATCTCAAGATGGAAGAGGCTAATCGTGCATTGGTGCTCAACTTCTATGATCAATTTTTTAATCACCATAATGTCGCAGAAGCGGCCCGGGTTGTGGCGGACGATTACCGCCAGCACAATCCCGGATTGCCCAATGGTAAGGCACCGCTTGTTAACTTTTTTACCGATTTTTTCAGAAAAAACCCGCAGTCAAAAGCGCGCATCGTACGCAGTGCAACGGATGGCGATCTGGTGTGGCTACATGTGCACTCAACCAACGGTAAAAACGATCGTGGTCGGGCCGTGACGGATATTTTCCGGGTTAAAAAAGGAAAAATTGTTGAGCACTGGGATGTGGTTCAGGAGGTGCCTGAAAAATCGGCTAATGCGAATACCCTGTTCTGATGCCCATCTGACGCAGACGTGGGGTGCCAGCGCGGCAGCCCCATGTTCCTTTTCCCTGTCAGCCTGTCAGATAGGTTGCCGTGGCGGTCGCCAGGTAGTCACCCTGCTGATTGTGTAATTCAACCCGTGCGACAGAGACTTTATTCCCGGCGCGCAGCAAACGGCTGGTGGCAATAAAACGCTCGCCCCGACCGGGACGCAGATAGTCAACCCGCATATCAATCGTTCCCATACGAGACAGCCGCTGGCGCAGCACCTCCTCGCTAATACTTTCATCACGCGTCAACGCATGACTGACGCACACCATACCTGCTGCCACATCCAGTACGGCGGCAGTCACACCACCGTGCAGGATCTGCTGAGCGGCATTGCCGACCAGCATGGTTTTGTTCGCAAAACTAATTTCAGCGTAGTCGGCGTCAAGGCGATCCAGCTCCAGGCCGAGAGCCTGATTAAACGGCATGTGATAAATAAAAATTTCACCGACCAGGCGGCGAGCTTCCTGCTGAGTCAATAGCACGGATGACATGGTGTTTAGTCCTGAATAGCTGGCAAATAAACTGTAGATGTTAACAAGTTGTTTATTCTATGCTTCGCTCGACAGGCTTTCCAGTTTAGGAAATCAGCGCTGATGTTCGCTCACATTTGTGTGTAGAATGTCCTGCTTTTTAAGACACCCATTCGCTTTTATGAATACGCAGTTTTCACCGGAGAATCCTATGCGTAAGCATCGCGCCTTGCTGGCGGCAATGTTACTTCCTGCTTTGGCGCAGGCGGACGAAGCCACGATCAAACACGTTCACGACGCACCGCAGGTGAGGGGCAGCATTATTGCCAATCTGCTGGAGCAGCACGACAATCCGTTTGTGCTTTATCCTTACGAAAATAACTATCTGCTCTACACGTACACCAGTGACATCAATAAAGAGGCGATTTCCTCTTATAACTGGGCAAAAAACGCGCGCAAAGACGAAGTGAAATTCCAGCTCAGCCTTGCATTTCCGCTATGGCGCGGCATCGTGGGTGATAACTCCGTGTTAGCGGCGTCTTACACCCAGCGCTCATGGTGGCAGGTCTCGAATAAAAAAGAGTCGTCACCTTTCCGGGAGACGAACTACGAGCCACAGATTTTCCTGGGCTGGGCGACAGATTACTCTCTCGCTGGCTGGACGCTGCGTGATGTTGAAGTGGGCGTTAATCATCAGTCCAATGGTCGAAGCGATCCGACTTCCCGCAGCTGGAACCGCGTTTATACCCGCCTGATGGCGCAAAACGGTAATTTCCTGGTGGAGGTCAAACCCTGGTTCCGTATTTCTGAAAGCGCCAGTACGGATGATAACCCCGATATTACGAAATACATGGGCTACTACCGTGCCAAAGTGGGTTACGCGATGGGTGACAGCATTTTCAGCGTGGAAGGCAACTATAACTGGAATAGCGGCTATGGCGGCGCTACGCTGGGCTGGAGCTACCCGATTACTACGCACGTGCGTTTCTACACCCAGCTGTTCAGCGGCTATGGTGAATCCCTTATTGACTATAACCACCGTCAGACACGTTTGGGCGTAGGTGTAACGCTTAACGATTTGTTCTAATTAACCATTAAGTCAGGAATACAGTGGCAACCTCGGCAGTTCTTAATCAGGAAGCGTTGGCTAAGCAGGTATTGCAGGATACTTTTGGCTACCAGCAGTTTCGTCCCGGTCAGCAGGCCATTATCAATGAAGCGCTGAGTGGGCGGGATTGTCTGGTGGTGATGCCAACCGGCGGCGGTAAATCACTCTGCTATCAGATCCCGGCGCTGGTGCTCGAGGGGCTGACGCTGGTGGTGTCACCATTAATCTCTCTGATGAAAGATCAGGTAGATCAACTGCTGGCGAACGGCGTGGCTGCAGCCTGTCTGAATTCGACCATGACGCGCGAGCAGCAGCAGGCCGTGATGGCGGATTGCCGTAATGGGCGCGTTAAGCTGCTTTATATTGCGCCAGAACGTCTGATGATGGACAACTTCCTTGAAAGCCTGGCGCACTGGCAGCCCTGTATGCTTGCCGTGGATGAGGCGCACTGTATTTCGCAGTGGGGGCACGATTTCCGTCCGGAATATGGCGCGCTGGGTAAGATGCGCCAGCGTTTCCCCGATCTGCCTGTGATGGCCCTGACGGCGACCGCTGACGAAACGACCCGTCTTGATATCGTTAACCTGCTTCATATGCAGGACCCACTGATTCAAATCAGTAGCTTTGACCGTCCGAACATTCGTTACACCCTGGTGGAAAAGTTTAAGCCGACCGATCAGTTGCTGCGCTACGTGCAGGATCAACGGGGTAAGTGCGGCATTATCTACTGTAACAGCCGGGCAAAAGTCGAAGATACGGCAGCGCGTCTGCAAAGCCGTGGCCTGAGCGTCGGGGCATATCATGCCGGTATTGATAGCGCGCAGCGCGCCAGCGTACAGGAAGCATTCCAGCGCGACGATCTGCAAATCGTGGTGGCGACCGTGGCATTTGGGATGGGCATCAACAAGCCGAATGTGCGTTTTGTGGTGCACTTCGATATTCCGCGCAATATAGAATCTTATTATCAGGAAACAGGACGCGCCGGACGTGATGGCCTGCCTGCGGAAGCCATGATGCTCTACGATCCTGCTGATATGGCCTGGCTACGTAAATGTCTTGAAGAGAAGCAGCCCGGCCCGTTACAGGATATTGAACGTCATAAACTGAATGCGATGAATGCGTTTGCCGAAGCGCAGACCTGTCGTCGTTTGGTGCTGCTGAACTACTTTGGTGAAGGACGACAGCAACCCTGCGGAAACTGTGATATTTGCCTCGATCCGCCTAAACGCTATGACGGCCTGGTGGAGGCCCAGAAGGCGCTTTCCAGTATTTACCGTGTCGGCCAGCGTTTTGGTATGGGCTACATTGTTGAAGTATTGCGTGGTGCCAATAATCACCGCATCCGTGAGCAGGGACACGACAAGCTGCCCGTGTATGGGCTGGGTAAAGAAAACAGCCATGAGCATTGGGTCAGTGTTTTGCGTCAGTTAATTCATCTGGGACTGGTTACGCAAAACATTGCCATGCACTCCGCGCTGCAGCTGACGGAAGCCGCCCGACCGGTATTACGCGGTGAAGTCCCGCTGATGCTGGCGGTGCCAAGACTGATAACCGCCAGACCGAAAAGCAGCGGGTCGGCAAAAGTCTATGGTGGCAACTATGACCGCAAGCTGTTTGCTAAACTGCGCAAGCTGCGTAAAGCGATTGCGGATGAAGAGAATATTCCTCCCTATGTGGTATTCAACGATGCCACGTTGCTGGAGATGGCTGAGCAGATGCCGGTCAGTGCGTCTGAAATGTTGAGCGTGAATGGGGTAGGTCATCGCAAACTGGAACGTTTTGGTAAGCCCTTTTTGCTGATGATTAAAGAACATCTCGATGAAGAGTAAAGAGGCGTTACCATGTTGATCTTGTTCAGTACCATTGCCCTGGTCCATCTTGTTGCGCTGATGAGCCCCGGCCCCGATTTCTTTTTTATCTCGCAAACCGCCGCCAGTCGTTCGCGCAAAGAAGCCATGTTGGGTGTTTTGGGCATTACGCTGGCCGTTATGGTCTGGGCTGGGGTGGCATTAATGGGCCTGCATCTGATTCTGCAAAAGATGGCCTGGTTACACCAAATCATCATGGTCGGAGGCGGACTCTATCTGTTATGGATGGGATGGCAGTTAATCAGCTCAGCGCGCCAGCGTCATAAGCAGCCCGTCCAGCAGGAACCTGTCGCCGAGCTGCCAAAGAAAGGCAGAAGCTTTATTAAAGGCCTGCTGACCAACTTGTCTAACCCGAAAGCGGTGATCTACTTTGGTAGCGTCTTCTCATTGTTTATCGGTAACGACATGGGCGAGCTGGAACGCTGGGGGCTGTTCGTGCTGATAAGTGTCGAGACTTTTGCGTGGTTTTCTCTGGTCGCCGCTATTTTTTCCCTGCCGTGGATGCGGGATAAATATCAACGTGCTGCCAAGTGGGTGGATGGCGTGGCGGGCGTGCTGTTCGCTGGTTTTGGCATTCACCTGATCCTGTCGCGCTGATAGCCGATTATCGGTCACTTCAGCGCCACTGCGGTAAGCCGCCGACAGGGGCACTGTCAGCGGCAGTCTCAGCCCGGTCAGGCGATACGTCTGGCGCTGGCCAGCAGTCCCCCAATCGCGATGAATAAGCCGCCGAAAATGCGGTTCATCAGCTTCATCTGCTTAGGTCCTTTAATCCATCCTGCAATGCGCGTGGCTAACGTGGCATAGCCAATCATAACCACGATATCCACCAAGACGGTTGTTACGCCCAGTACCAGATACTGCAGCATGAGTGGCTGGTGAGGCAGGATAAACTGGGGAAACAGCGCCGCCAGAAACACAATGCTTTTCGGATTGGTCAGGTTCACCATCACCGCCCGTTTGAACAGACGGCGACGCGGCATGGCTTTCGACATGGCGTTAAGGTCAATGGCGCCCGCAGTGCGCCACTGTTGGATGCCCAGCCAGACCAGATAACCTGCACCAGCCCACTTTAAAATCTCAAACGCCAGCAGCGACTGAGAAAAGAGCGCCCCAAGACCGATCCCCACCAGGGCGATATGCAGTGCAAGACCGACCTGCAAGCCAGAAATAGACGCGACCGCGCCACGATAACCGTGACTGATGCCGGTGCTCATGGTGTTAATGGCACCGGAGCCGGGCGAAAGGCTAAGAATTGTGGTGGTAAGAAGATAGGTCAGCCACCATTCGATGGTCATGGGTTGTACTCCCTGTCGCGTCTGAAGTGTGACACAATACGCCAGAATGATGCGCAGGGCTACGGGCATCATGCGGCCGTTCAGACTCTTTTTTTTCGGCAACCAGGAGGGCGGATGAAGCAACACAGAGCAAGCTGGCTGCAACGTGAACAGGCGTTTGCCGCCTTTGCTACCGGCCCATTGCTTGATTTCTGGCACAGCCGTGAAGAGTGTGAATTTACCGGCGTTGAAAATCTGACGTTACGTTATGTCCGGTTCATTTCACCGAAACACAAGCGCGTTATTTTGATCGTACCCGGGCGCATTGAGAGCTACGTTAAATACCCCGAGCTGGCTTACGATCTGTTCCACTGCGGATTTGACGTGATCGTGCTCGATCATCGGGGACAGGGACGATCGGATCGCCTGCTGGACGACTCTCATCGTGGACATGTCGTGGAGTTTTCCCACTATGTTGATGATCTCGAAACGCTTTATCTCAAAGAGATTGTAAGCCGTCATTACCAGCAGCGTTATGCGTTAGCCCATTCGATGGGCGGGGCGATTCTGGCCCTGTTTCTGGCGCGTCAGCCTGGTGCGTTTCACGCTGCGGCACTGGTCGCGCCGATGTTCGGCATTGCTTTGCCGTTACCCTCTTTTCTGGCGCATAAAATACTCGACTGGGCGGAAAAAAGGCCTGCCGTGCGCGATGGCTATGCGTTAGGCACGGGGCGCTGGCGGGCGCATCCTTTTGGCATTAATCGCCTGACACACAGCCATGAGCGTTATCGGCGCAGCCTGCGTTTTTATGCGGACGATCCGGCCATTCGTGTTGGCGGGCCCACTTATCACTGGGTTCGGGAAGGCATTCATGCCGGACGTAACATCTTCAGTCAGGTGGATAAAATGACGACCCCGCTGCTGCTGCTGCAGGCCAGCGAAGACAGCGTGGTAGATAACCGCTCACAAGATCTTTTTTGTACCGCCATGGCGGCGGCGGGTCATCCCTGTGAGGGACGCAAACCCCAGATCATTAAAGGTGCGCGCCACGAGATCCTGTTTGAAAAAGACAGCATGCGTGCTGAAGCACTCAATGCGATCGTCGATTTCTTTTTGTCGCATCATTAGTACTCCGTTTACATTACCGGCTACGGCCAACCGACACAGATACCCGAGGTTTTCATGTACCACATTGTTGTGTCCGACCTGGACGGCACACTGCTTTCCCCCGAACATCGCCTCACGCCTGATGCCCGCGAAACCTTGCAACAGCTGGTTGCACAAGGCATTCACTTTATTTTCGCCACGGGCCGCCATCATATTGATGTTGGGCAAATGCGCGACAAGCTGGGTATTCCGGCGTATATGATTACGTCAAACGGCGCGCGCGTGCACAATCCCGCAGGAGAGCTGATTTTTAGCCACAATCTGGATATGGATATTGCCCAGGATCTGTTTGGGCTGCAGTACCATCATCCGGAAGTGCTGACGCACGTTTATCGCGATGATGAGTGGTTTGTCAGCCGTTGCAGCCCGGCAGAGAAAGACTATTTTCGCGAATCCGATTTTCATTATCAGGTTTATGAACCGGGTATATTGCCGACTGACGGCATCAGCAAAGTCTTTTTCACCTGTGAAGAGCCTGAGCATCTGATTCCCATGGAGCTGGCGATTGAAGCGCGCTGGGGCGATCGCGTTAACGTCAGCTTTTCACTGCCGACCTGTCTGGAGGTGATGGCGGGCGGTGTTTCTAAAGGTCATGCACTTGAATCCGTAGCGAAACAGTTAGGCTTTACGCTGAAAGACTGTATTGCCTTTGGTGATGGTATGAACGACGTAGAAATGCTGAGTATGGCAGGCAAGGGCTGCATTATGGCTAACGCGCACCAGCGTCTGAAAGATACCCTGCCGGAGCTGGAAGTGATTGGCAGCAACGCCGAGGATGCGGTGCCGGCAACGCTAAGAAAGTTGTATTTATCGTAGCGCGCCTGCGCAGAAGGCCGGCGAACCGGCCTTCTGACGGCTACGCCAGTTTTTGTTTGTGTTTATGCTCGCTGACCATGGTGAGCAGTAACAAAATCACCGCCAGCACACAGCCCACAATCATCACCAGGAAGCCGCCATCCCAGCCAAAATAGTCCACCGTGTAACCCACAATGGCGCTGGCTGCGACCGAACCGCCCAGATAACCGAACAATCCGGTAAAACCGGCTGCCGTTCCGGCGGCTTTTTTCGGTGCGAGTTCCAGCGCATGTAGCCCTATCAGCATCACCGGACCATAGATCAAAAAGCCAATGATTATCATGCAGGCCATATCGACACCGGGATTTCCTGGCGGATTAAGCCAGTAAACCACCGTCGCGATGGTGACCAGCGTCATAAAGAACACGCCCGTCGCTCCACGGTTTCCGCGAAAGACTTTATCTGACATCCAGCCGCACAACAGCGTGCCGGGAATTCCTGCATATTCATAGAAGAAGTAAGCCCACGATGACTTATCCAGGGTGAAGTGTTTCACCTCTTTGAGGTACGTCGGCGACCAGTCCAGAATGCCGTAACGCAGCAGATAAACAAACACGTTCGCCAGGGCGATATACCACAGTAATTTGTTTGGCAGGACATACTTCATGAAGATTTGTTTTGCGGTGAACTCTTCTTCATGGCTCGCGTTGTAATCCGCCGGATAATCGTCTTTATAAGCCTCAACAGGCGGCAGGCCACAGGACTGTGGTGTATCTCGCATCAGCGCAAAGGCCAGGATTGCAATGGCAATCGCGCCGAAGGCGGGCATATAAAGGGCCGCTTTCCAGTCGTTAAACCACGCCATTCCCAGCAAAAACAGCAGGGGCGGAATTCCCCCGCCGACGTTATGCGCACAGTTCCACACCGACACAATACCGCCACGCTCTTTTTGCGACCACCAGTGCACCATGGTGCGTCCGCAGGGCGGCCAGCCCATCCCCTGGAACCAGCCACAGATAAACAGCAAGACAAACATCACCATAATGCTGGAGGTCGCCCAGGGAACAAACCCCATGAACAGCATCACGACAGCGGCCAGAATCAATCCGGCAGGTAAAAAAACGCGGGGATTAGAGCGATCCGATACCGAACCCATAATGAACTTGGAAAAGCCGTAAGCGATAGAGATGCCCGAAAGCGCAAACCCCAGATCGCCGCGCGAGAAGCCTTGTTCAACCAGATAAGGCATGGCCAGGGCAAAGTTTTTCCTGACCAGATAGTAAGCCGCATAGCCAAAGAAAATACCGATGAAGATCTGCCAACGCAGGCGGCGATAGAGGGGATCGACACGATCCTCTGCCACCTGGGGCTGGTGTGGTGCAGGTTTAAAAATACTTAACATTATGGTGGCCCTCCGGGCGCATTATGGTTTTGATTCCCCAGCAGGTTGGGTCGAAACATAAAAAAATGGTGCTCGCGATGCACCATTTCGCGCAGAGAATAGACAGAGACAGTGCCGTTTACTGTGATGAATGACAAATTTGTTACAGTTTTATTACAGTAAAGCGCGAAAATGCCAGGCAGATGCGCTTTTCGCACATTTTTGCCGGCAACAGGCGTGGTGTGGGAAGGATAAAACAGGCAGAGAGAAAGGATAACGCGTGAATGCCTGGTAAGTAACCAGATGTAAACCAGATAAATCAGCTCTGATTCAGGACTTTGTTTACACTGACGCTCTGTTTATTTCGGGGTTGTTACCGTGCTTTTATTGATCGTTACTACCATTCTGTGGGCATTTTCTTTTAGCCTGATCGGTGAGTACCTTGCCGGGCAGGTCGACAGCTGGTTTTCCGTATTGATGCGCCTGGCGCTGGCCGCCATTGTCTTTCTGCCGTTCCTGCGCTGGCGTGGCTACCGGCCTTCAACGCTCTTGCTCTATATGCTGGTCGGGATGCTGCAACTGGGCATTATGTATTTACTGAGTTTTGAAGCCTATTTGTATTTGAGCGTGTCAGAATTCCTGCTGTTTACCGTGATGACGCCGCTCTATGTCACCTTGATCTACGACCTGATAAGTCGAAGGCCTCTGCGCGTCGGATACATTTTCAGTGCCTTGCTGGCCGTTGCGGGCGCGGCGATTATTCGCTACGACAAAGTCAGCGAAAACTTCTGGTTTGGTCTGCTGTTAGTGCAGTTAGCCAATATCTGCTTCGCGGCCGGGATGGTGGGCTATAAGCGTTTGCAGGAAACCCGGCCGATGCCGCAGCACACGGCGTTTTCGTGGTTTTATCTGGGCGCGGTGCTGATAGCTATTATTGCCTGGGCAGCCTGGGGCAATCCCAACAAATTACCCACGACGACGCTGCAATGGGGAATCCTTGTGTGGTTGGGCGTTGCGGCGTCGGGACTGGGTTATTTTATGTGGAACTATGGGGCAACGCAGGTCGATGCCGGCACGTTGGGCATTATGAATAACATGCACGTTCCGGCAGGATTGCTGGTTAACCTTGCGATATGGCAGCAAAAACCGCACTGGCCAAGCTTTATCGCAGGTGCCCTCGTGATTATGGCGTCGCTGTGGGTACATAAGCGCTGGGTAGTCGGTAACAGCGCGAAATAGCCGGGCTGACCTTAGCGGGAAAAAAGATCAGTGGGGGATGAGAAGGCGCGCCGGGCGCCTCGTCAGGCGAGTGATGCCTGATGCGCTAAAGGCTGAACGGCTTATGCTTACTCGTGATGACATATTTCGCGAGCCAGCGACAGGACACAGCCTCTGCGCCTCAGGCAGGAAAGCAAACGGGCACGGATGTCTGCTTTCCCGACCGGGTGAAATACCATCGAGCTGCGTTTTAAGCGGGTTTGCCTGTGGCGGGCCGATGAATCATCGTCAGCCCTTTAAGGAAATTACGCAGAATCTGGTCACCGCATTCACGGTAATTTTTATGATCCGGTTTGCGGAAGATCGCGCCAATCTCTGCCTGAGAAACCGTAAAATTGGCCTTTTTTAGCACATCAGGAATATCCGTCGTTTTTAAATCAAACGCGATGCGCAGCTTTTTCATGAAGATGTTGTTGTTCATCTTGCGCTCAATGGACGGCGCGGGCGCGTCGTCACTTTTGCCACGGCGATGAAAAATTAAACCGTTAAGGAAATATCCCATCACAACATCGGGGCAGGGACGGAATGCCGCATCCTCATCTTTCTTCAGCCAGCTGGTGATATCAGCCTGAGCAACCTCACATTCAGCCAGCGCAAAAATCGCCACCATTTTGGCATCGTTCAGATCGAGCATATAGCGCACGCTGCGCAGAATATCGTTGTTAGTCATGGTGAGATCTTCTCATGGTAAATCGACAGGCTGCGCATTATAGGGGATTTTGCCTGCTACCGTGCAGCTTTGTCACTCACGCGATAAAACCTTAGCAGGATGCGCGGCGTCCCTGACGAACGGCAGATGCTCGCAGGCATGCTGACGGGCAAAACGCATAAAGGCTTCCAGTACCGGCTGACGCTGTTCCCCGTCGCGCACGGCGGCATAAAGGCGGCTCCATAAGCCGTCGCCCAGCGTTTTGGTGATCACCAGTCCCTGTTTTTCAAAGCTTTCTACCACCCAGTGCGGCAGTGCCGCAATTCCCATGCGCGCCGATACCATCTGAATCATTAACAGGGTGTTATCGACGTTCTTAAGTGCAGGGCTGATGCCAGCGGGTTGCAGAAAGTGACGCCAGATATCCAGCCGCTGGCGTTGTACCGGATAAATCATCAGGACTTCATCCGCCAGATCGTCAGGGGAAATATGTTCAACCTGTGCCAGAGGATGATCCGGTGCCAGCACCAGTCGGACTTCGAAATCGAACATCGGGGAATAGAATAAGCCTGAACGCGGCAGGATATCCGAGGTTAATACAATATCCAGTTCCCCCTGCTGCAGGGCAGGCTGCGGATCAAAGGTCACGCCGGATTTAAAATCCATCACCACCTGGGGCCAGCTCTGGCGAAACTTATCTAATGCCGGCGTAAGCCACTGGATACAGCTGTGACACTCAATCGCCACGCGCAGGGTTGTCTGATGCGGCTCATGGCAGGCCTGAAGTGCCTGCTGAATCTGCGGCAGTATCTGCTCTGCCAACTGCAATAAAATTTCGCCCTGCGGCGTAAAACGCAATGGCTGACTTTTACGGACAAACAGACGGAATCCCAGCCGCTGTTCCAGATCGCTGAACTGATGTGATAACGCCGACTGTGTCTGATGAAGCTGAGCCGCTGCCGCTGCCAGCGAGCCCGTATTCTGCAGAGCCTGAAGCGTCCGGAGGTGTTTGAATTCGATCATGAGAGTCCTTCACATCGAAACTGAATAATTTGCGCTTGAGGAACATACAGTACCCGCAGAATATAGCGGTGTAAACATCTGGACGGCTAAACATCTTTAGCGACCCGCTAAAGCCGAAGAATTTCTGGAGAATAGTGAATGACTATCCTGAATCATACTCTCGGTTTTCCACGTATTGGCCTGCGTCGTGAGCTGAAAAAAGCACAAGAAAGTTATTGGGCTGGCAACATCACGCAGGAAGAACTTCTGGCGGTGGGTCGCGAACTGCGCGCCCGCCACTGGCAACAACAGAAAGAGGCCGGCGTCGATGTGCTGCCGGTCGGTGATTTTGCCTGGTACGATCACGTTCTGACGACCAGCCTGATGCTGGGCAATGTGCCTGCTCGCCATCAAAACAACGATGGCTCCGTTGATCTGGATACGCTGTTCCGCCTGGGCCGTGGTCGTGCACCGACGGGTGAGGCGGCGGCAGCGGCGGAAATGACCAAATGGTTTAACACCAACTATCACTACATCGTGCCAGAATTCACTCAAGGGCAGTCGTTTTCGTTAACCTGGACTCAACTGCTGGATGACGTCGACGAGGCGCTGGCGCTGGGTCATCACATCAAGCCCGTATTGTTAGGCCCGGTAACCTACCTCTGGCTGGGGAAAGTAAAAGGCGTGCCGTTTGATCGTCTGTCACTGCTGAACGACATTCTGCCCGTTTATCAGCAGATCCTGGCCGAACTGAAAAAGCGCAACATAGAGTGGGTACAGATTGATGAGCCCGCCCTGGCGCTGGAACTGCCGCAGGCATGGCGTGATGCGTTTAAACCGACTTACGCTGCATTACAGGGGCATAGCAAACTGCTGCTCACCACCTATTTTGACAGCATCGGTCAGAACCTGGATGTCATCAGGTCACTGCCCGTGCAAGGCCTGCATGTGGATCTGGTGCAGGGCAAAGATGACATTCAGTCGTTGAACCAACAACTGCCCGCAGAGTGGCTGCTGTCTGTCGGTGTCATCAATGGTCGTAACGTCTGGCGTGCCGATCTCAGCCACTGGTTTGAACGCCTGCAGCCGCTGGTGGGCTCACGCAAGCACCTGTGGCTTGGTACCTCATGCTCACTGCTGCACAGCCCCATCGATCTCAGCGTAGAAACCCGTCTGGACGATGAAGTGAAAAGCTGGTTTGCCTTTGCGTTGCAAAAATGTCGTGAGCTGTCGCTACTGAGCACGGCGCTTAATCACAACGATCCCGGCTCCCTGGTGGAGTGGAGCGCGCCGGTTCAGGCACGCGCTCACTCAAGCCGCGTTCACAATGCGGCTGTTGCGCAGCGTCTGGCAAACGTTCAGGCCAAAGATACCGCGCGCGCCAGTGCTTACCCCGAGCGGGCCAGAGCACAGCGCCAGCGTTTCAATCTGCCCGCGTGGCCGACCACTACCATCGGCTCCTTTCCACAAACCCCCGAAATTCGTGGCCTGCGGCTCGACTTCAAAAAAGGCGCAATAGATAGCGCGCATTACCGTACCGGTATTGCCGGACACATCAAGCAGGCGATTGTTGAACAGGAGCGCCTGGGGCTGGACGTGCTGGTTCATGGCGAGGCCGAACGCAACGATATGGTGGAATACTTCGGCGAGAACCTGGATGGCTTCGTGTTTACGCAAAATGGTTGGGTACAAAGCTACGGTTCACGTTGTGTTAAACCGCCGGTGATCATTGGTGATGTCAGCCGTCCGGAAGCCATTACCGTCGAGTGGGCGAGGTATGCTCAGTCACTCACCGATAAGCCGGTAAAAGGCATGTTGACGGGTCCGGTAACGATTCTTTGTTGGTCATTCCCGCGTGAGGATGTGTCACGTGAAACGATCGCCAAACAGATTGCGCTGGCGCTGCGTGATGAAGTTGCCGATCTGGAAGCCGCCGGTATTGGCATCATTCAGATTGATGAGCCTGCACTGCGTGAAGGCTTACCGCTGCATCAGTCAGACTGGGCCGACTATCTGCGCTGGGCGGTAGAGGCGTTTCGGTTAAACGCCGCCGTCGCCAAAGACGACACTCAGATTCACACGCACATGTGTTATTGCGAGTTTAACGACATCATGGCATCCATTGCGGCACTGGATGCGGACGTGATTACCATCGAAACGTCGCGTTCTGATATGGATTTGCTGGATGCATTTAACGCGTTCGAATATCCAAACGAAATCGGGCCCGGTGTTTACGATATTCACTCGCCCAACGTACCCGATGTCGAGTGGATAGAAAATTTGTTACGTAAGGCGGCACAAAGTATTCCAGAAGAACGTCTGTGGGTGAATCCGGACTGCGGCCTGAAAACCCGTGGCTGGCGCGAAACCCGACAGGCACTGGCTAACATGGTTAAAGCGGCAAAAAACCTGCGGGGCGAAACCGCCTGATTTCCTGGTGTTGTGTCAATACGTTGTCAGTATGTTGGGGCGCTTGCGCGCCCCTTTTTTTGATCACGTCGCGGGTGCAACGCCGTATTGCGTAAACCAGGCTAACATGCGCGCCCAGCCATCGGTTGCCGATTCTGCGTGGTAGCTCGGACGATAGTCAGCGTTGAAAGCATGTCCGGCATCGGGATAAACAATAATCTCAGCGTTGGCATTGGCCGCATGCAGTGCCTGACGCATCTGCTCGACGCTTTCCAGCGGAATGCCGTCATCCTGACCACCGTATAATCCCAGAACCGGTGCGTTCAAATCGACGGCGATATCGATAGGGTGCTTTTGCTGCTTCATGGTTTTTTCGCCAACCAGACGACCATACCAGGCCACGGCGGCGCGCAGCTGCGGGTTGTGCGCGGCATAAAGCCAGCTGATGCGTCCGCCCCAGCAGAAACCGGTAATCCCCATGCGGCGAATATCCCCACCGTTACGGGCAGCCCAGTTCGCTGCGTGATCGAGATCCGCCAGCACCTGACTGTCAGGCACTTTGCTGACCAGCTCTTTAAACAGCGTCGGAATGTCATTGTAGTCATTCGGATCGCCTTCACGGAAGTACAGTTCTGGCGCGACCGCCAGATAGCCTTCCAGCGCCAGCCGACGACAGATATCGCGGATGTGTTCGTGAACGCCAAAAATTTCCTGTACCACCAGCACCACCGGCAAAGGACCGTCTGCTGACTGTGGTTTCGCATAAAAAGCCGGCAGGTTTTCGCCCTGACTCGGAATAGAGGTTTCCCCCGAATGGATGGTGGGGCTGTCGGTAATAATCGTGGTTGATGCTGTGGGCTGAACTGCCGGAGCAAACGCGCCTGCAGCTGATTTTTGTGTCATATTATCGTCGGTCTTCATCATTCTCTCCGTGCAAGCATAGGCGCAATCACGTAACTATAGCCTGGCCACCTGTGACAGGTTCCAGACAGGGAGTAACAGAGTGGTTAACCAATAAAATTACACTTCTCTTTAACATTCCCGCGATAGCTTCCACATCACCATATGTAGCAATACACAAGGCGATGAATGGATGTGTGATATTGATCACCCTATTTTTCTTAGAAAATGTAACTTTCATTTTCTTAAGTGAATTTAGTCACATATTTACCTCGCCCGGTGACGTAAAGTGGCGTGAAAATTTTCCTTAACCCGGAGTCTGATATGACACAGTCTGACGTTTTCCATCTTGGCCTGACCAAAGCTGACCTGCAGGGGGCGACGCTGGCCATTGTTCCCGGCGATCCTGAGCGCGTGAAAAAGATTGCCGGGCTGATGGAAGATGCACAGCACCTGGCCTCTCATCGTGAATTCACCACCTGGCTGGCTAAGCTGGATGGCAAGCCGGTTGTCGTGTGTTCCACAGGGATTGGCGGGCCTTCGACATCAATTGCCGTCGAGGAGCTGGCGCAGCTTGGCGTGCGTACCTTCCTGCGCGTGGGCACAACGGGGGCGATTCAGCCGCATATCAACGTGGGGGATGTTCTGGTCACAACGGCCTCAGTACGCCTGGACGGGGCAAGCCTGCATTTCGCCCCCATGGAATTCCCGGCGGTGGCGGATTTCACCTGTACTACAGCATTGGTGGCGGCGGCAGAAGCCTGTGGTGCCAAAACGCATATCGGTATTACGGCCTCCTCTGACACCTTCTATCCCGGTCAGGAACGTTACGATACCTTTTCCGGTCGCGTCGTTAATCGTTTCCAGGGATCGATGCAGGAGTGGCAGCAGATGGGCGTGCTGAACTACGAGATGGAGTCGGCGACCCTGTTAACCATGTGTGCCAGCCAGGGGCTGAGAGCGGGAATGGTGGCGGGCGTGATCGTCAACCGTACGCAGAAAGAAATTCCGGATGCCGTGACGATGAAGCAGACGGAAAGCGATGCGGTGAAAATCGTGGTAGAAGCCGCGCGCCGTTTACTGTAATCCCCTGTTTTAACAGGCAGGCGAGTGATCAGGCCTGCCTGTCTCATCCCAGACAGATTGTTGCGTCACCGCTTCCAACGCCAGTAAATATATCTGGACATTCATACAGTGCGAATTTACCTTTTCCCTCATTAGTCTGACCAGCGGGGAAAATATGGATCAGCACATCATTATCAGCATCTGCCTGGCGCTTGTCGGCCTTGGTGTGGGCTGGATACTGGCGCAAATGCGCGTCGGCCATCAGTTAGCCAGCTTTTCCACGGAACGCCGCTTGCTCAGCGAGGCGCAGCAGCGTCAGCAACAGCAAATCGAGCAGCTTCAGCAGCAGGTGCAGCAGCGCGAGCAGGAGTTGAGGCAGCTTCATGGTTCATTAAGTGGGGCCAGTGAGCGCCTGCAACAGCTTGATTACTGGCGCAACGAGAGTGAACAGCTCACACGTGAACTGCGGAACCAACTGGAAGTGAACAGCGCCCAGGAAGCGGAACTGCGTGAGGTCACGATTCGCCTGGAAGAAACCCGCTTCGCAGCGGAAGAAAAACAGCGCCTGCTGACAAACAGTGAGCAGCGGCTCAGCGCGCAGTTTGAAAACCTTGCCAACCGAATTTTTGAAAACAGTGGACGTCGGGTCGATGAACAGAATCGACAAAGCCTGAACAGCCTGATAGGGCCGCTCCGGGAACAGCTTGATGGTTTTCGTCGCCAGGTGAATGAAAGCTTTGGCGCGGAAGCCCGTGAGCGGCACACGCTGACCCATGAAATTCGTCAGTTACAGCAGTTAAATGCCCAGATGGCTCAGGAGGCGCTTAACCTCACTAAGGCGCTGAAAGGCGACAACAAAATTCAGGGCAACTGGGGCGAAGTGGTACTGAGTCGGGTACTGGAAGCCTCAGGGCTGCGTGAAGGCTATGAGTATGATATTCAGGTCAGCATGCAGAACGAACAGCAAAGTCGTATGCAGCCTGATGTGATTGTCCGCCTGCCGCAGGGAAAAGATGTGGTTATCGACGCCAAAATGACGCTGGTGGCCTACGAGCGTTATTTTAATGCCGATGATGACGTTGAGCGTGAACAGGCCATTCAGGAACATGTCAGCGCCCTGCGTGGGCACATTCGTCTACTGGGCCGCAAAGATTATCAACAATTACCCGGTTTACGCTCGCTGGATTATGTGTTGATGTTTATTCCGGTTGAACCGGCCTTCCTGCTGGCTATTGATCGTCAGCCAGAATTAATCAGTGAAGCCCTTCAGCAGAACATCATGCTGGTCAGCCCGACTACGCTGCTGGTGGCCCTGCGGACGATTAACAATCTCTGGCGCTATGAGCATCAGAGTCGTAATGCACAGCGCATTGCAGAGCGGGCCTCCCGGCTGTATGACAAAATGCGGCTGTTTGTTGATGATATGAGCGGGATTGGTCATAGCCTTGATAAGGCGCAGAACAGCTATCGCGAGGCAATGAAAAAGCTGGCAGAAGGGCGGGGCAATCTTATCGCACAGGCGGAAGGCTTTCGCGATCTGGGCGTAGAAGTCAAACGCGCCATTAACCCGCACCTGGTCGAGCAAGCTATGCCTGAAAATGAGCACGACAGCGCGCCAGGTGACGAGAACCATCCAGACGAACATCATGAGCAGGTCCGGCACCTCCGCGAATAAGCAGGTCGCCAACGTGCCTGACCTCCATGACTCTGATACACTTCGGTAAGTATTGTTTGTGGAGCAGGTAAAACCGATGGCAGATGAATCACAGCAGGAAACCACCCATTTTGGCTTTCAGACGGTCGCCAAAAGCGAGAAAGCCGACAAAGTCGCGGACGTGTTTCACTCCGTAGCGGCAAAATATGACCTGATGAACGATTTGATGTCGTTTGGCGTCCATCGAGTCTGGAAGCGTTTTACCATTGACAGCAGCGGCGTGCGCCGTGGCCAGCGTGTGCTGGACCTGGCGGGCGGGACAGGCGATTTAACCGCAAAATTCTCGCGCCTGGTGGGCGAAACCGGTCAGGTCGTTTTGGCTGACATTAACAGCTCAATGCTGAAGATGGGCCGGGAAAAGCTGCGCAATCTGGGCGTGGTAGGTAACGTCAGCTATGTGCAGGCTAACGCCGAGGCACTGCCGTTCCCTGATAACTATTTTGACTGCATCACTATCTCTTTCGGCCTGCGTAACGTGACTGAAAAAGAGAAGGCGCTGGCGTCGATGTTCCGCGTGCTGAAGCCGGGTGGACGTTTGCTGGTGCTGGAGTTCTCCAAACCGGTTATCGAACCGCTGAGCAAAGCCTACGATGCCTATTCTTTCCACGTTCTGCCACGTATCGGGCAACTGGTCGCTCAGGACGCGGAAAGCTATCGTTACCTTGCTGAATCCATTCGTATGCATCCCGATCAGGAAACCCTGAAAGCGATGATGAATGACGTAGGATTTGAAAACACCACCTATTTCAATATGACTGGTGGCATCGTGGCGCTTCATCGTGGGTTCAAATTTTAACCATTATGGCGATGACCTTAACACCCTTAATCACTGCCGGTATTGAGACGGCGTTAAACCGCATACTGTATCGTGACCGTGGCCTGAAAAGCGCACGCCAGCGCCTTGTCGGTAAGGTACTGACGTTACGTTTAACTGAGCTATCCTGGCCGCTGGTGCTGGTATTTAGCGAACAGCAACTGGACGTGCTCAGTGACTGGCAGGACAAGAGTGACTGCACGGTCATTACACAGCTCAAATCCTTGCCAAAATTACGCGATCGCCAGCAGCTTACGACGCTGATTCGCAGCGGTGAGTTACAGGTTGAAGGTGACTTGCAGGTGGTTCAGCACTTTTCTGCGCTAATGGATCTGGCCGAGCTGGACCCCGCTGAATACCTTGCCCCCTGGGTCGGTGACATCGCCGCTCAGGGGATGAGTCAGAGTGCACAGCGTGCATTGCGCTTTTTCAAAGCAGAAACACAACGGCGTCAGGACTACCTTGGTCAGGCATTAACAGAAGAGTGGCGGGTGGCGCCTGGTGCGCTGGAGTTTGCCTGGTTCTCTGAGGAGGTTAGCGCGATGGAACGTTCGCTTGAGGCGCTTGATGCGCGTCTGGCACAGCTGGAGGCGAAATGAGTTTTGGAGAGATCCGCCGGTTATATTTTATTATTAAGGTGTTTTTGACGTACGGCCTTGATGAACTGATTCCACAGATGCGTCTGACGCTTCCACTGCGACTGTGGCGCCGCTGTATTTTCTGGATCCCCAACCAGCACAAGCAAGAACTCCTTGGCGTACGTTTACGTATGGCCATGGAGCAGTTAGGCCCGGTCTGGATCAAGTTTGGGCAGATGCTGTCAACGCGTCGTGATCTGTTTCCGCCGCTGATTGCCGATGAACTTGCGGTCCTGCAGGACCGCGTTGCCCCCTTTGATGGGGTCAAGGCTAAAGCGCAGATCGAAGCCTCAATGGGCGCACCGATTGAATCCTGGTTTGATGATTTCGAGATTATCCCACTGGCTTCGGCCTCTATCGCTCAGGTTCATACGGCAACGCTAAAATCCACAGGTAAAAAAGTCGTCATCAAGGTCATCCGTCCGGATATCCTGCCGGTCATTAAAGCGGACATGAAGCTCATTTACCGCATTGCCCGCTGGGTGCCCCGTCTGCTGCCCGATGGCCGCCGTCTGCGCCCTGTTGAGGTGGTTCGGGATTACGAGAAAACCCTGATTGATGAGTTAAACCTGTTACGCGAAGCGGCCAATGCGATTCAACTGCGACGGAACTTTGAAAACAGCCGCATGCTGTATGTGCCGGAGGTTTACTCAGACTATTGCAGTGAAACCATGATGGTGATGGAACGCATTTATGGCATTCCTATCTCTGATGTGGCAACGCTGGAGCAGCACGGCGTTAACATGAAGCTGTTAGCGGAGCGCGGCGTTCAGGTGTTCTTTACGCAGGTTTTCCGCGACAGTTTCTTCCATGCCGACATGCACCCCGGCAATATCTTTGTCAGCTACGATCATCCTGAAGACCCGCAGTATATTGGTATCGACTGCGGCATTGTCGGATCGCTCAATAAAGAAGATAAGCGCTATCTGGCAGAGAATTTTATTGCCTTCTTCAACCGTGATTACCGCAAAGTCGCGGAGCTGCATGTCGACTCGGGCTGGGTGCCAGCCGACACCAATGTTGAAGATTTCGAGTTTGCCATCCGTACCGTGTGCGAGCCTATTTTTGAGAAACCGCTAGCGGAAATCTCGTTTGGTCACGTGCTGCTGAATCTGTTTAACACAGCGCGTCGCTTTAATATGGAAGTGCAGCCCCAGTTGGTGCTACTGCAAAAAACCTTACTGTATGTCGAAGGGATTGGTCGCCAGCTCTATCCGCAACTGGACTTATGGAAAACGGCAAAACCGTTCCTGGAGGACTGGATTAAGGATCAGATCGGTATTCCGGCGATTATCCGTGCCGTGAAAGAAAAAGCCCCTTACTGGGCAGAAAAATTGCCAGAGCTGCCAGAGCTGTTTTACGACAGTTTGCGTCAGCATAAGCAGCTACGTCTCAGTGTGGATAAACTCGCGAACGATATAAGTGTCCAACGTACACGTCAGCATCAGGCTCGTTACCTGTTTGGCGTAGGTGCGACACTGCTGATTAGCGGAACGGCGGTGCTCCTCAGCAGGCCTGAATGGGACCTGTTCCCGGCGGCATTAATGGCGGCGGGCTTTGTCAGTTGGTTAATTGGCTGGCGTAAGACAAACTGATTGTCACTTGCGCCAGAAACACGGTAATGTCGCTGATTCGGGCCCGAATAAATACGGGCTTCTGTAGGGCATTACGCCACAGCGTTTAACAAAAAAATCGAGGCTATCTCATGGGCGGTATTAGTATTTGGCAGCTGTTAATTATTGCCGTGATTGTGGTTCTTCTGTTCGGTACCAACAAATTACGTAATCTTGGTTCGGATTTAGGTTCTTCTATCCGTGGTTTTAAGAAAGCCATGGGCGATGAAGACGATAAAAAGGATCAACCGAAAGAGCAGGACGCTGATTTCCATGCCAAAACGCTGGCGGATAAGCAGCCAACGTCGGCTCAAAAAGACGAAGTCAAGAACGACAAGCAGGTGTAAACCGTGTTCGATATTGGTTTTGGTGAATTGGTATTGGTATTCGTGATCGGGCTGATCGTTCTTGGCCCGCAACGGCTTCCGCTTGCGGTTAAAACGGTCATGGGCTGGATCAGAGCGATTCGCTCGCTGGCCGCCAACGTGCAAAGTGAGCTGGCGCAAGAGCTGAAGCTGCAGGAGTTGCAGGACAGCCTGAAAAAGGTGGAGGAAGCCGGTCGGGGCACGCTGTCGCCCGAGCTTAAAGAATCCATGGAAGAGCTGCGTAAAACGGCGGATTCAATGAAGCGCTCGGTAAAGCAGAGCATTGATATTGAAAGAGACGAAGACGAAGCCAATACCATTCATTCTCCACAACATACATCGACCGCTGATACGCTGCACCCGGTTACCCCCGCGACCAGTGAGCATCAGGCGCAGGCACCTGTACAGGCACCACCGGCGACACCTGAACCTGTTGCCTCTCAACCGACTGACAGCCATGCTGAGCCCGCGCCGGTCCAGTCGTACCCTGCACCTGTACAGGCACCGCCGACGACACCTGAACCTGTTGCTTCTCAACCGACTGCCAGCCGTGCTGAGCCCGCGCCGGTTCAGTCGTATCCTGCATCTGGGCACGCCAGTGCTCCGGCACAGTCACCAGCGCGTGTCGATGCACAACCTGCGGTTAAGCCCGAAAGCGCTGCGCCGTCGGCAAGTTCAGTTTCTACTCCTTCTGCAAGTGATGAACGATAATGGCCGTTGAAGATACCCAACCACTTATCAGCCATCTGATTGAGCTGCGTAAGCGTCTGTTGAACTGTATTGGTGCTGTGCTGGTCATCTTTCTGGCCCTGATCTACTTTGCTAACGACATCTACCACGCGGTGGCATCGCCGTTGATTAATCAGATGCCTGCGGGTGCCAGCATGATCGCGACTGATGTCGCGTCACCCTTTTTTACGCCGATTAAGCTGACGATGATCGTGTCGGTGTTTCTTGCCGTGCCGGTTATCCTGTATCAGGTCTGGGCCTTTGTCGCGCCAGCCCTTTATCGTCATGAACGCAAGTTGGTCATGCCGTTACTGTTCTCCAGCACCCTGCTGTTTTACGTTGGCGTGGCGTTTGCCTACTTCATCGTCTTTCCGCTGGCTTTTGGCTTCTTCGCTAAAACGGCTCCGCAGGGCGTGACCATCGCAACAGACATCACCAACTATCTCGATTTCGTGATGACATTGTTTATGGCATTTGGTGTGGCGTTTGAAGTGCCGGTTGCGATTGTGCTGCTCTGCTGGACGGGCATTACCAACCCCGACGATTTAAAAAAGAAACGCCCCTATATTTTGGTTGGTGCGTTTGTTGTTGGGATGTTGCTCACACCGCCAGATGTTTTTTCCCAAACTTTGCTCGCTATTCCGATGTACTGCCTGTTTGAAGTCGGCGTATTCTTCTCACGTTACTATGTGGGAAAAGGCCGTCAGGCAGAGGATGAGGAAGATAACGCCGACTCCTGATGTCAGATCCAGCATCCCGCACAGGCGGGAGAGTCAAGTCAAAAACCGCCGCCAGGCGGTTTTTGTTTATGGTGTTAATGATAAAGAGTGGAAAAAATATGTTTGATATCGGTGTAAACCTGACCAGCACGCAGTTCGCCTCTGATCGGAAAAAGGTGATCTCACGCGCGCGCGAAGCGGGCGTCACCGGCATGTTGATTACCGGCACCAACGCGCTTGAAAGTCAGCAGGCGCAAAAACTGGCAGAGGCCCATCAGGATTATTGCTGGTCAACTGCTGGCGTGCATCCACATCATGCCAGTGAATGGTCAGCAGAAATTGCGAGCACGTTGCGCCGCCTGGCTGAGAAAAAAGAAGTAGTGGCAATAGGTGAATGCGGACTGGATTTCAATCGTAACCTGGCCGCTCACCAGCAGCAGGAGTATGCGTTTGATGCGCAGCTGGCGCTGGCCGCTGAGCTGAATATGCCCGTGTTTCTTCACTGTCGGGAAGCGCATGCGCGTTTTGCCGCCGTGCTTGAACCCTGGTTGCCTAAACTGCCTGCCGCCGTCATTCACTGCTTTACTGGCACGCGTGAAGAGTTAACGGCCTGCCTGGAAATGGGGCTGTCAGTGGGCATTACGGGTTGGGTATGCGATGAGCGCCGTGGTATCGCGCTGCGTGAAATGTTGCCGCTGATCCCCGCCGATCGATTATTACTGGAAACGGATGCGCCCTATCTGCTGCCACGTGATATGCGCCTCCGTCCTACATCAAGACGGAATGAACCCTGCTTTTTGCCGCATATCCTGCAGCAGGTCGCAATCTGGCGCGGCGAAGATGCCGGGACGCTGGCAAAACAGGTGGATCACAATGCGCGTAAGCTGTTTAGGCTGATCTAAGCTTTGCGGAACTGCCGGTTGTCCACGCTGCGTACGACCTGTTTGTTCAGCAGATTCAACAACAGGATTGAGCGCGCTTCGCCATCCGGCTCTGAAAAAATCGCCCGCAAGCCTTCAAACGTTCCCTCGGTGATGATCACTTCATCACCGTTTTGCGGTGTTTCGGGATCGAGCAGCGTTTGAGGCACGTCGGTTTGTAACGCATCAATAACCACGGCAGGCACGGTAGCCGGCGTCGTACCAAAGCGGACAAAATGGCTGACGCCACGCGTGCTGCTTATGGTTGTGGTATGAATGGCTTCCGGATCAAACTCAATAAACAGATAGTTTGGAAACAGCGGTTCACTGACGGTAGTTCGCTTACCACGCACGATTTTCTCCAGCGCGATCATCGGACTCAGGCAATTTACGTCTTGCCGCTCAAGATGCTCTTTCGCACGCAATAGCTGCCCACGTTTGCAATAGAGTAAATACCAGGATTCCATAACTGCTCCCAATGAATGGACGCTAAGAATAGCAAACCTCCAGCCAGAGTTATAGCGCATTGGGGGGTTGGAAAGCGGCGTTGCATGGAAAATAAACTAAGATTGTTCTGAATGGTGAGTACCACCGCATAAAGTGAATAACTGTGAATTATTCGCAACCAACGGGGGCAAAAATTATCGCCGCAAGCCGCCTGATTGCCGTCAGTGACAGGTAAGGGAGAGGATGCGGTGCATAAAGCTCAACACATCCCCCACAATCAGCCCTATAATGACCCATTCACTCTGGCCGGAAAGTTGAAGCCGCATGAAATATCAGGATTTAAGAGACTTTATTGCGCTGCTTGAACAGCGTGGTGAACTGAAGCGTATATCGCACGAGATCGACCCCGAACTGGAAATGACGGAAATTGCGGACCGCACCTTACGAGCAGGCGGCCCGGCACTGTTGTTTGAAAACCCAAAGGGTTACGACATGCCCGTCCTGTGCAACCTGTTCGGTACGCCAAAGCGCGTTGCCATGGGAATGGGACAGGAAGAGGTCAGTGCACTGCGTGAGGTGGGTGAACTGCTGGCCTTCTTAAAAGAGCCTGAACCGCCGAAAGGCTTCCGTGACCTGTTCAGCAAAATTCCGCAGTTTAAGCAGGTGCTGAATATGCCCACCAAACGGTTGCGCAATGCACCCTGTCAGGAAGAGGTTTTCAGCGGCGATGACGTCGATCTGACGCGGATTCCCGTCATGAAATGCTGGCCCGGCGATGCGGCTCCGCTGATTACCTGGGGGCTCACCGTAACCCGCGGGCCGCACAAAGAGCGGCAGAACCTGGGCATCTATCGCCAGCAGGTTATTGGTAAAAACCGCCTTATCATGCGCTGGCTTTCTCATCGCGGCGGCGCCCTTGATTATCTGGAGTGGACCAAAGCCCACCCAGGCGAGCGTTTTCCGGTCTCCGTTGCGCTGGGCGCCGATCCGGCAACCATCCTTGGCGCGGTGACGCCCGTCCCGGACACCTTGTCAGAATATGCCTTTGCGGGTCTACTGCGGGGTAACAAAACCGAAGTGGTTAAATGCATTTCCAACGATCTGGAAGTGCCTGCCAGCGCGGAAATCGTGCTGGAGGGTTATATTGAACCCGGCGATATGGCCCCAGAAGGTCCTTATGGCGACCACACCGGTTACTATAATGAAGTCGACAGCTTCCCGGTTTTTACCGTTACGCATATTACGCAGCGGCATCAGCCTATTTATCATTCAACCTACACAGGACGTCCGCCAGATGAACCTGCCGTTCTGGGCGTGGCGTTAAATGAAGTGCTGGTGCCTATTCTGGTTAAACAGTTTCCGGAAATCGTCGACTTCTATTTGCCACCGGAAGGATGCTCCTACCGTCTGGCGGTCGTCACGATTAAAAAACAGTATGCCGGTCATGCCAAGCGCGTGATGTTTGGCGTTTGGTCATTTCTTAGGCAGTTCATGTACACCAAATTTGTTATTGTGTGTGACGACGATGTTAATGCCCGGGACTGGAACGACGTTATCTGGGCAATTACTACGCGAATGGACCCGGCGCGCGATACCGTATTGGTGGAAAACACGCCAATCGATTATCTTGATTTTGCGTCACCGGTTTCAGGACTGGGTTCCAAGATGGGCCTGGATGCGACAAATAAATGGCCGGGCGAGACAGAACGAGAGTGGGGCACGCCGATTGTTAAAGATCCGGCAGTCACTGCGCGTATCGACGCTATCTGGGATGACCTCGGTATTTTTGAACAGCCATCACAGCGTTGATGGCGCGCAATAACCATAAAGACGACCCGACAGAGGGAACGCATGACAACGTTAAGCTGTAAAGTAACTTCAGTTGAAGCGATTACCGACACGGTGTATCGCGTTCGTCTGATTCCGGAGGCGGATTTTAGCTTTCGTGCAGGACAGTATCTTATGGTAGTGATGGATGAGCGTGATAAGCGCCCGTTTTCTGTAGCCTCTACGCCAATGGAAACCGAAATCATTGAGCTGCACATCGGGGCATCGGAGCTCAACCTCTATGCGATGGCCGTGATGGACCGCATCCAGCAAGACGGGCAAATCGTTGTTGATATTCCTCACGGCGATGCATGGTTACGTGAAGAGAGTGACAAGCCCTTGATTTTAATTGCGGGTGGCACGGGCTTTTCCTATGCGCGATCCATTTTGTTGACGGCACTTTCACAGAAGCCTGACCGTGACATTGCGATCTACTGGGGCGGCCGTGAGCTGAAACACCTGTACGATATGGATGAGCTAGACGCGCTGGCTATCAAGCATCCTAATCTCAAGGTGATTCCGGTGGTGGAACAGCCTGAAGCTGGCTGGCAGGGGCGTTCAGGCACCGTATTAACGGCAGTGATGCAGGACTTTACCACCCTGAGTGAGCATGAGATCTATATCGCCGGGCGCTTTGAAATGGCTAAAATTGCCCGCGATCGCTTCTGTTCAGAGCGTGGCGCAGTCGAATCACAGATGTATGGCGATGCTTTTGCCTTTATCTGATCGCAAGCAGAAAGAAAAAACCCGCCCCTGACAGGCGGGTCAATCCCATAATAACGTCCCAACGTATCAAACGCGCTCAATCACGGTGGCGATGCCCTGACCCAGGCCAATGCACATTGATGCCAGGCCAAACTGCGCATCGCGGCGTTCCATAATGTTCAGCAACGTCGTACTGATGCGTGCGCCTGAGCAGCCCAGCGGGTGGCCCAACGCAATAGCACCGCCATTTAAGTTGACCTTCTCATCCAGTTTGTCTGACAGGCCCAAATCCTTAATGCAGGGCAGAACCTGCGCGGCAAAGGCTTCGTTAAGCTCGAAGATGTCAATGTCGTTCACGCTCAGCCCCGCGCGCTTCAAAGCCAGCTTGCTGGCAGGTACCGGACCGTAACCCATGATCGAGGGATCGCAGCCCACCACCGCCATACTTTTAATACGGGCGCGTGGTTTCAGGCCCAGTTCCCGTGCGCGGCTTTCACTCATAATCAGCATGGCGGCAGCCCCATCCGACAGGGCTGAGGATGTGCCTGCAGTGACCGTCCCGGTCACGGGATCAAATGCAGGTCGCAGTGCCGCAAGCCCTTCCAGGCTGGTATCTTCACGGATCACTTCGTCGAAGTCGTAGCGTTTCAGCACGCCGTCGGCGTCGTGGCCGTGTATCGCAACAATTTCATTTGCGAAATCGCCGCGCTGTGTCGCCTGCCAGGCACGTTGATGGGAGCGCAAAGCGAATGCATCCTGCTGCTCGCGGCTAATGTGGTGCATGCGCGCCAGCATCTCTGCGGTTAATCCCATCATCCCTGCCGCTTTCGCAACAGTGCGCCCTAAGCCGGGATGAAAATCAACGCCGTGGCTCATGGGAACATGTCCCATGTGTTCGACACCGCCGATCAGACAGGCATGAGCATCACCGACCATAATGGCGCGTGCGGCATCGTGTAACGCCTGCATTGACGAGCCACACAGGCGATTGACTGTCGTAGCCGGGACGACATGCGGGATTTCTGCCAACAGCGCGGCGTTGCGGGCAATATTGAAACCTTGCTCCAGCGTTTGCTGTACGCAGCCCCATACAACGTCATCCAGCGTTGCTGCATTGACCGCCGGCTGGCGGCTTAGCAGCGCCCGCATAACATGCGCAGACAGGTCTTCAGCACGCACGTTGCGGAAAGCGCCGCCTTTGGAACGACCCATTGGTGTACGCACCGCGTCAATAATGACTACATTTTCCATTTTTATTCCCTCAGGCGCTTCTGAACGCGGCTTCATCAATCGGTTTGACGGCGGGATACCAGCTTTCATGGTGGCGCGCTTTTTCGGACAAAAGGGCCGGTAGCGCATACAGACCGCCCAGTGCCGTATAGCGTTTCGCCTGGTCCACGACGTTACTGTTACCCAGCGTATCGAGATAACGGAAAGCCCCTCCACGGAATGGTGGGAATCCCAGACCATATACCAGCGCCATGTCCGCCTCGGCAGGGGAGGCAATGATTTTCTCTTCAAGGCAGCGGACAACTTCATTCAGCATCGGCAGCATCATGCGGTTCATAATCTCTTCGTCACTAAATATCCGCTTCGGCTGACAGGCAGGTTCAAGCAAGGCATCTACCTCAGCATCAGGCACTTTTTTGGGCTTCCCTTTTTTGTCTTCTTCCCAACGCCAGAAGCCTTTACCGTTTTTCTGACCAAAGCGTTTTGCTTCAAACAGAATATCGATAGCATCGCGATAATCCTTTTTCATTCGCTGTGGGAAACCATCCGCCATCACGCTTTGCGCATGATGTGCTGTATCAATCCCCACCACGTCCAGCAGCCAGGAAGGCCCCATCGGCCAGCCAAACTGCTTTTCCATCACTTTATCGATCTGACGGAAATCCGCGCCGTCTCGTAGCAACATGCCGAAGGCAGCAAAATAAGGGAACAGGACACGGTTAACGAAGAAGCCCGGACAGTCATTGACCACGATGGGGGTTTTGCCCATTTTACTGGCCCATGCCACAACTTTCCCCAGGGTGGCTTCGCTGGTTTTCTCACCGCGAACCACTTCTACCAGCGGCATACGAGGGACCGGATTGAAGAAGTGCATCCCACAAAAGTTTTCAGGACGTTGCAGCGCCTGGGCCAGCTGGCTGATGGGAATTGTAGAGGTATTCGACGCCAGGATAGCATCGGCACGCATGTGTTTCTCAGTCTCCGCTAACACACTGGCTTTGATCTGCGGGTTTTCCACCACGGCTTCAACCACAACATCGGCCTGATCGAACCCGGAATAATCCAGCGTGGGCTGAATGGTCGCAATGACGGCGGCCAGCTTATTCCCGTCTATCTTGCCTCGTTCCAGTTGTTTGTTCAGAAGCTTACTGGCTTCATTCATGCCCAGGGTAAGCGCCTGCGGATTAATATCCTTCATCTTGACCGGCACGCCTTTCCACGCCGACTGATAGCTGATGCCGCCACCCATAATACCGGCGCCCAGCACGGCTGCCTGTTTGGGCGCGCCGCTTTCACTGCTGCGTTTTTTGGCCAGGCCTTTGATGTACTGATCGTTGAGGAAAATGCCCACGAGCGCGCGGGCCACATCAGACTGTGCCAGAGGAACAAACGCTGCCGTTTCGAGTTTTAATGCATCGTCACGGCCTAATGCGGCTGCGGCTTCAATCGTCTTAACGGCAGTGATCGGCGCGGGGTAATGTTTTCCGGCCGTTTGCATGACCATGCCTTTAGCGATCGTAAAGCTCATTGCGGCCTCAACAGGACTCAGCTTTAACGGGGCTAATTTAGGGGCGCGACGTGCCCGCCAGCTGCCATCACTGGCTGCCGCTTTAAGCATTGTCAGCGCGGCATCGCGCAGTTTATCAGGGCTGACAACCGCATCGACCAGACCAAGCTTCAGTGCGGCTAGACCGTCAATGTCTTTACCTGCCGCAATGATTTCCAGCGCGCTGTCAGCGCCTAACAGGCGAGGTAAGCGAACACTGCCGCCAAAGCCTGGCATAATGCCCAACCTGGTTTCGGGTAAGCCTAAGCGGGCGGTTGGTGTGGCAACCCGCAAATCGGCTGCTAAAACGCATTCACAGCCACCGCCCAGCGCGTAGCCATCGATCGCGGCGATGGTGGGAACCGGCAAATCTTCCAGGCGATTAAAAATGCTGTTGGCGAAGGTCAGCCACTGGCTCAGCTTTTCCGTTGGCGCATCAAAAAGCGCCAGAAATTCGGTAATGTCAGCTCCCACGATAAAGGCGGGTTTGGCTGAACTTAGCAGCACGCCGCGCAGATCGGCATGTTGCTCCAGCACGGCAATCGCTTCGCCGAGGCTGGCGACGGTTTGTGTATCCAGCTTATTAACGGAGCCGGGGGCATCAAACACCAGCTCGACGATGCCATCATCCAACTGGTTAAGAGTGAGGTTAGCGCCTTGGTAGAGCATGTACGTCTCCTGAAACCGCGAAAGGTGATCTGGTCATACCAGATGATCGTGAGTTTGGGAGTGATGTTAATATTTTGCAAACAAGTCTTTGTTTATTTGCTAACAAGATCACAGCTGCGCTGAACCCGGCATCCGCATTTCGGCTGTGATAAACTGCGGCTTTTCTGGATACTGGAGAGGCGGCAATGGATTCATTGAAAAGCTTGTATCACGCGCATATCACTACTTTGCAACAACGTGCTCAGCAGGTATTAGCACGTCATAAACTGGATGCAATGCTGATCCATTCTGGCGAGTTGCTCACCGTGTTTCTGGATGATCATACCTATCCGTTTAAGGTTAACCCGCAATTTAAGTCCTGGGTGCCCGTGACACAGGTACCAAACTGTTGGTTGTGGATTGATGGCGTGAACAAACCGAGATTGTGGTTTTATTCGCCCGTGGACTACTGGCACAACGTTGAACCTCTCCCGCACAGTTTCTGGACCGATGACATTGAGATTGTCGGCCTGGCAAACGCGAATGCCATTGGCGATCTCCTTCCTGCCCAGCGTGAAAACGTGGCCTATATTGGCCCGGTGCCCGAACGCGCGGCACAGCTGGGTATCAACGCGGGGAATATCAATCCAAAAGGGGTGATCGATTTCCTGCATTATCACCGCAGTATTAAAACCGACTACGAACTCAGCTGTATGCGTCAGGCGCAAAAAATTGCCGTGGCCGGGCATCGTGCAGCGAAAGAGGCCTTTTCAGCTGGCCTGAGTGAGTTCGATATCAATCAGGCTTATCTGACGGCAACCGGGCATCGTGATACCGATGTGCCCTATGGCAATATCATCGCTCTGAATGAACATGCCGCCGTGCTCCACTACACCAAACTGGATCATCAACCGCCAGCTAAACGCTATAGTTTCCTGATTGATGCCGGCGCGGAATATCAAGGCTATGCCGCCGACCTGACGCGCAGTTATGCCGCACAAAGCGGAACGCTGTATGCCAAAATGGTTGAGGCGATGAACGCGGAAGAGCTGGCTTTGATTGCCACGCTGAAAGCGGGCGTGCGCTACACCGATTATCATCTGCAAATGCATCAGCGTATTGCGAAATTGCTGACGACGTTTGATTTGGTCCACGGTATAAGTGAAGAGGCATTGGTCGCCGACGATCTGACGGGCCCATTTATGCCGCACGGTTTAGGTCATCCGCTGGGTTTGCAGGTGCATGACGTCGCCGGCTTTATGCAGGATGAAAGCGGTACGCACCTTGCTGCACCTGCGCAATATCCTTACCTACGCTGTACCCGGGTGATCCAGCCGGGAATGGTGTTAACCATTGAACCCGGCTTCTATATTATTGATTCGCTGCTGGACCCGTTGCGTGCAGGTAAATTCAGTTCGCATTTTAACTGGCAGGCACTGGATGCGCTTAAGCCTTATGGCGGTATCCGCATTGAGGACAACGTGATTATCCATGCGAACCGCGTCGAAAACATGACGCGCGACCTGCACCTTGCCTGATGGAGGCTTTTGATATTCCTGCTCAGGCGCTGAGCGTCAGTGAAGAGACGATCAAGAAGAGCCGGTTTATTACGCTGCTGGCTCACACCTGTGGCGTGGAAGCGGCGCGTGCTTTTGTCCAGCAGGTAAAGCAGGATCATCCCACTGCCCGTCATCATTGTTGGGCCTGGGTCGCGGGTGCGCCCAACGACTCACAGCAGTTGGGCTTTTCCGATGATGGTGAGCCTTCCGGTACGGCAGGTAAACCCATGCTGGCGCAGTTAATGGGTGCCGATATCGGAGAAATTACCGCAGTGGTTGTGCGTTACTACGGCGGCATCATGTTAGGCACGGGCGGCCTGGTGAAAGCGTATGGCGGCGGCGTTCAGCAGGGATTAAAACAACTGGCGCGTCAGCGGAAAGTGCCGGTAAAGCAGTTTACCCTGCAATGTGATTACGGCCAGTTGAGTGATATTGAGCGTTTGGTGCAACGCTTTGAAGGCAGCATCACAGAAAGTGAGTATCTTGAGCGTATCTTTCTGACACTGGCGCTGCCTTATGGACAAATTGATGGATTCAAGCAAAATCTGTCAGACTTCAGCCGGGGTGCGTTAACGCTTCTTCCGCTTACACCATGATGTTCTTCTCTTTGATTAAAGGAACGGCTTAATGCACTTTCGCGCCATTACCCGCATTGTCGGTCTGTTGGTGATCCTCTTCTCGGTAACGATGATTTTACCTGGCCTGGTTGCGCTGATTTATCGTGACGGTGCCGGACGAGCCTTCAGCCAGACTTTTATGATGGCGTTGGTGATCGGTTCGTTACTGTGGTGGCCGAATCGTAAGAAGAAAACGGAGTTGAAACCCCGGGAAGGCTTCCTGATTGTTGTGCTGTTCTGGACCGTGCTGGGCAGCGTCGGTGCCATGCCGTTTATCTTCGCCGAGCAGCCGCATCTTTCCGTTACGGACGCCTTTTTTGAATCCTTTTCCGGCCTGACCACCACGGGCGCGACCACGCTGGTGGGGCTGGACTCCTTGCCCAAGGCCATCTTGTTTTATCGCCAGATGTTGCAGTGGCTTGGCGGCATGGGGATCATTGTGCTGGCCGTGGCTATCCTGCCGATTCTGGGCGTCGGTGGCATGCAGTTGTATCGTGCTGAAATGCCTGGCCCGTTGAAAGACAACAAAATGCGCCCGCGCATTGCGGAAACGGCCAAGACGCTCTGGCTCATCTATGTGTTACTGACAGTCGCCTGCGCGCTGGCCCTGTGGTTTGCCGGAATGCCTGCCTTTGATGCAATCGGCCACAGTTTTTCTACTATCGCCATTGGCGGTTTTTCAACGCACGATGCCAGTATCGGCTATTTCCAGAGTGGAACGATCAACACCATTGTGGCGGTGTTCCTGCTGATCTCTGGTTGTAACTACGGCCTACACTTCTCATTACTCAGTAACCGCAGCCTGCGGGCTTACTGGCGCGATCCTGAGTTCCGTATGTTTATCGGGGTGCAACTGACGCTGGTGCTGATTTGCACCATCGTCTTGTGGCTCCACAATGTGTATGACAGTGGCTGGCAAACGCTGAACCAGGCCTTTTTCCAGGTCGTATCCATGGCAACCACTGCGGGATTCACCACAGACAGCATTGCGCGCTGGCCGCTGTTTCTACCGGTGTTGCTGTTGTGTTCTGCATTTATTGGTGGCTGTGCGGGTTCTACGGGCGGCGGTTTAAAAGTGATTCGTATTCTGCTGCTGTGCAAACAGGGTAATCGCGAACTTAAGCGCCTTGTCCATCCCAATGCGGTCTACACCATTAAACTGGGCAATCGCGCACTGCCGGAACGTATCCTTGAAGCCGTATGGGGATTCTTTTCGGCATACGCGTTGGTGTTCCTGATTAGCATGCTGGCGATTATTGCCACCGGCGTTGATGATTTCTCTGCGTTTGCTGCGGTCGCCGCGACATTAAACAATCTTGGCCCGGGTCTGGGCGTGGTCGCTGATAACTTCACCTCTATGAACGATGTAGCAAAGTGGATTTTGATTTCTACTATGCTGTTTGGTCGCCTTGAGGTATTCACATTGCTGGTGTTATTTACGCCGACCTTCTGGCGAGAATAACTAATAAGGATGCAGATGATGAAAGCGTTAATTCTCTTTTCGACCCGTGATGGTCAAACGCAAAAAATAGCTTCTGCTATCGCAGATGAGATCAAGGGGCAGCAATTTTGCGATGTCATCAATATCCAGGATGCAAAGGCCATTGACTGGCAACAGTACGATCGGGTGTTGATTGGTGCTTCAATCCGCTATGGCCATTTCCAGCCAGTGGTAAGTGAATTTGTGAAGCATAATCTGGCTGCGTTGCAGCAGCGCGTAAGCGGTTTCTTCTCCGTTAACCTGACGGCGCGCAAGCCAGAGAAGCGTACGCCCGAAACGAATGGTTATACCGTCAAGTTCTTAACGCAGTCGCCCTGGCAGCCTGATTGCTGTGCTGTTTTCGCTGGTGCGCTCTATTATCCCCGCTATCGCTGGTTTGACCGGGTCATGATTCAGTTAATAATGCGCATGACCGGGGGGGAAACTGATGCGACGAAAGAAGTGGAATATACCGACTGGCAGCAGGTACAGCGTTTTGCCAGGGATTTTGCACAGTTACCAGGCAAATCGTACTGAAATAACGCGATCTGGCGAAATTTGAGACGAACAGTAATATTTTTGCAATTAACCCTTGTCAGGCCGCGCGAACGCCCTATAATGCGCCTCCATCGACACGGCACAACGGCTTACGGAATGCGGTGTTGAGAGGTTCAGGAAACTGAGCCGCCGGAGAAAAACTTCTGAAAAAGAGGTTGACTCTGAAGGAGGAAAGCGTAATATACGCCACCTCGCGACAG